>Ga0209382_10000015_pt1 | contig 203041 bp, 174 predicted proteins | sample SoiMetdeltSBSDD5_FD_187599 | JGI IMG/M metagenome (GOLD analysis project Ga0209382, IMG submission 187599) | Bulk soil microbial communities from a Populus tree surrounding site in Tennessee, USA - Soil MetaG P. deltoides SBSDD5 (SPAdes) (version 2) | ecosystem: Environmental > Terrestrial >...
GAGCCCCCCGTAAATCAGACCTGGTCGCATTTCTGGACAGCAAACTGTGAGAGGCTATCTCGGTAATCAGGCCCGTAACCGCCCGGGCAAAGGTGGCGGTGGCGGCGGTCGCCCGAACCGCGGCAACGACGGCAACCGCGATCGCGGCGGCAATCACCGGCAGATGCACGACGACCTGCCGATGGATGACTTCGACGCCGACGACGTAGGAATCATCTCCCCATCCGAGCTCGCAGCGTCGCGTCAGTCGATGAACCTGACGCAGCTCAAGCTCAAGCCGGTGTCCGAGCTGGTCGAGATCGCGACCAAGATGGGCCTGGAGAACCTGGCCCGCTCGCGCAAGCAGGACATCATCTTCTCGATCCTCAAGGCGCATGCGCGCAGCGGCGAGGACATCTACGGCGACGGCGTGCTGGAGATCCTGCAGGACGGCTTCGGCTTCCTGCGCTCCTCCGACAGCTCGTACCTCGCCGGCCCGGATGACATCTACGTCAGCCCGAGCCAGATCCGCCGCTTCAACCTGCGCACCGGCGATTCGATCTCCGGCCTGATCCGCCCGCCGAAAGACGGCGAGCGGTACTTCGCGCTGCTGAAGGTCGGCGAGATCAATTTCGACTCGCCGGAAGGCGCGCGCCACAAGGTTCTGTTCGAGAACCTGACGCCACTCCATCCGACCAAGCGCCTCAAGCTCGAGCGCGGCAACGGCTCGAGCGAGGACCTGACGGCGCGCATCATCGACCTGGTCGCGCCGATCGGCAAAGGCCAGCGCGGCCTGATCATCTCGCCGCCGAAAGCCGGCAAGACGATGCTGCTGCAGAATATCGCCACCTCGATCACGTCGAATCATCCCGACGTGTACCTGATCGTGCTGCTGATCGACGAGCGTCCCGAGGAAGTGACCGAGATGGCGCGCACGGTGCGCGGCGAGGTCGTGTCCTCGACGTTCGACGAGCCTGCCACGCGTCACGTGCAGGTCGCCGAGATGGTGATCGAGAAGGCGAAGCGGCTGGTCGAGCACAAGCGCGACGTCGTGATCCTGCTCGACTCGATCACGCGCCTGGCGCGCGCCTACAACACGGTGGTGCCGAGCTCCGGCAAGGTGTTGACCGGCGGCGTCGACGCCAACGCCCTGCAGCGCCCGAAGCGCTTCTTCGGCGCGGCGCGCAACATCGAGGAAGGCGGCTCGCTGACGATCCTGGCGACGGCGCTGATCGACACCGGCTCGCGCATGGACGACGTGATCTACGAAGAGTTCAAGGGCACCGGCAACTCGGAAATCCACCTGGATCGCCGCGTGTCGGAGAAGCGCGTGTTCCCGGCGGTGAACATCAACCGTTCCGGCACGCGTCGCGAGGAGCTCATCACCTCGCAGGAAGAGCTGCAGAAGATCTGGATCCTGCGCAAGCTCCTGCACCCGATGGACGAGCTCGCCTCGATCGAGTTCCTCATCGACAAGATGAAGGACACGAAGACCAACGCGGACTTCTTCGATGCGATGAAGAGATAGTGACGAGGGTCACGAGGGTCACGTAAGTCACGAGGGCGCCCCCGTGACCCCCGTGACTCACGTGACTTCCGTCACATTCCCTGCGCATCCGCCTGACGCTTCCATCAGGCTCCGCCTCAGTGTTGCGATACGCATCTCGGATCGCGGCCGGGCGGACGATTAACGTAATGCGCCTGAACCATCACCGGCCTCCTGGCGCATGTCCGAAGCCCGTCCCGACTCGCCGACCTTGCGGTTGCGCAGGCTCGACGCCGCGACGCACGAGCTCACCGAGCTCGTGCGCGAGGGCCGCATCTCGACGCTGTTCCAGCCCATCGTCGATCCGCGCTCGCGCGGCATCTGCGGCTTCGAGGCGCTGACCCGCGGCCCGTCGGACAGCTGGCTGCATTCGCCGCAGAACCTGTTCGAGGCGGCACGCCGCAGCGGCGTCAAAGTGGACCTCGACTTCCTCTGCATCCAGAACGCATTCAAGCGCTTCGCCGCCTCGCGCGTCGCGGGGCTGCTGTTCGTCAACGTCTCGCCGGATACCATCTACGAGGAGCCGGGCTTCGCGGCGCGCTTCCTCGAATACGCGAGCCAGGCGGGCGTGCCGCCCGATCGCTGCGTCATAGAGCTGACCGAAGAGAGCCTGCTCGACGACTACGCGCGCCTGCGCTCGACGCTGCAGCGGCTGCGCGAAGCGGGCTGCGCGATCGCGATCGACGACCTGGGAGCGGGCTCCTCCGGCCTGCGCACCTGGTCCGAGCTGAAGCCCGACTACGTGAAGGTCGACCGTTACTTCGTCAGCGGCATCGACTCCGACCAGACCAAGCTGGAGTTCGTGCGCTCGATGCTCGACATGGGCCGCGCCATGGGCTGCCGCGTGATCGCCGAAGGCGTGGAGACCGAGCGCGAGTGCCGCGAGCTGGTCGATCTCGGCATCGATCGCCTGCAGGGCAACCTGTTCGGCCGGCCGGACCACGCGCCGATGGCAGCGCTGCAGCAGCTCGAATCGCTCGATCGCTCGATCGTCACGCACACGGCGTTGTGCGCCGAGCACATTGCGAACTACGTGCGGCCGGTTGCACCGGACATGCGCGTACAGGAGCTCGCCGATCTGTTCCGCGATCAACCCGATCATCTGACGCTGCCGGTCGTGCAGGAAGGCCGGCCGCTCGGTGTGGTCCGCCGCGAGCAGCTGTTCGCGCTGCTGGCGAAGCCGCTGCACCCGGAGATCTACAACAAGAAACCGGTCACCGCGATCATGGAATCGCCGACGCTGCTGGTCGACGGCCAGCTGCGCCTCGAGCAGGTGAGCCGGCTCGTGACGCAGAAAGGTCGCCCGCGCCTGACCGAGGAGTTCGTGATCACCAAGGAGGGTCGCTACCACGGGCTCGGCCAGACCATCGACGTGCTGCGACTGATCACCGAGCAGCAGCTGCAGTCGGCGAAGCATTCCAATCCGCTGACGCTGTTGCCGGGCAACGCGGCGCTGCGCAGCTGTATCGACCGCCTGATCGAGAACCGCAAGCGCTTCGTGGTCGCGTATTTCGATCTCGATTCGTTCAAGCCCTACAACGATGTCTACGGCTACGCGCAGGGCGACCAGGTGATCCTGCATCTGGCCGGCCTGTTGAAGAACATGTTCTCGGCGCGGCTCGATTTCGTCGCGCATGTCGGCGGCGACGACTTCATCGTGGTGATGCGCTCGGCTGATTGGCGCGAGCGCGTCAATCGCATCATCCAGCGCTTCTGCGCGACGGTGGCAAACTTCTATTCGCCCGAGCACGCAGCCGCCGGCCAGATCACGGCCTCCGACCGCGATGACAAGCAGCAGAGCTATCCGTTGCTGACCGTGTCGGTCGCAGCGCTGGACTCGCAAACGACCGGCGCCGGCAGTGCGGATGCTGTCGCGCACCTGCTGGCGCACGTGAAGAAGCTGGCCAAGCAGCAGCCCGGCAACAGCTTCATCCTCCGCAGCGACGAGCGGGTGGTCGACCTGCTCGCGGCCCGCAAGCCCGATACCGAAGGGCAGCTCGCCGTCGGACAGAATCTGTTCTAGGTCAACCCCGCCGCCGATCGTCCGTTGACACCCGCATGACGCTGGACGCAGTCGTTGCGGCAAATCGCTTCGGCCTCGGGGCCCGCCCCGGCGAGCTCGACCGGGCGCGCGGCGACGCGCGTGCCTGGCTGCAGCAGCAGCTCGTCGGAACGCGCCCGGTGCCGCAGGAGATCGGCCGGCTGCCAGCCTCCGCCACGATCTTCGAGACATATTCCGAGCTGCGCCGCGACCGCAAGGAAGCGAAGGCGGACTCGGCCGCCGCGAAACGCCTGCTCGGAGCGCTGCGCCAGAAGCTCGCGCCGTACTATCTCGACCAGGTCGCGGCGCGCTACCGCGTGGCGGTCGGGACGCAAGAGTCCTTCCGCGAGCGCCTGGTGCATTTCTGGACCAATCACTTCGCCGTCTCCGCCGACAAGCCGCAGGTGCTCGCGCTCGCGGGCACGCTGGAGAACGAGGCGATCCGGCCGCACCTGGCCGGACGCTTCGCCGACATGCTCGTCGCGGTCGAGACGCATCCCGCGATGATCCTCTACCTGGACAACCAGGCTTCGATCGGCCCGGACTCGCAGTTCGCGCAGCGTCGCAACCGGCGCGCGCCGGCAGGCGATCGCAAGCTCGGCATCAACGAGAACCTGGCGCGCGAGATCCTCGAGCTGCACACTCTCGGCGTCGACGGCGGCTACACGCAGCAGGACGTCACGACGTTCGCGAAAGCGCTGACCGGCTGGTCGCTCGGCATCGACCGGCCGTTCGCGGGCGGCGAGCCTGGCAAGTTCGCGTTTCACGATGCCGCGCACGAGCCGGGCGCCAAGACGATTCTGGGAACGCGCTACGGGCAGTCGGGCGTCGAGCAGGCGCGTGCAGTTCTGGCTGATCTCGCGCGGCACCCGGCGACTGCGCAACACCTCGCGCTGAAGCTCGCGCGGCACTTCATCGCCGACGAGCCGCCTGCCGACGCGGTCGAACGCATCGGGAAAGCATTTCGCGACAGCGACGGCGATCTGCCGACGGTCCATCGCGCCGTGCTCGAGACACCCGCGGCGTGGGCGAGCCCTGCTGTGAAGTTCAAGACGCCGCACGACCTGGTCGTGTCGACCCTGCGCATGCTCGACTTCGTGCCGGCCGAGCCGCGTCAGATCGCGGCGCCGTTCGAGCTGTTGGGCCAGCGGCCGTACGCGCCGGGGTCGCCCGCGGGCTGGCCCGACACCGCGACGCAATGGGATGGCTCGGATGCGCTGCTCAAGCGTATCGAGTGGGCGAGCTCCGTCGCGGGCCGTCTCGCCGGCCGCGATCAGCCGCTCAATCTCGGGGAGCGCTCGCTCGGCGCGACGCTCAACGAACGCACGCGCGTGGCGATCACCCGCGCAGCCAGCACGGAGCAGGGCATCACGCTGCTGCTTGCGAGTCCGGAATTTCAACGCAGATGAGAGCGCACATGACCAGCCGGCGTGCATTCGTGAGTGGAGCCCTGGCTACGGGCGCGGCTGCCATGCTGCCGCGCTGTGTGTTCGCCGACGTGGCTACCGACTCGCGCTTCGTGCTGGTGATTTTGCGAGGTGCGCTTGACGGACTGGCCGCTGTTCCAGCGTATGGCGATGGGAGTTATGCCGCGAAGCGCGGAGCACTTGCGATCACTGCGCCACAACTCAAGCTGGACGGGATGTTCGCGCTCCATCCATCGTTCAACCAGCTGCACGAGCGCTTCGCGGCGAAGGAGCTGATCGTCTTTCACGCGGTCGCCTCGCCGTATCGCAAGCGCTCACATTTCGACGGCCAGGATCTGCTCGAGAACGGGACGAGCACGCCGAAGTCGGCTCACGACGGCTGGCTGAATCGCACGCTGCCGCTGCTGCCCGAAGCAAAGCGGCGTGCAACGGACCGGATCGCACTTGCGCTCGCGCAGAATGTGCCGCTCGTGTTGCGCGGGGATGCACGCGTCGGCTCGTGGGCGCCGTCGCGCTTGCCCGAAACGGATGCGGATACTTTGCAGCGAATCGCGGACCTCTACTCGACGGACGACTATTTCGCGAGCCGACTGCAGGCAGCGCTCGCCGCGGACCAGGTCGCAGACGAGGGCGCGGGCGAGGGAATGAGCGCCGGGCGGCGCGATCCGCTCAATGGACTGAACACGCTCGCAGCAGCGGCTGGCAAGTTCCTCGCGGCTGCCGATGGGCCGCGCATCGCAGTGCTGGAAGCGAGCGGCTGGGACACGCACGCCAACCAGGGCGCCGAGCGCGGACAACTAGCGAACCGACTGCGCGGTCTCGATCAGGCTTTGGACAGTCTGCGCACGTCGCTCGGCACGGCATGGGCGCGCAGCGCGGTACTCGTGGTCACGGAATTCGGGAGAACCGTCGCAGTGAACGGCACCGCCGGAACGGATCACGGCACTGCGACCTGCGCGTTCCTCGCGGGCGGCGCCGTCGCAGGCGGACGCGTCGTCACCGACTGGCCCGGACTCGCGAACAGCGCGCTCTACGAAGGCCGCGACCTGCGGCCGACGACGGATCTGCGCTCGATCCTGAAGGGCGTGCTGGCCGCGCACCTCGGTGCAGGCGAGGGCGGACTCGATGAGCAGGTTTTTCCCGGCAGCCGCGCGGCGCGGCCAGTCGAAGGTCTCGTCAAATCCTGAGCGTCGCGCGGGCTACTTCAAGCGCATCAGGAGTACGGCCAGGCGCTGTGTCTGGATCGGCAGCGTGCGCAAGTCCGCGACCTCGTCCGGCGTATGGTTGCCGTGCCCCAGCAGGCCAATGCCATCGATCGCCATCTCCACCTGATCTGCGGCGTACGAGATGTCTGCGGCGCCCGCGCGGCGCGGATCGACTGCAGTCACGGGACCGAATCCGAGATCGCGGCTGACCCCGTCGTACATGGACAGCAGCTTCTTGTTGCCTTCCGTCGGCGGCATCGGCGGGCCGCTGTCGGTGAACGTGATCGTCGCCGAGGTTTGCGGCAGGCTGGCCGCGACGATCTTGCGCATCCGCTCCTTGGCGTGTTCGAGCTGCTGCGCGGAGATCGTGCGCAGATCGCCGGTCGCGACCGCGACGGGCGCGACGATGTTGTCCTTGCCGAAAGTTTCGGCGTGCAGTTGCTCCTGGTCGAAGTTCAGCTGCGTGCTGCCCGCGATCAGTCCCGGATTGAACGTCAGCAGCTCTTCGCCGTGCATCTCGTCGTAGAACATGTGCAGGATGCGCGCGAGCTCGTAGATCGCGCCGGCGCCGACGTCATCGGTGAAGATCTGCGAGGAGTGCGCACTGCGTGCTTTGACGTCGATCCGCCAGCCCGTGTAGCCGCGGCGCGCCGTGAGCGCGGTCTTCGGATCGTCGGCGCCGTTCTCCAGGCCGATGGCGACGTCCGCGGCCTTCGCTGCAGCGACGAGCGCCGCGCGCGCCGCCGTTATCGGCTGGCCTGCATCTTCCTCGTCGCCCATCATCACCATCGTGATGTGCATGCCATCGAGCGCTTTCGTTTCCTTCAGCGCGGTGAGGGCGGCCAGCGCGACGACCAGGCCGCCTTTCATGTCGGACGTTCCCGGACCGCTGACCGTCTGCGCGTCGACGCGCTGGAAGCGCTGGAACGGATGATTCGGCTCGAACACAGTGTCGAGGTGGCCGATCAGCAGCACGTGACGGCCCGACCCCGGATGCTCTGCGATCAAGTGGCCTGCTCGGCCGAACGCTGCGCCGTCCTCCCAGCGCACTTTGAAGCCGAGCGCTTCGAAGCGCGGTTGCAGGATGTCCGCCACCTTGCGCACGCCGGCGAAGTTCATGGTGCCGCTGTTGACGTTGACGATCTGCTCCAGCAGCGCAACGGAGCTCTGTTCCTGAGCCTGCACGCGCTTGACGACCGCTTGCTCGGCGGCGGAGGGCTTGGCGCTTGCGGCTCCGGCGAGGCAGCACAGCGCCAGCAGCAGCGAAGTAATCATCAAGGACCGGATAGATCGCATGGCGGAATTTCACCTTTGCAGGGGTTCGCCGCATGATACGCGACAGATGACATCCCCAACTGCGCCAGCTGCTCCCGCCGTCACGGCGGAGGGCGAAGCATTCGTCTCCGCGCCGAAGCGTCTCAAGTACGTCAGCGTCGAGCCGCCCGCGCCGGGCTCGAGCGTGGAGATCGCACCCGGTGTGCGCTGGGCGCGCATTCCGCTGCCGATGGATCTGAATCACATCAACGTGTGGCTCGTCGCGACCGACGGCGGCTGCGTGATCGTCGACACCGGCATGGCGGTCGACATGGGCAGGGACGCGTGGCTAGCGATCGAGCGCGAAACGCTCGCGACGCAGCCGGTGCGCGCCGTGTTCGTCACGCACATTCATCCCGATCATAGCGGGCTTGCGGCGTGGCTGCAGGAGCGTTATCGCGTGCCGGTCCTCACGTCGGTCCGCACGCACGACATGCTGCGCACGATGTCGACGGGGGAGGGCCGGCCGCGCGCCGGACAGGTCGAGGAGTTTTTCCGCTCGCACGGCTTGAACGACGCTGCACAGGTGCAGCCGATGTTCAAGCCGGAGCGCTTTGGCCGCATGACCAGCGGCCTGCCGCAGGTCGAGCGTCACGTTGCGGACCGCGATTCGTTGCGCTGGGGCGGCGGAGAGTGGACGGCAATGCAGACCGACGGACACGCGCAAGGGCATTTGTGCCTGTCCAACGCGGCCGCGCGAGTGCTGATCAGCGGCGACCAGGTGTTGCCGTCGATCTCGTCCAACATCAGCTACGGCTTTCACATCGCCGACGCGAATCCGCTCGGCTCGTATCTCGATTCACTGCAACGGCTGCGTGCGTTGTCGCCGGACACTCTGGTGCTGCCCTCGCACGGAGTGCCGTTCCATGGTTTGCAGCAACGTATCGACGACCTGACGATGCATCACGAGGAGCAGCTCGCGAAAGTCGCAGAGCGTTGTCGCGAGCCGAAGACTGCCGCCGAGCTGCTGCCGACGATGTTCCGCCGCGAGCTCCGCGGCATCCATCTGTTCCTGGCATTCGGCGAAGCGCTGGCGCACCTGGAATACCTGGTGCACGCCGGGCGCCTGCGCCGCGTCGACGACGCAGGCATGATCCGCTACGCCGCTCAGTAGTCGATCCACTCGATCGGGAATGCGGGCTTCGCGCCGAGAATGCGCCGCAGAGTCATCTCGATCGTTGCGGCGTCATTGTCGAAGCTGCCGTGACACGCGCGGATCTGGCGGCCGAGCGTGCCGGTCGCGACCTGCTTCGTCGCCACCACGTCGAGGCCGTTGCCGCCCGCGCTCCAGAACTTCTGCCAGCGCTTCACGCTATCGAGCTCGTCGTCGTTCCACTTCGGATTCGCCTTCGCGTCGAACACCTGCTGCAGCCCGAGGATCGGCATCTTGTGGCACGTCTCCAGGGCACGGCTCACCAGGTACAGCAGCGATTTGCGATACGGACCGACGGTGTCGCAGATTTCGACTGCATCGGACAGCACGTGGATGTGCAGCCGTTTGCGCGGGAGTGCCTTGCTCTCGATGGCCGGGACGTAGTTTTCGAGCGCGAACTGCACCGTGCATGCCGGCGCGTACAAGTGGCAGCTCGCCACTTCCAGCGTGCGCTTCGACAGCATGCCGATCAGGTGTCCGAGGATGATCGAGCCGGCCGAGTGACCGACCAGGTGGATCTCCAGCTGCGGCGCTTGCTGTTTCAGCACTGCTAGCGCGTCAGCGAGCAGCGTGCAGCCGCGGCTCGGCTCGGTGGCGCTCGCGGCGTTCTGCTTCATCTGGCTCCAGATCGGCTTGGCCGCGGGGCGCGCCAGCACTTCGACCGTGCGGTCGAGCACTTCGGCGGCAGTCTCCTTGACGCGCTCGAACAGGTCGCCGATGTCGCCCTCCGGCCGCGGGACTTTCTTCAATTCGTCCTCGAGGATGCTGGAGAGCGTCTCGGTCGGCCCGGTGCGCCACGTGAGGAAGACCGGGTAGACGCCGTTCGCTTTGAAGTACGGCGCGAGCGTCCGAATGCGCTCGACCGACGCATCCTCCGAGTTCAAACCGCCGTGCGCGTAAATCACGATGCGCCGCGGCTTGGCGCCGCGCTGCCAGAAGCGCAGCGGCGCGTCGCAGGCGAGGTCGCGCACGCAGGATGCGCCGTTCTCGTGCGTGAGGATGCGATTGATCACCTCGCCGTCGTTGCCCATCACGACCGTGTGCCGATACGCCTCGTCGGCGCTCCAGCGCGCGACTTCCTTGTGGAGAACCTTCGGCGGCGGCTGTACGGCCGCGCTCGAGACGAACGTGATCGCGCCGGCCCGCGCCATCACGGTCTTTTCCTTCGAGCGCGCGGGCACGTTCGTCGCCTTGCTCGAAGCGGCCGGGACGCCGAGCGCGGCGACCCAGGCATCGGTGCTGTACTTCAGCCACTCCTCGTACGGCATCACGCCGAAGCCGCAGTTGCCCCACGGCAGGCCCCAGGAGTTCTGGACCACGAAGCCGATGCGATTGAAGCCGACGAGCGCGAAGGCGTGTCCACCGAGCGAGTCGGGCTTGCGGATCGGCTTGACGGCCGGCAGCGCGGCATGTCCGGTGATCGCCTTGTTGCGGACGGAGATACCCCAGCCGTCGTGCACGTCCGCGGAGACGTAGATCGCGCCGATCTCGAGAATCGCCGCCTGCAGGTCGACGACCGATTCGCGCTTGATGCGGTAGTAGACGCCGAGGCGTCGCTGCAGGGCGTCCTCGGCCCAGTTGTCGTGCGGCTTGACGAAGCGCACGTGGCCGGCCTGGTCCCGATACGGCCACAGCTCGTCGGCGCAGACGCCGTGCTTGTGCCAGGCCTTGAGCGCGCCGCGGCAGCTCGAGCCGTCGTAGTCCTCGCCGGGCCACTCATCGTAGAAGCGGGCGAGGTGATACAGCATGCGCGGGCTGACGGGCGGCTGCTTGCCCTTGTCGCCGGTCTCGAGTGCGACGCGCCAGCGCAGATAGTTGACGACGCACGCCAGGCCGAAACCCGTGCACGCGCCCTCGGAGCCCTGATTGAGCACGAGCCCGGACTTGCAGTAGCGCGGCAGCAGGCGGCGGATCGCCGCATCGTCCGGCCACTGCTGGGGCAGCGAGACGACGTTCGGCGTGTACTCGCGATCGCGCAGGTCGAGGCGGTCCGGGCGTGCGTCCAGCGTGCGGCCGATGCTCCGGACGAACTTGGCGGGCATTGTCGTTCTCCTGGGTCGTGCTCGTGTGAGCCCGCAAACGTCTACCGAAACGGGTTGCGCTTTTCAATCGACCCGGTGGTCGAGCTTCGAGCGATCGCGACGCCCGCGAAGCCGCTGAAGTTATTGAAACCTGCGCGACGGCCCTATCATTGTCGTCGACGGCGGCTGGGACCGCCGCCGCAGGAGATGGCAAATGAGTGCTCTGCAGGCAATGACGATCGCGATCGCGATCAGCACGCTGGTCAGCACCATCCTCGTCGCGGGTCTGATGACTCCGCTGCGCGGCGTGTTGCGCCGGGTGTGTCCGGGGCCGGAGGGCGAGAACTTCTGGGCCCGCTTCACGGTGCTGATGCTGTACCTGTCGCCGTTGCTGATCGCCCTCGTGTTCGGCGTGCCGTACACAGACGCGCTGTCGCAGCTGGATGGCGGTGCACTTGCGCAACGCGTCCTGTCGTCCGCGCTGTTCGGCGCGTTTGCTGCGCTCGGCGGCATCGGCCTGCGGGTGGGCACGCTGCGGACGCCGCCCCGTGCGTGAGTTCTTCGAATTTGCAGTGCATCTCGCGGATCTCGCCGCCGAGCAGATCCTGCCGCGCTTTCGCGTGCCGGTGGACCAAGACATCGGCATGAAGAACAAGAGCATCGGCGGTGACTTCGATCCGGTGACTGTCGCGGACCGCGAGGCCGAGGCGGCAATCCGCCGCGAGATCCGCCGCGTGTATCCGGATCACGGCATCCTCGGCGAAGAGCATGGCTTCGACGCCGGTGCCAGCTCCTACACGTGGGTTCTCGATCCGATCGACGGGACGCGCTCGTTCGTGCTGGGACAGCTGCACTGGGGCACGTTGATCGCGCTCAACGACGGCACTGCGCCGATCATCGGCCTGATGCGGCAGCCGTACACGGGAGAGACGTTCATCGGGTCCGCCGCCGGATCCGAGCTTCGCTATCGGACCGCGACGACACGACTGACAGCTCGGGCAACGTCGCGGCTCGCCGATGTGACTGTCTGCGCGACGGACCCGACCATGTTCGCCGGCGCCGCGCACCAGCAGGCTTTCGCGCGGCTCGCGCCTCGTGCGCGCTCAGTGCGTTACGGCGGCGATTGCTACACGCCGTGTCTCGTCGCCGCCGGCTGGGCGGACCTGGTCGTCGAAGCGGGCCTGAAGCCCTGGGACGTCCAGGCGCTGATTCCGATCGTGCAGGGGGCGGGCGGCGTGATCACGAATTGGGCAGGCGGACCGGCCGAGCGCGCGAGCGAGGTGATCATCGCCGCGAATCGCGAGCTGCACTCCGAAGTGGTGGCAGCGCTCGCGTGGTCGGTGCCGGGAGAGAAAAGCGGGTGAAACTCAGCAGCGCAGCAATGCGAATGTTGCGGTGCTGAGTTTCCCCCCTTTTTCTCTCCCGGCACCGCGATCTCAGGGCTGGTCGCCGGAGAAGGTGACCGCTTTCGCGCCTTCGACCGCGCCGATCCGCGCGCGATCGCTCACCAGCAGCTCGACCTCGTGCTCGAAGCGCAGCTTGCCTTCGACCACCGCACCCGGGCCGATGACGATGCGCGGCGGGCGGTGTTTCGTGTTGAACGAGCTCTGGTTCGGCTTCTCGACCAGGATGCCGCCTTCGATGCGCGAGTCCGCGCCCACGTCGATGTCGCCATTGACGGTCTTGAGTCCGCCCCCAACGTGCGCGGCCGCGATCGTCATCTTGCCGTTGACGTTGGACAGGCTGCCGGCAACGCTCGAGCCCTTGGCGAGCTCGGCCGACCCGTTGACGGCTGTGACGTTGCCGCTGACCTGCGCGCCTTCGGCGAGCCGTAGCTTGCCGTTCACGGTATCCATGCTGGTCGCCTTCGACTGCGCGCCGAGTGCGATTCCGCCGTTGACGCTCTCGACGTCCTGAACCGTCGCGTTGCGCTCGATGGTGATCGAGCCGTTGACCGTCTCGACGTCTTCGGCGGTCGCGCCTTCCTCGATCGAGACCGAGCCGTTGACGGTCGAGACGTTGCCCGCGGTCTGGCCGGCCTCGACGCGCACCGAGCCGTTGACCTTGGAAGTGCTGCCGCCGAATGCCGCGAGCGGCAGGCAGGCCAGGAGCGCAAGACACAGGTTTTTCATCGCAATTCCTCCAATCCCCGGTGGTTTCTGTCGGTTGGATGCGGTCGCGATGCAGAGGGTTGCAGCGCTCGTGTAACGTTCGTCGGCCGCATCATAGACCGTGCGCGGCTCGCTGGTCGTCACGGCGCTGTTCGTGAGCGCGTCGTTGCGCATCGATCTCGCCGTAGCGATCGCAGTCGCGTTCGTGATCGCGCTGCTCCGCCTCGCGGCGTCGCTCCTGCACTTTCTGCGTGAAGTGTTCATCGCGACACGCTCGCTCGCCTTGGGTGGCACGCGCCCTGCGCCGCCCGCTGCAAAACGAGCACTGTATCGGCGCGGGGACGTCGCCAAAGAATGACAGTGCCGTGCCAAAAATGTCAGCTGCGGGCAATCCACGGCGTTCCGGGCGATTCCGTGATGCACTCCACACAATTGCGTTCGCCGGACCCGGCATCATCGCGCCTGCATGGTGCCAACCCCCCAAGAGATAGTGGTGCAGCCGGATGCATTCCGTGTCACTCGCGAACCGCTGCTGCTCGTTTCCGAGCTGCGAGCCGCGCTGGCGGTCTGCCTGTTCGATGACACGCAGGCCGTGGGCGGGCTCCTGCACCTGCGCTATGTCGCGACCAGCGGCACCCAGCCGATCGATCTGACGGACAACACACTGAGCTCCGATCTGCTGCTGATGGATCGCTTCTGCAAGGAGCTGCGCTCCGCGGGGGCGCGCAAGCAGAGCTGGCGCGTGAGCATCTTCGGCCATACGCCGCAGCAGCCGGCGATGGAAGGCCCGGCCGCGACCGTGATCGACCTGGCGAAGGCTTATTTCTCCGACGCACGCCTGCCGGTCGAGTGCAAGGAATTTCGCCGCGAGCTGGGCGTCGTGGTCCGCATGGACGCGCGGGAAGGTCGCATCTGGGTGAACGGCACGCCGGGCACCGCCACAGTCCGCGTCAGCGCCCCAGAGCGGGCCTGACCGCCATGCAGTCGGGCTGAAGCCCGACCTGCCGCTGAGCTCTTTGCAGGTCCGGCTTTAGCCCGACGCTGCGTGCTAGCCTTGCCCACCACGAAAACAACGACGGCGAGACCCTCTCCGTGCAGCCAGCCGCAGCGCCGTCCGCGCCGCTCTACAAATCGCTCTACATCCAGGTGCTGATCGCCATCGCGATCGGCGTGACGCTGGGCTATTTCGCGCCCGACATCGCGGCGCAGATGGAGTGGCTCGGCAAGGGCTTCATCAAGCTCATCAAGATGCTCATTGCGCCGGTGATCTTCTGCACCGTCGTGACGGGCATCGCCGGCATGGAGAACATGAAGGCGGTCGGCAAGACCGGGGTGCTCGCGCTCGTCTACTTCGAGGTCGTCAGCACGCTGGCTCTGATCGTCGGCCTGGTGATCGTCAACGTGGTGCAACCCGGCGCGGGCATGAATGTCGACGTCGCCACGCTGGATGCGAAATCGGTCGAGTCGTACACGCACGCCGCCGAACAGCAGACGGTCGTCGACTTCCTGCTGAACGTGATCCCGACGACGATCGTCGATGCGTTCGCGAAGGGCGACATTCTGCAGGTGCTGCTGGTCTCGGTTTTGTTCGGCTTCGCGCTGCATGCAGTCGGCGAGCGCGGGCGCATGGTCTACGACTTCATCGACCGGCTGTCGCAGGTGTTGTTCCGCATCGTCGGCTTCATCATGCGGCTCGCGCCGATCGGCGCGTTCGGCGCGATGGCCTTCACGATCGGCAGGTACGGGATCGGCACGCTCAAGTCGCTCGGCCTGCTGATGGCGTGCTTCTATGCGACCTGCCTCGTGTTCATCTTCGTCGTGCTCGGCATCATCGCGCGCGTGCACGGCTTCAGCATCCTGCGCTTCGTGCGCTATCTGCGCGACGAGCTGCTCATCGTGCTCGGCACTTCGTCGTCCGAGTCGGTGCTGCCGCGCATGCTGGCGAAGATGGAGAACGCCGGCTGCGCCAAGCCGGTCGTCGGCCTGGTGATCCCGACGGGCTACTCGTTCAACCTCGACGGAACGTCGATTTATTTGACGATGGCGGCCGTGTTCATCGCCCAGGCAACCAATACGCCGCTGACGCTGATGCATCAGCTGACGCTGCTGGCGGTGCTGCTGCTGACCTCCAAGGGGGCGGCCGGGGTCACCGGCAGCGGTTTCATCGTCCTGGCGGCGACGCTCTCGGCCCTTGGTACATTGCCGGCGACGGCCGTAGCGCTCATTCTGGGGATCGACCGGTTCATGTCGGAGGCGCGCGCGTTGACCAATCTGGTCGGCAACGGCGTCGCGACGGTCGTGGTCGCGAAATGGTGCGGAGCGCTCGACGAGCAGCGCCTGCAGCAGGAACTCAGGAAATAGCCTCGCCGGTGCTCGTGCTCGCGCACTCTCCGACCCGTATGAGCAGCCCCATTCAATTCGTACCCGTCACGACAGCGGCGCAGCTCGACTCGGTCGCCGGGCTTGCGCGCGCCATCTGGTACGAGTACTACGTGCCGCTGATCGGCCGTGCGCAGGTCGACTACATGGTGTCCAAGTTTCAGAGCAGCGCGGCCATGGAACAGCAGCTGCGCGAGGGTTACGAATACTTCACAGCCGAACGGGACGGTCAGCGCATCGGTTACTGCGCAGTCCAGCCCCAGACGGCGGAGGGCAGCTTGTTCCTCAGCAAACTGTATCTGTTGCGCGACTGCCGCGGTGCGGGAACCGGCCGGGTTTGTATGGAGTTCATTGAGCAGCTTGCCCGCCGCCGCGGTCTGACCCTGCTATGGCTGACCGTGAACAAAGGAAACCCAGCTGTGAAGGCCTACGAGCGCCTGGGATTCCGGATCGCCGCGGACCTGGTCATGGATATCGGGGGCGGCTTCGTCATGGACGATTTCCGTATGGAAAAGCAGCTCGCCTGACTGCCGCTGCTTTGACCCAGCCCCGCCATGTCGCAACAATCCGGGAACCCAACCTTCGGTCATGAGTGTGTCGCTAGACAAGGAAACTGCTGACGACGGCGACGCGCGCCGCGTGCTCGCCAGCTGGCTCGACGACTATGCCGGTGGCCGCTGTGAGCGCGCCGACATGCAGGAGTCGTTCCTGTCCGTCTGCCGCAGCAATTCCGACGCACCCTGGGACGCGCTGGCACTGATCGACCAATACCAGCGACGCGGCAAGCTCGACGCCGCGCTGGCGCGCACGCTCAAGGCGGACATCGCGCAACTGGTATTCGGCAACGCCAATCAGACGGGCACGCCGCCGCGCGCTCCGACCGACGCGGCGCTCGACACCACCGGCTCGCGCTGGCGCAAGCTCGTCGCCGAGAACGATCCGCAGACCGCGGACGTCGAGCCTTCGTTCGTCGACCCGACGCTGTTCCGTCGCGACTACGATCCCGCGACTCGTCCGCCGACGCAGCAGGCGCGCGAGGAAGCGCAGCAGCAGGCGCCGCGCCGGCCGCAGCCGAAGGAAGCGGCACAGAAGGACGCAGCACCGCCCAAATATGCAGTGCCCAAGTACGTCGCGAAGGACGCAACGCCGAAGGACGTCCTGCGTGATCGCTACGAGCTGCTGTCGATCCTCGGGCGCGGCAGCACGGGCACCGTCTACAAGGCGCTCGATCGGCATCGCGCACACCTGGCGGACGCGGCGCGGTTTGTCGCAGTCAAGGTGCTGAAGCTCGACTACCAGAGCCGTCCGGAGGCGCTGGCGGAGCTGGAGCGCGAGTTTCACCAGGCACAGTCGCTGTCGCATCCGAACATCGTCAGCGTGTTCGACCTGGACAAGGACGGCGACACGCACTTCATCGTCATGGAGCTGCTGCAGGGCGAGCTGCTCGGGGAAATCATGCTGCGTCTGCAGGGGCCGATGCAGCGCCAGCACGCGATGGCGATCATCAGCAGCGTCGGCGCGGCGCTGGCCCACGCGCATCGGCGCGACGTCGTGCATGCGGATCTCAAGCCGCGCAACGTCATGATCACGTCGACCGGCGAAGTGCGCGTGCTCGACTTCGGCTTCGCACGCCACCGTCCGCTCGATCTGCACAGCGCTTCGCCGCTCGACGCCGTGCCTGCCACTGCGCCGGCTTATGCCAGCGTCGAGCGCGTGAACGGCAGCGAGCCGCATCCGAGCGACGACGTTTACAGTCTCGCGTGCATCGCCTACGAGCTGCTGTCGGGCGAGCATCCGTTTGGCGGCAGGTCCGCGGTGCTCGCGCGCGCCAACGGCAGGCGGCCGCGCAACATCTCCGGTCTGACTCGCAAGCAGATGCATTCCCTCAATCGCGCCCTGCTGTGGGGCCGCGGCGAGCGCAAGATCGATGTCGTCGACCTGCTCGCGGGACTCGGGTGTGCCGAAGCTCGGAACAAGCTCGTGCCGCCGGAACAGCTGGTCGCGTATGACGGGCGCGGTCGCTGGCGCGCGCGCGCACTCGGATTCCTGATCTTCCTGCTCATGGTCGGTGCTGCGACCGCCGGGTTCATCTACCTGGAGCGCAACTCGTTGTCGGTTCTACCTGCGCGCCCTGCGCAGGCTCCCGCACCTGTTGCCGCGGATAACGCCCCTCCCGCGCCCGCAAGCGGGGATCAAGACGAGAGCAAGGCAAGTGCGACCCCAGTTGAGACCCCAGCTAAGACCAAAGCGGAGAAGGAGGCTGCCGCTGCCAGGGCTTCGCCTGCTCCATCCGCCGTCTCGAAGACCCCGGCGAAGCCCCCGCAGACGGTGCCCGCCAACAAGTCTGCTGCGACGGTCGCGAGGCGTCCGCCGCCGGCGGCCGCCGGCCCCATCGTGCTGGAGTTCGACAAGGACACATACGTGGCGACCGAGAGCGACGGCTCGGTGCGCATCGTGGTCGAGCGGAGCGGCTCGAAGGATCGTCCCGTGACTTTCCGCTGGAGCCTGCGGGGCAACTCCGCCGAGCAGGGATCGGATTTCGCGGGCATCGGCCCCGGTACCGAAACCATTCCCGCCGGCGCGAGCAGTGCGACACTGACGATCCCGCTGGTCTCCGATGCGATCGTGGAGAACACCGAAGTGTTTCTGGTCGAGATCGAGCCTGCGCAGTCGGGCGTGACACTCGGCGAGCGCTCGCACGCTGCAGTCATCGTCGTCGACGACGACTGAACGTGCGCGCCCGGCCGACGATTCCGGCATGAACGTAAAATTCTCGGAGCAGGCGATTCGGTGTCGCGCTACTGCGGACGAGCTGCAGCAGCTCATCACAGGGCGTGCGCTCGCGCTGGAGCTGTGCCTGCCGCGCGATCGCAGATTCCGTGTGAACGTGCGGCCGGCCGCGCTCGCGACGTGGCAGCTCGAGAGCGACCCGACGGGCATCTGGGTTGCAATCCCGCGCACGCAACTGCAGGAGCTGGCGGAGAGGGTGCCGAGCAAGGAAGGAATCGAACACAGCTTCGAGACGGGGCAGGGCGCCGTCACCGTGACGTTCGAAGTCGATTTGCAGAAGAGTCAGGCTAAAGCCTGACCTACACCGATAGTCAGGTCACTGTGTGGGTCAGGCTTTAGCCTGACACTCTTTCTCTCTCTATCGCGCGGTAGCCGATGTCGCGGCGGTATTGCACGCCGTCCCAACGAACCTGCTCGCACAGCGCATACGCGGCGCGCTGCGCCTCGCTGACGTTCGCGCCCATGCCGACCGCGCACAGCACGCGTCCGCCGTTCGTGACCACCTTGCCGTGCGCGAGCTGCGTGCCCGCGTGGAAGACCTTGCCGGGCAATTTCGCCGCCGCGTCCAGCCCGTGGATCTCGTCGCCCTTGCGCACCGAGTCCGGATAGCCGCCCGCGGCCAGCACGACACCCAGCGCGGCGCGGGCGTCCCACTTTGCATCGGTGCGATCCAGCCGGCCATCGAGCGCGGCCTCGCAGAGCAGCGTCAGGTCCGAGGCGAGCCGCATCATGATCGGCTGCGTTTCCGGATCGCCGAAGCGGCAATTGAATTCGAGTACGTTCGGGGTGCCGTCGGGCGCGATCATCAGGCCGGCGTACAGGAAGCCGACATAGGGCGTGCCGTCCGCGATCAGGCCGCGCACCGTCGGCCGCATGACTTCGCGCATCACGCGCTGGTGGATCTCCCCGGTGACGACGGGCGCGGGCGAGTAGGCGCCCATGCCGCCAGTGTTCGGCCCGAGGTCGCCGTCGTCGCGGCGCTTGTGATCCTGTGACGTTGCGAGCGGCAGGATGTGCTCGCCGCTGACGATCGCAATGAAGCTCGCTTCCTCGCCGCGCAGGAACTCTTCGATCACGACCGTACTGCCGGCAGCGCCGAACTGGCCGGAGAACATCGCCTGCGCCGAGCGGATCGCTTCATCTACCGTCTCGCAGATGATCACACCCTTGCCGGCCGCGAGCCCGTCGGCCTTCACGACCAGCGGCGCACGCTGCGCGCGTACCCATTCGGGATCGAACGTGGCCTGCGTGAACGTGGCGTAGGCCGCGGTCGGAATGCGATGGCGGCTGAGGAAGTCCTTGGTGAAGGCCTTCGAGCCTTCCAGCCGTGCGGCCAGCTTGCGCGGGCCGAAGCAGCGCAGGCCCGCGGCCTCGAATGCGTCGGTGACGCCGATTACGAGCGGTGTTTCGGGGCCGACGATCGTCAGATCGATGCGCTCGCGGCGCGCGAAGTCGACCAGGGCTGCGATGTCGTCCGCCGCAATTGCGACATTCGCGACGCGAGGCTCCAGAGCGGTGCCGGCGTTGCCGGGCGCGACGTAGACCTGATCCATCCGCGGCGACTGCGCAGCCTTCCAAGCAAGCGCATGCTCGCGACCGCCGCTGCCGAGGATGAGAACCTTCATCAGTGTCTGAAATGCCGCATGCCCGTCAGCACCATGGCAATGTCGTGCTCGTCGGCGGCGGCGATGACTTCGTTGTCGCGCATCGAGCCGCCGGGCTGGATCACGGCCTTGATGCCGAACTGCGCGGCGACGTCGAGCCCGTCCCGGAACGGGAAGAACGCGTCCGAGGCCATTACCGCGCCGGCGACGCTGAGGCCTTCGTCCTTGGCCTTCATCGCGGCGATGCGGCTCGATACCACACGGCTCATCTGGCCGGCGCCGACGCCGATCGTCATGCGCTCCCTGGCATACACGATGGCGTTCGACTTGACGTACTTGCAGACCTGCCATGCGAACAGCAGGTCGTCGAGCTCGGCCGGTGTCGGCCGGCGTTTCGTGACCACTTTGAGATCGGCTTTGCTCACCATGCCGCGGTCGCGCGTCTGCACCAGCAGGCCGCCGTCGACGCTGCGGTATTCGTACCGGCCGTTGCTCGGCGCCAGGCCGTCCGTCACCAGCACGCGCACGTTTTCCTTGCGCGCGCACAGCTCGAGCGCATCGGCGTCGATCTGCGGAACGATGATCAGCTCCACGAACTGGCGCTCGATGATCGCGCGTGCCGTGGTGGCCGTCAGCGCGCGGTTGAACGCGATGATGCCGCCGTACGCCGAGGTGGGATCAGTCTTGAACGCGCCGTCATAGGCCGAGAGCGTGTCGCTCGCGACCGCCACACCGCACGGATTGGCGTGCTTGACGATGACGCAGGCCGGATCCGCGAATTGCCGGACACATTCGAAGGCCGTGTCGCCGTCGGCGATGTTGTTGTACGAGAGCGTCCGGCCCTGCAGCTGCTTGGCAGATCCAATGCTCGCGCCTTGTGCATCCGCGACGCTGTAGAACGCCGCCGTCTGGTGCGGGTTCTCGCCGTAGCGCAGATCCATGCGCTTACCGAAATGCAAGGCCAGGGATTGCGGAAAGTCGCCCGCGCCGTCGTTGACGTGCGCCAGGTAGCTCGCGACCGCGGAGTCATAGCTCGCCGTGTGCGCGAACGCTTTCGCGGCGAGACGCTTGCGCGTCGGCTCCGACACCGCGCCGCCATTGCGCTCCAGCTCGTCGAGCACTGTCGAGTAGTCCAGCGGGTCGACGATCACCGCGACGCGATCGTGATTCTTGGCCGCGGCGCGCACCATCGCCGGGCCGCCGATGTCGATGTTCTCGATTGCATCCTCGTAGGTGCAGCCCGGCTTCGCGACGGTCGCTGCGAACGGATAGAGATTCACCACCAGCAGGTCGATCGGCTCGATGCCGTGGGTGCGCATGACCTCGTCGTCGACGTCGCGCCGGCCGAGCAATCCGCCGTGAATCTTCGGATGCAGCGTCTTGACGCGCCCGTCCATGATCTCCGGGAAGCCGGTGTGGCTGGAAACCTGTGTGACCGGCACTCCGCCGCGCTCCAGCAGTGTCGCCGTGCCGCCAGTCGAGAGTAATGCCACGCCGCGCTGCCGCAGTGCCTGCGCGAACTCGAGGAGACCGTCCTTGTTGGAAACGCTCAGCAGCGCGCGGCGGATCTGCCTCATTGCGCCAGACCGTAGGTCTTGAGCTTCTTGCGCAGCGTGCCGCGATTGATGCCGAGCACGTCGGCTGCGCGGCTCTGGTTGCCTTCGACGTATTCCAGCACTGCTTTGAACAGCGGCTCTTCCACTTCGCGCAGCACCAGGTCGTAGAGCTGGCCTGGCTTGTGCCCATTGAGCGTGGCGAAGTAAGACTCGAGAGCCTCTGCGGTCATTGTCCGCAGCGGCAGCGCGCGCGGCGCAGGCCTTGCGACCGGCTCTCGACGAGCTCTAGTTTTTTTTCTCGGCGCCATAAGTCTCACCAGCCAAAGTCCTGTCCGCCCGGTTCCGCGTGACTCAGGCTGCGTCCTGCAGCGACGCGTCCTGCGCGTCCTGAAGTGCATCGAAGTACGCACGCGCGCATGCCAACTGCGTCAGTGCGTCTTCAGCCTGCATCACGGCATGACGTAAAGCGTGTCCTGTGGCACGACCTCGCGCATACCAGTCGATGTGTTTACGCGCGACCCTGACTCCCGCCTCTTCCCCATAAAAGGCATGCAGGTCGCGCAAATGGGCGAGCATGATATCACGTACTTCTGCGAGTGAAGGCGCGGCGCTCATCACGGATTCGCGCAAGAACGCATCGATCTCGCGGAAAATCCACGGGCGACCTTGTGCGTTGCGGCCTACCATCAGTCCGTCTGCGCCCGTTTGTTCAAGTACGAGCTTCGCTTTGTACGGTGAGTCGATGTCGCCATTGGCGAAAATCGGAATCGCGACGCTGTGCCTGATCGCGCGGATCGTTTCGTACTCGGCCTCGCCGCGATACATGCACGCACGCGTACGGCCGTGAACTGCAAGCGCCTGGATGCCGATGTCCTCGGCCATGCGCGCGATCGCGACGCCATTGCGATGCTCGGGGTCCCAGCCCGTACGCATTTTCAATGTCACCGGCGCGGACACGGCGCTGACGACGGCCTCGAGGATCTCTCGCACCAGCGGCTCGTCCTTCATGAGCGCAGAGCCCGCGGCTTTGTTGCAGACCTTCTTCGCGGGACACCCCATGTTGATGTCGATGATCTGCGCTCCGGCGTCGACGTTGCGCTGCGCGGCTTCGGCCATCATCTGCGGATCGCCGCCCGCGATCTGCACGACGCGCGGCTCCGCTTCGCCGGTGTGATCCATGCGTCGTCGCGACTTTTCCGTGTGCCACAAGCGCACGTCGCTGGTGAGCATCTCGCCTGCGGCGATGCCCGCGCCCATGCGCCGGCACAGCAGGCGAAACGGCAGGTCGGTCACGCCGGCCATCGGCGCGAGCGCGAGATTGTTCGCCAGCACGTACGGTCCGATGCGGATCATTTGCGTTCCGGCACGTCGGCGGCGCAGACGATGCCGCGCGCGCCGCGCAGGCAGACGTCGAAGCGAAAGCCTTCCGCGTCGGGCCCGGGATCGACGATCGCGACCGTCGCCGTGGCCTGCTGCGAAGGCGCAAGCAGACGGTCCGGCGCTGTGGCTGGATCCAGATACTCGGCAGGCTCGAACTCGCGCTCCCGCACGCGCTCGCCCCAGCGATCCTCGAGCACGAGCTTCAGCAGCGGATACGGCTGCGCGAAGCTCGCGACGTTCTTGAGGCTGGCACGCACCTTGAGCGTTCCGGGCAGTGCCGGGTCAGAGCCGAGATGCCACTGCAGGATCTCGTAGGCGTGCAGGTCCCAGTCGGGCTGCAGGTTGGCTCCGAGCGCGCCGTACAGGCTCACGATTGCCGGTCCGATGCGCGGATGGCGCGCCAGCGAGTGGCGGTATGTATGCACGAATTGAATCAGCAGCAGCAGCACGAGCGGGCCAGCGAGAATCTTCCACACGCGCGGGACGGCAGGCCTCGGCGGTGGTGCGAGCAGATCCACCTCGGGCTCGATCTCGTCCGCGACTTCTTCGAGCGCCTGCTCCGCTTCGGCTTCCTCTGCTTCGTGCGCTTCGTCTTCCGTGACCTCGATCTCGCCTGACTCGTCTTGGTCGACCCGCGCTTCGTCGACCTCGATCGTCCCGGTGTCGTCAGTGAGGTCGTCAGCGGCCTCGTCGATGTCGTCGATCTCGACCCATTCCTCGATCGTTTCCTCGCGGATCTGCGGCTCGCCGCGCGGGCTGTCCGGCATGCGGTAGCGGCCGCTGATCTCGATGTGCCGGCCTTCGAGTGTGATGTCCTCCTGCGCGGCGGGCTCCTCGACTTCGATGCGCGCGGGCGGCGGCGATTGCGTGACGCGCGCTGAGCGGACAGGTGCGGGCTCGTTCTCGTCGATCAATCGTTCCAGCGCATCGAACTGCGCCTGGCAGCGCCCGCAGCGCACCTGTCCGTCGGCCACGCGGAGGATCTCCGTCGTGACGCGGAAAGTGGTCTGGCAGTTCGGACACTGAGTGAGCATCAGGAGCGTCGCACGCCGTACAGGAGCGCCCAGTCATCGCGGAGAGTCGCGGGACGCATATCAAACCATGCGGCATAGCGGCTTGCTACGGGCCCCGCCTGGCTCTGCAGGACGCCGGACAGCACGACGCAGCCGCCGGCCTTGACGCGTGCCGCGAAGGCCGGGGCCAGCTCCAGGAGCGGCTCGGCCAGAATGTTCGCCAGCAGGATGTCCGCTGGCGCGCTCTCTGCCGCGTCAGGAGCAGCCACCATCAGACGTTCGGTAACGCCGTTGCGCGCGGCATTGTCACGTGTCGCAAGCAGCGCCTGCGGATCGATATCGACAGCGAGCGCGCCCGCTGCGCCGAGCTTCAATGCAGCGATCGCCAGCACGCCGGAGCCGCAGCCGTAGTCGATGACGCGCCTGCCTTGCAGCCGCGCCGCGTCGAGCCATTCGAGGCAGAGCGCAGTCGTTGGATGCGTACCCGTGCCGAACGCCAGGCCAGGGTCGAGCTCGATGAGACACGGCTCGACGCCCGCTGCGTCGAGCTCCGGACGCTGACCGCCGGGACAGATCCACAGCCGCCGGCCGAAGCGCATCGGGCGGAAGTCTTTTAACCACTCGCGCTCCCATGCCCGATCCTCGATGCGCTCGAACGTCGCGTCGGGGAACGAAGCGTGCAGCGCGTCGCGGTCCGTCGTCGAGTCGAACAGCGCCTTGATGCGCACGCGCGGCCACAGCGGCGTCGAGCCGGGCGGCGGCTCCAGCACCGGATCGTCGCCTGCATCCTCGAGCGTGATCGAGGTCGCGCCTGCAGCCAGCAGCGCGTCCTCGATGGGCGCAGGATCGGCGGAACCGATGGGCAGCGTCAGTTGAAGAAAAGGCATGGGTGACGAGGGTCACGAGAGTCACGAGGGTCACGCACGCGACATGTCTTCGTGACTCACGTGACCCTCGTGACTTTCGTCACTTTATTCCCAGCCGGCGTTCCAGGTAGTGGATATCGAGCCCGCCGGCCTTGAACGCCGCGTGGTTGAAGATTTCCTGGTGCAGCGGAATGTTGGTCTTGATGCCCTCGATGACCATTTCCGAGAGCGCGTTCTTCATGCGCGCGATCGCAGTATCGCGGTCCTCGCCGTAGGCGATGACCTTGCCGATCATCGAGTCGTAGTACGGCGGCACGGTGTAGCCGCTGTACAGGTGGCTGTCGACGCGGATGCCTGGCCCGCCGGGCGCATGGAACAGCTTCACCGGGCCCGGCGAGGGGATGAACCCTTTGGGGTCCTCGGCGTTGATGCGGCATTCGATCGCGTGACCGCGGATCACGATGTCGTTCTGCGTCCACTGCAGGCGCTCGCCGCCGGCGATGCGCAGCTGCGCTTTGACGATGTCGATGCCGGTGATCTGCTCGGTCACCGGGTGCTCGACCTGCACGCGCGTGTTCATCTCGATGAAGTAGAACTCGCCGTCCTGGTACAGGAACTCCAGCGTGCCCGCGCCGCGATAGCCGACCTCGCTGCACGCCGCGATACAGCGGTCGCCGATCGCCTTACGCTGTTTCGGCGTGATGCCCGGCGCCGGCGCTTCCTCGATGACTTTCTGATGGCGGCGCTGCAGGGAGCAGTCGCGCTCGCCCAGGTGCACGACGTTGCCGTAGTGGTCGGCGAGCACCTGGATTTCGATGTGGCGCGGCTTCTCCAGGAACTTCTCCATGTAGACCTCGGCATTGCCGAAGGCCGCGAGCGCCTCGCCCTGCGTGACGTTGATGGCGTTGAGCAGCGTCGCGTCGCTGTGCACGACGCGCATGCCGCGGCCGCCGCCGCCGCCGGAGGCCTTGATGATCACCGGATACCCGAGCGCGTTCGCGATGCGGAAGTTTTCTTCCGGCACGTTGCCGAGCGGCCCGTCCGAGCCGGGCACGCACGGCACGCCGGCGGCCTTCATCACTTTGATGGCCGAGACCTTGTCGCCCATCATGCGGATCGTCTCCGGCTTCGGGCCGACGAAGATGAAGCCGCTCTTCTCGACGCGCTCGGCGAAATCGGCGTTCTCCGACAGGAAGCCGTAGCCCGGGTGGATCGCGACCGAATCGGTGACCTCGGCGGCGCTGATGATCGCCGGCATGTTGAGGTAGCTGTCTTTCGAGGGCGGCGGCCCGATGCACACGGACTCGTCGGCGAGCAGCACGTGCTTCTGGTTGAAGTCGGCCGTGGAGTGCACGGCGACGGTTTTGATGCCGAGCTCGCGGCACGCGCGCAGGATGCGAAGCGCGATTTCGCCGCGATTGGCGATGACAACTTTTTCCAGCATGCGGGCTTGTTATTCGATGATGAACAGCGGCTGGCCGAACTCGACCGGGTCGCCGTTCTTGACCAGGATCGCGGTGACGCGTCCGGTCTTGTCCGATTCTATCTGGTTCATCATCTTCATGGCTTCGATGATGCACAGCGTGTCGCCGACGTTGACCTCGCTGCCGATGTCGACGAATGCCTTGGCGCCAGGCGTGGCAGCGACGTAGAACGTGCCGACCATCGGCGCAGTGACGGTGTGGTCCGCTTTCGCGGCTGCGGCGGGCGCAGCGGGCGCAGCGGCGACGGGAGCGGCCGCAGGGGCTGCCAGCGGTGCCGCAGCAACCGGCGCCATCGGGGCGGGCGCGTAGTGCACGATAGGCGCGTTGCCGCCGGCCGGATAGCGGCTGATGCGCACCGACTCCTCGCCCTCGCTGATCTCGATCTCGGCGATGCCGGATTCTTCGAGCAGCTCGATGAGTTTTTTGACCTTGCGAATATCCATTACGAATCCTCTTGTTCTTTTCCTTACTTGCGGGCGGGCGCGAGATGATGGGCAGCGGCGCGCAGCGCCAGCTCGTAGCCGATCGCGCCGAGCCCGGTGATCGTGCCCACGGCGATGTCCGAGAAGTAGGAGTGATGACGAAAGCTTTCGCGCGCGTGTACGTTGCTCAGGTGCACTTCGATGAACGGAATCTTCACCGCCAGCAACGCGTCGCGCAGCGCGATGCTCGTATGCGTGAACGCGGCCGGGTTGAAGATGATGAACGCGACGTGCGTCGTCGGCGCCTCGTGAATGCGGGTCAGCAGCTCGGACTCGGCGTTGCTCTGGAACGCCGACAGGTGATGACCCGCCTCCGACGCGAGCTGACCGAGCCGGGCGACGATCTGCTCGAGCGTAACGGCGCCATAGAGCGCCGGCTCGCGCGTGCCGAGCAGGTTCAGATTCGGGCCGTTGAGGAGCAAAAGGTGGGCCATGAGCCTGTACTAATTCTTAGGCCGCCAGGACGACATCAACGCAGATGGCGGCGAATTTAACCAGATCGCCGGCGATTTGGCGATTAATTGCGGCGAAGTGGCCCAAGCGTAGGACAATTTCCTGCCGGCAATACGCAACATCGGGTCGCAGGGCGGCGCCGAACGCCGCGCCGCGCGCAGCGACGATGGGCACGGAAACGCTTGGGAACGCGAGGCGCGCGATCAGCCGTCGGCCGGTCCGGGCTCCAGGGCGGCGAGTTGTTTGGCTGCAACGACGCGGGCGGCTTCCGGCGTCAGCTTGCCCTCGTTGACCTGGCGGACCGCACCGAGGAGCACATCGGCCTGCTCCTTCTTGATCTCGCCGAGGTGGAACAGAACGATCCGGCCCTGATGGTCCGTGAACACGGTGAACGGGAAGCCGATCGAGCCCTGGCCGAACTTCATCACCGCATCGAGCCCGTCCTGCTCGCCCGTCAGGATCGGATATTCGATGCCCATGTCCTTCGCGTACTTGACCACGTCCTCGCGGATGTCGACCGCGACGCCGACGACCTGGAAGCCCTCGGCGCCGTGCTTGGTCTGCAGCTCGCGCAGCAGCGGAATCTCGCGCCGGCAGGGAGCGCACCACGTCGCCCAGAAGTTGACGATCATCGACTTGCCGGGCCAGCTCAGGATCGACCGCGGCTTGCCTTCCAGATCGCCGAGCGTGAAGTCGGGAAGCGTTGCCGGGATCGCAGCGGATTCGTCAGCCGGCGTCGCGGGCTGTTCGGCGACCGGCTGTGCGGTGACCGGGCCCTGGGTGCCTTGCATGGCTGCGTGCGGCGCGACGGCATACCGGTAGACGAGGAACCCGGCGGCCGCGGCGACTGCGGCGACTGCGGCGTACACGCTGGTCTTCATATCAACTCGCGAAAGCGGATTTCACATGCTCGGCGAAACGAGGCGCCGGCGCGAATCCTACCAGCCTGAAATTTTTCCGCTCGATTCCGTCGCTGCCGAAGAAGGCGATCGTCGGCGGACCGAAGATTTCAAAGCGATTCAGCAAGGCGCGGTCGTCGTCGTCGTTCTGAGTGACGTCGGCCTGCAGCAGTACTGCGCCGGCCAGCAGCGCCTGCACTTGCGGATCCGGGAACGTGTACTTCTCCATCTCTTTGCACGACACGCACCAGTCGGCATAGAAGTCGAGCATGACGGGTTTGCCGGCGGCGCTCGCTGCCGCGACCTCGCGCTCGAGATCGGCAATCGACTTGATGCGGCGGAAATCAAGGCCCGCTGCGCTGCCGTTCGCGGACTTCCCGGCGGCGCCGCTCGCAACGTTCAGATTGGCCAGTGGCTGCAGCGGATCGTGTCCACCCGACGCTGCGCCAATCAGCAACACGATGCCGTAGACCAGCACCAGCAACCCGACTGCGCGTGCCGGCGAGGCGATGGGCGAGCCGTCACGGGCTTTCAGCGAGAACACCCAGAAGCCGCTGATCACGGCGAGCGCCGACCACAACATCATCGACACCGCGTCTGGCAGCAGCGGTTGCGCCAGGTAGATGCCCACGCCGAGGAACAGCACGCCGAACAGCTGCTTCACCGTATCCATCCACGGTCCGACTTTCGGCAGCAGCTGCCCGGCGGACGCGCCGACGATCAGCAGCGGCACACCCATGCCGACGCCGGTCGCATACAGCGCGGCCGCGCCACGCAGCACTTGCCGCGACTGACTGATCACTGAGAGCGCTGCGATGATGGCTGGCGCGACGCACGCGGTGACTACGAGCGCCGAGAGTGCGCCCATGATGAACGTGCCCACGAACGTGCCCGACTTCTGCTTGTTGCTGGCGTCGGTCAGCCGCGTCTGCAGCGAGCTCGGAAGCTGCAACGTGTACACACCGAACATAGCCAGCGCCAGCGCGACGAACAGCAAGACCATCAATGTGATGATCCACGGCTGCTGGAAGAACGCTTGCGGCGTCTGCCGGAACGCCAGAACGAAGATGGCGCCGGCCGCTGCATAGGTGAGCGCCATGCCCTGCGAGTACGTCAGCGCCAGTGCGAAGCTGCGCGTGCGGGTGACGTTCGCGCCCTGCCCGACGATGATGCCCGACAGAATCGGAATCATCGGCAGCACGCACGGCGTCAGCGACAGCAGAAGTCCCGCACCGAAGAACAGGAGCAGGGCATAGGGGAGGTTTTCTCCTTGCAGCGCTGCCGCCAGGCGATCCTGATCCGCAACCTTCACTTCACCGCTGCTGGATGCTTTCGTCGGCGCGGCGGATGCAGGAAGACTCGTGGCAGTGCTGGTCGGCGGCAGCTCGACCGAAGCTTCCTTCGTGATCGGGTTGTAGCAGAGCCCGCCTTCCGCGCAACCCTGGTACGTCACCTTCAACCGCACCGGCTGTGCGTTGCTGCTCGCGGCACGCGCGACTGGCAGCGTTGCTTCCAGCACTTCGTAGTACACCTCGGTGTCGCCGAAGTACTCGTCGTGCTTCGGCTTGCCTTTCGGCAGCGCTGGCTTGCCGATCTGCACGCCCGGCGTCGAGGTCTCGATGCTGATGCGATCCTTGTAGAGGTAGTAGCCGTCGGCGATCACCCAGGTCAGCGGAATCGAATCGGCCTGCGGCAAGCCGGCGCCGAAGCGGAAGGCTTCGTCGGGCGGCAGGAACTCGCTCTGCCCCGTGGCAGCGGACTTTCTCCCGAGCAGCGCGCCCAGACCGCCGCTTTTGGCGGCGCTCGCCGCGGGCAGCGACACTTCGGTCTTCCACTTCTGCGGCGGGTAGCACAGGCCTGCGTCCGCGCAACCCTGCAGCCGCAACTCGAGCTCGACTTTCGACGGACGCTCGGCGCCGGCAGTGAACGGCACCGGTACTTCGACCTGGCCGCGATAGATCTCCTGCGTTCCGAAATAGTCGTCGGTGTGATCTTCGCCCTTCGGCCAGAGCGGCTCGCCGAGCTGGACACCGGGCGAGCTCGACACCACGCCCATCTTCTTCTTGTACAGGTAGTAGCCCGGGGCGATGTTCCAGGCGACGATCACCCGATCGCCTTCGACGCGGGTCGCGTAGCGGTACGCGACGTCGGGCCGCAGGAAGTCGTCCTTGGCGCTCGCCACCGGCGCGAGCAATACGCAGGCCATGCTGGCCAGCAGCCAGTAGCCAATCGCCCGTAACCCTCTGCTCATCGTGCTCATTCGTCCTGCTTCGTGACGCCCATTCGGACCCAGTCGAGATAGCGTTCGTTCCCGCCCGCGACGGTAATCGTCAGCAACTCCGGCAGCTCGTAGGGGTGCAGCGCCTGCAGCCGTGCCTGGAGCTCGTCCAGCCGCGCTGCGGTGGTCTTAATGATTAACAGAATCTCGGCCTCGTCCTGCAGACGCGCGTCCCAAATGTAGGTCGAGCGTAATCCGCGGACGCGATTGACGCACGCCGCCAGCCGCTCCTGGACGAGCGCTGTGCCCAGCGCCTGCGCCGAGGCCTCGTCGGGACAGGTCGTGAGCACAAGAATCACCTGATCGCTCATGGGCTTAAATCCACAGTGCAGCGTGCCTCTACGCGAAACACCTTGAAATTGAACATTTCCTGCCTATTATTAGCACCCGCTTGGGGTGAGTGCTAAAGGCCTGTCTGAGTCGAACGAGCGACTTTGAGCCGGCCAGCCGGCCTCGGCATTTACCGCAGATCCAACACGAAATCGATCTTCCATCGAGGTTTGACCTATGGCTGAGAAACTGAAGATTCGTCCGTTGCACGACCGCGTAATCATCAAGCGCCTCGAAGACGAGCGCACCTCCCCGGGCGGCATCGTGATTCCCGATTCCGCGACCGAGAAGCCCATCAAGGGCAAGGTCATTGCCGTGGGTAAGGGCAAGATCCTGGAGAACGGCGAAGTTCGTCCGCTCGACGTCAAGGTCGGCGACCACATCCTGTTCGGCAAGTACAGCGGTACCGAAGTGAAAGTCGACGGCGATGAGCTTCTCGTCATGCGCGAAGAAGACGTGATGGCCGTCATCGAGAAGTAATTCGCAATAGAGGTTCGACTCAAATGGCAGCTAAAGAAGTACGTTTCAGTGATGACGCCCGCGCGCGGATGCTCAAAGGCGTCAATATTCTCGCGAACGCCGTAAAGGCGACGCTCGGCCCGAAGGGCCGCAACGCAGTGCTCGAGAAGAGCTTCGGCGCCCCCACCGTCACCAAAGACGGCGTGTCGGTCGCGAAGGAAATCGAGCTCAAGGACAAGTTCGAGAACATGGGCGCGCAGATGGTGAAGGAAGTCGCTTCCAACACCTCTGACGAGGCCGGCGACGGCACCACCACCGCCACCGTGCTCGCCCAGGCGATCGTGCGCGAAGGCCTCAAGGCCGTCGCCGCCGGCGCCAACCCGATGGACCTGAAGCGCGGCATCGACTCCGCGGTCAACACCGCAGTCGACGAGCTCAAGCGCCTGTCGAAGCCGTGCAAGGACCAGAAGGCGATCGCGCAGGTCGGCACGATCTCCGCGAACTCCGACGAGTCGATCGGCAAGACGATCGCCGATGCGATGGAGAAGGTCGGCAAGGAAGGCGTGATCACGGTCGAGGAAGGCACCAGCCTGCAGAACGAGCTCGACGTGGTCGAGGGCATGCAGTTCGACCGCGGCTATCTGTCGCCGTATTTCATCAACAATCAGCAGAACCAGACCAGCGAGCTCGAGAGCCCGTACATCCTGCTGTACGAGAAGAAGATCTCGAACGTGCGCGAGATGCTGCCGCTGCTCGAGGGCATCGCGAAGGCCGGCCGGCCGCTGCTGGTCATCGCCGAGGACGTCGAGGGCGAGGCGCTGGCGACGCTGGTCGTGAACACGATCCGCGGCATCGTCAAGGTCGCGGCCGTCAAGGCCCCGGGCTTCGGCGACCGTCGCAAGGCCATGCTGCAGGACATCGCGATCCTGACCGGCGGCCAGGTGATCTCCGATGAAGTCGGCCTGTCGCTCGAGAAGGCGACGCTGAACGATCTCGGCGAGGCGAAGAAGATCGTCGTCGAGAAGGAGAACACCACGATCATCGACGGCAAGGGCAAGAACTCCGACATCAAGGCGCGGGTCGAGCAGATCCGCAAGCAGGTCGAGGAAGCCACCTCCGACTACGACAAGGAGAAGCTGCAGGAGCGCGTTGCCAAGCTCTCCGGCGGCGTCGCCGTGATCAAGGTCGGCGCTGCGACCGAGGTCGAGATGAAGGAGAAGAAGGCCCGCGTCGAGGACGCGCTGCACGCGACGCGCGCGGCCGTCGAAGAGGGTGTGGTTCCTGGCGGTGGCGTCGCGCTGATCCGCGCGCAGAAGGCCATCGAGAAGCTGCAGGGCAAGAACGAGGACCAGGCCTTCGGCATCAGGATCCTGGTGCGCTCGATCGAAGAGCCGCTGCGCCAGATCGTCGCCAACGCGGGTGAGGACGCCGCGGTGGTGCTGGCGAAGGTGAAGGAAGGCAAGGGCACGTTCGGGTACAACGCCGCCAGCGGCGAGTACGGCGACATGCTCGAGCTCGGCATCCTGGATCCGACCAAGGTCACGCGCCTGGCGCTGCAGAACGCGGCTTCGGTCGCCGGCCTGCTGTTGACCACGGAAGTGATGGTGGCCGAGGCTCCGAAGGAAGAGGCTGAGCACGCTCACGGCGCCCCGGGCATGGGCGGCATGGGCGGCATGGATATGTAATCGACGCGAAGTCGATTCGTTATCAGGAAGAGCCCCGCGCAAGCGGGGCTTTTCTTTTGTGGCACCGGCGAACAGCGGCCCGCGACCGGCCAACGACTCGGGTCGCATCCGTTGTGAAGGAAGCCGCCTGCTAAAATACGCTCCGACATTGCGGTCCACTCGGACGAGGAGGTTGCGATGCCGTGGTGGGGATGGTTCGTACTGGCGGCTGCGCTGCTTTCCGTGGAGCTGTTCGTCATCGACGCGCAGTTCTACCTGGTCTTTCTCGGTGCCTCCGCCGCGCTCGTCGGTTTGCTCGACCTCGCGGACGGCTCCATGCTCGCCTGGCAGCAGTGGCTCGCGTTCGCGGTCCTGGCTCTGGTCACGATGGTCGCGTTCCGCGATCGCGTCTACCAGCTCGTGCGCAAGCGCACGGGGCACGTCGAGCAGCCGCTCACGCTCGGCGACCGCATCGTGATCCCGGTGCGCCTCGAGCCCGGCCAGACCTGCCGGACGCAATATCGCGGCTCCTCCTGGACCGCGCGCAACATCGATCAACAGGCCATCGATGCCGGCAAGGAAGCCGTGATCTCGCACGTCGACGGCCTCACTTTGCATGTCCGCGCCGCGTAGGAGAGCAGCTGCATGAGCACTTTGTACGTCGTCCTTGCCATCGTCGTTCTGGTCTTCATCGTGCTGATGAAGACGGCGATCGTGGTACCGCAGCAGAGCGCGTACGTCGTCGAGACGCTCGGCCGGTTCAGCCGCACGATTCAGGCCGGATTCCACATCCTGATCCCGTTCGTCGAGCGGATCGCCTACAAGCACAACTTGAAGGAAGAGGCGCTCGACATCCCGGAGCAGATCTGCATTACCAAGGACAACGTGCAGGTGGGCGTCGACGGCGTGCTGTACATGCAGGTGCTCGACGCGCGCAGCGCCTCCTACGGCATCACCAACTACAAGTTTGCGATCATCCAGCTTGCGCAGACCACGTTGCGCAGCGAGATCGGCAAGATCGACCTCGACCGCACTTTCGAAGCGCGCGCGACCATCAATGCCAACGTCGTCAGCGAGCTCGACCACGCTTCCGCGGCGTGGGGCGTGAAAGTGCTGCGCTACGAGATCAAGAACATAAACCCGCCGAAGGACGTGCTGCATGCGATGGAGAAGCAGATGCGCGCCGAGCGCGAAAAGCGCGCCGTCGTGCTGACCTCGGAAGGCGAGCGCGACGCCAAGATCAATCAGGCTGAGGGGGAGAAGCAGCGCGTAATCAAGGAATCCGAAGCCAACAAGCAGTTGCAGATCAACCAGGCACACGGCCAGGCCGAGGCGATCCTGGCGGTTGCAACCGCGACGGCCGAGGGTCTGAAGCGCGTCGGCGAGGCGCTCTCCGGGCGCGGCGGCATGGAAGCGATGCAGCTGCGCGTCGCGGAAGAGTACGTGAAGCAGTTCGGCAAGCTCGCCAACGAGGCCTCGAGCACGCTGGTCGTGCCGGCAACGCTCAGCGATATCTCGTCGATGATCGCGCTGGCGACGAGCGTCGTGAAGCAGCAGGCGAAGAGCTAAACCATCGCTCGCAACAATCGGCCGACGATGCGCTCGAGGTGCGCGAGCGTGCTGCACTCGTCCACCTGGTGGCAGTACGGAGCGTAGTGGCGCATTTCCGAGTCGCCCGTGTTCCACATCGTGCGCGGCTCGGGATTGAGCCAGATCACCCGCTTGCTCCGGTCGTACAACTCCTTGAGCACGTCGGTGCGCGCGTTGCCGTAGTTGTTGCGCGCGTCGCCGAGAATGATGAGCGTCGCGCGCTTGTCGATCTCATCGAGGCACAGCCGGCGAAAATCCGCGAGCGCCTGCCCGTAGTCGGTCGAGCCGCTCCCATACTGCTTCAGCGCGATCGCAATGCCGTCGTCGATGGTATTGCGCGCGAACAGCCCCGACACCTCACCGAGGTCCGACGAGAACGCGAACGAGCGCACCTTCGGCAGGACTTCCTCCAGGCTGTACAGGAACATCAGCATGAAGCGCGCGTAGGCGGAGACCGAGCCGCTGACGTCGCACACGGCGAACACCTTCGGCCGGTCCACCTTGACCGACTTCCACTGCAGGTCGAACACCGCATCGTCGTATTTCATGTTCCGCCGCAACGTGCGCGGCACGTGCAGCTGACCGCGCCGAAACACTTTGCGACGACGCGAATGCTCCGAGACGAGGCGGCGCGCCATGCGCAGCACCAGGTCCTGAAGCATCCGGTGATGACGCTGTTCCAGCGACGACAAGCGCACGTCGCGCAGCAAGTCTTCGCGCAGGCGGCGTCCGGTCACGTCCGCATGCAGCAGGAATTGATGCTCGACGTAGTCGCGTACGCGCTCGCGCAGCCAATCGCGCCGGTGCGTCAGGTCCACGGCACGGCGTCGGTCGGGTATCGCCGCGCTGTTGGTAAGGCGCGCGATTTCCTGCTGCAGCTCCGCGTGGCCCATCGCGTCCATGATCCGCCGCGTGTACACGCCCTTTTGCGTGAACACGTCGATCTCGTGCACGTTCACCTGGCGGCCGGCGGTGTTGATCGCGATCGTGATTTCCATCTGATTGCCCCGGACCAGGAGTTGGCCGAGCGACGATTGCGGATCGCTCATCTCGCCCGCGCCGAGGTTTATCGTGGCGTCGTCGCGTGCGTCAGTGGATGCCGCTGCGCTCTGCTGCCGAGGCGCGCCAGGCCTTGCGTTGCCGGTCCGCTGATCCTGCGCATCGCCACCGACGCCCGCCTGACCGTTACCGGCTTGTCCCGCAGCGTCGCTGCCGAGTTGCGTATCGCTCGCGAGAGTAGTTGGCGGCGGCAGCGATCGGCGCTCGCCGGACGAGAAGAACTGATCGAAGCAGGTGTCGAACGCGGCCTTCTCGTCGAGGGTCTTCGGCAGCACCAGTGACAGGCTGTCCTTGAGCAGCCGCCGATCGGCGTATCCCACCAGCTCGACCGCGCTCAAGGCGTCGAGCGTTTCCGCGGTGGAGATGCGAATGTCGGCGTTGCGAAGCGCGCCGATGAATTGGGTCAGGAGCCGGTCCATGACCTACGCCTTGGTCGCTTGCTCCGTGAGCGTCCGCAGCTCGGGCTGCACGTTCTCGATGTCCTCCTGGAATTTCAGGATGACGTTCAGGGTATTGCTCACCAGCTCGGCGTCGAGCCGGTCCGCGTGCAGCAACAATAAAGTGCGCGCCCAGTCGATCGTCTCGCTGATCGAAGGCACCTTCTTCAGGTCCAGGTCGCGTAAACCGTGGATGAAGCGCACCAGCTGCGCGCGCAACTGCGGCGGGATCGCCGGCACGCGCGCATTGATGATGCGCTGCTCGAGCTCGATGTCCGGGAACGGAATGTAGAGATGCAGGCAGCGTCTCTTGAGCGCGTCGGAGATCTCGCGTGTATTGTTGCTGGTGAGGAATACCAGCGGCGGCTCGCGGCGCGCGCGCACGGTGCCGATCTCCGGGATCGAAACCTGGTAGTCGGAGAGGATCTCCAGCAGGAGCGACTCGAACTCGTGGTCGGACTTGTCGACCTCGTCGATGAGCAGCACGCAGCCGCGCTCTTCCTGCAGCGCTTTCAGCAGCGGCCGCGCTTCGAGGAATTCCGCGGAGAAGAAGATATCGCCGAACTCGTGCAGGCGCTTCACCGATTCCGCGAAGCCCTTCGCCCCTTGCAGCACTTCATCGAGCGTCTGCTTCAGCACCTGCGTGTACAGCAGCTGCTTGCCGTACTTCCACTCATACAGCGCCTTGGCTTCGTCGAGACCTTCGTAGCACTGCAGGCGAATCAGCGGCAGGTCGAACATCTCCGCCGTGGTCTTCGCGAGCTCGGTCTTGCCGACGCCCGGCGGGCCTTCGATGAGGACCGGCTTGCGCAGGTGATACGCGAGATAGACCGCGGTCGCGATCTGCGTCGAGCAGATGTAGCGATGCGCCTCCAGATGCTGCTGGAGCGAAGCTACCGATGCGGCGATCTGGGGGACGTCGGCCATGCCCCCATTGTGCCACTGCTATTTCGGCAGCGCGTAGGCGATCACCCAGCCGCCGCTGTCGGTCCCTTTCTTCGCAGCCTGGCCGTCGCCGCTGGCTTTGTGTTCCGCTACGTGGCTCTCTTCTTCCCGCCCGGTTGCCGGCACCGTGATCACAATGAACTGCCGGCCGCTCTGCGGCGCGACGTAACTCATCGGCGTCGCCTGCGCCGTGTTCGGCATGAAGTCGCTCCACAGCTCCTTGCCGGTTTTGATATCCAGCGCGCGCATGTGCCGATCCATGGTGCCGCCGACGAAAATCAGCCCGCCCTTGGTGACGATCGTGCCCGCGCTGTAAGGAATCCCCATCGGGATGCGCAGCTTGACCTTGAGGCCGAGCGGGCCCATTTCGTTGGCAGTGCCGAGCGGCCGGCGCCACAGCGTCTGCTTTGATTTGAGATCGATCGCGGCGATCTCGCCGTACGGCGGCTGCTGGCACGGCGCGAAGATCGGCGAAAGGAACGGCGTCGTGAACGCCGCGTACGGCGTGCCGCGCTGATAGCCGCCGCCGAAGCCGAGCACGGTCTTGTCGTTGACCGTAGCGCGCGGATACAGCTTCACGTGATTGCCGATGTGCAGCGCGTTCACGATCATCACGCTGTCAGGCTCGTCGATCGCGACGCTGCCCCAGTTCATGCCGCCTGCGAAACCCGGATATTGCAGGCTGCCGCGCAACGACGGCGGAGTGAGCGGACCCTCGTAGCGCAACTTGCGGAACTGGATGCGGCAGAGCATCTGGTCGATGGGCGTGATGCCCCACATCTTCGCTTCCGTCACCCGATCGTTGCCGAACGACGGCATGCCGACCGAGAACGGCTGGGTCGGCGAGGTCTTCTCGTCCGGCAGATCGGTCTGCGGCACGGGCTTCTCTTCGACCGTGGCCAGCGGTTTGCCGTCGCGCCGATCGAGCAGGAACAGCTCGCCGCGCTTGGTCGGCGTGACGAGTGCGGGTGTCAGGCTGCCATCGTCGTTGCGCAAGTCGACGAGCACGGGTTGCGACGGCACGTCGTAGTCCCAGATGTCGTGATGCGTCGTCTGGAACGACCAGCGCACAGCGCCGCTCACCGCGTCGAGCGCCACGACCGAGCTCGCGAAGCGCTCGGACTCCGGACTGCGATGACCGCCGTAGTAGTCCGGCGTCGCATTGCCGGTCGGAATGTAGACCATGCCGAGCGCATCGTCGGCGCTGAACACGCTCCACGCATTCGGCGTGCCGCGCGTGTACGTCTGTCCTTCCGGCGGCGCCGTGAGCACGTCGGGCCGACCGAGATCCCAGGCCCACAACAAGCGGCCGCTGATCGGATCGAAACCGCGCACGACGCCGGATGGCTCCTGCGTTTCCACGTTGTCCGCGACCCAGCCGCCGAGCACCGCAACGCCCTTCGCCAGCGTCGGCGGCGAAGTCACGTAATAGAAGCCCGGCTTCACCTCGCCCATGCCGGTGAGCAGCGTCACTTCGCCGTTCGTGCCGAAGTCGGTGCAGCGCTGACCGGTCTTCGCATCGACCGCGATCAGCCGCGCGTCCGTCGTCGCGGTCAGGATTCGTTCGGGACAGTCGGCGCGCGGCTCGTGCGCCTTGAAATACGTGACGCCGCGACACGTCGTGGTGAAGCCGACTCTCGAATCCTTCAGCTCGGGATCGAAGCGCCAGCGCTCGGCGCCGCTGTCGGCGTCGAGGGCCGAGATGATGTTGCGTGCCAGGCAGACGTAGAGCGTGTCGCCGATCTGCAGCGGCGTTGCCTTGAATGCGCCGCCGACGCCGGTGCGATAGCTCCAGGCGACCTGCAGCTTGTCGACGTTCGTTGCGTTGATCTGGTCGAACGGCACGTAGCGCGTGCCCGAGGCCGTGCCGCCCCAATGCTGCCAATCGCGCGCCGCGATCTCAGTGGTGCTCGTCGCCGCTGTGAACGGCAGCGTTGGATAGGGCTGGCGCAGTGCCACCGCGACGCAGATCGCGCCGAGTCCGACGACGACTGCCCAGCTGAGCGGCGATGCGAGCAACGGACGCTCGACCGACATGCTGAGCGAGCGTCGGGTATTCGGACGCAACAGCAGCAGCCCGAGCACGAGGAATGGCAACACGCGCGGCGCGAGTGCCCAACCGTCGAAACCCGACTCCACGAGCGCCCACACGATCGTGCCTAGCGTCAGCAGCCCGTAGAGATATGCGCCCCAGCGCTCGCCGCGCCAGAGCAGCGCCGCGCATGCAATCAGCAGCGCTCCCGCGATCACGTAATAGAGCGAGCCGCCGAGCGTCGCGAGCCTGATGCCGCCGGCAGCGAGGACGAGCCCGATCAGCACCAGCAAGGACGCAAAGATTCGGGGAGGACGCGGGCGGCTGTGCCCGTCCAGGCCGGAGGTGGTGTTCACGTGGATCCCGCTGAGTCGTTATTGGCGATGTATAGCGGATCTTACCCTCTCCTGACAGAACGCTGTCAGCAGCAGTGGCGCAGGCTGTGCTCACCCCGAAGAGGAGCACGACCATGCAAGCGACCACAGCCATCACCTGGTTCGAGATTCCCGCGAAGGATCTGGAGCGCGCCGTGTGGTTCTACGAATCCGTCCTGCAGCAGGAGCTGCGCCGCGAAACGATGGGGCCGGCGGCCATGGCCGTCTTCCCTTATCAGGAGCCCGGCGTCGGCGGAGCGTTGACGCACGCGCCCAATCTCACGCCTGCGGCGGACGGCAGCGTCATCTACCTGCGCACGCAACGGCTCGACGAAACTTTGCAGCGCGTGACCCGCGCCGGCGGGCGCGTGGTGCTGGACAAGACCGCGTTGCCGGAGGGCATGGGCGCGTTCGCGCACATCGTCGATTGCGAAGGCAATCGCGTCGGTCTGCATGCGCTCGACTGAAGGAGAGGACTCATGAGCAAGCCCGGGCATGACCGCACGATCGACTACATCGAGTTCGGTGCCACCGACATCGAGGCGACCAAGCGTTTCTACGCCGCCTGCTTCGGCTGGAAGTTCACCGACTACGGGCCGGACTACGTCGCGTTCGAGGATGGCCGCCTGACGGGCGGCTTCACCACCGCGTCGAAGCCGGGCGCCGCGCCGCTGGTCGTGCTGTACTCGACCAGCCTGGAGCAGATGTTCGCGAGCGTGCAAGCCCAGCGCGGCCGCATCGTGCGCGAGATCTTCAGCTTCCCCGGCGGCCGGCGCTTCCACTTTCTCGATCCGAACGGTAACGAACTGGCAGTATGGAGCGCACCCCACGAAATCGCATCGAACTCGTAGGGCTGTGATGGGTACGTGGAGCGATTTCGTGGGGACCCCGCATCTGGTGGTCCTATCGGAGGCTGGCTGGTATGCGCCGAGCCGATCGCTTGTTCGAGATCGTCCAGTATTTGCGTGGCCGCCGCCTGACGACGGCCGCGCAGCTCGCGCAATGGCTCGAAGTCAGCGAGCGCACGATCTATCGCGACATCGCCGATCTCAGCGCTTCGGGCGTGCCGATCGACGGCGAGGCGGGCGTCGGCTACCGCCTGCACCCGAACTTCGACCTGCCGCCGCTCATGTTCAGCTATGACGAGATCGACGCGCTGGTGATGGGCGCGCGCTTCGTCGAGTCCTGGGGCGGGCCGCGGCTCGCGAACGCGGCGCGTGCGGCGCTCGCCAAGATTGCTGCGGCGCTACCGGAGCAGAAGCGCGCAGCGGTTCACGAATCGCGGCTGTTCGCACCGGGTTTCTTCGTCGATCCGCAGTGGGGTACGCGCCTCGACTCGCTGCGCACGGCCATCGTGCGCCATCGCTACGTCGAGTTCGAATATCGCGACGGGCACTCGCAGGACTCGCAGCGCCGCGTGCGGCCGTTCGCCGTGTTCTTCTGGGGCGGCACCTGGACACTCGGCGCGTGGTGCGAGCTGCGCCGCGACTTTCGCAACTTCCGTCTCGACCGCTTCGTCTCGCTGCAGACCTGCGAGCAGGAATTTCCAGACGAGCCGGGGCGCCGCTTCGACGACTACATGAAGCGCATGACGGAGAGTTGACCACAGGCGCAGGGTGGAACTCCCTGCGCGCGGCTGCGATTACCTCATCATCTTTCTCGTGCTGGATGAGGGCGGCGCCATGGCTGCGGAACCGGATTGGGACCACGACTACTCCGCGGATGATGGCGTGTGGAGTGACGAGGAGGAGGCGGACGCGGCCGACACGCCGCTGTCGCGCTTCGCGCCCGACGACCGACAACTCGGACAAGTCCTCGGCTGGTTGAGCGTCGGTCTCGGCCTCGCCGAGTTGCTCGCGCCGCGCACGCTGGGCCGCGCCGTCGGCGTAGGTGATCACCCGGGAATCATCCGTGCGCTCGGCGTGCGAGGAATCGTCACTGGCCTCGGCATCCTTTCCGAGCGCCGGCCCGGCAACTGGGCGTGGGCCCGTGTCGCTGGCGATGCCATGGACCTCGCGTTGCTCGGAGCAGCCTCGAGCGCGCCAGATGCCGATCCGCGTCGCATTGCTGCGGCAACCGTCGGCGTTCTAGGCATCGCCGCGCTCGATGCTTACGCCGGGCAGCGGCTCACGGCCTCGCAATCCGACGACGCGCCGCAGATTGCGGTGACGCGCAGCGTGACCATCAATAGCGCGCCGGTCGAGCTGTACCGGTTCTGGAAAAACCTCGAGAACCTGCCGCTGTTCATGGAGCACCTGGAGTCGGTGTCCACCGTGAACGGTCGCGTCTCGCACTGGGTGGCCAAGGCTCCCGCCGGTGCCTGCGTCGAGTGGGATGCCGAGATCGTCGACGATCAACCCGGTCGGCGCATAGGCTGGCGCACCTTGCCGGGCTCGCAGGTCACGCACGAGGGCATGGTGTCCTTCGAGCCTGCGACGGCGGAGCGCGGCACCATCGTGCGGATCGAAATGCTGTACCGGCCGCCGGCCGGCAAGGTCGGCATGCGCATCGCGCGGCTGTTCGGCGAAGAGCCTGCGCTCCAGATCGACGACGATCTGCGGCGCCTCAAGCAATTGCTGGAGACGGGCGAGGTGGCGACGACGATCGGCCAGCCGACCGGCCGGCGCAGCCTGTTCGGTCGCAGCACGCTTGGAAGACGCGTGCAATGAGGGCTGTGTGCTGGCACGGCGTCGGCGAGGTCGGTGTCGAGCAGGTGCCCGATCCGACGATCCTGAATCCGCGCGACGCGATCGTGAAGGTGACCTCGACCGCGATCTGCGGCTCGGATCTCCACCTCTATGACGGCTGCATTCCGACGATGTATCGCGGCGACATTCTCGGCCACGAGTTCATGGGCGAGGTGGTCGAGCTCGGGCCGGGCGTGCAGAACCTCGCCGTCGGCGATCGCGTGGTCGTGCCGTTCCCGATCGCCTGCGGCAACTGCTTCTTCTGCGAGCGCGAGCTGTTCTCGCTGTGCGAGAACTCCAATCCGAACGCGCCGCTGGCCGAGAAGCTGTGGGGCCATTCTCCGGCCGGCATCTTCGGCTATTCGCACATGCTCGGCGGCTACGCCGGCGGGCAGGCCGAGTACGTGCGCGTGCCGTTCGCCGACGTCGGTCCGCTGAAGATTCCGGCGACGCTCGCAGATGAGCAGGTGCTGTTCCTGTCCGACATCCTGCCGACCGGCTATATGGCCGCGGAGAATTGCGGCATCCAGCCAGGCGACACGATTGCCGTGTGGGGCTGCGGACCGGTTGGCCTGTTCGCGATCCGCAGCGCGCAGCTGCTGGGTGCGGAGCGCGTCATCGCCATCGATCGATTTCCCGAACGGCTGCGCAAGGCGGAGTCGATCGGCGCCGAGCCACTCGATTACGAGTCGACCGACGTGCAGGAAGCGCTGCGCGACGCGACCGGCGGCCGCGGGCCGGACGCGTGCATCGATGCTGTCGGCATGGAGGCGCACCTGCATGGCATCGTCGGCGCGTACGATCGTGCGAAGCAGGCGCTGCGCCTCTCGACCGAGCGGCCGGGCGTGCTGCGACAGGCGATTCAGGCTTGTCGCAAAGGCGGCACGGTATCCGTTCCCGGCGTCTACGGCGCCTTCGTCGACAAATTGCCGTTCGGCTCGATCGTCAACAAGGCGATCACGATCAAGAGCGGCCAGACGCACGTGCAACGCTACATGCGCCCGCTGCTGGAGCGCATCGAGCGCGGCGAGCTCGATCCGTCATTCGTCGTCTCGCATCGGCTCAGCCTCGACGATGCGCCACGCGGCTACGAAATGTTCAAGCACAAGGAAGCGGAGTGCGTGAAGGTCGTGCTGAAGCCCTGAGGGAAGGGTGTCGGGCTTCAGCCCGACTCACTCTTTGCGCTCGGCCAGCAGCGGCGTAATCAGATCGAGCGGCAACGGGAAGACGATCGTCGAGGTCTTCTCGCTCGCAATGTCGGCCAGGGTTTGCAGATAGCGCAGCTGCATCGCCCGCGGATCGACACTCAGCGCGCGCGCAGCCTCGACCAGCGTGGCGGCGGCCTGCTTCTCGCCTTCAGCGTGAATGACTTTGGCGCGGCGCGTACGCTCCGCTTCGGCCTGCCTGGCGATGGCGCGAATCATCGTCTGGTCCAGGTCCACGTGCTTGATCTCGACGTTCGAGACCTTGATGCCCCATGCGTCCGTGGCCTGGTCGAGGATGCGCTGGATGTCGAGGTTGAGCTTGTCCCGTTCCGACAGCATCTCGTCGAGCTGATGCTGGCCCAGCACCGAGCGCAGCGTCGTCTGCGCCAGCTGACTGGTGGCCTCGAACGGACTGGCGATCTGGATGATCGAGCGCGCGGGGTCGACGATGCGGAAGTAGACGACCGCATTGACCTTCACCGAGACGTTGTCGCGCGAGATGACATCCTGCGTGGGAACGTCGAGGACGATCACGCGCAGGTCCACCTTGACCAGGCGCTGGATGAAAGGCATCACGAGGATCAGGCCGGGGCCCTTCGTGCCCGTGTAGCGGCCGAGCGTGAAGATCACGCCGCGCTCGTACTCGTTCAGGACCTTGATGGCCGAGAAGATCAGCACGACCAGAATGGCGGCGGCAACGATCAGGAACATGGTGCATCTCCTACCCGTCGGAGCGTTCGTCGGGCTCCACTTCCAGTGTCAGGCCGTCGATTCGCACGATGCGCAACCGCTGCCCTTCCTTTACCGCTGCGTGCGCGATCGCATTCCAGATCTCACCGCGGACGCGAACCGGACCGGATCGCTCGAAATCGCGCAGTGCGATGGCCGGCTCCGCCAGCAGCTGCTCGGCGCCGGTCACGACAGGCCGCCTGCGCGAGCGCGTAAAATACGATGCCAGCAGCAGTATCAGCAGCGCGCCGGCAAAGGCAATCCCGCCGATCAGCGAGCGTGCGACCTCGAATCCGGGCACACCGGTATCGAGCAGGATGACCGAGCCGATCACGAACGCGGCAATGCCGCCGATGCCCAGCGAGCCGAAGCTCGGCACGAATGCTTCGCCCACCAGCAGCGCCAGGCCGAGCAACATCAGGCCGAGGCCTGCGTAGTTGACCGAGAGGACCTGAAAGGCATACAGCGCCAGCAACAGGCATATCGCGCCGGCGACGCCTGGCAGGATTGCGCCGGGGTTATAGCCCTCCAGGAGCAGCCCGTAGATGCCGACCAGCATGAGCAGGTACGCGACGTTGGGATTGGTCAGCACCGCAAGCAGCCGCGTGCGCCAGTCGGGATCGATTCGCTCCAGCACGAGCCCGCGGGTGGCGAGCCGCTGCTCGCCGGTGCTCACTTTGACGATCCGGCCATCGATCTTGCCCAGCAGGTCGGCCACGTCACGCGCGACGACGTCGATGACATTCTGTTCGAGCGCCGCGGATGCCGGCAGGCTGGCCGCGGCGCGTACCGCGGATTCCGCCCAGTCGGCGTTGCGGCCGCGCAGCTCGGCGAGCCCGCGGATGTATGCGACCGAGTCGTTGATCGCCTTGCGCTCCTCTGCAGTGCCGGGCTCGGGCTTCCCGTCCTTGTTCTTGTCGTCCCCCGCCTCGGGTTGCCGCGGCGAGGAGGGCTGGGACGGCGCGCCAATCTGGACGGGTGTGGCTGCACCGAGATTCGTTGCCGGCGCCATGGCCGCGATGTGGCTCGCATAGAGCAGGTAAGTTCCGGCGCTGGCGGCGCGCGCGCCGGACGGCGAGACATAGATGGCAACTGGAACAGGAGAGGCGAGCATGGCTCTGATCATGTCGCGCATCGCCGAGTCGAGCCCGCCCGGCGTGTCCATCTGGACGATCACGAGTCGCGCCTTGCGTTCCCGAGCCCGATCGAGTGCGCGCACGAAGAAATCGCTGGTAGCCGGGCCGATGGCGTCGCTGATTTCAAGCAGCAACGCCGCGTCGGCTTGCTCCCCTCCGGCAGCGGGTTGCTGAGCGGCGGATGCTCCGGCGCACAGCAACGTCAACGCCCATGCGGAGAGCAGCATCCATGGGTGACGGGTTGCAGTCAGCACTTGACCTCCATCCGCGTCATGAGGTCCGACTTCGACCTATACTAGACCTCCGCGACAGCGGGAGGGTAAGTAGAGTGCGCGGAGCCGCCCGAAGTTTTGCGTCGCGCGCGCAGCTGCGCGCGTGGCTTGAGCGCAACCACGCGCGCGTGACGGAGCTGAACCTGCGCTTGTTCAAAGTGCATGCGCGCGAGCGCGGGGTGACCTATCGTGAAGCACTCGATGAAGCGCTGTGCTTCGGGTGGATCGACGGCGTGCGTCGTGCGCTCGACGAAGACAGTTTCACGCAGCGCTTTTCGCCGCGCCGTCCGCGCAGCAAGTGGAGCCAGGTGAATCGGCGTCGCATGCGCGAGCTCGAAGCCGCCGGGTTGCTGGCGCCCTCCGGGCTCGCAGCCTGGCGAGCGGCGAGTAAGGAGCCCGCAGGCTACTCGTTCGAGTCCAGGCCGGCTGCACTCGCCAAGCGCTATCAGCAGCAGTTCGCCGCAAACGCCAAGGCCTATGCCTATTACCGGGACGAGGCGCCCTGGTATCAGCGCGTCACCGCTTTCTACGTCATGAGCGCGAAGCAGGAAGAGACCCGGCAGCGGCGCCTCGCCCGTCTCATCGAGTGTTGCCAGCGGCAGGAGCGGATCGGTGTGCTGGCGAACAAGGGCAAGAAATCAAGAGCGACTGCATCCCGGTGATCGAGCTAGAACACGTCAGCCACTCCTATCCGCAGGCCACGGCGCTCGACGACGTGAGCCTGCAAGTCGCAGCAGGCGAGACAGTCGCGCTCATCGGGCCCAGCGGCTGCGGCAAATCGACGTTGCTGAAAGCTGCTATCGGGCTGGTGCGGCCGAGTCGCGGGCGGGTCGCGGTCGACGGTATCGAGCTGCATCCGAGCACCGAGCTCGAGCTGCGCCGGCGCGTCGGCTACGTCATTCAGTCCGGCGGCCTGTTTCCGCATCTGAGCTCGGTCGACAACATCACGCTCGCGGCACGCTACCTGCGACGCGACGCGAAATGGATCGAGGGGCGCGTCGACGAGCTCGCCGACCTGGTGCAGCTGCGCCGCGAAGTCCTGCAGCGCTACCCTACGAATCTTTCCGGCGGACAGAGCCAGCGCGTCGGGCTGATGCGCGCGTTGATGCTCGACCCGGCGGTGCTGCTGCTCGATGAGCCGCTCGGCGCGCTCGATCCGATGGTTCGACATGGCCTGCAGGAAGAGCTGCGTGCCTTGTTCGAGCGCCTGCGCAAGACCGTCCTGCTCGTGACGCACGACATGGCAGAGGCGGCGTTCTTCGCGAAGCGGTTGGTGCTGATGAGCGCCGGCCGCATCGTGCAGGAAGGCACGTATCGGGACCTCGCGACCGCTCCGGCGCAGGAATTCGTCTGCGAGTTCGTGCGTGCCCAGCGCGGCTTGCACGGGATGCTCGGCGATGCTTAAGGGCCTGGTTTTGCTGGTCGCCATGCTCCTCGGGCAGTGCGCCACGGCCGATGTCGTGATCGGCTCGAAGGTGTTCACGGAGTCGGTGATTCTCAGCGAGATCGCCACGCAACTCCTGCGCGACTCGGGTGAGACCGCGAAACACCGGCGCGAGCTGGGCGGCACGCGCGTGCTGTGGAGCGCACTGGAGCGCGGCGACATCGATTGCTATCCGGAGTACAGCGGCACACTGCGCGCCGAAATCTTCGCGCAGCAATCCATTGCGGACGACGCGCAGCTGCGCACGGCTTTGACGCGAGCACATGCGTGGGCGTCCCAGCCGCTCGGGTTCAACAACACGTACGTGCTCGGGATGCGGCGTTATCGTGCGTGGCAACTCGGGATCGAGCGGATGTCCCAGCTCGCTGCGCATCCGCAGCTGCGCCTGGGATTCAGCAACGAGTTCCTCGAGCGCGCGGACGGCTGGCCGGGTTTGCGCCAGCGTTACCAGCTCCCGCAGGAGGATGTGCGCGGCCTCAATCATGACCTCGCTTATCGTGCCCTGGAAGATGGCGCCTTGGACATCACCGATCTGTACTCGACGGACGCGGAGATCGTGCAGTACGACCTCATCGCGCTGGCGGACGACGCGCACTACTTCCCGGTTTACGACGCCTTGTTCGTCTGCCGCGACGACGTCTCGCCGCGCGTGCGCGAGATTCTCGACCGCCTCGCCGGCCGCATCGATGCTGGCGCGATGACGCGCATGAATGCGCAGGCCAAACTGCATCGCGAGCCGGAAGCGCAAGTCGCTGCGGACTTCCTGCATGCGCAGTTCGGCGTCGATGCGCATCCGCACGAGCGCAGCCGCGGCGAGCGACTCTGGCAACGCACGCGCGAGCACCTGGCGATGGTCGGCATCTCGCTCGGCGCGGCGATCCTGCTCGCGATCCCGCTCGGCGTCCTTGCGTTCTACCGCCGCGGCATCGGTCGCGTCATCTTCGCCGTCGCCGACGTGCTGCAGACGCTGCCGGCGCTGGCGCTGCTCGTATTTCTGATTCCGTGGCTGGGCATCGGTTATGCGCCGGCAATCTTCGCGCTGTTTCTCTACAGCGTGCTGCCGATTCTGCGCAACACGCACGCGGGTCTCGCCGACATTCCGGAGGAGCTGCGCGAATCCGCCGCCGCACTCGGCCTCACACGCGGCGCGCGGCTGCGTCACGTGGAGTTGCCACTGGCGGCGCGCTCGATCATCGCCGGCATCAAGACAGCGGCGGTGATCAACGTCGGCACGGCGACGCTCGGTGCGCTGATCGGCGCCGGCGGCTACGGCCAGCCGATCCTGACTGGCATCCGTCTCGACGACCTCGGGCTGATTCTCGAAGGCGCCGTTCCAGCGGCGGTGCTGGCGCTGCTGGTGCAGACCGGGTTCGGCCTGCTCGAGCGCGTCTGGGTACGCCATTGAGCGCCGCCGAGCTCGTCATCTTCGATTGCGACGGCGTGCTGGTCGACAGCGAGCCGGTCGCCAATCGCATGCTGGGGGAGATGCTGCGCGAGCTCGGCCTCGAGCTCACGCAGGAACAGATCTTCGAGACGTTCGTCGGCTTCTCGATGGCGCACGTCATGCGCGTGATCGAGAGCATGCTCGGCCGCGCGCCGCCCGAAACTTTCCTGCGCGATCTGCAGGCGCGCACCTTCGAGGCATTTCGCACGCAGTTGCGCGCAATGCCGGGAATCGAAGCGACGCTGGATGGTCTCGGCGTTCCGTTCTGCGTGGCGTCCAGCGGCGATCATGAAAAGATGCGCACGACACTCGGCATCACCGGCCTGTATCCGCGCTTCGCCGGGCGCATCTTCAGCGTCACGCAGGTGGCGCGCGGCAAGCCTGCTCCCGACGTCTACCTGTTTGCGGCCGCGCAGCTCGGCGCTGAACCTGCGGCGTGCGTAGTCGTCGAGGACACGCCGCCGGGCGTACAGGCGGGCGTCGCAGCAGGAATGACGGTGTTCGGTTTCTGCGCGCACACGCCGCAGTGGAAGCTCAAGGCCGCGGGCGCACATGCGACGTTCGACGATCTGCGTCGCTTGCCCGATCTGCTGCCGACTTGACGCCGAGCTTGCGCATCAGCGACCGTGCATCGACGGGCGCACGCAGTTTCACGTCGGTATTGTCGAAGTAGCAGTAGACGTCGCGAGGCCGGGAAGAGCGCGCCCGATGCCACGCGCGAATGCGTTCGGCCCAGCGGTCGAGTGCGCGATCGCCGTAGCCGCTTCGGTACAGCTCCTTGTCGCCGTGCAAACGCATGTAGACGAAGTCGGCGGTGATGTCCTGCATCATCGGCCAGCGCTGCGCCGTCTCGGCGATCACCAGCGCGATGTTCCGATCGCGCAGCAGCTCGACGAACGAAGCATCGAGGAAACTTTCGTGACGGATCTCGACGGCATGTCGCAGCGGACGCGCGGCATCGATGGCGAGGCGCGCGCGTCCTTTGAGCCGTGCGTCACGCTTGCGCGCCAGGCGCAGCGCCGCACCAGTATCGCGAGGCAGCAGCTCGAAGAATCGCGTCAGGCGCTCGCGCTCGAAGCGGAAGTTCGGCGGAAATTGCCAGAGGATCGGCCCGAGCTTGCCGCGCAGCTCGAAGACGCCGGAGGCGAAGAAGTTGGCGAGCGGCGCCTCGATATCGCGCAGCTTCTTCATGTGCGTGATGAAACGCGAGCCTTTCAGGGCGAACACGAAGTCTGCGGGCGTCGCATCGTGCCACTGCCGGTAATACTCCGGTCGTTGCAGCGAGTAGAACGAGCCGTTGATTTCCAGTGTCGGGAACTTGCGCGAGGCATACGCCAGCTCGAGGCGCTGCGGCAGGTCGCGCGGATAGAACACGCCGCGCCAGGGCGTGTAGCGCCATCCCGAAACACCGATGCGTATCTCCGCCATGCCTTGATCCGGCCGTCGGAGTAGAACGCCGCGAGGGTCAGTACGGGTCCACCGGCAACCAGTCCACGGGGCGTTCCGTGTCGCGATCCAGCAGCACGGTCCAGAATCCGTCGCGATGCTTGACGGGCAGCCAGGTGAGTTTTTCGAGCGGTATGCGTAGCTGCGCGGCAGCGCTCGCGATCAGCTCCTTCGCTTCCGGATGATGCTTTTCCAGCTCGCTCACCGGCTTCGAGCGGGCTTTGATCTCCGGCAGGGTTTGCTCGTACGGCGCGTAGTACTTCGGCAGCACCGCGTAGTCCTTGCCGGCGAGTGCGGCAAACATGGCTTTCTCGCGCTCCTTTGGATCCTGCGGCTCACGGATGCCGACGAGTCGCGGTCCCCACGCAGGTCGCCGGCGATAGTCGTCCGCAGCCTCTGCAAGATCGGCATCGTCGATCTCGGCCGCCGACACGACCTCGATCCGATCGCCGACGCAGACGATGTACGCGGGGCGGATACTCGCGACCGAGTGCAGGCCGTAGAGGAAGGCGCCGAGCTGCACGATGCCGATGATCGTGTAGTCGAACACCAGCGCGCGTCGCGACTTCTTGCTGTTGTAGACGATGAAGGAGGACAGCGGGCCGAGACCGAGATCGCACATGACGAGGATCTCGAACAGCCGGGTGCCGCCGAGCATTCGCGCGAACGGGTCGGGGAACCAGATCAGGAATACGAGCGCGGCAGCGCTCGCCGAGAAAGCGAGGGTAACCAGGAAATGAATGGCGAATGCACGCGCCTTTTCGCGCCACGCGATCATGAGTGGGGGTCCTCCTGAAAGGTGCCAACTATAAGGAATCCCGACCCGGTGATTGCCGCGAAGGAGTTCGCAGTTTGGTTTTCAGGTCCCGGCGAGTTTCTGCGCGAGCAGCGCGTAGTTCCGGTGCAGGGTCTGGACGAAGCGCTGCAAGTCCGCGAGCGTGCCGGTGTTCTCGATCACGTCGTGCGCCGCGTTCAGGCGTTCCTCGCGGCTCACCTGCGCGGCCAGGATCTCTTGCGCCTGTTCGCGACTGGTCCGATCGCGCGCCGACAGGCGATCGATCTGTGCTTGCTCGGGACAATCGACGACGAGCACGCGGTCATACGCATCGGCGCGGCCGGTCTCGACGAGCAGCGGAATGACGTGGATCTGGTAATCGCCGCCGGCAGCGGCGGAGCGTTGCGCCAGCTCCGCTCGGATCGCCGGATGCGTGATCGCTTCGAGCTTGCGCCGCTGCTCGGGATCGCTGAACACACGCTCGCGCATGTGCGCGCGGTTGAGCCGGCCATCCGCGTCGAGGATCTCCGGCCCGAACTCCGCGACCAGCTGGTCGAGCGCGGGCATGCCGGGCGCGACGACGTCGCGTGCGATCTGATCGGTATCGAGCACCGGCACGCCGAGCTTCGCGAATTCCTCGGCGACAGCGGACTTGCCGCTGGCGATGCCGCCGGTGAGCGCTATCAGCAGGGGAGGGACGTCGTTCGCAGCCGTCATCGCAGCGATGATACGCCAGCAAGGTGCAGGTACGTGGACACGAGCTGGTCGCCCCACATCAGCGCGATCCACCCGGCGGCGGCGAGGTACGGCCCGAACGGAATCGGAATGTTCCGGTCGCGTCCGCGCAGCGCGATCATGAGAATGCCGAGCACGGCGCCGGTGAACGCGGCCAGAAGAATGATGGGCAGCAGCATCTGCCAGCCGAGCCACGCTCCCAGCGCGGCGAACAGCTTGAAATCACCGTAGCCCATGCCTTCCTTGCCGGTGAGCAGGCGGAAGACGTGATAGACGCTCCACAAGCTCAGGTAGCCCGCCGCGGCGCCGATGATGCTCGAGCGCGGGTCGACCGGCAGACCGATGCCCGTTGCTGCAAGACTGAGCAGCAAGCCGAGCCATACGAGCGGCAGCGTCATGCTGTCCGGGAGCAGCTGGTGATCGATGTCGATGCCGGTCAACCCGATCAGCATCCATGTGAGCAGCAGCGCCGCCGCCGTGTACCACACGAAGCCGAACTTCCATGCCACCAGCGCCGACAGGACGGCCGTGCCGAGCTCGACGAGTGGATATCGCATGGAGATCTTCGCGCCGCAGCTGGCGCACTTGCCGCCGAGCAGGAGGTAGCTGACGACCGGAATATTCTGCGCAGCTGTAATCCGCGCGCCGCACTTCGGACAGGCCGAGCGTGGCACCACCAGGTTGTACTTCCTGTGCGGATCCGCCTGTAGGTCGGGCTTCAGCCCGACATCTTCCTTCCCCCGCAGAATCTCTTCCGCCTGCGAGTGCCACTCGCGCTCCAGCATCAGCGGAACGCGATGGATCACGACGTTCAGAAAGCTGCCGACCAGCAGGCTGAAGATGAAGACGACCGCGACCCACGCCGCGGGCGCCTGCTGGAAAATCTCCGCGAGCGCGGTCAGACCGCTGCGCCCAGCTTGAAGATCGGCAGGTACATGGCGATGACGAGGCCGCCGACCAGCACGCCGAGGATCGCCATGATCAGCGGCTCGAGCAAGCTGCTCATCGCGTCGACCGCGGCGTCAACGTCGGCTTCGTAGAAGTCGGCGACCTTCGCCGCCATCTGGTCGAGCGAGCCCGACTCTTCGCCGACGGCGATCATCTGGATCACCATGTTCGGGAACAGCCCGGTCGATTCCATCGAGCGCTGCAGGCGCTGACCGGTCGAGACTTCGTCACGAATGCGCAGCGTCGCGTCCTCGTAGACGATGTTGCCGGTGGCGCCGGCAACCGAAGTGAGCGCTTCCACCAGCGGCACGCCGGCGGCGAACATCGTGGACAGCGTACGTGCGTAGCGGGCGATTGCAGCCTTGACCATGATCGGGCCGACGACGGGTGCCTTGAGCAGCATGCGATCGAGGAACTGGCGCATCGGCCGCGAGCGCTTCTTGAAGTAGAAGAAGGTAAAGCCGCCGGCTACAGCCAGCATCAGCATCCACCAGCCTTGCGACTGCACGAAGCGCGACAGGTTGATGACCATCTGCGTGAACGCCGGCAGGTCGGCACCGAACCCCTTGAACAGCGATTCGAACTGCGGGATTACGAAGACCAGCAGGATGATCGTCACGATGACCGCGACCGCCAGCACGGCGGCCGGATAGAACAGCGCCTTCTTGATCTTCTTCTTCAGCGCCTCGGTCTTCTCCTTGTAGGTCGCGACCTTGTCGAGCAGCGTCTCGAGCGCGCCTGCATGCTCGCCGGCTTCCACCAAGTTGACGAACAGGTCGTCGAAGTACAACGGGTGCTTGCCCAGCGCCTCGTGCAATGAGGTGCCGGCCTCGACGTCGCCCTTGATCGCCAGCACCAGCTTCTGCATCGACGGCTTGTCGTGGCCGTTGCCGATGATGTCGAAGCACTGGACCATCGGGATACCGGCCTGCAGCATCGTCGCGAGCTGTCGGGCGAACAGCGCGATGTCCTCGGACGTGATCTTCTTGCCGCTCTTGAAGAGCTGCGACTCTTTACGCACCCGTTTCGCGAGCACGCCCTGGCGACGCAGGTCCGCTTTGACCGCGGCCTCCGAGACGGCGAGCATCTTGCCCTTGACGCGCTTGCCCTTCTTGTCGGTGCCTTCCCAGACGAAGGGGAGTTGCTGCGCAGAAGCTACTTGAGCCATGGTTCGGTCCTGACGTTACGGCAGTTGATCACTCGACCGTGCACTGATTGACTTCATCGAGACTGGTGATGCCGGTCTTGGCCTTCTCGAGCCCGGATTTGCGCAGGTCCCAGATGCCTTCGGCGGCAGTCTGCGCTGCGATGTCCACCGCGTTGCCTTCCTGCAGGATGATGCGCTGGATCTCTTCGCTCACGGGCATCACCTGGTAGATGCCAGTGCGGCCCTTGTAGCCGTCCGTGCAGCTGCCGCAGCCGACTGGCTTGTAGATCTTGATGCCCTGCTCGATCTCTTCCTCGGTATAGCCTTCCTTCAGCAGCGCTTCGGGCGGCATGTCGATCGGCGCCTTGCAGTTGTTGCAGAGCTTGCGCGCGAGGCGCTGCGCGATGATCAGCGACACTGACGTGGCAATCGCGTATGGCTTCACGCCCATGTCGATCAGACGCGTCAGCGTCTTGGGCGCGTCGTTCGTATGCAGCGTCGACAGCACCAGGTGGCCCGTCTGCGCGGCCTTGATGGCGATCTCTGCCGTCTCGAGGTCGCGGATTTCGCCGACCATGATCACGTCCGGGTCCTGGCGCAGGAAGGCGCGCAGCGCCGAGGCGAACGTCAGCCCGACTTTCGGGTTCACGTTGACCTGGTTCACGCCGGGCAAATTGATTTCCGCGGGGTCTTCCGCGGTCGAAATATTCGTGTCTTCCTTGTTGAGAATGTTGAGCCCGGTGTACAGCGACACTGTCTTGCCGCTGCCGGTTGGCCCGGTGACGAGGATCATGCCGTGCGGCTGCGCCAGCGCCTGCATGTACAGGTCTCTCTGCACCTGCTCGTAGCCGAGCGCATCGATGCCGAGCATCGCGCTCGACGGATCGAGAATACGCGCCACGATCTTCTCGCCGAACAGCGTCGGGCAGGTGCTGACGCGGAAGTCGATCGCGCGGTTCTTGGAGATGCGCATCTTGATGCGGCCGTCCTGCGGCACGCGGCGCTCGGCGATGTCGAGCCGCGACATCACCTTCAGGCGCGCGGCCAGCTTGACGGCCAGCTGCACCGGCGGGTTCGCGATCTCCTTGAGATAACCGTCCAGGCGCAGGCGGATGCGGTACGACTTCTCGTACGGCTCGAAGTGGATGTCCGAGGCGCCCTTCTTGATGGCGTCCAGCAGCACCTTGTTGACGAAGCGCACGATCGGCGCGTCTTCGACGTCGTCGCGGCCGACGGTATCTTTGTCGAGATCATCCTCGCCGCCGGTGACGTCGAGGTTTTCCAGGTCCAGATCGTCATCGGCGAGCGCGGGCATCTGCGTGTCGACCTGCTCGATTGCCTTTGTGCCGACGCGCTGCAGCTTGTCCTCTTCGACGACGACCGCCTCGATCGACAGTCCGGTCTGGAACTTGATCTCATCGAGCGCGTGAAGGTTCGTCGGATCCGAGACCGCGACGAACAGGCGCTTGCCGCGGCGGACCAATGGCAGCACGCGGTGCTTGGCGAGCAGCTTGTCGGAGACGAGCTTGACGGTTTCGATATCGGGCTGGATCGCGTCCAGGTCCAGCAGCGGCACCCCGAACTCCTGCGAGGCGGCGATGGCAATCTCGCGCGCGTTCGCCAGATTGTTGGCCACCAGGTGCGATACCAGGTTGGTGTTGGCTTCCTTGGCCGCGGCCATCGCCGTCTGCATGGTCTTCTCGTCCAGGAGTCCGTCCTGGATGAGGCGCAGCGGCAGGCCCTGCAGGGCTAGGCGCTGCGCGTTGACGGCGGGAATGACGTTCTCGGCCATTGATTTCCGTGAGGGTTTTCGGTCGTTGCGGCGCTACTAATTACAGCAGCGGAAGCCTGCAAGCAATTGTCAAATTACCTCGAATTCTGCAGCACAACGCCTGAAGGCTGCGGGGCGTGCGTCACAGTTAGCTGTCCGTAGAAAAGGAAAAGCCCCTCCCGGAGGAGGGGCTTCGCCAATCTTCAGGCTTGATCCGTAATGCGGATTACGGACGGCAGGCCTTCGGCAGGTACTTCGGGAGCACCGTGGTGTTGACGGCGTTGCCCAAGATCGTCGTACCGGTGGCGTTCGGAGCATTCGCGGTGCCGCAGCGCCAGGCAACAGACGAATCAGCCGTCTGATACGGAACCAGCGCCAGCGTGTTGTTGCCCGCGGTCGCGATCTTCGTGTTGGCTTCGACGCCGTACGTGATCACGATCGTGCCGTTCTGAATGTCAACGCTCGACACGTACTTGCCATTCGTGTCAGCCGCGTTGTTCGACATACCAGCCACGGTGCGGTTAGCAGGCGCCGTACCGGTCTGCGAGAACGACTCTGCAACCGCAGCTTTCGCCGCGCCCGCCAGCGTCAGGCCTTCACTCACCTGCGAACGGATCGTGTAGTCCTGGTAGGCCGGGATGGCGATGGCCGCCAGAATGCCGATGATCGCGACGACGATCATCAACTCGATCAGCGTAAAGCCCTTTTGCATCTGCTTCATCTAACTCTCCTAACGATAGGGACGAAAACTTCAGCGGCGCAGGCGCCGGCGTACAGAGACAAAGCAAGGGGCATGCCATCCCGCTAAGCACGTATAAACCGTTGAAATCCCATTCGTTCCGGGCAGTGCGCACATAACGTCGTCGAGCCGGGTCGACCCAGATTGGGCGGATTCTGACGAAATTTGTCAGATCACGGTGGGATTCAGCGACGGTCTCGGGACAAGGCGGATTGCGCTGCCTACTCGGTACGTGATGCCGCGCTGACGGCCTCTGTTCGCGGCGCGACCGGATCCACTTTGTAGAGTCGGATGTAGGGCAGGACAGGCTCGTCCGCACTCTCCTGGATATTGGCCTGTCCGATCAGCGTGTAGCTCGACGGCACGTCTTCGACACGCTTCAGCAGCAGGTCGGTGATGAGCTGAGCGGGGATCTGGCTGTAGCTCATGTACTTCATTCCCGGCCCCGTTTCCTGATGCATGATGCCGGCCGGTCGCAGAAGGATATAGCGCACGAAGGGCGCCGCGCCCGGCAGCGCAGCGGCCGGCAGTGACGTCAGGTAATCGATCTGCCTGATCTTGGCTGCGTGCTGCGGCGTTAGCAGGAAGTTGTTGGCGATCACCGAACAGTCGGTGTAGTAGCGGATGTAGTGGCCCACGTCGTTGTCCGCCAGCACGATGCCCGGGTCCGCTGCACAGGCTCTGCGCAAGTCTTCCAGTATCGGACGCAACACGCGGAAGTTGGCGTCGCCCGCGGGCGGCGATACTCCTGGAAGCTGCCAGCGGCCAGGCATCCAATACGCTGCTACAAACACGAGGCTCACCGCCAGCGCTATGGCTTTGCTCTGGTTCTGCCACCGGGCCATGCATGCCTGGGCGAAAATCAGTACCGGCAGATACAGCGCGAACGAGCCGAAGTAATGCATCCGCAGCTGCGAGACCATCAACAGCGCGCCGAAGATGCAGCTGATCCAGAAGAACACGCGCGGCGTTGCGCGCTCTCGCCACGCTTGCCACGCGCAATATAGTGTGGTCAGCGGCAACAGCCACACGAGTGCCGAAAACATGAGCGTGAGATCCTGTCGGCCCGCCGGTGTCGAAGCCATGAACGGCAGCGAGCGCATTTCGATGATCGTGTCCAGGCGCTTGGCGGTGCCGGCCAGGAAGCCGCTCGCGACCGCGAACTGCCCAGCGATCGGAATCAGCAGCACGAGTGCACCAACAGCCAGCAGCGCGATATTGCGCGTGCTCTTCGCTACGGCGGCCAGCGCGATTGCGGCAACGGCGCTGCAGACGGCTACGTACAAGTGAAACCACGAGAGCGTGTAGAACTCGAACAGGCCGAGCCGGAACGGCAGCGACGGCAGCAGCACCGCAACTGTCGATGCCAGGAACGCCGCCGCGAACTGCAGCACCTGACGCAGCGGCAGCCGGATGTTCTGCACCCAAAGCACCAGCATCGCGGCCAGCAGCGGTATCTGCAGGACGAACAGTCCGTTATGAATCGCCGGCGCGACGCCGAGCACGACGCCCAGCACGATCGCAGACGCGCGGTCGCTCGGCTGGGTGAGCCACTTGAGTCCCCAGACGAGTGTTGCCAGTACGAAAATGTACTCGGCGAAGTGGTGATCGAGCTGCCCGACGCCAAACAGCAGCTGTGTCAGCGGCGAGAGCGCCATTGCCAGTCCCGCCAGCACGACGAGCCCGTTAGGCAATCCAAGCCGCCGCGCCAGCAGCAGCATCAGTCCTGCAGGGATGAACACCGCGAGCACTGGAAGCCAGATCGCGATGCGCATCGGCGGGCCGGAAATGCCGAGCGCCATCGCGCCCTTGATCAGCCATGCCATCGCGTAGTCATAGCCCCATGGCCAGGTCAGCAGGCTGCCCTCTGGCGCATGAATCTTGTAATCGATTTCGTAGAACGCCGAGGGATCGGCAACCGTGTCGAGGATGCGACGTGCATGGTAGAAGGCATCCATGCCGAACGGCAGGTACTCGTCGCCGAGATGCACGGACGGCCACTTGAGCGCTGAAGCGCCGGCGGCGATCAGCCCGATGAGCAGCCACCACCCGATGAATTTCAGTCGAGCCGTCCGATCCATACAGCGGATGCCTGAGAGTTCCAGCCCACCAGTTGCGGGCGGCTCATGTTACTCGCGCCACCCGACATAATAGAGCGACGGCGCGCACACTCTGGCCGAGTGGCCGGGCGTTTCACGACACCGGAGCGCGGAACGCAATGTGCTTCGCGGTGACGAAATTCATGATCAAGGCGACGCCAGCGCCGAGGATGAGAGCGAGCAGCGGGTGCCGTTGCATGAGCGGCACGAATGCCACCGCTGCGGCAAACACGCCGAGATTCAGCGCAAGCCCGAACGTCTGTGCCAGGACGTAGCGCAGATACTCGCTGCGGGCGTCAGGCGATTTCTGCTCGCTGAAAGTCACCCGTCGGTTGAGCGCCCAGGTCGCGCTCATGGAGCAGGCGGCTGACACGGCCCGAGCAGCGTACGGATGCCAATTCGCGGACCATTGGGTCAACGCCAGGAACACCAGGGCGTCGACGGCGAAACCGACCGCGCCGACGCCGGCGAATTTCGAGAACTGTGCCGCGAGCGCGACGCGCGGCGACTCACGCGACACTGCGTCGTCGCTCTCGGAAGGTCGGGCCCTGCAGCGCCAGGTAGTGCAGCCGCTTCAGCTCGCGACGGGACAGCGTGACCGTATCGAGTACGAGGCCCGCGACGAAACTCAGGAAGGCCAGCACCATCAGGCCGGTCACCAGGATGGCAGTCGGCAGTCGCGGTACCAGGCCGGTTTCGAGGAACGTCGCGATCAGCGGCCAGCCTAGTCCGAGCGACGCCACTGCCAGCAGCGCCGCAACGCCCGAGAAGAACTGCAGCGGCCGCTCTTCTTTCACCAGCAGCACGATCGTGCGCAGGATCCGGAAGCCGTCGCGGAACGTCCGCAGCTTGCTCTGGGAGCCGGCGGGGCGGTCGCGGTACGGTGTCTGCACCTCCGCGATCGGCAGGCGCAGCTCCAGCGCGTGGACAGTGAGCTCGGTCTCGGTCTCGAAGCCGCTCGCCAGCGCCGGGAACGATTTGACGAAGCGTCGCGAGAACACGCGGAAGCCCGACAGCATGTCGCGAATGCGATCGCCGAAGATCAGCGAGACGGTCCTCGTCAGCAGCTTGTTGCCGAACACGTGGCCCGGGCGATAGGCGAGCTGTGTGGTCGGGACGCGGGCTCCATTGACCATGTCCAGCGAATTCGCGAGCAGCATGTCCACCATCGCCGTGGCGCTCGCGGCGTCGTACGTGCCGTCGCCGTCGACCAGCACGTACACCTCCGCCTCGATGTCCGCGAACATGCGGCGCACGACATTGCCTTTGCCCCGATGCGTCTCGGTGCGGACGATGGCACCCGCGGCGGCGGCGCGCTCTCGCGTATCATCGGTAGAATTGTTGTCGTAGACATAGACGGTCGCCGTGGGCAGCGCCGCGAGGAAGTCCCGGACGACCGTGGCGATCGCCTTGCCCTCGTTGTAACAGGGCACAAGCACGGCTATGCGCGGAGCCAGGGCGATGCGGGCGGTTTCGGTGAGCGGGTTCATGCAGTCACGATAAGGCAGGCACGATGCGGCGCGAAACGGTCAACGGCATCCGATACGTCCTCGAAGAATGGCTGCCGCCCTCGCTGCGCGACTCGGCGTTCATGCGCTGGCTGTTCCGGTTGTACTGGGGCAGGTTCATCGACGACCTGGAGCGGTTCCGGGCGCAGATCACGCACCTTTCGGCGGCCGAGTACAAGAATATCTACGAGCGCATGCCGCGTATCCAGGACGAAACCGACAATTCCGCGGCGTGCCTGGCGGAAATCGCGGCGCGCGTCACGCACGGGCGTGTCTGCGACGTGGGGTGCGGCACCGGCTATCTGCTCAATTACCTGAGCCAGCAGTCGCAGCTGACGGACCGCGAGTGGACCGGCGTGGACTTCATCATCGAGCCGCAGACGATGCAGCGTCATCCGTCGATCCGCTTCGTTCCGGCGCCGATCGAGCAGCTGCCATTCCCCGACCGGCACTTCGATACCGTGATCTGCACGCACGTGCTGGAGCATATTCTCGACATCAGGGCGGCGATGCACGAGCTACGCCGCGTGTGCGCGAAGCGGCTGATCGTGGTCGTACCGCTCGAACGCGAGTATCGATTCACGTTCAATCCGCACCTGCACTTCTTTCCCTACCCGCATACGTTCCTGCGACACATCATTCCGGTACCGCGCGACTATGTCGCGAAGGTCATCGGTCGCGATCTGCTGTACGTCGAGGAAAACGCCGGCTGAGGGCGGCGTCATTCGATCCCCAGCTTTTTGATCCGATACCGCAGCGAGCGGAAGGTCATGCCGAGCAGCTGCGCGGCCTTGGTCTTGTTGTAGCGAGTCTGCTCCAGCGCCCGCACGATCGCATCGCGCTCGATGTCTTCCAGCGCATCGCCGAGCTTCTCGCCCGGTGCGACGCTGTTCGGAATCGGCACTTCCGTGTTCGCGACTTTCGGGCGCAGCTGCAGGTCGCCCGCCTCGATGACGCCGCCCGAGCACAGCGTTGCCGCGCGCTCCAGCACGTTTTCCAGCTCGCGCACGTTGCCCGGAAAGTGATACTCGCGCAGGGCGCCGCGCGCGGCCTCGGTGACTTTCAGCGCGCGATTGCCGATCTGCCGGCCGAGGCGGTCGACGATCGACTCGACCAGCTCGTCGATGTCCTCGAGCCGCTCGCGCAGCGGCGGCACGCGGATCTCGATGACGTTCACGCGGTAGAAGAGGTCCTCGCGGAACTTGCCTTCCGCGACCAGCGCCGCCAGGTTCTTGTGAGTCGCCGACAGGATGCGCACGTCGATCGGAATCTCTCTGGACTCGCCGACCGGCCGCACGCTCTTCTCCTGGATGACGCGCAGCAGCTTCACCTGCATGTGCAGCGGCAGGTCGGCGATCTCGTCGAGGAACAGCGTGCCGCCTTCCGCGGACTGGATCAGGCCCTGCTTGTCGGCGATCGCGCCGGTGAAGCTGCCCTTCTTGTGGCCGAACAGCTCGCTCTCCATCAGCTCCGTCGGAATTGCGCCGCAATTTACCGGCACGAACGGACCGTCGCGCCGCGCGCCGGCATCGTGGATCAGATGCGCGACCAGCTCCTTGCCGGTGCCCGACTCGCCGTAGATGTGCACCGGCGCCTGGCTGCGCGCGACCCGCTCGATCATCTCGCGCAGCTGCTCCATCGCGCTGGAGCGGCCGAGCAGCTTGATCTGCGGCAGCTGCAGCGTGCTTTCGGCTGACCCGCCGAGCTTCAGCGTCGCGGCGATCAGCTTGCGCAGCGCTGCCACGTCCAGCGGCTTGGAGATGAAATCGAAGGCGCCGAGCTTGAGCGCGCGCACCGCAGTCTCGACGTTGCCGTGCGCCGTGATCACAGCGACCGGAGTCTGCGGCTTGTGCGTCTGGATCCACTCGACGATGTCCAGCCCATCGCCGTCGGGCAGCCGCATGTCGGTGAGGCACAGGTCGAACGCGCTGGCGCGCAGCTCGCGCGTCGCGCCGCCGATGGTATCGGCGGTCGTCACGTCGAGATTCATGCGCTCGAGCGTGATGCCGAGCAGCTCGCGGATGTCCGGCTCGTCGTCGACGACGAGCGCACGCGGTTTCGTCACGAGATTTCCCAACGTTGAGGATCGGCGAACACGACGCGAAAAATACTACCACCGCCGTTGCGCGGCTCGTAGATCAATACTGCGCGATTGCACTGGGCGAGCTCGCGGGCGATGAACAGGCCGAGGCCGGTGCCGCCCTTCGAGCCGGTGAAGAACGGCTCGAAGATACGCTCCGCGTCCGCCGGCGCGATGCCCGGGCCGCGGTCCGCGATCTCGAGGAACGGCCGGTCCGACGTGGTGATGCGCCCGGTGCGCAGTTCCACCGGCGCGTCGTAGTCGTCGCGGCGGCCGTACTTGAGCGCGTTCTCGCACAGGTTCCACAGCAGCTGGTACAGGTGCGAGGGATCGACGCGCACGTCGAGGTCGCCCGCCGGGTCGATGACGCGGATCGCGCGCTCGTCGACCTCGGAGGTCTGGCGGAATTCGGCGAGGAATTCCCTGAGCCACACGTTCAGCTCGATCCGCTCGGGCCGCGTCGTATCCCGGCGCGACAGCTGCAGCACGTTGTTGATGATGGTGCTGACGCGCTCGCCGTTGCTGGTAATGATGTCGGTCAGCCGCCGCTCCTGGCTCGACAGCTTGGGCGCCTCGGCCAGCAGCTGCGCCGCGTGGCTCATGGCGCCCACTGGGTTGCGGATTTCGTGCGCGATGCTGGCGCTGAGCCGGCCCAACGCAGCGAGCTTCGATTGCTGGACGCGCTCGACGATCAGCGTCGTATCCTCCAGGAATACCAGCGTCGGACCCTTGCCACTGCTGTCCAGCGACACGAAATGCGGCTGGACGAGGGTGCCGCCGTCCGAGGCGAGCATCGTGAGCGTCGTGAGCTGCCAGTCGTCGGAGCGACGGCGCCATGTTTCCAGCAGGTACAGCAGGCGCGGCGAGACTTCGCCGAGCGGCGTGCCCTGCGGCACGCTCGCGCCGCTCAGCAGCAGCGCAGCCGATTCGTTGATGAGGCGGATCGTGTCGTTGGCGTCCACGACCAGGATGCTTTCGCGCAGGTGCTGCACGATGAACTGGTTCAGCTCGGCGAGGTTGGCGACGTCGACCTCGCGCTGGCGCACACGCTCCTCGCTCTCGCGGAGGTTGCGTGCCAGCGGCCCGACGCCGAGCGTCACGATGAAAATGAGCGCGCCGATGATGCCGGCCGAAGCGAAGTCGCTGCCGTCGCCGCGCGCGGCCAGCGTGGTGAGTGTCTGCTGCACCAGCACGGCGAGCGCGGCGATCGCAGCGAACATCAGCGCCAGGCGCTGGCGCACGACGAACGACATCGCGCCGATCGGCAGCACCAGGAGCGATGCCAGACCGCTGGTCGTGCCGCCGCTCGCGTAGGTCAGCGACGCGATCGCAACCACGTCGACACACAGGCCCGCGATCATCTGCACGTTGACGTCCGGCCAGCGCCGCTTGACGGTTGTGATCGACAGCAGCGCGTAGGCGAAATACGCAGCGGTCGCGCCGACGAACAGCCCCGGGTAGGCTCCGCCGACGCGCGTCGGCGTGATGGTCAGGAACATGACCGTCAGCAGCACCGCCACCAGCAACCGGAACAGGTTGACGAGCGTGAGCACTCGCCAGGCGAGATGGCTCGAATCGGTGGCGGCTGAGGGGCTGAGCAGCGGTTTCATGCGCTTTGCATCGGCGGCGAATTACTCCAGAATACGCGGCCTTTGTCCGGTCTTCCGCACATCTTATGAATCTTCACGAGTATCAGTCCAAGCAGCTGTTCGCAAATTACGGCATCCCGGTGCCGACCGGCTACGTCGCCGCGAATGCCGAGGAAGCTGCCGCAGCCGCGCGCCGCATCGGCGGCGCGAAGTGGGTCGTCAAGGCGCAGGTGCACGCCGGCGGCCGCGGCAAGGGTGGCGGCGTCAAGCTGGTCGATTCCCCGGAGGGCGCCGGCAAGGCCGCGGCTGCGATGCTCGGCACGCGTCTCAAGACGCATCAGACCGGGCCCGAGGGCCTGCCCGTGCATCAGGTGTCCGTCGAGGAAGGCTCGAAGATCGCGCGCGAGCTGTATCTGAGCCTGGTCCTGAACCGCGACAAGGGCCACATCGCGTTCATCGCGTCGGCCGCGGGCGGCATGGACATCGAAGAAGTCGCCGCGCACACGCCGGAGAAGATCATCCGCGTGAACGTGCATCCGGCGGCCGGGCTGCAGCCTTCGGAGTGCCGCGTGCTCGCGTTCGGGCTCGGGCTCGAGGGCAAGCAGATCGAGCAGTTCTCGAGCATCGCGCAGGCGCTGTACCGCCTGTACCTGGAGAAGGATGCAAGCCTGGTCGAGGTCAACCCGCTGATCGTCACGGGCGACGGCAAGCTCGTGGCGCTCGACGCCAAGATCAACATCGAAGACAACGCGCTGTTTCGCCAGAAAGAGCTGGCAGGGTGGCGCGACAGCAGCCAGGAAGACGAGATGGAGCGCGCCGCGGCCGCGCACGAGCTCAACTACGTCTCGCTCGACGGCGACATCGCCTGCATGGTCAACGGCGCCGGCCTCGCGATGGCGACCATGGACCTGATCAAGCTGCACGGCGGCGCGCCGGCGAACTTTCTTGACGTCGGCGGCGGCGCGACGCGCGAGCGCGTCACGGAAGCGTTCAACCTGATCCTGTCGAACAAGAACGTGCGGGCCATCCTGGTGAACATCTTCGGCGGCATCGTCCGCTGCGACATGATCGCGGAGGGCATCATCCACGCGGTCAAGGACGTCGGCGTGCGCGTGCCGGTCGTGGTGCGCATCGAGGGCACGAACGCGGAGCTCGGACGCGCGCTGCTCGCCAAGAGCGGTCTGGCGATCACCGCCGCCGCAGACCTGACCGACGCCGCGAAGAAGGTCGTCGCCGCAGCGAAGGGCCAAAAGTAATGAGCATTCTCGTCAACAAGAACACGCGCGTCATCTGCCAGGGTTTCACCGGCAAGCAGGGCACATTTCATTCCGAGCAGTGCATCGCCTACGGCACGAAGCTCGTCGGCGGCGTCACGCCGGGGCGCGGTGGCGAGAAGCACCTGAATCTCCCGGTGTTCAACACTGCACGCGACGCCGTGCAGCAGACGGGCGCGACGGTCAGCATGATCTATGTGCCGGCGCCGTACGCGGCCGATGCGATCCTCGAGGCAGCGGACGCGGGGATCGAGCTCATCGTGTGCATCACCGAAGGCATTCCGGTGAACGACATGGTGAAGGTCAAGGCCGCGCTGTCGAGCTACGGGAGTCTGCTCATCGGGCCGAACTGCCCGGGCATCATCACGCCGGGCGAGTGCAAGATCGGCATCATGCCGGGCTTCATCCACAAGCGCGGCCGCATCGGCATCGTTTCGCGCTCCGGCACGCTGACTTATGAAGCGGTGTTCCAGACGACCAACGCCGGACTCGGCCAGAGCACCTGCGTTGGCATCGGCGGCGATCCGGTGCGCGGCATGAACTTCATCGACGTGCTCGCGCGCTTCGAGGAAGACCCGCAGACCGAAGGCATCATCATGGTCGGCGAGATCGGCGGCTCCGACGAGGAGGCTGCAGCCGAGTTCATCCACAAGGACGTCACCAAGCCGGTGGTTGCCTACATCGCCGGCGTGACTGCGCCTGCGGGCAAGCGCATGGGTCATGCGGGTGCGATCGTGTCGGGCGGCAAGGGCACGGCGGCGGACAAGTTCAAGGCGCTGGAGCGCGCGGGTGTGCGCACGGTGAAGAGTCCCGCGGATCTGGGCAAGGCGATTGCGGAGCAGTTGGGGAAGAAGAAGAGCAAGAAGAAGTCTCTCGCCAAGAGCGCCAAGGCCGCCAAGAAGAGCAAGAAAGTCAAGAAAAAGGCGCCTGCGCGCAAGAAGTGAGCCGGTCGGCAGCGCCTGGTCAATCGGCATAGAATTGCTCTATGTCGCTTCGGATCGCTCTTGCCCAGCTGAACCTGTTCGTCGGGGACGTCGGCGGTAACGCCCAACGCGTGATCGACACCGCCGCGGAAGCGCGCGATCGGCTCAAAGCCGACCTCGTGCTGTTTCCAGAGCTGAGCCTCTCCGGCTACCCGCCCGAAGATCTGCTGTTCCACAAAGGCATGCGGCGCCAGGTCGCCGCGGCGCTGGAGCGTGTGCGCAGCGAAGTGAGCGGCATCGCGGTGATGGTCGGCTATCCGGACTACACCGACGACGCCATCTACAACGCCGCCGTGCTCATTCGCGACGGCAAGGTGCTGGCGAACTATCACAAGCAGGAGCTACCGAACTATCTGGTCTTCGACGAGAAGCGCTATTTCAAGCCCGGCCGCGACAGCAGCGTGGTCGAGCTGCAGGGAATTCGCGTCGGGTTGCTCATTTGCGAAGACGTCTGGGAACCGAATCCCGCGCGTGCGGCACGCGCTGCGGGCGCGCAGCTGCTGGTCGTGATCAATGGCTCGCCGTACTCGCTGCAATACCAGCGACGACGTGAAGACATCGTTCGCGCTCGCGCACAGGACACCGGGCTGCCGGTCGTGTATGTCAATCTGCTCGGCGGCCAGGACGAGCTCATCTTCGACGGCGGCTCGTTCGTCATGAATGCAGCCGGCGAAGTCGTGCAACGCGCGGCGCCGTTCAAGGAGATGCTCTACGCGGTCGACGTCGATCTGGTCGACGGCAAGGCCGTGCCGCGTGCGGGGCACGTCGAGCCCGAGCTGTCCGAGGAAGCAAGCGTCTACAGCGCGCTCGTGCTTGGCGTGCGCGACTACGTGAGCAAGCACCGCTTCCCAGGCGTGGTGCTTGGTCTGTCGGGCGGCATCGACTCCGCACTCACGCTGGCGATTGCGGTCGACGCGCTCGGTGCTGATCGCGTACACGCAGTGATGATGCCGTCGCGCTATACGTCGCAGATGAGCCTCGACGATGCCGCGAGGCAAGCGAGCACGCTCGGCGTGAGCTACGACATCATTTCCATCGAAGGAATGTTCGAAGCAGCGCTCGGCGCCCTGAAGCAGGTGTTCGCCGGCCGCGCGCCGGACACGACCGAAGAGAACATCCAGGCGCGTTGTCGCGGCTTGCTGTTGATGGCGATCTCGAACAAGACCGGCCGCATGGTGCTGACGACCGGCAACAAGAGCGAAATGGCCGTGGGCTACGCCACGCTGTACGGCGACATGGCCGGTGGCTTCGCTCCGATCAAGGACTGCAGCAAGATGCTCGTCTACCGGCTCGCGCGCTATCGCAACTCGAGCGCGGCAGCGATTCCTGCACGCGTCATCGAGCGCGCACCGTCCGCCGAGCTGCGGGACGATCAGAAGGATTCCGACTCACTGCCGCCGTACGAGGTGCTCGATCCCATTCTCGAGCTGTTCATCGAAGAGAATCTGTCCGTGGACGAAATCTCCGCCCGCGGCTTCGATCGCGCGACAGTCGGCCGCGTGCTGGATATGGTGAAGCGCAACGAATACAAACGCCGCCAGGCCCCGCCCGGCGTGCGCATCAGCGATCGCGCGTTCGGCCGCGACTGGCGCTACCCGATCACGTCGGGATATCGCACGAGATAGGCTGTCGCTACTTCGGTGACTGAACGACCTGGTCGGAGCTGGGCGTTGCCGCGGCAACGTCGCTGCTCTTCTTCGCTTCCGCCGAGCGCAGCTTGTCGACGTTGGCGTAGTTCTCGTTCAACACCTTCTGCGTATCCGCCGCCAGGTCGTTCATGCCCAGCTTGCGGTAGGACTGCGCCATGATCTCGAGCGCGCGCTTGATCTGCGGTGCGCCGTCGTAGTTCTCGATCGCGTACTTGGAGCGGTTGATCGCGCCGACGTAGGCGCCGCGCTTCAGGTAGTACTCGGCGACGTACACCTCGTAGCTCGCCAGGCGGTTGCGCAGGAAGATCATGCGCCGGCGCGAGTCCTCGGCGTATTCGCTGTTCGGGAAGCGCTCGAGGATCGTCTGGAATGCCTGGAACGATTTGCGCGCGTCGATCGGCGGGCGCTCCGACAGGTCGGCGTTGAACCAGCGCTCGAGGAAGTTCGGATTGCGCTCGAACTGCGTCAGTCCCTTGATGTAGTAGGCGTAGTCGATGCGCGGGTGCGCCGGGTTTTCGCGGATGAACTGGTCCGCCTGGTCGATCGCCGATTCCGGCTCGCGGTTCTTGTAGTAGGCGTACATCAGGTCCAGCTGCCCCTGGCGCGCGGGGTTGCTGAACGGAAAGCGCGCTTCGAGCTGCTCGTAATAGGTGATGGCGTCCCGGTAGTTGTGGTTGTCGCTGGCGCGCTTGGCCATGTCGTAGAGCTTTTCGGCGCTGCCGATCGGCGCCCGCGAGCGGTTGCCGCCGCAGCCGCTCAGGCCCAGCAGCAGCGCAACCGTGGTCAAAACGAGGATGCGCGTGCGAGAATTCGTCGCCATTTTTCGATCGATTCCAGTCAGGTCCGGGCGTCAGGCAAGGCGGGCGAGTATAGCCGGGTCCTCTCTTTGTCGGCAGGCTCGTCCCGAAGTTCCTCCATCCCGTGCCGAGCCCCCAGGTCTGAACCGAACATGCCTGAACCGAACATGTCTGAACCGATCAGGCGCACGCTCACCATTCCCCTCGAATATGCCGGCCAGCGCCTGGACCAGGTGCTGGCCGAGCTGCTGAGCGACTTTTCCCGGACCCGCATCAAGGAGTGGATCGAGGCCGGGCAGGTGCTCGTCGACGGTGAGAAGCTCCGACCCAAGGACAAGGTTCTCGGCGGCGAGCAGGTTCGCGTCAGCGCCGTCATCGAGGAGACTGGCCGGGTCGAGCCGCAGCAGATCGAGCTGGACATCGTCCACCAGGACCGCCATGTCCTGGTCCTGAACAAGCCGGCTGGGCTGGTCGTGCATCCGGGCGCCGGCAACGCTGCGGGCACGCTGCAGAACGCATTGCTGCACCTGGATCCGAAGCTGGCGCAGGTGCCGCGTGCGGGTATCGTGCATCGACTCGACAAGGACACGAGCGGGCTGATGGTCGTGGCGCGCACGCTCGAAGCCCACACTGCGCTCGTGCGCGCGATCGAAGCACGCGAAGTCAAGCGTGAGTACGAAGCGGTCTGCGCCGGCGTGATGACCGGCGGCGGTAAAGTAGACGCGCCGATCGGCCGCCATCCGGTCGATCGCGTGCGCATGTCGATTCGCGAGGACGGTCGGGAAGCCGTTACGCACTATCGTGTGATCCATCGTTACCGCGCGCACACGCACGTGCGATTGCAGCTGGAGTCGGGACGCACGCATCAGATCCGCGTGCACATGGCACACATTCGCTATCCACTGATCGGGGATCGCGTGTACGGCGGCCGGCTGCTGTTGCCCAAGGGCGCATCGCCGCAACTCATCGAAGCACTGCGATCGTTCCGGCGCCAGGCGCTGCATGCCGCAAGTCTTGCGTTCGAGCATCCCGTGAGCGGCAAGCCGATCCGCTGCGACGCCGCGTTACCCGAAGACATGCAGTCGTTGCTGCGAGTCCTCGCCGAAGATCACAAGCGCAAATGACCGGACTGCATTTCATCGAAGCCGACTGGCCAGCACCGAAGAACGTTCGCGCCGTTGCATCGACGCGCGCGGGCGGCGTCAGCATCGGGCCGTACGCGAGCTTGAATCTCGGCGCACACGTCGGCGATGAAGCAAGCGCAGTGCGCGAGAATCGGCTGCGATTGCGCAATGCACTCGCTTTGCCGAGCGAGCCGCTCTGGCTGAGTCAGGTTCACGGCACTGCTGTGGTGGAAGCTGTGCCGCACTCCGCTCCACCGACTGCCGACGCTTCGTACTCTCGCTCGCCGGGCCACGCCTGCGCGGTGCTCACGGCGGATTGTCTGCCAGTGCTTTTCTGCGATCGTGATGGCACTGGTGTCGCTGCGGCTCACGCCGGTTGGCGAGGTCTCGCCGGCGGCGTGCTCGAGAGCGCTCTGCGCGCAATCGGCTCTGCACCCGATCGCGTGCTCGCGTGGCTCGGTCCCGCGATCGAGCAGGATGCATATGAAGTCGGAGCGGAAGTGCGCGAGCAGTTCGTCGCCGCGTCCGCGGACAACGCGCATGCCTTCAAGGCGAACGATCGCGGCCGCTGGCAGGCGGATCTGTACGATCTCGCCCGGCGCGAGCTCGCGCGGCTCGGCGTTACTCAGGTCTTCGGCGGCGGCTTGCGCTGCCATGCCGATCGCGACCGGTTCTATTCCTTTCGCCGTGACGGGACGACCGGACGCATGGCGACGCTGGTCTGGATGAAATAAGAATGCCTTTGCTCGCCTGGATCGTGCTGTTCACTCTGCTCGGCGGCGCTCTCAGCGCGCTGGCGGCGTCGTTGTTCCTGATCGCGCCGGAATCATTGCGCACGCGTGTGCTGCCGCATCTCGTCAGCTTTGCGACCGGAGCGCTGCTCGGCGCCGCGCTGCTCGGGTTGTTGCCGCACGCGGTCGAGGCAGTCGGCCTGTCCGGCACGCACAGAGTCGGGCTGACGCTGCTCGCGGGCCTGTTGGTGTTCTTCGTGCTGGAAAAGATGGTGCTCTGGCGGCACTGCCACCAGGAGGTGTGCGAGGGGCACGTGCCACCCGTCCACGCCAGCGATCAGCATCGCGATGCCGCTTCCGCATCGCTGATCCTGATCGGGGATGGCTTCCACAATGTGCTCGACGGCGTGCTGATCGCCGCGGCGTTCATGACGGACGTCCATCTCGGCGTCGTCACCGCGCTCGCCGTCATCGCGCACGAAATCCCGCAGGAGGTCGGCGATCTTGCGATCCTGCTCCACGGCGGCATGTCGCGCCTGCGGGCGCTGACGCTGAACCTGCTGACCAGCCTCACGTCCGTGGTCGGCGGCATCGCGGCCTATTTCGCGTTGGGCCCCGTGCAGCAATTCCTCCCCTACGCGATCTCGCTGGCCGCAGCGAGCTTCCTGTACATCGCCGTGGCAGACCTGATCCCCGGCCTGCACCGCCGCGTCGACGCCGGCTCCGGCTTCCGGCAGTTCGTATTCATCGTGCTGGGGGTGGCGGTCATCTACGTTAGCCATTCGCTGGCTCATTGAGGTGCCGGGAGAGAAAAACGGGGGAAACTCAACACCGCAACAAATGCTGCAGCGCTGAGTTTCCCCTTGTTTTCTCTCCCGGCACCACTACATTTGCCGCCATGCGCATGGATAAACTGACGAGCAAATTTCAGCTGGCGCTGGCCGACGCGCAGTCGCTGGCTGTCGGCCGCGACCATCAGTACATCGAGCCGCTGCACGTGATGACTGCCCTGCTGGATCAGCAGGGTGGGTCGGTGCGGCATTTGCTCGACAAGGCCGGTACCAAGGTCAACCTGTTGCGCTCGCAGCTTGGCGAGGCGCTCGATCGGCTGCCGAAGGTCGAAGGCTCGGGTGGCGAGGTGCACATCTCGAACGAGCTGAACCGCATCCTCAATGTGACCGACAAGATCGCGCAGCAGCGCGGCGACCAGTACATCTCCAGCGAGCTGTTCGTGCTGGCGGCGCTCGAAGACAAGGGTCAGCTCGGCACGATCCTGCGCAATGCCGGCGCGGTGAAGGGTGCGATCGACAAGGCGATCGAGGAAGTGCGCGGCGGCGAGAAAGTCACCGACCCCAACGCCGAGGAAAGCCGGCAGGCGCTCGAGAAGTACACGGTCGACCTGACCGAGCGGGCGGAGCAGGGCAAGCTCGACCCGGTCATCGGCCGCGACGATGAGATTCGCCGCACGGTGCAGGTGCTGCAGCGGCGGACCAAGAACAACCCGGTGCTGATCGGCGAGCCCGGCGTCGGCAAGACCGCAATCGTCGAAGGCCTCGCGCAGCGCATCGTCAACGGCGAAGTGCCGGAAAGTCTGCGCAGCAAACGCATCCTCGCGCTCGACATGGGCGCGCTGATCGCGGGCGCGAAGTATCGCGGCGAGTTCGAGGAGCGCCTCAAGGCAGTCCTCAACGACCTGGCGAAGCAGGAAGGCCAGATCATCCTGTTCATCGACGAGCTGCACACGATGGTCGGCGCGGGCAAGGCCGAGGGCGCGATGGACGCCGGCAACATGCTCAAGCCGGCACTGGCGCGCGGCGAGCTGCATTGCGTCGGCGCGACCACGCTCGACGAGTATCGCAAGTACATCGAGAAGGACGCAGCGCTGGAGCGGCGCTTCCAGAAAGTGCTGGTCGACGAGCCGTCGGTCGAGGACACGATCGCGATCCTGCGCGGCCTGAAGGAGCGCTACGAAGTGCACCACGGCGTCAGCATCACGGATCCCGCGATCGTCGCGGCCGCTACGCTTTCGCACCGCTACATCTCCGACCGGCAGCTGCCCGACAAGGCAATCGACCTGATCGACGAGGCCGCGTCGCGCATCCGCATGGAAATCGATTCCAAGCCGGAAGCGATGGATCGCCTCGAGCGACGCATCATCCAGCTGAAGATCGAGCGCGAGGCGCTCAAGAAGGAATCCGACGAAGCGTCGAAGAAGCGCCGCACGGCGCTCGACGACCAGATCAAGTCGCTCGAACGCGAATACGCGGATCTCGAGGAAGTGTGGAAGGCCGAGAAGGCATCCGTGCAGAGCGCCGCGCACATCAATCAGGAGCTCGAGCGCGCACGCGTCGAGCTGGAAACGGCGCGGCGCGCGCAGGATCTTGCACGCATGTCCGAGCTTTCGTACGGCAAGATCCCCGAGCTGGAGCGGCGTCTCGCGGCCGCCAGCAACACCGAACAGCAGCCGACCAAGCTGCTGCGCAACAAAGTCACCGACGAGGAAGTCGCCGAAGTGGTGTCGAAGTGGACCGGCATCCCGGTCTCGAAGATGCTCGAAGGCGAGAAGGACAAGCTGCTGCGCATGGAGGAGTCGATCGGCAAGCGCGTCGTCGGCCAGGCCGAAGCAGTGCGCGCCGTGTCGGACGCGATCCGCCGCTCGCGCGCCGGGCTGTCCGATCCGAACCGGCCGAACGGCTCGTTCCTGTTTCTGGGCCCGACCGGCGTCGGCAAGACCGAGCTGTGCAAGGCGCTCGCCGAGTTCCTGTTCGACACGGAAGAGGCGATGGTCCGCATCGACATGTCCGAGTTCATGGAGAAGCACTCGGTCGCGCGCCTGATCGGCGCGCCGCCCGGCTACGTCGGCTACGAGGAAGGGGGCTATCTCACCGAGGCCGTGCGTCGCCGGCCGTATTCGGTGCTGCTGCTCGACGAAGTCGAAAAGGCGCACCCGGACGTGTTCAACGTGCTCCTGCAGGTTCTCGATGACGGCCGCCTCACCGACGGCCAGGGCCGCACCGTCGACTTCCGCAACACCGTGATCATCATGACCTCGAACCTCGGCTCGCACGTGATCCAGGAGCTGGCGGGCGAGGCGAACTACGCGAAGATGAAACAGGCCGTGCTGGAGATCGTGCAGCAACACTTCCGTCCGGAGTTCATCAACCGCGTCGACGACATCGTGGTGTTCCATCCGCTCGGCCGCGACCAGCTGCGCTCGATCGTCGACATCCAGCTCGGCTACCTGCGCCGGCGCCTGGCCGAACGCGATATCGAGCTGACGCTCGATGACGCGGCCCGCGACCTGCTCGGCGAAGCCGGCTTCGATCCTGTATACGGCGCGCGTCCCCTGAAGCGCGCCATCCAGCAGCAGGTGGAAAACCCGCTCGCGCAGCGGATTCTGAAAGGCGAGTTCGGGCCGGGGGCGAAGGTCAAGGTGACGGCGAAGGGCGGGCAGCTGGTGTTTGGCAAGGGCTAACTGGCGAGTTGGCCCATAGGCCTCTATCATCCGCCGGCTCGTTTTGCGCCGGGAACCTGCTCCATGCCCATCTACGAATACGAATGCTCGAACTGCAAGTTCTACGTCGAAGCTTTACAGAAGATCTCCTCACCGCCGCTGCGGCAATGTCCGAGCTGCAAGAAGCAGACGCTCAAGCGGCTGGTATCGGCGCCGAACTTTCGCCTGAAAGGCGGCGGCTGGTACGAGACCGATTTCAAATCGGACAAGGAAGGCCAGCGCAACCTCGCGCAGGGCGAGGAGGCGGAAGCCGCGCCGGCCGACAAGCCCGCCGACGACAAGGCGAAGCCGGCCGAGGCTGAAAAGGCCGCCGACAAGAAGCCCGCCGCTGCGCCGGGCAAGAAGACCGCGGCAAAGAAGACCAGCCGACCCGCGGCGAAGAGCAAGGCGAAGGCCAGACCGAAGGCCAGACCGAAGGCCAGCAAGCGCCGCCGCTGAATCCGGCCTCGAAGGCCATCCTTGCAGGCGCTGGGGGGCGTCCGTAACATCGCGCGCTCCCCCTTCAGCCCTGTTTTTCCATGCGTTCCCACTATTGCGGTCAGGTCAACGAGTCGCTCATCGGCCAGGAGATCGGCGTCGCCGGCTGGGTCCACCGCCGGCGCGACCACGGCGGGGTGATCTTCGTCGATCTGCGCGACCGCGAAGGGCTGCTGCAGGTGGTCTTCGATCCGGATGCGAAGGAGATCTTTGCCGACGCCGAGCGGCTGCGCGGCGAGTTCTGCCTGCACGTCCGCGGCCTGGTCCGCGCGCGACCGGCGGGCTCCGCGAACCCCGCGCTCGCTTCGGGACAGGTCGAGCTGCTCGCGCGCGGGCTGGAGATCCTGAGTCGCTCCGAAACGCCGCCGTTCCATCACGACGAAGTGACGAACGAGGAGCTGCGGCTCAAGTACCGCTATCTCGACCTGCGTCGCGAAGTGATGCAGAAGCGCCTGCGGCTGCGTCACCAGGTGACGCGCGCGATGCGCGGCTGGCTCGACGACAACGGCTTCATCGACATCGAAACGCCGATGCTCACCAAGGCGACGCCGGAAGGCGCCCGCGACTACCTGGTACCCAGCCGCACGCATCCTGGCCAGTTCTTCGCGTTGCCGCAGTCGCCGCAGATCTTCAAGCAGCTGCTGATGATGAGCGGCTTCGACCGCTACTATCAGATCGTGCGCTGCTTCCGCGACGAGGACCTGCGCGCCGAGCGCCAGCCCGAGTTCACGCAGCTCGACATCGAGACTTCGTTCCTGAACCAGGAACAGATCATCCAGATGATGGAAGCGCTGCTGCGCCACGTGTTCAAGAGCGTGCTCGGCGTCGACCTGCCACAACCGTTCCCGCGAATGTCGTACGAGGAGGTGATGCGGCGGTACGCCTCCGACAAGCCCGACCTGCGCATTCCGCTCGAGCTCGTCGATGTCGCGGACCTGGTGCGCGGCAGCGACTTCAAGGTGTTCGCCGGCCCGGCCGCAGATCCGCAAGGGCGTGTCGCGGCGCTGCGCGTGCCGGAAGGCGGCACGAAGATGACGCGCAAGGAGCTGGACGACCTGACGCCATTCGTCGCACGCTACGGCGCAAAGGGCCTCGCGTACATCAAGGTCAATGAGAAGGCAAAGGGTCGCGACGGCCTGCAGTCGCCCATCCTCAAGTTCCTCAGCGACGATGCCATCAACGGCATCGTGTCGCGCACCGGCGCAGCGGACGGCGACCTGATTTTCTTCGGCGCCGGCAGCGCCAAGGTCGTGAACGACGCCATCGGCGCGCTGCGTCTGAAGCTCGGCCAGGATCTCGGCCTGGTGCAGACCGGCTGGCAACCGCTGTGGGTCGTCGACTTCCCGATGTTCGAATGGGACGCGGGCGCGAAGCGCTGGGGCGCGATGCATCACCCGTTCACTTCGCCGCGCAATCCGGATCCGGCGGCGCTGCGCGCCGATCCGGGCAATTCAGTCGCGAACGCCTACGACATCGTGCTGAACGGCTCGGAGATCGGCGGCGGCTCGGTGCGTATCCACGCCCAGGAAATGCAGTCGACAGTGTTCGACCTGCTCGGCATCAGCGCAGAAGAAGCGGAGAAGAAATTCGGCTTCCTGCTCGAAGCGCTCACTTACGGCACGCCGCCGCACGGCGGCATTGCATTCGGCCTCGACCGCATCGTGATGTTCATGGCGGGCACGGACAGCATTCGCGACGTGATCGCGTTCCCGAAGACGCAGACCGCGGCCGATTTGATGAGCGACGCGCCTACTGCCGTGTCGGAAGAGCAGCTGAGGGAGCTGCACATCCGCGTGAAGCTGCCCGTGAAGGAATAGTCGGGCTGAAGCCCGACCTACGCGAGTCCCAGGCGTTCGAGCACTTCCCTGGGGGCTCCTTCGAACGTCGCCGTCGCGACGTTGCCGACGTACTTCAGATCGCGCGTGCCGACAGGCGTCGTGTAGAAGCCGCCGGCCGTCAGCGCGCGATAACGCGCGAAGAACGTCGCGGCGGTGTCGAGGCCAGGCTTCGCGGGCGCTGCCACCAGATCATCGGCAATCGCCGCCATCTGCGTTGCGGATAGTTTCGCGAACGGCGCCTTGAAGCGCCGCTGCGCCTCGCCGTCCAGCCAGCTCAGGCCTTCGACCACGACTTTGCGGTCCGCGGCGTGCTCGGGGTAGGGCGCGCTGATCCATTCATCGATGAAGTCCACCACGCCGACTTTCGAAGCCGCGGGCGATTGCGCATCCTCGGGGATGATCAGGTCGCAGAGCGCCGTCGCCGTCGCGCGTTGCTCTTTGCTGAGCGTCAGCGGCCACAGATCGCCCGCTGCGTAGACCTTCAGCAGGTCCGGATCCTTGCCGTAGCCTTTGGCGACCGGCGTCGCAGCGGCCGCTTCGAAGGACACGCTCGGCAGCCTCAGCGCGGCGCTGGCTGCCAGCACCCACTTGATCGCTGTGCGTCGATCGAACTCGTGCATGTCAGAGCTCCCGTCTCTTCATCGCCTGCAGCATGTAATCCGCCGAGCGCCACGCCAGCGCCATGATCGTCAGCGTCGGGTTCTTATCCGCGTTCGACGGGAACGGCGCGCCGTCGGTGATGAACAGGTTCTTCACGTCCCAGCTCTGCAGCCACTGGTTGACGACCGAGGTTTTTGGATCCGCGCCCATGATCGTGCCGCCGATCTCGTGAATGATGAAGCCGCCGGGCGCGATCGCCTTGCGGCCGTCGAGCTCGGGCTTGCCCATCACCTTGCCGCCCATCGCTTCGATGATCGAGACGAACGTCTTCTGCATGTGCGCGGCCTGGCGCGTCTCGTGATCCGACCATTGCCAGTGGAAACGCAGCGTCGGGATGCCCCAGCGATCCTTGCCCTTCGGGTCGATCTCGCAATACGAGCCCTCGTTCGGGATCATCTCGCCCCGGCCCGACAGGCCAATGAACGAGCCGTAGTAGCGCCGCATGTCCTCCTTGAGCTTGCGGCCGTAGCCGCCGGCGAACTCCGCCATCGAGCCCATGGAGCCGACACTCGGCATGCGCCGCCCGCTGCCCATCTCGATGTGATAGCCGCGCGCGAAGCCGAGCTGGCCCGCTTCCTTGTACAGCCACCACGGCGAATAAACGTGAATACCGCCGGCGCCGTCCTCGTTGTGCGGCGGCAGGTTCTCCAACGCCGGAATCTGGCCGCTCACCGGCGAGCCGACCGTATCCATCAGGTACTTGCCGACCTTGCCGCTCGAGTTCGCGAGACCCTGCGGGAACGTCGCGGACTTCGAGTTGAGCAGGATGCGCACGCTCTCGCACGCGCTCGCCGCGAGCACTACGATGCGCGCTTTCGCGCGATGCTCCTGGCCGCTCGCTTTATCGATGAAGACGACGCCGGATGCGCGCCCGCTCTTGTCGAGCTCGACTTCACGCACCATCGCCTGCGTCAGGATGTCGAGATTGCCAGTCGCCATCGCCGGCGGCAGGTGCACCGTCGTCGACTGGTACGTCGCGCGAATCGAGCAGCCGCGGCCGCACTCGGTTGCCCAGAAGCACGCCTGTCGGCTGCGCATGTGCTCGGCGAGGATTTTCTGCGCGCGCTCGTTGCCTGGATGCAGCAGCGGCGGCACCCGCTTGTCGTCGAGCTTTTGCGTGAGCACCGCTCGATGAGCGGCGACGACAGGCACGCCGAGCTTCTTCGCGTGCTTTTGGATCAGCAGCTCGCCGACGCGCGGCTTCGGCGGCGGCAGCAGGCAGCCGGGCGATGAGTTCGGCGTGTTCTCCATGCCGTCGTTGTCGCCGTAGACGCCGATAAGCATTTCCACTTTGTCGTAGTAGGGCGCGACCTCGTCGTAGCCGATCGGCCAGTCGAAGCCCAGGCCGTCGCGCGTGTGCGGCTTGAAATCGTACGGACCGTTGCGCAGCGAGATGCGGCCCCAGTGGTTGGTGCGTCCGCCGAGCATGCGCGCGCGCCACCACCAGAAGCGATGCTCCTCGTCGTCGACTGCGCTCGAGTACGGCTCGCCGGGAATCTGCCAGCCGCCGTCGATGGTCGAATCGTAGAAGCCGAATTCCTTGTCCGGCGTCGAGGTGCCGCGTAGCGGCGCCTGGTCGGGCGTGTGGAACATCGGCGTCTCGGTTTCCGGCACGTAGTTGCGTCCGGCTTCCAGCATCAGGACTTTTGCGCCGTCCATCGTGAGCGTGTACGCCGTCTGGCCGCCGGCCGCGCCGGAGCCGACGACGATCACGTCGTATTCTTTCTGCAGGCCCGCGATTTTGATCATCCCCATGACGGCTACTTCAGTTTCCTGATGCTGATGTCACGGTACAGCACCACGTCCTTGTCGTTGTGATTCTGCAGCCCGATGTAGCCCGCTGCCGCGCGCCGGCCGCGATCGGGCTCGGACTTCACTTTCTTCTCCGGCACCGGATCGCCCTCGCGATAGTCGGTGATCTTCTCGCCGTTCAGCGTCACGACGGTGCGATCGTCGGTCAGGGTGATCTCCATCGTGTTCCAGTCCTTCAGCTCCGGCTTCGCCATCGCCTTGGTGAGCGAGTACAGCACGCCGGTGCGGTGATAGTCGTCCTCGCTCGGGTCGATCTGCACTTCGTAACCCTTGTTCACCGGCATCCATGGCTCGGTCGGCTCGGTCGGGATCCGGATGAAGATGCCGGAGTTGCCGCCCTTGGCCGGATCGGGCACGCGGAACACGACGCGCACCACCGAGTTGCTGATCTTTTCCTTCGTGTACCACAGCAGGCCCATGCCGCCGGTGGTCTTGAGCACGCCATTCTCGAGCACGAATTCGCCCGGCCCGACGTGCTGCCAGCCGTCGAGGTTCTTGCCGTTGAACAACGGCTGCCACTGGCCGTAGTCCTTCGCACTGGAGGTCATGGCGGCAAGCCCCGCGAGCGCTACGGCGCAGCCGAGAAAAAACGATCGAAGCATGGTCGACTCCTCACAAGTTCATCCAGGCCGCGTCCTGGCGGCTCGATTCCACGGCGGCATGCACGAACTGCACGCCACGCAATCCATCTTTCGCTGTCGGCACGAGCTGCGCGCCGGCCGGCGGCGCAGTCTTCGCATCATACGCCGCGATCAGGTCGGCGATGTCGCAGTACACCTGCGCGAATGCTTCCAGGTAGCCTTCCGGATGTCCGGCGGGGATGCGCGCGGCGCTGGCAGCGAGCGGCGTGACGCCCGGGCCACCGCGCGCGATGATGCGCGGCTGCTGACCGTACGGCGCGTGTCGCAGGTGATTCGGTTCTTCCTGCGACCATTCGAGCCCGCCGCTGGCGCCGTAAATGCGCAGTCGCAGGCCGTTCTCGTTGCCCGGCGCGATCTGGCTGGCCCATAGCGCGCCGCGCGCGCCGTTCGCGAAACGCAGCAGCATCTGCGCGTTGTCGTCGAGCTTGCGGCCAGCGACGTGCGTCGAGAGATCCGCGGCCAGTTGCGACACTTGCAGTCCACTGACGAACTCGGCGAGATGAAACGCGTGCGTGCCGATATCGCCGACTGCCGCCGCTGCACCGACTTGTCGAGGATCCGCGCGCCACGACGCCTGCTTCTGACCTTCCGCCTCCAGCAACGTCGTCAACCAGTCCTGCGCGTATTCGACCTGCACCAGGCGCAGCTCACCGAGCTCACCCGCTGCGATCATTTGTTTCGCCTGGCGTACCAGTGGATAGCCGCTGTAGTTATACGTGACGGCCAGGACCCGCTTGGTCCGCTCGGCCGTACCGACCAGATCGTTCGCGTCTGCGACGCTCGTGGTCATCGGCTTGTCGCAGATCACGTGACAGCCGGCTTCGAGAACCTGCTTCGCGGCAGCGTAATGCAGATGATTCGGCGTCACGATTGCCACGACGTCGACGCGATCCGCGCGGGCGGCTTCCGCCTGAATCATTTCGTCGACGGACCCATAACAGCGGTGAGCATCGACCAGCAGCTCCGCACCGCTGTCGCGCGAGCGTTGTGGATCCGACGAGAACACGCCGGCGACGAGCTCGTAACGATCGTCGAGGCGGGCAGCGATACGATGCACGGCCCCGATGAACGCGCCGCGACCGCCGCCGATCATGCCCAGGCGCAGGCGTTGTCTCATTGCAGGCCCAGCATCCGGCGATTGGCGGCGGCGTCTGCTCCCGAGCTGGCGAAGTCGTCGAAGGCGTGCTCGGCGACGCGGATGATGTGACGCTGAATGAATTGCGCGCCTTCCGCCGCGCCTTGCTCGGGATGCTTGATGCAGCACTCCCACTCGAGGACCGCCCAGCCCGGATAGTCGTACTGCGTGAGCTTGGAGAAGATGCCGTTGAAGTCGACCTGGCCGTCGCCGAGCGAGCGGAAGCGGCCGGCGCGATCGATCCACGGCTGGTAGCCGGAGTAGACGCCTTGCTTCGCCGTCGGATTGAACTCGGCGTCCTTGACGTGAAAGATCTTGATGCGCGGGTGGTAGGCGTCGATGAAGCCGAGATAGTCGAGCTGCTGCAGCACCATGTGGCTCGGGTCGTACAGCATGTTGCAGCGGGGATGCTCGCCGACCAGGCCGAGGAAGCGCTCGAACGTCACGCCGTCGAACAGATCTTCACCCGGATGGATCTCGTAGCAGACATCGACGCCCACTGCATCGAAGGCGTCGAGGATCGGGCGCCAGCGGCGCGCCAGCTCGTCGAACGCCGTCTCGATCAGGCCGGTAGGCCGCTGCGGCCAGGGATACAGATAGGGCCATGCGAGCGCGCCGGAAAACGTCGCGTGCGCCGTGAGCCCGAGATTCTGTGAAGCGCGCGCAGCCTTCAGCACCTGCTCGACCGCCCATTTCTGCCGCGCTTGCGGATTGCGGCGCAGCTGCGCGGGAGCGAAGCCATCGAAGGCGTCGTCGTACGCCGGGTGCACGGCCACGAGCTGGCCTTGCAAGTGCGTCGAGAGCTCGGTGATCTGCAAGCCTTCCTCGGCAAGCACGCCCTTGACCTCGTCGCAGTACGTCTTGCTCTGCGCGGCGCGCTCCAGATCGAACAGGCGCGACTCCCACGTCGGAATCTGCACGCCCTTGAAGCCGAGGCCCGCGGCCCATTTGCCGATCGAGCGCAGCGTGTTGAACGGCGGCGCGTCGCCGGCGAACTGCGCGAGAAAAATCGCGGGTCCCTGGATCGTGCGCATGACTGCCTAGACCTTGGTGCCCAGCCCCTGCAGATACTGCAGGCTGATCTTTACGGCTTCGAGCGGCGTGCGCTCGAAGTTCTCCTGCTCGACGAAGTAGTGCTGGATGCGCTGCGCGTCCATCGCCTTGAACAGGCGCTTCCAGTCGATCTTGCCGCTGCCGACCTCGGTGGTCTGCGCCTGCAGGCGATCCGCCGTGACGCGCAGGTCCTTGCGGACTTCCTTGACGTGCAGCAGCGAGATGCGGTCTGCGTGCTTCTTCAGATACTTGACCGGATCGACGCCGGCCGTGACGACCCACGCCAGGTCCATCTCCATCGTGACCAGCGCCGGATCGGTCAGGCGCAGCAGCTCGTCGTACGCAACCACGCCGTCGTACGAGCGAAACTCCATGTTGTGATTGTGGTAGCCGCAACGCAGCCCGGCGGCGCGGGCCGCCGCGCCGATCCTGTTGAGCTGCTCGGCATTCCACTTCCAGTCATCGAGCGTGATGCCGGATGCCAGCGACACGACTGCGTGGCCGGGCTTCTCGCGAAAGCGCGCGTCCGCCGTCCACGGAAATGAGCACACCAGGTATTCCGCGCCGATTCCCTTCGCGTAGTCGAGGCGCTGCTGCAGCCCTTCCTGTAACTCCGCCATGCTCGCGTGCATGCTCGGCGCGGTGAGGCCGCAGTCATTGAGCAGCGTGCGCAGCTGGGCCGCGGATTTTGCAGGAATGCCCGCCAGCTCGACTTCGCGATAGCCGATGTCGGCGAGCGCGCGCAGCGTTCCGGCCAGGTCCTTCTCGACCGCTTCGCGCACGGTGTAGAGCTGCAGACCGATCGGCCGGCCCAGCGGACCCGTCACATTGTTCTTCTGGCCCTCGGCCGCACGCGCTGCGTGCAGGCTCATGGCTGCCAGTGCCAGGGATCCGCGTTCAAGAAAAGCGCGCCGCGACAGCATGGCATCTCCTCGTCCCCCGTTGGTCGCGAGTATATTGGAGTCTCAATGAATTCGGACCCACTGAATTCGGGCCGGGCACCCGCGCTCGCGATCCTGGTGCACGGCCTGTGGATGTCGAGCCTCGAGCTGACCATGATCAGGCGCCGCCTCGAGGCGGACGGCTCGCTGCACACCGTGTTCTTCACGTATCCGAGCCTGGCCGGCTCGATGAGCGATCATGCGCGTCGGCTGATCGAGTTCGCGCGCGCTCACCGTGCCGAACGGCTGCATTTCGTCGGCCACAGCCTCGGTGGCCTGGTAATCCTGCGCGCGCTGGAGGTCACCGCCGACCTGCCGCCGGGCCGGGCGGTGCTGCTCGGCTCGCCGCTGCAAGGCTCGCGCACGGCGCAGAGCTTCGCGCGGCTGCCGTTCGGACGCGCCTTGCTCGGCGGCGCGCTCGCCGAGGAATGCATCGACTGGGCGCCGCGCGAATGGTCCGGACGGCGCGAAGTCGGCGTGATCGCCGGCTCGATGGGGCTCGGCGTCGGCCGGTTGCTGACGCGTCTCGACGCCGAGCACGACGGGACGGTGATGGTCGAGGAAACGCGTCTGCCGGGCGCCAAGGATCACCTGGTCGTCGCGACTTCGCACACTGGGCTGGTGTTCTCGGCCGAGGTCGCGCAGCAGACCCGGTATTTCCTGGAGCATGGAACGTTCAAGCGCGCCGTCTGAAGGTGCGCACGCCGTCAGCCCGGCACTCTTCCCACCCAGGGTCGATGCACACGGTACTCCGGCACGGCCGTCGCTGCGTCCTTGCGCATCGTGATGAGCTTGCGTCGTTTGAGCAGCGCCACGCCGCGCTGCGCGCTGGTCTTCGACAGGCCGGTATCGGCAGCCATCGTGGTGTAGCTCAACTGCACCTTGCCGCGCGCGGCTGCCCGGCGCCACAGATAGAGATAGATGAGAAAGGCCGCCGGCGAGTGATCGTGGCCCACGAGATCCGGCAGCAGCACGTCCACGACGTACTGATCGACGATCAGGTTGCTCATAGCATAAATACTATAGCCATAATGCGCTGAGCGGCCAGCTGCGCCATGTCACCATTCGCGCCATCGTTAACCCACAGCGGAGCCGCCCATGATCACGCACCTGAAGTTTGCGAGTATCCCGGTCAGCGACCAGGCTCGCGCGCTGGAGTTCTTCACGCAGAAGCTCGGCTTTCGCGTCGTCACCGACCAGCAGATGGACGAAAAGCAGCGCTGGATCGAGCTGCGGATCGGCAATTCGCAGACGCGCATCGTCCTGTTCACGCCCGAGGGGCACGAGGATCGCATCGGCGGCTTCTTTCCCGGCTCGCTCGCCTGCGACGACGTCGAGGCGACTTATCGCCAGCTACGCCAGCGCGGCGTCGAGTTCCTGTCGGAGCCGAAGCAGGAGCAGTGGGGCAAGTTCGTGATCATGAAGGACCCGGACGGCAATCAGTTCGTCGTCGGGTCCGCGTGATCCTCAGCGTTTGTTGTCGAGCAGGCGCTTGAGCTCGTAGAGCGCATCCTGTGCCTGGCGCGGCGTCATCGCGTCGACGTCCAGGTTTTGTAACGCGCTCACGACGGCGTGCTGCGCGGGCACGTCGCGAACCTCCAGCAACAGCTCCTGTTGCGGTCGCGGCTCGTGAGCCGCGGCCGAGCGACGCTCCAGCTCGCGCAGATAACGGCGTGCGGCGGTGATCACTTTCTGGGGCACGCCGGCGAGGGCCGCGACCTGCAGACCGTAGCTCTGGTTCGCCGGGCCTTCCTTCACCGTGTGCAGGAAAATGAGCTTGTCGCCGTGCTCGGTCGCATCGAGATGCACGTTCGCGCAGCCTTCGAGCTCGGCTGCCAGCGAGGTCAGCTCGAAGTAGTGCGTCGCGAACAGGGTGAATGGGCGCCTGTTGCGAGCGAGATGTTGAGCGCACGCCCATGCGAGCGACAGCCCGTCGTAGGTGCTCGTGCCGCGACCGATCTCGTCCATCAGCACCAGGCTCTGCGCCGTGGCGTTGTTCAGGATGTTCGCGGCCTCGGTCATCTCCAGCATGAACGTCGAACGGCCGCCGGCGAGGTCGTCCGAGGCGCCGATGCGTGTGAACACGCGATCGATCGGACCGATGCGTGCCGCGCGCGCCGGCACGTAGCTGCCCATGCGCGCGAGAATCGCGATCAGCGCCGTCTGCCGCATGAAGGTCGACTTGCCGCCCATGTTCGGGCCGGTGATGACGAGGATGCGCCGCGTATCGTGCAGCTGCAGATCGTTCGGTACGAACGGCTGATCGATGAACTGCTCGACGACCGCGTGACGACCTTCGCTGATCTCGACGACCGGATCGTCGGTGAGTTGCGGCGCCGTGTAGCGCAGCGTCACTGCGCGTTCGGCGAGGTTCGCGAGCACGTCGAGGGCGGCGAGCGCCGCGGCCGTCGCCTGCAACTCGGCGAGCCGGCCGATCAGGAGATCGAGCAGCTCATCGTAGAGCTGCTTCTCGCGTGCTAGCGCACGGTCACGCGCACTCAGCACTTTGTCCTCGAACTCCTTCAGCTCCGGCGTGATGTAGCGCTCCGAGTTCTTCACCGTCTGGCGACGGTGATAGTCCGGCGGCACGCGGTCGGCGAGGCTGCGATTGATCTCGATGTAATAGCCCTGCACGCGGTTGTAGCCGAGCCGCAGGTTCGCGATGCCGCTGCGCTGGCGCTCGCGAGCTTCCAGGTCCAGCAGGTACTGGTCGCTGTGCTCGCTGATGCGCTTCAACTCGTCGAGCGCCGGGTCGTAGCCGCTCGCGATGACGCCGCCCTCGCGCAGGATCGGCGGCGGCTGCTCGACGATCGCGCGCACGAGCAGTGCGTGGATATCTGGATACGTGCCGGCGCGCGCAGCGAGATCCTGCAAAGCCGGGGAATCGATACCGGCGAGCAGGCGCTGCAATTCCGGCAGACGCGCGAGCGCTGCGCGCAGCTGCGCAAGATCGCGAGGACGCGCGGTCTTCAGTGCGACGCGTGCGAGGCCGCGCTCGACATCTCCGACGTGAGCGAGCACATCGTGCAAAACGCCGTGCAAGCCTTTGTCGATCAGCGCGCCGATGGCCTGCAGGCGGAGCTCGATCGGCCGGCGATCGCGCAGCGGCCGATGCAGCCAGCGACGCAATTCGCGGCCGCCCATCGCGGTCGCGGTTCGATCCAGAACGGCTGCGACCGTGCAATCCGGGCGATCCGCGAGGCTGGTCGAGAGCTCCAGGTTGCGACGCGTCGCTGCATCCAGCAGGACCGCTTCGCCTCTCTCCTCCGTGCGCAGGCCGCGCAGGTGCGGCAGCGAGGCCTTCTGCGTATCGCGTACATATTGCAAGAGACAACCGGCGGCCGAGATCGCCAGGGCGCGATCGGCGCAGCCGAAGCCAGCCAGGTCGCGCGTCTGGAATTGCTCACAGAGCGAGCGTGTCGCGGTCTGCAGGTCGAAGTGCCACGGCGGGCGCTCGCGAATGAACGTCGTGACGCCGGCGGGTCGCGAATTTTCCGCAACGAGCAGCTCCGCGGGCCGCAGCCGCTCGATCTCGCTCGTCAGCGCCTCGCTGCCCTCGGCTTCGAGGACGCTGAAGCGGCCGCTCGACAGCTCGAGCCACGCCAGGCCGAAGCGCTCGGCGTCGCGAAACAGCGCCGCCAGCAGCGTGTCGCGGCGCTCTTCGAGGAATGCCTCGTCGGTGACCGTGCCCGGCGTCACGATCCGCACTACCTGGCGCTCGACCGGACCCTTGGACTTGGCGGGATCGCCGATCTGCTCGCAGATCGCCACGGATTCGCCGCGTCGCACGAGCTTCGCCAGGTAGCCTTCGACGCTGTGGAACGGCACGCCCGCCATCGGAATCGGCTGGCCCGCCGACTGGCCGCGCGCCGTCAGCGTGATGTCGAGCAGGCGGGCGGCGCGCTTCGCGTCGTCGTAGAACAGCTCGTAGAAATCCCCCATGCGGTAGAACAGCAGCACGTCCGGGTACTGCGCCTTCAGGCGCAGGTACTGCTGCATGACGGGAGTATGGGTTTCGAGCGCGGCGGCCATCGGAAACAATTGTGCCTGCCCGGGTCCGCAACTGCCCAGCTTGACGTGAGCCGCGCGCGGCACTAAAGCGTGTTCCCATGAACAGAGATGCAGCCGGCGATTCCGATCTGCTGCGGCTCGCAATCAAGGTCGGCTCACTGCTGATCGACGGCGAGCGTCGCCTGGTGGCGGCGGAGTCGTGCACCGGCGGCTGGATCGGCAAGGTCCTGACCGACGTGCCGGGCAGCTCGAACTGGTTCCTCGGCGGCGTCGTCGCTTACAGCAATACTCTCAAGCAGTCTCTGCTCGGCGTGCTCCCCTCGACGCTCACCGCACACGGCGCCGTAAGCGAGGCGACCGCCCGCGAGATGGCCGTCGGCGCGCTCGAAACGCTCGGCGGTCATGTCGCCGTCGCCGTGACGGGCATCGCCGGACCCGACGGCGGACAACCCGGCAAACCGGTCGGCACCGTGTGGTTCGGCTGGGCGTGGCGCGCCGACGGTGAGATCGAGACGCGCGTGGCGCTCGAAACGTTCTCCGGCGACCGTGATGCGGTTCGCCGCCAGACTGTCGCGCGCGCATTGAAGGAGCTGCTGCGCCTCAGCGGATGAGCAGGAACCGCCGCCTCTTCTTCGCACTGTGGCCGAGCGACACTGTCCGAGCCGAGCTCGCGGCGGCGGCGCAGTCGCACGCCTCGCTCGGGCGCGCGATCGCTGCCCGCAACCTGCACGTAACGGTCGTTTTCCTCGGCGCAGTCCCGGAACAGCACGTCGCCCACGCGCAAGAAGCTGCTCTCGGGGTGCAGAAGTTGACATTCGATGGCAAGTTTTTGCTGCATCTTGATCGCGTGGAGTTCTGGCGGCGCTCGAGACTGGTCTGCCTGGCCGCGGAGCACGCGCCGCCGGAGCTGCAGGCGTTGGTCGCGGCGCTGCGCGCCGGGCTGCGGGAACGTGGTTTCGAGTTGCGCGGCGAGCACGAGACGTTTCGTCCGCATGTCACGCTGGTTCGCGATGTCGCGCGCGCGCCGGCAGATGCGGACGTCGTGTCAGTGCAATGGCCGGTCGATTCGTTCGCGCTGGTCGAGTCCGAGGTCGGACAGCGCGGCTCCGAGTACACCGTGCTCGAGCGCTGGCGCCTGGATGCGAAGAAAAAACTCGCGCGGTGATTGAATTACTGTGTAAATGTACAGATAATCGAGCCTTGCCACGCATTCGACTGCTGGATCCTGAACACCTCCGCCCACTCACTCATCTCAAGGTCGCCATGATGGAAGAAAACCGCAAGAAGGCGCTCGTCGCCGCGCTCGGGCAGATCGAAAAGCAATTCGGCAAGGGCTCGGTCATGCGCCTGGGCGAAGCTACCGAAGGCTACGACATTGAGGCGGTCTCCACCGGCTCGCTCGGCCTCGACATCGCACTCGGCGTCGGCGGCTTGCCTCGCGGTCGCGTCGTCGAGATCTACGGGCCGGAGTCTTCGGGCAAGACCACGCTGACGCTGCAGGTCATCGCCGAAGCGCAGCGCTTGGGCGGCACGGCCGCGTTCGTGGACGCAGAGCACGCGCTCGATCCGGTCTACGCGGCGAAGCTTGGCGTCAACGTGCAGGACCTGCTGGTGTCGCAGCCGGACACGGGCGAGCAGGCGCTCGAAATCACGGACATGCTGGTGCGCTCCGGCGCGGTCGACATCGTGGTCGTCGATTCGGTCGCGGCGCTCACGCCGAAGGCGGAAATCGAAGGCGAGATGGGCGACGCGCACGTCGGCCTGCAGGCCCGCCTGATGTCGCAGGCGCTGCGCAAGCTCACCGGCAACATCAAGCGCTCGAACACCATCGTCATCTTCATCAATCAGATCCGCATGAAGATCGGTGTGATGTTCGGCAACCCGGAAACGACCACCGGCGGCAACGCGCTCAAGTTCTACGCCTCGGTGCGCCTGGACATCCGCCGCATCGGCGCGCTGAAGAACGGCGAGGAAGTCATCGGCAACCAGACCCGGGTCAAGGTCGTGAAGAACAAGGTGGCGCCCCCGTTCCGCGAAGCGGAGTTCGAAATCCTGTACGGCGCCGGCATCTCCCGCAACGGGGAGGTCATCGACATCGGCGTGGCGCAGGGATTCGTCGAGAAGTCCGGCTCCTGGTTCAGCTACAACGGCGAGCGCATCGGCCAGGGCAAGGAGAACGCGCGCACTTTCCTCGATCAGCATCCGGAAATCGCCCGGGAAATCGAGGGCAAGATCCGCGAGAAGCTGCTGCCTGGCAAAGAGGCAGTGAAGGGTGAGGCGACCGTCGAATAGTTCGACCGCGGACGCCAAAGGCGTTGAAGCAGCCGCCGTGCGGCTGCTCGCGCGGCGCGAGCACTCCATCGAGGAGCTGCGGCGGAAACTCCTGACGAAGGGCTACCCCGCCGAGACGATCGAGCCCATCGTCCAGAAGCTCGCCGGCAAGCGCCTGGTCAGCGACGAGCGTTTCGTCGCCAGCTTCGTGCATCACCATGCGAAGCGCGGTCAGGGCCCGGTCCGGATCCGGGCCGAGCTGCGGCAGCAGGGCATTTCCGACTCCCAGGTCGAAGAAGCATTGCGCAGTGCCGAGGTCGACTGGGTGCAGCTGGCCCGGGAGGTCCGCCGCCGCAAGTTCGGGTCGGCGTCGCCGCGCAGCCTGGGCGAGCGTGCAAAGCAGGCGCGCTTCCTTCAATATCGGGGCTTCGAGGCCGAGCAGCTCCGTGCCGCCTTTCGCGACGAATCAGGCGAGGGCGACGGCGCGCCGGACCTAACCCCAGATATCACTTGAGGCTGAATGACTGCCCAGCGCCTGACCAGCGCCGAACTGCGTGCGCTGTTCCTGAAGTTTTTCCGCGAGCGCGGGCACCAGATCGTGTCTTCGAGCTCGCTCGTGCCCGGCAACGATCCGACGCTGCTGTTCACGAACGCCGGCATGGTGCAGTTCAAGGACGTGTTCCTGGGCAAGGACAAACGGCCGTACTCGCGCGCCGCGACCTCGCAGCGCTGCGTGCGCGCGGGCGGCAAGCACAACGACCTGGAGAACGTTGGCTACACGGCGCGCCATCACACGTTCTTCGAGATGCTCGGCAACTTCAGCTTCGGCGACTACTTCAAGCGCGACGCAATCCGCTTCGGCTGGGATTTCGTCACCGGCAAGGACTGGCTGGGCATCGATCCGCAGCGCCTGATGGTCACCGTGTATCACACGGACCAGGAGGCGTTCGATGTCTGGCACAAAGACATCGGCCTGGCGCCGGACCGGATCGTGCGCATCGGCGACAAGCCGGGCGGCGGCTCCGACAACTTCTGGCAGATGGGCGAGACCGGTCCGTGCGGTCCCTGCAGCGAGATCTTCTACGACCACGGCGCGCACATTGCCGGAGGCCCGCCGGGCTCGCCGGATGAGGATGGCGATCGCTGGATCGAGATCTGGAACCTGGTGTTCATGCAGTTCGATCGCTCGGCCGAAGGCGTGCTGACGCCGCTGCCGAAGCCTTCGGTCGACACCGGCATGGGCCTCGAGCGCACGGCGGCCGTGATGCAGGGCGTGCACTCGAACTACGAGATCGACATGTTCGTCCACCTGATCAAGGCGGCCGCCGTGGCGACCAACACCCAGGACCTCACTTCCAAATCGCTGCGCGTGATCGCAGATCACATTCGCGCCTGCTCGTTCCTGATCGCGGACGGCGTCATTCCTTCGAACGAGGGCCGCGGCTACGTGCTGCGCCGGATCATCCGCCGCGCGATCCGCCACGGATATATGCTCGGCCAGCACCAGCCGTTCTTCTACACGCTGGTTGTCGCGCTCGAGAAAGAGATGGGCGACGCCTACCCGGAGCTCAAAGCGCAACGCCCGCAGATCGAGCGCGTCCTCAAGCAGGAAGAAGAGCGGTTTGCCGAGACGTTGTCGCAGGGCATGGCGCTGCTCGATCAGGCCCTCGGCTCGCTGCGCTCGCAGCAGATTCCGGGCGAGACGGTGTTCAAGCTGTATGACACGTTCGGCTTCCCGGTCGACCTCACTGCCGACATCGCGCGCGAGCGCGGACTGACGATCGATCAGCCCGGCTTCGATGCGGCGATGGAGGCGCAGCGCGAGCGCGGTCGCGCCGCGAGCAAGTTCGGCGTTGACATGACCACCGGCGTCACGGTCGAGGGCAAGACGAGCTTCAGCGGCTACGACCACGTGTCGGACACCGGCAAGGTGGTCGCACTGCTCAAGGGTAAGGAGCACATCGAGACTCTGGCGGAGGGCGACGGGGGACAGGTGATCCTGGATCACACGCCCTTCTATGCCGAGAGCGGCGGTCAGGTCGGCGACTCCGGTGTGCTCGTCAACGGTGCGGCGGAGTTTCAGGTCATCGACACGCAGAAGCTCGGCGGTGCGTACGCGCACATCGGGCGCCTGACGCGCGGCCAGATCAAGGTGGGCGATCGCCTGGAAGCTCGCGTCGATGCCGTCCGGCGCCGCGCGATCATGCTCAATCACTCCGCGACGCATCTGTTGCACGCGGCCCTGCGCAAGGTGCTCGGCACGCACGTCACGCAGAAAGGCTCGCTGGTCGCACCCGACCGCCTGCGGTTCGATTTCTCGCACTTCGCGCCGCTGACGGCACAGGAGCTGCATGAGATCGAGCGGCTGGTCAACGAGGAGATTCGCGGCAACGCCGCGGCCGAGACCAAGCTGATGCCGTACGAGGCGGCGGTCGCCTCCGGCGCGATGGCGTTGTTCGGCGAGAAATATGACGACGAAGTGCGGGTGCTGCGCCTCGGTGACTTCTCAACTGAGCTGTGCGGCGGCACGCACGTCAGTCGCGCCGGGGACATTGGCCTGTTCAAGATCGTCAGCGAAGGCGGCATCGCGGCCGGTGTGCGGCGCATCGAAGCTTTGACCGGTCAGGGCGCGCTCGACTGGGTCGTGCGGACCGAGCAGTCGCTGCGCGACATCGCCGCGCTGGTGAAGGCCAACCGCGACGAGGTCGAGGACAGGATCAAGCAGCTGGTCGAGCGCAGCCGCAAGCTGGAGCGCGAAGTCGCGGGCCTGAAGTCGAAGCTCGCGAGCGGGCAGGGCGGCGACCTGTCCAACAGCGCCGTGGAAGTCGCCGGCGTCAAAGTCGTCGCGACGCGCGTCGATGGCGCGGATGCGCCGGCCTTGCGCGACGCAGTGGATCGGCTCAAGAGCAAGCTGCGCTCGGCGGCGATCGTGCTGGCCTCGGTCCAGGACGCTGACAAAGTCGTGCTGATCGCCGGGGTTACGCAGGATCAGATCGCGAAAGTGAAAGCCGGCGACCTCGTGAACGTGGTGGCGCAGAAGGTCGGCGGCCGCGGCGGCGGACGACCGGACCTGGCGCAGGCCGGCGGCAACGATCCGGCGAAGCTCGACGAGGCGCTTGCAGCAGTCGCGCCGTGGGTCGAGGCCAAGCTGCTGGGCCGATCGGCCTGAGCCGAAGGTTTCCCGACTCGGTGTACGTGGTGCGAATTCCGACGCACTGCGCCACAAGTGTGCCCTCTACTGACTTGCATAATGCGACGGACAACACGCACACTCGTCCGACGCTCGGTTATGTATACAGCGCCGCTGAGAAAAAACGGCATGACGAAAATTTCAGGTCGCACGCGGCTTTCGTCAGTGCGAACATACCTGTAAAAATTTTGTCTCTCTTGTGAGGGTGACCAAGACTTTCAGGGAAATCCCGATCCCCATTACAGATCTGACTAACCTACTCTCGAATTGAATGACTCGTGCAAGCAAGCTGTGGGAGGGCAGTGATTCCATTGCCGGCGAGCCGCACGCAGCTCATTCAGCTGACAGGCAAGGAGCGAACCATGTTGATTCTGACAAGGCGCGTCGGTGAGACCGTGATGATAGGCAACGACATCACAGTGACCGTCCTCGGCGTCAAAGGCAACCAAGTCCGTGTCGGCGTCAACGCGCCGAAGGAAGTTGCCGTGCACCGCGAAGAGATCTACGAGCGCATCAAGCGTGAAGAGCAGGCCGCCGGGGGCGCGGTCAAGCGTCCGCTGACGGGTGCCGGATCCTGACGATCGACCTCACACCTTGGCGAGCCGCGGGAGTGGCCCAGTAACCCGCCTCCGCGGCCGCCGGATCGCAAGAAAACCTCCAATCGATCCAACCCTTTACCCAGCGGGTTGCCCCCAGTATTCTTGCCGGCCTTCACAGCCGGCCCGCATTCCCGCTGACATCGCCCGTACCACGAAAGTGGCACATCGCGACCGACTCGGGCCCGCCTTGACAGGTTGATCGAGCGCCGGAGAGATGGCCGAGTGGTCGAAGGCGCACCCCTGCTAAGGGTGTATGGGTCAAAAGCCCATCGAGGGTTCGAATCCCTCTCTCTCCGCCATTAAAAACAAGTGCTAGCGCCTATAGCCAAAGGCTCAGCGGCAACTCTCAGTCGGTCTGTACGGTAAGGATGCGGTAAATAGCCGAAGACTGGAGTGCCCATGAACAAGAAACCGGACGACGTGATTGTTCTAGTATCGAGCTTGGATCGGCGCATCGAAAGCCTGGAATCGAGAGCGGCTGAGGAAGACGAAGCTGGGCAACGTGAATACCTGTTCCAAGCGGTGGGCGCGATGTTTGAGAAGGCGGCCACCTACCTCGCCATCCTACAGGCTGCCGGGTACGCAGCCTTTTTTGGCATCTGGGAAGGTGCACGCGAGTACCTCACTCGCGCTGAAAACTTATGGTGCGCGGGATTGGTTGGTTTCTCGCTGGTGGTATTCATCTGCTGGCACGTCATTTTGAATTTCACGCTCGCGCGCCAGCAGTTCGACATTGCGCGTCTTGCGACATCCCCGCCTGAGAAATTCAAGGACGCAGCGGCCGCACTCCGCTCGCGTGGCGATCGACTCCGAGCGCGATTGGCACTGTTCTTCCTGCCAGTGAACCTTCTCATGATCGTTCCGGCTGTCGTCGGAATGGGCGTTCTCCTATGGAATGTGGCCGAGCGGCTGCTCGACACGCTTTGATGCCTTCACCGAAGACCGAGTCATGTCAGAGATTGTCACTGACTGTCCCCGCTGCAAGGCGCGCCACATGACCTTCGATGTGCGCGCGTGCGTGCCTCGCAAACGTCGTCACGACTGGCAGGGTCGGTGGGAGGCCTTTGGCGTCTGCCGAGCATGCGACCGCCCATCCATATTCATCATCGCGCAGAAGTCTTCTGAAGACACAGCCTATCTGCGTGAGCATGACCCGCTGAGTCTCATCGGGGCGCTTCATCACTATGTGAACGTAGAAGGCTTCGTCAACATTTCAGATCTGGGCGCGCAGGATCCGCCGGAGTATTTGCCGAAGGCTATCGAAGAGATTTTTCGCGAGGGCGCGAAGTGCACGCGCGTCGAGTGCTACAACGCGGCCGCAACGATGTTTCGACTTTGCGTGGACCTAGCTACCAAGCCGTTGTTACCGGCCGGCCCCACTCCCGGCCTGAATACAAGACGCGACGAGACTTGGGCCTTCGCTTGGAGTGGCTCTTCCGGAACAAGTTAATAGCTGCCGAGCTGGAATCCCTCTCTGCATGCATTCGGGAGGATGGCAACGACGGTGCTCACGCCGGGACGTTGTCACAAACCGACGCGGAAGACCTGCAGGACTTCACCTTCGAGTTGCTGGAGCGGATGTACACAGAGCCAGAGCGGCTCCGACTTGCCAAAGAGCGCAGGGATCAGCGCCGCGCACCAACGAAGCCGTGAATGCTGCCTGGATCTCTGGCTCAACTTCATGCCGCCAAGCGGCGTAGAGCTAGCTTGGGATCGCCCGCACTTCTGTCGCCTCTGCTCGCTCGATCCTGTTCAGATACTCTCCGCGGTTCGGCGCAAAGTGATCGAGGAACTCGTTGGTTCTCAGTAGCCGGTCCAGTCCCTCTCGCGCGGTGATCAGCGCCTTGCGATAGCTCGCAGTTTGTCGTTTGGCGCGAGCCTGGGCAGAACCAAATCCTGGAATGCTTCGTGATGTTTATTCGTTGTGAAATAGAACATCAAATCGATATCCATTTCCGCATCCATATGTGCGAAGTCGCGCAGAAGACTTCCGCGCACGTCATTTTGGTTGAGTAATTTGGCGAGCCGTTTTAAATCGCGTGTTTTTGCCATCGAGAATTTGCGTCCAAATTATTTGCGTAAAATTTTTGGCATTCGGCTTCCACCAGCCAGCGCAGCGCGTCCATCATGTCGGCGTAGTCGGCTTCCAGGTCATGGTTCGCCGCCCAAGCGGCGCACGCCAGGATGGCCGAGGTCTGCCGCAACTTCCGGCGCTCGGTTTCGATCTTCTCTAGCCCGACAATCGAATCAGCCATGGACGGGGCTTGACCCGTTTCGGTGGACACCTGAGTGTTAACACTTCGAGGAGTCCACAATGCCGCGAACACGACCTGGATACCCGCCGGAGTTTCGCCAGCAGATCGTCGAGCTCGTGCAGGCTGGGCGTAGCCCGATGGAGCTGCTCGAGAGTTCAGTCGCCGACGACAGCTGCGGCGATCCGCTCTTCCGCGTCGCGGGCTCTGACACGCTGGATCTTTTGAAGGTGACAGTTTGTCTCGTCGGCGTCCAGGGCCCACATTCAATATCAATGCGAAGACCGCCGCGACGCGTTGTGATGGCGGCCAAATGGACTACCGGATCGCCGTAGACGTGTTGATGAGTCGGCCCGGAACGTCTCAGCTGAAACGTCCTCGTCACTGCAATGTTGACAAATCTAACGTAAGGTAGCTTCCCATCGCCAAGCCTTCCGGCGGCAGAGGCAGTGGTGACGCCTGACGGATCGCACTGTCAACGTTGCGCCGCCACTGCGGGTCTGCGTCGCATTCGTCGCTCATGACATCGAGCACCTGTCCGCGCTCGTTCTGGACTACGTACACGACACACGATGCAGGCTGCGTCAGGCCGAGTTGGCGGGCATTCTCCAGCAGACGAAGCAACCGTGCCTTGATCTGTCCGACGTAGAGCCCTTGCAGTCGCTCGGCCTTGGCGACGTCCTCAGAGTCGGCAATCTCGCGTGCGCGCTCGAAGGAATCGGCGGCAATTTGACGAATGTTCGGCAGCTCCGGGAGCGGCAGCACGATCGCGGCGGGTGTCTGCAAAATATCGGTCGCAGTGAGCACAGCGAATCGAGGTGCGCTGCGAGCCCGCTCTTCCGATATGAAGGCTGTGACCAGCAGCGCGCGATGCTTCGGCATCAGTTGCTCAACGATCGTCCGCGAAGGCGTAAGCATCGCAGAATCAAACTGTAGCAGTGCGCCGGCATGCAGTGCTGCCGCCAGTGCCGCGCAGGCGATGCGCTCGGCTCGCAGCGATGTCACGCTATCGACCAATCTCGCTCGACTCCGTCCCACTGATCCTCTCCGTAGACGACAATCTCAAGCTGCTCGAGCCGATGGTCCCTGACGTGAGCGATTGCCATTAGTCCATTTGGGACACCGGTCATTTCAATGAAGCGCCCGCCGAGATCGACGCATCCATCGTCCAAGTCAACGTGATCCTCAGCTTCGATTTCGGTATAGCGGCCCACTCCGGTGTTCTCACGCCGTTTCACTTGAATCCGCTCTGGAGCGGGAAAGCCCTGGCTGCCATATAGCTCGTGAAACGCGGCTATCAGAGCCGACTCGAGCGGGGACAGTTGGCCGATTCCCATATTCACAACCCCACGAAAGTGCCGATGTACACCACACCATCGATAACGCGGCCGCCAATGAGCTGCACGCTCACGCCGTTGACTTCGAGCACGATGCCTCCACCGGCGCCGGCCAGAACGCCGTTCGGCCCCGGCTTCAGCAACCCGTCGCGCAAGGCCCTGTTCGCCGCTTCGTGAACTGCCCTATATGCGGCCTCTCTCGATCCTCCGCTCGCACGCACGAGCGCTTCCAGGTTCTTTCCTGAGCGGAAAATATGCTGAACCTTGTTGGCAATGTTCGCTGCACTCAGTGCTCCTTTGGCACGGATCCCTGCGGCGCTCCACACCGCCACGCTGGTCTCGGCGGCAACCGCGGCGGTTATGAGTACGCCACCGACAACGAAAGTCTCCACTATTGCTTGCTGCGGCGTCACGGGTCCGCTGTTTCCGCATGCGTCAGTCTTCGCACAGGCGTAGTGCGAACTCGGACCAACTTCCGGAAGGTAGTCACCCACCAGGTCGCCGCCGGAGTAGGCGGGCCGATCGTCTTCACTCGAATGCGCGACCGTGCTTGCTGCCGCCACGTCCCTGACCGTGATTGGCGTCGGATCCGGCGTTGGCGGCTGCACCGTGGGTGGCGGCGGCGGCTGCACCGTGGCCGGCGGCGGCACTGTGGGCGGCGGCGGTGTCACCGTGGGCGGCGGCGGTGTCACCGTGGGCGGCGGCTGCACCGTGGGCGTCGTCGACACTGGGTCCCAATCCCGACGGTTCGTCCACATGTCTCGACTCATCTGCTCGTGCGAGAATTCATACGCTGCGCGCAGCATCATCTCAAGCGCAACCTCGTAAAATAGAACCCAGGCCCCGCCCGGGCGGTCATTGTCGAGGCCGTCAAATCCAGACGGATCGGTATAACGCTGCGGATTGTTGAACGCGTACGTGTACCGGTTGAGACTCTGGCTGAAATACGGAGCTTGCACGAAGGGATCCGCAGACACGAACCGCGCGATCAGCGGGTCATACACGCGGCCATTCATGTGTATCAAGCCGGTTGAGTCGAGATGCTCGTGCGACGTGAACCCGCGTCGCGTCGTGTCGCGCATGTGGTTCAAATCGGTGGCGCTCGGCGCGCCGTTCCATGAGGAGGGGTTGCGTCGCTGGCCGAAGGCATCGAACGATTCACCCATCGTCCAAGCGCCGGTGTTCCTCGCTATCGCGGCCATACCACCGATATTGTCCTTGATGAAGTAGTGGGTGCTCTTCGCGCCGTTGGCGCTACGGATGTAGACGCCAATCGATTGCCCGTTCACGAACACGTAGTGCTTCCAGTCTGTCGTCGTCGGGCCCACCATCTTCTCGACTAGGTTGCCGAGGTACGTGTGCGTGTACGTTGAGCCCGCGGTCTTGTAGGCGTGACGCCAACGTTCTCCGGTCGCGGTGTACTCGAACGTGGACGAATTGCTGGCATCCTTGGTGATTGCTTTCGGGAGATTGTTGGCGAACCAGGTCAGCGATGTACCGTTGCGGTTCGTCATGTTGCCGTTCTTGTCGTAGCAGAAGTTCATCGTCGACGTGCCGCCGGTGATCTGCCGGACAGCATGGATCTGCGCGTAGGCGTAGTACGTGCAACCTGCAACAGTAGCTGTGTAGCTGTACGTCGTGCCGACCGCTGTCTTCGCCGTGATATTGCCGCGCACGTCGTACGTGTAGTTGGTGGTCTGCGCGCCGAGAGTCGAGTGGTCGAGGCGATCAAGGCTGTCGTAGTAAAAGTTCTCTGTCAGCCCCTGCTGGTTGTCCTGGCGCTGAATGACGTTCCCGACGCGATCGTAGAGATACGCCTGGTTCGAGATGACTGTACCTGCCATTGCGCCAGAATCCCAGGTTGCCGAGCGCGATTGGAGCTGATTTGTCACCGAGTCATACGCCGACAGCGCTTCGAGCGTCATGCCGCTGGCGGCGTCTCCGAGCGTCGCATCGATGATGTTGCCGCTCGCGTCGGAAGCGTTTGCGACCCACCACTGCGTGCCGCCGCTCGAGACACGCGACGGCAGTCCGTTCTGATACTCGTACAGGACCGGCATTCGGAAGCCGGACGTGCTTGTCGGATACGTGATCGTGTCCAGAAAACCCGTGTCGGTATTGTAGGTGTAGTCGACGAGATAGTTGTTGGCGCCTTCCGAATATGTCGTTTGCGACAGCCGACCCTTCGGGTCATACAAATACGCTTCACCGTACGTCGTGATCCCGGTACCGCTGATCTGTGATGACTGGAGTGCTCCAATATTCTTCGCAGTACTCGAGTTGCCCCACGTAAACGTGCTGGTAATGGAGCCCGCGCCCTCCGGCATGATCCGAGTGAGCGGGCGCGACAGTTTGTCGTAGGTGAACGTGATCGTCTGGTTCTTCGCGTCCGTTTGGCTCTTCAGTTCGCCGAGTGGGAAATAGTCGTAGGTCCACGGGCCCATGTCGGGGTCGTTCGTCGTCATCTTCATCCCGCGTGCGTTATACGTCGCAGTGATGACGGCGCCGAGCGGGTCCCGGGCAGTGACGAGATTGCCGAATGCGTCGTATTCGTACTCCGTGGCGGAGTTGGCCGCATCGAGGACTCGTATGATGCTACCCGCCGCATCGAAGTATGAGACTGAGGTGCGCAACAGTGCGTCTGTCTGCGTGATCTGGAAGTCCTGGTACGTGAATGACACATCATGGTTGCCAGGATCGCTGTCGCTCGTCGGACGGCGTATCAGCGTCGGCCGCAGCAGATGGTCATACGTGACGGTCTCGTAGACCGCATTGGCTGCTACGGTGAACGGCCGGCTGGTCTGGTGCACAAGCCCGCATGCATCGAACACACGCCGGATGTTGGTGTACGTGCCGTCGAGGAGCTTCGTCTGAGTCAGGATCTCGCGGCCGTATGTGTCAAGGTACCGTCGTGACTGCGAGATCTCCATGTTGCCGGTCGTCTTTGGGATTCCCTGCAGTAGGATACGGATGTTCGGATCGGTGCCTTGACACACAGGCGTCGTGCACGAACTCAAGACGAAGTCCGTGGCAGTCCCATCGAGATTCTTGATGCGCGTGATCCGGCCGAACGCGTCGTACTCGAACTCCTGCGCGAGCCCGTTGGGTGTCGTGACCTTCTTGCGCAATCCGCGCTCGGCATCCCATTCGAACGTCGTCACGTGTGATAGCGGGTTGGTGATCGTCAGCGGGAAGCGTCCCGTCGCATCCCAATTTATATCGGTGACACGAGCGACCTGACCCTGACCTGAGGCAGGCGTGACCGTGACGGTATCGACGTTGCCGTAGTTGTCGTAGGTGTAAGCCGTCGTCACCTGCCACTTCGGATCGCCGGGCTCGGCAACCGTGTTGGTCAAGCGACACAGCAGCGTGTCCCAGGACAGGTTAGTCGTTCTAGTCGCCTGTGCGCCACCGGGCAAGCTGTGCGAGTTGATCTGCTGCGTTTGCGTCGGCTTGCCGAGACACCAATTCGTCTGGTCGTTGATGACGAGCGAACTGAGCGTTCGCAGCAGATGTGTGGCGCCGGGATTCAAGCCACCGCTGAGCTCCTCGATGAGCACGCTTTGTTCGGTAGTCGTGCCCCAGATGTCGACCGTATTGGTTGTCGTCGTGCGCTTGATCACGTTGCCCGAATCCCCGTACTGGTCGAGCGTCTCGCCACCGGTATAGGGGAAATAGCGAGCTGCGAAGCCCGAGCCGTAGGTGTGCGCGCTAAGGATCGCGGTCCTGATGTACACCTGCTCGCCGGCTGCGGTCAGCTCCTCCTGAACGATCCGACCGCTCTGAGGAAATGTCGTATTGAGAGTCTCGCGCAGCACGCGGTTGTCGCGGCTGTCGTAGACCCTGCGCTCTGAGAATCCCTGGAAGCTCCGGCCCGCCATGTTGAGCACACCGCCTTTGTATTCGAAGCGCACGACGTATGTGCCCCCGACGCCGTCGTTCGCCGTATAGCGCTCGACGAGCATCATCGGTCCACGATAGTGCCGATTTGGATAAACCTGTCCGCTCGCCGGCGTATAGAACGGATCATCGCTGCCGGTGCTGCGATAGTCGAAATCGACGAAGTTTCCCAGGCCATCCGTCACACGATCGAGGAGGTCGGGTACAACCCCTTTGTGCAGCCTGACCTTCCATGCGTTGCCTGCTGACGAATCAACTCGAGCCAGATCCTGCAAGCCGTCACCGTTGACATCGGTGACGATCACGGAACCCGCGGTCGAGGCGGAGCTTATCCCTGTGTCGATCAGTGGTCCGAACGTGCTGCCAAACGAGCGCGCATACATCAGATTCGCCGAGGTCGGTTGCTTGATGAGGAGGTCTGTCATGCCGTCCGCATCAAAGTCCGTGGCCATCGCGAACTGCACCTGTTCCAAGGTCAGGTTGGGCCCGTTGTGGAATGCAGGCGTTACTCCATAGCCATCGCCGTAGGCGATGCGCCAGGGCCGGATGAACGGGTTGCTCGACAGCGGATAGGCAAGATCAGTCAGTCCGTCTCCATTGAAGTCCCCCGGCCAGATGGGGGTGTGCACGCCTTCCCGGCTGAGAATGAGAAGTTGAACCAGCGCGACATAGTTTGGGGTACCGATCGGATCGTAGCCCGTGAAGATCATCGCAAAGCGATCTGGGGTGCCGGCGGCCTCATCTTCGGCATATGCATAGAAATCTTCTCTGCCGTCGCCATCGAAATCCATTCGCCTGTGCGCGCTGCTCTTCTTCGCGGCGATCAAGCCCGCAAAGCTGTCCACGAATCGTAGTTCTATCGGGGTGAGGGTGCCGACTACCACTTCCGGTAGGAAGCCGCTGCCATCGCGCAGTCGCAAAGCCATCCCCTGTGCAGTACCGGACGGTGCCTTGTTGAGGCGTACGAGGTCTGACCGGCCATCTCCATTGACGTCGACCGCCAGCCACTCGTTCGGCGCAGTTGTGCCGGGTTGCGCGATTGCGATGTTGGTATTGAGAGGCGTCGAAGTGAACGTCAGATTAGGTGCGACACCGGTACGCTGATAGAAGACACACCAAGTCGTTCCATTGCTGCATGGGACGAGCAAGTCCGCAGTTCCATCGCCGTCCCATTCGATTACCTGGGCACTGGCGTGATTCCAATTTGGCGCTGTTGTGTTGAAGGGTGCGAGGTAACCGGTGTTGCTACCCCGTAGCACCATCCAAGTGCCTCCACCGGATGTGGCACTCGACGGATACAGGATGTCGTCCTGGCCGTCGTTGTCGAAATCCATGACTATGGTGCTGCCCGGAGCTGGGAAGGTCGCGCCGGAAGAGGTTTCAGTGAGCCAACCATCTGTTCCATTCACCCACTGAAACGTCGTCGGAGGCAGGCAGTCGCCTCCGCTACATTCTTGAATGGAACTGAGTCGTGAACGGCCGCCCGCGCCGCCGCTGGGATCATAGGAGAACTCGTAAGTCCGAATGACGTGCGAGGTTGCGTTGTGAATGATGTCGATGCGATCGAGCCGATTGAACTCAACTATGAGGCCGGCCCCCTCGGTGCCATCTGCTTGCCTGTATTGATAGAGAGGATCAGGTCGACTTGCGACCTCGTAAACGAATATCACCCGTGTCGACGGGGCGACGCCTTGCACGGAGTTGCCTGAATATCGGACTTCGTTGACCCGATAGGATCCATTCGGGTCCAGCGTGTATGAGTAGTCGATATAGTTCCCGAGACGGTCGCGCGTCCGATTTTTCGCCCATATGCGCGGCTTCGGAGTGATTCCGACAGACATCACCCTTGAATCAGTCGTGAGGCCGTACTCATGAATGAAGCCATCGGCCGTTTCGACAGTCCACGATTCGATGTAGTTGGCGCCAACCTGCGGCGTTACGCGACTGAATGTCTCAAGTTCAGTTCGATATGTAGAGCCCGAGGCGCCGTACGTCCCGCTTGCGAGGCGCAGACGATTGCCATCGAGGCAGTAGCCATCCGCTACAGTGTCACCGGTAACAGGTGAGCCCAAGCCGTCTTGAGCGATCGTTCTTGCGCAACGCTGAATCGTGGAGAATCCGGATACAGCCATACCGACGCCCAGCAGACTGTTGCCGCGAGCATGGTTGTAAGAGATACCGATCTGGGGTGTCAGGCGATCGCGCGGCAGATCAAGAGAGATGTCATATGTTGCCGCGCCAGTGCGTGTCACACCGTGTAGGCCCGGCAGTGTGCCGACGGCAGCGATGGCGAGAGTCGAAGCGAAGGATAAAGCGGCTCCGGCAAAGCACTGGAAGAAAGACGCGCGGTCCATTGTCCGTACTCCGTGTCAAAGACTGTGCGCTCATGCCTACAACCTGAGCGTCAATACGTACGCTGGACGGCGACTGTTCCCTTCGCTTTTGTAGGGATTTATACCTGTACCTGTAGGCGCAGAATTAGCGCTTCTCGCGGCCTGATGTACGAGAGGGACACGTCAGTCCGGGTAGAAACATCCGACAGGTCATCGCCGCAGCTAGGCGCGAGCGCAGAGTCCTTGCCCGCTCCGGGAGCCGATTCGCGGCCGATCGCGCGGCTACTGCCAGCTTTACTGCCAGCGACGGGGAATTGAGGGGAAGGCAGGGGATTGAGACTCGTTAGCCAATCAGCAAGTTACTGATCGCTAGAAGCCATCACTCGGGTCAAAAGCCCATCGAGGGTTCGAATTCCTCTCTCTCCGCCATCCCCTGCTTTCCTCCTGAGCCGGGCATTCTTTCCGGCCCATCCCACGATGCAATCTCACCTGGCCTGGTCGACCGGTACCGCATGCCGGCTTTTCCAGTCGTGCGGTCGTGCGACCTCTTCGCTGCACGTGATCAATCACAGGCACACGAACGCGGTTATTTATTGCGCGCAACACCAACAACGAGCGCAGTGGCCCAGCATGGCAGTTGCGCACTATCGCGCCGAGGAAGAGGCCGGTATCGAGCAGGCCAAAAGAATTTCCCGAGCGTGCAATATGAGGAGAACTCAATGCCACCTTCGAACCTCCCGCGTCAGCAGACGCGCGCATTGAGCTTCGAGAAGCCAACGAACTCGCTGTCGATGCAGTACTGCGACGCCTGCACCGGACCACATACGCAACTCGCGCATCAGGTGTCCGGGTGTCCTCAAGGACGCACGTTTGCGAGGCCTGACTACAATAGTTGCTCCTTGAAGCGGAGGCTTTGCAATGCGGCGGCTGCTGCCTTTGATTCTGTCCGCGACGATGTGTGCTCACGCGGCAGCAGCAGCCGAGCTCGTCGATCACCATGTACACGTGTTCAGCGCAGCCTTGCGAGACCGACTGAAGGCAGAACTCGGCATTGCGTCGCTCCCGCCCTATGGTCTCGCAGAGCTCATCGCAGCTCTGGACAAGGACCACGTGACCAAGGCGGCGCTGCTGTCGACTGCCTATTTTTTCGCCAAGGACACTGCCAGCCGGCCCGCCGACCCACGCACGTTCGAGGCCGAGAACGATCAGGTCGCCGACATCGTCGCCCGCTATCCGGATCGACTGGTTGGATTCTTCAGTGCCAATCCACTGGCGGATTCGGCGCTTGCGGAGATCGAGCGGTGCGCGCGTCGACACGTGTTCGCCAGCATCAAGCTGCATCTGGCGAATTCAGCGCTCGACCTGCGCGACCCGGAGCACGCGCGCAAGTTGATGGCGGTATTTCGGCGAGCAAGTTCGCTCGGGCTGGTCATCGTGATACACATGCGCACGCTGCGCGCTGACTATGGCCGTGAGGATGCGCAAATATTCGTCGAGCAGATATTGCCTGCAGCGCCCTACGTGCCGATTCAGGTCGCGCACCTGGCCGGATGGGGTGGCTACGACACCGCGACCGATGCAGCACTGGGTGTATTTGTCGAGCGCGCAGCCAAAATCGACCGCGCGAAGGACCAGGTCTGCTTCGACGTTTCGGCAGTGATCCGCGGCGTGCCACGCGACCGGGCACGGGGTTCTCCGGGCACCTCGGGCAACGCGGACTGGTGGCCGGACGACAGGTATGCGCGCCTGGCGGAGCGACTCAGAGCGCTCGGGCTCGATCACGTGTTGTTTGCCACTGACTGGCCCGAGTGGTCTGCAGCGAGCTATGCATCCGACCTGGAGAAGAACCTGCCGCTCACGCCGGACCAGTTGTGGACATTGTTCAGCAATCGGGCTCCCTGGTTGCGTTAGCTCACGCGAGCGGAGCGGAAGCTCGTTCTGCTCGAGGTAAGTCATTTCACGTCATTGCTCCGTCAACGGGCGATGGGCCGATCAAGTGACTTCGTCGGAGACTCAGCGGCGATGAATCCGTTGTTCGCCTACATGTAGTTCGGTCGCGGCGGACTGCGTCAATCGCCGGCGTTGCGCTCGGGAACTTCCATTGGCGAACAGGCGTTCGCAGCGGCGCTGGGGAACACGCCACGCGTGGCAACGGAGTGAAGACCGTGGTTCTGCACGGACGAACAACGAACGACGCCAACCCGGATCGCTCGCGCTCCACGTCCCCCAATCTGTCGCAAGGAGAACGGAAATGTTGCGCCTGATCACCAGGAAGTTATTGCTATGTCTGTCGCTGGCGTTAGTGCTGCCCAGCTTCGCTCACGCCGCGAATCCGCTCGCAGTCAGTTACAAGAATACGACCAACGCAAACTTGTTTGCGCACCCTACCGGAATGATCGTCCCGGGCCGGTGTAACCGCTATGACACTGCATTCACGGATGCGAGGGCGGCTGGCGCCGAAGTGCTTGCTTATCTGGATGCTGCCGAGAGACCCGACTCTCCCGTCTGTGCACTCGATGAGCAGTTCTACATGGGAAATTCCTCCACCGTGCCTTTGTGGGGAAAAGATGCGAACGGCAACTGGCGAGTGAATTTTGACAACCACACGCTGGCGGACATCCGGGCAGGCTCCGCGTGGTCAGACTTCGTCGTGTCGTACGTCGGACAGCTCATGCGAGACGACGACGTGGATGGTGTTTTCATGGATGCCATCGGCTCCCGCCTCTGGGGGCCCCTGGCTGACTGGGAACACTGGCCGGCGGCGGAGCGCCAGGCCTGGACGCAGGGTAGCGTCGACCTCGTGCGACGACTGGATGCGCTGCGCCGGCAGATCAATCCGAACTTCATCATCGTCAACAACAATGTCTGGGATCAGAACGGGACGTTCGGCCTGCCCGGCGAGTCGTATGTCGACGGGGTCTGTCTGGAGCATCCAAGTGGCAATCCGCAAGATCCCACCAGCTATCACTACAAGTACGCTGGGCGTACGTTCGGCAACCTCGGACATCGACGCGTTTTGGTGATCGCATCCGGTGCAACCGCTGCCGTGCAGTGGGCATCGGTACCCCGCGTCACACATGTATCGGATCAGACCAGCTACGCGAATCCAGGCTTGCCGCCGGTAGGGTTCCAGCGACTCACAGATCGTCCGCGGGCGTTCGGGCGCACCACCATAGGTTCGGTGCCGTCCGCAGGCATGGTGGCCGATCGCAAGCGTGCATCGAAGTTCACGCTCGACCGACTCGGGACCTTGTTGAAGTTCCGGGCCTATCTCGATGGGCAGGGCGGTGCCGCGGGATCGCAAGCTGTCAAAGTCGTGCTCTATCGGGACAACGCGGGCGTCCCGGGTGCAAAGGTCGTCGAAAGCAATCAGGTCAATGTCTCAGCCGGGTTGACTCCGCGCTGGGTTGATTTCCCCGCCGCGGCCCGACGCCTGGATCCCGGCATGTACTGGGTTGCGTTGTTCACCGGCCAGACGACTGCCATCGCGCGCAATTACGGCGGCGACGCTGGTAACAATTGGTTCGGCAACAATACGGATGCGTACGCGGATGGTGCCTCCGATCCGTTCGGCACGGGAGCCCTCGGAGCCGGGACGCTTTCCCTGCAGGTGCTTTACACAGTCGGTAACTAGTACCGCTTCGATGCAGCGCCCTCCCTGCTCCGGGGGAGGGCGAGGCTTCCCGCTGCACACCACGCAGCGCCCGCGATGCTCATCGCGATCACGAGCATCGTCCATTCGGTGCGGCTGCGGGGTGCGGCGAGCACACGCGGGATGTGCAAGATGAGAACGAAGCAGCTCACCATCGCCGCGAACGCGATGGCACCGGCTCGCGCGAGCACGTTGCTCAAGATCGCGACGCCGGCGGCAACGTGGCCTGCACCCGTGAGATAAGCAAAGAACAGATGGGCCGGTACGAACGCCGGGATCATGTCGGCCGTGAACTGCGCATAGGCCCAATGCGAAAGGCCGAAGATCGGCAGGCACGCACCGAACGCAATCCTGCCGATGAGCATGCTCCGGCGTGCGAAAGCAGTGCCCGGCATCTGCGTCGCGGCCAGCATGAGCGCGCCGGCTGCCACTTCGAGACGCTCGGTGAATCCAAGCCACGGCAGCACGCTCAGCGGATCGGCGACGACGCCCGGCCCATGCAGGAGCAGCGCCCACACGAGAAACGCCGCGGCCAGCGCGAGCGTGAACGCATGCCGGTAGCGATTGACGAGGAGGCCGGCGCCGAGAATGCCGAACGAGCCGGCAGTGAGATAGGCAAGTTGCGTGCGCCCCGGCAGCGATTCGGGCACCGGTTGCCAGTTCAGCGCGAAGTCGCCGCTGAGCACTCCCAACACACTCAGACCCAGCGCCGACCCCGCCAGCAGCATCCAGCCGGTCTGCAGCAGGGCCGGCGCATGCGCCTCGGCCGCGGCGACAGCGCGTCGCAGCGCGCTGCCGCCAGCTTCCGGATTTGCGAGCATCGTGCTTTGATTCATGTGTGCCGTAGGCTAGCGCAGCAGCCGCTGCTGAGGCTTGGGGGATCTTGCCGCCGTGGGAGTGCGATGACGTTCTGGCCCGACACGCGATTCGACGCGGTTTCCACCGACGCGAAAATTGCCGATCCGACGGCTTACGGTATTGCGCCGGGGCCCGCCGGCTATCGCGTCGCCGACCTGCGCTGCGCCCCCGCGATTCAACGCCACGCGCAGGGCGTCTACACGCAGAGCGCGATGGCGCTGGTTCTTTCCGGGATGTTCGAGTATCGCAGCGGCAGTTGCGCGGGCATGGCGATCCCCGGCTCGCTCGTGTTCGCCAACAAGGGTGCGGAGTTTTCCTGTCGCCATCAGGGCATGGACGGCAATCGTCGCATCGTACTGTTCTTCGCCGCAGAGCTGCTCGAGCAGCTCGCAACTGATCTGCGCCTCGATGCGCCGAGGTTCCAGACGGACACGGCGCCGCCTTCGCGCCTGACGCCGCGCGTCGCCGGCCTCATGTTGCGCATCGCGCGCGGTGCGGTCGACAGCGATGAGGCCGCAGTCGCGATCGCGCAGATCTGCTTGCGTGCCTGCGCTCGTTCCGCCTCGGACAAGGCACCCTCGGCTGTCGACACGCGTCGCGTTCTCGAGGCCGTGCGCTACATCAACGCGCATTTTGTCGAGCGCTGCTCGCTCGATACGCTCGCCGCGATCGCATCCATGAATCGCTTCCGGTTCGCGAAGTGCTTTCGCGCGGTGACGGGCGAGACCGCGAATCAGTACGTCATCAATCGTCGCCTGTCGGCGGCCGCGACGCGCCTGGTCGCGACCAGGGCGCCGATCGCGGACATTGCCTTCGACGTGGGATTCAACGATCTGTCGCACTTCGATGCGTGCTTTCGCTCCGCGTTCGGCTGCGCGCCGAGCATCTGGCGCCGTAACTGAGATCGCGTGCGATATCTGTCGGCCAAGGATCTCGACGATCTCGTTCCTCCAGCGACGCTCGTCGCTGCAATCGAGCAGGCGCTGCGCGATTTCGCGCAAGGCAAGGTGACGGTAGCGACGCGACAGCACCTGCAACGCGAGGAGAAAACGCTGCTGAGCATGCCGGTGATCGGAGCAACTGCGTTCGGCGTGAAGCTCGTGTCCGTCATGCCCGGCAATGCCGCTCGCGGTCTTCCGGTCACCAACGGCTTGATGATGCTTGGTGATGGTGACAGTGGCCTGCCTCTGGCAGTGCTCAACGCGGCAGCGCTTACGGCGCAGCGCACCGGCGCCGTGGGCGCAGTCGGTCTCAAATTGACTACGCCCGCGGATGTGGATCGCGTCGGCATCATCGGCACGGGCGTGCAGGGCACGTGGCAAGCGATCTTTGCCTGCGCCGTACGGCCCATCCGGACCGTCTGCTTCGTAGCGCGCTCGGAGGACCGCGCGCAGCGCTTCGTCGACGCCATCACATCACGCGCTCCAGCGGCGACACTGGTGCGATGCAGAGATGCCGAGGACCTTGTTCGCCAGTGCCCAGTCGTCATCGCGGCAACGACTTCCACGCAACCAGTCCTGCCGGACGACGGCGCGCTGCTCGATGGCAAGCATTTCATCAGCGTCGGCTCGTTCAGACCAGTGATGCAGGAGTTGCCGACCGCTGTGTACCGGTTGGCACAGCACGCAGTCATCGATTCGGATGCCGCGCGCCACGAGGTTGGCGATCTCATCAATCCGTTGGCAGCGGGCGCGTTGCGCGAGGATCAGGTTTACCACCTCGCGACGTTGATCACGGGCGAGCGCGCGGTCGACGTCCGACGCACGACCGTGCTGAAAACGGTTGGCATGGCGCTCTACGATCTGTATGCGGCCGGCGCTCTTGTGGCCGAAGCGGAGCGCATCGGTCGCGGCACCGAGCTCGAGCCCTGAAAGCCCTCGAAGCGACCTCCGCTCCGACCTGGCCGGGGACGTTGATCGTTGAACTTACCGAGGCCGGAGTAGACTCGAACGCGACATCGGACTCACCGTCACATGGCTGCACCGCGGCGTGTATGCGCACCAGGGGCAGGCCCGTGGGACATTTCGCACACTGACCCGGGAGCTGCACATTGAGCCTGAATGAGTGGATTGCCGCGGGCAGCCGCCGCTCGGCGAGCGACCTGCATCTGGAAGGCGATACGCCGCTGGTGATGCGCATCCGTGGCGAGCTCGTCACGGTCGGCGAGCCCGTGCCTGCGCAACAGGTCTCTCGGATCGGCCGCGAGCTGCTCGGCGAGCAGCGGTGGGAAGACTTCCTGGCGCGCGGCTCTGCGGATCTGTCGGTCGACATCGCATCGGTGCGCTGCCGGGTCAACATGTTCAGGACCGTCCGCGGCGTCGCCATCGCGGTGCGCCTGCTCACGAGGTCGATCCGTTCGCTCGAAGCGTGCAATCTGCATCCCAGCCTGCGTCGCTGCACGCAGGCGCACTCGGGACTCATTGTGCTGTCGGGACCGACGGGCTGCGGCAAGTCGACGACGCTGGCTGCGCTGGTCGAAGAGATCAATGCAGCGCACGCGAGGCACATCCTGACGATCGAAAGCCCGATCGAGCATCTGTTCGCGAACCGCCGCTCGTTCATTCGTCAGCGCGAAGTGCCGACGCATTCGCCGAGCTACGAGCAGGCCATCGTCGATGCTTTGCGCGAGGATCCGGACGTGCTGGTGATCGGCGAGATGCGCACGCCGGAAGTCATGCGGCTGACGCTGAACGCCGCCGAGACCGGTCATCTCGTGCTCACCTCCATGCACTCGGCCACCTGCGCCGAAGCGCTCTATCGCATAGCGAACTCATTTCCTTCGGAGATGCAGGGCAGCATCCGTGCGCAGCTTGCAGATTGTCTCGTCGCCGTCGTGTGTCAGCAGCTCGAGTTCATCGAAGCGCACGGTCTGCTCGCGCCGCGCTGCGAAGTGCTCACCGCGAGCTCGGGCGCCAAGGGAACGATTCGCGCAGGGCAGTTCAGCCAGATCGCCAACGTGCTCCAGGCCGGCGGCGACGACGGCATGTGGACATTCGATCGCTATCAGCGCTGGATGCAACAGAAGCGCGACTGGGTGCAGCCGAACACGGCTCCAGCGCGCCCGCAGGCACAGCGTCGTCCGCCGGGTGAAATCACGATCGACGACGACACGGATCTGGCCGAGATCGCCAGGAAGATCGACGATAGCGTGCGGCGCCGCTGAGCCGGCGCTTCAGGAAATCGTGAAGTGCGGGCCGTGCCGGTCGGCTTCGTGCATGCCGACGAACGTGCCGTTGTTGCGCTGGCAGATGATGCGCATCAGCGCGGCGAAACGAATGCTCGTGAACTGCGGCGCCTCCGGCGTGACCGGAAAGCCGATGGCGTGGATGCGCACGCGACGCTCGCCGGTCTCGTCCGAGCGGTTCACGAAGTCGACGGTCTTCACGACCGAGTCGATCGAGGGCCCGGTGAACTCGTCGCCGAATACATAGATGCTGATGCGCTTGTCGGCCGCCCAGTACGTGCGGATCGCATTGACGATGCCCTGCGATGGATTGGATGCGGAGAAGATGCTCCAGTTGCGCAGGCGGTCCATCACCATCTTGCGCTCCACCGGCGTATCCGGGATCCATTTGCCCTGGTAGCCGGGAAACATGTGGGTGCCGACGTCGTTCGTGACCTGCAGACCCTTGAGGTGCGGATAGAGGTTGAGGATCTCCTGCATGCTCTGCAGCATCATCGGCCAGGCGTAGTTGAACATGCTGCCCGAGGTGTCGATGACGAAGATCACGTACTCGCTGTCGATCGGCACGCCGCCGACGATGTCGTCCTTGGCGCGCTCGAACTCGGGGCTCGCGTAGAGCCGCTTCATCTCTTCCGTGAGCTTCTGCTGTGCCATTACCAGCTGTCCCTGGATGTCGTTCGCGGCCTCCGCATCCTGGTGCGACGCTGCGTATTTGCCGCGCACCGAGCTGAGATCGCCTTGCAGGCGCGCGATGCGCTGCCTGACGTCCGACAGCTGCTCCTGCCGGGATTTCAGGTCCTCGCGCAACGCGATGCGCTGTTGCTCGATGTCGACCAGCTGATCTTCGAGTTTCACGAGCTCCTCCTGCGCGTGCTGCGACTGTTCATGTGTCGGCGACCGGACGTTGCTGAGGACCAGCAGCAGCACGACCGAGCCGAGTCCGCACGTGATGCAGTCGAGAAACGAGATGCTGAAGATCTCCGTCTCGCGCCGCTTGAACCTGCTGGCCATGATTACGGCCAGTCCTTCGCCGGCATCAGGAACGCGCCGCCGCTGCGGCGTGATGCCACCCAGAAAGCGCTCGCCGCGCCCGGGTCGCCTTCCATCGGCAACAACACGACGTTCAGCGGCACGTTGCGCGGAAACTTCGCCATGGCATGCTCGAACAGCTTCATGCGCGCATCGCCGTCTACGGTTTTACGAATGACCGGCGGCGTCGAGCCTTGTGTCGGCAGGCCGTCGGTCACGAGGATCACCCGATCGGGGGCCGGCGTCAGGTTGGCGAGCGAAGCGAAGGCATTCTCGAGGCTCGTGCCGTCCTTCGGCACCAGCTCGTGCAGGGCGCCCAAGGTCTGCTCGAGCGCCTTGGCATCGTGGCCGTCGAGCCACTTGCCCTCGCTCCCCTTCATGAGCGCCCACGGGTGCGTGTTGAACGCATAGATCTGGAACTTGCTGGCCTCGGGAACGTGCGCGGTCAGCCAGTCGACGATCGAGATCGTTCGCCGCCATTTGTCGGAGACGCGCTTGTGCGCATCCGACATGTTCCGCAGCCGCAAGACGTTCACCAGAGTCTCATCGAGCATGCTGGCGGAGGCATCGACGAGCAGCACGATGCGCTCGCCGCCGACTTTCATGCCCGTCAGATAGTGGACGTTGCCTTCGCCTTCGAAGCCACGCAGGTGCGTGCCGGGCGCGCCGGGGCTGTGCGTGCCGCCTTCCAGGCGCCGATTGCTTTCGTCGAGCGACTTGAGATCGGCCTTGAGCTGCTCGATGGCTGCGCGCTTCGCGAGCGTTTCCTTGTCCGAGTCGGCGAGCTGCAGCTTGGTCTGCTCGATCTGGCTCAGCACGCGTGGCGCGAGGCCTTCCATGCGCACGCGATCCGCATCGGTCTCCTGCAGCGAATTGCGCAGCACCACGAGGTCCTGGTAGCCCCGCAGCACCTGGTCTTCGAGCTTCGTGACCTGTGCCCGCGAGGCCTTCGCCTCGGCCATCTCGCGCAGGCCGCCGTGCGCGTTGATCAGCGTGTAAACGAGCACCACCGACCCGAATGCACAGGTGATGCAATCGAGGAACGACAGACTGAAAACTTCGGTCTTACGACGCGCCATGACCGCTCGCACGGCCCCTCTGAGGAGGCGAGGCCATCTTAGGTGCGGGCGCCGCTGCGAATTCCTTAAGTTCCGATGAAGATTTCGTCACCCGCCGTGCAAGGCGTGCGTCAGCCACGGCCCGAGCAGGGTGACGACGGAACCGAGCAGCAGGACTGAGCCGGCAGCTCGCCGCGCGGCCGGTGTCGCAATGACACCGACATAGCGCTGTGAAGCGAGAGACGTCAGCAGCATGGCAGGCACCGTGCCGAGGCCGAACGCCGCCATGATCAGCGCTCCTCGCGCCGCCGACGATTGCAGCGTGGCGATGAGCAAGACCGTGTAGACGAAACCGCACGGCATCCATCCCCAGACCATGCCGAAAGCGAAGGCGCGCGGCAGCGAGTCGACCGGCAGCAACCGCCGCCCGATCGGCGCGAGCCGACGCCACAGCGCATGGCTGAACCCCACACCGGAATTGCCCAGGCGCCCGAACGCGGCGAGCGCGCCGAGCAAGAGTGTCAGCGCGGCGAGCCCACGCAGCATTCTGCGCACCGACTCGATATCCAGCAGCGCGATCACGCCGCCGAGCGCGCCGGCAAACAGCAAGCCCGCCAGAGAATAGGAAGCAATGCGTCCGAGCTGGTAGCCCAGCAACAGCGACGCCCGGACGCGGCCGTCGCTCGTGCGTGCAGTCGCGAGGCCCAGTGCCGCTGTCAATCCACCGCACATCGCCAGGCAGTGCCCGCTTGCCGCGAGACCCAGCAGAAACGTGCCGCCGATCGTGAGCAGCTCGCTCATGCGATCGGCTCGTCGTCATCCGGGTGGTTCGCCGCCGGGCCCTCGTCGAGCGGCAGCAATCCCGGAGTTTCCATATCGTCGAACTGATCGTGATCGACGGCCCAGAAGAAGGCGCCGACGGCGAGCGCCAGCAGCAACAGCGCCAACGGAATCGTGACCAGCACGGCGTTCATGTCGCACCCGCGGCCGAACGCAGCGGCCGACTCGCGCGCATCATGCTCGAACGCTCGCGGCCGATGCGCAGCGCGTTGCCGATCACGCAGAGCGAGCTGAAAGACATGCCCAGGGCGGCGAGCCACGGCGGTACGAATCCGAGCGCCGCGAGCGGGACCGCGACCAGGTTGTAGAGCAGCGCCCAGCGCTGGTTCTGATGAATCACTGCGAGCGTCTCACGTGCGATGCGTTGCGCCGCGACGAGTGCACCGAGACGCTCGCTCGCAAGCACGATGTCGCTGCTCGCTTGCGCGATGTCCGCGCCGCTCGCCAGCGCAACGGCAACGTCGGCGCCCGCGAGTATCGGCGCATCGTTGATCCCATCGCCGACTGCGAGCACTCGCGCGCCGCGCGCACGCATGAGTCGCAGGTCGTTCAGTTTGTCTGCGGGCGACAGGCGCGCTCGCCAGCTGGTGATTCCAAGCCTGGCGGCAACATCGGCGACCTTCGCCGGCGAGTCGCCGCTGGCGATGTGGAGCTGCAGGCCTTGTGCCCGGAGCGCGTCGATAGTCTCGCGTGCGCCAGGGCGCAGCTGCTCACTCAAACGAAACGTCGCCAGCGCGCCGCGCTCATCGGCCAGCACGACACCCTCCGCATTCCATGACTCGCGGACGGGGAGGGCGAAGCGACTCGCACCCAGTCTGAGCTCACGTCCCTGCACGATTCCGCGCACACCCAGACCCGCCTGCGAGATCACTCCGGTTGCGGCCGGCAACCCTGCGTCGCTGCATGCGGCCGCGATGGCTCGCGCGACTGGATGATGACTTTCACGCGCCAAAGCCGCTGCGAGCCGCAGCGCGGTGTCGCGCGAGATGCGTTCCGACGTTTGCACATCAGCGAGCGCGAGAGTCGGTTCCGTCAGCGTGCCCGTCTTGTCGAAGACAACGTCAGAAGCGCCTGCAAGCGCAGCAATTGCATCGGGCTTCACGACCAGCACGCCGAGTCGGGCAAGCACCGCCAATGCGCGAGTGATGGCCGCCGGGACAGCGAGCGCGAATGCGCACGGACAGGAGACGACGAGCACTGCCAGCGCGGCGGTAAACGCACGAGACGGATCGATGACGCTCCAGCCGAGCGCGGTGACTGCAGTCAGACTCATCACGCGCACGACGAACCTTGCAGTCGCTCGCTCACCCGCGCGCGCAAGTTGCGGGCGCTCAGACTGTGCACGCTCGACCATGCTCACTATGCCCGCGACTACCGTGCCCGCGCCGACGCGTTCGACACGCATATCGACAGGACCATCGATGAGCACGCTGCCTGCGATCAACGGCTCGCCACAGCGCCGAGCGATTGGCGCCGACTCTCCGCTCACGAGCGCCTCGTCGACGCGGCACGCGTCGCTCAGCAACAGGCCGTCCGCGGGTATGAGTCCACCTTCGCCAACGTGAACGCGATCCCCGGCGCGAAGCTCGTGGATGCCGATGCGCTCGAGGGCATGATCCTCCCGCCTGCGATCAGCGAACGGCGGCGTCAGCCGCGCGAGCGCGTCGATCAAATCCCCCGCGTGATGGCGCGCCCGCATCTCCAGGTAGCGTCCGGTGAGCAGAAAGAAGACGAACATGCACACCGAGTCGAAATATACGTGCCCGCCGCCGCGCCACGCCTCCACGAGACTCGCGCCATAGATCAGCGCAATTGCAGTCGCGACCGGCACATCGATGCCGAGCTGCCGCGCCCGCAGCGAGCGCAGGGCGCCCGCGAAGAAGGGGCGGGCGGAATAGAGCACGACGGGCGTCGCGACGATGAAGCCGAGCCAGCGGAACAGCGCATCGGTGGTCGCGTCGGTTGCATGTGCATCGCGCAGATACAGCGCCGCGGCAAACATCATCGCCTGCATCGCGCCGAAGCCTGCGACGACAAGGCGCTTGAGCGCTGCGCGTGACTCCCTGCGCCGGACCTCATCGAGCGCGCGCGCATCGAGCGGCTGCGCGCGATAGCCGGTCCTGGCAAGTCGATCCAGTATCGAGCTGAGCCCGACGCGCTCTTCCAGCCAGGTGACTCGTGCGCGCCGCGCGAGCGCATTGACCTGCACGCTCGCGACACCGGGCAACGCCAGCAGCGCGCGTTCGATCAGCCACACGCAACCCGAGCAGCGCACACCTTCGATGAGGAGCATCGTCTCGCGGCGGCCGTCGCCAAGATCGCGCAGGAAGTGTCGCGCAATTTCGTCGCGCTGCCACGCGAGATGGCTGGTCCGGTCGATATCAGCTTTCTGTGCCGGCTGCGTGCGCAAGCGATAGTAGTCGGTGAGCCCGAGCTGCTCGATCCACTCGGCCGCCGCGCGACAGCCATGGCAACACAAGGACCGCGATTCCCCGGCAATCGTCGCGCGAATGATCGTTGCGGGCAGACGCTCGCCGCAATGCCAGCAGAGCTCCGTCGCGCGCATCATGGCGCGCTTGCGGGCGCTCCCTGCGCGAGCACCCATGCCGTGACGAGGCGCAGCTCATCCTGATTCAAGCGCTGGCCCCAGGCGGGCATCACGCCGGCGCGGCCATCGCGGATCGATTCGGTGACGTTCTCGAACTTTCCGCCGTACAGCCAGGTCCGGTCCGTGAGATTCAGCGCGCCGAGCGCGGAATTGCCGCGGCCGTCTGCACCATGACAGGCCACGCACATCGCTTCGTATCGAGGCTTGCCTGCTGTGCTCCATTCCTGCGGCGTTTTGATTCCGCTGAAGGTGAGCACGTAGGCCGCGACTTCCTTGACGCCTTGCGCGCCGAGCGCGGCGCCCCACGCGGGCATCGTTCCGGTGCGCCCATCGCGGATGCTCACCATGACGGCTTCCGGATCCGTGCCGTAGATCGAGTCAGCGTCGGTGAGATTCGGCGCGCCGATGTTGATGTTGCCGAGCGCGTGCTGTCCATGACAGGCCGCGCAGTTGTCGAGATAGATCCGCTCGCCCATCGAGCGCGCGCTTGGGTTCGCAGCGAGTTGCGGCAGTGTGAGCCCTCGCAGCGGCGCGCGAGCTGCTTCGATCTTTCGCTCGACGGCCGCGGTGTCTCGTTGTAACTCCTGCGCCGAAGTCCAGCCGAGTGCGCCTTTGAAGCCGCCGAATCCCGGGTACAGCACGAAGTAGCCGAGGCCCGCGACCAGACCGAGGACCGAATAGATGACCCACCACAGCGGCAGCTTGCGGACACTTTCGCGCAGCACGCCGTGAGCCCAGACGTGCCCGGTCGTGCCGTCGGGCTCGGTGGGAATGTGCACGATCTGCGACCACACGAACAGGAACACCGCCAGGCCGACGTTCAGCACCAGCAGCACGATCACCCAGCCGGACCAGAAGCTACTCATGAGGTGCCGTTTCATCCCGCATCGGGATGCGCGCGAGCCGGTCGAAAGTACGGCGATGCCGCGGCAGCCACGCCCAGATCCAGATAGCGATGAAGATCAGCATCAGGATGAGCGTGATCACGCCGATCGCATGTCCCCACAGCGCGTTCATGGCTTGGCCGGCACGCCGAGGCCCTGGAGATAAGCGACAAGGGCGTCGAGCTCGGTCTTGCCCTTCACCGCCTGGTAGACACCCGCGATGTCCTCATCGGTATAGGGATCGCCGAGCTGGCGCAGCACCCGGATGCGCGCCGTGATGTCCGCGTAGTCGAGCTCGCGCCGTGCCAACCACGGATAGTCCGGCATGTTCGACTCGGGCACGAGCTTGCGTGGCGCCAGGAGGTGCAGGCGATGCCACGCATCCGAGTATTTGCCGCCGATGCGCGCGAGATCCGGGCCGGTGCGCTTCGAGCCCCACTGGAACGGACGGTCGTAGACGGACTCGCTCGCCTGCGAAGCGGGACCGTAGCGCTGCGTTTCCCAGCTCAGCGTCCGGATCATCTGCGAGTGACACTGGTAGCAGGCTTCGCGCACGTAGACGTCGCGGCCGGCGAGACGCAGAGCGTCGTACGGTTTCAGGCCCGGCGCCGGCGCGACCGTGTGCGCGTTGACGAACAGGGGCGTGATCTCGGCCAGGCCGCCGAGCGAGACGAGAATCACGATCACGACGCCGAGCAGGCCTGCGTTCTTCTCGATCGTCTCCAACGGTCGCGATTCGCTGGACATAGGTCACCCGCGCGCCGGCAGCGGCGGCGGCACCTGCACGGGCTCCGGCTCCGGGATCGGCTCGGGGATCGGCACGAGAATCGGCTTGATCCGGTTCATGCGCGCCGCGGCAGCCGTGTGCCACAGGTTCCACGCCATCACGACCATGCCTGAGAGCACCAGCACACCGCCGAGGAAGCGGATCACGTAGAACGGATAGGTCGCTGCAAGGCCTTCGAGGAAACTGTGCGCGAGCGTGCCATCGGCCCGTGTCGCCTTCCACATCAGCCCTTGGATCGCGCCGGCAGTCCACATCGAGAAAATGTAGAGCAGCAGCCCGATCGTGTGCAGCCAGAAATGCAGCTCCATCGCGCGGCGCGAGTGCATGGCGGGCTGATCGAGCGCACGTGGTGCCATGGCGTAGAGCGAGCCCATCGTGATCATCGCGACCCAGCCGATCGCGCCCGAGTGCACGTGCGCGACAGTCCAGTCGGTGTAGTGCGAAAGCGCATTCACCGACTTGACGGCCATGAGCGAGCCTTCGGCGGTGGCCGCGAGATAGAACACGAGCGCGGCCACCATGAACTTCGCGGCCGGGCTGACGCGCAGCCGGTCCCACGCGCCGCTGAAGGTCAGCAGGCCGTTCGCGGCGGAGCCGAGGCTCGGCATCATCAGCAGGATCGAGAAGGACATGCCGACGGATTGAGTCCAGTCGGGCAGGGCGCTGTACAGCAGGTGGTGCGGGCCCGCCCACATATATATGGAGATCAGCGCCCAGAAATTGACGATCGAGAAGCGGTAGCTCCACAGCGGCCGCTGCGCCTCGCGCGGCACGAAGTAGTACATCATTCCGAGAAAACCGGCGGTCAGGAAGAATGCGACCGCGTTGTGCCCGTACCACCACTGCACCATCGCATCGACCGCGCCCGAGTAGATCGGGTAGGACTTGCTCCAGGACACGGGGATCGCGATGTTGTTGACGATGTGCAGCAACGCGACGGCAATGATGAAGGCGCCGTAGTACCAGTTCGCAACGTAGATGTGCTGAATGCGGCGGCGCGCGAGCGTCGCGAAGAACACGGTCGCGAACGAGACCCAGACGACTGCGATCAGCAGGTCGATGAACCACTCGGGCTCGGCGTACTCCTTGCTCTGCGTGATGCCGAAAGGCATCGTCGCCATCGCCATGAAGCAGGCAGCCTGCCAGCCCCAGAACGTGAACATCGCGAGGCGGCCGAGCGCGAGCCGTGTATGACAGGTGCGCTGCACGACGTAGTAGCAGGTCCCCATCAGCGCCGAGCCGCCGAACGCGAAGATCACGCCGAAAGTGTGGTTCGAGCGGATGCGGCTGAACGTCAGCCAGGAAGTGTCGAAGTTCAGCGCCGGCCAGGCGAGCTGGCCCGCCGCGAGCACGCCGAGAAACATGCCGACCACGCCCCAGATGGCCGCCGCCATGAGGAACATGCGGACAACGTGATCGTCATAACTTTCGGCTGTCGCGGTCGCTTGCATGCGGCGCGCATTATTGGAGCGCCGGACCTCGCGACACAATCGTTGCGAGGTGCAAGACCTACGTAGACGCTACGTATCTTTCTCTGCTTGCGCGAGGCAGTTCAGCGTGTCAGCGAGTAGCTGCCCGCGCCGATGACTGTGCCGTCCGTGCGCACGAACTGCAGCTCGTAGTCGATCGCCGCAGCGCCGGTCGGCACGCTGAATTCGAATGGATGCCGCTCGTCGGTGAGCGTGCGCTCCGCCTGGCCCTGCGCCTTGAGGGTCAGTCGCGCGGCCCGGACTTCGCTGTCGGACGCGGAAGTCCACAGATAGAACTCGGTTCTGCCCGCGAAGGACAGGAACATGGCCGTTGCGTTCCCCAACGGAGTCTTGTCGGTGCGATAGCCGCCGTCGACCGGAGCTTCCTGTCGTGCGCCGTCGAAGTAGTCAGCCTGCAATCGCGTGAACACCGGCAGCCCGTCGACGGCGATCGCGGTCAGGCCTTTCGGGGAGAGCTGCAGCTTCACCTTACCGTTCACCACCGCCGTAGTGCCTGCGGGAGTGCCGTTGATCCAGACTCGCGCGGAATAGCTGCGGTCGACGGCAAACGGAATCCGCTCGCGATCGAGCGTGATCGTCACGTTGCGCGCGTCTTCCGACTCGTTGCTGAGCGCCAGGTAGAAGCGACCATTGCCGTAGCCGGTGAGATAGTTCGCTTGCGCATCGTCGCTCGCGACCAGACGGCGCGGCATCCACAACCGCACGTTGTCGTCGCCCATGAACGTGCCGGGCCGATCGCCATACACTCTGCTGCGCAAGTATGCGTAACCTTGCGCATAACGAGCAGGGAAAGCGATCGCGCCGTGCGAGCGCGTCTCGAAATCGGCGAGCAGGTAGTCGGTCAGCAGCGCGATCTGCGGCCAGACATGGTTGTAGTAGATCTCGTTGTAGTTGAGATCCGCGAACGGCCGCTGGTGATAGTCGCTGCGGGCATAGACGTCCGAGAACGCGACGTTGATGTCGTACCCGGGGTAGGTCTTGTAGCGGCCGATGATTGCCGCGCGGGCCGCGTCGTGCAGGAAGGTATCGTTGGTGGCCGCGGCGATACGTAGCTCATACGCCGCGTGATGTGCGAGGAATGTGCCCGGGTTCAATGCATACGTCGTCTGCGCCTCGGGAGTCAGGCCGATCTGCGACACCTGCCACGCCGGCAGCGTGACCTCGGGCGTGCGAATGCCTCGTGCATCCGCCTTCGCCGTGAACAGCCCGACCGGCGCGACGCCGCCGCGATCGACAGTCACTTCGCCCGCCGGCACGCTCGGGAAATACCAGGCGAAGCCTGCGTACTGGCGCGCGCCTTTTTGCGCGGCCGCGAGATAGCGCGGCTCCCTGGTCTCCTGCCACAGCTCGAACAGCTCGACGAACTTCGGCGCGAAGTCCGACCAGAACTGCCCGCCCGCATCGAGGTGCACGTCGCTGAAGTCGCGCTGCGGCGTATCGATCCGCGCTTTGATGTAGGCAGCGGCGAGCGAGCGCGCCTTGGCGAGCCTCGCCTTCTCGCCAGTGAGCCGGTACAGCGCCAGCTCGTCCCAGAAGGTCGCGCCATCGCTGACCATCAGCAGATTGAGGCGGCGCGGCTTGCCGGCGAGCTCGAGCGCGTAATGACGGAACACCGGACTCTGCCCATGGGACATCTGGTAGAGCTCGGCGAGCTCGGACACTTCCGCGGCCGGACCCTGCATGTCGCGCGCGGCATTCTGGCCGCTCTCGTCGGGCAGCGCGTTGTACAGGTACTTGGTGCGCGACATCAGGAATTCGGTGATGGGCAGCGCGCGCAGCCGATAGATTTCCGGATCATCCTGGATCAGCGCCGCGGCGAGCGGATGCAGCGCGGACACGACCTTCACGGTGCCTTTCACATCCGTGTTGTAGTCGAAGCCCTTGAGATCGGCATCCCAGCCGGAATGCGCGTCGTCCATCGCGAACCCGGTCATGGCGTCGATCGTGGCGTTGAGCGACTGATCGGCATTGCGGCGATAGTCCTTGAAGCCGAACAAGGAGCGCGCGACTTCGGTGAACGCGCGGTACCAGTCACCGTCGACGAGCAGCGGCCGCACCGCAAACGTGGCGCTCTGCCCGGCAGCGAAGTGCGAGTCGCTTTGACCGAGGAGCGGCGCGAACGCTGACGGTTGTGCCTGACCTTCCGGGTTGCGCAGCATCACGCCGAATCGCGCATTCGCAATCGTCGGCAGGCGGTACGGACTTTCGCGCGGATCGACGCTCAATCCGTGGGTGACGCCTTTGCGCGTGACCAGCGTCAGCGGCAACCCGCCCATGCTCTCTGCGCTCAGCAGTGATGCACGTGGAAAACGCTTCTCCTGCCAGATCAGAGGCTGTAGAAAGCCGTCGGCTGCCGCTGGATCGCTCGCTGGCGCACCCGTGTAGCCGACCGTGTACCAGCCAGGCGTGCGCGCCGTGAATTTCCAGGACAGGCGCGGCGCCTCGTTCGCGACCGGATGAATCTCGGCTTCGAGCGTGAAGGAAGCAGCGGCAGCGAACGTCCAGGCCATACCGCCGTCATCGAGCTCTCGCGAGCCCGAGGCGCGGACCTGGCTCACCGTGCCCGCGTCATAGAGGACCTCGGTCATGCCCTTGCCATTTGCCGCGCGCCAGCGCGGGAGCGGGTAGTTCTCGACATTCACGCCTTCCAGGCTTTCGCCCGGCGTCGAAGCGAAGCGCGACAGCCCGAGTTGCGGGTCTGCTTCAGCGCGGATGACCGTAAAGACTGGCTGATAGACAGCGCGTTTGCCGTCGCGCTCGATCGTGATCGCGCCGTTCGCAGCAGCGCTCAGATGATATTGCGGCGCCGCCGGCTGTTGCGCATACGCGCAATTCGCGAACGCGGCCAACACCAGTGCGCAGCGGAGTCCTCTCATTTGACGGCGTGCCGCAGCAGGGCCTGCGCATCGACACCGATGCCGAGGCCGGCACCGGTCGGAGCGAACAGGTAGCCGTTCTTCACTTCGGCGGGCGTCGCAGCGATCGCCGTGCCGATCGGGTTCTTGCCGATCCAGTACTCGCACACGATGCTGTTGGGCATGGCGACTGCGAGATGCGCGCTCGCCGCAACGTGTACCGCCGAGCCGATGCTGACGTGCGGCTGGAACGCTAGGCCGAAGCAATCGGCGAGCTCGGCGATGCGCCGGCACTCGCTGATGCCGCCGGCGCGACAGACATCCGGCTGCACGATATCGATCGCGCGGTTGCGGATCAGCTCGACGGTCTCGTGTCGCGTCATGATCGAATCGAGCGCGATCGGGATCGTCAGACGCTGCGCCAGCTCCGCATAGCCTTCCACGTCTTCCGGCGGGATTGGCATCTCGAAGAAGCCGACGCCGAGCTCCTGCAGCGCTTCGCCGAGCAGCAGCGCGTCGGCACGCGAATAGACGCCGGCGGCGTCGGCATAAATCGCGAAGTCGGCACCCAGCGCATCGCGAATTGCGCTGATCGCCCGCAGGTCGCCGCGCACGCCGCGGCCGATTGCCATTTTCACGCCGCCATAACCCGCCGCACGCAGCGAGCGTGCTTCTTCGACCAGTTCGGCAATGGCCTCATCCGGCGCGTCGAGAGGCAGCGAGGGAATCCCGGACGCATAGACGCGCACGCTCTCGCGCATCCTTCCTCCGAGCAGAGTCGAGATCGGCGCGCCGGCGGCTTGTCCCGCGAGATCCCACAGTGCAATGTCGACGCCGGCGATCGCTTCCAGGTAGAAGCCGGCACGGTGACCGCGCACGCGCATGCCGGCATACATTCTCTCCCACAACACCAGAACGTCGCGCGGATCGGCGCCGATCAGGATGTCGGCGAGCAGCAGCTCGACGATCTTCGCCGTCGCTTGCGGCGCGACCGGCGCCTTGGACTCGCCCCAGCCCACCTGTCCGGTGTCGGTCTCGATGCGCACGATCACGGTGTCGATCGTGCGCGAGTAGACGAAGCGGCGGCGCAACGGCACCGGATACTCCGTCGACAGCTCTGCCTGGCCGGGCGCGCGCTCGGTGCCCCAGGCGCGGCTGCCCCAGTAGGCGCGCGTGTCGATCGGTTGCGCCTGGATCGCAAACGCTTCGACCTTGACGATCTTCATTGGACCTCCTGGCACAGCGCGAGCAACAGCGGACCCTGGCCCCATGGGAACGTGCCGAACGGACGTGTCGCATACACGGCGCGCGCACCGACCGGCGTTGCGTCGCTGACGAGTCGGAGCGCGCCGTCGGGCGCGATCTGCGCGTGCACAGCCGTGCGTGCTTTCTGCTCCATGCCTGCGTGACGCGAAGCATCGAGTACGCCGTGCGAGATGCCTTCGTGCAGCGCATACGCGGCCATCGTTGCGAGCGTCGACTCCAGATACGTCGCGGGATCGTTGATCACGGTATGCCACAGTCCGCTCGGATCCTGCGCAGGAGCCAGCGCATCTGCGAGCGCAACGGTGCGCTGCTGCAGCTCTGCCCAAGCGGAATGTGAGCGCGGCAACGAGATAAGAGTGTCAACCAATCCCATCAGCGCCCAGCCATTGCCGCGCGCCCACAGCTCGCCGTTTCTGCCGCAATCGCGCTCGAAGCCGTGAAACAGCAGGCCGCCGTCCGATTGCAGAGTCCGCGCGTAGCCGAGCAGCTCGGCCGCTGCCTGATCGAAGTAGCGATCGTCACCGGTCGCATGGGCCAGCGCTGCGAGGAAGGGACCGTCCACGTCCATGCAGTCGACCCAGATCTGCCAGCGCCAACCGGGTGTGTCGCCGCGGTGGTAGCGCTCCCCGTTCGGGCCGGCCGGAAAGCTCGCATTGAGCGCCGCGAGCTTGCGCGCGGCGTCGAGAAACTGAGCATCGCCGGTTCGTCGATGTAGCGCGAGCAACTCGCGCCCGGCGCCGACGTGATCTTCGTTCGTGCGTGCGACGCCGCGGCCCAGCCACGTGCGCATCATCCCGTGCACGAAGCCGAACGGCGCGGGATCATCGAGCGCGTCGCTGGCAGCGAGCAGTCCGCGCAGCGCAATCGCCTCGCCGAAACCCCAGACTCGATAGTTCCAGTGCATCGCGACCGCGGCGACCGCGCTCAGCTGCTCGCGTGTCATGCACGCTCCAGCAGGATTTCGAACAAGCCACCGGAGCCGGGATGCTCCGCGAGCGCTTGCGGGCTCAGCCGCATGCGCGACGTCGTCACGAGCACGCGATTTGCAGCAGCGAAGCACAGGCTGCTGACGTGCGGCGCGGGCACCGGAATCTTCCGGACGAATGCGCCGTCGCCAGCGAGCTGCACGACGCAGCTGCCGCCCCACATCGCGACCCAGAACGTGCCGTCCGCGGCGAGCGTCATCCCGTCTGGCTTGCCGGGCAGGCCCAGAAAATCCGAGACGATCGCCGGCTCGCCCAGTTGGCCGCCGTCGACTGGATACGCGAGCAGCGTGCGCTCGAGTGTGTCGACGACAAACAACGTGCGGCCATCCGCGGACAGCTTCATGCCATTGGGTACGCCCAGACCGCTCGCGACCCGCGTCGGCGCGGCTCGCATCGAGCGCGCATGAAAGATTGCGCCGCGCGTTGCAAGGATGCCTCGATGCATCATGCCGACCCAGAGTCCGCCGCCGGCATCGACTGTCATGTCGTTGAAGCGACAGCCCGTGTCGATCGTCGCGGCAGGGCCCGCGCTGACGTCGCCCGACGGCGAGATCGTGCAGAAGCGATCGTCGAGCGCGCCGACGAGACCGTCGCGCGTTGCCGCGAGTGACCAGATCGACGACGAAGTGACGACCGATGTCAGCTCGCCAGTGTCCGTCATGTTCAGCAGGCGACGCGACACGGGATCGGTCCAGTAGACGCGGCCGTCGAGCCACGCCGGCGATTCGCCGATCGCGACGCTGGCGTCGCAGATCAGGCGTACGCCGGGCTCAGCCACGACACATCTCGTGCAGCGCGCGAAAACCGCGCAGGCATGCTGCGCGAGAGTCGATCGTCTCGCTGCGCACGCCAGCCGCGCCGAGCGCGCTCGCATACAGGCGACATAAAGCGCTGTTGCCGATCAGCGGCACGCTGCCGTCGCGCAGCGTCGGATAGACAGCCAGCGCATCGGCGATTTCCGAGCCGATCAGCAGCCCGCGAATGTACGAAGCGGCGTCGGCTTTCGCGAGCGCACCGCGAACGACCTGGGCGCGTGCGCCGAACAACAACGTTCCGAGTCCCAGCTGACGCGCACGGCCTGCCGCAACTCCTTGCAGCAACACAGCGCCATCCGCCGCTTCGCCCTCGACGATGGAGGCGAGCAGTCCTTGGGTGGTCAGCCGATCGAAGATCTCGCCCGACATGCTGGTGAAGAAATCAACGACCCGGCCATTTTCGAGCCGCGCCCACTTGGTGTGCGTGCCGGGTAGCGCGACCCAGCCGTCGGTGGCACGCAGCGCCGCCAGTCCCATCAGCTCGATCTCCTCGCCGCGCAGGATGTCCGGCTGGCCGTCGAAGCTGCGGCGGCAGGCGATGCCCGGAACGATGTGAGCTGCAACGCGACCGATCCGCGTGCTCACGGCCGCTGCGGCCAGATCGGCGCAGCCGGCGGGCGCTTCCGCGTAAGCCACGTCGGTCCAGCCGACGTTGGAGCCGATCATCCCGGACGCGTAAACCGGTCCGCGGTCCGGCCAGCGCGCGGCGAGCTCGTCCATCGTTGCGGCCATCCCGCTGCGATCGAGCCCGACGATGCCCGCGGGCGCGGAATAGTGGTCGAGCGCAGCACCGTCGGCGCCGATCAGGTAGGCGCGAAAGTTCGTGCTGCCCCAGTTGACGCCGACGAACGTTCCCTCAGCGGCGTGTGACACCGGCACCTCCATCGATTGCGTAGACCGATCCCGTGATCCAGCGGGCGCGCTCCGAGGCGAGGAACACCGCGAGATCGGCAACTTCCTCGGCCGTGCCGAGCCGTCCGAGCGGATGCCGGGCCATGTTCTTCGTGCGGGCCGCTTCAGGATCGGCCGTGCGCGCGAAGGTTGCGCGCAGGTGCGGCGTGTCGATGCTGGCCGGCGCGATGGCGTTCACCCGGATGTTGTCGGGTGCAAGCTCGAGCGCCGCTGTCTGCACGAGATTGTTGAGCGCTGCTTTGGTGGCGGCATAGGCAGCGAGACTCGGTGTGGCGAACTCGGCGTTGATCGAGGACAGCAGCAGCACCGAACCGCCGCGCGCACGCATTCCTGGAATGCACAGCTGCAGCAGCCGGACGGCGCCGACGACGTTCACGTCGTAGAGATCGAGGAATGTCGCCGGGTCGGTGTCGAACACGCCGCCCGGAGAGCTTGCCGCTGCTGCATGAACGATGATGTCCGGCGCGCCGAGCTTTGCGGTTGTTTCCGTGAGCGCTTTCTCGAGCGTTGCAGCCGAGCGCACGTCCGCGGTCACGCTGTGGTCGCCCGCAGCGCCGCCGGCAATGTCGAGCCCGGCGACGCGTGCACCCTCTGCCTGAAACCGCACGACGATCGCGGCGCCGATACCGCTGGCCGCGCCGGTCACCAGCGCGACGTGTCCAGCCAATTCGTTCAAGAGTGGCCTCCGTCAGAACTTCACGCTGACGCTCGCCTTGTAGATCCTCCCGAAGAAGAGGTTGGTGCGCAGCGCCTCCTCGACGCCGTCGTAGGTGCGCTGCTGCTCGTCGAGGATGTTGTTCGCCTCGAGCCCCAACGTGACGTTGGGCGAGAAGTCGTAGCGCAGCGTCGCCGACAGGTCGGTGTACGGGCTGTTATAGATGCCCGTCGCGGCCGCTGACAAGCCGATCAGGTAGTCGTCGCGCCAGTTGTAGGCGAGGCGGACGCTGATCGGACCTTTTTCGTAGTAGCCCACGAAGTTCGCGTTGTTCGGCGACAGGCCCGGTAGCGGCAGCGTGCGGCCGGCCACGTCCTTGATCGGCGTGTTCGAATCGATGTACGAGTAGCTGGCGATCACGCCGAAGCCGTCCCAGTTGCCAGGGAGGAAGTAGAACGGCAGCTGCACCAGCACTTCGACGCCCTGCACGTCGGCGCCTTCGCCGTTGATCTTGCGGTTGATCAGGTAGTTGACGCCGTTGTACGTCTCGGGCTGCTGCTGCTGCACGATGAACGTCGAGACGTCCTTGTAGAACAGGCCGAGCGACACCAGCGCCTGCTCGCCGAAGTAATACTCGGCTGCCAGGTCGACCTGGTCGGCCTTGAACGGATCGAGATCGGGCGCGCCGCCGGTGCCGGTGCCGAGCACCGTCTGCACGCCGCCGACGAACACTGCGTTGTTCGCCAGCGTCACGCCGCTGTTGAGATCAACCGTGTTCGGGTACGCAAGGACCCGGGCGGCGCCGAGCCGGAAGATCCAATCGTCGCTGACCGCGAGCTTCGCGACCGCCGAAGGCAGCAGGTCGTCGTCGTCACGCTCGAACGTGCTCGGCGTCGCACCGCCGGTCGGGTTGATCTGGTTGCCGATCGACTCCAGCTCGCGCTTTACGTAGCGCACGCCGACGTTGCCGCTGAGCTGCGTACTGCCGAGCGGGGTGTCGAAATCGACCTTGCCGTAGCCTTCGGTGAAGCGCTCCTTGATCTCGAACGTGCTGGCGAATGCGTTGGTGTTGTTGGTCGGCTCCAGGCACTGAATGTTCTGCGAGACCGCCGCAACGTCGGTGAAGGCCGTGCACGAGCTGACCGCGGAGCTGGCAGCAAGATACGAGCGTGGCAGTCCGGCGAACTCGCCGCTCGCGAAATCCTGGTTCGAGTACATCGACACGTACGGCGCCAGCGCCGTCGCGGGAATGCCGCCGGTGGGACGGATGTCGGCGCGCAGCGGATCCTGCTCCGAGTCGACGTGGTCGTAGCGCGCGCCGACGCTGAACGCTTTGAGGAATCCCGAGCCGAGATCGTAGGTCCAGTCGGTGCGGACGGCGGTGTCCTTGCTCTCTGCGCGGAAAACGTTGTCGAACAGGATCGTGTAACGCAGCTGCGCCGGGTCCGACAGATCGATGCCGCTGATCTGGTAGGAGCCGAAGTCGCCATCGGTGAAGTCGAAGTTCACGGTCGGCGTGATGCCGACGATCGGCTGCAGCCGGAAGTACACCTGGTGCGCGGTCGAGGCCGACTTCGTGTAGTCGACTTCGGCAGTGGCGTGCAGCCGGTCGGTCACTTCGAACTTGCCGCGCAAGGCCGAGGACCAGATGTTGGCGCCGGTATCGAGGAATTCCGTGTTGGTCAGCACCGGGCCACTCGCCGTGCCCGACAGCAGGATGTTGTCGTCGGAATAGACTGCGTTGCTGAGGCCGGCGGTTGGTGTGAACGACAGCCAGTGACGGTCACGATCGGAATCGAGCTCCGAATAGAACGTGTCGGCGGTCAGCTCGACGCTATCGGACGGCTGCCACTGCAGCACGCCGTTGAGGCCCAGGTTCTTGCGCTGTTCCGCGATCGCCTCCGGACGCGCGTCGGCATTGCCGAAGCGCACGGTGCCGGTCGCGTCGGTGAAGCGCGAGTAGCCGGAGAAAGTATCGAGACCTTCCTGCGACAGGTCGCGCTTGTTGTACGAGGCGGAGACCAGCACACCGAGCGAGTCATCCGCGAATTTCTGCGACGCCAGCACGAAGCCTTCGTAGCCGCCCTTGGAAGCCTGGTCGTAATACAGGCCGCCGACCTTGGCGCCATAGCGTTCGGGCCCTTCGAGCGGCATCGGCGTCTGCACGTCGACGATGCCGCCGAGCGCGCCGGAGATCTGGTCCGCGCTTGCGAGCTTGGTGAGCTCGAGGCTGGAAATCAGCTCGGACGGCACCAGCGCCAGCAATCCGAACGTCGAGGTGCCGAGCGTTTCCAGGCCGATGCCGCCGCGGCCCGTGGGATCGACGATCTGGCGGCCGTTGAACAGATACACGTTCTGCCGCAGACCGCGCACCGAGACGCTCGTGCCTTCGGCGATGCCGCGATCGACCTGCACGCCGGAGACGCGTGCGAGCGATTCGGCGACGTTGCGATCCGGCAGCTTGCCGATGTCGTCGGCGACGATCGCATCGACGAACTGCGTGGCGTCGCGCTTGATGTCGCGCGCCTTGTTCAAGCTTTCGCGAATGCCGGTGACGACCACCTCTTCGACGGTGTCGCCGCTGGCGGTCTGTGCGGTGTTCTGTGCATGCACCGGCGCGGCGAGCAGCGCCACCGGACTGAGCACCGAGTACACCGCCCCGCGAATGATTCGATTCGGCACGCGCTTATTCATGACTGGCCCCCTTGCGAATGCTGATACTAATATAGCAACGACATTCACAAATCAATACGAGCCATGGGCGATAAAGAGCGAGGATTATCGATGAATCCGCCATTGACATCGGCCAGCCGAGAGCTGAGGCTTACACATATAGCAACACTTCCTGTAGGTCGGACTTTAGTCCGACAAGAGTCGGGCTGAAGCCCGACCTACAGCGAACGGAAGAGGAGAAGCGCACCATGGGGACGCTGAGCGGCGTTCTGCCGATCCTGCCCACGATCTTTCGCCCCTCGGGCGCGATCGACGAGGCGGGGACCCGGCGGGTCGTCGAATACATCATTGCCGCCGGCGCGCAGGGCATCGTCTTTCCGGGACTTGCGAGCGAGTACGACACGCTGAGCCGCGACGAGCGGCTGCACCTGACCCGTGCGATCGGCGACTGGATCGGCAAGCGTGTGCCATTCATCGTCGGTGCGAGTGCGGTTGCAGCAGACGATGCGGCGGCGTTTGCCGCCGCCGGCGCCGAAGCCGGAGCGGTTGCCGCGATGATCCTGACGCCGAAAGTTTTCGCCGCCGATCCGGCCGGCATGCGGGACTTCTATCGCGCGGTGCACCGCGGCTCCGGCATCGACATCATGCTGCAGAATGCGCCGGCGCCGATGGGCATCGGGCTGCCGCTCGAAAAAGTGGCCGACCTCGCGCGCGCCGTCGACGGCATCCGCTACGTCAAAGAGGAAGCGCCCCCGTCCGGTCAGCGCATCACGCGGCTCAGCGAGCTGGCCGGCGATTCATTGCTCGCCGTGTTCGGCGGTGCCGGTGCGCGTTACGTCATCGACGAGCTCACGCGCGGTGCGAAAGGTACGATGCCGGCCTGTGAGATCACCGAGCTGCACGTCGCGATGTTCGATCGTTTCCGCCGCAAGGACGAGGCCGGCGCTCGCGACCTGTTCGAGCGCACGCTGCCGCTGCTCAACATGCAGGCCGTGTTTCGCTGGCGGCTGACCAAGGCCGTGCTGGAGCGCCGCGGCCTGATCGACAGCACCTTCGTGCGTGCGCCCGGCCCGGAGCTCGACCGTTACGACCGCATCGAGCTCGATGCGCTGCTCGCCCGGCTGGCGGACTTGCTGCCGCTGGAGGTCGTTGCCGCGTGAGCCGCGTTGCCTCGGTCGAAACGTTCATCGTCACGGTGCCGCGCGACACGCCCTACCTCGGGCCGCTCGCCGCCGACGAGCGCGTCAACGCGCGCGGCTACGTAGTCCGCAAAGGCAACGGCACCATCTATCCGATCGTCGATCGCTCGATCGTCGTGCGGATCACGACCGACGACGGCATGGTCGGCTGGGGCGAGACGTACGGCATCTGCGCGCCGCGCGCCACCTGCGAAATCATCAACGACCTGCTCGCGCCGGTGACGATCGGCGCGAACCCCTGCGACGTCGAGCAGATCTGGGACGAGCTGTACGGGCTGATGCGCGTTCGTGGTTGCAGCGGCGGTTTTCACGTCGATGCGATCGCGGCCATCGACATCGCGCTCTGGGATCTGTACGGCAAGCTGCGCGGCATGCCGATCCGGCACCTGCTCGGGACGACCGTGCATACAGCGGTGCCGGGCTATCTGTCCGGCCTGCCGGCCGCGACGCTGCGCGAGCGCGTCGCGTTCGCAGTCGACAACTATGTCGCCGGGCACCGCGCTTTCAAGTTCGCAGCGGTTGTCAGTCACGAAGGGATCGTCGAGGAAATGGCGGCCTTGCGGGGCGCGCTCGGGGCGGACGCGCAGATCATGGTCGACCTGCACTGGAAGTTCACCGCCGAGCAAGCACTCGCCCTGATCGCCGAGCTTGCACCTTATCGACCGCACTTCGTCGAGGCGCCGGTCAAGCCCGAGGACCACGCCGGACTGGCGCGCGTCGCGCGTGAAAGCGCGGTGCCGATTGCGGCGGGCGAGGAGTGGTATACCGCCTATGAGGTTCGCAATCGTCTCGAGCCTGGACCGGCCGTGCTCCAGCCCGAGATGGGCCACACAGGCATCACCCAGTTCCGCCGTATCGCTGTGCTGGCGGCGGAGCGGAGCCTCGCGATCGCTCCGCATGCCACGATCGGCACCGGATTGTTCCTTGCAGCGAGCCTGCAGGTCTCGGCAACATTGCCGCACCTGTGGAAGCATGAGTGGCAGCATTCCGTGTTCGCGCGCAACCTGCGTCTCCTCGACAGCGACATGGGCTACACCGACGGCGCGTATTTGCTGCCGAGCGCGCCGGGTCTCGGGGCCGCCCCGCGCGCGCGGCTGTGGGGCTTCGCGGAGCGCGTTGCATGAAGGCGAAGCTCAACGCGCAGCCTAACAAGAGCCTGATCGACGGCATCACCACCCTGCAGGCGCTGGCGACTTCACCCGAACCGGTAGGCTGCCGGGAGCTCGCACGACGGCTCGATATCGATGTGGTGAAGGTCAACCGGCTGCTCAAGACGCTCGCTTATCTCGGCATCGCGCGACAGACCGCGGATCGCAAGTACACCGCCGGACCGGGCATGCACGTGCTCGCGGCGCAGAGCCTGTTCGCATCCGGCCTGATCCGTCACGCGCTGCCGGTGCTGGAGAATCTGCGCCGCTTCGGCCATACCGTCGCGCTCGGCGTGTTGTGGCAGGACAATGTCAGCTACCTGTTCCACGCGCCGCCTGGCATCGAAGCTTCGCGCGGACTGGGCCGAATCGGCCTGCTACCTGCGACGACGAGCGGCATCGGCATCGTGCTGCTGTCCGAGTACGAGGATGACGATGTGCGCGAGCTGTACCGCGACCGCGAGATGCCGATGTTTCCGCAAGGCGTCGGGCAGCTGCTCGACAAGCTCGCCGAGGTCCGCTCGCTCGGCTATGCGCGCGTGCACGTCGCCGATGCGCGCGATCATCACGTCGTCGCGGTCTCCACCGGTGATCCTGCTCACGCCGGCGTCGCGATGTCCGGCTGGATTCCAGAAGCTGCGACCGCTGAGCTGGTCGACGCATTGCGCGCGGCCGCAGTCGAGATCGGCGGCTAGCGATGCACGCGCCCGCATCGACGACCGATGCAACCACTGTGCGCGTGAGCAAGCTGCGCTGGGGCATCCTGGCGATGCTGTTCGCGGCAACGGTGCTGAACTACGTCGACCGGCAGACGCTGTCGATCCTCGCTTCTGAAGTCCAGAAAGATCTCGGCATCGACGACCTGGGCTATGCACGCATCGTCCAGTATTTCCTCATCGCTTATGCGCTGTCGTATCTCGGCGCGGGCTGGATCACCGACAAGCTCGGCGCGAAGCTGACGCTCACCCTGTTCCTGGGCTGGTGGTCGCTGGCGAACATGGCGACGGGCTGGGTGCGCAACGCAGCCGAGCTCGGGTTCGCGCGCTTGATGCTCGGTGTCGGCGAGCCGGGCGTCTACACCGCGGGGCCGAAAGCAGTCGCGGAGCATTTTCCGGCGCAGGAGCGCGGGTTCGCGATCGGTGTCTACACCGCAGGCGCGATGATCGGCGCGACGATCGCGCCGCCGCTGATTGCGTGGCTGGCCTTGCAGTACGGCTGGCGCGCCGCGTTCGTGGCGACCGGTGCGGCCGGCTTCGTGTGGCTCGCAGCCTGGCTGCTGGTCTATCGCAGTCCCGACGGCGCGGAGCCGGCACGAACGAAGGAGTCGATCGAGTGGGGCACGATCCTGCGCGATCGCGGCGTGTGGGGTCTCGCGCTCGCGCGCATGATCGCGGACCCGGTCTGGTACTTCTATCTGTTCTGGTTCCCGAAATACCTGACGGACGAGCGCGGCATGGGCCTGGTCCAGGTCGCGAGTCTCGCATGGATCGTCTACCTCGCGGCCGATCTCGGCAGCATCGGCGGCGGCTGGTTTTCGGGGCGGTTGATCCGCGCCGGCACCGCGCCTGCAAGAAGCCGCTTGATCGCGATGACCTGTGCTGCGGCCATCGCGCCGATCGGCATGCTGATCTCGCTGCAGCCCGCCATTGCGCCGACGCTCGCACTCGGTGCGCTCGTGGCCTTCGCGCACCTGGTGTTCCAGATCAACATCGGCGTGCTGGTCGTCGACGTTTACCCGATGCGTCACGTCGCGACGGTCTTCGGGCTGATCGCGGCCGGCAGCGCGCTCGGCGGTTTCGTGTCGACCCAGCTCGTCGGCCAGCTCGCGAGCACGCATGCCTATGGCGGCATCTTTCTGCTGATGGGCATGCTGCATCCGATTGCGTTGCTGGTCGCGTGGGGCTCGCTGCGAGGCAGGAACAATGAGCAGCATCGCTGAATTCGACGCCGCACTGACGCATTGCCCGCTCATCGCGATTCTGCGCGGCATCACGCCGCACGAAGTCGTCGCTGTCGGCGAAGCGCTGTGCGACGCGGGCTTCCGTCTCGTCGAGGTGCCGCTGAATTCGCCGGAGCCGCTGGACAGCATCGCGCGCCTCGCGAAAGCGCTCGCGGGTCGAGCAGTGGTCGGCGCGGGTACGGTGTTGCGAGTTGCCGATGTCGCGGCGGTTCAGGCAGCCGGCGGCGTGATGATCGTTTCGCCGAACGCGAATGTCGAAGTGATCGCCGCCACCAGGCAGCGCGGCCTCGTATCGCTGCCGGGTATCGCCACGCCGAGCGAAGCGATCGCTGCGCTGGAAGCCGGCGCTACAGCACTCAAGCTCTTTCCCGCGGAAGGCGCAAGCCCCGCGGTGCTGAAGGCGCTGCGCGCGGTATTACCCGTCGGCGTGCGTGTGCTGCCGGTCGGCGGCATCACGCCCGGCAACATGGCGCCGTGGATCGAAGCAGGCGCCGCCGGCTTCGGGATCGGATCCGCGCTCTACTCGCCCGGCGTCGGCCCCGACGAGATCGCCCGCCGCGCGCGCGCGTTCATCGCTTCCGTGCCAGCAGGCCGTCGCCGCTGAGCTCGGCTGCGAATCCGGCCCGCTGCAAACGCTGCTGAACTTCGCGCGGCAGGTCGCGTCCGCTGCTGAGCTTGTTCGGCGTTCCGGTGTAGTGGAAGAGCAGGCCGCGAGGTTTCAGCACGCTGCTCAGTCGATCGTAGAAGGCCTGCGAGTACAGCTCGCCCGCGATGCCGAAGCGCGGCGGATCGTGCAGGATCGCGTCGACGGATCGCTCGGGCAGGGACTCGATGTGCTGAGTGACATCGCCACGAGTCAACTGCAGTCGCGCGTCGTCCTGCGCCGGCGACCACGGATTCAAAGTACGCAGCCACAGCACGTCGGCGTTCTTCTCGTACGAGAGAATCTGTGCGGCCCCGGCGTCGACGCAGCAGGCGGCGAAGTAGCCGAGCCCACCGCACGTATCCAGGATTACCTTGCCGCGCGGCCGGATCAGCGCCACCTTGCGTCGCGCATCCTCGTAAGGAGAGACCTGCGCGGTCGGCAGCATCTTGATGCCGTCGATCTCGAACGTCGGCGGTCCCCACTCGGTGGGAACGAGCTTGATCAGCGCGGTGCTGTAGCGCGCGACCGGCTGAAAGTCCGTGCCGGTCCAGTAGTAGATCGTGCGATCGTTGCAGCGCTCGAGCCAGGGGTATTCGCGTCCATCCCAGTGCCAGTTCGCGGCGCTGGCTTCGACTCGCGTCGTCGAGCGGTCGAGGTCCAGCGAACATTCCACGGTGCCGTCGCCGACGCCGATGGCCGCGCGCAAGGTCTCGTGCACCTTCGCCGTCAGCAGCGGATCGCGCGTCACTTGCCCGCGCGCCCCAGGTAGCGATCGAACCAGTCAGTGACGTCCGCGGCAACGCGGTTCGGCGGCAGCGTGAAGTGCCCGGTGTCGTAGGCGATCTGCTTCTTGTCGGCGGGCCGCGTGCCCAGCAGCTCGAACGTGCGCTTCTGCGACTGCTCGAACGGATAGATGTGGTCGTAGCGTCCGCTCAGCATCAGGACCGGGAGAGTAATGCGCGGCGCGTAGTTGATGAGGTCGATCATCGGATGCACCGGCCCGTGGATCCAGATGCCGCCCGAGGCGAGCACCGCGGCGTGGATGCGCGGCTCGAGTGCGAGATTGATCGCGCCGGTGAAACTTGCGCCGCGGCTGATACCGAGATAGCCGACGTGCTTCATATCCAGGTCGGACCGCGATTCGAGATAGTCGAGCGTAGCGCTGAGATCGTGCTGCCAGAGCAGCGCGACGCGGCGCTCGCGGTCGAGAGCGGCGGCGCGATCCATCGGCGCCGGCGAGTAGCGCTCGTAACCGCCTGCCCAGATCGGCAGCACCAGCGCACGGCCGCTGTTCACGACGAATCCGGCGATCTGCAGCTGCTCGAGCACGTCGCGGTTCGGCCGCTTCATGAAACAGCAATCGCCTACGCCCGAATACACAACCGGCTGCAACGGTCCTGCGTGCACCTTGGGCCGCACGATGTACAACGTGGTCGGTTCCTGCGTCGCGAAAGTCAGCGTGATTTCTTGCGCCGTCCACAATTGCGACGCGTCGACGCTGGTCACTGCGACATTCGTGGGCGCGACGCGTGGTGTCGTGAACTGAAACTTCATCGCCGCGAAAGCGTCGTCGGAGAGCGGCGCGCGATTGGCGAACTCCGTGTCGCGCACCAGCTTGATCGGCTCCAGCAGCGCCGGCTCCGGCGCCGCGCCGTCCAACGTGCGCATCAGTCGCATACCGTGATCGGGCAACCGCGCCATCGGATCGGCCGTGTAGACGCGGGCGAAGTTCGATGCGTATTCCGGCCAGCCGCTGCCGAGCGCGACTGCATCATCGCCAGCGAAATTCCAGACCCATTCGCGCGCGTTGCCGGCCATGTGATACGTGCCCCAGGGTCCGAGCCCATGCTCGCTGCGCGCAGATTCTGGTGCGTCGGCGAAGAATCTGCTCTGCGCAGTGATTGCCGCAGCGGTCGGGAACATCGGGTCGTATGGCGTGAACGCTGCACGCATCCAGTGATGGATCGTCGGCAGCATCTCTTTGCGGAAGCGTGCATACGCGACCGCTTCATACCAGCTGATGCCGACGACCGGCAGATCGTCCTGGCCGCTCGGGTAGGTGCTGAGCTGCCAGCCCGCAGGTCCTGGCCGGCCGGTGGTGTCGACGAACAATTTGCGTGCTTCAGGCCATGCCAGCTGCTGACCGCGGTACTTGAAGCGCAGGTCCTGCCAGAACCGCGGCGCGTCGTAGCCGCCCGCATCGATGAATTCCTTGAACTCGCGGTTCGTCACTTCACTGCGTGCGATGGCGAACGCCGGGATGTCGTGCCGATCGCTGCCGAGCAGATCCGTCGACCAGCCGCTGAGGTACACGGGAACGTTGCTGTGTGGCACGAACACCATGTCCTCGGGGAGCGCGTCGGCAGCGGCGAGCTCGAGCGGCACGCTCGGACGGTCGAATGGAAAACGCTGCGGCAGCTGCGTCTGAACGGAAGGGCCGGGAACCGCAGCCACGAAGTAGCCGGTGCGGAATCCCTGCTTCTCGACTTTCAGTCGCACCGCGCCGCGCGGTGCATCCACCCACTGCGTCAGCGGCGTCGTGCCCGCCGGTATCCACTCGCCGTCGACATCGTCGTACGCCTTGAAGAAGACGGTTGCGCCGGACTGTGCGACGAGCGGCTTGATGGGCACGACGATCTGCTGCCACAACTGCACGAACGCGGGGTTCGCACGCGCGCTCGCGTCGCCGCTCAGCGGCCGCGCGAGAGCGAAAGCTGCGCCGTAGCGATCCTGTTCGACCAGCACTGCAATCTGCGAGAGGGCCTTCGTCTCTTGTGCTTGTTCTTCCCGCGAGCGCAGGTGCGCGATGCCCGCATAGATCGCGCCTGCGATGAGGAGCACCGCAATCACCGCGGCCGCGGCCCAGCGCCTCCCTGCCGCCGCCGCGGGCGCGGGCGATGACGCAGGTGCTGCCGCTTCGTTTGCTGTGAGCCGATAGCCGACCCGGGCAATCGTCTCGACTGCAAAGCCGCCATGCGTCTCTGCGAGACGGCGGACGCGGGCAATGCAGCGATTGATCGCATCCTCGCCGACCACCCGGCCGGCCCAGCACGCCTCGATCAGCTGATCCCGCGAGATGACCTGGCCGCGGTGACGCGCCAGCAGCACGAGCACCTGCATGACGCGGGGCTCGAGGACCTCCCGCTCGTCGCCCCGCACGACCTCGCGCGACGACGGCCGCACTGCCAGACCGCCCAGCGCGAAGTCGTGCTCCTGCGCGAGGTCGACAGGTTGAGCCGATCTGGTCGCGGTTTCCGCGTTACCACCCATGGTCATCTTTCATCGGCATTTCATCGGCAATTCGTCGGCTGAAGAGCCTGGCCGCGGGGTCGTTGCCAGCGTGAGATGGCGTCGCGTCGAGCTAAGCCTCTGTTTGGCCGGAGCATAAGTGGGAGCGCCATGCCGAATCCAGTCTGGTTCCTGACCGTCGCGCTGGCAGCCGCGGTGACCGATCCCGCGCCGCTGCCGCTGCACCTGCGCGATACCGGCCTCTATGAGCAGGGATCGGGCACGCAGGTCGATCCGCGCAACCTGGCCTTCTCGCCGCAGTACCCGCTGTGGTCGGACGGCGCGGCCAAGCGCCGCTGGATCTATCTGCCGCCGGGGACTGCGATCGACGCCTCCCGTCCGGATGCCTGGGACTTCCCGCGAGGCACCCGGCTCTGGAAGGAATTCTCGCTGGAGGGCGCGGTCGAGACCCGGTTCATCGAGCGGTTGTCGGATGGCAGCTGGCGGTACGCCACATATATATGGAACGAGGAGGGGACGGACGCGACCCTGGCTCCTGCCGATGGCACCACGACGCGCGGAGGCTATGTCGTACCAGCGGAGTTCGACTGCCGCGCCTGTCACGAGGGCGCCGCGGTTCCGGTACTCGGGTTCAGCGCGTTGCAGCTGTCGTCCGATCGCGATCCTCTTGCGCCGCATGCAGATGCGCGCACTGCAGTCGATCTGCAAGCGCTCATCGCGCGCGGGCTGATCAAAAACCTCTCGCTGAGCTCGCAACCACGCATTGCAGCGTCCTCGCCGGTCGAGCGTGCAGCGCTGGGTTATCTGCACGGCAATTGCGGGCACTGTCACAACAAGAATGGCTCGCCGGTGCCCGTTGAGCTGACGCTTGCACAAAGCGTCACGGAGGGCGCAGCCGGCGCCGAGAGTGTGCTGCGCTCGATGATCGATGCCGGCGGCCGCTTTCGTCCTCACGGCGCGACCGCCGCCGCCCGCTTGATCACGCCTGGCAACCCTGACACCAGCGTGCTCATCGCGCGCGTTCGCTCGCGCAATCCGCAGACACAAATGCCGCCGATCGGCACGCGCCTGGTCGACTCCGAAGCCCTCGCGTTGCTCGAGCGCTGGATTGCTCAGAAGTCATCCGCACCCGAAGTTCTCAAATCAGAGGAGTGAAGCCATGAAACGATTCGTCCTGTTCGTGCTTGCTGCTACCAGTTTCCATCCGGCGTTTGCAGCCGACGGCGATGCAGCCAAGGTTGCGCGCGGCAAATATCTCGTCACCACGGGCGGCTGCAATGACTGCCACACGCCGTGGCACATCGGGCCTTCCGGCCCCGAGCCCGACATGAGCCGCATGCTGTCGGGTCATCCCGAGAGCCTGGTGATCGAGCAGCCGGCGGCGGTGCCAGCGGCGCCGTGGGAGTCCATTGCCTCGAACACGCACACGGCGCATTCCGGCCCATGGGGCGTGAGCTTTACGGCGAACCTGACGCCCGATCCCGAGACCGGTCTCGGCAAGTGGACGCTGGCGACTTTCACGCAGACGATCCGCACCGGCCGTCACCTCGGCCGCGGCCGCATGATCCTGCCGCCGATGCCGATCCCGATGTACCGCAACTTCAACGACGAGGACATGGCGGCGATCTTCGCCTACCTGCAAAGCATTCCGCCGGTGAAGAACCGCGTGCCGGAGCCGTTGCCGCCTACCACCGCCGTCACCCCCGCGACCAGCGGCACACGTTGAGGAGCACCGCGATGAAACTCTATTTCCACCCGGCGTCCACGACGAGCCGTCCGGTCGCGTTGTTTGCAGCCGATCACGGCACCGAGCTCGAATACGAGCTCGTCGATCTGTTCGCGGGCGAGCACCGGCTGCCGGCTTTCACCGCGATCAATCCGCATCAGGCCGTGCCGGTGCTGGAGGACGGCGACTTCCGGCTGACCGAGTGCTCCGCGATCCTCAAGTACCTGGCGGACAAGACCGGCTCGCCGGCTTATCCGCGCGATCCGCAACTGCGTGCGCGCGTCAACGAGAGAATGGATTGGTTCAACACGAGCCTGTCCCGCGAGCTGTGTCACGGATTTCTGTATCCGCAGCTCATCCCGCACCTCAAGCGTCCGGACGAGCGCGCGCAGCGCCAGACGCTCGAATGGGCGCGGCCCAACGCCGTGCGCTGGCTCGACGTGCTGAATGCGAACTGGCTCGCTGGCGACAACCGCTACGTGTGCGGTGAGCGCATCACGATCGCGGACTACCTGGGCATCGCTCAGATCACGGTGGGAGAGGCTGTTGGGCTGGACTACTCGCGCTGGCCGAATGTCGCGCGCTGGATCGCGCGCATGAAAGACCGGCCGACTTGGGAGCGCGTGAACGAAGCGTTCTACACGTACCTGGTGAGGCCTAATGCGAACGCGGAGGTTGAGGTGCTTTGAAATAGCGCTTGCGGGCGGCCGCGAAACCGGCGTCCGCATAGCGGTCGGGCCGGCGGGCGGGGATCGGCGCGGCGAGAAGATAGCGATCGCCGAGCCACGACACGGCGTTCTGCAGCGCCAGTCCGTAGTCGTGCACGGGCAGCTGTGGATGCAGGTCGTTGGGGCGTTTCACGGCAAAATTCCTCGGGTTTCAGGGTGGAGCCATGATTCCTCAGAAGGCCGGGCCGAAAAAGCCGTCAGCGGGACTGGGAGTATTTCCGCGGAGTCAGCAGTGCCGGCGCTGCGACCTGGGTCAGGACGTGTTGATACCAGTCGCTCTGGAACACGCCGGCCGGATCCATGCGCCGCTTGATTGCGAGGAACGCTTCGATGCCGGGGTGGCAGGTCAATAGCTGATCGCTGCGCGCGAAGCGGTGGTAGGTGAGGTAGTAGCTGCCGTGGTGCAGGAGTGCGTAGTCGATCAAGCGCATGAAGGTCGAGCGTGCCGCTTCGATGCTCTTGGGGACGTGATCGATGTGCAGGTTGAAGATCACGCAGGCATAGGGCTCGCGCGCCCACGGCAGCGCGCTCTCGGTGTCCTGCTCGATCAGGCGGATCGTGCCGTAGATGAAGTCGACGCGATTCGCCATGAAGTCGAGCCGCACGGCGTCCATGAATGCAGTCAGCTGCTGCCGCGGCACGTACAGCTCGGTGATCATCTCGCTGCCACAGACGCTCGAGTTCAGGCGCTGGTCGAGCGCCGCGTGATAGCTCTCCAGGTAAAGGTTGAGCTGATGCGTGTCGCTCCAGTAGAGCTGCCCGCTGGTCGCCAGGTAGAACGCGCAGAACTCCTCGAACGCGCGCTGCTTGTCGCGGTGTGCCAGCTCCAGCAGCCGGTTCCAGTCGGACTGCGAGAGCCGGCGCTGTTGCGGCGGAATCGGTCGCAGCCGATCGGTCGGTCGATAGCACGAGAGCACGCCGGTGCGCAGGAATCCGGGATGGCCCGAGTCGGTCGCGAACTGGAAGTCGCCATACAGATAGCCTTGCGCGATTCGCCCGTCGAACGCGTCGATGAGGTGCTCGACGTCGAGCATGCGCACGACGCGCTCGACCTGCTGTCGCGGTACCAGCCGCAATGTCGCGGCCACGACCACGCCGAACAGGCCGTAGCCGCCGACTACGTGCCGAAACAGCTCCGGCCGCTCGGTGCGGCTGCATGTCACGACTTCGCCGGCGCCGGTGACGACTTCCAGCGATTCGAGATCGCCGATGAACGGTGCAGCGGTGAGGCAGCGGCCATGAATGTTCGCAGCGACGGCGCCGCCGATCGTGAGACGATCCGCGCCTGTCTGCTTCTGCCGGATGCCCCACGGACAGATTGCGGCGTCGGCGCGAGCCAGATAGCTGCGGATCACGTCTGGCCAGGTCATACCGGCCTCGACGCGCAGTAACCCGCGACCTTCATCCAGGCTGAGCATGTGATTGAGGCGCCGCAGGTCCAGCAGCATTGCGCCGGAAAGAAACTGCTGACCGCCCATCGCATGCCGGCCACCTGAGATTGCGATCGCTTCGCCGCGATTGCGCGCCAGATGCACGGTGGCGACGACGTCGTCGACAGATCGCGGCTCCACTATGCGTGAAACCAGTGTGGGGTTCAGCGCCGAGTGCGTGTCATTGACTTCCATCGTGCGTCCCAGAATACGGACGCAATGGCCTCGGGCAACACGCTGCGGCGCAGTCGCGGATTTCGATACCGCGGGATCGCTATTCGATGCCCGCGAACGTCACGACGACTTTGCTTCGCCTGTAGGCCCGCGTCTCATGATCGACGGGTGCCGCGATTTCCAGCGTGTAGGAAGAAGGCTCGCTGGATGCGAGCTGTGCGCCTTGCACAGTCGCGATTTTCCACGCAGTGCGCAGCTCGAAGCGCGCCGGCTCGGAGGCGAGGTGATCGATCTCGATTGCATACTCACGCCCTTCGAGATGCACGCCGACGATCTTCAAGGCTCGGCTCGGCGCTCCGATCGTGGGACGCGACCGGGGAGGAACGATCGTCACGCCTCCGTCATAGCTGATGCGCACCGCCGTCTCGCCGCGCGGCACGTCGAACTCGACACGTGCGTGAGTGTCCTGCGGCTGCTGCGCGAGAGAGGCTGTGATTTCACGCTCGCCGACGCGCGCGCTTCGCACCTTGGCGCCGAGCGGCAGCTCGGGATCGAACGCGATGCGGACGGGTGAGCCGTCATTACTGATCTGAAGTCCCACTTCGCCCGCCGCGTTCTTGAGATCGAGTGCGAGCCGGGAATCGCCGATCCGGATGCGTCGCACCGTGACCTCGTTCCACCCGCTCGGCAAATGCGGCGCGAAGCGGAGCTGACGCGCGACGCCATCCACCTGCAAGCCCAGCAGCCCCTGCACCGATGAGGTGAAGAACGCTGCCGACGACCAGGTCTGCTCGGGCACCGACTCCACTTCCTCGTGATAGAGGTCGCCGGCGAGCACTTCGTGCAGATGACCTGGAGCATCGAGTGCATTCCAGTGCACGAGCGCGCGCCAGATCGGGAACGCCGTAGCGGGGCGATGCTCCGACCAGTAGGCGGTCGCCACCCCCGCAGTCCCGAGTCCCCACACGCTGCCGCCCGCGTAGGAGTTTGGATCGTAGGTGGGATCGCTTTCGGACTTGCTGCGCGTGCCCCAGTCCGTCTGGAAGTCAGCGGCAGCGATCTGATCGAGCATGACGCCGCGCTGCTCTGCCGAGAAAAGATTCTCCTGCACCACGCTCATCGGTCGAATGTCACGATCCATCACCGGCGCACCCGAGCGCGTGTGACCGCTGATCCAGAAGGTCCGCTGCCGATCCCAGTATCTCCCCGCCACCGCCTGCCTCGCTCGCTTGCTCGCATCGAGCGCTGCGCGTGCGAGCGATTGCCGACCAGTGGCGGTGGCGAGCGCTGCGTAAGCTTCCGCAGCGGCGACCCAGCCTGCGGACAACGTCAGCTCATCGCTGAGCGGATCCTGTTCATTGCTGCCTTGTTTGCCGCTGGGAATGCGCGGCAGGCCGTCTTTGGCATCGAGCAATGACTGGCAATAGCGATAGGCGGCCTGCAATGCGTCCCAGTTCTTCTTCACGAACTGCAGATCGCCGGTGACCGAATAGTACTCGGCCATCATCGCGAGGAAGTCGTGGCTCAGCTCCACGTGCACGAACATGTACGGATACTTGCGCCAGTCCATCGCACCGGCGCTCTGCGACAGCTCGTGCCAGATCATGCCGCTCTTGCGATCCCGGAATTTCAGAATGAATTCCAGCTCCTCGCGGGCGCGCTCGTAGCGGCCGGCTGCGAGCAAGGCGCGCGTCGCCACCATGCCGTCGCCGGCGAAGAACCAGTCATACTGCGGACGGCGTGCCTTGCGCGAGGGTCCGTAGCCAGCGACCTGCGCGCATCCCAGATCGGGATTGCAGACCCACGCCTGCTCCAGCGCGATCTGCGACCAGGCCAGCGCGCGATCGACTTCGGCATCCGGCGTGTCGACTTCCATACTGTTCGCGAGCAGTGCCTCGTAGTGCTTCGTCGCGGCGCTTGCCAGCGCGCCCCGATCGCTGAGCAGTTGTTTGGCGATCGGCGCCGGATCTTCTCCGGATACTCCTGCTGCCATGACGACCGTTGCCGTCCGATCCTTGCCGCTGCGAATCGTGAAAGCCAGACCAGGTGCTGCGCCGGTCCGTCTGGTTGCATTCGGTGTGTCGTCATGCGCGACGATATCCGGCGAGGAAATCACGGCTGTGTAGCGATGCAGCGGTTCGGACAGCACATAGCCGGACGCCGCGGCATTCCAAGCGGCTTCCTGTCCGCCGATAGCGCCAGGCCACATCAGGTTCAGCACTGGTGTGAAGCGCACGACGATGTCGACGGGGCGCACGCCTGCGACTTCGTAACTCACGATCGCGCCGGGTGCATCGAGCGGAACGAACAGCTTCTCGCGAACGGCGAAATCCGCTCCGACATAGATGCGCGTGACAGCTTCAGGGCTGAACTCGATGCGCCTCAGTACGCTTCGACCGTCGACCTCGGTGGCCCCGTTCGGCGCACGAAACGCGACTGCAAGCGAATCGACGAGCTGCAGCGGGTAGGCCCAGACCTCCAGGCCGTTCTCGGAGTAGCCGAAGATCGCCGAGCGCCGCCCGTGTGCCGCCACGAATCGTACCGGCTGCGCGGACTCGACCTCCCAGCTCAGCGGCTGCTGCGCGTCGGCGATGCGCGCAGCAACCGGGCCGAGCAGCATGCATGCAGAGAGAGTGGCGAAACAGACGGCGCCGCGCGTCATGCGCGCTGCAAGGCTTTGAGCGCGCCGAGATAGATCTCCGAGAAAGTAGGAAACGGCTGGATCGTGTCACGCAGCACGTCGAGCGGCACGCGTGCGCGAATTGCAAGAGTGGCTTGCTGCAGCCATTCGCCTGCTTCAGGGCCGAGCGCGTAAGCGCCAGTCAATCGCTCGCCGTCGCTGAGCAGGGTCAGGAAGCCGTTCGACTTGTCATACGCGCGCGTATACGTCGCGGTCTTCGCGATCTCGGCGACACGCGCAGTCCCGCTGAACTTTGCGTCGGTCGCACCCACAGCAGCAGCCTGCGGATCGGTGAAGATCACGCGCGGCACGGCGTCGTAGTTCGCTTCACGCGGCTCGCCGAGGATGTTGGCCGCCACGACCCGTCCCTGGTATTTACCGACGTGGGTCAGCTGCCAGATCCCGTTGACATCGCCGATCGCCCACAGGCGCTCACCTGCGCGCAAGTGCGTGTCCACCGGGACACCTTGGGGGTTCGGTTTGATTCCGACTGTTTCCAGGCCGATGCCTTCGACACGCGGACGGCGGCCGGTGGCCACGAGCAGCCGCTCGCCGCTCACTTTGCGACCGTCGTCGAGCTCGAGCACATAGTGATCGCCCTCGCGTCGCGCACTCATCGCGTGCACGTCGAGCAAGACGTCGATGCCGTCCCGGCGCAAGACTTCGCCGAGTGCCTCGCCCAGCGGTCGCGGCTCGCGAGGAATAATGTGAGAGCCGCTCGCGACGAGCACGACTTCGCCGCCCAGGCGACGCACGGCTTGCGCCATCTCGACACCGACCGCACCCGCGCCGAGCACCAGCAAGCTGCGCGGGACCGCTTTCATGCCGGTCACGTCGCGATTCGTCCAGATGCCTGCGAGCTCGCGCAACCCGGGGACCGGCGGTATGAACGGCTCGGAGCCGTTCGCGAGGACGATGTGCTGCGCCGTGTGGCGGACGCCGTCGACCTCGATGACTCCAGTGCCTGCAAGCCGGCCGCGACCGCGCAACAACGTGATGCCATGCTCGGCAAGCCAGCGCTGCTGACCGGCATCGGAGTAGTTCGAAACCATGAAGTCCCGCCACGCGAGCGCCGCTTCGACGTCGACTCGCGCGGTGCCTGCGGCGTCGTTCGCGCCGTGCACGGCCTCGCCCGGGCGGAGCAGAGTCTTCGAGGGAACGCATGCCCAGTAAGAACACTCTCCGCCCACCAGTTCGCGTTCGACCACTGCGACGCGCAGACCGCCCTCGGCAAGCGCGCCCGCGCAGTGTTCGCCGGGCGCGCCGCCGCCGAGGATGATGACGTCGAAGTCCTGGCTCACGTCGGGAGCTCGCTGCCTGCTTGCTCAGCCACCATGTACGCGGCGTACCACGTCGGCCAGTCTGCATCGCGCTGGCCGGTTCGCTTCTCGTGTTGGCCGTGTGCGGATTCCGCACGACGCAACGCACCTGCAAGCTCGGTCGGTGTCGTGTAGGTCGTGTCGGTGTCATCGACGCGCCCGGGCAGTCGCGCCGTGACTTCCTGCAGCAGCCACGTATTGCCGTCGGGATCGCTGAACGTTGCGAACGATGCGTAGCTGTGCCGCTCCGGATCGATGCCGCTGAGCGGCGGCTTGCCCGGGCCCGGCCGGTGCGACACTTCGCTCACCGCGACACCGCGATCGACCAGCTCGGCGCGAGCAGCTGCGATGTCCGACACGACGAGGAACAGTCCGCTCGCCGATCCCGGCGCGGCGGGGGTCACTCCCTTGCCGAAGTGGATCGAGCACTGCGAGCCGGGCGGTGTGAACTGCACGCCGCGGAACTCATCGCCCGCGGAAAAATCGGCATCGAGTCGCCAACCCAACGTGCTGCCGTAGAAGCGCTTGGCGCGCTCTATGTCGGAAACCGGAATGGCGACGACCTCGATTCTCATGTCGACAGTGTTCATAGGAGCTCCTCGGCAGGTGTGACGGAAGCCTGCGGAGCATAGCGCCGAATGACTGCAGCGGATGCCGTGGTTACGGCCGTGTACGGTTTGCTCGAATGGGCCAGCTCTGATGCGTGCGCTGTCCTCGTGGCCTTGAGCGTGCCGTCTGAATGGCTCTTTTCCGCTCGCAGTCGCGAGCGCATCTTCCGCGCCATGAACAGGAAAGTCCGTCTCGCATTCGGTGCCGGCTTGCTGGCGGCTGTCGCAACGTTCGCCGGTGCAGAACCCTCCGCACCGCAGCCCGCCCAAGCCGGTATCGATCTCACCGGCATTCACGGCTTCGACTTCCTGGTCGGCGACTGGCGCGTGCATCACCGGCGCATCAGCGCGGTCAGCAAGAAGTGGGTCGAGTTCGATGGCACGCTGACCTTGCGCCTGCTGATGGAAGGTGTGGCGAACATGGAGGAGCACTGGCTGAATTCGCCGGATGGCGTCTATCGCGCCGTCGGGTTGCGCTCGTACGACAGCAAGCAGGATCAGTGGTCGATCTGGTGGCTCGACAGTCGCTATCCCTCGCGTCTGCTCGATCCGCCGGCGCAGGGCAGGTTCGAGAACGGTGTCGGCTCGTTCTATGCCAGCTTCGAGCAGGACGGCAAAAAAATCATCGGCAGGCTGCAGTGGTCGGCGATGACGCCGACCTCCGCTCACTGGGAGCAGGCGAACAGCACCGACGACGGCAAGACCTGGCAACCGAACTGGATCATGGAGCTGCAGCGAGTCGAGAAGCACTAACGGCTGCCGCGCACCTGCTCCCACGCCATGCGGCAGCGATTGTGCATGTGCAGCTCGACCTCGCGTTCCGGCGTCCGGAACGACAGGTCGAAGGCGATTTCGTCCGGCCGCACGAGAACTTGACAGACACAGCAGCGCTCGCCGCGGCCCGAGCCCGCCCACGTGGCAGACGGTTCGACGGACGGCAACCTTCCGGACGCGAGCAGCCCGCTCGCGCGTTGACGCAGTGCGCCTTCATCGATAGTGGCGGGTGTCATGGCAACACCTCCGAACGTACTTCTTGGATAGTACGTTTGAGGACACGAATTTATTCCATGAAAGGTTGCTAGTCACGTCGCCGCACGCCGGCGCCGCTCGCGATCTCGCGGACTCCGGCGCCCGCGTAGCCGGCCCTGGGGCCAGTGCGCACACTGCAACCGACCGACTGAGCTTCGTGATCGCGAATCTGAACGGCTGTGACGGTTGGGACGCCGCAATCGCAGGCTGCCAATACGTCCGCCTATCGCGTGTCGAAAATTCTCGCGGAGCGCGCGGCGTGGGACTTCATGGCGCGTGAGGGCGGAGCGGCGCAACTGACGACGATCCTGCCCGGCGCTGTGTTCGCGCGATGACGGCTGCGTCCGCAGCAGGGCAGCGCTTCATCGCAGACGGCGACTACATGTGGATGGAAGACATGACGCGCAAGACGCTCGGCTTCTCGCCGCGGCCGGCAGCGCTGACGGTCGTCGACTGCGCGAGAAGTCTGCTGCCGGTGTAGCATCCCGGGCGAGCCGCCAAGGAGTTCGAGTATGACGATCAAGCGCATCAAGCCCGGTCCCCGCATGAGCCAGGCCGTGGTTCATGGCAACGTCGTGTATCTCGCGGGCCAGGTGTGTCCGCCCGACGCCCGGGCGACGACGGTTGCCGCGCAGGCGAAAGTCATTCTCGGCCAGGTCGACGCGCTGCTCGCCGAAGCGGGTACGAGCAAGCAGAAGCTGCTGTCCGCGAACATCTGGCTGACGGACATCGGCACGTTCAACGAGATGAACGAGGTGTGGGACAAGTGGGTGGCGCCCGGCTCCACGCCCGCGCGTGCGACGGTCGAAGCGCGGCTGGCGGGGCCGCAGTACCTGATCGAGATCGCCGTCGTCGCCGCGATCGAGTAGATCAGGCACGCTGAATATCCGCAGCCATCTCGGAGAGGTCGTTGCCGAATTGATGACCGCGCCCGTCGAACGTGCGAACGATGGCGCGCGGCAGCTTCGCCGCGTACAGAGCGAGATGCGCGAACGGCACCACCTCGTCGTCGCGGCTGTGATAGAAGATGAGTGGCCAGTCGCCGGCGAGCTTCTCAGCAGCGTCCGCTGGCAGCAGCACGTCGTTCCACTGCCAGCCCTCGTCCACGCCCCAATACGGTGTCGCGACCAGGAACAAGCCCGCGAGGCGCGGCGCGGGTCGGCGCTCGCACAGATACTTCAACAGCACTGACCCGCCCATTGAATGGCCGACCAGCGCGACCGGGCTGCGCGCTACTGCGAGCCTCGCGTCAATCTCCGCCTCCCACAACTGCAGCGGGACATTCTCTTCGTCAGGCATGCGAGGACACTCGACGTCGTATCCAGAGCCAAGCGAGCGCTGCAGAGAATCGGCCAGCAGCCGGTCCTCAGCGTAAGCACCCGCTCCAGCACCCTGGATGAACAGCACCAGCATGCTTGATCCTCAACGGCGTCGGGCAGTGACGAGCCATGCACGCGAGTCGAACCATACACCTTGTGCGCGCTCATGTTTCGCGAGCATTGCGCGCAGTCGGTCGAGCGTGTCCCTGGCGTCGGCGGCATCCAGGCGCCGCAGAATTTCCCGCGTACAAAGAAACCCGCGGATCCAATCGAGCGCGGCATCTACGCTGGCGCCGTAGTACACGGGCTCGTGCACTTCGGAAAATTCTGTCTGTGCGAATCCGGCTGCAGCGAATATCCGTTCGACAGCTGCCGGATCGGCGAGCGAGAACGGATCCGGCACGTCTGCGGAAGGAGCCAGACGCTTCCCCGGCGTGAGGGCCTGCTCGATCGCGACCAACCACTCGTTCGCTGCGGCACTTTGCCAGACGATCATCACCAGGCGTGCGCCCGCCTTCAGAGCTTCACGAATGTTGCCGAACGCAGCCACGGGATCCGCAAAGAACATGGTGCCGAAGCGGCTGATCGCGACGTCGAACTGCTGCGACGGGAAGCGCCAGCTCTGGGCGTCGCCGCATTCGAAGCGGATGTTGCCGAGCCCTTCGGCTCGTGCAAGCTCGCGGGCGCTCGTAATCATCGCTGCAGACGTGTCGATTCCCAGCGCGCTGCCGTTTGCAGCTGCACGCGCCGCTTCGCGCGTGGTGAGCCCGGTCCCGCAGCCGATGTCGAGCACGTGCTCGCCGGGACGGATCGCGCAGGCCCGGCGCAATGCCTCGTTGAGCAGACTCATTTCAGCGTCGTAGTCCATCGCTCTCAGACCACTTCGAATGCAAGCGGCCGCGGCGGACCGTTGTTGCACGCGCCGGCCGGGCATGCGGATACCGCAATGGCGAGATCCATTTCCGCACGCAGCAGCATCGAGTCCCCGGCGCGGCAGGTCGGCGGCAGGATCTCGAGGCGTCCGTCGGCGCCGACCGCGACATTCATGAAGAAGTTGAACGCAGTCGGCAGGCTGTCGGGTTCGACGCCGATCCCGCGCAGTGCCGCCAGCAGGTTGTCGTGACAGTTGGCGTGGTAATCAGTTGCTCCGTACTGCATCCGGTACATCTCGACCGTGCAAGAGGCGTACAGAAAGTCGTGCCTGCCGACGTCGTCCGCGACGATCGTGAGCATCGGGTTGCTGCGATCGGACCAAAGCACGTCGCCGGTCGTGAGATGGATCTTGCCGTCGTAGTCGAACGTGCGTCCGTTCGACAGGCGCTCGCGCCCGTCGCGCGAGAACGCCATCAGATCTCCGGTCTGGCCGCCTTCGATGTCGATGAGGCGCAAATGCTCGCCGCGCGCGAGCCGCACGCCGGTGCCGCCGCCGGCGGGAACAATGTGTCGTTGGGTCATGGTCGGATCGTATCCCTTAGGTCGAGCAGACGCTTGTCGCACTCGTCTCGCCGCCTACGATGGAAGACGACACATTTTAGGAGCATTCATGTCGATTCGACTGGTCTTTCGTCCGAGGCTGGTGACCGTACTGGTGCTGTTCGTGGCGCACGCTGCTCATGCGCAGATGACCGATCAGACGCAGACACCGAATGCCGAGGGCGCGGGCATCCACAAGTCGCTCGAACAGCAGATCGGCGCGGGTGTCGGCGACGCGATGACGCCGGATTCCTCCACGTACAACATTCTGCGCGATCCGGCCCGCGCGATCCGCCGCGGGCGCCAGCTGTTCCAGCGGAAGTTCACGCTGCTGCAGGGATTCGGGCCGCGCACGCACGACGGTATTGGCGACATCGCGGCCGAAGGGGCGATCGGTGCGGGCCTGATCGAGAGTTGTGCCGGCTGTCACGGCAGGCCGCGCGGCGCGGCGGGATTCGGCGGTGACGTTGCCACGCGTCCCGACAGCCGTGATGCGCCGCACCTGTTCGGACTCGGGTTGCAGGAGATGATCGCGGACGAAATCACGAGCGACCTGCGCGCGATCCGGCACAACGCGCGGGAGCTCGCGCACCGGTCAGGGCGGACCGTGTCGCTGACCCTTCAGAGCAAGGGTGTGCAGTACGGTGTGATCCGTGCCGACAGTGACGGTCGCACCTATACGTCAGGCGTGCGAGGTGTGAACGCGGATCTGCGCGTGCGGCCGTTCTTCGCCCATGGCGGCACCCTGTCGATACGCGAGTTCGTCGTCGGCGCGCTCAACGACGAAATGGGGCTGCAGGCCGTCGATCCGCTCACGGCTCGCGCCAACGCCGGTGAACGCGTAGTGACGCCGACCGGCATGGTGCTCGACGGCTCGCGCGATCAGGTCAAGCGCTCGCTCGCGACCTTCCCCGCCGACGATTCGGACAACGACGGGATCCGCAACGAGATCCCGGCGGCGCTGGTCGACTACCTGGAGTTCTACCTGTTCAACTACTTCAGGCCGGCCACGTATCGGCAGTCGGCGACGACCCAGCTCGGACTCACGCTGATGAAGGAGACCGGGTGCACTGGCTGTCACGTGCAGAACATGACGATTCGCCGCGACCGCCGCGTCGCGGACGTCGAAACCAGCTACGACCCGGCGCGCGCGATCTTCAACGGCCTGTACGCGACCGCGCGCCTGCTGGTGTACGAGGACGACGACGGCTCGGGCTATCCGACGATCAAGCGCCCGCTGCAGCGATCGTTCGTCGTGCGCAATTTCTTCGCGGACATGAAGCGCCACGATCTCGGACCGGCTTTTCACGAGCGCAACTACGACGGCACGATCACCAAGGCGTTCATGACCGAGCCGCTGTGGGGCGTCGGCACGAGTGCGCCTTACGGGCATGACGGGCGCAGCATCAACCTGCGCGAGGTCATCCTCAGGCACGGCGGCGAGGCGCAGCGGTCCCGTAAAGCATTTGCAGCGCTGCCGGAGTCCGGCAAGCTCGCCGTGCTCGAGTTCCTGAATTCACTCGTGCTGTTCCCGCCGGATGACACGGCCTCGAATCTCGATCCCGGGAATCCGGACGCACCCGACTATCCGCAGCGCGGGCACGGCAGTGTGAGCCTGTCGATGCTGTTCAATTCGCCGACGGATCTCGAGTGATCAGCTCTTCTTCCACTTGATGCTGCAGCCGAGGCTCGGCTGCTGCGGCGCCGGGATTCCGGCACCGCTCAGCAACGCATCGCACGCGGCGCGCAGGTCCTGGCCGGTCGGCGTGCCGCGGCCCGGCCGGCTGGCGTCGAACTGGCCGCGATAGACGAGCTGGCGCTGGCCGTCGAACAGATACAGGTCCGGTGTGCACGCCGCGTCGTAGGACTTCGCCACACTCTGAGTTGCATCGAGCAGGTAAGGAAACGTGTAGCCGGCGCTGCGCGCTTCCTCGGCCATGCCTTCGGGCCCGTCCTGCGGGTATGCGCTCGTGTCGTTGGAGCAGATGGCGACGACTGCGATTCCTTGCGGCTGATACTCGCGTGCGAACCTGGCGAACTCGTTGCGCATGTGCTTCACATACGGACAATGATTGCAGATGAAAGCAACGACGAGCCCGCGCGCGGCGGCGAAGTCTTCGAGCGAGCTCACTTTGCCGTTGAAGTCGGCAAGACGGAAAGCCGGCGCCGGCGTGCCGAGCGCGAGCATTGTGGATTCTGTCGCGGCCATGCAGCGATGGTACTCCGCTACCTGGTCGTGTCCAGCTCCGCGCCCTGCGCTCGCTTGCCAGTCAGCGTAGTGCCGTCACGCGCTGGAATGATCGGCAGCAGCACGTACGAGACGCGCTCGCCGCCGGTGTAGATCGTGTTGTTCTTCAGGTGATACGCGGCGAAGTAGTGCTGACCGTCATGCGGCTGCACGTCGAGACGAATGCGCGTGCCTTTCTCGTACACCATGCTGGTCGGCCAGATTTCCACTTCCACCTTGACGACTTCGCCGGGCTGCAGCTTCTGTTCGGCGTCATGAGTGTGATACGGCCGCGCAGGCGTCGAGAGCTTCGGGTCTAGCTTGCGATGTGACACCTTGAGAATGCCGCGCGTCGCGGTCTGCACGCTGCCATCGGGCAAGGTCTTGCGCAGGTACGCGAACAGATCCATGTCGTCGGTATCGGAGGAGACCCACATCACGAGATTGATCGGACCGGTGATCTCCGTGTCCTGCGTCAGCGGCCCGGTCGAGAACGACACCGTCGGCAGCCCGCGCTCGGCGCGCCCATCCGACGCCGGGCCCGCGTCATAGGTGAGCGTGCCGGGCGCCGCAGGTGCGCTCGCAACCATCTTCACGTCGTGAATCGCGTCCTTCACCGTGCCGGCTTGGTCCGTCGTGAGGTAGAAACGCGTGTATTTCGTGCGCGCGAGCGGCCACTCGTTCTCGAAGCGCCACGTGCAGTCGCGCACCGAGGTGCGAATGCACAGCTTCACCGGCGGCTCGTCCATGATTCCGGTGTCGATGCCCTTCAGCCAGTAGTCGTACCAGCGCAGCTGCTCGTTGCGACCTTCCGTCTCGTAGAAGTAGTCAGTGTGGCCGCCGATGTGCACCTGCAGCTTCTTCACCTTCGACGCGGCGCGCGTGAACGCCTCGAGGTTGCCGCGCAAGTGATGATTCCATCCGCCCCAGTTGCCCGAGCTGTAGAACGGCACGGTGATCCTTTCCATCTGCGCGCGCGCCTTGCTCTGGTCCCACCAGCGGCTATCGGTCGAATGGCGCAGGTACTCGAGGATCAGGTTCTCGTTCATGCCGTCCGGTCCGTCGGCGAGCGTAGTCTCGAGCAGCTGCTTGCCCATCACGTCGAGCCACCAGTTGCCGTAGAAAGCCTGGTTGAACAGGCCGCCGTGAAATACGGAGTCGCGATACAGATCGGCCCAGCCTTCCCACGGCAGGATCGTCGTCAGGTGCGGCGGCTGCAGGCTGGCGACGTTCCATTGCGTGATCGCATAGTAGGAAACGCCGCTCAGGCCGACCTTGCCGGTCGACCACGGCTGCACCGCCGCCCATTCGATGGCGTCGTAATAATCGCGCGCTTCCTGCAGCGACCAGATGTCGGTGCGTCCCGGCGACTTGCCGGTGCCGCGCGAATCGACGAACACCAGCACGTAACCGCGCGCGACCCACCAATCCGGCTCCGGCCGCTCCTGGTGCGTGAACGGCGCAGCGTGCGGCAGGTGCTGTAACTCCTTGAGATACGCGCTCAGGCTCATGAGCACTGGAAATTTTTCCGCCGTCGCGGCGTGCGGCCGGTAAACGTCCGCCATCAGGTACGAGCCGTCGCGCAGCGGGATGCGGACATCTTTCAGGACCTCGACCTGGTAGCGTGGCTGCGATGCTGCGGCAGGCGCGGCGGCGCGGGCCCTCTCGACGTTGCAAACGATTGCATATAGGATCGAAAAAAGGGCGGCGCCGTGCCGCAGACGGCCCGACCCCAACTTGCGCAGCACCATCGACATGTCCACTCTCCAGCCAACAAACGCTTGCGCGGCGCGCGCGACGATAGCCGCCGCCGGCGTGGATTGGAAGCAGGCTGCGGATCTTCGCAGGCGGGCGCGATGATCGACCTGCACGTAAACGGGCACACGCACCCGGTCGACGACGACCCGCAAACGCCGCTCCTCTACGTCTTGCGCGACACGCTTCAGCTCAACGCGGCGAAGTTCGGTTGCGGCCTCGCGCAGTGCGGCTCCTGCATGGTTCTCATCGACGACGAGGCCGTGCCCTCGTGCGTGATGCCGATCGCGGGGCTCGCCGGCAAGAAGATCACGACGTTGGAAGGGCTCGGCAGCGGGGCTTCGCTCGGCACGCTGCAGCATGCATTCATCGCCGAGCAGGCGGCGCAGTGCGGTTACTGCACGTCGGGCATGATCGTTCGCGCGCACGCGCTGTTGATGCGCAATCCCGCGCCGACGGACGCGCAGATTCGCGAGCACATGGAAACCAATCTTTGCCGGTGCGGTGTGCACATGCGAGTGCTGCGCGCGGTACGCCGTGCGAGCGACGAGCTGCAAAAGAATCGCAAGCGCGATCCGCAGGCAGCGCAGCCATGAGCGCGTCGGACGACAAGGTTTCGCGACGCGCAGTTCTCGCGGGCGGCACGGCATTGGTCGTCAGTTTTTCGCTGTTGCCCGCATTGCGCGCGCGATCTGCGGCAGGCAGCGGACTGCCGGGCAGCCTGGATCGTGCGCCGATGCTGGATGCGTGGATCCGCATCGACGAGCACGGCAGAGTCACGGCGTTCACCGGCAAGGCCGAGCTCGGTCAGGGAATGAAGACGGCGCTGCGCCAGATTGCCGCCGAAGAGTTGTTTGTCACGCCGGACAGCATCGAGCTGATCACCGCGGACACCGAACTCACGGCGAACGAGGGCTACACCGCCGGCAGTCACACGATCATGGACAGCGGCACCGCGATCCTGAACGCGGCGGCGCAGGTGCGTGCGATCGTGCTGAACGCCGCGTCGCAGAAGTGGTCGCTGCCGGAGGCACGCCTGCGCGCTGACAACGGGTTCGTGGTCAGCGATGACGGCAAACGCGTCGGCTATGGCGAATTGGTCGCGCAGCGCTTGCATGTCGCGCCCAGTGCGAGCTCCAGACTCACTTCGCCGGGCAGCTATCGCTACATCGGCAAGTCGCTGCCGCGCGTCGACATCCCGGCCAAGGTGAGCGGAGGGGTGGCGTACGTTCACGATCTGCGCCTTCCCGGCATGGTGCACGCACGCATCGTGCGTCCGCCGGGCTACGGTGCGCGCTTGCGCGATCTCGATGCCTCGAAGATCGAGCACATGCCGGGCGTCGTGAAGATCGTGCGCGACGGCAGCTTCCTGGCCGTCGTCGCCGAGCGGGAGTACCAGGCTGTTGCGGCCATGACCGCACTCGCTGCCGCGGCGAAATGGGAGCAGCCGGCGGCATTGCCGGAGCAGCGCGAGATCTTCACGCACCTGCTGCAGCAGCCGGCGCAGACGAGCACGATTCTTGATCGCGGTACCCCGGCGGGCGAATCCGAACCTGCATTCGAGGCAACCTTCCGCCGCAACTATCAGATGCACGCCTCCATTGGTCCGGCGTGCGCCGTCGCGCAGTCGAAGGACGGCGTGATGACAGTGTGGACGCACACCCAAGGCGTGTTCCCGCTGCGTGGAGCGATCGCACAGATGCTCGGTGTGGATCAGGAGCGCGTGCATTGCATTCACACCGAAGGCTCCGGCTGTTACGGGCACAACGGTGCCGACGATGCAGCCGCGGATGCCGCGCTCATCGCCGCGGCGCTGCCCGGCCGCCCGGTTCGCGTGCAGTGGATGCGCGAGCAGGAACATTCGTGGGAGCCGTATGGATCCGCGATGGTCACGAAGGTGCGCGCGGCTGTGAAAGACGGACGCGTTTCGTCGTGGCAATACGAGGTGTGGAGCAGCACACATTCGACGCGCCCGAGTAACAACGCCGGCAATCTGCTCGCCGCACAGCATCTCGCGAAGCCGCATCAGCAACCGCCGCCCCGCGCGATCCCGTTGCCCGACGGCGGCGGCGATCGCAATGCTATCCCGCTGTATACGTTTGCGAACGCGAAGGTCATGCACCACTTCATCCCGGCGATGCCATTGCGCGTGTCGTCGCTGCGCTCGCTCGGCGCCTACATGAACGTGTTCACGACCGAGAGCGTCATGGAGGAGCTCGCCGGACAGGCCGGCGTCGATCCGGTGGAGTTTCGTCTGCGACATCTCGACGATCCGCGCGCGCGTGCTGTCGTCGAGGCCGCGGCAGAGAAGTTCGGCTGGTCGCGTCGCACGCGCGCTGCGGGTCACGGCTGCGGCTTCGCTTATGCGCGCTACAAGAACCAATCGACGTACGTCGCGATGGCAGTCGAAGCGAGCGTCGATCGTTCCAGTGGCAGCATTCAGTTGCTGCGCGCGGTTGCCGCTGTCGATTGCGGTCAGGCCGTGAATCCGGACGGCGTTCGCAACCAGATCGAAGGCGGCTTCATCCAGGCCGCGAGCTGGACGCTGTTCGAAGCTGTCGGCTTCGATCGCTCGGGCATCACCAGTCGCGACTGGAGCAGCTATCCGATCCTGCGTTTCTCGTCGGCGCCGCACAGCGTCGAGGTCCACATCATCGATCGGCCCGGCCAGCCGTTCCTAGGCGCGGGTGAAGGCGCGCAAGGACCGGCCGGCGCCGCAGTCGGCAATGCTGTTGCAGCCGCGGCGGGCGTGCGCATCCGCGAGCTGCCGTTGCAGGCCGCCGTGATCACAGCGGTCACCGGGTCATAGTGACAGCGCTCCGGCAGCGGTTTCGGCAATTCAGACGACCGAATCGGCTGCGACCGCAACTGAGGTTGCAATCGCCAGTATCGTCTTCAAAGGGGGAGGCCCGTGATCGTTTCCCGCAGACCGCTGTTGGCAGCCGCCGCGATCGGTGTGCTGGTGCTCGTCGTGGGTGGCTGGTGGCTCACGCGCACGCCAGTCTCGGCCCGCGCGCCTGCGGCCATTCCGGTGCGCGTTGTCGAAGTAGTCCGTCAGGACGTTCCCGACGTGATCCGCGCGATCGGCACTGTGCGGTCACAGCGCAGCGTCATCATCCGGCCGCAGGTCGACGGCGAGCTGGTCGAGCTCGTCGTGCGCGAAGGCCAACAGGTCAGGCGCGGCGATCTGCTCGCACGCATCGACGATCGCGGGATTCGTGCCGCACTCGAGCAGGCGCGCGCGCAGCTCGAAGTCAGCGAGGCGCAGCTGAAGGCAGCGATGCTCGATCTCGAGCGGTTTGGCCGGCTGCGCGACGACCATGTCATCTCGATTCAGCAGATCGATCAGCAGCAGGCACAAGTCGACCAGCTGCACGCGACCGTACGCACCAATCGTGCGGCGATTGCGGCTCGCGAAGTGCAGCTTTCCTACACGCGCATCTATTCGCCGACCGACGGCCGGGTCGGGATCCGCAACTTCGATGAGGGCAGCTTCGTGCGTGCCGCAGACACCGAGGGGCTGTTCTCGGTCGTGTTGCTCGATCCGATCAGCGTCGAGATTTCGCTGCCGCAGAGCATGTTGCCGTCGGTGCAGGCGCTGTTGCACGACGCGGGCACGAAGCCGCCGCAGGTGCTCGCATACGACAGCGACGGCGGCACGTTGCTCGGCGAAGGCGGCCTGGCCCTGATCGACAATCGAGTGTCGGTGGCAACCGGCACGATTCGCGTCAAGGCTGACTTCGCGAATCAGCAAGGCAAGCTGTGGCCGGATCAAACCGTCGCGGTCGCGGTGCAGTCGCGCATGCTGCATGACGCGCTCGTCGTGCCGCAGGTCGCAATTCAGCGCGGCCCCGACAGCGACGTCGTCTATCGCGTGCGCGATGAGCTCGCCGAGATCGTGCCGGTGCAAGTGCTGTATTCGGACGAGAAGATCGCAGCGCTGACCGGCGTCGAAGCCGGCGACATGATCGTCGTCGACGGGCAGTCGCGCCTGCGCGCCGGTGCACGCGTCAAGGTGCAGCTCGGCGAGAAACCGAGCGGTCAGGGCGGCAGGCCTTCCATCGAACAACCGACGCGGCGGAGCGAGTCATGAACGTCGGGCGCGGCATTCCCGCCTGGTGCATGGCGCATCCGGTCGGCACGACCCTGCTCGCGATCGCGCTGATGTTGCTCGGGGCATTCGCCTTCCCGCAGCTGGCGATTGCGCCGCTGCCCGCTGCGGATTTTCCGACGCTGCAAATCAATGCAACCCTGCCCGGCGCCAGCGCGGAGACGATGGCGTCCTCGGTCGCGACCCCGCTCGAAGTGCAGTTCAGCTCGGTGCCGGGCGTGCGCCAGATGACTTCCTCGAGCGCGTTCGGCACCACGCAGATCACGCTGCAATTCGAGCTCGAGAAGAGCATCGACAGCGCGGTCCAGGAAGTGCAGGCGGCGATCAACACGGCGTCGTCGCGCTTGCCGGCGGCGATGCCGAGCCTGCCGACCTGGCGCAAAGTGAATCCCGGCGACAGCCCGATCCTGATGATCTCGATGACCTCCGACACGCTGCCGCTGACCGAGGTCAGCGACTACGCGGAGACGCTGATCGCGCGGCAGATCAGTCAGATCGACGGCGTCGGCCAGGCGAACATCATGGGCCAGAAGCGGCCCGCGATCCGCATTCAGGCCGCATCCGAGAAACTGACCGCGGCAGGACTCACGCTCGCCGACGTGCGCGCCGTGATTCAGCGCGCGAGCATCAACCAGCCGAAGGGCGCGCTGTTCGGCAGCAACCGCATGTCGACGATCGCGGCCAACGACCAGCTGGTGACGCCGAACGAGTATGCGGATCTGGTCGTGGCGTATCGCAACAGCGCGCCGGTGTTCCTGCGGGACGTGGCCACTACCACAGCGGGCGCGGAGAACGACTATGTGCACGCGTGGGCGGGTGGCAAGCCCGGCGTGATCATCACCGTGCAACGCGAGCCCGGCGCCAACGTCGTGGCGACCGGTGACCGGGTCAAGGAGGCGCTGCCGCGGCTGCGCGATGCGCTGCCGGCGAGCGTCGACCTCGAGATTCTCAATGACCGGACGCGCACGATTCGCGCCTCGCTGCACGAGGTCGAGCTGACGCTGATGGTCGCCATGATCCTGGTGATCGGCGTGATGGCACTGTTTCTGCGGCAGCTCGCCGCTACCGCCATTGTGACCGCGGTGCTGTGCGTCACGCTCATTGCAGTAAGCGGCGCGATGTACATCGCTGGCTTCACGCTCAACAATCTGACACTGGTCGCGATCATCATCTCGGTCGGTTTCATCGTCGACGATGCGATCGTCGTCATCGAGAACATCCATCGGCACATCGAGGACGGCATGTCGCGGGCGCGGGCGGCGCTGCAGGGGGTGAGCGAGATCGCCGGCACGGTGTTGACGATCGGCATCTCGCTGATCGCGGCGTTCATCCCGCTGCTGTTCATGCCGGGTTTCATCGGCAAGCTGTTTCGCGAGTTCGCACTGACGGCTGCGGCGGCAATCGTCATCTCCGCCGCAGTGGCGCTGACGCTGGCCCCGACGCTGGCCGCGCTGTTCATGAAGTCGGCCGGGCATACGGCCAAGGCGCGGCTGACGCTGCTGCGCTACTACGATCGCGGGCTCACCTGGGCGCTGGCCCATCAGCGCGCAACGCTCGGAGTATTCGGCGCAACGGTCGTCGTCGCAGTGCTCGGCTTCGTCTTCATTCCAAAAGGCTTCTTCCCGCTGCAGGACATCGGTTTCCTGTCCGGCACGACGCAGGCGCGTCCGGACATCTCGTTCGCAGAGATGACGCGGAAGCATCGCGAGATGGAGCGCATGGTCGCCGCCGATCCTGCCGTTGCCGGCTACGCGCACGCCGTCGGTCCGACTGCCAACAACCAGCTGAACTCAGGCGGCCGGCTCTGGGTAGTCCTGAAGGAGCCGCAGGACCGCGACGCGAACGCGAGCGAAGTCATCGACCGGCTGCGACCGAAGTTCGCGCAGATTCCGGACTTCCAGGTCGTCCTGCGCGCGCAGCAGGACATCAACCTGACCGCCGGCACCCCTCGAGGACAGTACCTTTATGTATTGCGCGGGCAGGACAGCGACGAGCTGAACAAATGGACGCAACAGCTGACGGATCGTCTGAAGGACTCGCCGAAGTATACGGACGTGTCGAACGACCTGGTCCTCGGCGCGAGCGTCACGCGCGTAGCGATCGATCGCGCGGCCGCTGCGCGATTCGGCCTGACGGCGAGCGACATCGACAATGCGCTTTACGACGCCTTCGGCCAGCGCCAGATCAACGAGATCCAGACCGAGACCAACCAATACAAGATCATCCTGGAGCTGAGCACCGCGCAGCGAGGCAACGCCGCGAGCCTCGCGTACTTCCGGTTGCGCTCGCCTGCGAGCGGCGAGCTCGTGCCGCTTTCCGCCGTCGCGACAGTGCAGCCGCCCGAAACCGGACTGCTGTCCATCGCACATGACGGCATGCAGCCCGCTGCGAACATCTCGTTCAACCTCGCGCCGGGGGTCGCGCTCGGCGACGCGGTCAGCACGCTGAATGCAATGCGCGTCGAGTTGGGAATGCCGGTCTCGGTCGTCGGCACATTCCAGGGTGCGGCGCGCGCGTTCGAGGATTCGCTGGCTTCGCAGCCGCTGTTGATCCTCGCCGCACTGCTCGCGGTCTACATCATTCTCGGCGTGCTGTACGAGAGCTTCGTGCATCCGCTGACGATCCTTTCGACGCTGCCGTCGGCCGCCACCGGTGCGATCCTGCTGCTGTGGGTGAGCGGCAACGACTTCTCGATCATGGCCCTGATCGGCGTGATCCTGCTGATCGGCATCGTGAAGAAGAACGGCATCCTGATGATCGACTTCGCGCTGCAGGCGCAACGCGAGCGCGGCCTGACGGCGCAGGCCGCGATTCATGAAGCCTGTCTGACGCGCTTCCGGCCGATCGTCATGACGACGCTGGCCGCGCTGTTCGGCGCAGTGCCGCTGACACTCGGCCTCGGCGCCGGTGCGGAGCTGCGCCAGCCGCTCGGTCTCGCGATCGTCGGCGGCCTGATCCTGAGCCAGATGCTGACGCTGTTCACGACGCCGGTCGTGTACCTGACGCTCGACCGGCTGCTGCGGCGACGCCCGGTGCCGTCTGTGCAAACGATTGCAAGCGGCGAATTGCCAGTGTAGTCTGCTCCCCGGTGCCTACCCGGGGAGATCTCTCATGGCTCGGATGACGTCCTTTGCGCTCTTCGCGCTCGCGTTCGCGGGCACGGCTCTCGCGGCCGACAGCACGCCCGCGCCGAAAACTTCACGGCCGCATTGTTCGCAGGGCGAATCGTTCGACGTGCACACTGGCAGCTGCCGTCCGCAATCGCATACCGCGGAGCTGAAGAGCCAGAAGGATCGTCCGTACCTGGTCGTGCCGCGCAAGATTCCGACCTCGGGCACGCCGTACGATCTGTACCTGGTCGAAACGCGCGATGAGATCTACGTGCCGGTCGGCGTGCGCAAGCCCGCGGGCCAAGGCCCGTTCCCGGCGGTGCTGGTCGGCTCCGGCAACGGGGTCGGCGGCTTCTCGCGCATCGAAGCGGCGCTGTACCGCCTCGAGCCGATGATGGACGAAATGCTCAAGCGCGGTTACGTGGTCGCGTTCGCGAACTATCGCAACGAGATTCCGGAAGCCTTCAACAGCGCTGACCGCTCGAAAAACCTCGAGGACACGATCAGCGGCGGCGCGCGCGTGCTGAAGTCGACCGCGACGCTCGACTCGGACGACTACATCGCGCTCATCGAGCACCTGCAGAACCTGCCGTTCGTGCGCAAGCAGGACGTCGGCACGATCGGCGTGTCGCACTCGGGCGAGCTGCAGGCGAAGGCGGCTTCACAGATCACCTGGGGCGGCGGCGTGCTGATCGAAGGCGCTTCCTATGAATTCCTGGCCGTCGATACCTCCAAGGCGCCGCGTAAAGACGGCGTGATGCAGCTGCAGGATCCCGATCTCGTGAAGAAGATCGCGAACAAGCAGAAGGCGATGGCGCGCATCCAAAACATGAAGACGCCGTTCCTGCACCTCGGCCGCGACCGCGACCATCTGCAGGGCGTGTTCCGTACGCTGTACGACTGGATGACCGAGGCGGGGGTCAAAGACCAGACGTGGATCTCGGCGGACCATGAGACGCACGGCTACGGCTTGCTGTATCGCCAGGAAGACGGCTCGTACGCGCCGGATCAGATGCAGAAGAAGTCGTTCGACGAGTGGATGACGTTCTTCGACGAGCACCTGCACAACACTGCGCAGCGCTGAGCTCGACAGCTATCAGACCAGAAACAACTCTCGCCAAGGCGCGAAGGCGCGAAGGAAGAAGAGAACAAAAACTCTTTCGCGGATTCTTTCCGGCCTTGGCGCCTTCGCGCCTTGGCGAGAGATATTCTTCTCCCAACTCAGGGCAGGGCGGCGCGCAGGGCGCCGACCGCCCTGGCGATGTACTTCTCCACCATGCTCTTCGAGACCCGCAGCGCCGCGGCGATCTCTTCGTGACTGTGGCCTTCGATGCGCTGCATGAGCAGCGCCCGGCGGCATTTCGCCGGCAAGCGTTCGAGCGCTGTCGCGATCGAGCGCAGGGCCTGCTCGGCAGCGAGCACGTCATCGGGCGCCGAGCTGCCGCGCGGCGCATCCGCTGCATCCTCGATTTGCACGACGACGCCGAGGCGTTGCAGATCGCGCTGGCGCCGTGCGTGCTGGCGCGCGCGGTCGGTGAGCAGATTGACGGCCACGCGAAACAGGAACGCTTTCGGGTCGCGCACTGCGAGCCAGTGCTCGTAGCTCTGCAGGCGCAAATAGCATTCCTGGGCGATGTCGTCGGCATCCGCGTCGGGCAGACGCGCGCCGAGAAAGCGCAGCAGCTCGGCATGCGCAGCGCCGCGCAACTGCACGACGCGCGGCCACTGCGGTGGCGTATTTGCAAACGATTGCAGCAGGGAATTACAGCAATGCCGTCGACCGGCTGGCAACGCGCCGGCCCGCTTGCCAGTGGCGCGGCGCGGCGGTAAGGTACGGGCCACCGCGCAATCGTTTGCAGCGCGGCATTCCCCGGCCACAGCGCCGGCGCGAGGCCACAGATGGTTGCCCGAGTATCCGAACGCAAGACGATCACGTCCGAGGACATCGATCCGCGCCACGACTGGCAGCGGCCGCTCGGCGCGCCGGGCGTCATGAACGTCGACTTCGAGGAGCGCGTCGATTTCCGGCGGCTGCACCGCTATCGGCTCGCGCGGGCGCGCCAGGCGTTGAAGAATTCCGAGCTCGGCGCGCTGCTGGTGTTCGACAACAACAACATCCGCTATCTCACCAGCACCGCCATCGGCGAGTGGGCGCGCGACAAGATGTGTCGCTTCGCGGTGCTCGCCGGCGACGGCGAGCCGCACCTGTGGGACTTCGGCTCGGCCGCTGCACACCATCGCATCTACGCGCCGTGGCTGCAGCCGATCTGCTGTCACGCCGGCATGGTCGGCTTGCGCGGCACCGTGCCGCCCGATGCCGGACTGATCAAGCGCGCCGCACTGGAGATCAAAGCAGTGCTGGACGAGAACGGCGTCGGCAAGATGCCGCTCGGCGTCGATGTGGTCGAGCCGCCGATGCTGTTCGAGTTGCAGCGGCTCGGTATCGATGTGCGCGACGGCCAGCAGACGCTGCTCGACGCGCGAGAGATCAAGAGCCGCGACGAGATCATGCTGTTGAACACGGCGGCGTCGATGGTCGACGGCGTCTACCAGATGATCTACGAGCAGCTGAAGCCTGGCGTGCGCGAGTCGGACATCGTCGCGCGCGTCAACAAGATGCTGTACGAGATGGGCTCCGACGACGTCGAGGCAGTGAATGCCGTGGCCGGCGAGCGCTGCAGCCCGCATCCGCACAACTTCACCGATCGTATCGTGCGGCCCGGCGACCAGGCGTTCTTCGACATCATCCAGGCCTACATGGGCTACCGCACCTGCTATTACCGCACCTTCAGCGTCGGCAAAGCGACACCGCCGCAGCACGATGCGTATCGCAAGGCTCGCGAGTGGATGGATGCCGCGATCGAGCGCGTGCGCCCGGGCGTCGGCACCGACCAGATCGCCGCAGTGTTTCCCAAGGCGCAGGAGTTCGGCTTCCCCGACGAGATGGAAGCGTTCGCGCTGCAGTTCGGGCATGGCCTCGGCGTCGCGCTGCACGAGCGGCCGATCATCAGTCGCCTGGTCTCGTTCGACAAACCGTACGAGATCAAGGCAGGGATGGTGTTCGCGCTCGAAACCTACTGCCCGGCGACCGACGGGCGCTCCGCCGCGCGCATCGAGGAAGAAGTGGTCGTGACCGACAAGGGCTGCGAAATCATCACGCTGTTCCCGGCGCAAGAGCTGCCGATCGCGAATGAATACTGAGCTGTACATCGGCGGCACCTGGCGCAAAGCGTCCTCGGGGGAGCGCATTGCGGTTCTCGATCCGGCGAGCGGCGCGGTGTTCGCCGAAGTCGCGAGCGCCGGCGTGGAAGATGGCATGAGCGCTGTCGCGAGCGCTGCTGATGCACTGCCGGCCTGGAGTCGCACGGCGCCGCGCGAGCGCGCGGAGATTCTGCGCCGCACGTTCGAGCTGATGACCCAGCGGCAGCAGTCTATCGCTGAGCTCATCGTGCGCGAGAACGGCAAGGCGATGAGCGATGCCGTCGCCGAAACGCGCTACGCCGCGGAGTTCTTCCGCTGGTACGCGGAGGAAGCAGTGCGCGCGATCGGCGAAGTGTCGCGAGCGCCGAGCGGCGCGAACCGGATCCTCGTACTGATGCAGCCCATCGGCGTCTCGGTGCTGGTGACGCCATGGAATTTCCCGGCGGCGATGGCGACGCGCAAGATCGGACCGGCACTCGCGGCCGGTTGCACCGTGGTGCTCAAGCCTGCTTCGGATACGCCGCTGACGGCTCTCGCTGTCGCGGCAATTCTCGAGGAAGCCGGCGCGCCTGCGGGTGTCGTCAACGTGATCCCGTCCAAGCAGTCCGGCAAAGTCGTCGGTGCGATGCTGCACGATCCGCGCGTCCGCAAGCTGTCGTTCACGGGTTCGACCGAGGTCGGGCGTGTGTTGCTGGCGCAGGCGTCCGATTGCGTCGTGAGCAGCTCCATGGAACTCGGCGGCAATGCTCCGTTCCTGGTGTTCGACGACGCGGACGTCGAAGCGGCCGTGCAGGGTGCGATGATCGCGAAGATGCGCAATGGCGGTCAGGCGTGCACTGCGGCCAATCGCTTTCTGGTGCAGAAGGGCATCGCGCCCGCCTTCGTGAAGCGCTTCACCGAAGCGATGCGCGCGGTCAAGGTCGGCAACGGTCTCGAAAGCGGCGTCGGCCTCGGCCCGCTCATCAACGCTGCTGCCTGCAACACCGTGCAGGAGCTCGTCGACGAGGCAGTCGGCAGCGGTGCGCGCGTGTTGACTGGCGGACGCAGGATCGACGGCGCCGGCTATTTCTATCCGCCGACCGTGCTCGAGCGCGTCCCGGCGACGGCGCGGATCCTGACGCAGGAGATCTTCGGTCCGGTCGCGCCCGTCGTCGAGTTCGAAGACGAAGCGCAGGCAATCGCGCTTGCGAACGACACCGAGTACGGCCTCATCTCCTATCTCTACACGAGCGATCTGCGACGCGGGCTGCGCGTCGCAGAACAGCTCGAAGCCGGGATGGTCGGCCTCAACCGGGGCGTCGTGTCCGACCCCGCCGCGCCGTTCGGCGGCGTCAAGCAGAGCGGCCTCGGGCGCGAGGGGTCGCACGACGGACTGCTGGAGTTCCTCGAGAAGAAATACGTCGCGGTCGAGTGGTAGCGAGTCACTTCGGCAGCTTGCGATTGAAGAAATCGAGCGCCTGGCCGATCGCCTTGAGCTGAATCTCGTCCGGCTGGTACTTGCCGCTGGCGTCCTGCTTCACGCGCAGCACGTAGCCGTGCACGTCGTGATCGTAGGAGACGTGCTCGGGATTGAGCCCGGCTTCTTTCGCCCACTCATACGACGTCTCGAACAGTCCCTGCATGTGGTCGTGATCGCGGTTCATGAACATGAGCGGCACCTTGATCCGCTTCAGGCGCTCGAGGGCGATCTTCTTGTTCACGTGCGGCAGCACCTTGTCCATCGTCTGCAGCTGCGCTTCCTCGACGTCGAATACTTTCGGATCGAGCTGCAGGAACTCGCTGGCATCGGGCTCGGAGACGATCGCCGCGGCGACGTCCAGTCCTTCGGCGCCGGCTTTGAGGATCATGCCGCCGGCGTGACTGTTGCCGATCAGCCCGACGCGCTGCGCATCGACGAACGGCAGGCGCCGCACGCCCTCGATGATGCTGATGAGGTCGTTGTATTCCAGTGCCGGCCGATTCAGCACCTGGTTCGCCTCGTGATGCGAGACCTTGAGGGGCGGCGCCGTCTCGTAGGCAAACCACGCCTCGGCGCGGTACGTGATCCACGCAACGGCATAGCCCGCATCCAGAAAGCGCGACATCGTGTAGCCCGCGGGCCCGTGCACGTAGTTGCGGACTGCGGGAATCCCTGCACCGCCGTTACCGCTGAACAGCAGGACGATCGGGAATGGACCTGCGCCCTTCGGTTTGCGCAGGCCGATCGGTGTCAGCAGTCCGTCGACCGTTTCCATCAGCATGATGTCGACGGGAATGTCCGAGCCTGCGACCGGCTCGGTCATGACGACGCTGTCGTACGGCGCGGTCACGGTCGGCGGACCATAAGGGACCTGTTGCGCGGCCGCGCCGCCGGCGAAGCTCGCGAGCACGGCGAGCGCCGTGAGGGTTCTGCATTTCATTGGGACCTCTTGCTGTTGTTGCCGCATTACTCAGCGCAGGGTGGGGCGCCGGCGACCGAACTGTAGCGCATATGCAAACGATTGCACTAACCAAAACGCCGGTGTAATCTCCCCGCTACCAGAACAGGAAGGTGTCGAAGCCCGGGTGCGAGCCGCGCCCGCGCACTCGAATCGGCCGACGCCGCCACGCGACGTCGAGCGGTCTGTGAGCTGCAGTCCGGGGGGAAATTGATGCGTCGTACACCAGCCTCGCTCGTGTCTGCGTCGCCGCCACAGTCGTGCGGCGAGCCGCTCGTGCGAGGCCGGCGTGCGTTCCTCGGCTGTGTCGCCGGCGCCGCGCTCGCTGCAGTGCTGCCGACTGCCAGTGCGCAAACACCCGCGCGCCGCGAAGTTCGCGTGGGTGGCAAGCGCGCCAAGGTCATCGACTTTCACGCTCACTGCGCGATTGCCGAAGTCGCCGAGCTCGTGAAAGGCACGCCGCTCGCGCGCGAAATTCCGGCAATGATGCTGCTCGGACCGAAGCGCATCGCCGCGATGGACGCGCGCGGCATCGACGTGCAGGCCCTCAGCATCAATCAGTATTGGTGGTACGACGCAGAGCGCGAGCTCGCCGGCAAGATCGTGCGCGCGCACGACGAAGCGCTCGCTGCGTGGTGCAAGCAGCACCCGGACCGCTTCGTCGCGCTCAGTTCCGTGGCGCTGCAATTTCCGGATCTCGCCGCCGAACAGCTCGAGTATGCAGTGCGCAAGCTCGGCCTGCGGGGCGCGTCGGTCGGCGGCCACGTGAAAGGCGAAGTGCCGTCGGGTCCGAAGTACGACGCCTTCTGGGCGAAGGCCCAGCAGCTCGACGTGCCGGTGTTCATGCATCCGGGCGGCGCCGAGAACATCGTGCGCGACGGCGCGTGGGACGGCAAAGGCGATCTCGGCAACATCATCGGCAATCCGCTCGAGACCACCTTCTTCCTGTCGCATCTGATTTTCGACGGCACGCTCGATCGCTTCCCGCGCCTGAAAGTCGGCGCCGCGCATGCGGGCGGCTACCTGCCGTCCTATCTCGGCCGCAGCGAGGTCGCGTGCAAGGTCCGCAAGAATGCAGCCTGCGCCAATACGCGCAACCCGAGCGAATACTTCCGCAGCCAGATCATCGTCGACTCGATGATCTTCTCCGCCGAAGGCCTGCGGCATCTGGTCGCCGAGGTAGGCGCTGGACAGGTCGTCTACGGATCGGACATTCCGTACGACTGGCCCGATGCCATCGACCTGATCGTCGCCGAACGCTCGCTCGAGGACGCGGACAAGCTCGCGATCCTCGGCGGCAACCTGGCGCGCTTGTTGCGGATCTCGACCTGAGCGTCCGCGCGATTTGCCAAACCAAACGACCGAAGCAAATGACTCCAGAGTAAGGGGGATACGCTGATGCAGCGCTACTTCAGATCCAAATCCACGATGACCGGGCTGGTCGCAGTCTCGGGTCTTCTGGTGGGGCTCGATGCGACCCCCGCAGCCGCGCAGGAGGCAGCGAACACCAGCACCGCCCAGCAGGGCGTGCTGCAGGAAGTGGTGGTGTCGGCGCGTCGCGAAGCAGAGTCGGTGCAGGACATCCCGACCTCGATCACAGCCTTCACGCCCGAGAAGCTCGAGCAGCATCAGATGACGAGCACGCAGGACCTGGAGGAGTTCACGCCGAACCTGCGCATCGACATCGGCGCACGCGCAGTCAACGCGGACTTCTCGATCCGCGGCGTCACGCCGCAGGGCGCCGGCGGCTCGCCGACGACCAACCCGGCGGTCGGCCAGTACATCAACGGGGTCTACGTCGGCTCGCGCATCGTGAACGTGATGTCGACGCTGGATCTCGAGCGCATCGAAGTACTGCGCGGTCCGCAGGGCACGCTGTTCGGCAAGAACACGACGGCCGGTGCCGTCAACATCGTCACGCACCGCCCGACCGACAAGGCGGAAGGCGAGGTCATGCTGCGCACCGGCAGCCACAATCGCCAGGACGCGCGACTGATCGTGAATGCGCCGCTCGGCGAAACGGTGTTCGGACGCATCGCCGTCGGCCAGGACAAGGACGACGGCTACTACAAGAACCTGACCTACAACGACGGTGCCAGCGACCGCAACGTAAAGACCTACCAGGCGTCGCTGCGCTGGGTGCCGAGCGATGAGCTGACCTTCGATGCGACCTGGTCGTTCATGGATCAGAACGAGAACAATCGCGGCGGCGATTGCCGCTTCGTGCAGGAGACCAGCTTCCAGAGACTGTACAACCAGCTGTCCGGCGACAACTTCGAGGCGCGCTGTCGCGAGAGCGAAGCTGCCGGCCGCTACAATTTCTATGCGGACGAGCGGCAGTTCCTGCGCGCGCAGTCGGAGTCGATCGTCGGCGAAGCCGCGTGGGAAGGCGGCCAGATGGGCATTTTCGACGACCTCGGCGCCAAGGCGAGCATCGGTCGACGCACGTTCGGCTATCGATTCTCGGTCGACGTCGACATGACGGTCGCGCCCGCCGAGACGCGCGGGCATTTCGGTCCCGCGACCTTTCCGCAAGGCGGCGAATCGCTGACCGGCGAACTCGCTACCCACGCGAAGATCGGCATTGCCGACATCATCCTCGGCTACAGCTACATCGACGAGGCGGGCCACGAAGGCGGCCCGAAGAGCCAGTGCTGGGCGCAGTACGCGGCGGTTGCGGGCACCGGACAGAGCGTGACGTGCATCGGCGCGTCCGGCTTCTACTTCGGCAACAACCCGCTCAACACCACCGGCGTCGGAGCATCGCCGTTCGTGACGCACGAGAGCGGCTCGTCCACTACGCAGGGCATTTTCACGCACATCAAGTGGCAGTTCCTGCCGTGGTTCCGGCTCGAGACCGGTGCGCGCTACACCAAGGACAAGAAGGACTTCTTCAACGTCGAAGGCGGCGTCACGCCGACCGGAGACTTCCGCGGCTTCACCTGGGTGCTGAACGACGACACTGTCGACCTGTTCGGCGACGGCTCGACCGAGTTCACGAAGACCACGCCGACCGTGTCGCTGAATTTCATGACGCCGGAGCCGATCGGCTTCGTCGACGATGCCCTGATGTACCTGTTGTGGTCGCAGGGTTTCCAGAGCGGCGGCTTCAACACCGAGCTGGAAGTCTCGCGCATCCCGCAGCTCGCGCCGCTCCTCGTGTACAAGCCGGAGACGCTGGACAACTATGAGATCGGCTTCAAGACGACGCTGTTAGACCGTCATCTGCGCCTGAATCTCGCGCTGTTCCGGATGGATTACAAGGACAAGCAGGAAGCGATCAACATCGACAACGCCAACGGCGAGTTCGGCCCGAACACGGCGATCGAAGTGATCCAGAACGCGGCGGAGGCGACGATCAAAGGCTACGAGCTCGAGTTCCAGGCGCTGCTCGGCGCCGGCTTCTCCATCGACGGCGGCCTGGCGCGCCAGAGGCCGGAGTACACCGACTACACTGTGTTCGATCCGGAGACGGGTGCGGAGGTCGACCTGACCGGCACGCCCGTCAACACGCAGCCTCAGAACACTTTCACCGGCAACATCAATTGGCAGACAACCCTTCCCAACAACGCGGGGCTGTCGGCGCGCCTGGGTTTGTACTGGCAGGACGAGACCGATACCGGCGTCACGACGGCAGCGCAGATCGCGGCCGGCGAGCAGACGCAGTGTCATCAAGACAGCTACACAACCTTCAATGCGCGCCTGGGCTGGACCGATCCGCAAGACCGCTGGACGGTCGCGCTGTCAGGCCGCAACCTCACGAACGAGGTCGTGCTCGATGCGTGCACACTCTCGATCGCCACGCGCGGCGTATGGCACCCGATCTATCAGGACGAGCGCACCTGGGCGCTCGAGGCGAATTACCGCTTCGGCATGTGACCTGACGAGGCGGTATGAGAGGGGCTCGCGCGGCTCGCGAGCCCCTCTCTTCTATATACGGCTCACTGGTGGAAAGTGCGCCAGAACGAGATGAAGCCGTCGACCTCGGCGGCGAACTGCCGCGGATGCTCGCGGTACGGGAAGTGGCCGGCCTCGTTCATGAGCACCAGTTTCACGCGGCCTTCGTGCCCGCCGAGGATGTCGAACATTGCCATCTCCGAGCGCATCATCGCGTACGGATCGCCGGCTTCCCAGCTCAGCGTGTCCTGCTTGCCGACGATCATCATCACCGGCATGCGCATCCCGTCGCGTCGTGCTGCGTCCCACATGCGCTGGCGATATTCGAGCGTGAGCTGGCCACTGGGCAGCGCCGCCGCGCGCAGTCCTGCATACTTTTCGCGCGCAACTTTCGACTTCGGCTGATCTGCCATCCAGGCATCGGCTCGCAGCGCGGGCTCGTCCCAGGTCTTCGGCGTATGACCGAGCAGCCGCAGCCGGCAGGCGCGTCCCTCGTAAGTTGCCTGCGAGTCCTTGCACTGCTCCTTCTCGGCGGCGTCGTGCTTCGTCTGTTGCTCGAGCGGCGGCATCTGCGGGCCGTGGGCGACGATCGTGAGCGTCTTGACGACTTCGGGATGTTCCACCGCGAGATAGAACGCAACGGCGCCGCCGGAGGAATGACCGACGACGTGCGACGGGCCGAGCTTCAGCGTCTGGATCAGGTTGTAGGCGTGCTTGACCTCGCCCGCGTAACTCAGATCGGCGTCGTTTTTGGGATTGTCGGTCATGCCCGCCGCGCTCTTGTCGAACGCGATCACGTGATAGCGCTTCGCGAGCAGCGGAATGACCGGCGAGAAATTGTTGGCCGAGGACGTCGTGCCGCGACCGCCGCCGTGAATCAGCAGCAGCGGCTCGCCCTGGCCGTACTCGTAATAGCGCGTGCGCTGGCCGGCGACGTCGATGAATTTTGCCTTGAGCCCGTCGACTTCCGCAGCCGGCGCGGGATCGTAAGCGGGCGCTGCGCGCACGGCGCCGAGGCTCAACGCGCTCGATGCCAGTGTCGCAGCAATGATCAAACGGAGCGCCGTGCGGCGCGAGCTCGATTCAGTCATGGTCGGACCTCGATGATCAGCGGGAAATCGGTGCGGTATGGCAGTGATCGCAAGTGTCGCTCAGCGCGCGCAGCGTCACGGCATCGCGCGCCGGCGCCTGGGGCACCAGCGCTGAATGGCATTCGTTGCACGGCCACTCACGTCGCAGCACGCTTCGATGGACCTGCTCGAAGTGCCAGTAACCGTCGCGCGATTTCTGTAGCAACTGTTCGAGCTGCGCAGCGGTCATGGTCGGCGACCACGACGCGCCCGGTGCGGCCGGCGGCGGAGCGGGCGCCGCTTGCGCAACAGGCTTCGCGGCGTTGTTCATCACCTGCGCTGCTGCCGACTGTCCGGCGATGCGCCCGATGAGGATCGACGGCCCGGTGAACGTTCCGTCCAACCCCGCCATGCCGTTGATGCCTGCCGAGCCAGTGATTTCGCCGCCGGCATAGAGGCCGGGAATCGGCTGGTGGTTCCTGTCGAGCACGCGTGCGCGCAGGTCGATTGCGACGCCGCCCATGTTCTTGTGTGCCATCGGGAAGAACTGCACGGCGAAGAACGGCGGAGTCGTGATCGCGACGCGCGGCTCCCAGGTTGCCTGCGGATCCTGGTCGAGGCCCTGACCGAATGACTCGAGCTCCGGGTCCCGACCACTCGCGACAGCTTCGTTATAGCGGCGCACGGTTTCTTCGAGAGTCGCTGGTGGCAGGTGCGCAAGCTTTGCGAGCTCCGCGAGCGAGCCCGCTGTCTTCGTGAGGCCGGGATTTTCGAGCACCTGCGCCGCGAGCTGCGGGCGATCGGCCCAGTCGGCGGCGCCGACACGGAACGAGCCCTTGGTCTGCGAATCGAAGATCGCCCAGTAAGTGCTGCCGGGCTGCGCCAGCACCGTGCGATAGACATGTCGATCGAAACCGCGCGGATCGACGAAGCGCTTGCCCTCGGCGTTCACCCAGATTGCGCGCGGGTTGCCGCCGCCGAGGCCGAGCGTGCCGCCCGGATCGCGCGGATCGGGAATGGCCGCGTAACTGTTGTACTGGCGATCGATGCGATACACCGCCGCGCCGGCGGCTTCCGCCATGTCGAGCCCGATGCCCAGCGAGAACTTGCCCGAGCCGGTCAGCAGCTTTGGCGGCACCGGCGCGTCCTTCGGCCAATGCTCGCGGGATTTGGCGAGATTGCGCTGGAAACCGCCGGTCGCGAGCACGACGGCCGGCACGCGGATCGTGACTTGCTCGTGCGTGCGCAGATCGGTGGCCTGGACGCCCGCTATGCGACCGTTCTCGACGATGAGTCGCGTCGCCTCGGTGTTCCAGAGGAATGTGACGTTCGGATAGCGCAGCGCCTCGCGAAACAGCGGGCGCACCAGGTTCAGGCCGCGCCGGTGGGTCATGTGGAAGCGCGGAATGCTGTTGCCGTGACTCGCCGCGACGCGGTCGAAGGTCACGCCGATGGCCGTCAGGAAATCGTAGATATCGGTGCGCGAATGGGCGATGTAGTAGCGCGTCCATTCTTCGTTCGGATCCTGCGTCCATGCAGACCAGTCGCGCCAGGCGAGCTCCGGCGTGTCGTGCAGGCCGAGCGCTTCCTGCAGCGGCGAGCCGATCACCGCGACGCCGCCGGTCTGAATGCCATGCCCGCCGAACACCGAGTTCATGTCGAGCACCAGCACGCGCGCGCCGCTGCGCGCGAGGTCGATGCTGGCCGAAAGCCCGGCGAGGCTCGCGCCGACGACCACGACCTGCGGCTCGCCGGCGGGAGCGGACGCAGTTTCCGCGGCACGCGCGGCGTCGCCGCCAGCCAGCAGCAGCGCGGCCAGCATGCCGCAGCAGGATCGCACCACGCGCATGTCCGCTCCGCCAGAGAGCCAGTTGTGCAAACGTTTGCAGCCGGCATTACAGCACCGCGCGCGGCGTGCAGTCAACGCGCCGGGCGGCTTGCGAGGGGCGGGGCCTTGCCTGTAAGGTGGCCGCTCGCTTGAGCAATCGTTTGCAGGCGGTTCAATGCCCTCAGCCGAAGTTCGCAGCACCGCGGCGGCCGCCGTGCCGCGCAAGCCCTTCTATCGCATCCTGTACGTGCAGGTGCTGATCGGCATCGCGCTCGGCGTGCTGCTCGGCCAGCTCTGGCCCGACGTCGCGGTCGACATGAAGCCGCTCGGCGACGGCTTCATCAAGCTGATCAAGATGGTGATCTCGCTGATCGTGTTCTGCACGGTCGTGACCGGCATCGCCGGCATGAACGACATGAAGAAGGTCGGACGCGTCGGCGCCAAGGCGCTCATCTACTTCGAGGTCGTGTCGACGCTCGCGCTGGTGATCGGCCTGGTCGTCGGCAACTGGCTGCGGCCCGGCGACGGCTTCAACGCCGATCCGGCGACGCTCGACAGCGCGGCGGTGATGCAGTACGCGCACCAGGCGACGGAGCAGAGCATCCACGAGTTCCTGCTCGACATCATTCCGCAGACGGTGACCAGCGCCTTCACGCAGGGGAGCATCCTGCAGGTGATCCTGGTCTCGATCCTGTTCGGCTTCGCGCTGACCGCGCTCGGTGAGCGCGGCAAGCCGCTCAACGACGTGATCGTCTCGCTCAAGGTCGTCGTGTTCCGCATCATCGACGTGATCCTGCGGCTCGCGCCGATCGGCGCGTTCGGCGCGATGGCCTTCACCGTCGGCAAGTACGGGTTCGCGTCGCTCCTGCCGCTGGTGAAGCTGGTATTCACGTTCTATCTCACCTCGATCGCCTTCATCCTGCTGGTGCTCGGGCCGATCGCGCGCTGGGCGGGCTTCAGCGTGCTGAAGTTCCTCAAGTACATCCGCGAGGAGATCCTGATCGTGCTCGGCACGAGCTCCTCCGACAGTGCGCTGCCGTCGCTGATGCAGAAGCTGGAGAAGCTCGGCTGCTCGCGCCCCGTGGTCGGCCTGGTGGTGCCGACGGGCTACACCTTCAACACCGACGGTACGGCGATCTACATGTCGATGGCGGCACTGTTCGTGGCGCAGGCGACCAACACGCCGCTGACGCTGACGCAACAGCTGGTGATTCTCGGCGTTGCCATGATCACGTCGAAGGGCGCGAGCGGCGTGAGCGGCGCGTCGTTCATCGCGCTGGTCGCGACGCTGGCCGTGATCCCGACGATTCCGGTCGCGGGCATGGCGCTGATCCTCGGCATCGATCGCTTCATGAGCGAAGCGCGCGCGCTCACCAACATGATCAGCAACGGCGTCGCCACCGTCGTGATCTCGAAGTGGGAAGGCGAGCTGGATAAGGCGACGCTCGACGCCGGGCTGGAGCAGGGGCCTGGGTCGTAGCGGTCAGCGTGCGATCTGCGCGACGACCGGTGCTTCCTCGCGGGCGCCGAGCGCGCGCGTCGAACGGCCGACCACGAGGTGCGGCCGCAGGCGGATCGTCCGCGGCTGGATGCCGGGATTCGCGATGCGCTCGAGCAGCAGCTCGGCCGACTTCACGCCCAGCTCGCGATGCGGGATGTGAACCGTCGTCAGCGACGGAGTGAACCGGTCCACGAACGGCATGTGGTTGAAGCCGGTGACCGAAACGTCGTGCGGGCAGCGCAGCCCGTGCTGCTCCAGCGCGTCGAAGCAGCCGAGCGCCAGCAGGTCGTTCGCCGCCACCACGGCGGTGAAGCTCACGCCTTCGGTCTCGATGATCTTCGCCAGCGATTCCTTGCCGGCCAGCTCCGAGAACGCCTTGCCGTTGACGATCATGCGGCGGTCGATGTCCAGGCCGCGCTCCTTGATCGCCGCCAGGAACGCGCGATAGCGCACGTAACCGGTCGAAGTGCTCTGCGGGCCGCCGACGAAAGCGATGCGCCGATGACCGAGCTCGAGCAGGTGCTCGAGCGCCAGATGGATGCCGAGATCGTCATCCGTCGCGACGGTCGCGACCGGGGTCTTGTCGGCGCTGCGGTTGACCAATACCAGCGGGATGCCGTGCTCGACGCAATCCTCGACGATCGGGTCCTCGCGCTGCGCGGTCGCCAGGATCAGCCCGTCGACGTGCCGCGCCCGCAGGACCGCGACGATCGCCTGCGCCTCGCGCACGTCGTTGTTCGAGTCGGCGAGCACCACCACGTAGCCGGCGTCGTGCAGCGTCTGGGCGATGCCGCGCACGATGGGCGGGAACACCGGGTTCGTGAGATCCGGAATCAGCACGCCGATGGTGCGGCTGCGGCGCGTGCGCAGGCCGGCGGCCAGCGGATTCGGCTCATAGCCGAGCTTGCGTGCGACGCCGAGCACGCGGTCCGCCACCGGCTTGGACACCATGCTGCGCGTTTCCTCGTTGAGGACCCGCGAGACAGTGGAAGCGTGGACCCGGGCCTTTGCTGCGACTTCGTTGATGGTCACGCGGGCTTTGCGCATGACCCATCATAGGGCGCGCGCCGGGCGGCGAACAAGCGCGCTGCGCGCGGCGTGCCGCGCAACCGGCCCGGCGGATTTGCGTCTGCTGGCCGTTTTCGCTACAGTGCTTTCGTGCAATCGTTTGCACAGCCGTAAACAACAAGGGAGCGGGCAATCGTGACGGGAACCTCGAAGGGCGCCGGGTTGAACTCGCACTCCATCGGATGGATCGGGGCGGGACGCATGGGCTTCGCCATGGTGAAGCGCCTGTTGCAGGCCGGCTGCAAGATCGCGGTCTACAACCGTACGCGCAGCAAAGCCGAGCCCCTGGTCGAGTACGGCGCCACCCTGGTGGACACGCCGGCGGCGCTCGCGGGCTGCGAGCTCGTCTTCTCGATGGTCTCCGAGGGCGGCGACTTGCGCGACGTCGTGAGCGGCGCGCAGGGCCTGCTCGCCGGCAAAGGCAAGCCGCAGCTGTTCGTCGACTGTTCGAGCGTCGCCGAGTCCGACTCGCTCGCGGTGCGCGAAGCGCTGGCCAAGGCCGGCATCCCGATGCTCGCTGCGCCGGTGAGCGGCAACGCGAAAGTCGTCAAGGCAGGCAAGCTGACGGTTGTCGCTTCCGGGCCGCGCGCGGCTTTTCAGATCGCAGAACCGTATCTCGCAGCGCTCGGCCAGGGCGTGACGTACGTCGGCGAGGGCGAGCTGTCGCGCATCGTCAAGATCTGCCACAACCTGTACCTCGGCATCGTCACCCAGGCGCTCGCGGAAGTGACGGTGCTGGCGCAGAAGCGCGGCGTCGCGCGCCACGATTTTCTCGAGTTCCTCAATCGCAGCATCATGGGCTCGGCGTTCGCGCGCTACAAAATGCCCGCGTTCGTCAACCTCGAGCTCACGCCCACCTTCACGCCGCTCCTGCTGCGTAAGGATCTCGACCTCGGCCTGAAGGCCGGCGAGCAGCTCGGCGTGCCGCTGCCGCTGACGCAGCTCACCCGCGAGTACGTGCAGAAGACCATCGATGCCGGGCACGAAGAGCGCGATTTCGCCGTGCTGCTGCTCGAACAGGCGAAGAACTCCGGGCTCGAGCTGCAATCCGAGAACGCCGTGGTGAACGACGGCCTTTCCTGACTCACAAAAAAGATTTCCGAGGTGTGAGATGTCGAAGAACGATGACGGTGCAGGCCATCCGAATCTGAGCAGGCGCGCGTTGCTGGCTGGCGGCGCGGCGCTCGGTCTCACTGCGGTCGCGGCGCGCGCGCAGGTCACCGGCATCATGCCCGGCGGCGGCACAGTGCCGTTCCGTCTCCCGCTGGGCGCGCTCGATTACCTGGATCGCAACCAGTACATCCACAACATGGAGCTGCTGGTGCACGTGCCGGACGCGCGCATCTCCGGCGGCGAGCCGCAGATGAACATGTACGCCAAGGGCGAGCGCCGGCTGATCCAGGGCCAGGGCGGCTGGCTCGACGTCACCGACGCCAGGAAGCCGCAGAAGATAGAGACCAAGGAGCGCACGCAGGGCTGCGTCGCCTACAACGAGAAGCTGAAGAAGTGGCTGATGGTGAGCTCGGCTGCGCAGCCGCTCAGCTCCGCGAATCCCGAGTACCCGCACGGCCGCTGGCACGACGAGTACCGCAAGAAGATCGAGGCCTACAGCGGCCTGCGCGGCATCCGTGTGCTCGACGTGACCAAACCCGAGGAGCCGCAGCTCCTGAGCGAGTTCAGCACCGGCAAGACCGGCAGCGGCACGCACATGAACTACTACGACGGCGGCCGTTACTGCCTGGTCGATGCCGGCTGGAGCAACGAGTTCCGCATGGAGAATGCGCAGCGCCCGAACGGCAACGGCTTCATGCTGCTGGACATGACCGATCCGGCGAACGTGAAAGAAGTGAGCCGCTGGCACGTGCCGGGACAGCTCTACAGCGAAGAGACCGAATACAAGAAGTACTGGTTTGCCGGCGACCGCTCGTCCTGGACCAGCTCGCACGGCGGCATCATGCCGCAGCGCCTGGAAGAGGGCGGCAAGATCGCCTTCTGCGGCTTCGGCCACTTCGGCATGCTGACGATGGATCTGTCGACTCCCGCCAAGCCGCAGGTGATCAGCCAGTACCGGCCGGGCTTCGAGACCATGGGCGGCATTCCGTTCCACACGATCTTCCCGGTGCACCCGGGCAATCCGAAGCTGAAAAATCTGCTGATCTGCACGCCCGAGACGGTCGAGCCCGATTGCCGCGAGCCGTACAAGCCGGTGCAGGTCGTCGACGTGAGCGATCTGAAGAATCCGCGCATGATCGGCCTGTTCCCGCGCCCGGTGCCGCCGAAGGAAGCGCCGTACACCGATTTCTGTCTGTCGCGCGGCCGCTTCGGCACGCACAACACCGGCTCGTGGATCGCGCCAGGCACGGCGAAGCCGGAGATCATCGTGCTCGCGTGCTTCAACGCCGGCGTGCAGGTGTGGGACATCTCCGATCCGACGCAGCCGAAGGAAGTCGCGTATTTCATTCCGCCGCACGTCGGCAAGATCGAGGATTACGAGACCTGGCGCCGCTCGGAATCGGAGACCGCGGTCGTCGAATGGGATCGCAACATCATCTGGCTGAGCGGGCCGGCCGGCACCTACGGCCTGTCGTGCCCGGCGCTGGGTCCGGCGAGCACGGCGCCGCGCAAAGTGGAGAAATGGACGGTGCCGCATGCCAACCGTGGGTGGAATACCTGAGTCGTATGGCCATACAACAGATCGATAGCCAGCTCGCGCTGCGCATCTTTCGGCTGCTCGTGGAAATCCGCGAGGCGGAGCAGCGCGCCTTCGACCTGTTCCTGCAGAACCTGGTGAAGGGCACGAGCCATCTCTCGCTCGGACAGGAGGCGGTTGCTGCCGGCTGCGGCGCCGCGATGCGCCCGGGCGATCTGAGCTTCTGCACGTATCGCGGTCACGCGCACACACTCGCGCGCGGCGTGCCGGTCGAGAAAGTGCTCGGCGAGCTGATGGGCCGCGACAATGGGCTGATGCGCGGCAAAGGCGGCTCGATGCACCTGACGTCGGTCGAGCACGGCGTGATGGGCTCTTACGCGATTATCGGCGCGCACCTGCCGATCGCCTGCGGCGCCGCCTGGCGCGCGCAATACAAAGGGCAAGGCGACGTCACCGCATGCTTCTTCGGCGACGGCACGACCAACATCGGTGCGTTTCACGAAGCCCTGAACTTCGCGGTGATCTGGCAGCTGCCGGTCGTGTTCGTGTGCGAGAACAATCTGTACATGGAATACACGCCGATCGCGGACATGACCGCGGTCAAGGATCCAGCGGCCGGGCGCGCGAGTGCGTACGGTCTGGAGCCGATCATCGTCGACGGCCAGGACGCCGATGCCGTCTATCTCGTCGCGAAGAAGGCATTCGACAAGGCGCGCGCCGGCGGCGGCCCGTCGCTGATCGAGTGCCTCACCTATCGCTACAGCGGTCATTCGCGCGCCGATCCCGCGAAGTATCGTCCCGAAGGCGAGCTCGAGCGCTGGAAGCAGCGCGACCCGGTGAAGATTTACCGCGCGCGATTGCTCGAGTCCGGCGTTGCCGAGAGCGTGATCGCGCAGATCGAGGCGGATGTGAAGCAGAAGCTCGACCAGGCGACCGAGGTTTGCAAGGCGGCCGGGCCGCCGCCGGACGAGCTGATCTGGACGGACGTTTACGCCGATGGAGGCTGGGCATGGCGGAACTGACCTATCGCGACGCGGTGGCGCGCGGCATCGCGCAGGAGATGACCCGCGATCCCGATGTCGTGTTTCTCGGCGAGGACGTGGCGAAGCCGGGCGGCGCGTTCAAGGCGTCGGTCGGCTTGCTCGAGCAGTTCGGGCCGCGCCGCGTGCGCGACACGCCGATCTCCGAGCAGGCGATCCTCGGCGCGGCGATGGGCGCCGCGATGACCGGCCTGAAGCCGATCGCGGAGATCATGTTCTCCGACTTCCTCGCCGTGTGCTTCGACTACTTCGCGAACGAATTCTCGAAGAGCCGTTACATGACCAACGGCCAGGTGAAATGTCCGCTGGTCGTGCGCACCGGCAACGGCGCCGGCTCGCGCTTCGGCGCGCAGCACAGCCAGAGCGTCGAGAACTGGGTGATGATGATCCCGGGCCTGAAGGTCGTCGCGCCTTCTTCGCCGGCAGATGTCGTCGGGCTGCTGGCAGCAGCAGTGCGCGACCCGGATCCGGTCGTTTTCTTCGAGCACAAGTCGCTGTATCCGACGAAGGGCGAAGTGCCGGACGGCGAGATCGTCGACGGGCTCGGCACTGCGAAGATCCTGCGGCCGGGCAAAGACGCGACGATCCTCGCGCTGGCGCTGATGGTGCCGCGCGCGCTCGCTGCCGCGGACAAGCTCAAGCAGGAGCACGGCATCGACTGCGAAGTGGTCGACGTGCGGTCACTCGTGCCGCTCGACATGCAGACGATCCTCGGCTCGGTGTCGCGCACGCATCGTTTGTTCACGGTCGAGGAGAATCCGCGGCTGTGCGGCTGGGGCGCCGAGCTGGTCTCGATCGCCGCCGAGGAGCTGTTCTACGACCTCGACGGTCCGCCGATCCGCATCACCACGCCGCACATCCCGCTGCCGTCGGCCGCAAATCTCGAGGACCAGGTGCTGCCGACCGTGGAGCGCATCGTCTCGACCGTGCATCGCTCGCTGAACTCGTGAGGAGCGCGCGATGGACGTGCTGATGCCGCAGCTCGGCGAGACGGTCGACGAAGGCAAAGTCCTCGTCTGGTACAAGAAGGTCGGCGACAAAGTCGCGGCCGGCGATAACCTGTTCGAGATCGAGACCGAGAAGGTGTCGATGGAGGTGCCGTCGACGGTCGCAGGCACCTTGCAGGAGATCCGCGTCCAGGTCGACGAGACCGCGCCGGTCGGCGCGGTCGTCGCGGTGATCGCGGAGGAGGGCGCGCAACCTGCGACGAGTGCGCCGCAAGCGAAGAGCGTCGAGCCTGCTGTTGAATCTGCGCCGGCACAGCGCGCCGCCGCTTCACGCGCGCCATCGCTACCCGCGACTTCGTACGCTGCGCGCAAGCTGGAACCGTTCAAGGAAGTGTTCACGCCGGAGCGCAATTACGGTCCCGCGCGCGTCGGCGGTGTGGAAACGACTCCGTATGCGCGGCGACTGGCCGTCGAGCACGGCATCAGCCTGTCCGATCTGCACGGGTCAGGTCCGAAGGGCCGCATCGTCGCGAAGGACGTCGAAGTACAGCGCGGCAAGGGAGCGCAGTCGCAGATCAAAGCGCAGTACGAGACCGGCACGTTCCAGGAGCAGCCGATCGACGCGATGCGGCGCGCGATCGCGCGGCGCCTGACCGAATCGAAGCAGACGATTCCGCACTTCTATCTGACGATCGACCTCGAAGTCGACGCGCTCATGGCGCTGCGCGAGCAGCGCAACGCCGCCTTGCCGTCGCAGGCGAGTGCGAAGTTATCCGTCAACGACTTGATCCTCAAGGCCTGGGGATTGGCGCTGCGTATTGTGCCGCGTGCCAATGCCGTGTGGGCTGAAGACAGCATCCTGCAGTTCAATCGCTCGGACATCGGCGTGGCCATCGCGGTCGACGGCGGCTTGGTGACGCCGGTCGTGCGCGCTGCGGATAGCAAATCGATCTGGGACATCTCGGCCGAAGTGAAAGACTTCGCAGCACGCGCGCGCGGCAAGAAGCTCAAAGCAGCGGACTTGCAGGGCGGCGCGAGCGCAATCTCGAATCTCGGGATGTTCGGCGTGCGCGAGTTCTCGGCGATCATCAATCCGCCTCAGTCGACCGTGCTCGCTGTCGGCGCCGTGCAGCGCCGTCCGACCGAGACGGCCGAAGGCGGAGTGCGGTTCGCGACGCTGATGACGGTGACGCTCTCGTGCGATCACCGGGTAGTCGATGGTGCTCTCGGCGCCGAGCTGCTCGCGGCATTGCGCGACATCGTGCAGCAGCGCGCCGCAACGCTCGGCTAAGAATCGGACAAAGAGAAAGACTGGACAGGATGAACAGGATGTCGGAGCCACGGAATACTCTTGCTTCCCTTCTCACATCCTGTTCATCCTGTCGAAATCTCTCTCCTCTGATCGCCAGTCCTCGATCACAGTTCGAGCGTCCCTTGCGTGGGCTTTGGCGGTTCGGCGCGCCGGCCTTCCATCTCGAGCATGCGCTGCTTCGTGGCCGAGCCGCCCGGCGCGGAGAAACCGCCGAGCTTGCCGCCGGCCGCGAGCACGCGATGACACGGGATGATCAGCGGCACCGGATTCTTCGCCATCGCCTGGCCCACCGCGCGCGCCGCTTCCGGCCCGGCGCCGAGCTCCTTCGCGAGTGAGCCGTACGTGGTGGTCTGGCCCCAGCCGACGCGCCGCGCCGCTGCATAGATCCTGCTGAAGAATTCATCCTGGCCGTCCAGGTCCAGCGACACGCTCGAGAAATCCACGGTGTCGCCGGCGAAGTAGCGCTTCGCAGCGTCGATCACTGCGCTCACTTCGGCGGGCGGAGTTCCCGGTTCTGCATCGATGAGTCGACGCAGCAGGCTGTGCTCGGTCGCTTCAGCCGTGCTCGTCGGCAGATGGAAGCGCGCGACGCCTGCGTCGGTCCACGCGATGGCGCAGAAGCCCGCGTCGGTCTCGAAGGTGCAATAGCGATGTGTAGTGCGATTCATGACTTGTCCTACGAGCGTAACTGTAGGCGCGAGTGGGGTGGCAGCACAATCCGCTCCTTGCGGAACATCGTGAGTGTCGGTCGAGTTCTAGCGCCAACCGATCACATCCGACCACTCGCTGTAGTCATCATGGAGATGCACATGCGCACGAGTATCAGTCGTACGTTGGTGGCGGCATGGCTCACTCTGCTCCCGATGCTCGGCCCGGGAGCGGCGCGCGCCGGTGAATTCGATCCCTTCTTTCAGAGCGGCTTCGATTCGCCGGACGCGATCAACCGCTGGTCGATCACCGCCGGCACCTGGCAGATCGTCAACCAGGAGTTCCGCACGAGCTCCACGGGTGCGATAAGCCTGGCGACCGTTCCGACCTACGATCCCGACATCCCGCCGCACGATGTGATCGGCGGCTCCCTGACGCTCGACGTCTACCTGTTCATCGCCAGCAGCGCCGCCAACGCCCGCGCGGGAGCTGTGTTCGACTTCGCCGATGCGAACGATTTCCACGAGGTCACGCTGAATGCGGCGGGCAACGTGCAGCTGCGTTCGCGAATCGGCGGCGCGACACGTACCGTGGCGAACGCGAACACGACAGCCCCGGGCGCGGGAAAGTGGCTTCACCTAGCGCTGGTACGCGACAGCGGCCACACCACTGTCATGATCGACGGCGTGCAAGTCTTCGACGCCGTGCTGCAGGACGGCCTGGAGCCGGGCGACATCGGTCTGATCGCACGCAATACTGCCGCACGATTCGACGCACTCGACGCTCGCAGCTTCGGCCGCGAGGACCCGTACCGCGAAAACTTCAACGACGGCATTGCGACCGGATGGCAGCCGCTGAGCGGCACGTGGTCGGCTGCATCGAAGGTCTATTCGAACGCGGCTGTCATTCAGACTGCCATCACGCAGGGCCCCTTCAATGAACTGTGGGACGTGGGCAGGTCGCCGTTCGATCTCCCTGTCACCTTCAAGGCCCGCATGCTCAATCCGTACGGCGGCAGCGGCAATCTGGTCGGCGTGGCCTGGGTGCAGGATGCGAACAACTACACCGAGGCGGTCTTCTCGCCGACCGGCGAAGCGAGGTTGAACGCTGTCAGGGCCGGCGTGCGCTCGACGCTCGCAAGCGCTCGGTACTCGGGCGGCGGCCCCAACAAGTGGTTCGAGATTGAAATCGAGGACGATGCCAACCTGCCGCCGGAACTGGCCATCCGCCACATCATGGTCAATGGCGTTCAAGTCTTCGACATGGCGCCGAACGTGCGCGACGGCGAGCTCTCGCTCATCACGCATTGGGCGCCCGGCAGGTTCGATGACGTGCGGGCGGCGCCGCGCTTTCTCCATCCGCTGTTCGTGGATTTCGACCAAGGCGTCGAGTTCGAATTCGGGCGCAGTTCCACCTGGACCTTCGAGGACGGCGTGATGAACATGACCGCCGTCATCTCAAGCAACTCGGCACGACTGCAGGACGGGTGGCACGATCTCGACGACATCGAGTTCCGTGCGCGCCTGGTCAATCACTTCGGCAGCTCGGGCAACCTGGTCGGCTTCACTTACGGCGCGAAGGGGCCGGTGGTCTACGAGGCATTGTTCAGTCCGACCGGCGTTGCTCAGTTGCGCAAGGTCGTGAAAGGCGTGTCGACCACGTTGGCAACGGCCAGCTATGAAGGCGGCGAGCAGAATCAGTGGTTCGATGCGCAGCTCATCCAGATCGGCCAGCGCACGACGGTCAAGGTCAACGGCGTGACGGTGTTCGACAAGGTGCTGCAACCTGACGCGACCGGCGGAGGCCTCGGTCTCGTGACGCACTTCACCAGGGCGAGCATCGACGAAGTGCTGTTCGCTCGCATAGGGGAGACCCGCTACCGCCTCACGGCGCTGCCGAATCTCGCCAATCCGTTCGGTCCGTCGAGCAACGTGAATGCGCTCAACGATCTCGGCGAGGCCGTCGGCGAGTCGCGCAACCCCGCCGGGTCGCATACTGCTGTGCTGTGGAGACAGGGGCAGGTCATCCCGCTGGGCGCGAACCCGCTTTCAGTCGCGCGCGGCATCAATAACAAGACCGAGGTTGTCGGCGGGAATGCCGTTGGCACGGCTTTCTTCTGGAAGGCCGGGAGCCTGCGCGATCTCGGCTCTTCCCCGGCCGCGTCGCAGCCGCTGAGCGAAGCATTCGATATCAACGAGCACAGCCAGATCGTCGGAGCGAGCTGCGGTGCGGGTGATGGTTGTCCGGCCCTGCTCTGGCAGGCGGATGGCACCATCGTTCCACTGCAGGACTTGCCCAACGGGAATCTTGCGGGCACGGCCCTGGCCATCAACGACAGCGCCGAGATCGTCGGCCTCAGCCAGGATGCCGATGTCGGTCATGCCGCGGCCTCCTGGCAAGGCGGTACGGTGGAGTCGCTGGGCCACGACCGCGCGGGGCTGGACATCAACGATCGGGGTCAGATCGTCGGCGACGCGGAGATCAGCGGCGGCGTGCAACGAGCAGTCAAGTGGGAGCAGCACGAGTTCGCCCTGTTGCCGCTGCCCGTCGGCAAGGTCCGCGCGGCCGCGAACGGGATCAACGAGCGCAGGGAGATCGTGGGCTGGAGCAGCGTGCCGTCGTCATTTGAGCTGCGCGGCACGCTTTGGCAGCAGGGCAGGGTCACTGATCTCAACGACCTGATCGCATGCGGTGCCTTGCCCGCAAACATCGTGCTGGGATTTGCCACCGACATCAACGAGCGCGGCCAGATCGTCGTGAACGCAACGAACACCGCGGCGCCTTCGGGGTCACAGCAAAGAGCGTTTCTGTTGACGCCAGTATCGGCGCGCGAGCCGTGCAACTGACGGCTCGGTGCGCCAGCGGCAGTCAGACCAGATGCCGCTCGATTGCGTAGAGCACCGCTCGCGTGCGGTCGCTCACGCCGAGCTTGGAAAAGATGCTCGAGATGTGGTTGCGGACCGTGCCGTCGCCGAGGCGCAGCGCGTCGGCGATCTCGCGGTTGGAAATGCCGCTCGTCATCAGCTTCAGCACCTCGCGCTCGCGTCGGGTCAGACGGTACGGCTCCTGGATCGCCATATCCCGCCAGCCCGGGTCGGACGGTGCTCTGGCTTCGGCCAGCGGAGCGTAGAGATAGGCATCGCCGGCGGCGACCGTGCGGATCGCCTCTACCAGGATCTCAGCGGTCACGCCTTTCAACAGGAAACCTCGCGCGCCCGCGCGCACACCCGCTACCAGCGCCGCATCATCTTCGAACGTCGTCAGCAACAGTGTCGGCGGCAACGCATTTTGCGCTGCCAGCCTCTGGACGACGGCCACGCCGCCCAACTTCGGCATCCGAACGTCCAGCAGCATGACGTCGGGCGGATCGGCCAGCGCCGCGGCGATCGCTGCCTCGCCATCGCCCGCCTCGGCGCAGACGGTGATGCCCTCGAACAATCCCAGCAACGCCTTGAGGCCGCTGCGGATCAGCGATTGATCGTCGACCAGTAATACGCGAATCAACGGACGACGCCCGGCGCCGGGATCGAGCCGGCGAGCGCGAAGCCTTTGCCCGGCGTGCTGGAGAAGGAAAGGCTGCCGCCCAGCGCCTCGAACCGATCGCGCATGCCCGTCAGGCCTTGACCGGCGACGACGGGTCCGCCGCGCCCGTCGTCCTGCGCGGTGACCGTCATCGTGCCGTCCGGCAATTGCTTCAGGACGACGATCAGCTCGTTCGCTCCTGCATGCCTGATGGCATTGGTCACCGCTTCCTGGACACAACGCAGCACCGCATGCGCGCGCGCCGGATCGATCGCTGACAGATCGTCGGGCATCTCGAGCCGCACGCGCATCCCCGTCAGACCCTGGGTCACCGCGAGCAGCGTCGCTCGCAGGTCGACCGGCTCGACCCTGACCCTGCCGACCACCGCGCGCACTTCGTCCAGCATCGCGCTCGCTACGCCACGCGCGCATCTCAGATGGTCGGCCGCCGCACCCTCGGTCAACCGGCTCGCGACGTCCAGATGAATGGTCAACGTGGCCAGGTTATGTCCGAGCACGTCATGCAGGTCGCGCGAGATATCCAGCCGTTCCGACACCCGCGCGCTCTCGGTCAACAGCGCCTGGGTGGCGATCAGCTCGTCATTGACCTGCGCCAGCCGCCGGCGTGCCGTAGCCTCGCTCCGGGCCAGATGTGCAACGCCGATCCCGAACAGCTGAAAACCGCTGGCGCTGAACAATATGATCGCCGACATGGCGTCGGTCTGATCGACGCACTTCTGCATCACGAGAATTCCGGATAGCAGGGCGGCGGACAAGAGCGCGACACGCAGGCTCGCCGACCAGGCCACTTGCCAGGCGACGACCACGGTCAGGCTGGTCAGAAGAAACGTCGGATAGAGCCAGACCAGATACTGGACGGCGAGTCCCTGAACGACGAACAGCGCAACGCGGGTGCGGGTCAGCCCCTGCGCCACGCCGCGTTCGGCCCACGTATAGGCCACGACGAGAACTGCATAGGTGAGCCACCATTTCCACGCCCAATGCGGAGTGTTTTTGAACTCGTCGGGGTGGACGGTGCACTGATACAACGCCTGTGCGCCGCCGCTCGCCAACATCAACGCACAGGCTGCACGCACCAGATCGCTGGTTCTGCTCATGAACCTGGGACTCGCCATGTTCGTAGCCTAGCCCAACCCGGCGATCGCGTCTCATGACAGGAGTCATGGGTGGCCTGATTATGCTCGCGCTGCTCTGTCCGGCGCCCGTTCCGGCGCAGGGTGCAGAGCTCCGTGACAATCGTCACGGGTCGCAGCCATGACACCGCACACTTTCGACGCTCGCCTGCTGCGACGAGAGTTGCTCATCGAACGAGCACCTCGCTCAGCACGAAAGGGTTTGCGCATGTCGTCTTCGCGGTTGTCCCTCCTGCTCGCCGTCGCCCTCGTCTGCGTCAGCACGCCCGTAGTCGCGCAGCGCGCCGCAGAAAACGCCGTGACGAACGCGACCGACGGATTTGGCACGACCGTTGGCAACGAGCGGGTCGGCGTCTATTCCACGAAGAACGTGCGCGGCTTCAGCCCGATCACCGCCGGCAACCGTCGCCTCGACGGCCTCTACTTCGATCTCGGCGGTAACGGGCTGACCAACCGGTTGTATCGACGCGCCACCGTGCGAGTCGGCCTGCCCGCTCTGGCTTATCCGTTTCCCGCGCCGTCCGGCATCGTCGACTATGCGTTGCGCGGGGCCGGCACTGACGCGGTGCTGAGCGCCGTCGTCAGCCTGCCTGAATACGGCGGCGGCACGATGGAGCTCGACGGCAGCGTTCCTCTGGTCGCCGACCGATTGGTGGTTGCTGGCGGAATGGGATTCGCAAGCAGTCTCCACGTCGATGGACGCTGGGACCAGACGGCGTCAGCAGCGATCCTGCCGACGCTGAAGTTCGACGGCGGTGAGTGGACGCCCTTTCTCGGCTATTCGAAAAGCGGTGGCGATATCCCGCCGATCCTCATCACGAGCGGACCGAACCTGCCGCCGTCGTTCGACAGCAGCCGTTTCGCCAACCAGCGTTGGATCGACAACGACCAACGCAGCTGGACCTACGGGATCCTCGGCGAGGTCGATGCGACCGATCAGCTCACCCTGCGGATGGGTGCTTTCGAATCGCGATCCGTGCGCTACCGCTCGTTCTCCGACCTGTATCTCAACGTACAGCCCGACGGCAGCGCGCAGAACCTGATCGTGTCCGACCCTCGCGCGCCCGCACGCTGGACCTCCGGCGAAGTGCGGCTGTCCTGGAACTCGCCGGGCGGGCCGATCCAGCACAGTGTTCACGCCTCGCTGCGCGCCCGGGACAAACTGCTCGAGTTCGGCGGCAGCGGCGAGGCCTTGCTCGGACCCGTGACAGTGGGACTTTTCATCCCGCGCAGCGAACCGGAATTCGTGTTCGGGACGATGACCACGAACCATGTCACTCAGCAATCGCTGGGGCTGGCGTATGTCGGCCGCTGGAGCGCGCTCGAATGGAATCTCGGCGTGCAGAAGACGCACTACAGCTCGAGCGTGCAACGCGGGATCAGCAGTGATCGAACCCTGGCACAGCCCTGGCTCTACAACGCGACGCTTGCCTACGCGCCGGCCGACTGGCTGGGGTTTTACGGCGGCATCACGCGCGGGCTGGAGGAAAGCGCGCAACCTCCGGTGAGCGCCGTCAATCGCGATGACGCGGTGCCGGCTTCGCGTACCCGCCAATACGACTTCGGCACTCGTCTCGTTTTCGGCAATCTGCGGCTGGTGGCCGGCGCCTTTCAGATCGAGCGCCCCTACTACAGCATCGGTCCGGGCAATCTCTATCGGCCGCTGGGCGAGCTTCGCAATCGCGGCCTCGAGTTCTCGCTGACCGGCTCGCTGACCGATCGCCTCACGCTGGTCGGCGGTCTGGTCCTCATGGATCCGCAGGTCGTGGGAGAAGCCTCTGCGTCGGGCCGCGTGGGGCGCCGACCCGTGGCATCGACGACCCGCTCGCTCCGGCTGGACATGGAATATGCGATGCCCGCAGTCGACGGCCTGTCGCTGACTGCCAGCATGCAGCACTCGGGCGCCATTACGGCCAGCAGTGGCAATTACGTGGACCTCGGCAATGATCAGTTGCAGGTTCCATCCGCCACTGCGTTCGATCTCGGCAGCCGCTATGCCTTCGAGGTCGCAGGCAAGCCGGTCACTGCACGGTTCCAGCTGCTGAACGTCTTCGACACGCGTCGCCCGAACGTCGTTTCCAGCAACGTTTTCCAGTTGTCCGAGACCCGGCGGTTCAGCTTGCAGATCGCCGCAGATTTCTGAGCACATCAAGACACGGAGACACTCACCATGAGAACGATACTTGCCGGCCTGCTCGCAATCCTTGCGTTGCTGAACTCAGCTGCGTCGCAGGCCGACGCACAGGCCGCGTTCGCCAAGATGCAGAGCCTGGTCGGGGAATGGCGCGCGCCGCTGCCGAACAACGAGACCATGATCGACATCTTCCGGCCGATCGCCTTCGGCACGGGCCTGCTGCACGAGGAATGGAAGAACGGCGAGCAACTGACGGCGACGGTCTTCTACGTGGCCGGCTCGGAGCTGCACGCCGATCACTACTGCGACATGGGCAATCAATTGCGTTACGTCGACGAGTCGACGGATTCGCAGACGCTGAAGTTCGTCCTGCGCGCTGCCTTCAATCTCGACACGCATCCGCGTCACTTCCAGTCGACCACGTGGCGCTACGTCGATGCCGAGCATCACGTGCAGGATTGGGTGGCGGCGATTCCGGGCAAGCCGGCGAAAACGATGCACATGGACTTCACGCGTGTCGCCGCGGCGAACAGCGAGGCGAAGAGCGATCCGCTCGCGGTCGTGCACGCCGACCTGCAGGCGCTCAACGACGGCAATGCACCTGCGCTCATTGCGCTGTTTGCGGCAGACGGACGCATCTTTCGCACGCCGCACGATCCGGATCGCCTGACCGGTGCGCTCTCGAACCTGATGGGGACGCACGAGCAGCGCAAGACATTCTTCAGCGAGATGCTGGCGCGTCGTCCGCTCGCGCGCACCGAGCTGCTCGGTACCGTCGCAGCCGGCGACCTGGTCGCGGCGAAGCTGAAGTTCGTGAACCCCGACAACTCGACGGGGTACGGCATCGGGATCTACCGCGTGCGTGACGGGCTGATCCAGGATCTCTGGCACATCACCAAGGCGGATCGGGACGACGCGGCCGCAGCTCGCGCGTCGGAGGAAGTCGTGGCGAAGCTCGCGGCCGCCAACAATCGCGGCGACGTCGAGGCGTTCCTGGCGTTGTTCAGCCCGCGTGCGAAGAACTTCCGCAACAGCGGCGACCCGCACGCGATCGGCGACAAGCCCTCGGTGCGCATCGTCGATGAGAAGACGCGCCGCGAGTCCTATCTGCAGCAGTTCGCGAACGGCGCGCCGGCGCAGATCGAGACGCTCGGCACCGTCGCGCTCAACGACATGGTGGTAGCACGCGAGGTCGCGACGCTGCCGAGCGGCAAAGTGATCGACGAGATCTCGGTCTATCGCATCGAGAACGGCCGCATCCTGCACGACTGGTTCATCTACGATCAGGCCCGCTGACCTCTCATCCCGGTACGGCCTCAGCTGCAGGCGCGCCGACCACCGCGCTCTGCTTCGCGCGGTGATCGGCCGCGATCAACTGATAGAACACCGGCACGACGAACAGCGTGAACAACGTGCCGACGATCATGCCCGTGACGAGCACGATGCCGATGCTGTTGCGCGCTTCGGCGCCCGGGCCGGAGACGAGCACCAGCGGGAAGTGCCCGAACACCGTCGCGGCCGAAGTCATGAGCACCGGCCGCAAGCGCGTCATCGTCGCCTGGCGGATCGCGTCGAGCTTCGCGAGCCCGCGTTCCTGCAGCGTGTTCGCGAACTCCACGATCAGGATGCCGTTCTTCGCGATCAGGCCCACCAGCGTGATCAGGCCCACCTGCGAGTAGATGTTGATCGTGGTCAGCTCCATGAACGTGAACACCAGCGCGCCGGAGATCGCGAGCGGCACCGAGCCGAGCAGCACGATCAGCGGATCGCGGAAGCTGTGGAACTGCGCGGCCAGCACCAGATAGATGAGGATCACTGCGAAGCCGAGCGTGGCCGTCAACGCTTTGCCTTCCTGGCGGATCTGACGCGACTCGCCCGCGTAGTCGAGCGTCACGCCCGAGCCGCCGGCCTGGGCCGCGGCGTCCTCCAGCACCCGCAGACCCTGATCCTTGGTCACGCCCGGCACGACGCCGCCGTAGATGCGCGCGGAATTGCGCTGCTGGAAGCGATTGAGGGTGCGCGGACCGGTGACGGTCTCGATGCGCGTGAACGTCGAGACCGGCACCAGCCGGCCGTCCGGCGTCTTGATCTTCAGGTCGAGCAGCGGATCGAGCGTCGCGCGGTCCTTGTCACTCAGCTGCGGGATCACCTTGTAGCTGCGATCGAAATAGTTGAAGCGGTTGACGTACGCGCCGCCGAGCATCGTGCCGAGCTCGCGCCCGACGGTCGCGAGATCGAGCCCGAGGTCGGCGAGCCGCTCGCGATCGAGCACGACGCGCGCCTGCGGCAGATCGATCTTCAGGTCGGTGTCGACGTACATGAACTTGCCGCTCTGCCAGCCGGCGTTCAGCACGGCCTGTGTCGTTTCGAGCAACTGCTCCAGCTCGCCGTCGCTCTGCACGATCAGCTCGACGTCGAACTGTCCCGGCGTCGGCAGCGGCGGATCCAGGCGTGGGAACACGCGCAGTCCCGGCACCTGCGACACGGCGCCATACACCTCGCCGTACATCTGCGCGGTCGAGCGCTTGCGCTCGTGCCAGTCCTTCGCGACCAGGCCGCCGAAGCCGCCCCACGGCGCGGTCAGCGACCACATGAAGCGCGTCTCCGGGAAGCCGGTGATCGCCTTCACGACCTGCAGTGAGTTGTCGTTCGACGCCTGCAGCGTCGAGTCCGGCGAGCCTTCGAAGAACAAACTGATGTGGCTCTGGTCCTCGACCGGCGCCAGCTCCTGGTGCGAGTACTGGTACAGCGGCCACGCAGCGATCGTGACGATCGCGGCCACTGCCACGATGGCCCACCGCATGTTCAGCGCGCCTTCCAGCAGACGCCCGTACAGGCGGCTCACCGCGCCGAAGCCACGGTTCACCAGCTTCGTCAGCCGCGTCTCCTCGCCGTGCTCGTGCACCCACTTCGAGCTCATGACCGGCGACAGCGTCAACGCAACCAGGCCGGATACGACCACGGCCGCGGCGAGCGTGATGGCGAACTCGAGGAACAGCGAGCCGGTCAGCCCGCCCTGGAACGCGATCGGCGTGTAGACCGTCGCGAGCGTGATCGTCATCGCGATGATCGGGCCTTTCAGCTCGCGCGCGCCGATGAGCGCGGCTTCGAGGCGCGATTTGCCTTCGCGCACGTGCCGCTCGACGTTTTCAACAACGACGATGGCGTCGTCGACCACCAGGCCGACCGACAACACGATCGCCAGGATCGTCAGCAGGTTGAGACTGAACCCGGAAGCGAGCATGACGATCGCGGCGCCGAACAGCGAAACCGGCATCGCGACCAGCGGCACGAGCGCCGTGCGCACCGAGCCCATGAACAGGAATACGACGAGGGCGACGATCAACACCGTCTCGCCGAGCGTCTTGGTGATTTCTTTCAGGGCGTCACGCATGAACATCGTGCCGTCCCACACCAGCTTCATGTCGACGTCGCCGGGCAGGGTGGGGCGGATGCGCTCCATCTCGTTGCGCAGCGCCGAGCCCACTTCGATCTCGTTCGAGCCGGGCAGCGGCCAGATGCCGAGGTACACGCCCTGCTGGCCGTTGTACTTCGCGACCATGGCGGCTTCCTCGGCGCCGAGCTCGACGCGGGCCACGTCGCTGAGTCGCACGATGCCGCCGTTGCGCTCGGCCACGATCAAATTCTCGAACTCGTCGACGGCGCGCAAGTCCGTGTTCGCGAGCAGGTTGACCTGCACGAGATTGCTCTTGGTCTGGCCGACCGCGGCGAGATAGTTGTTGCGCTGGAGCGCGGCGTGAACGTCTCCCGGCGAAAGCCCGCGCGCGGCGAGGCGATCGGGATCGATCCACACACGCATCGCCAGCGGACGTCCGCCTTCGATGGTCACGCGCTGCACGCCGGGAAGAGTCGAGAGCTGCGGCTGGAGCGTGCGCGACAGCCAATCGGTCAGCGCCGGAACGTCGCGCTGCGTCGACGTGAAGCTCAGATAGAAGGTGCCGTACGGCCGATCGGCGCGCTGCACTTCGACGGCGGGCGGCTCGGCCTCAGTCGGAAGCTCCGACCGCACTTGCTGCAGGCGAGCCGTTACTTCCGCGAGCGCGGCGGTGCTGTCGTGATTGAGCTTCAGGCGCACGGTCACCGTGCTGACACCCGCGCGGCTCTGCGATTCGACATAGTCGACGCCGCCGATCGACGACACGGCGCGCTCGATCGGCGTCGTGAGGAAGCCGCGCACGGTCTCGGCGCTCGCACCGGTGTAGACCGTCGTGATGATGACCGACGAGCTCTGGATGCTCGGGAACTGCTGGACCGGCAGCGTCGTCAGCGCACGGATGCCGACCAGCACGATCACGAGATTCACCACGGCCGCGAGCACCGGGTGCTTGATGAAGATATCGGTGAACGCTCGCATGGACTTTCCTAGTTGTTCGCCGCGACGGACTCGGGTTTCGGCATGACCGACACCAGCACCGCGTCGCGCAGCTTGAACGAGCCGGACGTCGCGACCTGCTCGCCGGCGGCGAGGCCGTCGCGGATCACGACTTCATCGCCTTGCAGCGCTTCGACCTGGACCGGCCGCTGCTGGGCGCGTGGCTTGCTGTCCTTGTCCTGCGCCACCACGAACACGAAGTCGCCGCCCGGACCCTTGCGCAGCGCGCTCGCGGGAATGGCGACGGCGGGCCGGCTCACGCCGGCCGGCACTTGCACGCGAACGGATGCACCCGGTGGCGGCGCAAGACTCGCGTCGGCAATCGTCGCTCGCACGGAGGCGTTGCGCGTCGCCTGATCGACCCGCGAATCGGTCGCCAGGATCGTTGCGATGACCGGCTCGGCGCGCGCTGTCAGCACCTGGACCTTGTCGCCCGCGCGCAGCCCGGCAGCGACTTGCTGGGCCACGGCGAAGTCGACATACGCAGACTCATCGACACCCTGCAGGCTCGTGAGGTACGTGCCTTCGCTCAGGTACTGGCCGGGATGCACGTCGGAGATGCCGACGCGCGCCCGGAACGGCGCACGGATGGTCTTGCGATCGATCGTCGCCTTGATGCGGGCAATCTGCGCGAGCGCGACGTCACGCGCTGCGCGAGTGCTGTCGACTTCCTCGGCGGACACCGCGCGTTGGTCACTCAACTTGATTACTCGTGCGAACTGCGTCTGCGCGAGCTCTGCCTGAGCTTCGAGCGCCTTCAACTCGGCCTGCTCGACGGCGACGTCGAGCGCGACGAGGACCGTGCCTTCTTCAACGATCTGCCCCGGTTCGAGCGCGACACGACGTACCGTGCCGGGCAATTCATTGCGCACGCTGATCGAACGCGTCGCGACCACCGTGCCGATCGCAGTCGTCACGGGTCTGTACTGTCGCTCCTGGACGACGGCCGCTTGCACGGCTTCGACAGGCTCGTGCTGGTTCGCCGCGGAGGCATTCGCAGTTTCGAGCGCGGAGTGCTTCCACGCCGCCAGCGCGCTCCCCGTAGCAATCACTGCAACGACGAGAACGATCGATCCGGTCTTACGATTCAACATTTGCAACTCGGCTCCCGGGCACAGGTCGGAACATGGACAGTGGGGCGTACCTTATGCAGCGCGCGCAGATCGAGAAACCGGTTGCAGCGAAACTCACTCGTTCTTCCGCGGCAGCAATGCACTATGTCGTCCGGTTGCCAATGCATTGGACATGTTGATATGCCAATTTAGTGTCGGGACCCCCGCCTTACGCTCGTCCTTGGGACAGTTCCAACAACATCGCAGGAGAGATGCACATGAGAAAGGTACTCGCCACGGCATTCGTGAGCCTCGACGGTGTAATGCAGGCGCCCGGCGGCCCCGAGGAGGATCCGACCGGCGGCTTCAAATTCGGCGGCTGGACCGCCAACTACTGGGACGATGCGATCGCGCAGGTGATGGGCGGGATCTTCAGCGTGCCGTACGAGCTGCTGCTCGGCCGCAAGACGTACGAGATCTTCGCCGCGTACTGGCCGTATGCCAAAGACGATCCGTTCGCAGAAGCGCTGACCAACGTGCGCAAGTACGTGGCCACCTCGTCGAAGGCGCCGCTGGGCTGGAGAAACTCGATCGCCCTGCACGACGTGCCGAACGACATCGCGCGGCTGAAGCGCGAAGACGGCCCGACGCTCATGACCCAGGGCAGCAGCGACCTGATCCAGACGCTGCTCGAGCACGACCTCATCGATCGCTTCACGCTGCTCATCTACCCGGTGGTGCTGGGCAAGGGCAAACGGCTGTTCGGCTCCGGCGCAATTCCCGGCGCGCTGAAGCTGGTCGACTCGAAGGCTTCACCCTCCGGCGTGACGATCAACACGTACGAGCGTGCAGGGGCGGTCAAGCCCGGATCGTTCGCGCTTGGTGAACCGTCGGCCGAGGAGCTGGCGCGGCGGGAGCGGATGAGGCGTGAGGGGTGAGCGGAACCGGAATAGTTCTCGCCAAGGCGCGAAGGCGCCAAGGAAGACAAGGAAAACCAGTCAGACTGTTTTCTCGTTCTTCCCTTGGCGCCTTTGCGCCTTGGCGAGAGAATTTTCTTGGTCTCTATCCGTAGGTCGGCTTCTGCGGCCACCCAGGCGGGGAGTCCTCGAAATCTTCCTGACGCCCGTACGGTGTGCGGTCGAGGAGGGCATAGGAATCGGTGAGTGATTCGGTGCCGCGCTGATAGGTCGAGTACGTGTGGAAGATGTCGTCGTCGATGCGGAAGAACACGCTCAGGCCGTGCGCTTCGCCTTTGTCGGTGGTTGCGCGGAAGTCGCGGTTGAAGTCGCTGGCGGACGAGGAGTACCACGGCCACTTCCAGCCCTTGAGCTTCGTGTAGCCTTCGAGCTTGGCGAGCGGCGCGCGCGAGATGAGGACGAAGCTGGTATTGCGCGCGGGGAGCATCGAGAGGTCGCCGAGCGCATTGACGTAGCCGGTGCAGCCGGGACAGCCCTGTTCCCACGCCGGGTCGAACATGAAGTGATAGACGATCAATTGGCGGCGGCCCTCGAACAGGTCGAGCAGCGTCGCCTTGCCGTTCGGGCCTTCGAACGTGTACGTCTTCTCCAGCTTGACCATCGGCAGGCGCCGGCGCGCGGCGTTGACGCGATCCAGCTGCCGGGTGAGCTCCTTTTCCTGCTCGAGCAGGCTCTTGCGCTGGCTCTGCCATTCGCCTTCGGACACGACCTTCGGGCTGGGGACGCTGGTTCGTTCGCTCATGAGAGATCCTCCGCTGTTCGTGGCCACATCCCAAGGACGGTTGGCGAAGCGGCGTTCCTACACCCTCAGGCCGAAACTTTCCAATAGACGGCGTAGCGCTCGTCGAAGATGCGGTTGAGCGGCACGAGTGTCAGCTCGTTCTGCTGGCCGACGGTCCGGAATTCCAGGGCACGGCCGGCCGCGGGCTCGAGCCAGGTGGCCGGGTCGGTGGAAGACGCGCGAATCGTGGGAACCGCGATCGGCTCGGATTTGTATTCCGGCACGGTGCGCGGCTTGGTCGGTTCGGCTCGCAGATTGTCAGCCGTGAGGCCGGCGGTGCCGAGTTTGCCGGCGAGCACGAGCGGTCCGTACATCACGGCCTGCATCGTTTGATCGTCCGGCATCGGCGCGGAGTGCAGCCGCATCGGCACGTGGACTTCGACGCGATCGCCGTTACGCCAGGTGCGATCGAGCACGAAGTAGCTCCCCGGCGTCGCGAAACTCTCGAGGCGCGCGCCGTTCAGCGATGCTGATCCGCCCGTCGTCCAGGACGGCACGCGAATTCGCAGTTGCGCGCGGCGAGGTGCGCTGGCGCGCACGGTCAGCGTTACGCGATCGCTTTCCGGGAACGTCGTCTCCTGCACGACGCGCAGGCCTTTCTCCTGCCACGTGACTTCCGATGGCACGAACAGGTTGACGTAGAGACCGTCGTCGTCCTTGAAGTAGATGCTGTCGCCGAGCTTCGAGAACGCTTCGGCCATGCTTCCGGTGCAGCACCAGAAATCCTGCATCGGAGTGCCGAACAGCTTCCAGTAGCCGCCCTGCAGCGGGACGTAGTAGAGCTTGCTGCCGTCGCGCGGGTGTTCGACGCCGAGGATGCCGTTGTAGTACGCACGCTCGTAGTAGTCCGCTGCTCGCGCATCAGCGGTCCAGCTGAAGAGGTGGCGCGTCAGTTTCTGCATGTTGTAGGTGACGCAGCATTCTTGCGTGTAGCCCGACAGCTCGGTCGCCAGTTTCCCGGGCGGTGCGTTCCAGGATTCGCCGTTGCTCGTGCCGCCCGTGCAGTACGAGCGGCGCTCGGTGACTGTGTGCCAGAAGTAGTCGGCGCAGTCGTGCAGGGTGTGGTCTCCCGTCAGCTCATAGCCGCGAGCCGCGCCGATGATCTGCGGGATGGTCGTGTTGACGTGCAATCCCTGCAGCTCGTCGCGGCCGGCCGCGAGCGGCTCGACGATGCGGCGGCGGTTGAAGCGATCGCCCAGCTCGCGCCAGCGATCCTGGCCGGTGAGCGCGGCGAAGTTGTAGAGCACTTCGTTCATGCCGCCGTACTCGCGCTCGAGGATGCGGGCCATCAGCGCGTCGTCGATCGGCCGCACCCACTGCGCGGTCCACGTCGCCATTCCTTCGAGCACCGTGCGCGCTTGCGCGTTGCCAGCGAGCACGTGCATGTCGAGCAGGCCGGCCATGATCTTGTGCAGCGTGTAGAACGGCGCCCAGGCGGGCTGGCTCGCGCGCAGGCGATCGAACAGCTCTTCCGGAAACGCGCTCACGTAGCCGTTGCCGAATTTCGCCTGGCACTTCGCGAGCTCGGCCACGATACCGTCGCCGCGGGATTTCAAGGCGGTGTCGTCCGCTTGCGCGAACATCAAGGCGCAGGCAGATAGAAAGTGTCCCGTGAAATGTCCGCGCAGCTCGTTGTTCGGCGCCTCCCAGCCGCCGAGCGGCTCGGCGGAGCTGGGTAATCCGGCGGTCACACGAAACATATGCAGCAGCCGGTCCGGGTCGTAGCCCATGAGGTGCCGACGATTGACGTTCATCGCATCGAGCGCAGCGCCCGGCCGCAGCCTGACCTGGGACAGCTCGAACGGGCGGGCGACGATGCGCCCCGTCGCGCTGGCCTGCGCGAGCAGGGAGCTTGGCAACGACAGCGCACCAGCACTCAGCAGCGAAGCTTCGAGGAACGTTCGGCGGTCGAGGTAGTGCGCCATGGCAGGTAGCTTAGCCGATCTGTCATGGATCACGCCGTCGGACCTGTACATGGACATCGAGTATCGTGTGGGTCAGGCTTTAGGCTGATGCCCCGAGTGCCGCGCAACCGCAGGGAGCGCGGTGCGCGGTAATCCCATGGGACTCTTTCGGAGACCGCAGATGGCCACTACGCCGACGGACTTCAGCTCCCGATACTCCACCCACCTCAACATCCTGCACGCCGTCGGCGAAGTCATCGACATCGACGCGCTGGTCGGCGCCAACGAGCATCCCTGGGTACAACCAGACGTTGTGCAAGGTGAACGAGTCCGTGGTGCGCCTGGGCGTCGTGCAAGGCGAGTATCACTGGCACAAGCACGAGGCCGAAGACGAGTTCTTCTACGTCGTGAGCGGCCGCTTCATCATCGACATGGAAGATCGCAGCATCGACCTGCGTCCCGGCCAGGGGTTCGTCGTGCCGAAAGGCGCGATGCATCGTCCGCGTGCGCCGGAGAAGACGGTGATCCTGATGGTGGAGACCGCGGGGATCGTGCCGACCGGCGATTCGTGAGCGGAGCGTTTCCGACGGAGCGTTCGACCGTGCTGAGGTATCATCCCGAGCCGTCGTCGGCCTGGGAGATCCAAATAGTGAACGTCGCTCTCGCCCGCAACTCGACTGCCGTACTGCTCACGCTTGCCTGCCTCGCCACAGCGGCGCATGCCGCCGAGCCTTCCAAGGACGGCATCTACTTCCCGACCGCCACGACCCAGACCGAGACCGACGAGTACACGCGCTACGAGCTCCTCGCTCCCGATAGCGGCAAGTTCAAGATCACATACGAAGTCACCGCGACGACCGCCGGCGCGAAGTATTTCTACAACCCGATCCGCAAGGGCAGCGTCGCCAGCGACGAAAGCGTGCTCGACGCCATGACCGGCAAGCCACTCCACTTCGAGGTCGTGAGCGGCGTGGATGCGCGCAAAGATCCTCTGATGTCCGACGCAGATGTCGACACGAACTACATCAAGGTGACGCTCGCGCGGCCGGTCGCGGTAAACGGCCAGGGCCGCGTCATCATCATCAAGACCTACGAAGACAAGAAGAGCTACTACGTCGACGGCAAGACGATCGTGTTCGATCGGCCGCTCTACATCCGTCGCAACGAGGTCGTGCTGCCTCCTGGCTATGAAGTCGTCGGCATGACCGTCCCCTCGCAGATCCTGACCGAAGCAGATGGCCGCATCGCGATCAGCTTCGTCAACGGCACTGAAGGCCCGGCGCCGCTCGTGCTGCGCGCAGCGAAGGGCGCGCATGTCGGCGCGGCAGCTGCACCGAAGGCTGCGACGAAGCAGCGCAGCTGGGAATCGCCCTTCGAAGGCGAGACCGAGGAATCCCGGTTGTCCGAGCGCGCGCATCAGGATCGCGACATCGTCTACTTCCTGCAGCAACCCGAGACGCACGCATTCGCCCTCTATCACGACTACACCGAGTCGCGGCCGGGCATCAACGGCTACGCGAACGTCGTCCGCAAAGGCAGCACAGCGAGCAATCCCTCGGCGAGCATTCTCGACACGGGCGAACAACTGCACGCGAAGGAAATGAGCGGCGCAGAGATGGCCGCGATGAAGATCAACGCCGGCGAAGCCGTCGAGCCGGATGCGCGCGTCGTCGTGATTCCGTTCGCGGCAGTGCAGGCGGGTCAGTCGTTACGCCTGCGAATTGCGGAGACGTACACGGCGCCGGTCAGCTACAAGCTCGACGGCGACGAGCTCGTGTTCGATCGCAGCCTCGGACGGCCGCGCAACGCTGTCGTACTGCCGTCGGGCTGGTATTGCACTTTCAGCGCGGCACCGGCAACCGTGAGTCAGTTGCCCGACGGGCGCGTGCGCCTCAACTACTGGAACGGCCGCCCCGAGCCGGTGGATGTATTGCTCAAGGCGCGGCGGCGCGTCGGCCAGGAGTCGGGCTAAAGCCCGACCTACATGGAGGCTGTAGGTCGGGCTTCAGCCCGACTCTCTGCAATCAGCTCAACGGCTGATTGATCGACCAGCTCACGCCGAACGGATCGCGCAGCTGACCATAGCGGGCGCCCCAGAACATTTCCTGAATGGGCATGACGACTGCGGCGCCGGCGGCCACGGCACGCTCCCACCACTTGTCGATGTCATCGACCTGCAAGGTGAGATTGAACGCCTGCGGAGCCTGGAGCGGATGGCCGTATTCCGGATAGGCGTCGCCGAGCATCAGCGAGCTGCCGTTGACGTACAGGTGGATGTGCGCCGTCCGGCCCTTCTCGTCGACGGGGTGTCGCGCCACTTCGGTGGCGCCGAACGCGCGCTGATAGAACTCGGACGCCTGGGTCGCGCCCTTGACCTGCAGATACGCGATGAGCCCGCCGCGCACTTCGGGCTGTGCCTGTGGATTCTGTGACTTCACTTCGGCATTCATGGATCTCTCCGGGGATGAGGCCGACCTTCGGCCTTGCCGCCCAAGGACGATCCGCTGCGCCCGGTGCCGACACTGGTGCGCGTGCCGAGACTTGCTATTTGATGTCAGTGTCGGGAGACGCTGAGCTGCAGCACGATCGCCCCGATGGCGACGAGCGCGATCAGGACGAACAGCACGCCGGAGATCCACTGACCGCGTCGGTTTTTCTGCGGGTTCATGACCGGATGATAGCTAATCGGCCGCCGCGCGCCGCGCGAGGATCGCTTGCCAATTCAGGATCGCGTTCCACAGCAGCCGCTGATCGCCGCGATTGAGGTCGCGATGCAGCGGGTTGAAATTGAACGCGACGACGCGGCCGCGCCCGACGGGCATGTCGAAAATCGCCGGGCGCCCGATCAGGTTCGATTCGCCCCACACCTGGCCGCTGACGAGGAACGGCGCGTCGGTTCCTTCGTCGCCCCATTGCATCACGACGCCGCTCGGGTCAGGCGGCCCGTCGAGACATGTCGTGCAAAAAGCCATGCGTAGCCAGTGGCGTGGCACTGCGTAGAGCGGATAGTTCTGACGGAAGACATATGTATGGGCGGGATAGCCGTACGCGATCGGATGATCGGGTTGTGCAAACCTCACGCGCACGTGCGCACCGGGCGTGCGTGTCACTGATTCGACTGCGGCCTGTGCAGACTCGGCGCCGCCGCTGCCGGCACTGCGGGGCACGCCTCCGGAATCGCGGCGAACGCCGCGCACGATGCCGCCTTCCAGCGCGAGCATGGTGCCGCTGCCGAGCGTCACGAGCACGCCGCCGCTCTCGACGAATTTCTGGATCTCAGCGAGTCCTTCCCACCCGATGCCGCCGGTGATGTCGTCGGAGGACGCCGGCGTGCCGAGGCTCGGCGTCTGCCGCGTCTTCTTGAACGCCATCGGGCCCCAGGCTTTCGGGATACCGTGGATCTGCTCGGCCAGCTCGAGATCGACGTGGCCGTAGAGCAGCACGTCGTACTTCGCTCGCAGATTGCCGGCCCGAATGTCCTCGTCGCGCACGTATGAGTACGGGACGCTGCGCACATCGAGCGTGTGGCGCAGCCAGCCGATGCTGTCCGTGTCAGCCCAGGGCACCCACACACCGAGGCGCGGCGCCTTCGCGAGATGACGAGCGACATCGGGCGCGGCCGCGATCGAATCGAAGTCGAGCGCGACGTGCTCGTCGAGATCCTGCAGCGCGCTGCCGAGTCCGGATTGCGCGGGCAGGATCCACGAGCCCGCGGGATACTCAGTCTCGCCGATCTTGAATGCGTGCTCCGCGATCTCGATCCTGAACTTCGCCAGCCGATAGCGAGCTTCGAGCAGTCCTTCCTGACCGGTGTCCTTCATCACGTACACCGGTCCCTCTGCGCCGACTTTGCCGCGAGGTTGCGGTGTTTCGGTGAGCGGGAGTGCGCCGACTTCCTTGATCGCCGGATCGGCGATTGCAACTGCCGCGACGTGATAATGCGCGGGCAGCTCCCACGAGACATCGTCGTACGGCTCGCCGCCGTTCTTCGGGAAGTCCTGCGGCGAGAGCAGGTCCACGGCGTAATTGCGATAGGGCTGGTCGAGGCGCACCAGGTACGTGCCCACGCCGAACGATCCTTCCTGCACCGTGAACGCAGCATTCGCGCGCTGCACTTCGATGTGCTGCGATTGCAGTCGCGCGACGAGTTGCGCGACACGCATCGGGTCGCCCTGGTCCTGCGCGATCGCAAACGCATAGGGCGGTTCCTCGACGCCCTTGCGCCAGGAGTTGAACCCCTTGCGATAGAAACTCCGCAGCAACAGCTTCGATTGCGTCGCGGCCATGTCGAGCGCAGCGAGTGCGGCGGTCTCGTTGTAGTTCACGTTGTCGCGCGCCGACCAGTTGAACGGCGTCGACGGCGCGGGCGATACGCGATACCACTCGCGCGAGGTTGCATCCGGCGACAACGTCCACTGCAGCGTCTCGGCCGTGCCGTTGCCGAACGTCTCGTAGCCGCGGCCGATCGAGTTGTGATTCATCGCCACCGAATCGAGGTACAGGTGCGCGAACGCTTCGCCGAAGTTCCAGGTCGCGGCGCCCGGCATGCCGAACGACGTCAGCGTCTGCACTTCGTGAAAGCTCAGCGCCTGAAATTCCGTGAAGGTGATCGGATCGATGTTCGGGTTGTACGGCCCGGTGCCGTTCCACGACATGAGCAGCGCGACGCTCTCGTGCAGGTCGTGCACGATGGTGGGATGCCAGTCGAAGAACATGCGCGACACGGCGCGGGTCGATTCGTGCACCAACTGATGCGCGTCGCGATTGATGTCGACCATCGCGTATTTCGACCAGTACGGCGGCGACTGGCGCGGCAGAGTATTGCGATCCGTCTTACCCTTGAGATAACGATAGAACCACTCGACCACCTTGTCGCGGCCGTCCGGATTCGAGACCGGATTGATCAGCACGACCAGGTTCCCGCGAATGCGCTGGATCATCGGCTGGTCGGACACCGCGAGCCGGTAGGCCAGCTCCAGCACGGATTCCGTCGAGCCGGTCTCGTCCGAATGCAGCGCGGCATTGAAGTAGTAGATGGGCCGTGCACGTTCGACGATCTGCTCCGCCGCGGCGGGATCTGTCGTGCGCGGATCCGCGAGCGCGGCAGTGTCGCGCTTGAGTTGTTCGAGCGACTGGATTCCCTCCTCGTCCGCAATCGCGAGCAACACGATGTCGCGGCCTTCCTCCGATCGTCCGATCGTGAACAGCTCTACGCGCGGTGAAGCATCGGCAAGTGCGTGTGCGTAACCGTACGCCCTGGCAGAGTCGACGAGCTCGCCCGGCGCGCCGGGAATGCGCTTGAGAAACGCGCGCGGCGAGGGCACCGAGGACGATGCGGGGAGATAGGAGACCCACGGCGACAGGAACTGCGGCGCGGTCGTGGCGCTGGCGATCTCATCGATCGAGCCGGGCTCGGGCGTGTCCGGGGCCACCTGTGCGAATGCGGGAGCGATGCAGAACAACAAGAGCGCGCAGACAGAAGACCGGCCGACAGCACCCACTGATCACCCCCGCGGATCGAAGTCCGCGCAGTCTAGCAGGCGCTCACTCAAGGATTCTCCGAGGGCCGCGCCAGGGATCGTCCCGTCGGTGTCCGACAGGATTTCAGATTGGTCCGGCCGGGCCGTCACAGTGAGAGTGCAACTGCGTCTTTCATCCGCGGACGCCCGGCGTCTCGCTGCAAGGGTCCTGGCCTTTGCGGGCGTGGGCGTCTGCGTCCTGTGGGCCCTCGCCTGGGCGAGCCCGGACCCGAGCGTGGCGCAGACGTTCGACATCCTGCATTGGACGCTGGCGTACGTCGCCGCGGCGATCGTTGGCTGGCTCGGCGTGCTCGACGCCTCGGGCGTCGATCGTGCGGCGCGGCGTTGGTTCGCGATCGGCCTGACGCTCACCGCGATCGGCGACCTGATCTACGACTACTACATGATCACTGGGCTCAACCCGATCCCCGAGCTC
>Ga0209382_10000016_pt1 | contig 202779 bp, 196 predicted proteins | sample SoiMetdeltSBSDD5_FD_187599 | JGI IMG/M metagenome (GOLD analysis project Ga0209382, IMG submission 187599) | Bulk soil microbial communities from a Populus tree surrounding site in Tennessee, USA - Soil MetaG P. deltoides SBSDD5 (SPAdes) (version 2) | ecosystem: Environmental > Terrestrial >...
TTCAGCAGCTGCGGGTCATCGACTTCCTTTGCGGCCTCGCCGATGATCTTCACGAGGGTCTCGCGCGGACCGGCGACGGCCAGCACGTCGCCCTCACGGATCACGCTGTCGGCCGCCGCCTCCTCGATCGTCCCGTCGCTACGGCGGATGCGCGCGACGAACACGCGCGCGTCGGGGATCATCGCCTCGGCCTCGATGGCCCGCAGGCCCACCGCCTTCCCGCCGGACCGGACGCGGAAGGCCCGCAGCTCCCAGCGGTGCCAGGCCGAGCCGGCGCCGCCGAGTTCCGTGACGCCCCCCTGCTTGGCCTCGTAGTCCTTGCACGCGGCCGCGAGATCGATGCCCAACAGGCGTGGTCCGAGCAGCGCCAGGATGATCGCCGAGCCGATGGTGCCGAACATGTAGCTGACCGCGTAGGCGACCGGCATCCCGTCGAGCAGGCCCTTGGCCTGGTCGGCGGGGAGGCCCATGCGGTTGATGGCGTCCGTCGCAAGGCCCATCGAGGCGGAGATCGTCTGCGACCCCGCGTACAGTCCGGCCGCGTACCCGAGGTCGTACCCGGCGAACCGGGCGATCACCACGGCGATCCCGAGACAGAACACGCACTGCACGACCGAGAACAGCGCCTGCGGCAGACCGTCCTTGGCGATGCCGCGGACGAACTGCGGCCCGACCCCGTAGCCGACGGCGAAGAGGAACAGCAGGAAGAACGTCGACTTCACGTTCGGCGAGACCGTGATCCCGAGCTGCCCGATCACGATGGCGGCCAGCAGGGTGGCGGTGACCGCACCCAGGCCGATGCCGCGGACGGTGAACTTGCCGGCGTAGTACCCGATGGCCAGCGAGAGGAAGATGGCGATCTCCGGGTTGCTGCGCAGCGTCTGGGCGAACCACTCAAACATGGCTGCCTCCGTTCAGTGGCCAGACCGGTGGCGCGGTTCCTGCCCGAGACGTCGGGTGCGCTAAGGGCCTTGGCGGGAGTTACCTGGACGTTGCCACCGGGCTTCCACCGCGTACCGCCACAACCTCGGCATCATTCGGGCTGGGCGCGCCGACGAATCGGATGGCGTCGCCGGCGCGCCCCGTCCACTGCCCTCCTGGATAACAGGGGCACGCGCCCCGCCCTATACGATCTTCGTCACAAGGATCGTTGGCCCGGGGGTCGAATGTCCCTAGGCGCCCTTGCGCGGGCTCAGCGCCTCGGGCCGGAGCAGCTCCAGGCCCTTGCCGGCGTTGTAGCCGTGGATCTCCTTCACGTCGAGCTTCCGCATGAACGTGATGATCTCCTTCGTGACGACCTGGCCGGGCACCATGATCGGGAAGCCCGGCGGGTACGGGATCACGAACTTCGCCGACACGAGCTCGGGCCCCTCGGCCAGGCGGGCGTCGATCTCCGGGCTGTTGAGCTTGATGTACTCGCAGTTCGCGGCGTCGTAGGCCATGTAGTAGGCCTCGCGCATGTGCCCTTCCTGGGTGGCGCTCTTCGGGTCGTCGCGGAAGGCGTCGTGGAAGCGCTGGAAGTCGGGCAGGTCCGGCACGTCCTCGACGAGCGACTTCACCCGGGCCTTGAAGGCCGCCCGCCCCGCCTCGCCCTCCTCGGCGAGCCGCGCGTCGATCACCCGCGCCATGTCGGCCAGCGCCTTGATCAGGTGCGCGAGGTCGCTCCGCGTGTTGTTGATGTTCATCTGCACGAGGACGCTGTTGCGGGACGTCTTGTTGATCTGGATGTCGTAGTCGCCGGCGAGCAGCGCCTTGAACTGGGTGCCGTCGTACCCCGCGGCCCCACAGAGCAAGGTCAGGCGTGTGGGATCGAGGTAGAACTCGTCCTGGTCGAGGGCCTCGATCGTGTCCGTCATCGTCCACCCCGGCGCTCCCCAGTCCGTGAAGCCCGACGGCCGGTACTCGGCGGGGATCATCTCGGCCGGGGTGGCGACGCGGAAGTACTTGGAGATCAGCGGGTGGCGGTTGATCTCCCGCCGGGCCTCGATCGCCAGCTGGATCGCCCGTCCGACCAGCTCGTAGCCCTCGAGCTCCATCTGCCGCCGCGCCACGTCGAGCGACGCGATGATCTGGAGGTTCGGCGACGTCGAGGTATGGGTGAAGTATGCCTCCTTGAACGACGCCTCGACGGTATGGAAGTCCTGGTCGGCCACGACGACGATCGAGCCCTGTCGAAGCGACGACATCGACTTGTGCACGGAGTCGGTCTCGTAGACCCGGACCCTCACCTTGTCCGGATCGGGCAGCAGCTCCATGTCCAGAAGTCTCGCGTCGTCGAAGTGGAGCGGGCCCACCTGCTGCTTGAACGCCTCGTAGCGCGTGCGGTAGGTGGGGTCGCGCACGAGGGCGCGGATCGCGGCTGCCGCGCCCATGGCCGTGCGACGCCGCAGGAACGGCGAGAAGCGCGCGAACCCGAACCACGCCTCGTCCCAGAGGAAGACGAGGTCGGGCTTGATGGCCAGGCACTCCAGCATCGTGCGCTGGACGTTGGCGACGTGGCCGTCGAAGGTGCAATTGGTCAGGACCACCAGCCTCGCGCGGTCGAGCTTGCCCTCCGCCCTCAGCTGCAGGAGCGCCTTCTTGATCGGCGTGATGCCCAGGCTCCCGTACATCGAGTACTGGGTGAGCGGGAACGCGTCGATGTAGAGGGGCTGGGCGCCGGCCAGCACGAGCCCGTAGTGATGCGACTTGTGGCAGTCGCGATCGATCAGCACGATATCGCCGGGCCTGAGGAGCGCCTGGTGGACGATCTTGTTCGCGGTCGACGTGCCGTTGGTGACGAAGAAGCTGCGGTCGCCGCCCAGGGCGCGCGCCGCCTTGTCCTGCGCGGCCTTGATGGTGCCCGTCGGCTCGAGCAGGCTGTCGAGGCCGCCGGTGGTCGCGGATGACTCGGCGAGGAACAGGTTGACGCCGTAGAACTCGCCCATGTCGCGGATCCAGTTGGACTTGAAGATCGACTTGCCGCGGGCCACCGGCAGTGCGTGGAAGGTGCCGATGGGGCGCTGGGCGTACCGCTTGAGGTTGTCGAAGTAGGGCGCCTCGTAGCGGTCCTTCACGCCGTCGAGGACGGCCAGGTGGATCTCCATCGGCTCCTCGACGCCGTAGAAGATCCTCCGGATCGGCGCCGCCTCGGGTGAGCCGGCGAGCCGGGCGACGTCGCGGTCGGTCGTCAGATAGACGTCGAGTTCCGGGCGCCAGCGGCGCACCATCGCCGCCAGCACGGTCCCCAGGTCCTCCCGCTGCGTGGCCTCGCCGATCTGGACCTGGCGGGTGAGGATCTCGCGCAGGACCGGCACGGTGTACTGGGACGCGTAGCCGAAGCCGTCGCTGATCACGACGGCCTGGAGGTTGGGGTTGAAGACCACGGCGAGCACGGCATCCTCGAAGCTCCCGACGACGACCGGCTCGTACACGAACTCGTCCTCCGGGCGGCGCAGCCGGCGGAAGGTCTCGCGGATCTCCGGCCACATGGCCCGGTCGGCCGGCGAGACGTACAGGACCTCGAGGTACGGCCGCCGCGCCTGGCCGCGGCCGATCGAGGGCGGCAGGATGTCGGGCATCCGGGCCTCGCTGCCCTCCTCCGTCCACGGCTCCACGTCGTCCCGGTAGCTGTTGCTGAGGAGCGCGTTGCTGATCCGCTGCACGAGGCGCGCGAAGCCGCTCCAGTCGCCGGCTTGCATGCGCTGGTGCACCTGGGCCATCAACCGGGGTCCGGGATAGCCGAACAGCTCCTCGAGCGGGGCGAGCTCGTCGAGCAGCTCCTTCGGTTCGTGACGCACGCCGCCCACCGGGTGTGGACCGGCTCCGGCGAGCGTCTTGGCGACCCGGTTCAGCGTCCGCCAGCGGTCCACCCGTGCCTCGGACGCCGCGAAGAACTCGTTCAGGCCGATCACCCGGTCGGTCGCTGCTGTCGTCATCGTTCAATCTCCTGGCTCTCGGTCTGGATGTGAAAGACCTACCCTGCCCCCGCGCGAGGGGCTAGAGACCTTTGTCACCCCTGCCGCAAGGATTTGCCTTGAGACCTTGATCCCATGGAGACGGCTCAACCGCGTCGCTAGGCTGCGATTCGCAATACGTCTCGCGATATCTCAGAGGAGTGAATCGTCATGGCTTCAAAGACCGCCGCGAAGGTCGATCCGCTCGATCTGGTCGCCGAGCTGATCGACACCGGGACCATCGACACGGTGTATCGCGACGTGTATCTGCAGCGTGCCCGGACGCTGATGGCGGGGGTGTTCTCGAACGAGGAGTTCCGGCGCATCGAGGCGGAGAAGAGCGAGCTCGCGACGATGCCCGTCCTGCTTGGCCGCGCGCTGGAGAAGGCCGACTGGCCCCGGGTGAAGGAGCTGAGCAGCCGTGGCGAGGCGCTTCGCCGCTCGGTCGGAGCCAGCCAGCGGCAGGTCGAGGTCGCGCGCGGGATCTACGCCGTCACCGACGTCAAGCTCGACCCCTTCTCGCCGGGCCTCCTGCCATTCACCGGGATCTCCGGGAAGGCCCTGCCGGCGGTCCGCACTCGCGCCGTCGATCACCTCGCCTCGCTCGAGCGCGCGGACGCGTCGTGGAAGGAGTTCTACTCGGAGCGGCGCGCGGCCCTGCGCGCCCTCAAGGTCACGGTGTCCGAGTCGCCGGCGGCCACGGGCGGCGTGGTCTCCATCGACCCGCGCGAGGCGGCCCAGCGGGCGCTCCAGGCCGGCGACATGAAGAGTCTCGCCAAGCTCGCGGACACGCTGATGGCGGCCGCGACGTCGGTCGCGACGGCGGCGGCCGCATCTCAGGCGACGGCCCATGCGACCGTGGAGCCGGAGCAAGCGTTCGGCGACCTGCTCACGACCTACTCGGACGACACCCTGCGCGAGGCGCGGCGGCTCGGACTGGCCGCCCGGCGCCTGGAGTCGAGAACCGAGATCGCCCCGCTCCGCCGGTACGCGTGGCATCCCGTCTTCAGCAACGACGCCGGGCGCGTCAGCGTCAAGCAGGTCGAGCTCCCGGCCGGCACGCCGGAGGGGTTCCGGGAACGGCTGGAGATGCTGATGATCCATCCCCTGGTGAACTCCGGCGGTGCCCGCCACCTCCCACGGCTCGTGGCGGAGGACGTCCTGGTCGAGGTCTTTCCCGAGCCGAAGGAGGGCGAGGACGGGCCGGTGTCCGAGCTGCTCACGACCCTGGGGTTGCGGGCCCGCCGCGCCGTGCCGCGGATCGCGATCGAGCAGGCGCTGGTTGCGCACGGGGCCGACGTGCTGGAGCAGCGGCTCGGGCTCGACTCCCGCGTCTTCCGCCTCGTGTGCATCCCGCCCGACGTCCATCTCCGCATCGGCGAGACCGAGGGCTGGGGCAGCCAGCCGCTGTGGACCCACTTCGACGGGTACATCGTCATGGCCGACGGACGGCTCCGCGCGCTCGCCGGCGGCGAGGCGCGGTTCGGCGGGCTGTTCAACCTCATCGGGATCAGCCGGGACTACGACTCCGACCGCGTGATCAGCCGCTTCGCGGTCGTGCGTCGTGAACGCATGGTCGCGTGGTGATCGCCGGCGCCGAGGCGAAGGTCGGATGCCCACGCCGGCCGTGAACGATGTCGGGCTGAAGGGCCGGGTGGCCGTCGTCACGGGCTCGACGAGCGGCATCGGGTTCGGTGTCGCCGATGCGCTGGCGACGCACGGGGCGGCAGTCCTGCTCAACGGTTTCGGCCCCGTCACCGCCGTCGACGCCGCCATCGCGCAGGTGTCGGCGTACGGCACGCCGGTCGCTTACAGCGCCGCGGACATGTCGAAGCCCGACGAGATCAGCGCCATGCTGGCGCAGGCCGAGCGGGAGCTCGGCCCGGTGGACATCCTCGTCAACAACGCGGGCATCCAGTTCACCGCGCCGGTGGAGGAGTTCCCCGTCGAGCGGTGGGACGCGATCCTCGCCATCAACCTCTCCGCCGTGTTCCACGCCACCCGCGCGGTGCTCCCGGCCATGCGCGAGCGGAACTGGGGGCGCATCGTCAACATCGCCTCGACCCACGGGCTCGTGGCGTCAGTGCACAAGGCGGCCTACGTCGCGGCCAAGCACGGCGTGCTCGGGCTCACCAAGGTGGTCGCGCTCGAGACCGCCACCACCGGCATCACGTGCAACGCGGTGTGCCCGGGCTGGGTGCTCACCCCGCTCGTGCTCCGGCAGATCGACGACCTCGCCGAGCGCGAGCACCTGTCCCCCGCGCAGGCCAAACGTGCGCTGCTCGGCGAGAAGCAACCGTCGAACGAGTTCGCGACGCCGGCCCAGATCGGCGCCGCCGTCCTGTTCCTCTGCTCCGAGGCGGCGGCCCAGATCCGCGGTGTCGCGCTCCCCGTCGACGGCGGCTGGCTCGCCCAGTAGGGGCCGGACGGAGGATCAGGCCCATGAAGACGGTCTCGCTGGAGCAGGCGGCGGCGATGATCCCCGACGGCGCCCGCGTGATGATCGGCGGCTTCATGGGCGTCGGAACCCCCGAGCGGCTGATCGACGCGCTCGTGGACCACGGGACGGGCGGGCTCACCGTGATCGCGAACGACACCGCCGCGCCGGGGGTGGGCGTCGGCAAGCTGATCGGAGCCGGGCTCGTCCGTCGTGCCATCGTCAGCCACATCGGGCTCAACCCGCAGACCCAGCAGCACATGCTGGACGGCAAGCTCGACGTCGAGCTGGTGCCGCAGGGCACGCTCATCGAGCGGATCCGGGCCGGGGGCTACGGCCTCGGCGGCATCCTGACGGCGACCGGCGTGGGCACGGTGGTCGAGGACGGCAAGCCGACGGTGGTCGTGGACGGTCGGACGTTCCTGGTCGAGCCGGCGCTGCGGGCGGACGTCGCGCTGGTCAGCGCATTCCTGGCCGACTACCTGGGGAATCTCACGTACGCCTTGACGGCCCGCAACTTCAATCCCGTGATCGCCACCGCCGCCGACGTGGTCATCGTGGACGCCGACAACATCGTCCCGACCGGGGTGATCGCCCCCGACCACGTGGTGACGCCCGGCCCGCTCGTCGACTACGTGGTGGCGCACTGAGCACGCCATGGAGCCTCAAGAGATCATCGCCCGGCGCATCGCCCAGGAGCTCCGCGACGGGATGCTCGTCAACCTGGGCATCGGGATCCCCACGCTCGTCGCGAACTACCTGCCCGTCGGCATTCGCGTGTTCTTCCAGTCCGAGAACGGATTGATCGGGACCGGGCCGGTGCCGGAGCCCGGCCTGCATCACCGCCTGCTGACCGACGCCGGGGGCCGGCCCGTCACCGCGCTGCCCGGGGCCTGCACGTTCGACAGCGCCACGTCGTTCGGGCTGATCCGCGGTGGCCATCTCGACATGACGGTGCTCGGCGGCCTCGAGGTGGATGGGGCCGGCCGGCTGGCCAACTGGATGATCCCCGGCAAGATGGTCCCCGGCATGGGCGGCGCCATGGATCTCGTCGCCGGCGCCCGGCGCGTCGTCGTCGCCATGCAGCACACCGCCAAGGGCCGCTCGAAGATCGTGCGGGCCTGCCGGCTGCCGCTCACGTCGGTCCGCGCGGTCGACCTGGTGGTCACCGAGCTGGCGGTGATCGCCTTCCCCGCCGGCCAGGCCACGCTGCTGGAGACCGCCCCGGGCGTCGAGGTCGCCGACGTGCTGGCCGCCACGGAGGCGGAGCTCCGGGTCGGCAGCGACGTGCGGGCGATGTCGCTCGGCACGACGGACACGCCGCGCGCCGGCGTCGGAGGGTAACCGAGTGATCGTGATGATGGTGCGCGACGTGATGACCCACCGGCTGGTGACGATCGGGCCCGCCACGCACTGCGACGAGGCCCGACGCCTGATGGACGAGCACCGCGTCCGGCACTTGCCGGTCGTGATCGAGGGGCGGCTGGTCGGAATGGTCTCCGACCGCGACGTGCGGTCGGCCGCCTCCGGGTCGCCCGGCGCGGTCGCAGGGCGGATCATGACGCCGGATCCGGTGACGGTGACCCCGGAGACGCGGATCGAGTACGCGGCCCAGGTCATGCTGGACGGACGCTTCGGCTCGCTCCCCGTCGTCGCGGACGAGGCGATGGTGGGCATCGTCACGTACACCGATCTCCTGCGTGCCTTCGTCCGGGTCCTCGAGACCGCGACGCTGGAGCGGATCACGGTCGAGGTCGCGGGGGGCGCGTGATGCGCGACGTCGTGATCGCCGGCGCCTGCCGCACCGCCATCGGGACGTTCGGCGGTGGCCTGAAGGACTTCACGGCCATCCAACTCGGCACCATCGTGATCGCCGAGACACTCAAGCGTGCCGGCGTGGTCTCCGGCGCCGTCGACGAGACCATCATGGGGAACGTCCTCCAGGCGGGGCTCGGGGAGAACCCGGCGCGCCAGTGTTCGGTCAACGCCGGGGTGCCGATCGAGGTCCCCGCCTTCACGGTGAACATGGTGTGCGGCTCGGGGCTGAAGGCCGTGGCGCTCGGCGCACAGGCCATCGCCGCCGGCGCGGCCGACGTCGTCGTGGCCGGTGGCATGGAGAGCATGACCAACGCCCCGTACCTGGTGGACAAGGCCCGCTGGGGCCTTCGCATGGGAGACGGAACTCTCGTCGACTCGATGCTCCGCGACGGGTTGCTTGACCCGTGGACCGGCGTCCACATGGGCATCACGGCCGAGAACGTCGCCGCGCGCTTCGGCGTCGGCCGCGCCGAGCAGGACGCGTTCGCCTCGGAGAGCGTCCGCCGCGCCCTGCACGCCATCGAGGCCGGCGATCTCCGGGACGAGATCGTGCCGATCGAGGTGACGCAGCGCAAGGGGCCGTCCTTCGTCTTCGACACGGACGAGCTGCCCCGGACGCGTCCGGGCCCGGAGATGATGCGCTCCCTCCGTCCTGCCTTCAAGAAGGACGGGACGGTCACCGCGGGCAACGCCTCGGGCATCAACGACGGCGCCGCCGCCGTCGTGCTGCTGGCCGCCGAGCGGGCCGACGACCTCGGGGTCGTCCCGCTCGCGCGCGTGCGTGCCAGCGCGTCGGCGGGCGTGGACCCGCAGCTCATGGGCACGGGGCCGATCGCCGCGGTGTCGAAGGTCCTGGCCCGCGCCGGCGTGGCGATCGGGGACGTGGACCTGATCGAATCCAACGAGGCCTTCGCCGCGCAGGCGCTGGCGGTCGCCGGCGCGCTGCACTTCCCGCCCGAGATCACCAACGTGTCGGGCGGCGCCATCGCGCTCGGACATCCCATCGGCGCCAGCGGGTGCCGGATCCTCGTGACGCTCGTGCACGGCCTTCGTCGTCTCTCGGGGACCCTGGGGCTCGCCACGCTCTGCATCGGTGGGGGCCAGGGCATCGCCATGCTGGTCGAGCGGCACGCCTCCAGCGCGACGGCGCGCCCCGGCGGCCGCGGCGCTGCGTCCTAGGACCAGAGCCGGGCCGTCCGGTACCGCGCAGGGGGCCAAAGGCCGATTGCCGCCCCGCCACGAGACTGGTGGAGTGGCGCTCGCGGGAGGGCGATGAACCATGTGGCGCAAGGCTCTCGCGTGGCTGTTGGTGGGCCTCGTCCTTCTTCCCCCGGCGAGCGCGCAGGACGCGCCCCAGACGTTCAAGCCCGAGGAGCTCGACCAGCTCGTCGCGCCCATCGCGCTCCACCCCGACGCGCTGGTCGCGCAGATTCTCATGGCGTCGACGTACCCGCTCGAGGTCGTCCAGGCCGCACGCTTCGTCCAGGACAAGCCCGGGCTCACGGGCGATCAGCTCAACGACGCCCTGAAGCAGTACCCGTGGGACGACAGCGTGAAGTCGCTGGTCTTCTTCCCTCAGGTGCTCACGATGATGAACGACAAACTCGACTGGCTGCAGAAGCTCGGCGACGCCGTACTCGGCCAGCAGCAGGACGTGATGGCCGCCGTGCAGCGCCTGCGGGCGCGCGCGCAGGCCGCGGGCCAGCTCCAGAGCACGCCCGAGCAGCAGGTCATCGTCGAGCCCGCCGCCTCACCGCCGACCGCACCGCCGCCGCCCCCCGTGGGAGCGCCCCCACCCGCGCCGCCCGTTGGAGCGGCTCCGCCACCGGCATCGACCACGGTGGAGGTGGCCCAGGCATCGCCGACCGTGATCCGGATCGAGCCGACGAATCCAGAGGTCGTCTACGTCCCGAGCTACAACCCGACGGTCGTGTACGGCGCGTGGCCGTATCCCGCCTATCCGCCGTACTACCCGTATCCGGTCGGCGCCTTCGCCGCCGGCGCGTTCACGTTCGCCGCCGGGGCCGCGGTCGGTGCCGCCCTGTGGGGGGACTGCAACTGGGGCGGCGGCGGGGAGATCAACATCAACAGCAGCAGGGTGAACAACTTCTCGAGCAACGTGAACACCAGCACCGAGGCCAGCAAGCGCGTGGAGAACCGCCGCGCCTCCGGCGAGGCGGGCCAGGCCCGCCAGACCGGTCAGGCGGGCCAGGCCCGCCAAGGCGGCCAGGCCGGGCAGAACCGGGGCCAGTGGCAGCACAACCCCGAGCACCGCAAGGGCGTGCAGTACCGGGACACGGCGACCCAGCAGCGCTACAACAAGACCGGGCCGGCCAACACTCAGTCCCGCGAGGCCTTCCGCGGCCACTCCCAGCAGGGCACCGACGCCGCCCGCGCGGCGCAGTCGCGTGGCACCGGGCAGGCGGGCACGGCGGGCACGCGCGAGCGCCCGAGCGGGCAACAGCCGAGTGCGAGCGTGGGCGACCGCGCGGCGCAGGCGTCGCCGCGCAGCAGCAGCGCGCCCCACGCCGGCTCCGGGCAGGCGAGGCAGGCGGGCGCCTTCGAGGGCATGGGCAGCGGCCACGACACGCAGAACTTCAGCAACCGGGGCAACAGCAGCCGCCAGAGCTACAACGCGTCGACGGCCGGGGCGAACCGCAGCGCCGGAACCGGCGCCCGCTCCGGTGCCGCCGGCGGCCGCGCCGGTGGAGGCGGTGGTCGCGGGGGAGGAGGTCGTCGATGACGGCGCGAGTCCGGACGCTCGTCGTGGCGACCATCACCGTCGCGCTCACGCTGCAGAGCGGCCTGGCGGTGAACGCTCAGGCCCCCGCGCCCGCGAAGCCAGCGACGCCCACCGCGGCGACGCCCCCGTCGGCGGCGCCAAAACCCACAGTGATCCCGCCTCGGCGCTTCGCGTCGGCGGAGGACGCTGTGCAGGCGCTCGTGAGCGCCGTCCGCGCTGGCGACGTCAACGCAATGGTGCGGGTCCTCGGCAGTGACGGCCGCGCGCTGGTCGTGTCAGGCGATCCGGTGCTCGATCAGCGGGCTCGCGAGCGGTTCGTGGCGGAGTACGACGCCGGCCACTCGCTCGTGGGCACCGGCGAGACCACGGTGCTCCACGTCGGCCGCGACGACTGGCCGTTTCCCATCCCGCTGGTGAAGGACGGCGACCGCTGGCGCTTCGACGCTCGACGGGGCCGCGACGAGATCCTCGCGCGGCGCATCGGCCGGAACGAGCTGTACACGATCCAGACGTGTCTGGCCTACGTGGACGCCCAGCGGGAGTACTACACCCAGGACCGCAACGGCGACGGCATTCTCGAGTACGCGAAGCAGTTCGCCAGCACGCCCGGCGCACGCGACGGCCTCTACTGGCCGACCCAGCCCGGCGAGCGCCAGAGCCCGCTCGGCGAGCTCGTCGTGCGCGCGCGGGCCGAGGGGTACCGGCGGGAAACCGCCGGCCACACGCCGTACCACGGGTATTACTACCGCATCCTCACCGCGCAGGGACCGAGCGCCCCGGACGGCGCGTACGACTACGTCGTGCGCGGTCACATGCTGGCCGGCTTCGCCCTCGTCGCGTTTCCCGCCCAGTACGGCAACTCCGGGGTGATGACCTTCCTCGTGAATCACGACGGGATCGTGTACCAGAAGGATCTCGGACCGCGGACCCGCGAGATCGCCATGGCCATGCGCGCGTTCGACCCGGATCCCACCTGGACGAAGGCGGAGACCCCGGAGATCACCGCCACGAACCCGATCAGGCCATGACGTTGACGCCGCCGTCGACGTAGAGCGTGGTGCCGGTGAGGCGCCGGGCGTACGGCGTGGCGAGGTAGGCGCACGCGAAGCCGACGTCCATGATGTCCACGAGGTCGCCGAGGGGCGCCCGCTGCACGGCCTCGTTGAGCATCAGGTCGAAGTCCTTCAGGCCGGACGCCGCCCGGGTCTTGAGCGGCCCCGGCGACACCGCGTGCACGCGGATCTTCCGCGGTCCCAGCTCGTAGGCGAGGTAGCGGCACGACGCCTCCAGCGCCGCCTTCACCGGCCCCATCAGGTTGTAGTTCGGCACGACCTTCTGGGCGCCGTGGTAGCTCATCGCGAACATCGTCCCGCCCTCGGTCATCAGCGGCGCCGCCAGCCGAGCCATGCGGATGAACGAGTGACAGGAGACGTCCATCGCCTTGGCGAACCCCGCGGCGGAGCAGTCGAGCAGGCCGGCTTGTAGATCTTCCTTCGGCGCGAACGCGATCGAGTGGACCAGGATATCCAGCCGTCCCCACGTGCGGCCGAGGGTCTTGAACAGGGCGTCGAGCTCGTCCGGCGTCGAGACGTCCAGCGGCTCGAAGACCGACGCCTGCAGCGCGTCGGCGAGCGGCTCGACGTGGGGCCGGGCGCGGTCGTTGAGGTACGTGATCGCCAGGTCGGCCCCGAGCTCGCGAAAGGCGCGCGCGCAGCCGTACGCGATCGAGTGCTCGTTGGCGATCCCGACGACGAGTGCGCGCTGGCCCTGCAACACCGGACGGTGCGCCGTGGCTGTCATCTCCATCTCCCCCACCCGCGCTGACGCATCACGGCGACTGAGTCCAGTAGCCACGGCCGCTGTCGCGCCACAGGTCGCGGGCGACGACCCGCCGGCGATCGGCGGAGAGGTACCCGTCGACGACGACCGCGTCGCCGGTGCGCAGCCCCTGGTACGACGACTGGTCGGCCTGCATGAGGTCGATGGCGACTGACGCCCCCGAGTCCGTCATCACCTGCATCCGCGTTCCACCGACCCACTGCACCGTGCCGACGAAGCGCATCAGCTCCTGTGCCTCGGTCGCGACCGCGGCGAGCGCGAACAGGAGCGCGGCAGCGACGAACAGTGCGGCGCACGGTCCCAACCCAAATGGCCTCATGGCATCACCACGGCGAGGGTGTGCTCGGCGATCATCCGTTCCTCGTCGGTGGGGATCACCCAGACCGAGACGCGGGAATCCGCCGCCGAGATCCGCGGGCCTCCCGCGCGATTGGCCGTCTCGTCGAGCCGGACGCCGAGCCACGCGGCGCGGGCGCCGATGCGGGCGCGGATCTCCGGCGAGTTCTCGCCGATGCCCGCCGTCAGCACCAGGCCGTCGAGGCCGCCCAGCGCGCCGGCGAGCGACCCCAGCTCGCGGCCGACGCGGTACACGAAGTAGTCGAGCGCCAGCCGTGCCCCCGGGGCATCGCTGGCCAGCAGGTCACGGACGTCGTTGCTGAGGCCGGAGAGTCCCCGCAGTCCCGCGTCGCGGTACAGCAGACGCTCGACGTCCTTGACGCTCGAGCCCTTCTCGTTCAGCAAGTACAGCACGACGCCGGGGTCGAGCTGGCCGCAGCGCGTGCCCATGGGCAACCCGTCGAGGGCGGTGAAGCCCATCGTGCTGTCGACGCTCCGCCCCGCACGCATCGCGCACATGCTCGCCCCGCTGCCGAGATGCGCGACGACCACCGCGCTGCCCGCGAGCTCCGGCGCGACGCGCGGCAGGGTCCGCGCGATGTACTCGTAGGACAGTCCGTGGAAGCCGTAGCGCCGCACGCCCTCCTGATAGAGGCCGTCGGGCAGCGCGTACCGGTCGGCCACGTCGGCGTGCCCGCGGTGAAAGGCGGTGTCGAAGCACGCCACCTGCGGCATGCCGGCGAAGCGGGCCTGGATCGAGCGGATCGGCGCGATGTTGTGGGGCTGATGCAGCGGCGCCAGCGGGACGAACCGCTCGAGGGCCGCGAGCACCGCCTCGTCCACCTTCACCGGCGCGGCATAGTTCGGCCCGCCGTGCACGACGCGATGGCCCACCGCGACCGGGAGGCCGCCCAGGTGCGTGCTGAGCCAGCCGCCCACGGCGCCCATCGCCGCCGGGACGTCGCCCACCTCCTCGGTCGCGTACTTCTGGTCGGTGAGCACGGCCCCTTGCGCGTCTCGCGCGCGCAGCCGCGCCTGGGTACCAATCCCGTCCATCTGCCCCTTCGAGGCGAGCCGGAGCGTGCGCCCCTCGCCGATCGCGTACGACGAGAACTTGATGCTGGAGGAGCCCGCGTTGACGACGAGGATCGTGTCGGCCATCACCGTCGCCGCGCCGCCGCGTAGAGGGCGGCGACGCCGCACGATGCGATGCGCGCGCGCTCGTTGTCGGCCCGGCTCGTCAGGATGATCGGCACGCGGGCTCCCAGCACGATCCCGGCCGCATCGGCGCGGGACAGGAAGGTCAGGTTCTTCGCCAGCATGTTGCCGGCCTCGAGGTCGGGGACCACGAGGATGTCGGGATCGCCCGCGACCTCCGACACGATCCCCTTGATCCGCGCCGCCTCGGCGCTGATCGCGTTGTCGAAGGCGAGCGGACCGTCGAGGATGCCGCCACGGATCTGCCCCCGGTCCGCCATCTTGCAGAGCGCGGCGGCGTCGATGGTCGACGGGATCTTCGTCGTCACCGTCTCCACGGCGGACAGGATCGCCACCTTGGGCCGCGAGATCCCGAGCGCCTGCGCGAAGTCGATCGCGTTCTGGACGATGTCCCGCTTGTCCTCCAGCGTCGGCGCAATGTTGACGGCGGCGTCGGTGATCAGCAGCGGCTTGTGGTAGGTCGGCACGTCCATCACGAAGACGTGGCTGACGCGCCGATCGGTCCGGAGGCCACCCTCCCGGCGGACGACCTCGGCCATCAGCTCGTCGGTGTGCAGGCTCCCCTTCATGAGGAGCTCGGCGCGCCCGAGCCGCACGAGCTCGACCGCCCGGGCGGCGGCGGCGTGGCTGTGGGGCGCGTCGACGATCTCGTAGGCCGTGACGTCGAGACCCGCCGCCCGCGCGACGGCCCGGATCCGGTCGGCCGGGCCCACCAGGATCGGGGTGATGATGCCGACCCGTGCCGCGTCGAGGGCGGCGCCGAGCGACGCCTCGTCGCAGGGATGGGCGACGGCGGTCGGCACGGGCGCCATGCCCTTGCAGCGCGCGAGGAGCTCGTCGTACTTGCCGCTGCCCCGGGCCTCGGGCCGCGTCACCACGTCGGTCGCCATACGCCCCCCCTAGGCGGCCGCGGCCGCCGGCGACGCGTTCAGGATCGCCTCCACCCGCGTCAGGCGCGCGCGTCGCTCCTCGTTCAGGTCCCCCTTGGCCGACAAGACCTGCCGCACCATGTCCAGCGCGGCCGTCCGGTCCGTGGCGGACGGGAGCATCCGCGGGAGCGCGTCCAGCGCCTTCGCCTCGTCGAGCAGAAGCAGCAGGTACTGGTCCCGGAACAGCTCGCGCCGCCGCGGCCCCGGCAGGCGCTCGCCCGCGAGGTGCTGGTCGCGAACCCGCTCCGCCATGCGGAATCCCCGGACGTCCACCCGCGGCTCGTCGCTGCCGACGTAGAGGAGAATGCGGACGGCGGCCTCGCGTAGCCCTCCCTCGTCCACCCGCGCCCGGAGTCCCGCCACCTTCTGCGCCACGAGCGCCTCGAAGGCCTCGTCCCGGGGCCGGCCGGCGGCCTGGTCGGCGGCCGCGCCACGAAGCCCGACGGCTGCCTGCAGCCATGGCGCCTCGTAAACCGCCTTGAAGGCGCGCTCGACGGACCGATCGCGCGCCTCGCGGTAGCGGTCGAGCGCGTGCTCGACCTGCTCGGCCATCGTGTGCTCGAGCTCGGCGAAGGGGTTGTCGGCGGCGACCGGCCGTCGGTCGCGCCGCGCGTCCTCCGCCATCTGCTTCACCACACCCATCCACGGGTTCCGATCCGACCACAGCGTGTACTGCAGTCGGTTCGGATGGAGATTCCTCAGCGCCTCCGCGGACGCGTCGGTCACCCAGGGGCGAATCCACGGGCTCACGAAGGTGCGGTACAGGCCCTCGGTGATCGCCGACATACGGGCCACGGCCTCGAAGGGCCGCTCGTCCTCGCGGGACGACTCCAGCGCCCGGATGTCGCCCAGCGTGCGGCGCTCGAACCGGACCAGGTAGCGCCCCGGGACGAGCTCGGCGTGCGACGCCCCCGGTTGCTTGTCCTCGATGACCATCTCCCAGAGGCCGGGCGGCAGCGTCTCGATGACGTCGAGCGCCTGGACGATCTCGGTGTGCTCGCGCTGGGCGATCCGGCTCGAGACGAAGATCCCCAGGTGGCCGATGTCCTGGTGGAGGATGTAGACGATCGTCTGCTCGTGGGCGACGATGTCCCGCTCGCTCGCGTAGCAGTCCAGGATCCAGTTCAGCGCCTGCTGCGGCGGCGTGATGTCGTCACCCCACGAGGCGAAGACGATGACGGGCGAGCGGATGTTGCGCAGGTCGATCCGGCGTCCGGCCGAGGTGACCATCTCGCCCGAGGCGAGCCGGTTGCCCACGAAGAGGTTGTCGACGATGAACCGCATCTCCTCCTCGTTCAGCAGATAGAAGCCGCCCCACCAGCGCTCGAAGTCGAGGTAGCGCGCCTCCTCGGTGTCGATCTTGGAGTAGAGGTTGTAGGGCTTCGTCCACAACGTGTTCGCCGGGTTCAGGCTCTCGAAGTTGGCCACCAGGTGGGCGCCGTCGAAGCGCCCGTGGCCCAGATCGCTCGCGAGCGACGCGAGCCAGGAGCCGCCCATGAGGCCGCCGGCGTAGCGCATCGGGTTCTGCGTTCCCTCGCCGGCCCAGTAGGAGAGCGGCGCGCCGGCGAGCAGGATCGGGCCCATCAGCTCGGGCGCGACCGCGCTGAGCATCATCACGGCCCAGCCGGCCTGGCAGTTGCCGACGACGCACGGTCGCCCCTCGGCCTCGGGCTGCAGCTCGGCGACCCGCTGGAGGAAGCGCGCCTCGGCGCGGCCGACGTCCTCCAGCGTCTGCCCGGGCTCGGGCTCGGGCCGGAAGCCGACGAAGTAGCACGGATGCCCCGCGCGCAGGGCCACGCCGATCTCGCTGTCCACCTTGAACCCGCCGATGCCGGGCCCGTGGCCCGCCCGGGGATCGACGATCACGAACGGGCGCTTCCGAGGATCCGTATGCGTCCCGGCCGGGGGGACGATGCGGACCAGGAAGTAGTTGACGGGGCGCTCGAGCGTGCGCCCGTCGAGCACCATCTCGTGCTCGAAGACGAGCACCGGCGGCTTGCCCTGCTCCTCCCGCTCGAGGAACGCGTTCCCGCGCTTGCGCATGACGTCCCAGAACAGGACGGTGCGCTGGGCGGCGTCGGTCCAGTAGTCCCACGCCGCCTGCCACGGCGTGCCGGGGGGTACCCAGGGCCGCCACCAGTCGGTCCACACTTCAGCCAGCGAGCGCTCCGGTGACGGCATCGCGATCCTCCGCATCGGATCGTTTCATCGAAGTGCTCACCGCGTCATCGGACCTTGGTCGCAGGGCCGTTGTCGATTCCCCACGTGGCATCGTCCGAGCGCGTGGCGGCGGGCGTCGATCGTCGTCGATAGGGCGGACGTCAGCGGGCCGGGCGAACGGGTGGCGTGAGGAGCCCCGCCTCGAGCAGGCGGCGGACTCGCCCGGATACGTGGGGACGCGAGCGCCAGACGGCGGCCACCCACACCCAGGGATTGGTGAGGTCGAAGTGGCGCGCGTCACGCACGTACGGCTCCAGCGCCACCTCGGGCAGCATGTCGCCGCCCGAGGCCTCCACGACGAGCCCGACGAGCCCCTCGGGCGCCAGGAACGCGCCGTACCGATCGCACGAGAAGGTCCTGACCGCGGCGAGCGGAGCGCCCAGGATGGGGACCCGCTCCACGTAAGCGAGCAGGACGTCGTCCCACCACCGCGTGTGACCCAGGCGGATGCTGCCCAGCGCCGAGCCGAGCGCGAAGGCCAGGCCGTCGCGGCGGACGCCGGGATCGGGCACCTCCAGGAGCGGCCCGCCGACGACGATGTAGTGGCGCCTCCACGCGGAGAACGCGTGGCAGCGATCGAGGTCCCCGGCCAGGAAGAACTCGGGCACGTCCACCATGCCGAGGCGCTCGCAGTGCCGAGCGAGGGTCGCCTGGATCTCGGGGAACTGCCCCCGCGACACCCGAACGGCGTTGCCGAGAAAGCTGATCCGCCGCGTGCCGCGCAGGACCGCGGCGGCCGGCAGCGCGAGGATCGCCGCGACGGCGACCAGCCGGATCCGATCGATGTGCTGCGCGACGAACGGGTGCCCGCCCAGCCACTCGGCGCCGAGCAGGATGACGCCGACGCTCGCGGCCGCCACCAGGACGTTGACGACCACCGAGGCCGCGTACACCCGTCGCTCCCAGGGGTGGCGGAGCTCAGCCTCGGTCCGGCCCCGCCACGCGCCCGACATCGGATCGCCTTCCCCGCCACGACCCGCGGCCGACGCGCGCCGATGTCCCACGACACGAGCGTCCGGGCACGGACGCCTGGTGACAAGGGGCCGTTCGGCCCCTGCCCCGCTGCCGACTCGGCCGGGCGCCGGCTACGGCAGTGCGGCGACGGTCACGAGGCGGCCACGGTTGCCTTTGCGGTAGGAGTAGAGGAGATCCAGATGGCAGGCGGTGCAGAGGCGCGGGTTCTCGATCTGCCCGGGATCCACGCCGGCGTCGGCCAGCAGCGCTTCGTTCGCCGTCCACAGGTCGAGCATCGCGTGGCCCTCGCGGGCGGGCTGGAACCACGCCCGGGCGCGGCGGCCGAAGGCGTCGCCGAACTCGCGCAGCACCGGCTCGTCGACCTCGTAGCAGCACGGCCCGATCGACGGCGCGATCGCCGCGTGCAGGTGCTCGGCGCGCGCCCCGGCCTCGACGGTCGCCCGCACCGCGGCTTGCGTGGCGCCGCGCACGGTGCCGCGCCAGCCGACGTGGGCCACCGTCAGCACGCGCGCGATCGAGTCCCACAGCGTGATGGCCAGGCAGTCGGCGGTGAAGATCGCCAGCGGCACACCGCGCTCGGTCGTCGTGAGCACGTCGCCCGCGCCGGCCCAGCCGCCGCCCGTCGGCGCCCGCAACGCCTCGGCGCCGTGCACCTGGCGCGCGTAGGCCACGCGCCCCAGGTCGAGCCCGGCCCCGGCCAGCGCCCCCCGCGCCTCCTCCCCGAACGGCGCCGTCGGCTGCGTCGGCGACGTCACCCCCGGAAAGTGCCGCGTGGTCGTCGCGTGCGGCAACCCCAGCGCCGCCAACCCACTAAACCTGAAATACGCCACCGGCTCCCCAAACGGCACCAACCGCGTCGGGCTCTGCTGACTCATTCGAGCAATCCTATCTCGTCACGCGCGCCCATCAGCTTTTGGTCGCGACCGCTCTTCACCGAACGGTGCCGCGGGCGCCTCCACCAGCCGCACCCGGGCTCGGTTCAACGCGTTCGAGCGCCGGCTCCGCCGGCGCAATCCTGGGGGGAGGCAGGCGCGAGCGGGCCGTCAAGGCCCGCCGCGCCGTCGGAAGGGGGGCGAAGCCCCCTCCAAGTGGGTGCGACAACCGTCGGAGGGGGCCGTCGAGGCCCCCTCCGAGAGAGCAATCGTGGCGGCGACGCTCCCGAGGCGGCCTCAGTCGGCCTGGCGGCGAAGGAAGGCGGGCACGTCGTAGTCGGCGTCGCCGAGCGGATCGTCGGCCTCGGCCCGCGCGTCGGCGGCGAGGCGACGGCGCCACGCGGCCGCCGCGCCGGGCTGGGCGCCCGGGCGCGCGGCCCGCGGCAGATCCAGCACCTTCGTCGGTGACGTTTCGAGCTTCTTCTCGGTGAAGCCGGTCGCGATCACGGTCATGCGCACTTCGTCCTGCAGCATCGGATCGATGACGGCGCCGAAGATGATGTTGGCCTCCTCGTGGGCGGCCTCCTGCACGATGCGGGCGGCCTCTTCGACCTCGTGGATCGAGAGGTCGCCGCCACCGGTGAAGTTGATGAGGATGCCGCGGGCGCCCTCGATCGAGGTGTCGTCGAGCAGCGGGCTGGCCACCGCCTTCTGGGCGGCGTCGAGCGCGCGGTGCTCACCGTGGCCCACGCCGGTCCCCATCATCGCCATGCCCATACCGGACATGATCGTCCGGACGTCAGCGAAGTCGAGGTTGATGAGACCAGGGACGAGGATCAGGTCGGAGATGCCCTGCACGGCCTGCTGCAGCACGGTGTCGGCGACCTTGAACGCCTCCAGCAGCGGCGTGCCGCGGTCCACGACCGACAAAAGACGCTGGTTCGGAATGGCGATCAGCGTGTCGACGACGCCGCGCAGCGCCTCCATCCCGGCCTCGGCCTGGAGCAGGCGCTTGCGCCCCTCGAACGTGAACGGCTTGGTGACGACGGCGATCGTGAGGATGCCGAGGTCCTTGGCGAGAGACGCGACCACCGGCGCGGCGCCGGTGCCGGTCCCGCCGCCGAGGCCGGCGGTGATGAAGACCATGTCGGCGCCCTCGAGCAGCCGCGTGATCTCCTCGGGGTCCTCGAGGGCAGAGCCGCGCCCGATGTCCGGGTTCGAGCCGGCGCCGAGCCCCTGCGTCAGCTTGGCGCCCAGCTGGATCTTGACCGGCGCCGGCGAGTTGCGCAGCGCTTGGAGATCCGTATTGGCCACGATGAAGTCGACGCCGGTGAAGTCGGCGGAGATCATCCGGCTCACCGCGTTGCCCCCGCCTCCGCCCAGACCGATGACCTTGATCTTCGCCGCCGGCGGCACCTGCTCGATCTCGAAAAGCGGGCGCCGTGTCCGATCTTTCTCCATCAAGTTCTCCTCCGTGGACGCGGCCTGCCGTCGCGTCCCCCGCGCGCGTGTGAGTGTGCCCTCGGTCGCCGGGCTGGGCGTGAACAGTGGCGGCTGCCGCTCGCCCCTCATCGGCCGTTCTCCGCTCGAGAATCTGTCAAAAAATCTCACCGAACCACCCGGCCAGGCGTCGGCCGAGACGGGCCAGGAAGGCGCCGTCGTTGGGATCGAGAGGTGGGGCGCCGCTCGACATCCGACGCGCGCCGTACATTGCCAGTCCCACCCCGGTCGCGTAGATCGGGCTGCGCACGATGTCCGCGAGCCCGCCGACCTCGGCCGGCACCCCGCGGCGCACCGGCTGGTCGAACACCGCCTCGGCCAGCTCGGGCACGCCCTCCATGATCGAGCTGCCGCCGGTGACGACGATGCCGGCGGTGGCGGCGTCCTGGAAGCCCGCCTTGGTCAGCTCGCGCACCACCAGCGTGAACACCTCCTCGACCCGCGGCTGGATGATCTCGGACAGCACCTGCCGCGACAGCTGGCGCGGCTTGCGGCCGCCGACCGAGGGCACGTCCACGGTCTCCTCGGCCGGCACCATCGCCGTGAGGGCGCAGCCGTAGCGCTTCTTGAGGCCCTCGGCGTCGGCCATCGGCGTGCGCAGCCCCACCGCCACGTCGTTGGTGATGTGGTCGCCGCCGAGCGGGAGCACGGCCGTGTGCCACACGGCGCCGTCGCGGAAGAGCGCCATGTCGGTCGTGCCACCGCCGATGTCGATGAGGACGATGCCCAGCTCCTTTTCGTCGGGGAACAGCACGGCCTCGGCCGAGGCGATCGGCTCCAGCACGACGTCCTGCACGGCGAGGCCGGCCCGGTTCACCGAGCGCACCACGTTCTGGATCGACGTCACCGCCGCGGTGACGATGTGGACCTCGACCTCCAGCCGCACGCCCGACATGCCGATCGGCTCCCGCACGCCGTCGGCGTCGTCGACCATGAAGGTCTGGGGCAGGACGTGGATGATCTCGCGGTCCTGCGGCACGTTGATGGCGCGCGCCGCCTCCACTGCACGCTCGACGTCGGTCGCGCTCACCTCGCGGTCGCGGCCGGACACCGCCACCACGCCGCGGCTGTTGTGCGAGCGGATGTGGCCGCCGGCCACGCCCGCGTAGACGCGTGCGACGTCGACGCCCGCCATCTGCTCGGCCTCGGCCACGGCGTGCTTGATGGCCTCGACGGTGGACTCGATGTTGACGACCACGCCGCGGCGCAGGCCGCGCGACGGCGCGTTGCCGACGCCGACCACGTCCAGGCCGCCGTCGCGCTTGGGCTGGCCGATCACCGCGCAGATCTTCGTCGTCCCCACGTCCAGCCCGACCACCAGCTCCGGCCCCCTCGCCTTCTTCACCGTGTGCTGCCTCGCTTGAGCACGACCTGATCCCGGAAGCGCAGGTCGACGCCGTGCACGTGCTCGGTCGCGACCTGGGCCAGGACGCCCTCGAGGCGCGCGAGGCGTTCCTCCCACTCCTCGCTGCCCAGCCGCACCTCGACGCCGTCGACGGTGTAGAGCACGGGGCCCTCGGGGCGACTCATGTCGATCTCGGAGATCTCCGAGGCGAGCGTCGAGCCGGTGCGCAGCAGCGCCCGGATGAGCGCGATGGCGGCGCGGGCCCGCGGGCCCGGCGTGGTCCGCATGGTGGCCAGCTCGTCCTCGCTGAGGCCGCTGATGACCGGCACGTCGGTGGCGACGGCGTGGCTCTCCTCGCCGAGCAAGCGGCCGTCCTCGTCGAGCCAGTGCAGCCGCGCGGAGTGCACCAGGGTGAAGGGCCGGCGCTCCTCGACCTGGATCGACACCCGGTTGGGGAGCTCGCGCACGACGTCGGCCCGTCGGATCTCCGGCAGCGACTCCAGCCGCGCCCGCACGCGATCGGGGTCGATCCGCCACAGGTTGACGCCGCGCACGATGCCGGACACCTCGAGGATCTTCTGGGCCGGCACCCGCGAGGCGCCGCGCACCTCCACCGCCGTCACCGCGAAGCGCGGCGTGGTCAGCACCCAGTGCCCCGCCACCACCACCACGCCCGCGCTCACCACCGTGACCGCGACGGCGCCGGCCACCCACAGCCAGCGGATCGGCCGCCGCGGGCGCCGGGCACGGCGGACGCGCTGGCCGGCAACGGCGAAGGCGGGATCGCCGAAGTCGCCGAGCGCCGGCGGGCGCGCCCGCGGCGAGATGAGGCCTCTACTCACCGATGATCCTGATCTCGGGTTCGAGCCGGATGCCCGAGTGCGTGCGCACCCGCTCCTGGGTCATCTCCATGAGGGCCAGCACGTCGGCGGCCATGGCGCCACCCCGGTTGACGATGAAGTTGGCGTGCTTGGCCGAGACCTCCGCCCCGTTGATCCGCTTGCTCTTGAGCCCGGCGCGCTCGATCAGCTTGGTGGCGAGCTCACCGGCGGGGTCCTTCCACACGTAGCCGGCCGAGGCCAGCGCCAGCGGCTGGGTCGACTTCTTCACCTTGAGCCGCTGCTTGATGTCCTTCTGGATCTCGGCGAGGGGCCGGCGGTGCAGCTGCAGCCGGCAGCCGACGAGCACCGCGCCGGGCGGCGGGTTGAACGACCGGTACGTGAAGGCCCCGGTGCCCGGCTTGAATTCGCCGATGGAGCCGTCGGGGTGCAGGTAGTAGACGGCGCTCACGAAGTCGCCGATGGAGCCGTCGGCCGTGCCCGCGTTCATGGCGAGCGCGCCGCCGACGGTGGCGGGGATACCGACGAGGCACTCGATCCCGCCGAGGTTCAGCACCGCCGCCTCGCGGATGAGCGAGGAGAGACTGACGCCGGCGCCCGCCACGGCCTCCTCGCCGTGGAACTCGGCGCGGCCGAGGCAGCCCTCGAGCTTGAGCACGACCCCGCGGATGCCGCGGTCGCGCACGAGCAGGTTGTTGCCGCCGCCGAGCACCGCCACCGGCAGCTGCTCGCGCTCGGCGAACTTGAGCGCATGGCGGATGTCGTCGACGTCCTGCGGCACCACGAAGATGTCGGCGGCCCCGCCCATGCGGAGCGAGGTATGGAAGCTCAGGGGCTCCTTGAACCGGACTTCCCCCCGGATCTCTCCTAGCATGTAGTCCCCCCATTCGGCGACTCGGCATCGAGCCGTCGCAGAATGTCCGAGCCCAGCTGGCTCACGTCGCCGGCCCCCAGGGTCAGTACCAGGTCCCCGGGCCGACTGATCTCGCACACGTAGTCGACGATGCGCGCCCGATCGCTTCCGAGATAGGTGACGTTGCGGTGTCCGTGCGCCCGGATCCCCTCGGCGAGCTCGCCGGCGCTGACCCCGGGGATCGGCGCCTCACCCGCGGCGTAGATGTCCATCACCACCAGGACGTCGGCCTGGTTGAAGGCGGTGAGGAACTCCTGGCGCAGGTGCTGGGTGCGCGTGTACCGGTGCGGCTGGAACACCGTGACGACACGGCTGTCGAACCCGGCCTTGGCGGCGGCCAGGGTCGCGCGGATCTCGGCGGGATGGTGCCCGTAGTCGTCGACCACGGTGACGCCGCCCGCCGTGCCACGGATCTGAAACCGTCGCTGCACGCCGGCGAAGCCGGCCAGCGCCTTCTGGATCGTCGCGAACGGGATCTCGAGGTCCAGCCCCACGCCGATGGCGGCCAGCGCGTTGAGGACGTTGTGGCGGCCGGGGATCTGCAGCGTGCACTCGCCGAGCAGCGTGCCCCGGTGATAGACGTCGAAGCGGCTCGTCATGCCCTGCAGCGCCAGCCGGCGGGCGACGAGCTCGGCCCCCGACTCCAGGCCGTACGGGATGATGCGCTTCTCGAGCTGCGGAATCAGCATCTGGATGTTCGGCTGGTCGAGACACAGCACGACCGAGCCGTAGAACGGCACCTTGGTGACGAAGGCGAGGAACGCCTCGCGGATGGCCTCGAGGCTGCCGTAGTGGTCGAGGTGCTCGGCGTCGATCGTGGTGACGACCGCGATCGTCGGCGCGAGCTTGAGGAACGAGCCGTCGGACTCGTCGGCCTCCGCCACCAGGAACTCGCCCTGCCCGAGCCGCGCATTGGAGCCGAGGTTGGCCACGCGGCCGCCCACCACGATGGTGGGGTCGAGCCGGCCCTCGGCCAGGACGGCGCCGACCATCGACGTCGTCGTGGTCTTGCCGTGGGTGCCGGCGATCGCGATGCCGTACTTCAGCCGCATCAGCTCGGCCAGCATCTCGGCCCGCGGGATCGTGGGGACCTGGGTCTGGCGCGCCGCCTGGACCTCCACGTTGTCGCGCGAGACGGCCGACGAGTACACGAGGACGTGCGCGCCCTCGATGTTGGCGGGGCCGTGGCCGATGACGATCTTGGCCCCCAGCCGCTCCAGCCGCTCGATCGTCTCGTTGCGCTTCTGGTCGGAGCCGCTCACGCGGTAGCCGAGATTGAGCAAGATCTCGGCGATGCCCGACATGCCGATGCCGCCGATGCCGACGAAGTGGATGTGCTGGTAACGCTTAAACATGCGCGTGCTGGGAGATGTTGAGCAGCACCCCGGTCGAGAGCATCGTCATGAGCAAGGCGGAGCCGCCGAACGAGACGAACGGCAACGGCAGCCCCTTCGTCGGCAGCAGCCCCGTCACCACGCCCAGGTTGACGAGCGTCTGGGTGGCGATGAGCAGCGTGATGCCGAGCGCCAGGTAGGCGCCGAACGGCTCGGAGGTCCTGAGCCCGATCCGCAGGCCCCGCCAGATCAGCACCGCGAACAGGGCGACGAACGCGGCGGCGCCGAGGAAGCCGAGCTCCTCGCCGATCACGGCGAAGATGAAGTCGGTGTGCGACTCCGGCAGGTAGAAGAGCTTCTGGCGCGACCCGCCGACACCCTGCCCGAGGACGCCGCCGTTGCCGAAGGCGAGCCACGACTGGATGATCTGGAACCCGCTGCCACGCGGGTCCGACCACGGGTCCCAGAACGCCGTCATCCGCCGGAGCCGGTAGGGCGCCACGTAGATGGCGATCGCGAGCAGCGGCAGCGCCGGCGCGAGCGCCCAGCCGAGGTAACGGGCCGGGCTGCCGGCCAGGTAGAGCAGGCCGAACGTGAGCGCGATCAGCGTGAGGCAGTTGCCGAGATCCGGCTGCACGAAGACCAGCGCCGCGAAGCCGCCGGCCACGAGCAGCGGCGGCAGGAGCCCGCGTCGCAGCTCGCCGAGCCGCTCGCCGTTGCGCGCGACGAACGCCGCGAGGTACAGCACGAGGGCGAGCTTGGCCAGCTCGGCCGGCTGGAACGACACCACGCCGAGGCGGATCCACCGCCGCGTACCGTTGATCGACTGCCCGAACGGCGGCACCAGGACCAGCACCAGCAGCACGCCCGCGACGATCAGGGCCGGCAGCACCAGCCGCTCCAGGTGCCGGTAGTCCACCCGCACCGCCACCAGCATCGCGACCGACCCCAGCAGCGCCCAGAACAGCTGCTTCTTGAGGAAGAAGTACGGATCGTTGAACCGGTCCGCCGCCACGATCGCGCTCGCCGAGTACACCATCACCACGCCCGCCGACAGCAGCAGGACCGCGACGCCGAACAGCCACATGTCGGGCGCGACCTTCCGGGGCATCTACCGCCCCTCCCCGAACCAGTCGATCAGCGGCGCCGCATCCCGCCGCGGAGACCCGCCCAGCGTGCCGGCGGTCGTCGCGGGTCGGGCGAACGAGCCACCGACGATGGACAGCCGCCCCCGCGGCGCCCGTCGAGTGACGGGGGGGCGAGCGAGCCCCGCGGGTGCGACCCAGGCGAGCCACGGGCGCGGCCGGGCCACGTCGCCCTCGCTACCGCCGCCAGCGCGATGGGCGTGGCTCACGAGAGAGCCCCGACGAGCTTCTTGAAGACGTCGCCGCGGTGCTCGTAGTTGTCGAACATGTCGAAGGACGCGCACGCCGGCGAGAGCAGGACGACGCCGCCGTGCCCGGCCTGCGCCCGCGCCCCATCGATCGCCGCCTGCATCGTCGGCGCCGCGCTCACCGGGATCCCGACCGCCGTCAGCGCGGCCGCGATCTTGGGGCCGTCCTCGCCGATGACGACGGCGTGGACGACGCGGCCGCGGGCCGTCTCGGCGAGCGGGGCGAAGTCCTGGCCCTTGCCCTTGCCGCCCGCGATCAGCACCACGCGCTCGTCGAAGCTCTCGAGCGCCTTGATCGTCGAGGCGACGTTCGTGCCCTTCGAGTCGTTGAAGAACTGCACGCCGCGGAGGTCGCGCACGAACTCGATGCGGTGCTCGACCGCGCGGAAGCGGCCGATGCCCCGCCGGATCGCCGCCGCGCCGAGGCCGAGCCAGAGCGCGCAGACGGTGGCCGCGAGCACGTTCTCGACGTTGTGCTGGCCGCGCAGCTGCATCTCGGCGAGCGGGCAGATGGCCTCCACGTGGCCGTTGAGCTTGGCCGCGACCCAGCCGTCGCGCACGAAGACGCCGGGCTCGAGCGCGCGCCGCCGGCTGAACCACAGCACGCGCGCGCGCGTGCGGGCGGCGAGGCCAGCCGCGGCGGGATCGTCGGCGTTCAGCACCGCGCAGTCGGATGGATCCTGGTTCAGGAAGATGCGCGCCTTGGCGTCGACGTAGGCCTCGAAGGAGCCGTGGCGGTCGAGGTGGTCCGGCGTCACGTTGAGCACGGCCGCCACCCGCGGGTGGAAGGTCTCGATCGTCTCGAGCTGGAACGACGACACCTCGGCCACGACCAGCCCGTCGCGCGCGAACGTCAGCGCGCTCGCGGCCAGCGGCGTGCCGATGTTGCCGGCCACCAGCACCGGCCGCGGCTGCTCGGCGAGCAGGGCGCCGGTGAGCGCCGTCGTCGTCGTCTTGCCGTTGGTGCCCGTGATCGCGATGGTCTCGGCCTCCGTCGCCCGCCACCCGAGCTCGAGCTCGCCGATGATCGGCAGCCCGGCCGCCCGGGCCGGCGCCAGCTGCGGTGCGTCGACCGGCACGCCCGGGCTCACCACCACCAGCGTCGCGCCCTCGAAGGCCCGCGCGGCGTCGTCGCCGGTGACCAGGCGCACGCCGCTGTCCCGCAGCGCCGCCACCTCGCGCCCGAGCGCGTCGACCGGCTTCGTGTCGGTCCCGACCACCTCGGCGCCGGCCGCGCGGAGCAGCCGCGCCGCCGCCACGCCGCTGCGGGCCAGCCCGACCACGGTCACCCGACGCCCGGCCAGCGACGCGAGCCAGGCCCGTCCCCGTGTCGCCACGTCGTCGTCCTCCAGGGCGATCATGCCGGGCACCTCGTCGTGCGCATGGGCTCGCCTCCCGTCACCGCAGCTTGAGCGTCGTCAGCGCGAGGAGCGCCAGGGCGAACGAGACGATCCAGAAGCGCACCACGATCTTGGGCTCCGGCCAGCCCGTCAGCTCGTAGTGATGGTGGAGCGGCGCCATCCGAAAGATGCGCCGTCCCGTCAGCTTGAACGAGCCGACCTGCAGGATCACCGACACCGCCTCGACCACGTAGATCCCGCCGATCAGCGGCAGCAGCAGCTCGGCCTTGGTGAGCACCGCCAGCATGCCGATGGCCCCGCCCAGCGCCAGCGAGCCGGCGTCGCCCATGAAGACCTCGGCCGGGTGGCAGTTGAACCACAGGAAGCCCACGGCGGCGCCGATGAGGGCGGCGCAGAACACCGTCAGCTCGCCCGCGCCCCGGACGTTGAGGATCTTCAGATAGTCGGCCGCCCGGAAGTTGCCGGTCAGGTAGGCCAGGACGGCGAAGGCGCCGCCGGCCATCACGATGGGGCCGATGGCGAGGCCGTCGAGGCCGTCGGTGAGGTTCACCGCGTTGGAGGCACCGATGACCACCAGCATGGCGAACGGGAACCACCACCAGCCGAGGTTCACGAGCCAGCCCTTGAAGAACGGGATGGCCAGCACCGGCTGCCAGTCCGCACGGGGCTGCCAGAAGATGATCTGCAGCAGGGCCAGCGTGAGCAGCACCTGCAGCAGGAACTTCACGCGCGCCGACAGGCCGCGGCGCTTCCGGATCTTCATCCAGTCGTCCCACATGCCGATCAGGCCGAACCCGGCGATCGCCAGCATGACGACCCAGACGTAGCGATTGAGCAGGTTCCCCCACACCAGCGTGGAGCCGAGGATCGCGATGAGGATCACCACGCCGCCCATCGTCGGCGTGCCCTTCTTGCTGCGGTGGCGCTCCGGCGTGTCCTCGCGCACCGTGTCGGCGCCGTACTGCATCCGCCGCAGCCGGGCGATCAGCCACGGTCCGATCACGAGCGAGATCACCAGGGCCGTGATCAGCGCCATGAACGACCGGAACGTCACGTACCGGAAGACGTTGAAGGCCGTGAAGTCCCGGGCCAGCGGCACGAGGAAGAGGTAGAGCATGCGCCCGCCTCACTCGCGGTCCGCGCGGTCGCGCCCGGACCGGGCCAACCGCGCCACGAGCGCGTCCACGACGCGCTCCATCCGCATCCCTCGCGAGCCCTTGACCAGCACCAGGTCGCCGGCGGTCAACCGCTTGAGCAGGTGGGCGACCGTGTCCTCGAACGTCGTCAGGTGCCGCGCCTCGGCGAGCCCCGCCGCGCGCGCCGCCTCGACGGCCAGCGTCATCGCCCGGCCTACGCCGATGAGCTCATCGGCGGGCAGCGCCGCGACCTGCCGACCCACCTCGCGGTGCGCGTCGTCACCGATCGAGCCGAGCTCCAGCATGTCGCCGAGCACCACGATCAGCCGCCGCCCGCGACGGTGGGTGGCCACCGTGTCGAGCGCGGCCCGCATCGACACCGGGCTCGCGTTGTAGGTGTCGTCGAGGATCGTGACGTCGCCGGCCCGCCGCCACACGCAGCGTCCGGCCACCGGGCGCACGCCGGCCAGGCCCAGGACGATCTCGCCCAGCGGGAAGCCCAGCGCCACGCCGACGGCCGCGGCCGCCAGGATGTTGCCGACGTTGTGGCGGCCGGCCAGTGCGAGGGTCACCGGCTGGCGCTCGCCGCCGGTCTCCAGCGTGAGCGTCAGCCCCTCCTCGTCGTCGAGGACGTCGCCGACGGCGCGCACGTGGGCCGTGGCGGCGCGCCCGTAGGTGACGACGCGCGCCCGTGTGTCGCCGGCCATCCCGGCCACGCGCGGGTCGTCGGCGTTGAGAACGGCCACGCCGTCGGCCGGCAGCGCGCGCACCAGCCCCGCTTTCTCCTCGCGCACGCCGTCGAGCGAGCCCAGGAACTCGGTGTGGACGGCGGCGACGGTGGTGACGACGCCGACGGTGGGCGAGGCCAGCGCCGTCAGCGCGGCGATCTCGCCCCGCGCGTTGGTGCCGATCTCCAGCACCGTGGCCTGGTGCTCGGGGGCGAGGCGCAGCAGCGTGAGCGGCAGCCCCCACTGGTTGTTGAACGAGCGCTCCGGCCGCAGCACCTCCCACCGCGTACCGAGCACGCCGGCCGTCAGCTCCTTCGTCGTCGTCTTGCCGTTGCTCCCGGTGATCGCGACGACGGGGATCGCGAAGCGGCCGCGGTGCCAGGCGCCGAGCCGGCCGAGCGCGCGGGTCGTGTCCTCGACGAGGACGAGCGGCACGTTGGCCGGCACGTCGTCGGGCAGCGCGTGCACGATCAGGCAGGCGGCACCGCGGGCGGCGGCGTCGGCCAGGAACGCGTGGCCGTCGAGCCGGTGGCCCTGGATGGCGAAGAACGCCTCGCCGACGCCGAGCGAGCGGGAGTCGATCGACACGCCGGTCACCGGGATGCCGAGGTCGCCCGCCACCAGCGCACCCTGGGTGGCGCGCACGATGTCCTGCACCGTGAAGGGCGCCAGGCGGTTCACGCGCGGCCGCCCGTCGTGAGGATCTCGCGCGCGACGGCGCGGTCGTCGAAGTCGAGCACGTCGGCGCCGACGATCTGGTAGGTCTCGTGGCCCTTGCCGGCGATCACCACGGTGTCGTCGGCGCCGGCCCAGCCGAGCGCGGCGTGGATGGCGCGCCGCCGGTCGGGCTCGCGGACGGCGCGGGCGGCGCCGCCGTCGACGCGCGCGACGCCGACGACGACCTCGTCGACGATCGCCTCGGGCCGCTCCGAGCGCGGGTTGTCGGAGGTGACCCACACCCGGTCGGCCAGCCGGGCCGCGATCTCGCCCATGATCGGCCGCTTGCCGCGGTCGCGGTCGCCGCCGCAGCCGAACACGACGCCGAGGCGCCCGCGCGTGATCTTGCGGGCCGTGGTCAGGACGCGCTCCAGCGCGTCGGGCGTGTGGGCGTAGTCGACCACGACCAGGAACGGCTGCCCGGCCCGCACCTGCTCGAAGCGGCCGGGAACCGCGCTGACGCCGGCCAGGGCGCGGGCGATCACGTCGGGGGCGAGCCCCAGCGCCAGGCCGGTGGCGACCGCGCCGAGGAGGTTCATCACGTTGTGCTCGCCGATCAGCGTCGAGCGCACGGCCAGCCGTCCGCGCGGCGTGTCGACCGTCATCCGGATGCCCTCGAGCCCCGAGGTGTGCTCGACGGCGCGCACGCGCGCGTCGGGACCGAGCCCGAACGGCAGCACCGGCACGTCGAGGCCGGCCACCATCGCGGCGCCGGCCGGATCGTCCGCGTTGACGACGGCCGTCCGTCCGCGCTTGGGCGAGGCGGCGAGGAGCTCGAAGAGCCGCCGCTTGGCCCGGCGGTACTCGTCCAGGGTGCCGTGGAAGTCGAGGTGGTCCTGGGTCAGGTTGGTGAACACGGCCACGTCGAAGTCGAGCCCGTCCACGCGCGAGAGCGCCAGCGCGTGCGAGGAGACCTCCATCGCCACGCCGCCGATGCCACGCGCGCGCATCTCGGCCAGCATGCCCTGGATCTCGAGCGCCTCCGGCGTCGTCTGTCCGGCCGGGCGCGTCTCGCCGCCCAGCACGTACTGGATCGTGCCGATGATCCCGGTGCCGAGGCCGCGCGCCTTGAGCAGGGCGTCGACCAGGTATGACGTCGTCGTCTTGCCGTTGGTGCCCGTGATCCCCACCAGGGTCAGCGCGGACGAGGGATGGCCGTGGAACGCGTCGGCCAGCCGGGCCAGCGCGCGCCGGGCCGAGGGCACCAGCACCTGGGCCACCGAGAGGCCCGTCACCGGCTCGCCCTCGGTGACGACGAGGCGGGCGCCGCGCGCGACGGCGTCGGGCACGAAGCGGCGGGCGTCCTGCTTGAAGCCGGGCACCGCGACGAAGCAGTCGCCCGGCTCCACGCGGCGGGAGTCCGCGGTCAGGCCGGTGACCGCCGGCGGCGGGGCGCCGACGACCCGGCGCTCGGGCAGCGCGTCGATCAGCAGTCTCACCGGAACCTCGTGCCTCGCCATCTCATCTCGCCACGGCGCCGGCCAGCGTGAGCCGCACGCCCGCCGATTGGTCCAGCGTCTCGCCGGGGGACGGCGCCTGCTCCGACACGACGCGCCCCTTGCCGGCGACCTTCACGGCGACCTCGAGCGGCGCCAGCGCGGCCAGCGCCCGGCGCAGCGACTGCCCGCGCAGATCGGGCATCACCCGGCCGTCGGCCGCGTCGGCGGCGGCGAGCCGCACGCGCGCGGCAGGAGCCTCGGACGGCCCGCCCGTCACGATCGACACCGGCGTGGCGTCACGCGGCGCGACGTCGAGGTAGCGCAGCACCTCGCCGCCGATCGCCGAGAAGATCGGCGCGGCCGCCTCGCTGCCCCACTTCTCGTTCTTCGGCTCGTCGAGCATCACCAGCATCACCAAGCGCGGCTCGTCGGCCGGCGCGAAGCCGACGAACGAGAGCACGCCGGGGTTCCGCGAGTACCGTCGCGTGACGGGATCGAGCTTCTGCGCGGTGCCCGTCTTGCCCGCCACGTCGTAGCCCGGGATGCCGGCGTTGTGGCCGGTGCCGGCGGCGACGACCTGCGTCATCAGCCGGGTCAGCGTCCGCGCGGTCTCGGCCGAGATCACCTGGCGCACCGCCACCGGCTCGAACCGCCGCGTCTCCCGGCCCCCGGCGTCGAACACCGCGCGGACCAGGCGTGGCTGCATCAGGGTGCCACCGTTGGCGACGGCGCCGAAGGCGGCGACCATCTGCAGCGCGGTGACCGAGATCTCCTGGCCGATCGACATCGTCGGCAGCGAGAGCCCCGACCACCGCTGGGGCTCGCGCAGCTGCCCGCGGCTCTCACCGGCCAGCCCCACGCCCGTGGGCGCCCCGAAGCCGAACGCCGTCATGTAGCGGTAGTAGCGGTCCCGGCCGAGGCTCAGGCCCACCTTGATCGAACCCACGTTCGAGGAGTTCTGCAACACCTCGCCGAAGGTCAGCCAGCCGTACTTCTTCCAGTCCCGGATCGTCGTCTTGGCGATGGTGATCCGGCCGTTCTCGGCCCAGATGCGGTCGTCGGGCCGCACCACCCCCTCCTCGAGGGCGGCGGCGGCCAGGATGACCTTGAAGGTCGAGCCCGGCTCGAACGGATCGGTGACGGCGCGGTTGCGCCAGTGCTCGCGCGAGGGGACGTCGAGGAAGGCGTTGGGGTTGAAGGTGGGCCGCACCGCGAGGGCCAGCACGTCGCCGGTGCGCGGATCGAGCACGACGGCCATGGCGGCCTTGGACCGCGTGCGCCGGAACGCGGCGTCGATCTCGCGCTCGGCCAGGTACTGGATCGTCTTGTCGATCGTGAGCATCACGCCGTGCCCGGGCGCCGGCTTCTGGAGCACGGCCTCGGTCTCGACCTCCCGCCCGAGCGCGTCACGGCCGACCACCGCCTTGCCGGGGGTGCCGGTCAGCGTGTCGTTGAGGGCCCGCTCGACGCCCTCGAGCCCGCCGTCGACGCCCTCGAAGCCGACGACGTGCGCCGCCAGCTCGCGGTTCGGATAGAGGCGCAGGGGCTCGGGCAGGAAGCCGAGCCCCGGCTCGCGCAGGCCGCGGACCTCCGCGGCCGTCGCCGGCGGCAGCCGGCGGCGCAGCCACACGAACGACTTCCCGCTGGTCAGCGTGGCGTGCAGCTCGCGCTCGGGGACGCCGACGAGCGGCGCCAGGCGGGCCGCGACGCGGACCGGGTCGCCCACCGCGCGAGGCTGGGCGAACAGGGACTCGGCGGGGCTCGAGGTCGCCAGCGCCTCCCCCTGCCGGTCCACGATCGGCCCGCGCTGGGCCTGCAGGACGACCGTCCGTGAGTACTGGCGCTCGGCGAGCGCGGCGAGGTCACTCGCCCGGACCACCTGCAGCCAGCCGAGGCGCCCCACGACGCCGGTGAAGGCCAGTCCCAGGATGCCGGCGAGCACGAGGACGCGCGTCCGAAGGCCGCTCATGCGGCGCTCCGTCCGGGCCCCGCGACGGCGCCGGCGCGCGTCACCGAATGGGTGTCCCCGTGAGGCCATCGGGGGCGGCGGCGACGCGGCTGCGGTGGGCGGCGGCCAGGCCGGTGCCGGCCGGCACGAACTCGCGCGCGAGGCGGACCTGCTGGCGGTCCGGGGCGGTCAGGCCGAGCTGGCGGGCCCGCTGCTCGATCCGGGCGGGGGCGCGCAGCGTGGCCACCTCGATCTCGAGCTGGCGGATCGCCGTCTCCACCTGCGTCCGCTCACGGTGCAGGCGGTCGAGCTCGTAGGCCAGGTGCACCTGCTGCACCCGCAGCCCGACGACCCCCAGCCCGCCGCCGATCAGCGCGACGGAGACGAGCAGGGCCCCGATGAGCGAGCGTCGCACCCGCGGATCCTGTTCGTGATGCAGTCTCTGCTGAGTCTTCACGGCAGCCGCTCCAGCACGCGCAGCTTCGCGCTCCGGGCGCGGGGGTTGGCCCGCACCTCGTCGTCCCCGGGCTCGAGGGGCGACGGCTCGAGCGCCGCGAATCCCGCGGCCTCGAGTCTCCGGAACGTCTGCTTCACGATGCGGTCTTCGCCCGAGTGAAACGCAATCACGCCGAGCCGTCCGCCCCGGGCCAGCAGGCCGGGTCCGGCCTCGAGCGCGCGTCGCAGCGCGCCCGGCTCGTCGTTGACGGCCATACGGATGGCCTGGAAGGTGCGCGTGGCGACGTGCAGCCGGCGCGGCCACGCCGCGCGCGGCACCGCGGCCCGGACCGCGGCGACGAGCTCGCCCGTGGTGGCGAGCGGCCGGCGCTGGACGATCGCGCGAGCGATCCGGCGCGCGAATCGCTCCTCGCCGTACTCGTGGAGGATGCGGGACATGTCGGCCTCCGACAGCCGGTTCAGCAGCGACGCGGCGGGCTCGCCGCGGGTGGGGTCGAGGCGCATGTCGAGCGGCTCGTCCCCCTGAAACGAGAAGCCGCGGCCGGACCCCTCGAGCTGCCACGAGGAGACGCCGAGGTCGAGCAGCACGGCGCGCGCCTCCTCGATGCCGTGCTCGGCGGCGACGGCCCCGAGGTCGGCGAAATTGGCGTGGGCCAGCGTCGCGCGCGCGCCGAAGCGCGCGAGCCGCGCGCCGGCCTGCCGGAGGGCGTCGGGATCGGCGTCGAGGCCGAGCAGGCGGACGTCGTCGCCGCTTCGCTCCAGCATCGCCTCCGCGTGTCCGCCCATGCCCACCGTCCCGTCGATCACCCAGCCCTCGTCACGCGGCCGCAGCAGAAACGCGACCTCGTCGACGAGAACGGGAACGTGAACCGCTAGACTCCGTACGCCGACAGCTTCTCGAACAGCGTCGGCAGCGAGTCGCCCTGGGTCCGCTCGTACTCCTCGAACCGCGCCCGGTCCCACACCTCGAACATCCGCCGGCCACCGCCGACCAGCGTGACCTCCCGCTCCAGGCCCGCCTGCTTGCGCGTGTCGGGGGGCAGGAGGATCCGGCCGGCCCCGTCGAGGGAGGTTTCCTTCGCTCGGGACATGTACAGGCGCGACACCTGGCGCACCTCCGGGGTGAACATCGGCTGCCCGTTCAGCTTCTCCTCGATCCGCTGCCACTCCTCCAGCGGATGGACCTCCAGGGCGTGCTCGTTGGGGACCACGATCAGCTGGTCAGCCTGATCGCCGAAGTGGGCCAGGGCATCCCGGAACTTGGCCGGGATGCTGAGGCGTCCTTTCGGGTCGATCGTGTGCTGGAACCGCCCTCTGAACATGTCCCCTCGTGGGCCTATGGAGCCACTTCATCCCACTTCGCCCCACTTGTGGGCCGAGATTACAATTGGCCAAAAATCGTGTCAAGGGAAAATCAGCGATTTTTTAAGACGATCCGAGCACTCGAGCGAGAAACGACCCGTTGGGTCGTCCCACATGCCTCCCCACCCGGGATGGTGGGGAGGTCAGGCTAGCGGGGCTTGTAGTACTTGAGGGCCTCGGGGATCCAGCCCTCGATCTGGGCCACCCGGGTAGCGGGGAGCGGGTGGGTCGACAGGAACTCCGGCTGGCTGTTCTTCGAGCCCTCCCCCATCCGCACCCAGAGGTCCCTGGCCGCGCTGGGGTGATAGCCCGCCTTGGCCATGTAGATGAGCCCCAGACGGTCGGCCTCGGACTCCTGGGCCCGCCCCCAGGGCATCAGCACGCCGAGCGTGGCGCCGGCCCCGAGGGCGACCGTCCCCAGCTGGATGATGCGCGGATCGCGGCCGGCCAGGGCCGTCTGCGCGGCGGCCACCGTGACGCCCTCCACCGCGAGCTGCTGGGACATCCGCTCACCCCCGTGCCGCGCGACCGCGTGCGCGACCTCGTGACCGAGCACCGCCGCGAGGCCCGCGTCGTCGCGCGTGACGGGCAGGATACCGGTGTAGACCGCGACCTTGCCGCCGGGCAGGCAGAAGGCGTTCACCTGCTTGTCCTCGATGAGCTTGAACTCCCACTGGTAGTCGAGGCGTCCCGTCGCCTCCGCGATGCGACGGCCGACGCGGTTGACCTGCTCGCTGAGCTTGGCGTCCGTCGAGAGCTTCGACTTGCCGAGGATCTGCTGGTAGGACTCGAGGCCCATCTGCACCTCGGTGCCCTCCGGCACGATCATCAGCTGCGAACGCCCAGTGATCGGCGCCGTCTCGCACGCCGCCACCGCGATCAGGAGTAGCGCGACCCAGATCCGCACGCGCCGATTCTAACCCAATAGCGGCGGACCTTGTCGTGGTGCGGTACGAGCGGCGCGCAGGCTGCGGGAAATGGCCCAGATGCGAGGCGGCGCCCGAGAGCCGCAGGCGAGGCGTACTCCGAGTACGTCGAGCCTGCGGCCGAGGGCGCCAACGAAGCAGATGGGCCGTTTCCCGCAGCCTGCCTAGCGGTTGCGGAGGTGGACGTCGGTGGTGAAGGTCGTCGTGAGGTTTCTGGTGATGGGCGACGGCGTGTTGTCGGGCCGCGTGACAAGGGTGATGCTGATGCGGCGGACGGTGGCGGGGTCGGTCGTCGGGGCGCCGGTGGCATCCGCGTAGGCCAGGTGCAGCGCGGCGACGCCGTTGACGACGGGCTGGGCGCCGCCGCCGGCGTCGCGGCGAAGGACGTCGCCCGCGAGGCGCCACGTGACCGTGTCGGTGGCGGCGAGCGTCCCGTCGCGGTTACGGTCGACGTGGAGCACGACGCGCGTCGGCTCGACCGCCGAGAGTGCGGCCACGGTGCGAGGGCCGGTCCCCTGCCCCGCGGCGCGCAGCTCGGCGGCGAGCCAGGCGAGCGCGGCGCGTCCGCTCTGCTGGGCATCCACGCGCGCGGCGCCGACCGTCCACGCCTGCTGGCCTTGCTCCAGCGTCACCAGCGTGGCGCTGAGCGTGAGACCGAGCACGGCCGTGGACACGAGCAGGTCGGCGAGCGTCACGCTGCGAGCGTGCGCCGCGCGCGGTGATGCGTCAACGTCCAATCGGCGGGACGTCGCCGCGCGGCGACGTCAACCGGCGGTCGGCGTCGTCGACACCAGGAAGCCTCGCAGGAGATAGTGCAACGTTGCCGTCGTCCCCGCGCCGTTTCCCGTCGTCGTCGCGTTGGTCAGCACCACGCCCTGGCCAGGGTCGAACTCCAGGCCCGTCGTCAAGCCGACGGTGAGCGACGTCTGGGCCGGCACGCACAAGAGGCCGGTGCCCGACTCGGGGGTGTTCGTCGTCGTGCCGTTGGTCGTCGTCCCGTTCGTCGTGCCGTTCGTGGTCGTCGTGGTCCCGCTCGGGCTCACCGCCGCGCCGCACGTCGGCGTCGTGCCAGGGTTCGTGACGACCAGGTCGGTGATGACGAGCTGCTGCCCCGCCGGCACCGTGAACGCGGTGACCGGAGTGCCGGGCGGGACGGCACGCGTGATGCCGACGATCTGGTCGATCGCGGCGGTGCCCACCGTGGTCGGCGACGTGACGCCGCCCGTGGTGGTCCCGTTCGTCGTCGTCCCGGTCGTCGTGGTGCCGTTCGTGCCGGTCGTCGTCGTCGTGGTCCCGCCCGTCGACGGTGCCGCCGTGCTGACCGTGCCGGCGGTCCCGGTGGTCGGGCCGGTGGTCGTCGGCGTGGTGGTCGTCGTGCCGGTCGAGTTCGAGCTCTGCGCCACGACCGAGCCGCCTCCGACTGCGAGACCGGGATTCGGGCCAATGAGCAGGCCGTTGGCGGCGGCGACACCGGCGGCGAACAAGATCAGAACGGCAACGACCAGAATCGGGGTTTTGTGCACCATGCGATACCTCCTGGGGTGTATTGCGCCCCAGGGGGCACGCAAGGCGTGTGCCCGTGAGTCGTACCTTGAAACGCTTACACGCCCGGCGGCCGACGGTCCGCCCAAGGCCGCAGCTGCTCGAACGCCGCCGACGCCCGCAGCACGGTGACGTCGGCGAAGCGCCGTCCGACGATCTGCAGTCCGACGGGGAGCCCGTCGTTCGTGAATCCACACGGCACGGACGCCGCGGGCTGGCCCGTGAGATTGAACGGGTACGTGAACGGCAGCCACGCGTACGGCGCGACGGGCCGACCGGCGATCTCGGCGGGATTGTCGAGCCCCACCTTGAACGGCGGACACGCGATCGTCGGCGTGAGCAGCAGATCGTACTTCTCGAAGAACGCGCGCGGATGCTGCCACCACGCGAGACGGTCGAACCACGCCTGGACGTACTTCGTGGGCGGGTTGCGGAGCGTGCCGTCGATGATCTTGGCCAGGCCGGCGTCGATCTCCGCGCGCCGGTCGAGATACGACGCCAACCGCGTGGCAATGCCACCGCAGAAGATCTCCGACCACGCCTCGAACGGCGAGGGCCAGCGCGGCGTGACCTCCTCGACGCGACAGCCGAGGTCGCGGAAGGCGCGCGCGGCCCGCGCGCAGACCGCGGCCACCTCGGGATCGACGCAGTCGGCGAACCCGAGGTCGTCGCTCCAGGCGAGGCGCATCCCCTTGAGCGAGCCGCGCAGCGCGTTGACGTAGTCGACGCGCTCCGCCGGCAACGAGGATCCGTCGCGCTCGTCGGGGCCGACGCAGACGTTCATCATCAGGGCGGCGTCGGCCACGGTCCGCGTCATCGGGCCCACGTGGGACAGGCTCCAGGCGCCGCTGGCCGGATAGATCGGGATGCGGCCGTACGAGGGCTTGAAGCCGAAGGTCCCCGTGCACGAGGCGGGGATGCGGATCGAGCCGCCGCCGTCGGTGCCGACGTGCAGCGGGCCCATGCCGGCCGCGGCGGCCGCGGACGCGCCGCCGCTCGAGCCCCCGGGGGTCCGGTCGAGGTTCCAGGGATTGCGCGTGATGCCGAAAAGCAGGTTGTGGGTGGCGCCGATCCAGCCCATGGTCGGCGTGTTGGTCTTGCCGAGCATGATGCCGCCGGCGGCCTTCATGCGCGCGACGATCGGCGCGTCCTCGGTTGGCACGTTGTCGCGGTAGAGCGGGGTGCCGAACGTCGTGCGCACGCCGCGCGTGACGACGAGGTCCTTCACGGAAAAGGGCACGCCGTGCAGCGGCCCCAGAGTGGCGCCGCGCTTGCCCAGCGCCCGCTCAGCGGCCCGCGCGTCGCGGCGCGCCTGCTCCGCCGTGAGCGTCACGAACGCGTTGAGGATCGGGTTGAGCGCCTCGATACGCGCCAGGATCGTGTTGACGACCTCGACGGGCGAGACCTTCTTGCGCCTGATCATCCCCGCCAGCGTGGTCGCCGGCAGCCAGCTCAGCTCGTCCGTGCGTTCCTCCCGGGCCATCGATCTCTCCTCGAACGACGGGTGAACGGCTCGCTCGCGTTCGTATGGTAGGGCGTTTCGCGCCACGTCTCAATCATCCGAGATCGAGACGGTAGCCGGAGACGACGAGGGTCGGGGCGACCCGGACGTCGAGCTCCGGCGCCCGCACGAACCCCAGACGCTCGTACAGCCGGATCGCCGCGCGCATCAGGCCGGTCGTGTGTAGCGCGAGGGCCGGGGCGCCGGCGGCGCGGGCGCGACGCGCGCACTCCTGCATGAGGGCCGCGCCCACACCCTGCCCGCGCGCGGCCGGCGCCACGGCGAGCAGCCGCACCTCCGGCCACGGCGTCCGGCCGTGGCTCCCCTCGCCGCCGGGCAGGACGGCCCCGGTCGGATAGAGCAGCACCGCGCCCACCAGGGCCCCGTCACGCTCCGCGACGATCTGCGCGGCCGGGCGCGGGTCGGCCAGCGTCCCGAGGATGTTCGCGCGGTAGGCCTCCCAGAGCTCCGGCATCTGCGGTGCGTACTCCGCGTAGGCGGCCAGCGTCACGGCGGCGACGGCGTCCCGCTCGTCAGTGCGGGCGTCGCGCAGGTGCAGGGCTGTCGCCGTGGCCGGGCCGTAGTCGGGGCCGTCCTCGCCCACGTAGAGCTCGGTGCCGACCACGGACGCCGCCCGCAGCGGGGCCAGGGCGCCGAGCCGCGCGTCGTCGCGGTACGCCTGGAAGGCGGCAGCGTCGGGGAAGGTCACGACGTGGATCTCGGTGACGAGCCCGGGCGCGCGGTCGGGCGTGACGACCACCGTCCGCTCGATCCGGCCGCCGTGGGCGTCCATCACGGCGGCGGCACCCCGCTCGAAGGCCCGGAACTGCTCCAGGGCCTCGCGGCGCACCGTGAGGATCGCGACGGCGGTCACGCGCCGCGCAGGCGGGGGTCCAGCGTGTCGCGGAGGGCGTCGCCGAACAGGTTGGAGCCGAACACGGCCAGGCTGATCGCGATGCCCGGATACAGTACGAGGTGCGGCGCCTTCTGTGCGTACTCGGCGGCGGAGACCGACAACATGCGGCCCCACGACGGATACGGCTCGGGGACGCCGAGGCCGAGGAACGACAGCGCGGCCTCGACCAGGATGGCGGCGCCGAGCTGGGCCGTGCACAGCACGATGAACGGCCCGATCGTGTTGGGCAGCACGTGCCGGAAGGCGATGCGCAGGTGGCGCAGGCCCAGCGCGCGGGCCGCCTCGATGTACTGCATCTCCCGGATCGACAGCACGCTGGCCCGGATGACGCGGGCCGCGCGCGGCACGATCGGGATCGAGATCGCCACGATGACGTTGGGGATCGACGGTCCGAGCGAGGCCGACATCACCAGCGCCAGGACGAGCAGCGGCAACCCCTGCAAGATATCGAGCAGCCGCTGGGCGATCAGGTCGGTCTTGCCGCCGGCGTAGCCGGAGAGCAGACCGATGATGCCGCCCAGCACCGAGCCGAGCAAGGTCGAGCCGATGCCGACGATGAGCGAGACGCGGGCACCGTGCACGATGCGCGAGTAGATGTCCCGGCCGAGGTGGTCGGTGCCAAGCAAGTGCGCGTCGCTCGAGCGGGCCAGGGTGGCGCTGGCGTCGGTCGCGATGGGGTCGTGGGTCTGGATCACGTCGGCCAGCAGCCCCGTCACGAGCATGATCACCATGAGCACGCCGCCGGCCGCGCCCAGCGGCTTCTTGCGCGCGAAGCGCACGATCGTCTGCGCCAGCGACGCCCGCCCCGCGACGCGCGCCGGCGCGGTGAGCTCGATCTCCGCCCCGATGGGCCTCACCGCCACGGTTCATCTCCCGCGCGCAGGTCGCCGAACGAGGCCCATCTGCTTCGTTGCCTCCTCGCTCCTCCCTGCGGCGTGGGCGGCCCACGCCTCAGTCGTCGCTCGTCGGCGCCTCGCATCTGGACCTCGTTCGCCAACCTGCTAGCTGCCATATCGAACCCGCGGATCTAGAACCCCGTACAGCAGGTCGACGACGAGGTTGGAGATGATGACGACGATGGCGATGAACATGACGAGGTTCTGGACGACCGGGTAGTCGCGCCACAGGATCGCCTCGACGAGGAAGCGGGCGACGCCGGGTAGGTTGAACACCGTCTCGGTCACGACGAGGCCGCCGATGAGGAACGCGAACTCGATGCCGATGACGGTGACGACCGGCAGCACCGCGTTCTTGAGCGCGTGCCGCCACACGACGGCGCGTCGGCGCTGGCCCTTCGCCCAGGCGGTGCGGATGTAGTCCTCGCGCAGCACCTCGAGCATGGCCGAGCGGGTGATGCGCATGATGAGCGCCGACGAGCGGTAGCCGACGGCCAGCGCCGGTAGCATGAACTGCACGGTGTGCAGCCAGAGGTTCTCGGTCGGCCGCACGTAGGTGAGCGGCGGGATCCAGGCCAGCCACGAGACCAGCGACAGGATGATGACCATGCCCAGCCAGAACGACGGCATCGACAACCCGGCCAGGCTGAAGACGCGCAGCGCGTAGTCGAGCGTCGAGTCCTGGCGGACGGCGCTGACGACGCCGGTCGGCACGCCGAGCAGTACGGAGATGATCGTCGCGAGGATCGCCAGCTCGATCGTGACGGGGACGAGCGGCTTGATGATCTGCCAGGCCGGCAGGTCGTAGCGGTACGACTTCCCGAGGTCCCCGACGAGGATCTGACTCATCCAGTCGAGGTATTGCTGCCAGTACGGCTTGTCGAGACCGAGCTCCTTGAGGATCGCCTGCTTCTCGGAGGGGTTCACGTACCCCGCCGCCGAGAAGAGGACGTCGACGATGTCGCCCGGCGCCAGGCGCAGCAGGACGAAGATGACCACCGACATCCCGAACAGGGTGAGGACGGCGATGCCCAGCCGCTGCGCGATGTAGGTCTTCACGCGGCCGGCGCTATTTGTCGAGCCAGACTTCCTGCATCCGGCCGTAGTTGTAGAAGTTGTTGTGCGGGATCAGGCCCTTCACCTGCGGCCAGTGCGTGAAGTTGTCGATCCGCCAGGTCAGCGTGGGCCGGGCGGCCTCCTCCTCGAGCTTCTTCTGGATGTCGACCACGATCGCCAGCCGCTTCTTGGGGTCGATCTCGGCCGACTGCTTGTCGAAGAGCGCCGAGACCTCCTCGTTGCAGTAGAAGGGGTAGTTGCGGGGGGAGCCGCAGGCGAAGTTCTCGTAGTAGTTCGCGTCGGGGTCGTCGATGCCGATGCCGGTCAGGTTGGCGCCGATCTGGTACTCGCCGCGCGTCGCCATGGCGTGCCACTGGGCCGTCTCGATCTGCTTGAGCGTGGCGTCGATGCCGATCTGCTTCAGCTCGTTGATGATGAACGAGGCCATGTCGACGTAGACGGCGATCGCCCGCGTGACGATCTCGACCTTCACCGGCTTGTCGGGCCCGTACCCGACCTCGGCCATGAGCTTCTTGGCCTTGGCCTTCTCGTCGGCCGGCTTGCCGTAGCCGGGCAGCGCCGTCATGTCCTTCTCCAGCACGCCCCACACGCCCCACGGCCGCGAGGGCATTGACACGCCGATCGCCGCGCCGCCCTGGTGCACGGCCTGGACGAGGGCCCGCCGGTCGATGGCGTGCGCGACGGCCAGCCGCACCTTCGGATTGTCGAAGGGCGGCTTCTTCGTGTTCATGATCACGTTCTCGTTCACGTTCTCGGCAGCGCGGGTGACGACGAGCTGCGGCACCGCCTTCTTGAGCTGCTCGGCGGTGACCTTGCTGGTGTCGCCCGGGAAGGCGACCTCGACCTGGCCGGCCTGCAGCGCGGCCACGCGCGTGCCGCGCTCCTTGATGATGACGTAGCGGATCCCGTCGAGATACGGCCGGCCCTTGACGAAGTAGTCGGGGTTCTTCACGTACTCGACGAACTCGCCCTTGCGCCACTCCTTGAGCTTGTAGGGCCCGGTGCCGACGCACGCCGTGCGGTACTGCGCGGGCGGCACGTGGGCGGCGTAGACGGGCGTGTAGCCGGAGGCCAGCATCAGCAGGAGCGAGGGCTGCGGCCGCTTCAGGTGGAAGACGACCGTGTGCGGATCGGGCGTCTCGATGTTCTGGACGTTCGTGTACCAGTCCTTGCGCGGATTGATGCGCAGCTTGGCGGCGGCGTCGGGCGCCTCGCGCAGCATGTCGAACGTGTACTTCACGTCCTTCGACGTGAACGGCTGCCCGTCGTGCCACTTGACGCCCTTGCGCAGGAAGAAGACGAGATTGCGGTAGTTGTCCTGCCAGGACCACTTCTCGGCCAGCTCGCCGATCACGGTGTCCACGCTCTCCTGCTGCTTGAGCGGGTGGAAGATCACGAGGTTGCTGAAGCACGGCATGGCCGGCCACGTCGTCGACACGGTCGAGGACTCGTGGATGGCGAAGCCCTGGGGCGTGTCCTCGCGCTGGGCGACCGTGAGCACGCCGCCCGATTTCGGACTCTGACCCACGACCGGCGCGGCCGAGACCAGCAGCGCGCTGGTGAGACCGAGGGCCAGGAGGGTGAACGTCAGCGTTCGCGGGCGCATCGTCGCTACCTCCGAAGGGTGTGGCGGATGTCCGCAGTGTAACACGCGAAATCGCTCGTCCCCCGTGAGGGCCGGGAGCGGACTCACCGGGAGCGGACTCAGCGGACGAGCGCGTCGACGAGCAGGTGCACGCCGTAGATCACGCCGCCCGCCAGGCCGCCCACGACGGTGCCGTTGACGCGGATGAACTGCAGGTCGTCGCCGGCGTGCTCCTCGATCAACCGCACGGCGCCCTCGGGCCCGAGCGCGCGCACGCCGTTCTCGATGAAGTCGGCGATGCGCGCGTGGTGGCGCTCGATCAGGGTGCTCAGGCGGGCCTTGGCCCAGCCGTCGAGCTCCTGGCGCAGCTCGGCGTCGGCCACGAGGGCCTGGCGGGCGCGATCCAGCCGGTCGGCCAGCCACGTCAGCAGCTCCGAGTCCGGCGCGGTCAAGGCACCCCGCAGGGTGCGCGTGAGCGAGGTCGCGACCTCGTCGAGCAGCGCGGCCACGGCCGGCGCCTCCAGCAGCTCGGCCTTGGCCGCCTCCACGCGCGCGGCGAGGGCCGGATCGTCGACGAGGCGGCGCTCGAGGTCGGCGAGAACCTCGACGGCCTGGGTGCGCAGCGGGTGCTCGCGGTCCTTCGCCACCTCGCGCAGCCCGGCATGCAGCGCCGAGACGAGCCGGTCGCGGTCGAGCACGCCGAGCAGCGCGGCGACGCCCAGCCAGAGCCGCGGATAGACGCCCAGCCGCTCGCGGTAGCGCACGAGCAGATCGTCGACCACCTCGGCCACCGCGGCGCGGAACTCCGGCCGCTCCATCGACTCCGCCAGCACGGTGAGGCCGCCGTCGATCAGCCGCTGATCCCACCCCTGCCGGCGGGCCACGCCGAGCGCGGCGGCCAGCAGCGGCGCCACCGGCTGGCGCACCAGCGCGCGCCGGCCGCGCGCCAGCAGCTCGGCGGTCGTGGACGGCACGAGCTGCTCGGCGGTCCAGCCGGCGACGAGCCGCGTGGCCCGGTCGATGTCAGCGCGCGAGACACGCTCGGCGCCGCGCGCCAGGAGCTCGGCGAGGTCGATCCGGGCGATCTCCTCGCGAACGTAGTCCTTGGTGAGCACGCGGCCGCCCACCATCACGCCCACCCGCTCGGCCATGCGCTCCCAGTTGCGCGGGATGAGCCCGGTGTGCGGGATCGGAAGGCCGAGCGGCCGCCGGAAGATCGCGGTCACCGCGAACCAGTCGGCGAGGCCGCCGACGACGCCGGCCTCGGCGATCGCGAGGATCCACCCGCCCCACCACGTCGCCCGGAACGGGAACGCGACGACGGCCGTCGCCGCCGCGCCCAGAAGGACGCCGAGCGCGAGACGGCGCTGGGCCGGCACCGCTCAGCGCGCCCCCAGCAGGAAGTCCAGCATGCGCTCGGTGGCCGAGGGGCCCGGCGGCCAGGTGTGGGTGCCGCGCGGGTCACCGCCGCTCCACGCGTGGCCCATGCCCGGCACCAGCCACGTCTCGAGCACCGGCGCGCCGCGCGTGTCCCGGTAGACGGCGTGCACGGCGCCGTCGTCGGTCGACGTGGCGCCGACGCCGACGCCGAGCACGCGCGCGAACATGGTCTCCTGCGCCGTCAGGTTGACCGGACTGACGACGGAGTCGAGCGTGCCCTGCCAGAGCGAGGCCTTCAAGCCCGTCCGGCGGCCGCAGGCGGTCGCCGCCGCCGCGCCGTCGGGCGCCGTCCCGCGCATGCACTGGATCGCGGCCTCGGGCCCGGCGGCGCAGCGGTAGGGGCCGCCCGCCGCGACGCCGATGCCGCTGACGACATCCGGCGCCGCGCAGGCCAGGTTCACCGCCATCCACGCGCCGGCCGAGAAGCCGAGGACGATCACGCGCCCCTCGGGCAGGCCGCGCTCGGTCTGCACGCGACGGGCGATGGCGAGGATCTGGGCCGGCTCGGGGCCGGTCACCGTCTGCTGCGCCGGCTCGAACCAGTTCCAGCAGCGGTACGGATTCTCCCGGCGGCTCTGGGCGGGATAGACGACGACGAGACCGCGGCGGTCGGCGGCGTCGTTCAGGCGGGTGCCGAGGGCGAAGTCCTCCGGGGTCTGCCAGCAGCCGTGCAGCGCGATCACGAGCGGCCGCTCGGGCGCCGGCCGCGTCGGCACCCACACGCGATAGACGCGGCCCTCCAGCGTGCCGCGCCCGAAGGTGCCCGCCGGCGCCGCGGCGCCGAGCAGGGCGAGCGCGACGACGAGCGCGGCCAGCCCGCCGCGCCGGTGCGCCCCCGCCATGGCCCTCAGCCTCGGCGCGCGCGACGCGGTAGGAGCACCCGGCCTTGCTTGACGTCCCACACGCCGCGCGGCGAGAGGCGCACGAACGGCAGGAAGTCGGCAGCGAGGAAGAACAGCGTGAACAGCGGCTCGTGGTGGGGATAGCCCCGCGCCACCAGCGCCGCCCGCAGCGCATCCTCGTGGGCCGCGGCCTCCGCCACGCTCATGCGCGTCATGACCCCGCCGAGCGGCAGCGGCATCTCGAGCGCCACCCGGTCGTCGTCGACGAGCACCACGCCGCCGTGCACGTCGAGGAGCCGGTTCACCGCGCGGGCCATGGCCTCCGGCCGCCGGCCGAGCACCAGGATGTTGAAGTCCGTCGTGATCGTCGAGGCGAGCCCGTCGACGCGGTCGCCGAAGCCCGCCACCACGCCCGGCGCCACCCAGCGGCCGGCCCGGTCGAGCAGCGCGGCGTGGAGATCGCCCTCGGCCAGCGGGCGCTCCTCCAGCCGCGCGATCACCGCGCTCACGAGCCGCATGACCGGATACGTCGGCCGCCGCGGCAGCGCGAAGTCGGCGGGCCGCGCCCGCCAGCGCACCGTCAGGCGCGCCGGCGCCGACGTGAACGCGCGTCGCCAGTCCGGCTCGGGGACGTCGACCAGCGTGCGGCCCTCGCGCGCCGCCACGCGCCCGCGCGCGACCACGACCTCGGGCCGCGGCTCAGCCAGATCGCGCAGCAGGCAGAGGTCGGCGTAGCGGCCGGGCGCGATGCCGCCCAGATCGGCGTCGCGGCCGAGGTAGGTCGCCGGGTTCAGCGTGGCCATTCGGTAGGCGTCGATCGGCGCGATGCCGCGCGCGAGCGCCACCCGGATGAGGTGGTCCACGAAGCCGTGGTCGCGGATGAAGGCCGGCATCGAGCCGTCGGCGGTGAGCATGAGCCGCGAGGCGAGTGCCGGCGCCTCCTTGAGCGCGTCGAGCAGGCCCGTCAGGTCCGGCCGCAGCGACGACTCGCGCAGCATCACCGCGATGCCCTGCCGGGCCCGGTCGAGCACCTCGCGCGCCGTGATGGGCTCGTGGTCGGAGGTGAGGCCCCCGGCGGCGATCGCGGCGATCTTCTCGCCCGCGGCACCGGCGGTGTGGCCCTCGACGCGTTGCCCCCGCCGCAGCGCGAGGTCGAGCCGGGCCAGCAGGTCGGGATCGCCGCCCCAGACGTCGGGCCAGCGCGTCACCTCCCCGGCGGCGAAGCTCCACGGGTGCGCGAGGGCGCGCGCGATGTCGCGCGGCCGGTAGCGCCGGGCCTCGTCGAGCGAGCGGGCCTGCGCGTGCACGCGGATCATCCAGTAGAACTTGAGCGGCGAGCGCGCGAGCGCGTCGGCGACGGTGCGGAACGCGCGCAGCCCACCGAGCTCCCAGATCTGCAGCGTGTCGGCGAAGACGGTCGTCGTGCCCAGTGCCAAGAGGTGGCGGGCCAGGCCGGAGGGCGTGACCATGTGGGCCGGGTGGACGTGCGGATCGATGTAGCCGGGGACCAGGATCCGACCCGCGGCGTCGAGCGTCGCCGTCCGCGGGCCCACCATCGCGTCGCTCGGCCCGACGTAGGCGATGCGCTCGCCGACGATCGCGACGTTGGCCGGGTAGATCTCGCCGGTGTAAACGTTGAGCAGCGTGCCGCCGCGGACGTAGAGCTCGGCCGGGGCCTGGCCGCGGGCGACGGCGGTGAGCCGGCGGCGTTGCGACGGGCTCAGCGCCGCCGGCGGTGGCGTCACTTCTTCTTCGTCCGCGCGCTCGCCCGGTAGGCGGCGGTGCCGGCGCGCACGCCAGCCCGCAGGCCGCGCCCCACGCGCTGGGCCTCGTCCACCGCCTGCCGCACCTGCGGCTCGGCGTTGCGGAGGGCCCGCGCCACCGCCACGCGCGTCCGACGCTCGAGGCGCTTCATGCGGCGCCGCGCCTGACCTCGGGCGCTCTGGGCCTGCTTGCCGAGCTCCTTGAGCTGTTGCTGGACCGACTTCCACTGCTCCTCGAGCGTGCTCATAGGTCGCCTCCGGGGATTCGCTCTCCGTCGAACGATCAGCTTCGATTATGCCGCTACAATGCCGCCATGAGCGAGGCGATCGTCGTCAGCGACACGGTGCGGGTCCCGGGCCGGGCCCTGACGGTGCGAGCCGTGCGGGCGTCGGGTCCGGGCGGACAGAACGTGAACAAGGTCGCCACCAAGATCGACTTGCGCGTGGATCTCGATGCGATCGAGGGGCTCACCGAGGCCGCACGGGCGCGACTCGACGCCCTCACCCGCCACCGCCTCGACGCCACCGGGCGTCTCGTCGTGACGAGCCAGGCGAGCCGCAACCAGGCGCGCAACGTCGAGGACGCGCGAAACAAGGTGCGCGGGCTGGTGGCGGCCGCGCTGGTGCGGCCGCGCGCGCGGATCGCGACCCGGGTCTCGGCGGGTGCGCGGGCGCGCCGCCTCGACGTCAAGCGACGTCGGGCGGCGCTCAAGCGCGAGCGGGGTCGCCCCGGTCTCGAGGACTAGCTACCGCGACGCTTTCTGCAGCGACTGGGCTTTGAGATTCGAGCCGCTGAGCTTCCCGGTGACGGTGATGGGATCGCCCGGGTTCAGCGACTTGACGAGATCGGGCGAGACTTCGGAGAGGTCGACGACAAGCGTGCGGCCGTCGTTGGTCCGCATGTCCATCGTCGAGCCGCCGATCACGCCCACCGTGCCGCTCATGCGCGGCGTGCCGGACCCCGACGCCTTGGTCGACGCCGCCGGTGAGCCGGCGCCGCCGCGGTCCTGCTGGATGTACTCGGCCCGGAAGTCGTTCTTGCCGGCGCCGGGGAAGCCGATCACGGTGACCTTCTCGTTCTGGGTCAGGGCGCGCCGGACCTCGGGGTTCACCTTGGACATGTCGACGTCCAGCGTCCGGCCGTCGTCGGCGCGGAAGCGCAGCATAGAACCCTGCACGCTCTGGACCTGTCCATGGATGCGCTGCCACTTGTCCTTGCCGTCCTTGTCCCCAGCCTGGGCGCCGCCGCGATCGTCACGGATCGATTCTGCGACCATCTTGCTGCCGGTCATCGCGCCGGTCACCACGACCCGGTCGCCGACCTGGACGCCGTCGGAGGTCCCGGGGCGGGCCTTGGACATGTCGACGGTGACGGTGCGCCCGTCCTCCGTCCGCACGGTCGCGGTCTGGCCCTTCACGCTCTGCACGGTCCCACGGATGCGATCGTCCTTGTCCTTGTCTTTGTCCTTACCCGCAGCCGCGACGTACCGGTCGTTGACCTTGCCGCCGGGGCTCCTGACCCAGACGTTGGCGGTCTGATCCAGGATCGGCTTGTTCTGCTTGAGCAACCCCGGCACCTCGTTGATGCTGACGGTGAACCGCTTGCCCTTCTCGTCCTGGCTGTCGAAGCGGTGGTCCTTCGGAAGGCGATAGCCGTCGACGACCACCTCTCCCGCGTGCCAGGCGACGGCGAGCGAGGGGCCGAGCACGGTCGTGGCGGCGATCAACGCGAGACTGAGTAAGGTGGGACGCATGGCGACAACCCTCCTGACGAGGGACGGCGACGCAAGGGCGATGCCAGCCAGCTACACGCCCAGCGCGCGGACCTCCTCACGATACTTCTCGACGTTGCGGAGCTTGATGTCCTCGTAGCCGCGGATCAGGTCCGGCAGCCGCGCCGCCCGGACCGCGCGCTCGTACGTGTCGCGCGAGAGGCCCTGCAGGGCGCGCTCGATCAGCCCGCGGTACTCGCCGGGCAGCGCGCGCTCCACGCGCCGGACCTCGGCGCGGCCGAACGGATCGAGCGCGGTGCCGCGGAGGCCCTTCATGCCGGTCAGGGCGCGGAAGGCGCCGTCGAACCACGTGCCGAACTTCAGCTTGCGCGTGAGCCCGAGCGCGCGCAGCAGCGGCGGGTGCAGGTTGTACTGCACGCGCACGCCGCCCGGGAACTCGTCGGCCAGGCGGCGCCCCAGGTCGGCCTTGAGGTGCAGGCGCGCCACCTCGTACTCGTCCTTGTAGGCCATCAGCTTGAACAGGTAGCGGGCGACGGCCTCGCTCAGCCGCGAGTCGTCCGGCACCGCCGCCCGCTCGGCGGCCCTGACGCGGGCCACGAAGTCGACGTACTCGCGCGCGTAGCGCTCGCTCTGGTAGTCGATCAGCTCGGGCACCCGGACCTCGAGGAGGCGCCGCAGCTCGCCGGCGGCGCCTGCCCGGTCGACGAGGGCGCGGGCCGTCGCGGTCACCGGGGCGGTCGTCTCGACTTCGCCGAGGCGGTGCCGCGTGAGGGTGGACACCCAGGTCGGGTCGGCCACCAGCAGGCGGCCGGCACGGAACGCCTGCGTGTTCATCGCGACCGACACGCCGTTGAGCGTGATCGCCTGCTCGATGGCCTCGGCACGGACCGGGATGGCGCCGGCCTGGTACGCGGCCCCGAGCACGAGCAGGTTGGCCGCCATGTGGTCGTCGAACAGCGTCTCGGCCAGGCCGAGCGCGTCGACGTAGACGTTCTCGTCCTTCCGCGTGACGCGGTCGACGGAGGCGCGCAGCCCGCCGCCGTCGGGGAAGTGCACGTCGGTGTGCGTCACCATCGCGCCCGTCGGGACCTGGCTGGTGGAGATCACCGCGATGGTCTTGTCCGTGCGAGCGTGGTCGAGGTTGGTCGGCACCGTGGCCACCAGCACGTCGAAGCCGAGGTAGCAGTCGGCGGCGCCGGCGGCGATCTTGTTCGACAGCTCCTCCGCCCGCTCGGTGATCTTCAGGTGCGAGACGACCGGCCCGCCCTTCTGGCTGAGGCCGGTCTGGTCGAGGCCGCGCACGTGCTTGCCGTCGAGCAGCGCGGCGGTGCCGAGGACCTGATTGACGGTCACCACGCCGGTGCCGCCGATGCCCATCATGAACACGTTGGCGTCGCGCGGGACCTTGAGGACCGGCTCCGGCAGCGGCCGGTCGATCGTGACGGTCTTGCGCTCCTTCTTCTTCGGCGCGCCGAGCGGCACGATCGTCAAGAACGACGGGCAGTCGCCGCGCAGGCATGAGTAGTCCTTGTTGCAGGACGACTGGTGGATCTGGGTCTTGCGGCCGAACTCCGTCTCGACCGGGTGCACGCTGAGGCAGTTGGACTTCACGCCGCAGTCGCCGCACCCCTCGCACACCGCCTCGTTGATGACGACGCGCATGGCCGGGTCCGGCAGCTTGCCCCGCTTGCGGAGGCGACGCTTCTCGGCCGCGCAGCGCTGGTCGTAGATCAGCACGGTCACGCCCGGGATGTCCCGTAGAATCCGCTGCGCCTCGTCGAGTCGGTCGCGGTGCCACACCTCCACGCCCTGGGCCCAGCGCACGTCGCGGCCGTACTTGTCGGGCTCGTCGGTCATGACGAGGATGCGCTTGACGCCCTCGGCCTCGAGCATGCGCGTCATCTCGGGCACCGGCATGGCGCCGGCGGCGTCCTGACCGCCCGTCATCGCGACCGCCGAGTTGTAGAGGATCTTGTAGGTGACGTTGGTGCCGGCGGCGATCGCCTGCCGGATGGCGAGCGAGCCCGAGTGGAAGAACGTGCCGTCGCCGAGGTTCTGGAACATGTGGGGCATGTTCGTGAACGGCGCCATGCCGACCCACTGGGCGCCCTCGCCGCCCATGTGGGTGACGCCGGCCGTGCGGCGCTCCGCCATGTTGAGCGCCATGCCGTGGCAGCCGATGCCGGCCGCCGCCATCGAGCCCTCGGGCACGTGCGTCGACCGGTTGTGCGGGCAGCCCGAGCAGAAGTACGGCTGGCGGGCCAGCGTCAGCGGCGCCGGGCGCTCGCGCAGCGCCTCCAGCAGCGCCACGCGCGCGGTGATCGACTCGAGCTGCAGCCGCCGCTCCAGCCGGCTGGCGACGATCTGCGCGATGCGGTCGGCGTCGAGCTCGCCGCTGGCCGGCACGAGCGGCCGCCCCTGCTCGTCGCGCTTGCCGACGACGCGCGGGTGCACGGCGTCGTTGTAGAGGACGTCGCGCAGGAACATCTCCACGAACGAGCGCTTCTCCTCGACGACCAGGATCTCCTCGAGGCCGCGCGCGAAGTGGCGCACGATGCCCGGCTCCATCGGGAACAGCATGCCGATCTTCAGGAGGCGGATGCCGTGGCGCCGCAGGCCGGCATCGTCGAGACCCAGCTCGCGCAGCGCCTCGCGCACGTCGTAGTACGTCTTGCCGGCGGCGGCGATGCCGAGCCAGGCGTCGGCGGTATCGAGCGGGATCCGGTTGATCCCGTTGGCGGCGGCGAAGGCCTTGGCCGCCTCCAGGCGCCCGTAGTAGATCTCCCGCTCCATGTCGAGCCCGTACGGCGGCAGCAGGGTCGGGTTCTGCGTGTGACGCCAGGGCTTGCCCTCGTAGAGGAAGCCGGGGTCGACGATGGTGATGCGGCCGGGCGCGACCTCGGCGGTACCGATCTCGTCGGCGACGTTCGTGACGATCTTGAAGCCGGTCCAGAGCCCCGAGTACCGGCTCAGCTCGAAGCCGAGGCGGCCGAGGTCGAGGATCTCCTGCACGTTGCCCGGGAACAGGACCGGGAACTGCGCGTCGTAGAACGCGACCTCGGAGTGCGTGGGCAGCGTCGACGACTTCGACAGCGGGTCGTCGCCGCCCAGCGCCAGCACGCCGCCGTGCTTGCCGGTGCCCGCGAAGTTGGCGTGCTTGAAGATGTCGCCCGTGCGATCGACGCCGGGGCCCTTGCCGTACCAGACGCCGAGCACGCCGTCGTACTTCGCCTGCGGGAAGTAGTTCGCGAGCTGGCTGCCGTAGACCGCGGTGGCGCCGAGGTCCTCGTTGAGGCCGGAGATGAACACGACGTTGTGCTCGCGCAGCAGCGCGGGGTTGCGCTCGAGGGTGAGGTCGAGCCCCCCGAGCGGCGAGCCGCGATAGCCGGAGATCAGCGTCGCCGTGTTGAGCCCGCGACGCTGGTCCGCCCGGTGCTGATCCAGCGGCAGCCGGACCAGCGCCTGGATGCCGGACAGGAAGATGACCCCTTCCTCTTGGCGGTACTTGGCGTCGAGCGAGAAGTCGTGGGCGATGGACATGGCCCCTCCGGCCGAATTCGAACGATCTGGACGTATGATACGGGGCGCAGGAGACGTCCGCAAATATCCCGATCCGCTCACGTCGAGGAACCCCATGGCGATCCAGCTGGCGGTCATGATCGAGGGACAGGAAGGGCTCACCTGGGCGCGCTGGGAGGCGCTGGCGCGCGCGGCCGAGGAGTCCGGCTACGCCGGGCTCTATCGTTCCGACCACCTCACCGGCCTGTTCGGTGACCCCACCCGCCCCTCGCTCGACGTGTGGGCCTCGCTCACCTGGCTGGCGAGCCAGACGCGCCGGATCCGGTTCGGGCCGCTCGTCTGCCCGCTGACGTTCTATCACCCGGCCCTGCTCGCCAAGCGCGCCGCGGCGGTGGCCGAGCTCTCGGGCGGACGACTCGACCTTGGCATCGGCGCCGGCTGGCACGAGGGCGAGCACGCCATGTTCGGCATCCCCTTCCCGCCGCTGAAGGAGCGGATGGACCGCTTCGAGTGCGGTGCTCGCGTCATCCGCGCGCTCTGGCGGGGCCGGCCGGTGACACTCGACCAGCCGTACTACCCACTACGGGAGGCGCAGTCCTACCCGCTGCCCCCGGGCGGCGGGGTGCCGCTCGTCGTGGGCGGCCGCGGCGAGCGCCGCACGCTGCGGATCGTCGCCGAGCACGCGGACGAGTGGAACCTCACGCGCGTCACGCCCGACGAGTACGCCACGAAGTGCCGGGTGCTCGAGGAGCACTGCCGGGCCGTGGGGCGCGATCCCGCCACGATCCGGCGCTCGCTGATGGTGCCGATCGTCACCGGCCGCACGTCGGCCGAGGTGACCGCGCGGCTCGCGCGGGCGCGGGCGACCTTCTCGCGGCTGCCCGAGGATCCCGCCGAGTGGCTCAAGGCCGGGTTCCTCTATGGCACGATCGCCGAGGTTCGCGACGGTGTGCGGCGCTGGGAGGAGGCGGGCATGCACCGGCTGATGCTGCAGGTGCTCGACATGACGGATCTCGAGATGATCCGCTTCATCGGGCAGGAGCTCGCCGCGTAACGCCGTCGCCGCCGAGCGGGCGTGGGCTGGGCGGGCGTCGGTCGTGGCGTGCGCCTCGGGCGCGCCGTGGCTCGCCTGTATAGCGCAGGCGGGGTTCGCTCGGCCCCCCATCCCCCAGTGGGGGCAAGGCGTGGGCTGTCGAACGTGGGCGGCTCGCTCACCCCGCCCGCAGCTGCGCGTGGCGGCACGGCTCGCCACAAGGCGCGCCCGAGGCGCACGCCACGACCGACGCCCACCCAGCCCACGCCCGGCGGACGGTACTACGCTGGCCGCTCACGCGACTCCATCCGCCAGGCAGCGGTGACATCTCGTTCGTCGCACGCCCTCACTACGTCCGTCGGTCCCGCTGCACTCCCCTCACATCCGACCACGCTCGGACGGAGTGCTTGCTACGTCGGGCGCCAGAGGCCGCGGTGGGAGTCGCGGGCGGCGCGTTGGAGTTTGAGGAAGAGGGACTGGTGGCGGACGTTGGGTGGGACGGTCATGACCTGGGCGTAGCCGAGGCGGAGGAGCTCGGCGTTGACCATCGTGTCGCCGGTCCAGACGTACGCCAGGAGTCGGCCGTGGCGGTCGCGGGGCTGGACGTCGAGCTCGAGGCGGACGCGCTTGCCCTCGACGAGTCGGCGATTCACGGCGTGCGCCTCGTGGCTGCCGGGCTCCACGCCGCGCTGGGGGTGACGCAGCTCCGGCGTGTTGACGCCGATGTAGCGCACCTTCTCCAGACGATCCGGCAGCTGCACGTGGATGGTGTCCCCGTCCACGACGCGCACGACGAGCCCTTCGATCGAGGGAGACTGCGCGCCCGCGAGGGCAGGACCGCCGAGGAGCGCGATCAGCAGCAGGAGCGCGCCGAGCACGGGCCCACGGTGTCACGCGGGCCGCGGCGGTGTCAACGAATGGATACGGCGCGGTCGAGGTGCGGGTCGGCGCGACGCGCCTGGGAGGGTGGCGGTCAGGGCGCCTCGCCCGCGGAGACGAGGCGCGCGATCACGCGCACGAGTGCGTCCGGATCGAGCGGTCTGGCGAGGTAGGCGTCGAAGCCGGCGTCGATCGCGCGCCGCCGATGCTCGGCGCTGTCGTAGGCGGTCAGCGCGATGGCCGGCGTGGGCCGGCTCGCCTGGGACGGCAGCCGCCGCGTGCGGCGCAGGAGCTCGTGGCCGTCCATGCCCGGCATCGCCAGGTCGCTGACGATCACGTGGACCTTCACGCGGTGCAGCGCCGCCAGCGCCTCGACCGCGTCACCGGCGAGGGTGACGAGGGCGCCGTGGTGCGCGAGGAACGCGTGCAGGATGTCGCGCGCGTCCTCGTCGTCGTCCACGACGAGGACGTGGGTGCCGGTGAGCGACGGACCTTCGGACGTCTTCACCACGATGGCGGGGCGGGGCTCGACGGGCGCGCCTCAGGCGCTGCGTCGAGTGAGGAGCTCGCGGATCTTCAGCTCGAGGTCCTCCGGCAGGCACGGCTTCGTGAGGAACGCGTCGGCGCCCGCCTCGAGCGCGCCCTGCTCGATCGCCCGGAAGGCGTAGCCCGTGAGGACGATGACGGGAATGCGTCGCGTGCGCGGACTCAGACGGAGCCGGTGCGTCGCCGTGATGCCGTTGAGGCCGGGCATGGCGATGTCCATGACGATCACGCCCGGTCTCAGCGTCTCGGCCAGTCGCAGTCCCGTCTCCGCGTCGGGTGCGGACACGACGCCGAGCCCGCGATGCGTCAGATATTCGGTGTAGAGCTCGCGCGTGTGCAGCGAGTCGTCGACGATGAGGACGAGCCCGCTCCGCCGCTTCGCACGTCGGGTCTCGGACGCGGTCCGCGTGAAGCCAGAGATGGGGTAGGAACGTGGGACTTCGCTTCGGGGCCGGCGCGTCCGATCGGACACCCGCCGGGCCGGTGTAGCACAGACCTCAGCCATCTTGAGCGCCCGGTGTGCAGACCAGGTGCCATACAACAGCGCTTGTGTGACAAGTACTTACGCGTTGCAGACCTGTGTAAATAGTTCAAAACCGCCCGTTTTCGTGCAGATATTACATCTCGCCCGCTCCCGCGAGCCTACTGTGGGGGGAGCCGGGCGCCGACGTGCTCGCGAGGATCAGCTGACGCGGACGAACGCGTAACCGAGCGTCGCCAGCTGAACTCAACGACTCCGCCTTCGAGCGGCGATCGGACTGGCGGCGATCCGCGGATGCCCCCGGTCGCCGAGAGCGGCGACGCTCGCCGCGACGCCGGTCGAGGATCACGGTGACCTCGGGCTCTCCGGAGAACTCGCGCGCGAGATACGAGAACAGGTCGGGCTGTTGGCGATCGACGATGAAGAGGTGTTGGGGCACGATTCCAGTTTGTAACGAATTCACCGGCGACCGTCAACGTCCTCGAAGCCGTCGCAGGGCTCGTTCGGTGGCCCGCGCCTCGCGCGACGGGCGCCGATGAGGGCCGCGCCGGGGCGAGGTGTCATCTTCCTCGACATCGTCGGCCTCATCGGCGGGCTCCGTCGCCGCCTCGACGAATGCCTCCGCATTGAGCACCGCCGCGCCGGCGCGATGCGCGGAGTCCTGCACCGCCCGGTCGGATGTGACGACGATGGCGCCGTCGCGCAACGTCGCGGCAAGACGGCGCAGGACGTCGTCCGCAGTCTCCGGCGGCCTGGAGAAGATGACCTGCACGCGACCCCCGGCCGGTGCGCCGCCACCCCGGCGGGCCCCGTCGAACACGACTGTAAAGTCATCCGACAGGCGAGCCGCCACCCGGGCCAGCAGCCGCAGCAGCTCGGCCCGGCCCGCCTCCAGGCCCCTGGTCTCGGCGGCGCTCAGCTCGGGGTCACGCCGGATGACGTTGTACCCGTCGATGAGCCACCGCATCCGTCAGCGGTCGTCGTGCCGGAGCGGTAACGGCCACGAGCGGCGGCCGAGGAAGCGGTCGAGGCCAGCGCGCCCCTCGTCGGAGACGACCAGCCGCCCGAACTCACGGGCCTCGGCGGCGAGGCCGGCCGCCACGCCCTGCGTGAAGCCCAGGCGCACGAGCTCGAGGATCGCGCGCGCCGGCGCGGTGCGCGGCACGCGCTCGTGGTGCGCGAGCTGGCGCTGGATCTCGGGGTCGCGCTCGACGTTGGGGAACGCGAGCGTGCCCTCCTCCGCGAGCGGTGACCAGAGGGCGCCGGTGAACTCGCCGAGCGCGATCCGTCGCGCCACCGCCAGCGCCGCGCTCACTGCGTCCGCCGGCGCGACCTCGTCCACGACGCCGAGAGCGAGCATGCGCTCGGCGGAGCGGCGCCGCCCGTCGAGCAGCACGGCGAGGGCGTCGACGAGCAGCGAGAACATCTGCCCGCCGCCGGCCCGCGCCCGGCGCGCGGCGAGGCGGGGCAGCATCTGGGTGCCGCCGAATCCGGGGATGACGTGCAGGTTGATCTCCGGCTGGCCCAGCTCGGCGCGGCGCGAGGCCACGCGATACGCGCAGGCCATCTGCAGCTCGTTGCCCCCGCCGAGCGCGTAGCCGTCCACGGCGGCGATCATCGGCGCCGGCAGCCGCGCGATGCGGCCGAAGAGCCGCTGCGCCCGCGCGGCCAGCGCCTCGACGTCGGCGGCCCGGGCGAACGCGCGCAGCTCGCGGATGTCGGCGCCCGCGACGAAGAGATTGCCGCCGCCCGTGAGCACGGCGGCCCTCAGATGCGGCTCGGCCTCCAGGGTGTCGAGGGCCCGCTCGAGGTCGTCGAGGGTCGCGCCGCTCAGCGCGTTGGCGGGCGGCACGTCGATGGTGACGAGCGCAACCCGCTCCGGATGGCCCGGCCGCACCGGATCGATCCGCACGCGCACCGCCGTGCCGTCGATGTAGCGCGAGCTCCACGCCTCGTAGACCTGGCGGCCAGTGCGCAGCCCATCGAGGGCGGGCGTGGCGCCCACCCGCACGGTCAGCGTCCCGGCGTGGCGGTTCTCGTGGATCGCCTGGTGGGCCTCGGCCAGCTCGTCCCAGTCGTGCACCGCCGGCGGGTGGATCGCGAGCGCGCCCGTGTCGAGCAGCCGCACGACCTCCTCGGCCTGGTGGGCGTTGGAGAGGTGGCTGCCCAGGATCGCGAAGGCCGGGAAGAGCACGCGCTTCTGGTGCATCCACACATTGGGCGCGTAGAACGACAGCCGGTCGTCGGCAGTGTCCTCGAGGTAGACGACGACGCCCGTGAACGGCCGGGCCAGGAACGTGCTGATCCCGAGCGTGTCCTGCCCCGCCCGCTCGACGATCACGTCGGGATTGCCCCGCGGGTTGTCGGGCGCGGCGAGCAGGCGGCCGACCGCCAGCCCGAACGGCTTCAGCGTCGTGTCCTGGTAGGCGCGAAAGCCGTCGGCGTCGGTGTCGTAGTCGGGCATCGCCTCCGGCCACGTCAGGCCGGCGCGGCGCGCGAGGGTCTCGAGGCTCACCGTGCCCGCCACGCGATGGGCGGCCTGGACCGCCGCCGCCTCGGCGTCGGTGCGCGTGGCGACGACCACGCGCGCGCCGGCCCGCAGCGCGGTGGCCACCGCGTCGGCGCCCACGGCGTCGTCGGCGCCGCGCCAGTAGACGAGCACGCCCTGCGTCGGCCGCAGCCCCGCCCGCCGCAGCATCTCGGCGGCGGGGGCCGTGCCGGCCTTGCCGAGGAAGGTCAGCGTGTAGCCGCTGGTCGCGCCGTAGAACACGAGACGGCCGCCCGGGCCGAGGAGGTCGATCATCCGCGCGAAGAGGTCGCGGCCGACCGAGGAGACGACGACGTCGATCGGTGCGCCGCCGTTGGCGTCGCGCACGAGGTCGCCGAACTTGCGCCCCGCCGCCCGCCACGCCGGACGCTCCGCGCGCGCCACCGGCACCGGCGTGAAGGCGCCGGCCACCGCGGGGTCCGTGCGGTTGACGTAGGCGCGGGCGCCGCGTCCGAGCACGAGCCGGCCCTTGTCCTCCGTCGACACGAGCCCCGTCACGTGGGCCCCGCGCAGCACGGCGCACGCGACCGCGTAGAGCCCGGTGCCGCCGGCGGCGCCCTCCACGAAGACGCGCTCGTCGAGGCCCACCCGCGCGACGTCGAAGAGCGCCTTCGACACGGTCTCGAGGTCGAGCATGTACGACGAGCTCTCCGGCAGCGTGAGCCGCTCGGAGTGGGCCAGCAGCTGCGGCGCCTGGCAACGCACGAACTGGCAGAACGAGCCGTCCGGCGTCTCGTAGCCCTGGATCTTGAAGTCCGCGTGCATCGGATCCTCGCCGGCGCGCGGCGAGAGCAGGTTCGACACCCCCGGGTAGAGCACGCGCAGCTCGCCGGCCTTGAGCCGGCCCTCGCGGGCGGTCTCGCTGCCGAGCGCGGCCACCACCACGACGGCGCCGCTGCCGACCACGTGCAGGTCGCGGTCGTGCAGGTCGAAGACCGAGATCGGCACGCCGCGGGCGGCGAACAGGGTGTTGTAGGTCAGCCCGGCGTAGAGGACGTAGCCGATCGCCTCGTGGGGACCGGGCCGCGGCACGGGAATGCTGACGCGGTGGAGGCCCGCGCGCGGCTCACCATGCGCCGGCCGCCCGAACCGGTCCTTGACCACCGCCCACGCGTGCTGGCGCGGCGGGAGCGGGTCGAGACCGGGCCGGAACGGCGCGCCGAGCGGGAGCGCGCCCTCGTCGTCCGCGAACCAGGCGCCGTCGACGTCGTCCGTCATCGACCGTCCCCCTAGCCTCCCAGCTCTCGTCTGACGATCCGCGCGCCGGCGCCCAGCGCCTGGAGCTTGCCGCGGGCCACCGCGCGCGGCAGCGGCACCATCCCGCAGTTGGTGCACGGGTACAGGCGCTCGGCCGGCACGTACTCGAGCGCGCGTCGGATCGTGGCCGCCACCTCGTCGGCCGTCTCCACGGCGGTGGTGGCGACGTCGATGCACCCGACCAGCACGTCCTTCCCTGCCAGCAGGCCCAGCAGCGACAGCGGCACGCGCGAGTTCGCGCACTCGAGCGAGACCTGGTCGATGCGGCTCCGAGCCAGCAGCGGGAAGGTCTGCTCGTACTGGCGCCACTCGCTACCGAGCGTCCCCTTCCAGTCGATGTTGGCTTTGATGCCGTAGCCGTAGCAGATGTGCACGGCGGTCGTGCAGCCCAGCCCGTCGACGGCCCGGTGCAGCGCGTCGATGCCCCACGCGGCCACGTCATCCATGTACACGTTGAACGCCGGCTCGTCGAGCTGCAGCACGTCGAGGCCGGCCGCCACGAGCTCGCGCGCCTCCTCGTTGATGATCCGCGCGAACTCGAGGGCCAGCCGGCGCCGGTCGCGGTAGTGCTCGTCGGCAAGCGTGTCGACGATCGTCATCGGCCCCGGGATCGTGAACTTGAGCCGGCGGTCGGTGTGGGCGCGCGCCCAGCGGACCTCGTCGACGTGGATGGGACCGCGCCGCGCGAGGGGGCCGGTCACCGTCGGCACCTCGGCCTTGTAGCGGTCGGCCCGGATGCCGATCGTGACACGGCGGGCGAAGTCGATGCCCTCGATCCGCTCCAGGAAGCCGTGGACGAAGTGCTGTCGCGACTGCTCGCCGTCCGTCACGATGTCGATGCCGGCGGCCTCCTGGTCCTTGAGCGCCGCCAGCACGGCGTCGCGCTGTCCCTCGGCCAGCGTCGCCGGCGACAGCCGCCACGGCGCCCACAAGCGCTCGGGTTCCGCGAGCCAGGGCGGCTTGGGGAGGCTGCCCGCGATCGTCGTGCGGAGCATGGTCGTTCCGTCCTCCGGCCTCATGAATGGCCACCCCGGCGCGCCAGCGCGAGGGCCGCGGCGCCGACGACGCCGCCCAGCCGCCGCGCGTGGGCACGGACGAGGGCCGGCCGTGAGACGGCCTCGACGCCGTAGCGCGCGCGCATCCACCCCGCGGACGGCCACAGCGCGCGGCGCAGGACGCCGCCGAGGTCGCGCCCGCGGTCGACGAGCAGCAGCGTGACGAGGTGCTCGAGCCGCAGCAACCGGTGGTCGTCGCTGCGTCCCACGAGGGCGACGAGCAGCCGGGCCCGCGGGCCCCGGGGGCGCAGCGCAGCCAGCACCGCCGGCGGCACCGGGGCCTCGAAGTGGGCGCGGACGCCCCGCAGTACGAAGAAGAGCGCGTGGCGGACGCGCCAGCGCGCCGCGCGCGACAGGACCGTCGCCCAGTCCAGACCGTCGCCGCGCCGGGCGAGCAGCAGCGCCACGTCCCAGTAGCGGAGCAGCCCCGCCAGCGAGTGATGGATGGCCAGGTGAGCCGCGAGGTAGAGGAGGAGATCCTCGCGCCCGAGTCCGCGCGCGGGCTCCCCGGCCACGGTGATCGCCTCGCTGCGCTCCCAGATCTCCGCCTCCCCGGCGTGCCACGCGAACCGCGGCTCGGTGAGGAGCGTCCAGTGCAGGTCGATCCGGACGCCCCCCGGCGACTCGTAGACCGTCGCGCCGTCGTAGGCGACGTCGAAGTCCCACGAGTGCTCGTCGGCCACGCGCCGGTGACCGAGGGCGCGCAACGTCACGTCCATCCGGAACCGGTCGGCCGCGCGCACGAGCAGGTCGACGTCGGCGCACGGGCGCAGCGCCGGGTCGGGGTACAGGCTCTCGGCCAGCGTCGGCCCCTTCAGCACGATCACGTCGAGGCCGTCGGCGGCGCAGCGCCGGAGCACCTCCGCCGCGGCCCGCGCCATGAGCAGGTGGCGCGCGCGGCTGGCGGCCAGGTCGTCGGTGAGCCGGCGGCGGGCCGAGGGCGGGACACCGGGCCAGCCCGCGGCGCCGAGCCCGTGGGCCAGTGCGGGCGCCAGATCCTCGGCGACGGCGACGTCCACGAGCGTCGGCCAGTCGAGGTCGCGAGGCGGCGCCGGGACCGTCGCGTGCGCGCCGATCGCGCGCAGGCAGGCCACGAGCCAGGCGTGCGCGACGGGGATCCGGGGGTCGCTCACCTTGGCGCGCGCCGCGGCGGCGCCAGCGAGGCCGGCACCACCGCGACGCCGGCCAGCTCGGCGCCGGCCAGCGCGTGCTCGCAGGCCGCCCGCGAGGGTCCGTAGAGATCGCCATCCTCGACGAGGGCCTGGCCCGGGCACCGCGTGCAGAAGGCGGCCGCCTCGCAGCCGGCGCAGGTGTGCAGGTCGCGGATGCGGATCGCCCGCACCTCGCGCAGGCGGGGCGAGGTCGACCAGATCTCGGCGAACGGCGTCTCGCGGACGTTGCCGCACGCGAGCGGCAGCGCCACGCACGGCATCACGTCGCCGTACGCGCTCACGTAGCAGGCGTTGTGGCCCGCACCGCACGCGACGTCGTCGAGGTCCGGACGCTCCGCCGGCACGGTCGTCGGGAGCGGCTCGGGGTTCAGGGCGGGGTCCTCGAGCACGCGGCGGACGTCGGCCCGTCGCAGGCGCAGCCGCACGGGCCCGAGATCGCCGTCGTTGCGCGCGGTGATCATCGGGTCAATCCCGCACGCCACGCCGAGCCGCTCGGCCAGGGCGCGCACCTCGCGGTAGCCGCCGACCGTGGTGCGCATGAGGGGACAGTTGATCTTCACGCCGATGCCGGCCGCCCGCAGCCGCGCGATGCCGGCCAGGCTGCGCTCGAGCGAGCCGGGGATCAGCGTCACCGCGTCGTGGGCGGCGGGATCGGTGCTGTAGATGCTGACGTCGACCTGCCGCACGCCCAGCTCGCGCAGCCGCCGCGCACGCTCCTCGGTGATCAGCAGCGCGTTGGACTTCAGGCGCAGGTCGAAGCGGAGCCGCTTGGCCTCCGCGATCAGCTCGAAGAGGTCGGGGCGCAGGAAGATCTCGCCGCCGCTGAACGTCAGGTAGAGCGTCCCGGCCCGCGCGAGGTCGGCCAGCAGGGCCTTCACCTCGGCCGTCGTGAGCTCCCCGCGGTCCTCGACGACGCGGTAGCAGTGCACGCACCGCTCGTTGCAGCGCATCGTGAGGTCGACGTGCACCGACAGCGGGATGCCGGCCGCCATGCTCCGCTCGACCACCCGCTCGCTGACCGCGCTCATCGGCGGCTCAGGACGCCTTGGGCCGCGCGTTGCACTTGCCGCCCTGGGCCGGGCGCTTGCCGCACGCCAGCGCGGTCGTCTCGAAGATCTGCTCGCTGACGATCGCCGGCGCCTCGTACGGCCGCTTCCCCGACTCCCCCACCCGCTCCTGCTCCATGGTCATCTCCTCATGCTGGTTCGTGTGGCATCTCGTGGACGGTCAGCAGCCCCCGGCGTTCCATCAGCTCGACGAAGGCGGCGGCGTCGCGGGCGGCCGTCGCGCGGTCGACGTCGAAGGTCTCGCAGACGCGGCCGACGATGGCGTCGAGGGCCGTGCGGCCGTCGGCCGCCTGCCAGATGAGCGTGCCGACCGGGTTCAGCGTGTGCAGCGTGCTGTCCTCCGGCGAGACGATCACTGCCTCCCCCTCGTAGACCCGCCACGCCGCGCGCGGGTTCTGCACGGGATAGGCCTCAGGCACCCTCGATCGCCTCCCACACCGACGCCTCGGGCCGGAAGCCGAGCGCGTAGCACGGCACCCGGCCGACCAGGTCGGCGGCGACGTCGAGGACGCGGGCGACGAGCGCCGGCTCGGCCGCGAAGAAGAGGACGTTCGGCAGCAGCGCGGCCAGCGCGCGGCGCGGCGCCAGCGCGGTCGTCGCGTGGCGGTCGGCGTGGCGCAGGAAGTGGACGGCCGTGAGCGGCACCGCCAGGTTACGGCCGGCCTCGCCGAGCTCACCCCAGAACGGCGAGCCGTAACAGCACGCCCCGCCGTCGTCCCCGAGTCGCACGATCGAGATCTCGTCGCTCAGCAGCGTCGCATCCGGCGAGAGGCGGGTCAGCGTGGTCTTGCCGCTGCCGGACGGCCCGGCGAACACCCAGCTTCGCGCCTGCCGCCCAAGGCTGGCGGCGTGCACGAGCAGCGCGCCCGCCTCGAGCAGCGCCAGCGAGTAGGCGACGCGGAGGAACGAGTCGACGGCGACGTGGTCGACGGCGCCGAGGCTCAGGCTGCCGGTGCGGGCGGGGAGATCGAGCGTGGCGACGAAGTCGTGCCGCTCGGCGACGAGCCGATCGAGGCGCCCGGCCGCTCGCACGACGACGTCCTCGAGATCGACGAGACCCTCGCCGCGCCGGTCGACCTCGATGCGCCAGTCCGCCGCGCCCGTCGCGAGGAAGCCCGCGTAGCGCCCGGCGATCACGTCGAGCACCTCGGGGTCGCGCGTCACGAAGGCCGTGCGGAGGCCGCCGATCTCGACGGTGAGCTCATCCACGCCGCACCGCCCGCCCGGCGCGGCGCACGGCCCGCGCCACCGGTACGAGCCGTGCGAGCAGCGGCGCGACGGCGGCGACGACGCGCGCGCGCCGGCGCGCGGGGGCCGTGTCGAGCGCCACGCGCCGACCGCCTCGCTCGCGCGCCGTCGCCACTCCCAGCAGGGCGGCGTCCGGCACGACCTCGACGTAGGTCAGGGCATCACCTCTCGTCACGAAGCCTCGATCGTCACGCGCGATCACGCGATGCAGAACGAACCCGCCCGACGGCGGCTCATAGCATATAACATCGCCGATCCGGACCTCCGCTGCGGTGACCGGTCGGACGACGAGCACGTCGCCGTCGCGGAGGAAGGGCAGCATGCTGTCCCCGTGGGCGCGCAGGCGGAGGGTGGTGCCGCGACGCAGGGACTCGGCCGCGAGCGCGTCGAGGGAGGACCCGGGCTCGGGGGCCGGCGGGCTCAGGGCGCCGTCAGCGTGAACCGGCGACGGGCGATGGGCGCCTCCTCGTCGTCGAGGTAGAGCTCCACGCACCACGCGCCGTACAGCCCCGCGTCGACGATGGACGTGCCGTCCGCCGGGAGCCGGGTCGTCACCGACAGCGGCCGCCCGGTGGCCGTGAAGGCGCCGGTGAACCGCTGGTAGAGCTCGCCGTCGGGGCTGAAGACCTCGACCCGCTGCTGGTGGTCCTCCTCGAGGTCGGTCCAGGCGGACACGATCCGCAGCTCGCGCAGCCCCGTCCCGGAGAACTCGGCGCCGACCTGCGTGCCGCCGTTCGCGGTGATCCCGACGAACGACAGCCGCCCCTCGACGAAGCCGCCCGCCACCCGCAGGCGCCGCGACTGCTGGACGCACTCGTCGTCCGCCCGCGCCGCCGGCGGCGTCGCCCCCACCGTCAGCAGCAGCGCGAGCGCCGCCCCCCACCGGCGGCTCACGGCAGGCTCCCGTTGGTCAGGGTGATCTTGTAGAGCGTGCCGTCGGTCGTGCCCACGTAGAGCTCGTCGGTGGTCTCGGTCGACACCGGCCCCACGCTGAGCGTACCGGCGCCGACGGTCAGGGTCCGGGTGACCGCGCCGGAGACGAGGTCGAGCTGGTACAGGAGGCCGTTGGAGCCGCCGGCCCACAGCGACGTCGCGCCGGGCAGGAGCTGCGAGACGGTGCCGGTGGCGACCGGCTTCCGCGTCCAGCACGTCGACGTCGAGCTCGCGTCGGGCAGGCACCAGACGGTCCCGTCGGTCGTGACGAAGTAGAGGCGGCCCACCGTGGGGCCGGCGTCGTTGACGTCCTCCCAGACGAACCCCTTGAACGCCGTGCCGCTCGCGACGGCGTTGGTGGTGCGCGTGAGCGTCGTGAGATCCACCACGTGCAGGAGGCCGGCCTGGTCGCCGACGAGCAGCGCGCTGTTGTCGAAGAGGACGCTCGGCGCCGTCGTGAAGTCGCCGCCGCTGAAGCGCGCCAGGAGCGTGCCGCCGGCGACGATGTTCAGGATCCAGATCCCGTTCTGGGTGCCGGCGCTCCCGTCGCGGCTGACCACGTAGAGACGGGCGCGCTCGTAGTCCACCCACGGCTGGCCCAGCACCTGGTCCATCGGACAGCCGCTCGTGCACGGCGCCACCCGCAGCGCCAGGGGGTTGAACCTCCACAGGACCGCGCCGGTGTCGGAGTGGAGCGCGAAGACCTTGTTGTTGGTGAAGCCCCCGGTGGCCGTGTTGTTCATCGTGGCGGCGAAGACGATGTCGTAGGTCCCGGGGTAGGCCGTCTGCATCGCCGCGGTGAAGCCGGTGCGCAGATACACGCTCACCGCCGCCTGGACGGCGTCGGCGCCGAGCTTGCGGACCCAGTTGACGGCGCCGGTGGTCGTGTCGACCGAGGAGACCCAGCCGGTCTGGTCGGCGGCGATGAGCGCGTCGCCCGCCCCGAAAGGGAAGACGCTGACGTAGCCCTGCACCGCGCCGAGCGTGTTTGGCGGGGACGCTGGCCCAGGCGCCGGTCGCCGAGCTCACCGTGAGCAGCTTGCCGGCGTTGGACCCGAACGACAGGGTCGGCGTGGCGATGCCGGCCACGGCCGGGTTCAGCGCGGCGCCGCCGACGGTGATCGCCGTCCACGCCGTCGCGCCGGCGCGCGGCGTCACCGTCCCCTGGGCGCCGCCGATGTAGCACGGCGCGCTCGTGCAGGAGCCGACCGGGCCCGCCTTCGCCCAGATCTTGTAGTAGTAGGTGGTGCCGACGGCGAGGCCGCCGGCGGACGCCGCCGTGTCGGACGCGTCGGTCCCGCTGTAGAAGACCGGCACCCCGCCGATGCTCTGGCCGGCGGTGTACGAGACGCCACTGGTCGGCGTCACCGTGATGGGCGCCGTTCCCCCCAGGATCAGCACGGGGTTCACGCTAGCCCAGTTGACGGTGGCCGTCGTCCCGACGGCCGATGCGGCCAGCGTGCACAGCGTGTCCGCTGCCACGCCGCTGGCGGTGTTGCAGCGGAAGAACGAGACCGCGAACCACGCGGCCGAGACGGTGCCGACGTCGCTGGTCCCCAGCCGGGTGAAGGTGAGGCTCGAGCCGCCGCTGCCGTTCGCGCCGTTGAGGGTGCCCGTCAGCGAGGTGTCGTCGATGCGATTGGCGCTCTCGGAGTCGCCGCCCGACACGGTGAAGACCACCGCCATCCGTGTCGTGTCCACCGCGGTCAGGGTCGCGGTGGCCGACGTCCCGCTCGCGAGGCTCGTCGTGCCGCGCTGCACGGTGCTGCCGTCGGCGAGCGAGACCACCTCGTAGGCGATGTCGACGTGCCGGTTGTTGCCGGTCTCGGTCGCGCTCCGCGCGAACTGCACGCCGGTGACGGCGGTGCCGCCGGTGAGGAACTCGCTCCGCACGTTGTACTCCCCCTCGACGCCGTCGGTCGACGTGCCGGCCCGGCGCGTGAGGAGGATGAACGACTTGCTGGTGTCGACGGCGGTGCCGAGCGTCACGCGGTTCGTGAGCCCGTTGATGGCGCCCGAGGCGGTCGGACAGGCCGGGTTGGCGCCCGACCCGCCGATGCAGGAGGCGCCGCGCTGCACGGTGGCGCCCTCGTACTCGACGACCTGCCAGGCGACGGTGACCGTGGTGTTGTTCCGGCCGACGGTGCGCGTGAGCTGCAGCGTGCTCGTCGTGCCCGTCGTGCACGGATTCGCCCCCGTCGCGAGCAGCGCGCGGATCGTCCAGATCTCGTCGCGCGAGGTCGAGCTGTCGGTGCTCCGCTGCGAGAGCAGCACGAAGCTCTTCGTGCAGTCCACCGCCGTGAGCGTGGGCGTCGCCGTCGGCGTCGTGTTGGTGCCGCTGAAGACCGCGATCCCGCGCTGGACCGACACCCCGGCCTCGAATTCGACGACGTAGTACTGCACCCGCGTCGTGGTGTTCCCGAGCTCTGTAGCCGGGGTGATCGTCAGGCGCGCAGCGCCGCCCGGTCCGCCGGTGTTGAGGTCGCAGCTGACCATCCCATCGTCCGCGCTGGTGTTGGCCGTGCGCGTCGAGCAGAGGACGAACGCGCGGGTGATGTCGACCCCCGCCAGCGCAACGTGGGTCGGGGCGTCGCTGTCGGGCAGGCTGGCCGTCCCGCTCGTCACGGTCCTCACGATGGCGGCGTGCGCGACCGCGGGCGCCATCCACGCGCCGAGCCCGAGCACCGCCACCAGCCCGAGCGCCCGCGCGGTGAGGGCGCGCCACACCGCCGGGGCGCTGGAAGGGGTCACGAATCCAGCATAGGGGTGGGCACAACCGGCGCCCAAGCGCGTTGTAGGATACCGGCCGTGACCCCCCAGACCCGCTGGCCCGAGGCGCGGGCGCGCCGCGGCCTCGTCGCCACGCCCCACGTGCTCGCCACCGAGGCGGGTCGCGACGTCTTCCGCTACGGGGGCAACGCGCTCGACGCCGCCGTCGCTGCGGCCGCCACGATCGCGGTCGTCTATCCCCACATGAACGGGATCGGTGGGGACAACGTGTGGCTCGTCTACGACGCGCGGCGCGGGCGGCTGCGGGCCCTCAACGCGATCGGCCGGTCGGCGGCGGCCGTGGACTTGCCGCGCTACCGGGCGCGCTTTGGTGCGGCGATCCCGCCGCGCGGCGGGGCCGCCGCCCTCACCGTGCCGGGGGCCATCGCCGGCTGGTGGGAGGCGCACGTCTACAGTCGCGACGAGCTGGGGTCACCGGTCCCGTGGAAGACGCTGCTGCAGGACGCGGTCACCCACGCCCGCGAGGGATTCCCGGTCTCGCCGGGCCAGCGTCGCGTGACCGCCGCCGCCCGCGATCTCTTCGCCGGCGAGCCCGACGCCGACGTCCGTCGCACCCTGTGGCCCGTCTACCATCCGGAGCGGCTCGACGGCGCGCGCTTCGTACAGCGCGCGCTCGCGACGACGCTCGCCCAGGTCGTCGAGGGCGGGGCCGATGAGTTCTATCGCGGCGACCTCGCCCGCCGGATCGCCGACGGCGCGGCGCGGGCCGGCAGCCCGCTGGCGGCCGGTGATCTCGCCGAGCACCGCGCCGAGTGGGTCGAGCCGCTGCGCGTCCGCTACCGCGGTGGCGAGGCCGCCAGCTTCCCGCCGCCGACGCAGGGCTTCGCGGCGCTGGCGATCCTGTCGCTGCTCGAGGGCTTCGACGTCGCCGCGCTCGACGACGTCGACCACGTGCACCTGGTCGTCGAGGCGACGAAGCTGGCCCTCGCCGACCGCGAGCGCTACCTGACGGACCCGACCGCCGCCGAGGTGCCCGTCGCGCGTTGCCTCGACCCCGCCCGGCTGGCGGCCCGCCGGACGCGCATCTCCCGCCGCGCCGCGCTGCCGGCCGACGGCGGCGCGGCCGCCGGCGACACGATCGCCCTCGTGACCGCCGACGGCGACGGCAACGCGGTCGCGATGATCCAGAGCCTCTACCACGAGTTCGGCGCCGGCGTGATCGCGGGCGACACCGGCGTGCTCCTGCAGAACCGCGGCGCGTTCTTCTCGCTCGACGAGCGTCACCCCAACCGGCTGGCGCCGCGCAAGCGCACCGCCCACACGCTCATCCCGTCGATGTACCTCGTCGAGGGACACCCGCGCTTCGTCTACGGCACGATGGGCGGCGACGGCCAGCCCCAGACGCAGGCGGCGCTCGTCACCCGCGTGATCGACCGCGGCCTCGGCCCGCAGGCCGCCGTCGAGGCGCCGCGGTGGCTGTTCGGCCGTACGTGGGGCGACGTCTCGCGCGCGCTGCGGCTGGAGGACCGCTTCGGGCCCGAGGTGGCCGACGCGCTGCGCGGACGCGGGCACGACGTGCAGGTCGTCGAGGGGTGGAGCGACCTCATGGGGCACGCCCAGATGATCCGGCTCGATCCGGACGGCCTGGTCGGCGCCTCCGACCCGCGCGCCGACGGCGCCGCGCTCGGCGTGTAGCGGTCCGTCGTGCGCCGGCTGCTCGTCGCCGCGCTCGTCGGCCTGGCCCGCACGCTCGACCGCGGCGTCACCGTGAGCACCTTCGCCGCCGCCGGGCTCCTGCGCTTCGAGACGCTGGGACGCCACATGGGCGAGAACTGGCGCCACTTCGGCGCCACCCAGGCCGAGCCGGACGTCGCCGCCGGCCTCTTCAACTGGGAGAAGCAGTTCTACGGGCCGTTCCTCGCGCCCGGCCGGCGCGTGCTGGTGGTGGGCTGCGGGAGCGGACGCGACCTCGTCCCGCTGCTCGAGCAGGGCTGTCGCGCCGAGGGCCTGGAGCCCGTCGCCGCCTGCGCGGACATGGCGCGCGCGCGGGTCGCCGCCCGGGGTCTCGCCGCGCCGGTCTACACGGCGGACATCGCGACCGCGACGCTCGCCGGCCACTACGACGTCGTCATCTTCTCGTGGCTCTGCTACAGCTACCTCCCCCAGCGCGCCCGCCGCGTCGCGGTCCTGCGCAAGGTGCGAGATCACCTCACCGGGGGCGGCCACGTCCTCATCTCCTACGTGCTCGCCCAGCCGCCGCCCCGGCGCGCGCCGTGGCGGCTCGCGCGGCTGGCCGCGCAGCTCAGCCGCGCCGACTGGCGTCCCGAGTACGGCGACGTGTTCATCGCGCGACCCGACACCGGCTGCATCCACTTCGAGCACCAGTTCGTGCCGGCCGAGATCGAGGCCGAGGCCCGGGCGGCGGGCCTCGAGGTGACCCTCCACGAGCAGGGCAGCGACGGCAACCTGGCCCTCGTCGCCCCCGGACCGTTCGGGTGAGCGCGGCGGCGTGGGCTGGGCGCGCGCGCATCATGACGGCACCGGACCTGCAGCGGGACGTGCCCCGGTTGGTCGCGGAGGTGTGTCATGACCAAGCGGAACGTCGGCGACGCGGAGTGCTGGGTGTCCGGACTCGGCGGTAGTCTCCTCACGATCTGGGGCCTGCGGCGCGCATCGCTGCCCGGTCTCGGGGCCGCCGTTGCCGGGGCGGCGCTCGCGTGGCGCGCGATCCGTCGCTGGCGTGGGCTCTCCGCGGCCCCGGGTATCGATCGGGCGAGCGACGGGACGACGGTCGGCAATCTCGGCGTGAAGATCGATCGCAGCGTCGTGGTCGCCGCGACGCCCGAGCGGCTCTACCGGTTCTGGCGCAATCTCGACAACCTGCCGCGCATCATGTCGCATCTCGACCGGGTCGAGACACTCGGCCTCACACGGTCGCGCTGGCACGCCAAGGCGCCGACCGGCGCGCCGCTCTCGTGGGAGGCCGACATCATCAACGACGAGCCGAACGCGCTGATCGCCTGGCGCACCGTGCCCGGCGCCGCCGTCGCGCACGCCGGCTCGGTCCGCTTCATCCCCGAGGGCGCGGGCACGCGCGTCGACGTGTCTCTTCAGTACGATCCACCGGGCGGCGTCCTGGCCCACGAGATCGCCGCGCTGATGGACGACGACGCCGGCGCGCGGATCGCGCGCGACCTCGCGGCGTTCAAGACGGCGCTCGAGAGCGGTCGGCTCGCAGCATAAGTTCCCGAGCCGGCGGTTCCAGGGTACAGTAACGGGGCACTCTGACCCCTCGGAGGTCCCGTGGATCCCTATCGTCTGCCGCGCACCGTCATTCCGAATCGCTATGACATCCGGCTCGAGCCCGACCTCACGACGCTGACATTCAGCGGCGAGGAGACGATCGCCGTCGGCGTCGAGGAGCCCGTCCGGGAGATCGTCGTCAACGCCGTCGAGCTGGCCGTCGACGAGGCGGTCGTCGTCGACGCGCGCGGGCGCGAGCAGCGCGCGACCGTGACCCTCGACGAGGCCGCCGAGCGCTGCCAGCTGGCGTTCCCCGAGCCGCTGGCGACCGGCGCCGGCCGGCTGCGCCTGCGCTTCCGGGGCACGCTGAACGACAAGCTCCGCGGCTTCTATCGCTCGGTCTACAAGGACCCGGGCGGTGTCACGCGGACCATGGCGGCCACACAGTTCGAGGCCACCGACGCCCGACGCGCGTTCCCGTGCTGGGACGAGCCCGCCTTCAAGGCAGTGTTCAGCGTGACGCTGGCCATCGATCCCGCGCTCACCGCCGTCTCCAACACGCGCATCGTCTCCGAGACGACCGAGGCCGGTCGCAAGGTCGTGCGGTTCGCCGACTCCATCACAATGTCGACCTACCTGGTCGCCTTCGTGGTCGGCGAGCTCGAGCACACCGAGCCGAGCCGGGTCGGCGCCACCCCGCTCAGCGTGTGGTGTGTGCCCGGCAAGCGGCGACTCGCCTCGTTCGGCCAGGAGATCGCAGTGGCCTCGCTGGCGTACTTCGAGGACTACTACGGCCTGCCGTACCCGGGCGACAAGCTCGATCTGCTCGCCATCCCCGACTTCGCCGCGGGCGCCATGGAGAACCTCGGCGCGATCACCTTCCGCGAGACCGCGCTGCTGGTCGACGAGCGCGCCGCCTCACACGCCGAGCTGCAGCGCGTCGCCGACGTCGTCGCCCACGAGAACGCCCACATGTGGTTCGGCGACCTCGTGACGATGAGCTGGTGGAACGGCATCTGGCTCAACGAGGCCTTCGCGACCTTCATGGAGATGCTCGCCGTCGACGCCTGGAAGCCGCAGTGGCAGCGGTGGGTGGCCTTCGGCGTCTCCCGGGCCGCCGCGCTCACGGTGGACGGCCTGCACTCCACGCGCCCGATCGAGTTCCCGGTGCGGGCGCCGCGCGAGGCCGACGCGATGTTCGACGTGCTCACCTACGAGAAGGGCGCCTCGGTCCTCCGCATGCTCGAGCAGTACCTCGGCGCCGACGTCTTCCGCGAGGGCGTCCGCGACTACCTGCGCGCGCACCAGTACGCCAACGCCGACACCGGCGACCTGTGGGCCGCGCTCGGCCGCGCCTCGCGGCAGCCGATCCCCGCGGTGATGGACGGCTGGATCTTCGCGCCGGGTTACCCGCTCGTGAGCGTCGCGGTCGAGGGCCGCGAGCTCGTGCTGCGGCAGCAGCGCTTCACGTATCTCCCCGAGCCGCTGCGGTGGTGGGGCGCCGCGGCGCCCGTCGCGGCGAGCCCGGGGCGCTGGCAGGTGCCCGTGCAGCTGCGCGTGCGCGCGGACGGCCGCGACGCGGTCGAGCGCGTGCTCCTCACCGACGCCGAGGTCCGCCGGCCGCTGCCGGCCGGCTTCGAGTCGGTCGTCGTCAACGAGGGCGGGCACGGCTTCTACCGCGTGCGCTACGACGCCGACCTCCGCGCGCGCCTGCTCGACCGGCTGCCGGCGCTCGGCGCCATCGAGCGCTTCAACCTCGTCAACGACGCCTGGGCCGTCACGGTGGCCGGGCTCATGCCGGTCACCGAGTACCTCGATCTCACCGCGCGCTTCCGCGACGAGCGCGACAAGAACGTGTGGTCCATCCTGATCGGCTCGTTCCACACGCTCAATCGCCTGGTGACCGACGCGGACCGGCCGCGCCTGGAGGCGCTGGTGCGGGACCGGGTCGCGCCGGCGCTCGCCGCGCTCGGCTGGACACCGCGGCCGGGCGAGGACGAGCTCTCCCGTCAGCTGCGCGGCGACCTGATCCGCGCCCTCGGCACGATTGGCAACGACCCCGGCGTGCAGGCCCGGGCCGCCGAGCTCTACGCGAGCCACGAGCGGCGTGAGGCCGAGGTCGACCCCAACGTGCTCCCCGCCCTCATCGCCGTCCTGGCGCAGGCCGGCGACGAGGGGCGCTACCACGAGTTCTTCGAGCGCTTCCGCACGGCCACCACGCCGCAGGAGGAGCAGCGCTACCTCTACGCGCTCACGGCGTTCCGGCAGCCCTCGCTCGTGGAGCAGACCCTGGCCCGCACGGTCAACGGCGAGATCCGCACCCAGGACGCGCCGTTCGTGGTGCGCTCGATGCTGATGCTCGTCCACTCGCGCGAGCCGGCGTGGGACTTCGTCAAGGGTCAATGGGACACAATGGATCGGCTCTATCCCAAGCACGGCCTGCGCCGGATGGCCGAGGGCGTGATCGGTCTCGCCACGCCCGCGCTCGAGGCCGACGTCCATCGCTTCTTCCGGGAGCGCAAGATCGACCTCGGCGGCAAGACGCTCGAGCAGTACCTCGAGCAGCTCCGGGTGGCCGTCGCGCTCCGTGAGCGCGACGGCGCCGCGCTGTCGCGTTACCTGGCGGGCGCGCGGTGAGCCCGGCCCTCGTCGTCGCGCTCGTGCTGGCCGTCGCCGGGGTCGCCCACGCCCAGTCGGGCCACGGGCACGGCCAGCACGGCCACGGCGGCGCCGACGCCGCGCAGGCCCACCGGCGCGTCGAGCAGTGCCTGCGGGAGTTCGACCAGGTCGTCGCCGACGGCCGGGGCTTCGGCCTGGCCTTCGCGGCCGATCAGAACGGATACGCCGGGCCGCTGCACGTCCTCGAACTGAAAGACCGCCTGGCGCTGACCCCGGCGCAGGAAACGCGCATGCGCGCGCTGTTCGACACGATGCTGGCCGACGCGCGGAGCGGGGCCACGCGGCTGGCCGCGGCCGAGGACCGCCTGCGCCGGGTGTTCGCGGATCGCGCCGCCAACGACGCCGCCGTCCGCACCGCGGTGGCCGACGCCGAGCGCGCGCGGGCCGACGTGCGGCTCGTGCACCTGCTCACCCACGTGCAGGCGCACGACGTGCTCACCGAGACGCAGCGTCGCACGTACCACGACCTGCGGTGGGGCGCGCCTAGAACTTCGCCATGAGCAGGCGGCCGGCGAGGATGCCGGCGTAGCACAGGATCAGGCAGCACGAGGTCGTCAGCGCGACGCTGAGCCAGGCGGTGGTCCAGGCGCCGCGGTGCATGAGCGCCACGGTCTCGTAGCTGAAGGCCGAGTAGGTCGTGAACCCGCCCAGGATGCCGGTGGCGAGAAACAGCCGGGTGTCCTCCCCGAGCGCCAGACCGTCGACGGCGAGCGCCTGCACGAGGCCGATGAGGAACGACCCCGTGAGGTTCACCAGCAGTGTGCCCCACGGAAACGACGGTCCCAGCCACCCCACCGCGGCGGTGGCGACGAGGTAGCGGAGGCTGGAGCCGATCGCTCCGCCGGCGGCGACGAGCAGGAGACGCTCCATCGTTCAGGGCAAGGCGATCGGCTCGTCCACCCAGACGGTGTAGCGGCGCGGCCGGCCGCGCGTGGCATCGGCGGGGTCGACGTACAGGATCGAGCTCCGGCCCTTGATCTCGGCCGGCAGGAGCGACACGCGGATGAAGCTCGTGGGGTCTGTGGCCGACGCCCGCGCCAGCACCGGCTCCCGTCCGCTCTCGAACCACGCGCCGCCCGGACGCACGAGCCGCGGCGGCTCGTCGCCGACCGTCACCTCGAGCGTGCCGGCGACGAGGCAGCGGATGCCGCCCCCGCGGTGACGGTGCGGCAGCGCCACGCCACCCGGGTCGAAGTCGACGCGGTCGCAGCGCATCAGCCACGCCTCGGCGGGCGCCAGCTCCATCGCCTGCTCGAGGACGAGCTCGCCGTCGCGCGCCGCATCCTCCTGGACCAGCTCCCAGCGCAGCACGGTCGCGCCGGCGGCGGCGCGCACCTCACAGGCGGCGGCGCCGTGCCACGCCGTCTCCGCCGGCACCGGCGCCGTCGCGCTGTCGTGACCGACCACGAGATCGCCGGTGTGCGCGTAGAGCACGCGGGCGGCGGGCGGCAGCGTCCACGATTGCCCCGGGGTCACGCGATCGCGGAACAGCCGCAGCTGGCGCGCGCTCACCCGCTCATCCGACGCTGACGCCGAGGACGAGCGAGGCCAGCCGGCCGAGCCCGAAGCTGAGGATGCCGGAGGCGGCGGCCAGCGCGGCCACCTCCAGCCCGGAGCGGATCGGCGACACGCCCGCCACGCGGGCCTTGACGACACCGACGCCGAAGAGCGCCGCCAGCGTCAGCACGCCCGCGATCGCCAGCGCCGGCAGGACGTGGCCGGCCGCGAACGGCACGACCGGGATCAGCGAGGCCGCGCCGAAGGCGCCGGCCATCACGAAGGCGTCGCGCGCGGGGCTGCCGAAGCGCTGCGGCGCCAGCCCCAGCTCGAAGACCGCGAGCGTGTTGAGCAGCAGGTCGGGATGGCGGGCCACGCGCCGCGCGACCTCGACGGCGTCGCCTCGCGACATCCCGCGCGCGACGAGCGCCGCCATCAGCTCGGCGACCTCCTCGCCGGGATGGTCGCGGATCTCGCCGCGCTCGCGCTCGAGCTCGGTCTCGTGGAGCTGGCGCTGGGCGCGCGACGCGAGGAACGTGCCGATCGACATCGACAGCACGCCCGCCCCCGCCGAGACCAGTCCGCCGAGCAGCACGACCAGGTGCCCGACGCCCGCCGCCGCGAGCCCGGCCACGACCGCGAACGTCGACACGAGACCGTCCTGGGCGCCGAAGACGACCTCGCGGATCGACGACAGGCGCGCGATGCGCTCGGCCTCGTGCGCGAGCTCGTCGGATCGGCCGGGCGGCGGCCCGAGCGCGCGCTCGGCGGCGCGCATCGCCTCCGCCGTGACGGCGGGCGGCCGCTCGACCGGCGCCGGCGCGCGGCGCGGAGGCGCGGGTGACGCCGCGGGTCCGCGCTCGAAGGTTTCCAGTGCGCTGCGGAACATCTCGCGGTGATGCCGCTCGCGCTCGAGGGCCAGGCTGAACGAGGCGGCCGCGTCCGCGCGCCCCTCGGCCTCCGCCTCGCGGATCATGCGCGGGAGCACGACCTCGATCTCGACCATCTCGCCGGTCGCGGCGGTCTGGAGGTTCTCGCGCGTGGTCCCGATCGCCCGCATCGTGCGCAGATGGTTGAGCGCGTGGATCGTCTCCGCCCCCGCGGCCTCGAAGAAGAGCTGGGCGATGTCGGGTCGGCCCTCGTTGAGGGCCTCGATGCCATACGCAAGGTAGCGCCGGTTGGCGTCCGCCTCGCCGGCGAGCGCCACGAGCAGGTTGGCGTCGGTCTTCGAGTCGGTGCGCTCGCGTGCCATCGACGCGGCCATTGTAGCCCTCCGGTTCGCGAAATTTCACGCGCTTCGGCGCCCGGTGATGGCACCCGCGTTGCTCGATCAACCCCGGTGCGAAGTCCGGTCGAAAGGAAGAATCCCTGATGAAGAAGTGGATGGTCATCGTGCTGCTCGTCGCCGGCGGCGTCGTCTACGCCGACGCGGTCCTGGCCCGGGGCGGCAGCGGTGGTGGAAGCGGTGCGGGCGCGGCGGGCGGAGCCGGATCGGCGGGAGCCGCGGGAACGGCCGGCGGAGGCGAGGCCGCCACCGGGGATGCCGGGACCGGGGCCGCAGCCAGCGGGCCTGGCGCCGCGGGCGACGCCTCGGCCTCGGAGACCGGCCCCGGCGATCGGCTCGGGGGCCCGTCCGCGGGCTACGCCAACGATCCCTCCGTCTACCGCAGCCCGGTGACCGCGTGGCCGGGTGAGACCGAGTACCCCTCGGCGAGCCCGCGGGGCGCCGCGGTGATCGCGCCGCCGACCGGCGTCGTGACACCGCCGGCCGTCGTCGTCTCGCCGACCTCGCCGGCCATCGTCGTGCCGGGCCAGATCGTGATCCCCTCCACGCCGATGATGTGTCCGGGCATCAACGTGAACGATCCACGTAAGTGCTGAACCGGCTCCGCGTCGAGGGCCGGCAACACACGCCGGCCCTCGACGCGCGGCCGCCCGGGGTGCAAAGCGCCGTACCTCCGTGATACGGTCGAAGGCCATGAAGATATCGGCGGCGGTGGCCGCCCTTGCCGTGGCGCTCACCGCCGTTCCCGCCTCTGCGCTCTCGTTGACGGAGGTGCTCCTCCGTGCCAAGCCCGCCGTCGCGCTCGTCACGGCCCGCGTCGACGCCGAGATCACCATGAACTGCGGCAAGGGGCCGGTCACCGTGAAGCCCTCGCCGTTCGTGGAGACGGGCACCGGGTGGTTCGTCGACGGTCGCGGCTGGGTCGTCACGAACGCGCACGTGGTGGACCCGGTGCACCGGATGCCGCCGTGGGTCGCCCACGAGCTCAAGAAGAAGGCGATCGATCAGGCGTGCGTCGAGCCCGCGCTGAAGGAGCGAGGGCTCATGCGCGGCCAGCGTCCTGACGTCGAGGATCAGATCCGTCGCGAGGCGACCGCGCGCGCGCTCGGCGGTGCCGAGGTCGAGGTGCAGCCGCAGCTCACCGTGCTCCTCTCCAACGGCGTGAGCCTGCCGGCCGAGGTCAAGAAGTTCAGCCCGCCGATCGGCCTGGGCCTCGACAACAAGCCGCTGCGCGAGTCGGGACGGGATCTTGCCCTCCTGCGGGTGGCGGAGGGCGTGTACCCGGCGCTCGACCTGTTCGCGCGCGATCCGCAGATCGGCGACGCGGTCCATATTCTCGGCTTCCCGGGCGTGGTGCTCACGCACGAGCTCCTCAACCGCTCGGGGACGATCGAGGCGTCGGTCACCAACGGCGCCATCTCCGGCTTCCAGATGGACGCGATCGGTCAGGACATGATCCAGACCGACGCGCCGGCCGCGCACGGCAACAGCGGCGGCCCCGCCGTCGGCGACGACGCGCGCGTCGTCGGCGTGCTGACGTTCGTGTCCCTCTCGCAGGGCGGAGCGATCGTGCAGGGCTTCAACTTCCTGATCCCGGCCCGCGACGTCCGGACCTTTCTGCAAGGCACCGGCGTGCGCGCGGGCGAGAGCCGCTTCACCCCCGTGTGGGCCGCCGGGGTCGAGCTGCTGCTGACCGACCGCTACCGGGCGGCGGCGGCGAAGCTGGCCGAAGCGAACGCGCTGGTGCCGAACCTGGTCGATGTCAAGCGCGCCCTCGCGGAGGCGGACGCGAAGGTGAAGAACCCGCCGCCAAGGCCATTCCCGTGGGCGTGGGCCACGCTGGGCGTCTCCCTGGTGAGTGTCGGCGTGTACGGGGGCATGTTCGGGCACCGCTGGTGGCGCAACCGGTTCCGGATCCTGCCGGCGCAGGTCATCGGCGCCATCGAGGCGGGCGACACCCCGGTGCTCCTCGACGTGCGCACCGAGACTGACTTCGAGACGAGTCCGCTCCGGCTGCCCGGCGCCGTCCGCGTAGAGCCCGGCGCGGTGAACGCCGCCGACTTCACGCTCGAGGTGGCCCCGGAGCAGATGATCGTCACCTACTGCACCAGCCCCGCGGAGGCCACCAGCGCGGCCGTCGCCCTGACGCTGCAGAAGCGCGGCTACAAGCGGGTGCGCATCCTCAAGGGCGGCCTCGGCGGGTGGACCAACGCCCGCCTGCCGGTGGAGTCCAAGTCGGCCCTGCCCTCGATCGGTCTCGAGATCTACAAGAACCTCACCCTCGGCGACCTCGAGCGCCGTCGATTCAAGCCCGGCGAGATGATCTTCAAGGAGGGCGGCGACCCCCACGGCGAGGCGTATCTGATCCACTCCGGGGCTGTCGAGATCCGCCGCACGTTCGACGGCGAGCACCGACTGCTGAACACTATGGGCGACGGCGAGCTGCTCGGCGAGATGGCGCTGTTTCGCGAGGGTCCGCGCTCGGCCGACGCCATCGCGCACTCCGACGTGGAGCTGCTGGTCATCAAGAACGAGCGGCTCGACTGGCTGATTCGCAACCGCCCCCAGCTCACCATCGAGGTCTTGCGGCGGCTGTCGAACTGGATCGTGCAGTCCGACCGAGAGCGCGCGCACGCCGACTGATGAGGGAGCCCCTGCGCGTGCCCGTCCTTCGGATGGACACCGACCTGCCCCTGCCCGCCTACGCCCGCGCCGACGACGCCGGGCTCGACCTGCACGCCGCCGAGGCGGTGACGCTGGCGCCCGGGGCGCGCGCGCTGGTCCCGACCGGTCTCGCGCTCGCGATCCCCGCCGGCTTCGCGGGGTTCGTCCTGCCCCGCTCGGGGCTGGCGCTGCGCCACGGCGTGACCCTGCTCAATACGCCGGGCCTCATCGACGCCGGCTACCGCGGGGAGATCAAGGTGCTCCTCGTGAATCACGGCGCCGAGCCGGTCGTGCTGAACCGCGGTGACCGCGTGGCCCAGCTCGTGGTCCAGCGCGTCGAGCAGGTCGCGCTGGCGCCGGTCAGCGAGCTGCCGGACAGCGCACGCGGCGCCGGCGGCTTCGGCTCCACCGGCGCCTGAGCGCGTTGTAAGAACCACCGCCCCGCACGGCGCCCGCCCCAGCGTGGGCGGCACACCGATTGCTCCTTCTGAGACCGCGCGGCGCATGCCCGGAGGTGGTGTAGGTCATGGAAGTTTCACGGCGCAACTTCGTCAAAGCGGCGACGGGCATCGCGAGCGGCACCGCTCTGGCCGGCCTCACCGGGCTCGGCGCGAGCCTCGCGCCCACCCTGGCCCGGGCCCAGGAGCTCCGCATTCGCAACGCGCGCACGACCCCGAGTCTCTGCCCCTACTGCTCGGTCGGCTGCGCCACCCTCGTGCACACCGTCGACGGCAAGATCGTCAACATCGAGGGTGATCCGCGCAGCCCGCACAACGAGGGCACGCTCTGCCCCAAGGGGGCCGCCACCTTCCAGCTGCACGTGAACCCCAACCGGCCCACCCAGGTGCTGCACCGCGCGCCGGGCGCCGCCGACTGGGAGGTCTGGGACCTCGATCGCGCCATGGACCGGGTGGCGGAGCTGGTGAAGAAGTCGCGGGATGAGACCTTCATCGAGCGCCTGCCCAACGGCAAGCTCGTGAACATGACGCCGGCGATCTTCTCGCTGGGCGGGGCGACGCTCGACATCGAGTGGAACCACCTGCAGCAGAAGCTCATGCGGGGCCTCGGCGTCGTCGCCATCGAGAACCAGGCCCGTATTTGACACAGCTCCAGCGTCCCCGGGTTGGGGACACGGTTCGGACGCGGCGCCGCGACCATGTACCCGCGCAGCATGGCCGACTCCGACTGCGTGATGGTCATGGGCTCCAACATGGCCGAGAACCACCCCGTGGCCTTCCGGTGGCCGATGAAGGCCAAGGTCAACGGCGCCACGCTGATCCACGTCGATCCGCGCTTCACCCGGACGAGCGCGATGGCCGACCTCTACGCGCCGATCCGGGCCGGCAGCGACATCGCGTTCCTGGGCGGCATCATCAACTTCGTCATCAACAACGAGCGCTGGAACAGCGAGCCGTTCTTCCGCACGTGGCTGCTGAACTACAGCAACGCGGCCACCCTCCTCCGCGAGGACTTCCGCGACGCCGAGGACAACGACGGCGTCTTCTCCGGGCTGATGCAGTACACGAGCGGCTTGCCGGAGTGGCCGTACAACGGCTTCGTCGGCGAGTACGACACGACGAGCTGGCAGTACGCGGGCACGGGCATCGGCGACCAGGGCCGCGTCGCGGCCACCGCGCAGTCCGGCGAGGTGCGGGGGGCGAAGAGCGGCGCCGTCGGCGCCGACCCCAAGCGGGAGACGCCGCCCACCACGAAGCCGGTGCCCGCGGGACCGCCGTACGACGGGCTGGTCGAGTCGCTGGTCAAGCCGGCGCCGGTGCGGGATGAGACGCTCCAGAATCCGCGGTGCGTGTTCCAGGTCGTGAAGCGCCACTTCGCGCGGTACACGCCCGAGATGGTGGAGCGCGTCACCGGCTGCCCGCAGGCGACGTTCCTGAAGGTGGCCCAGACGCTGCTCGCCAACTCCGGACCCGAGCGGACGACCTCCTTCGCCTACGCCGTGGCGTGGACCCAGCACACGAACGGCCCGCAGATCATCGGCTGCGCCGCCCTGCTGCAGATCCTGCTCGGCAACGTCGGGCGGCCCGGGGCCGGCATCATGGCCTTGCGCGGCCACGCCTCCATTCAGGGATCGACCGACGTGCCGACGCTCTACCACTCGATCCACGGCTACCTGCCGGCGATGACGGCGCTGAAGAAGCACGACACCGTTCAGGACTACCTGCTCCTGGAGACCGTGCCCACCGGGTACTACGGCAACACGCCGAAGTTCCTGATCTCGTATCTGAAGTCGATGTGGGGCGCGGCGGCCACCCCCGAGAACAGCTTCGGATACGACTGGCATCCCAAGATCCTGGGTGACCACTCGCACCTGCCGATGTTCGTGGCGATGGCCGACGGCAAGGTGAAGGGCATGCTCCTCATCGGCCAGAACCCGGCGACCTCGCTGCACGCCAAGCTCGAGCGGGCGGGCATGCGCAAGCTCGAGTGGCTCGTCGTCAAGGACAACTGGCTCCACGAGAGCGCGACCTTCTGGAAGAACGCACCGGAGGTCAAGCGCGGCGAGGTCAAGCCCGCCGACATCCCGACCGAGGTGTTCTTCTTGCCGTCGGCGCAGGTGGCGGAGACCGAGGGCACGTTCACCAACACCCAGCGCATGCTGCAGTTCCACTTCAAGGCGGCCGAGGCGCCCGGCGACTGCCGCACCGACGTCTGGTTCACCTATCAGCTCGGCAAGCGACTCAAGCAGAAGTACGCGGACAGCGCGGCGCCGCGGGACGCCGGCTTCAAGGCCCTCCTGTGGGACTTCGAGCACTCCGATCCGCACGAGCGCGGCCGCGGTGAGCCGAGCGCCTTGGCCATCCTGAAGGAGCTCAACGGGTACTACAGCGACGATCCGGGACGGCACGTCGCGACGTTCGGTGACCTGAAGGACGACGGCTCCACGACGGCGGCCTCGTGGATCTACACCGGCATGTACCCCGCGCCCGACCAGAACCGGCCGGCCAACCGGACCCCCGACCCGCCTGGGCAGCCGGGGGCGCAGCTCAACTGGGGCTTCGCGTGGCCGGCCAACCGCCGGCTCCTCTACAACCGCGCCTCGGCGGACCTGCAGGGCCGCCCGTGGAGCGAGCGGAAGAAGTGGGTCTGGTGGGACGCGGCGCAGACGAAGTGGGTCGGGTACGACGTCCCCGACTTCGGGACGACGACGGCCCCGAACGCGCGCGCCAAGCCCGGGGGGATCGGGCTGGCCGCGCTGTCGGGCACCGATCCGTTCATCATGAAGGCTGACGGCCGGGCGTGGCTGTTCGTACCGACCGGCCTGGTCGACGGCCCGCTGCCCACCCACTACGAGGCGGCCGAGTCACCGGTGCAGAACCCCGTCTACAAACAGCAGTCGAGCCCGGTGCTGAAGTACTGGAAGCGCGACGACAACCCGCTCGCCGCCGTCGGCGACCGCCGCTACCCCCACGTCATCACGACCTATCGGCTCACCGAGCACTACCTCGCCGGCGCCATGAGCCGCTGGAACCCGTGGCTCACCGAGCTGCAGCCCGAGCTCTTCATCGAGCTGAGCCCGGAGCTGGCGGGCGAGAAGGGCATCCGCAACCTCGACTGGGTGCGCATCAGCACGCCGCGCTCGCAGGTTCGGGCCAAGGCGCTCGTGACCCGCAGGCTCCGCCCGTTCACGATCGACGGCAAGGTCGTCCACCAGGTCGGCATGCCGTGGCACTGGGGCTGGGAGGGCGTGAGCGTCGGCGACGTCGTCAACGAGCTCACCGCGCTCGTGGGCGACCCCAACGTCACCATCCACGAGGGCAAGACCTTCGTGTGCAACGTGGAGCGTGCGTGATGGCCGAGCCGATGGGGTTCTTCACCGACACGACCGTCTGCATCGGGTGCAAGGCGTGCGAGGTCGCGTGCAAGGAGTGGAACCAGCTCCCCGCCGCCAACGGCGGCGTCAACACGCTCTCGGGTGACAGCTACGACAACACCCGGCGCCTCGACGGGCTGCACTGGCGCCACGTGAAGTTCGTCGAGCAGTTCCCGACCGACCGGACCGGCGGCCGCTGGCTCCTCATGTCCGACGTCTGCAAGCACTGCGTGCAGGCTGGCTGCCTCGAGGTCTGCCCGACCGGCGCGATCATCCGCACCGAGTTCGACACCGTCGTCATTCAGTCGGACGTCTGCAACGGCTGCCGCGACTGCATCGGCGCTTGCCCGTTCGGCGTGATCGACATCAACCCGGTCTCCGGCACCGCCCAGAAGTGCACGCTCTGCTACGACCGGCTGCAGGTCGGCCTCGAGCCGGCGTGCTCCAAGGCCTGTCCCACCGATTCGATCAACTTCGGCACCATCACCGACCTGCGCAAGCGCGCCGAGGCCCGCGTGGGCCAGCTGCGGGCCCAGGGCGAGAACCGGGCGCACCTCTACGGCGCCGACGACAAGATGCTGGGCGGCCTCAACTCGTTCTTCCTGCTCGTCGATCGCCCCGAGGTCTACGGCCTGCCGCCCGACCCGAAGATGCCCAGCCGCAACCTCAAGCCGTCCTCGTGGATGACGGTGCTCGGCGGCGTCCTGGTCGGCCTGGCCGGGCTCGTCAGCTTCCGCACGCGAGGGAGCCGGCCATGAGCGAGATCCCCAGCACACTCTTCACCGAGACGCCCCACTGGCGGTGGCTCATCGTCTTCTATTTTTTCCTCGGCGGCATCGCGGGTGGCGCCTACGTGATCGCGGCGCTCATCGATCTGTTCGGCCCGCTCCGGTTCCGCCCGCTGGCTCGTCTGGGCTACCTCGTCGCCTTCCCGCTGGTGGTGATCTGCGGATTCCTGTTGACCGTCGACCTCGGCCGACCGGAGCGCTTCTGGCACATGCTGTTCGCCTCGGAGACGCTGCGGCCGATCATCAAGTGGTGGTCGCCGATGTCCGTCGGCGCCTGGGCCCTCCTCGTGTTCGGCTTCTTCAGCCTCCTGTCCTTCCTGGCCGTCCTGACCGAGGACGGACGGCTGCGGCGCTGGCCCGCGCTGGCGCGGCTGCGTCCCGCCGGTATCCTCGGCACGATCGTGGTGATCCTCGGGGGTCTGCTCGGCCTGTTCATCGCCGGCTACACGGGCGTCCTGCTCGCGGTCACCAACCGGCCGATCTGGGCGGACACGCACCTCCTCGGCCTGCTCTTCGTCATCTCCGGCGCCTCCACGGCGGCGGCGCTGCTCATGCTCCTGGCCCGGCGTCGGCCGGTGGTCGACGCCGAGGGACTGCACTCGCTCGAGCGGTTCGACAGCTCGATGCTCGTCCTCGAGCTGTTGGCCCTCCTCGCGCTCATCATCTCGCTGGGCGGCATGGCCCGCCTCTGGCTGAACGCCTGGGGCGTGCTGCTGTTCCTCGGCGTCGTGGTCCTCGGGATCATCGTGCCGCTGCTGCTCTACCGGCGGCCGCGCGCCGGCGGCCTGGCGACCGCCGGGGCCGCCGTGCTGGTATTGCTCGGCGGCTTCCTGCTCCGGGTCGTGATCATCCTGTCCACGGAGCGCGTGTGATGGCGCGCGCTGCGCTCGGGGTCGCCCTGCTCGCGGTCGTTGGGATCGTGGCGTGCAACAGTCCGGAAGCCACCCGGATGCGCGGCGGCGGGCCCGGCGCCGACGTCGGCAACCGCGGTCACGTCGTCGAGATGCACGGGGGCTCCGAGCCGTACTGGCGCACACCTCGCCTCGTCGAGGAACGCGGGCAGGCGTCCCCGCGGACGGCGCGTCAGCCCGACCAGCCCGGGGGGCCCGCGGCCTCGCCGCGCTGAGCCCCCGGTGACGCTCGGCGCGCCCGGCACGTCCCTCGCCGATCTCGCGCGCAGCCGCGCCGAGTGGCGCCCGTGGCTCGACGTCCTCGAGGCCGTGCGCGAGGCCGCGCGCGATCCCGCGTGGGAGTCGGCGGTACCGACGCCGGCTTCCGACGCCGTCCCCGTGCTCACGGGCGCCACCGTGACGGTGCCGGCGCGCCAGCTCTCCCGGTGGCTGACTCACCTTCTCAACCGCGCGGCTCGGGGCGGAGGCCCCGCCGCCAGCCTGGCCGCCGTCGCCACGGCGGACCTCGATCACCTCGGTGACGTCTTCGAGGCGGGGCTCGAGCAAGACGCCGAGCGGGTGACGGCGCTCGCGGACTCGCTCGGGGCCGACGCCGGCGCGCTCCAGGCCGTCGCCGCCATCGCGGCGGTGCCGCTGCTGCGGGCGTGCGCCCGGCGCTGGGCCGCCCGGCTCCCGCCGGCCTGGGACGCCGGCCACTGCCCGGTGTGCGGCGGCTGGCCTCTGCTCGCCGAGGCGCGCGGCCTCGAGCGCACGCGGCGCCTGCGCTGCGGTCGCTGCGCCGCCGACTGGGCGACGGCGTGGCTGCGCTGCCCCTTCTGCGACACTCGCGAGCACGAGCGCCTGGGCGCGCTGGTCGCCGAGGACGCGCCGGAGACACGACGGGTCGAGACGTGCGAGGTCTGCCGCGGCTACCTCAAGACGATCACCACGCTGGCCGCGACCCCGGCCGAGGACCTCGGCCTGCTCGACCTCACCACCGTCGAGCTCGACGTCGCGGCCGTCGCCGCCGGCTACGCGCGGCCGGCGACGCCCGCGTGCGCGCTCGGCGTGCGGCTCGTCGTCACCGAGTCGCGCGGCTGGGGGCTCTTCGCGCGCCGTCCGGGGCGCCGCGCATGACTCGGCCGCGCGAGGTCTGCGCGGGACTCCTGGCGGCGGTGGACGCCTCCGAGGGACGACGGAAGAAGCGTCAGCGGGACACCACCGCCGACGCGATCGGTCTCGGCATCAAGCGGGCGCTCCTCGAGGCAGCCGTGGCCGAGGACCCCGAGCCCGAGATGTTCGAGGCGTGGCTGCTGGAGCGTTCCCTCGCCCCCCCGCGCGAGGCGTCGGTGGGGGGCACGCGCGCGATGGCGCTCGAGATCCTGGCCGAGTGGCGGCTCGCCGGGACCGCGCCGGCGTTCGTCGACTGGCTGGCCCAGGGGGCGCCCTCGGACGACGCGGGACCCGCCGCCGACCGCGACCGGCTTCCCGCTCACTACCGGCGCTGACCGTCAGGCCTTCTCGGCGGTCGCGGTCGGCGCGCGCTTGCGCAGCAGGACGAGCGCCACCACCATCGCGAGCACCATGATCGTCAACAGGCCGAGCTCGAGCATGGCGTTGCGGAAGACGCCCTCGCCCTTCTGGAGTAGATCGCCGAACTCGGCCGTCAGCACGAGCACCCGCCGGATGACCGCGATGAGGCCCACGATCAGGAACGGCTCGGGTACGAGCGCGTGCTCGCGGAAGGAGACCTGCACCGTGTAGAGGATCTCCACGATCATGAACACCAGGAGCATCTGGTCGAGCAGCCCGACGATGCGGGCTGCGATGGCGCCCTCGGCCACGCTGCGGACGAAGCCGACGCCGCTGGTGAGCAGCAGGGAGATCGCGCTGGCCGCCAGCAACACGCCGACGCCGACGTACACGACGTCCTCGACGAGCGTGAAGGCCCGCGCCACCCACTCGCGGCCCTCGTCGGCGCGCCCGGCGCGCGGCACGTCAGAAGCGCGGCTGCTGCGCGCCGCTCAGGCCCTGATCGACGGTGTCGGCAACGGACTGCAGCGTGTCGGCCACGCCCTGCAACTGCTCGGCGGTCCGGGTCCGCACACCGCTCGTCGCGTCGTCGAATATCTCGCGCACCTGATCGCCCCAGAACCACATCACCATCCCGCCCGCGATCGCGCCGACCAGGAAGCTCTTGATCATCGTGACCTCCTTTGAGCCGTCTTGGTCAACGTCCTAGCAAGGGCGGTGCCGGGGATCAGGGCGGCCAGGTCTCCAGCGACACGGTGAAGCGCTCGAGCGACAGGAGGGTGATGCGGCCCCGCGTCGCCGTGACGTGCGCCCGGTCGTCCGGCGTGTTGTAGCCCCAGTCGGCCAGGAACAGGCGGACGCCCGCGAGGTCGCTCCGCCTGGCGGTGGTCTCCAGCGTCTCGAGCATGTCCTCGACAAACCAGAGGCCCGTGGCGGTGGGGCCGAGGCCGCGGGCGTCGGCCAGGCGCCGGAGGATGTCGGGCTTTGGCACGGGCCGGCCAGGCTCCCGACCGATCACCCGCAGCGCCGAGAGGCGGGCGTCGGCCCCCGTGAGCAGGGCGCGCGCGAAGCGCTCCGTCTTGGTGGTGACGATGACGACCTCGGTCGGCCCCTCGAGCAGGGCCACGAGGCGCGCCGGCACGCCGGGGTAGAACCGGTGATGGGCGAGCCAGTCGCCCGCGTCGCGGGCGAACCACTCGTCGCGGACGCGGTTCAGCGCACGGCCGAGCGTCTCGGCCGTCACGCCGGCGGATTTGAGGAGCCCCGGCGCCGCCTCCAGCCAGGCGTGCCGGCTGGCGAGGGCGTGATCGTTCACGCTGGCGAGCAGCGCGTGGACCAGCAGCGGCATCTCCCAGCCGCTCTCGATCAGCGGCCGCAGCGCTCCGAAGCGCTCCGCGACCTGGGACGGTCGCGTGGTCGTCAGCGGCGCCGGCCAGGCCGCCACGTACGCCTGCCACGCCGTCTCGAAGTACTCCGGGCGCCCGTCGCAGACGACGCCGTCGAAGTCGAGCGCGAGGAGCGACGGGGTCGTCATGCGGAGCCGAGGAGGGCCCGATACTCGGCCTCGACCTGGGCGTCGAAGGCGACGAGCGTGACGCGTGCGGGGTGCGGGGCGGCGGCCAGGTGCGCCCGGATCTCGGCGACGGCGATGCGGCAGGCGCGCGGCACCGGGAAGCCGTAGACGCCGCAGCTGATGGCCGGGAACGCCACGTGCGCGAGCTGGCGCTCGACGGCCAGGGTCAGCGCCGTGCGGTAGCAGGAGGCGAGCACCTCGTCCTCGCGCTCCCCACCACCCCGCCAGATCGGTCCCACGGTGTGGATCACCCACGCGGCCGGCAGCCGATAGCCGCGCGTGAGCTTGGCCTGGCCGGGCGCGCAGCCGCCGAGCGTCCGGCACTCGGCCAGCAGCTCGGGGCCCGCCGCGCGGTGGATGGCGCCGTCCACGCCGCCGCCGCCGAGCAAGGTCGTGTTGGCGGCGTTGACGATGGCGTCCACCGGCAGGCTCGTGATGTCCCCGAAGACGACGGCGATGGGGGTGCGGTTCATCCCGCGTCGTAGCCGACGAGGCCGGCGTCGAGTGCGCGTCGGTCGACGCGGTGCAGGCGCCGGATCATGGCCGGGCTCAGCAGGCGGGTGTGGCGCACCCCGACCAAGTGCTCGGCGATCCACCAGAGGTCACCCTCGGTCGTCATCCATCCTGGGCGAGCGCGGTCGAAGCGCGCCAGGTTCACCGGGGCGGAGTACGCGCGCAGCGTCCGGTCACCTCGGAGATTTATGTACCCCTCGAAGTAGCTCATCACCAGCTCGCGCACGCTGCGGTGCACGGGCTCACGATACCGAAGTCCGGCGAAGTTCGACTTGGCGATCGCGCCCCAGTGCCCACGCACGCGATACACGGCGATGACATGGTCGGTGTCCTGGATGGCCTCGAGGTCCAGCAACAGCGGCGGGAAGCCGAGCACCCGCAGCGCGGCCGCGGCGAAGACCGCCCCCTCCAGGCAGTGGGCCGTCCGCTCGCGCAGGACCCGCCGCGGCGACCACGCGGTGGAGGCGTGGTGATAGGGCATCGCGTCCATCGCCCGCTGGATGCCGTGCGGTGTACGCAGGGCGCGGAGGGCGCGGAGCTCGCGGGGCGTGAAGCCGACGGCGCCATGATTCTTCACGCGCGGGCCGGGAGGACCACCAGCGCGAGCGAGCCGGCCTGGATGAGCAGCGCGGCGGCGGTTGCCGCGATGAACCCGCCGGCGACACCGAGGCGCTCGATCGATTCCCCCAGCACGACGAAGAATCCCGCGAACGAGAAGAGGCCGAGCAGGAGCCCACGGAGCACCTGCACCGCCGGCTCCGCCCCCGCGCGGTGGGCGAAGACCGTGAGGATCGCGGCGTAGACGGGGAACGTAGCCAGGACGCCGCTCAGGCGCGGCCCCAGCACCGGCGCCAGCTCGGTGAGGGCGACCACGAGCACCGTGGTCACGATCATGCGCGCCGGCAGGTCCCACCGCGGCGGCGGCGCAGCCGCGGGCGCTGCAGCGCGCGGCGGCATCAGCCGCAGCGCGACGACGAGCGCCGCGAACACCATGGCAGCGAGGACGGGCAGCGAGACCGCCAGGCGCTGCAGCCCGAACGCCGCCAGCGCGAACGCCACGCTCGCGGCCCCGAGCGCGACCGGCCAGCCCGTACGTGCCGACCAGCCGTAGGCGAGGCAGAAGGCGACCTCGGCCAGCGCGCCGGCCAGCGAGCCGAAGGCCACAGCCGCAGCGAAGCTCGCGCCCTGCTCGAGCGCCAGGAAGAACGCGACGGGACCCGACGTGAGCGGCAACCCGACGAGCCAGCCCCCAACCGCCTGCCCCCAGCGCCGGCCGGCCAGGCTGGCTCCCGCGATGAGGACGGGGGTGACGACAAGCTTGAGCGCGAGGGTCTCGGTCATGCGCCGGCAGGCATTCTACCCGCCCTCGGCGCCGCTCGGACGCGAGTCGTGGCCGTTCAGGGGCACCTCTAGTCAGTCTGATCCGCAAATGCCGTGCCCGGGGCCCCGACACTTCGGGACATCGGGTGGGCAGGATTCACGGAAGCCAAACGTGGTGACGGCACGCGCGGTGCACTGCACACCAGAAGCGACGAGAGTCCGATGTCCCCGATCGTGCCGGAAGGGCGCGGCACTTGCGATGACCCCGGGGGCCGGCGATCATGTGGTCCCGTTCGAGGGGGCCTCGGCCCTCGGTGTGGCACACTGGGCTCGACGCGAGGCCAAATGCACGGTCCAGACGGCAACCACGAACAAGACGCGTTGTACCGGGCGCGGCTCGCCGCCATCGTGGCGTCGTCGGACGACGTCATCGTGAGCAAGACGCTCGATGGGATCATCACGTCCTGGAACCCGGCTGCCGAGCACATCTTCGGCTGGACGGAGGCCGAGGCGGTCGGGCGGCACATCACGCTCATCATTCCCGAGGATCGGTGGGCGGAAGAGGACAACGTCCTCGCCCGCATCCGGCGCGGCGAACGCGTGGACCACTTCGAGACCGTGCGGCGCGCCAAGGATGGCCGACTGGTCACCGTGTCGCTCACGGTCTCGCCCATCCAGGACCCCTCCGGTCGCATCGTCGGCGCCTCCAAGGTCGCGCGGGACATCACCGAGCAGCGGCACACCGAGGTGGAGCTGCGTCGATTCGCGGCGGTCGTCGAGTCCTCCGACGACGTCATCGTGAGCAAGACCCTCGACGGCATCATCACGTCGTGGAACCCCGCCGCCGAGCGTCTCTTCGGCTGGACCGAGGCCGAGGCGGTCGGGCGGCACATCACGCTCATCATTCCAGAGGACCGGCTGGCGGAAGAGGACGACGTGCTCGTGCGGATCCGCCGTGGCGAGCGGGTCGACCACTTCGAGACCGTGCGCCGGACGCGGGATGGCCGGCTCGTCGAGGTGTCGATCACGGTGTCGCCCGTCAAGGACGCGAGGGGCCGCGTCGTCGGCGCTTCCAAGATCGGTCGCGACATCACCGAGCGGCGGCTCCTCGAGGACCAGCGGGCGCGGCTGCTGGCCCGGGAACAAGAGGCCCGCCGACAGGCCGAGGCCCTCAACACCGCGAAGGACGAGCTGCTCGCCACCGTCTCGCACGAGCTCCGCACGCCGCTGAACTCCATCTTCGGCTGGGCGCGCATGATGCAAAGCGGGGAGCTGGACGAGGCGGGACGGGCGCGGGCCGTCAACACGATCCTGCGCAACGTCACGGCGCAGACCCGCCTCGTCGACGACCTCCTCGATCTCTCCCGGATCGCGGCCGGGCGTATGCGGCTGGACTTCGACCGCGTCGACCTCAATGCCCTGATCGACGCCGCCCTGGAGACCGTGCGCCCGGCCGCGCGCGCCAAGAACATCACGCTGGTGGCAGCGCTGGACGCCTCGGTCGGCACCGTGGAGGGCGCGGCCGACCGCCTTCAACAGGTCGTGTGGAACCTCCTCATGAACTCGGTGAAGTTCACGCCCGCCGGCGGCCGCGTCGACATCGCCTCGCATCGGGGTCCCGAGGCGGTCTCCATCGTCGTGACGGACTCGGGCCAGGGCATCGCCGCCGAGGTCCTCCCGCACGTGTTCGAGCCGTTCCGGCAGGAGGACAGCTCCAGCACGCGAGCCCAGGGTGGTCTCGGACTGGGCCTCACGCTCGTTCGTCGGCTCGTGGAGATCCACGGGGGACAGGTGGTCGCCGAGAGTCCCGGCAAGGGACGGGGGTCAACGTTCACCGTGACGCTGCCGCCGTTCACGTCGCGACGAACGACCCCGGAGAGCGCGCCAGCCTCGACCGACGCCGGCCACGGGCGCCGCGCCCTCGACGGAGCCCGCGTCCTCGTCGTCGACGACGATCCGGAGTTCCTGGATCTGTCCGCGATGAGCCTTCGCCGGGCCGGTGCCGACGTGCGTGCGGTCTCGTCGGCGGCTCGGGCCTACGAGCTGGTCGTATCCTGGCTACCGCACGTCGTGCTCACGGATCTCGCCATGCCGGGCGAAGACGGATTCATGCTCGCGGCCGCGCTGCGGACCCTCTTCACCGAGCGACGCGCCCACGTGTCGATCGTGGCGGTGACGGCGTACGGCACCTCGGAGAGTCGCGCGCGCGCGGCCGTGGCGGGTTTCGATCGCTATCTGACGAAGCCGCTCGATCCGGCCGACCTGGCGACGGCCGTGGCCGACCTCATCTGCCGCGACACCTGAGCCCGCGGCGTCGTGTCGAGGGGCGCGGAAGGAAGACGAAAGGGGGTAGGCACGAGGCCTAACCCCCTATTGTCTAATGGCGGGCTCGACGGGACTTGAACCCGCGACCTCTGGATTGACAGTCCAGTGTGCTAACCAGGCTGCACCACGAGCCCGTGGCGTGAAAGCTCGCAAAGGCTATCACGCACTCCGGGGAGGGTCAAACACCTAGAGGGATAGCTGGCGTCCGTCTTCGCGGTGCGGCAGCTCCACGCGCGCGATCCGGAGCTTCCCTTCCTGAGCGAGCATCGAGAGCACCGAAACGACCGCGCCCTCGGACAGGTTGAGCTGACGTGCCAGCTCGGCCGGGGCCATCGCCCCCTGCCGCTCGAGAATCGCGCGCACCTGATCGTCGATCTCGGTCCACCAACCATCCATAAGCATCCCCTGCTCGTTCCGATCTCTGGAGGAGATAGCCACGGTAGCGATCCGACGCCCGCCCGGCAACCCGTGAAAACACTTTCCCGCGGGCTGAAAATCCGACGTTGCGGCTGGCACGGCCTATGCCGCATCAGGGCCCCTGGCTGCTGGTGCCCCCCGCCCGAAACGAGCTGACGACGACGCGAAAACTCGCGGTTCCCGGCACGGTCGGCACGCTGAGTGAGAACGGACGTCCGTCACCCCGACTGATACGCGAGTCGACGTAGGCGATACCGCGCGCGAGCACCTTGCCCTTGGCGTCGAGCGCCTCGGCGGTGACGTTGACCTCGAAGACGTCGTCGGCGCGCTCGTTGAGGACGCGCCCGGTCAGTCGCGCGCGATCCGGCCGGCTGCGATCGACCTCGTAGGTGATTCGAAAGCCATCCTGCGCCCTGACGACGTCGACCTCGCTCATCACGAATGCTGCGGCGAGCATGAGGGGAACGAGAACCCGCGCACGCATGATGCCCGAAGGTATCACACCTCCTGGCCGGCATCGCCCTTGCTCCACTAGGGGCTGACGAAGGAGGAGTCTGACATGCAGAAGACAATCTCGGTGTTGGCCGTATCGCTCGTGAGCCTGGGCTTGGTCGCCGGCGCCTCGGCTCAGACCAAGCCGTCCGGGGAGACGAGCTCCAAGCCGATGCGACAGGCCTGGGCGGTTCCGTCGAATGCGGTCGAGGCCAAGCAGATCATCGGCATGCGCGTGAAGAACGATCAGGGCAAGGACATCGGTGAGATCGACCAGCTCATCGTCGATCCCGCCGATGGCAAGGTCACTCACGTCGTCCTCGGCCGGGGCGGCATGCTCGGCGTGGGCGAGCACAAGGTCGTGCTCCCGTGGTCGGATGTGAAGATGCAGCCCGACGCGAACAATCGCAACCGCTGGCTGGCCATGGTGGACCAGTCGAAGATCGACTCGGCGCCCCGCTATGAGCGCCGCGAGGGGACGCCGTCGGCCAGCCCGTCGACGACCCCGGGTACGCGCCAGCCCATGAGCCCGTCGACCACTCCGTCGACGAGCCCCAGCACTCGATAGTCACCACGATCTGAACCCATGAACCCCGGGAGGCGCACGATGGACACGCGGCCGGGCGGACTCGCCGAGCGCGCCGCGCTCACGCTGGAGCGGCAGGAGGCGCTGGGCCCGATCGAGGACGCCCTGCAACGTGCCATCGGCGCCGCCTTCCGGGCCGGCGGGGCGGGTGGCCGGGCCGTGCAGAATTTCCTGCACGGCACCTGGCTCGGTCACCCACTCCACACCGCGCTCACGCACGTGCCGTTGGGTGCGTGGACGGCCGCGCTGGTGTTCGACACGCTCGATCGCGACGGCGGTCGGTGGAACCGCCGCGCCGACGGCGCCATCGCCGTCGGCATCGGCGGCGCGGTCGGCGCCGCGCTGACGGGATTGACCGACTGGCAGCGCGTCGACGGCGCGCCGCGGCGCTCGGGCCTGGCCCACGCGGCGCTGAACACGGTCGCCCTCGGCCTCTACGCCGGCTCGCTGCTGCTGCGCCGGCGCGGCGCACGCGAGGCCGGTCGCACGATGGCCGGCGTTGGCTTCACCGCGCTGGTCGCCGCCGCCTGGCTGGGTGGCCGTCTCGTCTACCACCACCGCATCGGCGTCGACCACGCCCAGCGCGAGGGCCCCGAGACGTTCACCCGCACGCTGCGCGAGGCCGACCTCCGCGAGGATCAGCCGCAGCGTGCCGACGTGGGCGGCGTGGGCATCGTGCTGGTACGCCGACAGGGGCGCGTGTACGCGCTCGGCGAGCGATGCGCACACCTGGGTGGCCCGCTGTCCGAGGGCGAGATCAAGGACGACGGCATCGTGTGCCCGTGGCACGGCTCACGGTTCGCGCTCGACGACGGCCGCGTTCTCGACGGCCCGGCCACTCTGCCCCAACCGTGCTTCGAGACCCGGGTTCACGAGGGCTACGTCGAGGTCCGCCGACTCGTCGACGAGAGCACGCGCGCCGCGGCCTGAACGCTCAGCGAGCTTCGAGGGCCGCGCGGCTGCATAGCACCTGGCCGCCCGGCGCGCCGGACGTCTCCCACATGCACCGCTGCAGCACACCCGTCGTCGTGTCGAGTCGCCACGCCGCGGCGCCGGAGGCTTCCGCCGCGATCGCATACTTGCCGATGCTCGTGACCTGCGTCTGACCCGTGCCCGTCAGGACCAGGGCGCCCGCGATCAAACCCGCTGCGATGACAATCGCGCCCGGATAGCTCATGTCGTTCCTCCGTGTGGGGATTTGGATGGTAGGCGGAGCAGGTTTCGAACCTGCGACCTCAGCCTTGTAAGGGCTGCGCTCTGCCAGCTGAGCTATCCGCCCGTACTTGGAAGATCAGCGAGTTACGTGAAGCGTTCTCATCGTAGCACGGCCATTGGGCCCGGACCTTTGCCCCGACCGCCCGGTGGTGTCCGGCTACCCTGTCTGCTAGACTTCCCGGCCAACGTCGTGGAGGAGCGAACATGCTCTCAATTCTGGACTGCCTCGACAGAGCTCACCGCACTGCAAAACGGTGGGCCCGGGCTGAGGCGCTCTATCTACGGAGCCGTGAGACGCTCCGATCCGCGGCGTGGCGCGTCAACGTCTCGCGCCTGATTCTCGACTATCCACACATCCGTCCGATATGCGGCGGCATGGACGCGGACAGCACGACGCGCGACGACGTCGCCCGCACGCGCATTCGTGAGCTCGTGGCGAGCTGCGTTCGGCCTGGCCTGATCCCCAGCAACCTCTACGCGGGTCCGAGCCCGGGCGGGCACACCTGTGCCGCCTGCAGCACCACGATCGCCAAGGGACAGATCGAATTCGAGGCCACGCTCCCCGGCGAGCTGATGCTGTACTTCGACCGACGCTGCGCCGACCTGTGGTCGCAGGAGGTCAACGGCCGGCTCACGATCTAGGCGCGGCAGGGCGGCGCGCTGCGGAGTGGGCTCAGGCGGCTCCGGGGGCGGCGCGATAGTACTGGCGCGCCCGGGTTCGGATGTCGTTGGCGATGAGCGGGGGCATGTCGTCGAGCGCGAACAGGGCGGCGTGCGCAGACGAGACCGCCGGCCCGCGGGCGTGACGCGACGCCATCAGCTCACGCAGGGCCGCCACATCGCCGCTGACGCCGAACACCTCGGCGTAAGCGCGATCCACCGCGTCCTCGAGTCGCTCGGGATCGTCGGCGGGGAGCAGCTGGGAGTGACGGTGCGTGACCTGCCGCAGGACGCCCTTGGCGTGACGGTCGAGCGGGTCGAGGCGATACGCGCAGAGCAGTGAGACCCGCTCGCGCTCCAGTGCGTCGTTCCAGAGCCCCTCGAGCTCCAGCGTCGCCTCGACGTCGCGTGGCCAGAGCAGGTCGACCATCTCGCCGTAGATCCGGATCGCGTGATAGCCGGCCGTACGAACGTGGTCGAGCGCGGCCGCGACGACGGCCAGGAACGTCGTGCGATCCGGACGCCCGTCGACGAGGAACCGGGACAGGGTTCGTTCGGCATCGAGGAGGAGCAGCTGGCCGGCCCCGACGGCGCCGGGAACGTCGACGCCGGCGGCGTCCAGGCGCTCCGTGACGAGTCGCTCGTGGGTCGGCGCGGCCACGACGACGGCTCCCTCGCCACGGGCGAGCCCCTCGGCGACGTAGCCGCTGACGATGCGGGCGAGGAACGCGTCTTCCGTGTAGGCCTGGATCAGGTGCGCACAGGTGGTCGAGGATGGTACGACAGCCATACGAGCCCGAGCCTAGCACCTCGGCGGTCAGGTGTCCCACACGAAACCCAACTATGAAAAGATTTTCCCAGATCGGCGACTGGCGGTCGCTGCGCTAGACTGGCGCCTGATGAGGACGGTCGTCGCGTGGCTGCTTGCGACCGTGTCCGTTCTTGGGTCGGTGGCGCCGATCGCGGCCGCGCCGCCCGATGACGTCGCTGCGTACTGCCGCGCGACCTACCCGCAGGTGCAGTTCCAGGTGCGCTGCCTCAACGTCGAGAACGCCGCCATCGATCGCGTGCGGCGTGCCGCGCCCGGTGCCGACCGCGAGACCTTCAATCGCTGTCTGACGAGCGGATCCTCGTGGGCGGCGGTCGACAGCTGTCTCGCTCAATCGGCGGCAGCCGGACCGGCGGGCGGCGAGCAGGCGGCCGCGCCCGGCGGTGCCCCCGGCGGGCCTCTCCCGGCCGTCGACCCCACGGCGTCACGCGCGGGCGCGGCGGGGCCACCGTCGGCCGACCCGGCAGCCCCGTCGCCGGCGCCCACGCAGGACACGCCATTCCCCGCATCGGGCTCGACGATCGTGCTCGGCCCGCAGCTCCAGCCGGCGCTCGCGGCGGCTCCGGACCGCGATCGGCCCACGCGTCAGATCTCCGAAGCCGACGCCGAGCGCCACCTGCGCGGGATCCTGGAGCGCGTCGGTGCCAGGAGCGCGCGCTGCACCAAGAAGCAATACGGCCCGGGCTGGGTGAGCATCTGCGAGTGACGTCGCCCGCTCGGCGCGTCTAGAGCGTCGCGCCCTCACTACTCGCCGAGCAGGCGACGCTTCAGGTTGCCGACCGCGCTGCGAAAGTCGTCCCCCGCCGTATCGACACCGCGCTGGATCTCTCGCCAGTCGTCGCGGAGCTTGTTCGGAAGATCGAAGCCGCGGCCCTGGGGCTGCCGTGCGGAGGTGGGTGCGGTCTCGGGCGACGCGGGCCGTGCCGGGGCCGAGGCGACCGGCGGCGTCGCGGGGGCGGGCGGCGCCGGCGCGGTGATCGGCGGTGGAGTCGGGGCTGCGGACGTCGACGGCGCCGCGGGCGGGTCCGCCGGCCGCGGCGACGGGGGCGACGCGGCGGGCGGCGTCGACTCGCCTCCACCCGAGCCCCCGCTCGTCCTCCCTGGGGACGCCGATGGAGCGGGCTTGGTGGTCGTCGAGGCGCTCGGATCGGCGGCGGCCGGCCGCTGGCGGGGCGGCGCGGACACGCGTCGCTCGACCGCCGGGGCGGGTCGCTCGACCACCGGGGCCGGCCGCTCGGCGTCGCGCCGGCGGAGCATCTCCTCCAGCTCGCGGATCCGCGCCTCGGTCTGGATGAGGCGGCTCTCCTGCCCCGCGACCTGCTCGCCGATCGCCGACGGCCCGGGGACCGTGGTCACGGGCGCAGCCACCGGTCGGGGCGTGGGGGCGCGCTGCTGGACCAGGACGATGGCGATCAGGATGGCCGTCGCGGTGAAGCAGGCCGCGGCGATCGCGTGGCCGACACGGGTCAGGAGGAGGCGGCTCCTCCCCGTCGCGGGGAAGTCCTCATCGGACGGCGTGAAGCCGTAGAGCACGACCAGGATGCACAGCACGACGGCCCCGAGGGCGCTGATGACGACGGCGGTGGCGAGAGCCGCTGGGGCGAACGCAGGCATGAGACTCCTCCTGCTGCCGACCGTGCACACACTGTACCAGGGCCGTCGACCTCAGAGCCCGAGGGTCGCCAGGCGGGCCGGGGTGGGCACGCCGTCGTCGTCCCAGCCGCGCAGCGCATAGTAGGCGTCGAGCATGGCGGCGAGCTCGTCGGGCGGGCACGACATGCCTGCCGACGGGCCCTCGGGAATCGGCTCGTGCATCACCTTCCACGGCAGCACGTCCTGGCCGCGCCGCACGCCCTCGCGCACGTTGAAGAGTCGCTCGAGGTTGACGATCCGCTCGCCGACGCGCTCGAGCTCCTCGACGGTCACGTCCCACCCCGTGATCGCGCGCACCATCCGCGCGTACGGCTCACCGACGAACAGGCCGAAGCCGCGCTCGGAGGTGAAGCGGCACATCACCAGTGAGTCGCCCACCGCGGTGAAGTGCTGGCTGCGCGCCGCGAAGGCCGGCTTGTCCTCGGTCGACCGGCGGTCGAACGTCGGCGCGTACTGCGGCGTGGGGCGGGTGTCGTGGTGGCTGCCGCCGCGCGTCGCCGTCGCGTAGCCGATCGAGAGCCCCTTGAGCGCCCGCGCGGAGTGGGCGGGCAGCTCGAGTCGCTTCACGGCGTAGACGAGGCGCGTCGCCTCGGGGTGGATCGACTCCGCCAGTCGCCAGGCGCCGTCGGCGAGGCGATCGCCGAAGCCCTCGCGGCGTGCGGTCATCTCCACCAGGCGTAACATCCCGCGCCAATCGCCCCAGCCGAACGGCACGCCGACCTCCGCGGGCGTGAGCCATCCGCGCTCCAGCGCCTCGCAGACGAGCGCCAGCGTGACGCCCATCGAGATCGTGTCGAGCCCCTGCAGGTCGCACAGGTCGTTGGCGAGGATCAGCGCCTCGGGCTCCGCGATGCCGAGCATCGGGCCCAGCGCGAAGATCGACTCGTACTCCGGCATCTTGGCCCGCGTGCCGGCGAACTCGCCCTCGCGGATCGCGTACTGCTTGCCGCACGCGACCGGGCACTTCAGACACGTGGTGTCGCGGTCGTGGTAGTGCTCCTTCATCGACTCGCCGCCGATCACGCGCGCCTCGGCGAAGACCTCGCTCTTGAGGTTGTAGCTGCCCAGCGCGCCGATCGCGTTGATGGGGCCGACGAGGAACGGCGTGCCGAACGTGGTCAGCGCCTGCGTGCCCTTCTTGAGCGGCTCGCGCGTCTCCTCGAGCAGGGCCTTGAGCGCGGCGGGGTCGGCGACCTCGGTCTTGCGCGCGCCCCGGACGACGACCGCCTTGACGTTCTTGCTGCCCAGCACGGCCCCGAGCCCGCCCCGTCCGGCCACCGCCTCGCGGTTCTTCCAGTAGTGCGCCATCGCGGCGAAGCGCACGCCGCGCTCGCCGGCCGGACCGGTGGCGATCGCGTCGGCGTCGGCGCCCTCGGCGGCCACCAGCGCGGCGACGGCGTCCCGGGTGGAGCGCCCCCACACCGCGGCCGCGGACTTCAGCGTGGCGCCCTGCTCGTCGACGACGACGTAGCTCGGCGCCGGCGCCCGCCCGGTCAGCACGACGGCGTCGAACCCCGTGCGCTTGAGCATGGCCGGCCAGCGGCCACCGAACGTGGAGTCGAAGAACAGACCGGTCAGCGGCGACTTGGCGACCGCGCACGCCCGGCTGTTGCCCGGCACCGTGGTGTCGGTCACGGGACCGACGGCGAAGACGATGGCGTTGGCGGGATCGAAGGCGTCGACGCCGGGCGGGACGAGGTCGTAGAGGAGCCTGGCCGCGAGCCCGTTGCCGCCGAGGAACGCCCGGGCCGTCGCCTCGGGGAGCGGCTCGACGCGCGAGGAGCCGGTCGTGCAGTCGACGAACAGGATGCGGGCGCCATATCCCTTCATGGCGCCGTATCTTACGCGCTCAGCGACCGAGCGAGGAGAGGCCCTGGCGGGCGGCGTCGGCGAGGTCGCTCGGCAGATCGCCCTGGGCGAGCAGCTTGCGGTAGGCAAGCTCGGCCGCGTCGGTCTGCTTGAGCGAGGCGAAGGCGCGGCCGGCGGCGAGCAGGCTGCGGCGGCCCTGCGACGACGCCGGGGCCACGTAGGCGGCGGTGAGGTAGTACTCGGCGGCGGCGAGCGCGTCGCCCTCGCCGACGTAGGTGTCGCCGATGGCCTGGGCCGCCTCGGAGGCCACCGTGATCTCGTCGCTCTTCAGCAGCCGCTCCAGCACGGTGCGGGCCTGGTCCCAGCGCTTCTCCTGCGTGAGCAGGCGCGCGTGGCCGAAGAGGGCCGGCGTGCTCCACTCGGGTCCCCCCGAGCCGTCGCGCGCGGCCTTCGAGTAGGCCTCCAGCGCGCCGGAGCGGTCGCCGGTGGCCTCGCGCGCCCGGGCCAGGAGCATCGTGGCCTTCGGATCGTTCGGCGTGTCGGCCACCGCCTTCTCGATCTCCTGCCGCGCCTCGTTCGCCCGGCCCGTCTCGAAGAGGGCCTCGGCCACGCGCACGCGCGCCGCGGCGGTGAACGGGCTCTGCGGGTAGCGCTGCCGCAGCAGCATGTCGGCCTCGTACGCGATCGGCCACGCCTTCGCCCCGGCGGCGCCGGCCGCCACACGCTCGAGCGCATCGTCGGCCGCGTCGTGGCTGGGGTAGTCCGTCACCAGACGCCGGGCCGTCGTCAGCGCGCCCGACCAGTCGCGCGCGTCGAGCGCGATCCCGGTGAGCGCATAGACCAGCTCGCCCGCGCGGGCGGCGCTGGCCGGGTTCCGCGGCAATGCCGCCAGCGTGGCCTGGGCCGGCTTGGCGAAGTCACGAACGGCGCCCGTCTGGAAGTTGGCCACGGCGAGGCCGTAGTCCGCCGCCGCGACGATGTCGGGGGTGCCGGCGTCCTTCGCCTCGGTGAACGCCTTCTTGGCGTCGTCCCACTGCTGCTGGCGGATCGCGACGATGCCCGTGCCGAGGCTCGAGAACGCTGTCAGTCCCTCGCGACGCGCGAGCGCCAGCGAGCGCTGGGCGCCGGCGACGTCGCCGCCGGCCAGCGAGGCGGCGGCGAGCGCGGCGTGGGCCCGGCCGAAGAGGGCCGGGAACGGCGCGCGGCCCAGCCAGTCGTTGAGCGCGGTCCGCGCACCGGCCGCGTCGCCCGAGCGCACCATGACGACACCGCGATTGAGGCGGGCGAAGTCCGTGCGCGGGTGCGTCGGGTACGTCTGCACGATCCGGTCGAGCAGCGCGCGGCCGGCGTCGAGGTCGCCGGCGGCCACCGCGAGCTCGGCGGCGAGCACGAGGGCGTCGATCGCGTTCGGGTGGTTCGGCGCGGCCTGCGCGAAGTCGAGGAAGTCCTTGCGGGCGGCGTCGCCCCGGCCCTGGCGCAACGACGTCCACGCCACGGCCAGGCGGATCATCGGGCTCTCGGCCGCCGAGGGGAACTCGGCCAGCGCGCGACGGAAGGCGCCCGCGGCGGCGGCGTAGTCACCGAGCTGATAGGCCGACTCGCCCTGCTGGACGAGGACGGCCAGCCGCAGGTCGGGCGGCAGCGGCTGGCCCATCAGCGGCGCGAGCTCGACGAGCGCCTGCTGGAACTCGCGCAGCTCGAAGTTCACGCGGGCCAGCCGGAACGCCGCCTGCCAGGCGATCGGCGTGTTGCCGCCCACCTGCCGGGCCAGGTCGAACTGCGTGCGCGCCTCGTCGCGGTTGCCCTGCGCGCGGTCGATCTCGCCCTTGACGAGCAGCACCCAGCCGCGCGCGGCGGGCGTGAGGTTGCCGGCGAGCAGGTCCTGCACCAGAGGATCGATCTGGGCGCTCGCGGGCGAGTCGAGCGCGCTGCGCACCAGCCGCAGCTGCAGCGGCTGCGCCAGCGCCGAGCGCCGCGCACCGAGCGCGGCGGCCGCGTCGCGGGCGCCGTTCCAGTCGCCGGTGGCGAGCAGGGCGAGCGCCAGGCCCGCCTCACCCCACTCGCGCTCCTTGCTCGTGAAGGAGGGCGGATGGGCGAGGTAGGCGCGGAATCCCGCGACCGCCTCGGGCGCGTGGCGTGCGGCCAGCGCCCACCAGGCGAGGCGCAGCTGCGCCGTGGGGATCAGTGGGTGCGTGCCGCCGTCGATGAAGCGCTTGAGGTTGGCCTCGGCCCGCCCCGGCTCGCCGATGCGGCCGAGCGCCTCGCCGTGCCAGAACAGGATGTCGCGACCGAGCAGCGGCGGCGTGCCACGCTGCAGCGCCGTCGACCACGCCTGCTCGGCGTCGGCGTGACGGCCGAGCGCGTAGTTGGCCAGGCCGAGGCCGTGGCGCGCCCACGGCTCGATCGGCGAGGGCACCGGGCCGCTGAGGACCGCGGTGAACGCGTCACGGGCGCGCGCGGCGTCGCCGAGGCGCAGGGCCGTCCACCCGCTCGAGTGCTGGGCCCACACGCCGAACTCCGCGCGGGGGCTCTCCTGCGCGACCTGGCGGAAGAGCCAGTCGGCCTCCTCGACGCGGTTGAGTTTGTAATACGTCTCGGCGAGCCAGTACTTCGCCTCGCGGAGAATGTCGCGGTCGGGGCCGGGCCGTGCGGCATTCTCCAGAGCCTTGGCGGCCTCCTCGAACTCGCCCTTCTGGTAGCGGGCGCGGCCGCACTCGAGCGACTCCGAGGCGACGCCGGTCCACGCGCCGATGCAGGGCAGCGTGCGGGGCGGCTGCCCGAAGGAGATGGGCTTGTCGCCGGCGGGCACGCTGAGCGCCGCCAGCGGTAGCGGCGGCAGCTCCTGCGGGGCCGCCGGCAGCGCCGCGTCGGCGATCACCGGCGGCTTGTCGAGCGGCGCCGACACGAACGGCACGAGCGGGGCCAGGTCCGGCGGCGGCGGCTGGAACGGCCGCGGCGTCGCCGCCACCAGGCCGAGCCACAGCGCCGCGAGCGCGAGCGCGCGCCTCACGACTTCTTCCCGGCCGGCTTGTCGGCGGGTTTGGTCGGCTTCGGCGCCGGGGCCGGCGGCGCATTGCCGAGCTGGGCCTTCATCGCCGCGGCGCGCTCGCGCGCCCAGTCGCGCAGGCTCGTATCGGGGCTGCGACCCGCGACGGCCTCGTAGGCGGTGAGCGCGCTCTTCCATTCCTTCTGCTCCTCGCGGGCCAGGCCGAGCCCGGCCAACGCGCGGAAGCGCGTGCCGGCCTCGACGTCGTTCACTGCGCCGACCGCCTCGAAGGCCTTGGCCGCCTGCGGGAAGCGCTTGAGCTTGAGCTCGGACTCGCCCACGAGCAGCCACGCCTCGGCGCGGGCCGCGTCGTCGTCGGTCTGCGCCGCCGTCGCGGCGTAGACGCTGGCGTCCTTCCAGTTCTTCTGCTTGAAGGCGGCGTCCGCGAGCGTGAGGGCGAGCCGACGGGTGAGCGCGTGGTCGGGGAACTCCGCCTTGAGCCGGCGCCAGGCGGCCTCGACGTCCTTGGGCCGCGAGAGCCGGCGCGCGATGTCCCCCGCCTCGAAGAGCCCCTCGGCCGTCGCCGGGTTCTGCTCCATGAGCGTCTTGTAGCGCTCCAGCATCTCGTCCTTGTTGCCGGAGCGGCCGAGCTGCTGGCCGATGAGCTTCTGAGCGGCGGGCGCCTGCTCATGCGACGGGTTCGCCGCGACGAAGGCCCGCAGGTCGGCCAGGCCGCCGCGCGAGTCGCCGCTGTTCAGCTTGCCCCAGCCGAGCCAGAACTGCGCGTCGGAGACGAGCTTGGAGTTGGGATACTTCCCGGGGAACGTGCTGAGCAGGGGTAGCGCCTCGGGCACGCGCTTGAGCTCGATCAACGCGCGCGCCAGCTGCAGGGTCGCGCCCGGTGCCAGCGCGTGCTCGGGCCAGGTCGTCAGGAACTCGCGCAGCGACGTCACGGCGGCCTCGGGACGCTGGAGCTCCAGCTCGCTCCACGCGAAGCCGTAGAGCGCGTCGGGCGCCAGCGGGGAGGCGGCGTCGGTGCGGACGATCTCGTCGTACGCCGTCCGCGCCTCGCCGAAGCGCTTGAGGCGGAACAGCGTCTCGGCCTGCCAGAACTTCACCTCGAGCACCTCGGCCGGCGCCGTGACCAGAGGCTGCGCCCGCGCGAACGCCTCCAGGGCCGACTGGGAATCGTTGAGCGCCAGCCGCGCCTTGCCGAGCATCACGAGCGCGCGCGGCAGGCGTGGGTCTTTCGGGTATTGGGCAACGAAGCGCTCGAGGGAGCGGCGAGCCACGGGGTAGAAGCGGTCGGCCAGCGCCCGCTCGCCGACCATGTACAGCCGATCGGCCTCCTCGAGCGCCGACACCGAAGGCACCGCGATCACCACGACCAGGAGCGCAGCGAGGGTCGCAACCATCGCCAGGCAGCGCTTCATGACAACGAGCGTAGCACGGCCATAGTAAAGTCAGGGCGTGCGTTTGTGCGTTTTCGACCTGGACCACACCCTCGTGCACACCCCGCTGGACCTGGCGGCCATGGCCCTCGACATGCGCGCGACGCTGGAGCGTCGCTGTGGCCCGCTGCCCGCGCGGCCCGACCGGTACCGGGTCGGCGAGCTGATCCAGTGGTGCCAGACCAACTCGCCGGACGTCGAGAAGGCGCTGTGGGAGATCGCGCTGGACCACGAGCGGCGGGCCATGGCCATCGCCACGCTGGAGTCCGGCGCCCGCGAGGCGATCGCGGGCGCCCGCGCCGCCGGCTTCGCCACCGCCGTGTGGACGAACAACGCGCGCGAGATCACCGCCGGCGCGCTCGACCGCTTCGCGCTTGGGCCCGTGCTCGACCTGGTCGTCACGCGCGACGAGGTGCGAGCCCTCAAGCCGGATCCCGACGGCTGGCGGGTCATCCTCGAGCACTTCGGCCCGGCGCGCGACGCCGTCGTCGTCGGCGACTCCTGGGTCGACGGCGTCGCCGCCCAGGCCGCCGGCGTCCCCTTCATCGCCTACCGCGCCAAGGACGCCGACCTCGAGCGCTGGAAGATCACCCCGATCGCCCGCCTCGACGATCTCGCCGCCCTTCCCGCCTGGCTCCACACCCGGCCCCGCGCGTGATGGCAGGACTGCGAACCCCCTGATGGATCTCTTCGGCGAGCCGGCGAGCGGGGCGACGAGCGGGCCGGCGCCGGCGGGGCCGCTGGCGGACCGGATGCGGCCGCGCGCGCTCGACGAGATCGTCGGGCAGGAGCACCTGCTGGGTCCCGGGCGAGTGCTGAGAGCGGCGATCGAGAGCGGCGAGCTGCACTCGATGATCCTGTGGGGACCACCCGGCTCCGGCAAGACCACGCTCGCCTCGCTCATGGCCCACGTGGCCGGGGCGCGCTTCGTCGCGTTCTCGGCGGTGCTCTCGGGCGTCAAGGAGATCCGTCAGGTCGTCGCCGAGGCGGAGGCCGAGCGCGCGCGCCGGCGGCGCCGGACGATCCTGTTCGTCGACGAGATCCACCGGTTCAACCGCGGCCAGCAGGACGCCTTCCTGCCGCACGTCGAGAAGGGCACGATCGTCCTCGTCGGCGCCACGACCGAGAACCCGTCGTTCGAGGTGAACTCCGCCCTGCTCTCGCGCTGCCGCGTGTACGTGCTGCGTGCGCTCACCGAGGACGACCTGGTGACGATCCTCCGCCGCGCGCTCGACGACCGCGAGCGCGGTCTGGGCGGGCTGGCCGCCGACGTCCCCGACGAGGCGCTGCAGCACATCGCCCGCCTCGCCAACGGCGACGCGCGCTCCGCGCTGAACGTGCTGGAGCTGGCGGTGCAGCTCGCCCCGGTGACCGCCGGCCGCCGTCGGGTGACGGACGCGGCGGTCCGCGACGCCGCCCAGCGCCGGACGCTCCTGTACGACAAGAGCGGCGAGGAGCACTACAACCTGATCTCGGCGCTCCACAAGTCGCTGCGCGACTCCGACCCTGACGCCTCGCTCTACTGGATGACGCGCATGCTCGACTCGGGCGAGGACCCGCTCTACGTCGCGCGCCGGCTCGTCCGCTTCGCCTCCGAGGACGTCGGCAACGCCGATCCCCAGGCGCTCGCGCTCACGCTCGCCGCCAAGGACGCCTACGACTTCCTCGGCTCGCCCGAGGGCGAGCTGGCGCTGGCCCAGGCCACGCTCTACCTGGCGCTCGCCCCGAAATCCAACGCCGCCTACGTGGCGTTCAACGAGGCGAAGGCCGACGTGCAGGAGCGGCCGGCGGAGCCCGTGCCGCTGCACATCCGCAACGCGCCCACCAGCCTCATGCGCGACCTCGGCTACGGCACCGGTTATCAGTACGCGCACGATGCCCCCGATGCGCGGGTGACGCAGGAGCACCTGCCGGAGGCGCTCCGCGGACGTCAGTACTACCGGCCGGTGGACCGCGGGCAGGAGGCGGAGCTGGCCCGGCGGCTCGCCGACTGGCGCCGCTGGCGCGCCGAGCACAGAGGGTAAGCGCGCCGACCTTCACGCCCCTGACTGGCACCCACCTTGCCTCGTTAGGGCGTGGAGGTCTGTCATGAAGGGGTTCTTCTCTGCGCTCGCGATCGCGACCTTTCTGGCACTTTCGGTCGGACCGGCTCAGGCCGGGCCCGGCGATCCTCGCGTCGTCCAGGGCACCCTCGAATGGCCGGCGACGTTCTCCGCCGAGTCGTTCGTGATCATCCGCGGCGAGGACGGCCGTCTTTATTACACCGACGTCAGTGCCGCCCAGCGCCGCGTTGCCGGTCCTTTGCGGGCCGGCTCGCGCGTGGCCGTGCTGGGCGTGGAGGCCAACCGTCCCTGGGAGGTGGCCGCCATCGCCTTCGGGCCGGGCGACGCCGCCTCGCTCGGACTGGCCCCGCCGGCTGGCGCGGCGCCCGCACCGGTGCCGCCCTCGGGCGGCGTCGCGAGCGCGGCTCCGGAACCGATGTGGCGGCTCGACGGCACCGTGCAATCGATTTCCGGATCCGTGGTGTCCCTGCGTACCGACGAGGGGCGCACGCAGGCCGTCGATGCCTCTCAGCTGAGCAGCTTGACGCTCCGGACCCTGCGCCAGGGAGACCGGATCACCCTGTTCGGCGTCCCACGCAGCGACAACAAGCTGGTTGCCACGGGCTACGTCCAGAGCGAGCCGGCGCCGCCGGCGGCGTCGCCCTCGTCACGCTGAGCGTCCGGGGGTCCGCGGGCGACGCGGACCCCCGGCTTCGTGCTCACGGGCGGACGAGGCGGGCTGCTACAATTCGCTCATGCCGCGCGTGGGCGTGATCTTCGGCGGGCGCTCCGGCGAGCACGAGGTCTCGCTCGCGTCCGCCGCCTCCGTCATCGCCGCCCTCGAGCGTCGCGGCCACCACGTCGTCCCCATCGGCATCGCGCGCGACGGCCGCTGGGTCGTCGGCGGCGACCCCCTGCGCGCGCTCGCCGAGCAGGCGCGCGTCGCGCTCCCCAGCGGCGACGACACCGGCGCCGTCAAGAAGGCCCTCGCCGATCGCGCCGAGGGCGTGCTGAGCGACACCGCGTCGTCGCTCGTGCGCTCGGAGCCGGCCGGCAGCGTGCCCAGCGAGCTGCACCAGGGGCTCGACGTCGTCTTCATCGCGCTGCACGGCCCGTACGGCGAGGACGGCACCATCCAGGGGCTGCTGGAGGTCGCCGACATCCCCTACGTCGGCGCCGGCGTGCTCGCCTCGGCCGTCGGCATGGACAAGGCCACGATGAAGACCGTGTTCAGCGCCCACGGGCTGCCGATCGTCGAGCACGTGGTCGTGATGCGACGCGACTGGCGCGCCCGACGCGACGCCGTCAGCCGCGAGATCGCCGAGACCATCGGCTTCCCGTGCTTCGTCAAGCCGTCCAACCTGGGCTCGAGCGTGGGCATCAGCAAGGTGCTCCACGCCGCCGAGCTGACCGCCGCCCTCGACGAGGCCGCCCGCCACGACCGCAAGCTGGTGGTGGAGCGCGCGGTGCGCGCGCGGGAGATCGAGGTCAGCGTCCTCGGCAACGACGCCCCCGAGGCCTCGCTGCCGGGCGAGATCGTGTACGAGAGCGAGTGGTACGACTACGCGACCAAGTACGCCGAGGGCCAGGCCCGTCTGGTGTGCCCTGCCCCCGTGAGCGCCGAGCTCACCGCCCGCTTCCGTGAGCTGGCGGTGGCGACGTTCCGCGCCATCGACTGCGCCGGCATGGCCCGCGTGGACTTCTTCCTCGAGGGCAACCGGATCCTCGTGAACGAGATCAACACCATCCCCGGCTTCACCTCGACGAGCGGCTACGCGCGCATGTGGGAGGCCACGGGCCTCGCCTATCCCGACCTCGTCCAGCGTCTCGTCGACCTCGCCCTGGAGCGGCACCGCGAGAAGTCGTAGCGTGACGATCGTCATCACGGGCGGCGGCACGGGCGGCCACACGAGCCCGGGGCTCGCCGTCGCCACGCTGCTGCGCGCGCGCGGGCTCAGCCACGCCTGGATCGGCAGCCGGGACGGCGTCGAAGCCCGGCGGGCCGTCGAGGAGGGTATCCCCTACCACGCCATCGCGACCGGCAAGCTCCGCCGGTACTGGGCGTGGCGCAACGTCACCGACCTCGCCGTCAACGTGCCGGCCGGCGTCGTGGGCGCCTTCGCGCTCCTCCGCCGGCTGCAGCCGCGCGTCGTGCTCGCCACCGGCGGCTTCGTCGCGCTGCCCGTCGTGCTGGCCGCCGCGGTGGCCCGCATCCCCGTGGTCGTGCACGAGCAGACGGCCGTGCCCGGCCTGGCCAACCGCATCGCCGCCCGGCGGGCCCGCAGCATCGCCGTGACGTTCGCCGAGAGCACGCGCCACTTCCCCGCCGACCGCGTGGTCGTGACCGGCAACCCGCTGCGCCCGGACCTGCGAACCGGCACCCGGGCCGACGCCGTGGCGCGCTTCGGCCTCGACCCCACGCTGCCGCTCGTCTACGTGACGGGCGGCGCGCTCGGCGCCCACGCCATCAACCGGGCCGTCGGCGAGATCGCCGGCGAGCTGCTCCAGCAGGCCCAGGTGATCCACCAGTGCGGCGACAACGCCACCACGGGCGACCGCGCGTGGCTCGAGGCCCGCCGCGCCGCGCTCCCGCCGGCCCTCGCCCGTCGCTACACCGTGCAGCCGTGGGTGGGGCCCGAGCTGGCCGGCATCTACGCGACGGCCGCCCTCGTGGTGGCGCGCTCGGGGGCCGGCACCGTGAACGAGTGCTGCCAGCTCGGGCTGCCGGCGCTCTACGTGCCGATGCCGGGCGCCAGCGGCGACGAGCAGATGGCCAACGCGCGCCTCGTGGGTCGCGCGGGCGGCTGCTCGATCGTGTCGCAGGCCGCGCTCACGCCCGAGCTGCTGCTCGAGCGGATCCGCGGCCTGCTCGCCGAGCCGGCCAACCTCAAGGAGATGGGCGAGCGGGCCCGCTCGCTGGCCATCCCCGACGCCGCCGACCGCCTCGTGAACCTCCTGACCGAGATCGCCGGGTGACGCCGTCAGCGGTGGGGTCGGCGCGGCAGATCCGCGCGCAGCGGGCAGCCCTCGCACCGCGGGACGGTGCGACAGTGCGCCTTGGCGGCCGCGACCAGCAGCGCGTGAAACTCGTTGAAGAGCGCCGGGTCCGACGGCAGGTGCGCCTCGAGGAAGGCCCGCGCGTCCTCGTAGCCGGTGTCGCGGCGCAGCAGACGATGGCGCACGAGCACGCGGCGCGTGTAGGCGTCGGCGACGAAGACCGGGCGGCCGGCGGCGTAGAGCAGGATCGCGTCGGCCGTCTCGGGGCCGAGCCCGGGCACGCCGAGCAGCTCGCGCCGCAGGGGTCCCAGCGGCGCCCGGCGCATGGCGCGAACGTCGCCGCCGAAGCGCCGCTCGAGCCAGCCGGCGAAGTCCAGGAGGCGGCGCGCCTTGAGCCGATACGTGCCGGCCGGACGGACCAGCGCCTCGAGCGTCGTTACGTCGCAGGCGGCCAGCCGCGACGGCGTCAGCAGTCGTCGCGCCCGCAGCGCCGCCACGGCCCGCGCCGCCCCGGGCCACGCCGTGTGCTGGACCAGGATCGCGCCCACGGCGACCTCGAACGGCGTCCGGGCCGGCCACCAGCCCTGCGGCCCGTAATGGGCCAGCAGCGCGCGGTAGAGTCGCAGCAGGCGGGCCTTGACGGCGTCGCGCGGCGGGCCGGGGATCCGGCGCCAGCCCGACAGCACGGGGCGGCCTGAGACGATGCTGGGCGTCATCCTCCTGCTCCAGAGCCTGGTGCTGGCGATCGCGGGCCCGGTGACCTCACCGGAGTATCTCCCGCTCCGCGTCGCCGAGGCCGAGGGGCTCTTCACCCGCGAGGGACTCAACGTCGTGGTGCGGACCACGCGCGCCGAGCCGGGCGCCGCCGAGGCGCTCGTGCAGGGCCAGGCGGACCTCGTCGCCACCTCGCTCGACGCGATGCTGCGCTTCGGCCCGCGCGCCGCGAACCAGGCGCCGCGCCTCGTGCTCGGGCTGACGGCGGCTCCGCCGGTGGCGCTGCTGGTGCCGACCTCCCAGGCCGAGATCGTGAAGACGCTGAACGATCTCGCCGGCACACGCGTGGGACTCTCGAGCCCGGGCGCGCCCGAGCAGATGTGGTTCGGGTGGCTGCTCGCCCGCTCGGGGCTCAGCGTCGCGCAGATGTGGGTCGTGAGCTACGGCAGCCGCGGGCTGGTCACCGCCGTCGAGAGCGGCGACGTGCACTCCGGCCTCGTGCACGAGCCGGCCGCCTCGCGGCTGGTCGCTGACGGTCAGGCGCGGGTCCTGGTCGATCTCAGGACGCCGGCCGCGGTCGCCCGGGCGATCGGCACGCCGACGGTGCACGCGGCCGTCTTCGTCCGCGCCGACCGTCGGCCCCGGGATCGCGATCTGGGCGCCTTCGCGCGCGCGGTGCTGGCCGCCGAGGAGCGTATCGGCACGGCGACCGCGGAGGATCTGGCCAAGCACCTGGGCAAGCGGATCGGGAGCGACGACTTCCCGGCCCGGCTGGAGACGACGCGCCGGATCTACCTCACGGACGGGATGGTCACCGCCGACCAGCTGCGGGAGACGCTCGCGCTGATCCGTGCCCATCAACCGCTGCCCGTCACGAGCCGTGTGCCGCCGCCCGAGGAGCTGCTCCACGTCGAGCCGCTGCGCCGGGCGCTCAGCCCGGCGGCGCGCTGACGGGCACTCCGAAGGCCGCCAGCAAGCCGGCCGTCTCCTCCAGCGGCAGGCCGACGACGTTGCTGTACGACCCCTGCAGCCCGGCCACGAGGCCGCCGCCCCGCCCCTGGATCGCGTAGGCGCCGGCCTTGTCGAGCGGCTCGCCCGTGGCCACATAGGCCTCGATGTCCGCCTCGGCGTAGTCGGCCATCCGGACCCGGCTGACGACCGCGGTCGCCCGCGTGCGGCCGCTGCGGGCGTCCACCACGGCGACGCCGGTGATCACCTCGTGCTCGCGCCCGCGCAGCCGGCGCAGCATGGCCCGCGCGTCGGCGGCGTCGGCGGGCTTGCCGAGCGCCACGCCGTCGACGACCACGATCGTGTCGGCGCCGAGCACCACGCCCTCGCCGACCCGCCGCGCCACCGCGGCGGCCTTGTCGAGCGCCAGCCGAGCAGCGGCGTCGGTGAGCGGTCCGGGGGCGAGGGTCTCGTCGATGTCGCTGGGGAGGACGCGGAAGTCGGTGCCCAGGGAGGCCAGGAGCTCCCGCCGTCGCGGCGAGGCCGAGGCCAGGATCAGGGACGGCGCGGCGGGTCCTACGTGACGATCAGCGGGTTGGCGTCCGTGACCACCCGCGTCTGGGCGGCGATGGCCGCCCGGATGTGCTTGGGCAGGTGGAACGCGTGCTGGTGCGTCTGGCCGTCCCAGTACGCCATCGGCCCCTTGATGCGGTCGGCGATGAGCCGATCGACCGTGGCGGCGTCCTGGCGGAGCGGGTCGACCTTCTTGGTGGCGGTGATGAAGCCCCACGGCGTGCCGAAGCAGGAGATGAAGGTCTGGTAGCCGGCGACGATGGGGAAGACCTCGCGCAGGGTCCGGTGGATCGAGGTGAAGAAGTCGAGCTCGCCCAGCTTCGTCATGCCGGCCTGCAGCGTGAGCGCGCCGCCCGGCGTCAGGCGGTCCCGGACGAGCGTGTAGAACTCCTTCGTGAAGAGCAGGCAGGCCGGGCCCTCTTCCAGCGGCTCGACGAGATCGATCGTGATGAAGTCGAAGCGCTCTTGCGTCCGCTCGAGGTAGCCACGGGCGTCCTCGTGCCGGACCTCCGAGCGCGCGTCCTCGAACGCCCCCTGGTGCATCTCGGGTAGGTGCTTCTTGCAGAGCTCGACCACCTCGTCGTCGATGTCGACCATGACGGCGCGCTTGATCGAGGGGTAGCGCAGGATCTCGCGGAGGGTGGCGCCCTCACCGCCGCCGATGACCAGGCCCGACTCGGGCGCCCGCTCCGAGGCCAGCATGCCCGGGTGGACGAGCGCCTCGTGGTAGATGAAATCCTCGGCCTGGCTGGACTGGATCCGCCCGTCGAGGACCAGGACCTTGCCGTAGGCGTGGGTGTCCATGATCTCGGCGTGCTGGAACTTCGTCTGGGCCTCCACGATCGTCCGCTTCAGGGCGTGCATGTGCCCCTCGACGGCCGTGGTCGGCTCGAAGAACCACTTGTAGGACTGCGGCGTGATCAACTGATGGCGACCGGGGCTTTGTTCACGATCGGCGACGGGGAATTGATGAACATCCCCCGCTGCATCTCGACGACCGAGGCACGCTCCGCCCCGAACTGCTCGACGAGGTAGTTGGCCGCCACGTCCGGCTGAAGCACGTCGCCGCAGGAGAAGATGTCGACCGCGGCGTACCGGTACTCGGGCCAGGTGTGGATGGAGAGGTGGGACTCGGCGATCACGACAACTCCACTGATGCCGAACGGGTTGAACTCGTGGAACACCACATCGACGATGGTGGCCTGAGCCCGCTTTGCCGCTTCGACGAGGGCGCCTTTGACGCTGTCCAGGTTGTTGATGGCGTCCGTGTCGCAGTCGAACAACTCGAGAAGCAGGTGTCGCCCCAGCGCGTTCAATCCACTGACCCTCCTTGGCCCGATCCGCCCATCTACCGCACCTCTCCTGCGACGTTGCGGTCGCGTCGCTGTTACGGCGAAAAAATTCTTCGCCGGTGACAAAATCTGTTTCACTGTAGGGTCCGTAAACAGCCATTGCAAGAAAAAAACGCGTCTCGGCACGGTTTGTGAGCCGCGTTCCTCTCGTCACGCCGCCGCCGACACACCTCCGCAAGCGTCTGCACAGCCTCGAACGACGCTCCGCGCGCGCCGCGTGGCGTCTCGCGACCGCTCGGCGGCGCGTCTCGCCTCGCCGCTCGCGCCGCGCTCAGCAGCCGGCGCCGTCCGAGGCGCCGACGCCGGGCGCGCTCGCCCGTGAGCACGCTCCGCGGCGCTCGGCTGGGCGCGCACCCGCCACTGGTGGCGTCGTCGCGGCCGGCGGCCGCCCGCCTCGGCGGCACCTCGGGCAGGCCGCCGCGCTCCCGGCGCACCGGCGGCGGCGCCTCGCGGCCTCGCCGCTCGCCGGCGCGAGCGTGCCGACGGCGGCGCCTCGGCGCCGGAGTTCTTTCAGCGTGCGCCCGACGGCCGACGGCTCGCCGGCGCGGCGGCGGCCGGGCTCGTCGCGGCCCGCGCGTCACGCCGCGCGCGCCGTCGGCGCGCCCGTGCACGCCGCGAGCGGCGGGCGAGGACGCCGCTCGCTGGCATCGAGCGTGCGACGGCGTCGTCGGCGCGCGCACGGAGCGCTCGCGAGGTCACTTTTCTCTTGCGTTCGTTCGGTGGGACAGTAAAGTGACGAAAGAATTTCTCTCCGCCCTGGTGGCGGCACGGTGATTGGAGGCGAGATCTCAGCGTGAGGAGGAGCGAATGACGAAGCAGGTGACGATGGCGGCGGCCACGGCGGGTCATGCGGAAGGCGGCACCACCCTCAATGCCTTCGACAACGCGCTGCTCGCGGCTGGCATCGGCAACATCAACCTCATCAAGGTGTCGAGCATCCTGCCTCCCGAGGTGCCGGTGATCGAGCTCCCCAAGATCAAGCTCGGCGCGCTGATCCCGACGGCCTACGCCGCGATGACGAGTGAGACGCCCGGCGAGACCGTGGCGGCGGCGGTCGGCTACGCCGTCCCCGACGACCCGGCCAAGAACGGCGTCATCATGGAGTTCCACGGCATCGCCACGAAGGCCGAGGCCGAGCGGCAAATCCACCTCATGCTGGAAGAGGCGTTCCGGACCCGCGGCGAGGTCATCCGTGAGCGCGCGGTCTTCGCCGTCGAGCACACGGTGGAGCGGGTCGGCTGCGCGCTGGCCGCCATCACCCTGCTGGCGGACGAGGATCTCGTCTAGGCCGGACACGGCAGCACCGGGCGGGATGCGACCGGTCTCACCGCGTTTCATCGCCTGCGACCGGTCCCTCGCCGACGGCCGCATCGTCGTCTACGGCATCCCCTTCGAGGGCCGCGTGAACCTCCGCAAGGGCGCGGACACGGGCCCCCTCGACCTCCGACTCGCCTCCGACTCCATCGAGACGTATTCGCCCTGGGTCGAGCGTGACCTCGAGGATCTGGCGCTGGCCGACATCGGCGACTGCGAGCTCCCCCGGGACGCCTCGCCCCGGGAGCAGCTCGACGCCGCGCGCAAGCAGATCGCGGACTGGTGGCGGCCGGGGCTCATCCCATTCATGCTGGGCGGCGACCACACCTCCACGGTCCCGGTGATCGAGGTGCTCGCGCCGTCCTTCCCCGAGCTGCGCATCCTGCAGCTCGATGCCCACCCCGACACCCGGGAGGAGTTCCTCGGCGAGCGGTACAACTACGCCTCGGCCATGGCGCGCGTCATGGACGTGGTGGAGCCGGCGCGCGTGTTCCAGGTGGGGATGCGGACGGGCTCCCGCGAGGAGTACTTGAACCGCCGCCCGAACTTCTACCCGGTCCTGGCCGGGCACCCCGTCGAGGTGGTCCGCCGGCTCCTGCCCGAGCTGCGGCGCCACCCGCTCTACGTGACGATCGACGTCGACGTGCTCGACCCGGCCGAGGCGCCCGGTACGGGCTCGCCCGAGCCCGGCGGGCTGCGCGTCCCCGAGCTACTCGAGATCGTCCGCATGCTGGCCGACTGCCAGGTCATCGGCGGCGACCTCGTCGAGGTGACACACGCGTGGGACCCGACCGGACGCACCGGGATCGCCGCGTCCTGGGTCATCCGAGAGGCGATGCTGACGTGGTGGGGCGGCGACCGGTGAAGCGGCGCGACGCCGCCCGCCGCGAGCGCGAGTACACGGCGCCCCGCCTCTACGAGATCGCCTTCGACATGAACCGCAAGGGCGAGGTCGACTTCCTCGCCCACGCCTTCAAGCGCTACGCCCGCCGGCCGGTGCGCCGGGTGCTCGACATCGCCTGCGGGACGGGTCCCCACCTGGTCCGGCTCGCCGAGCGTGGGTACCGGATGGCCGGGCTCGACCTCTCCCGACGGAACATCGAATTCCTCGGCGAGCGGCTCGCCGCCAAGGGCCTGAGCGCGGACCTCGTCGTGGGAGACATGACCGACTTCCGGCTCGCGCAGCCGGTCGACGCGGCCATCTGCATGCAGGACTCCCAGGGCCACCTGCTGACCAACGCCCAGCTGCTCGCCCACCTGCGCTGCGTGGCGCGGAGCCTGCGGCGGGGCGGGGTCTACGTCTTCGACCGGTACATGGCGTCCTCGTGGACGAACCCGGCCCGCTCGTGGTCGTGGTCGCGTCGGCGGGGCGGGCTCATCGTGCGCGCCTCGTTCTCGGCGCTGAACGACGTCGACCCGGTCTCGCAGGTCTTCAAGGAGCACATGACGCTCGAGGCCGTCGAGAACGGCACCCGGCGGGTGTACCGGCAGACCCACCGCTCGCGGATGGTCTTCCCTCAGGAGCTGCGCAGCCTCGTCGAGCTGGCGGGCGGCTTCGAGTTTGTCCAGTGGTTTTTCGGCTTCAAGCCGCACCAAGTGCTCGAGAAGTCCAAGCATCCACTCCTCATGGTCGTCGTCCTCCGCCGGACTTAAGCAACCGGGCCGCCGAAAAGCGGCCATCTGCGGCGTTGCCTCCTCGTTCCTCCCTGCGGCGTGGGCGGCCCACGCCTCAGTCGTCACTCGTCGGCGCCTTGCACCTGGCCGCTTTTGGGCGGCCCTTCGCGTGAGAGGGTAGGCTCGGACCATGCCGAGACGAACTGCGGTGGTGCGGTTGAAGCGCGGGAAAGAGGGGCGGGCGCGGGTGCATCCGTGGATCTTCAAGGGAGACGTCGCGGATGCGAGTGAGGTCGAGCCGGGGGCGGTCGTGACGGTGGTCGATGCGGGAGGGCGGTTCGTGGGGCGCGGGTTCTTCAATCCGCGGCCGGCGCTGTGCTGTCGGATCGTGACGTGGGAGGACGAGGCGGTCGACGCGCGGCTCGTCACCCGGCGACTCGCGGCCGCCGTCGACGCGCGCGTCGCGGACGGGTCGGTGCCGGAGGTGGGCCGGCTCGTGTGGAGCGAGGCGGACGGGCTGCCGGGACTGGTCGTCGATCGCTACGGGCCGGTGTTGGTCGTGCAGTGCCTGACGCTCGCGATGGCGCGTCGCCGGGACGAGATCGTCGCGGGGCTGCGCGCCCGTCTCGGCGACCGGCCGGTCTTCAGCCTCGACGACGCGGTCACCTCGCAGCTGGAGGGCTTCGCGCCGGCCGCGGGCTGGGTCGATCGGGCGGGGCCCGACGAGATCGTCGTCGTCGAGGGCGGCGTGCGGCTGGCGGTGCGTCCCGGCGTCGGGCACAAGACCGGCGTCTATCTCGATCAAGCCACCAACCGGACGCTCGTCGGGGCCGCGGCCGGGCCGGGCGACGTCCTCGACGTCTTCGCTTACACGGCGGCGTTCGCCTGCCACGCGCTACGCGGTGGCGCTCGCCGGGCGGTGTGCCTGGAGTCCTCGCCGGAGGCCATCGTCGGCGCCCACCGCAACCTCGAGCTCAACGGCTTCGTCGACCGCGCCGAGGTCCGCGCCGTCAACGCGTTCGACGAGCTTCGCCGGCTGGACCGCGAGCGCACGCGCTTCGAGCTGATCGTGCTCGATCCCCCGCCCTTCGCCCGCAGCCGCTCGGCCGTGGACGCGGCGCTCCGGGGCTACAAGGAAATCAACCTCCGCGCCCTGCGCCTGCTCGCCCCCGGCGGCCGTCTGGCGACGTTCTCCTGCTCGCACCACGTCGACGACGCGACCTTCGCCGCCACCGTCCGCGACGCCGCCACCGACGCCGGCGTCCGCCTCCGTCTCCTCGACCGCCTCGAACAGCCACCGGACCACCCGGTGCTCTTCACCGTCCCCGAGACGCGCTACCTGAAAGGGCTCCTGCTGCAGGCGGTCTAACGAATGCGCTGGCGGTGCGGGCGCAGCGTCCGGTGGGCGGCGCACGCCGCGGGTCCTGTCGGGCTCGGCACCCGTCCGCCCGCTCGCCCGCCAGCCTTGCGTTGTGGCCGGCGGCGTACCGTGCCCGCGCACTCCGGGCGTCGAGGTCATCCGGTGATCGCGATGCGGTGCCACGGCTCGCCGGGCGGAGAGTGCCTCGCCCGCCACCCGCGGCGTGCGCCGCCCACCGGACGCTGCCCCCGCACCGCCAGCGGAGTCGGCGAACTACCAGCAGCGGGCGACCACCGGCAGGTCGCGCCGTCCCTGGAAACGGCCCGCGCCGGCGGCTTGATGGGCGGCGTCGCCAGCGGGTGGCGGGTGAGGCACTCTCCGCCCGACGAGCCGTGGCACCGAACCGCGATCACCGTACGGTTTCAAGGCCGGAGTGCGCCGGGACGGCACGCCGTCAGCCACAACGCAAGGGCTGGCGGGCGAGCGGGCGGACGGGTGCCGCACCCGCCACCCGCTGGCGACGACGTCCATCAAGCCGCCGGCGCGCGCGGCGTTACCAGCGGCGGGTTTCGCCGTGCTGGAGGATCCAGACGCGGTCGGGGTCGAGTTGGCGGCGTTGGGCTTCGACGCGGAGGCGTTCGGGGGGCTCGGAGAGGGGCTCGTCGGCGAGGTCGAAGGTGCCCCAGTGCATGGCGACGAAGCGGCGGCCGCGCACGTCGTCGAAGATGCGCAGCGACTCCTCGGGCGTCGTGTGGGTGTGCTGCATGATGACCGCCGGCGCGTAGGCGCCGATGGAGACGGCGGCGAGGTCGAAGGGGCCGAGGCGCGCGCCGATCTCCTGGAAGTACGGCGGCCAGTAGCCGGTGTCGCCGGCGAAGAACAGCCGCCGGTCACGGCCGGCGATCGCCCAGCCGCTCCACAGGCGACGGTTGTGCTCGAAGTACGAGCGCGACGTCCAGTGCTGCACGGGCACGCAGGTCACGGTGAGCCCACGCTCGGTCCGCCCGTCCCACCAGTCGAGCTCCACGACGTCGGTGATGCCGAGGTCGGCGAACCACGCCTTGAGCCCGAGCGGCACGTAGAACCGCGGCCGATGCGCGGCCGCCAGGCGCTTCACCGTCGCCTCGTCGAGGTGGTCATAGTGGTCGTGCGAGATCAGCACGACGTGGATCGGCGGCAGGTCCTCGAACCGCAGCCCGGGCGGGGTCACGCGCCGGGGGCCGGCGAAGCTGAGCGGGCTGGCGCGCTCGGACCACTGCGGATCGGTGAGCACGTTCACGCCGTCCAGCTGGATCAGCAGGGTAGCGTGCCCGACCCACGTGATGGTGGGCTCGGCCTGGTTGGCGCGCAGCGCCGCGCCGTCGTTGGCCACCCGCGGCAGACTCAGCGCGCGCGGCTTGAACGTGGCGGCCAGGATCCGGGAGGCGAAGAACCGTGTGCGGGTCCAGAAGGGCGGCCGCACGAAGTCGGGATTCGCGTTGGCGAACCCCCGCTCGCGGTGGTGCGCGGGCGCGCCGGCCACGGGGCCGCCGACGCCGGTGCAGGCCGCCGCCAACAGCACGGTGGGGAGCAGCAGCGCGAGGCGCCGGTGGCGCCGGAGCGGGCCGAGGCTCAGGCGGTGTCTCCGCCCGGCAATTCGACGGTGAAGATCGCGCCGCGGCGGTCCGTGCGGTTGTCGCCCCGCAGGTCGCCCTTGTGCTCCGCGACGATCCCGTAGGACACGGACAGGCCGAGCCCGCTCCCCTCGCCCGGCGGCTTGGTCGTGAAGAACGGAACGAAGAGCCGGGGCAGCGCCTCCGGCGGGATGCCGGAGCCCGTGTCGAGGACCTCGATGAGGAGCCTGGCACCGGCCGGCCGCACGCGCACGGTCAGGACCCGCTCGTCCGACTGGTGGAGCATCGCCTGGTGGGCGTTCTGGACGAGGTTCAGGAGGACCTGCTGGATCTGGTTCTCGTCGGCGAGGGCGGCGGCACACGGCGCGAACTCCGTCACCACCTCGATGCCGTCGCGCTCGAGCTGGTAGGCCTTGAGCTCGAGGACTCGCTCCACCTGCTCCGCGAGGGAGCACGGCCGCTGCTCGGCCGGGTAGTGCCGCGAGAAGAGCAGCAGGTTCTGGACGATGCGGCCGGCCCGTGAGGCCTCGTCGGCGATGATCGCCAGCCGCGTCCGCACGTGCGGCGTGACCTCCTGGTGCTCGAGCAGCAGGTGGGCCTGACCCAGGATCGTCGTGAGCGGGTTGTTGATCTCGTGGGCCACGCCGGAGGCGAGCTCGCCGACCGCCGACAACTTCTCGGCGTGGATGAGCTGGGCCTGCGTCCGCTGCAGCTCCTCGAGCTGCCGTCGCGTCTCCGAGTACAGGCGCGCGTTGTCGAGGGCCGAGCCGATCTGGTCGGCCGTCGCCTCGACCAGCGCCACCTCGCGGTCGCCGAAGGCGTCGCTGTTCTGCCGGCCCAGCGACAGCGCGCCGAGCCGCTGACCCCGGTTGTTGATCGGCACGCACAGGAAGGCGCGCATGCGGTCCTGCTGCACGGCCGCCTTGGCCGCCGGCAGCAGGTTCGGCGAGCGGACAACGTTGCGGAGGTTGAGCGTCTTGCCGGTGGCCACGACGGTGCCGATCAGGCCCTGACCGACGGGCAGGACGCGGTTGATGTCCCGCAGGCCCGGCGACAGGCCGCGGTCGCCGCGGAGGCGCAGGGTCACGCCGTCGTCGTCGAGCAGGTGCAGGCTGGAGATCTCGTGGCCGGTGACGTGGGTGAGGGCGTCGAGCGCCGTGCGCAGGACCTCGTCCACGTCGAGCGACCGGCTCACCGTGCCCGCGACGGTGTGCAGGATCTCGAGATGCCGCGCGAAGCTCAGGCGGTCACTCACCCGTCGTGACCCATCCCGTCCGGCATTCTAGCATCGGCGGCGGCACCCCCGTCTCGCAGGACCTCGAGGAACGCCGTGACGACGCGGGGATCCCAGGCGCCGGCGTCGGTCTCGGCCCGGAGGATGTCGCAGGTGGCGGCCAGCGACAGCGGCGCCTTATAGGGGCGCGCCGTACGCAGCGCGTCGTAGACGTCGACGACGGCCATGATGCGGGCGCCGAGCGGGATCGCCTCGCCGGCCAGCCCGTCGGGATAGCCGGAGCCGTCCCACCGCTCGTGGTGGTGCCGGATCAGCGGCCGCACCTCGTCCAGCGTGCGCATGTCGCGCACGAGGTCGGCGCCGACGTCGGGATGGCGGTTGACCTCCTTGCGCTCGGCGGCTGTGAGCGGCCCCGGCTTGAGCAGGACGCCGTCGGACACCGCGATCTTGCCCAGGTCGTGCAGGTAGCCGCCGAGCCGTAGCGCCCGGCGCAGCGACTCCGGCACGTCGAGCGCGTGGCCCAGCGCGACCGCGTAGGCCGCCAGCCGCTCGCAGTGGCCGCCCGTGTAGACGTCGCGCGCCTCGATGGTGGCGCCGAGCGTGGTGATGACGCTCTCGGCGCGCTCGAGCTGGTCGAGGAGCGTCTTGACCCGGAGCAGCGCGCCGACCCGCGCGCGCAGCTCGATGAGCTCGAACGGCTTGCCGAACACGTCGTCGGCCCCGGCCGCCAGGCCGGCCACGCGCGAGTGCAGGTCGGTGACCGCGGTGAGGATGACGACCGGCAGCAGCGCGTGCCGGGGGTCCCGCTTGATGCGCGCGCACAGCTCCACGCCGCTCATGGCGCCCATGTGCACGTCGGTGAGGACGAGGTCGGGCGGCGCGGTCTCGAGCACGTCGAGCGCCTGCTCGGCGGAGGCGACCGCGCGCACGGCGTACCCGAGGCTCAGCAGCGCGTCGGTGAGCATCGACCTCACCTGGGGGTCGTCCTCGACCACCAGGATGGTGCCCGAGACATTCCCGTTGGCGTGCAGGGGCAGCCGCATCGTTCACCTGGAGGCCCCGCGGGCGGGCCGGCGGGTGTCCGGCTTACGCGCCGGTGCGGGCCACGACGTCGTAGACGCCGTCGAGGGCGGAATCGAGCTTGGCGGGCTCCTTGCCGCCGGCCTGGGCGAGATCGGGCCGACCACCCCCGCCGCCGCCGACGGCGCGGGCGATCTCCTGCACGAGCTTGCCGGCGTGGTAACGCTTCGTCAGGTCCTTCGTGACCGCGGCGACCAGGTTGACCTTGCCGTCCACCACGCCGCCGACGAGGACGACGCCGGAGCCGAGCCTCTCACGCAGGCGATCGGCCACCGCGCGCAGGCCGTCGGCGTCGAGGCCGTCGAGACGGCCGGCCACCACGGCGACGCCGTTGACCTGGCGCGCCCCCGCCACGAGGTCGTCGGCCTTCGAGCGGGCCGCCTTGCCCTGCAGCTCCTGGAGCTGGCGCTCGAGCGTGCGCTGCTCGTCGAGCAGCTTGCGCAGCCGCTGGGGCGCCTCGGTCGGCGAGATCTTGAGGATGTCGCTGATCTCGCGCAGCACGCGCTGCTGCCGCGCCACGGCCTCCACCGCCGCGGTGCCGGCCACGGCCTCGATGCGGCGCACGCCGGAGGCGACGGCGCCCTCGGTGTCGACCTTGAAGAAGCCGATCTGGCCCGTGCTGTCCAGGTGGGTGCCGCCGCACAGCTCGGTCGAGAAGTCGCCGATGCGGACCACGCGCACGCGGTCTCCGTACTTCTCGCCGAACAGCGCCATCGCCCCGGAGGCGAGCGCCTCCTTGAGGTCCATGGTGTCGTGGGTGACCGGCGTGTTGGCCTGGACCTGCTCGTTCACCAGCTCCTCGATATGCTCGACCTCGCGGTCCTTCACGGAGCCGCCGTGCGAGAAGTCGAAGCGCAGGTGGTCGGGCGCGACGAGGGAGCCGGCCTGGGCCACGTGGGTGCCGAGCACGCGGCGGAGCGCGGCGTGCAGCAGGTGCGTGCCGGTGTGGTGCTGGCGCAGCCCCTGGCGCCGCGGCGTCTCCACCGCCACCGCGACGTCCTCGTTCTCGTGGAAGCCGCCCGAGCGTACGGCCACGCGGTGCACGATCAGCTTGGGGCCGCGGTAGTACGTGTCGAGGATCTCGCCGCGCCCCTGCCGGCCGGCGAGGGTCCCGGTGTCACCGATCTGGCCGCCCGACTCCGCGTAGGCCGGCGTGCGGTCCAGGATCACCTCGACCTCGTCGCCGGCCGCCGCCTCGCGCACCCGCTGGGTGCCGCGCACCATCGCCAGGATGCGCGCCGGAGTCGTCAGCGTCTCGTAGCCGACGAACTCGATGGCCGGCAGCTCGGTGCCGAGCCGCTGGTAGACGGCCTGGCCCTCGCCCTCCTCGGCAGCCCCGAACGTGGCCCCCGCTCGCGCCCGGTCGCGCTGGGCCTCCATCTCCTGGGTCCACGTCTGCTCGGTCGCGTCGGTCACGACCCAGCCGCGCTCGCGCAAGACGTCCTCGGCGAGATCTCGCGGAAAGCCGTACGTGTCGTACAGCGTGAACAGGAAGCGCCCGTCGACGGGCCGCCCCTGCCCTGCGCCCTCCGCCTTCAGATAGTCGTCGATCCGTCGCATGCCGGCGTCGAGCGTCTCGGCGAAGCGCTCCTCCTCGGTACGCACGGCGTCCTCGACGCGCGCGCGCTGCTCGAGGATCTCCGGGTAGGCGGCGCCCATGAGGTCGCCGACCCACGTCACCGTCTTCCAGAGGAACGGCTCGGTGAGGCCGAGCATGCGGCCGTGGCGCATGGCCCGACGCATGATCCGCCGCAGCACGTAGCCGCGCCACTCGTTGGACGGCGTCACGCCGTCGGCGATCAGGAACGTCGCGGTGCGGCCGTGGTCGGCGATCACGCGCAGGGAGACGTCGTCCTCCTCGCGGGCGCCGGGGCGCTTGCCGGCCAGCTCGCCCACCCGGGCGATCAGCGGCGCGAACAGGTCGGTCTCCCAGCTCGACAGCTTGCCCTGCATCACCGCGGCGATGCGCTCGAGGCCCATGCCGGTGTCGATGGACGGCCGCGGCAGCGGCGTCATGCGCCCGCTCGCGTCGCGGTTGAACTGCATGAAGACGAGGTTCCAGATCTCCAGCCAGCGGTCGCACTCGCAGGCCGGGCCCAGGCACTGGCGGCCCGCCGCCTCCTCCGCGCACGGCAGGTGATCGCCCTGGTGGAAGTGAACCTCCGAGCACGGCCCGCAGGGGCCGGTGTCGCCCATCGCCCAGAAGTTGTCCTTCTCGCCGAGGCGCAGGATACGCTCGTCCTTCAGCCCGGCGACCGACTTCCAGAGACCGAAGGCGTCGTCGTCGTCGGTGTAGACGGTGGCCTTGAGGCGGCTCGAGTCGATGCCGAGGTCCTTCGTGAGGAACTCCCAGGCGTAGGTGATCGCCTCGGCCTTGAAGTAGTCGCCGAACGAGAAGTTCCCGAGCATCTCGAAGAATGTGTGGTGCCGCGCGGTGCGGCCGACGTTCTCGAGGTCGTTGTGCTTGCCGCCGGCCCGCACGCACTTCTGGCAGGTCGTGGCCCGCACGTACTCGCGCCGCTCCTCCCCCAGGAAGATGCCCTTGAACTGCACCATCCCCGCGTTGGTGAAGAGCAGGGTCGGATCGTTGCCGGGTACGAGCGAGGAGGAGCGCACCCGGGTGTGGCCGTGGCGCTCGAAGTATCGGAGGAAGGCTTCGCGGATCTCGCTTCCGGTCATAAGACAGATAGTTTACCACTCACCTGCTTGGTGGGACCGAGACCCTGCCGCCCGACCGGGACGCTAGTCGCCGTCGGGCAGGCGGAGGACCTCGCGGACGACCTGGGCGACGAGGCCGCCGGGAAACCCGCGGCGGAGCAGGTGGTCGCGCAGGCGGGCGGCGGCCTTCTGCGGGGCCGCGCGGGTCAGGCCCGGTAGCCGGCGGCGGGCCAGCCGGCGCGCCTCCTCGAGCTGATCCGCCCGGTCGAGGCACCCGAGGGCCTGGTCGACGAGGGCGGGCGCGACCCCCCGCGTCCGGAGCTCGGCCCGCAGGCGGGCAGCGCCGTAGCCGCGGGCGGCGCGGGTCGTCACCCAGTGGCGGGCGAAGGCCGCGTCGTCCAGGTAGCCGCGGGCGAGGAGGTCGTCGATGACGGCGACGGCGACATCAGAGGGAGCGCCGCGGCGCTGGAGCCGGGCCGTGAGGTCGGCCCGGGTCCAGGCGCGGCGGGCGAGCAGGTCGGCCGCGACCAGGCGGGCGGCCTTGAGATCCAGCTCCCGCCGGGGCGCGCGAATGGTCGTCTACTTCAACGAGGCCGCGGGGCGCAGCCCCAGCGCATCGCGGACCTTCGCTTCGAGGTCGGCCAGGGCGACCGGGTTCTCCTGCAGCCACTTCTTGGCGTTCTCACGCCCCTGCCCGATGCGCTCGCTCTTGAAGCTGTACCAGGTGCCGGACTTCTCGACGAGGTTCTGCTCGACGGCCGCGTCGAGCACGGTGCCCGCCTTGGACACGCCCTCACCGTAGATAACGTCGAACTCGGCCTCGCGGAACGGCGGCGCCAGCTTGTTCTTGACGACCTTCACCTTGGTGCGCACGCCGATCGACTCCGTCCCCTGCTTGATCGCGTCCTGCCGCCGGATGTCCAGCCGCACCGAGGCGTAGAACTTGAGCGCGCGCCCGCCCGTCGTGGTCTCCGGCGATCCGAACATGACCCCGATCTTCTCGCGGATCTGGTTGATGAAGACGACGATGGCGCCGGAGCGGGAGATGGCGGCCGTCAGCTTGCGCAGGGCCTGGGACATGAGGCGGGCCTGCAGGCCGGGCAGCGAGTCGCCCATGTCACCGTCGAGCTCGGCGCGCGGCACCAGCGCGGCGACCGAGTCGACCACGATGACGTCGACCGCGTTGGAGCGCACCAGCGTCTCGGCGATCTCCAGCGCCTGCTCGCCGGTGTCGGGCTGCGAGATCAGGAGCTCGTCGATGTTGACGCCGAGCTTGCGGGCGTAGATGGGGTCCAGCGCGTGCTCGGCGTCGATGAAGGCGGCGATGCCGCCCAGGTTCTGGGCCTCGGCGATGACGTGCAGGGCCAGCGTGGTCTTGCCCGAGGACTCCGGCCCGTAGATCTCGACGACCCGGCCGCGCGGCAGACCGCCGATGCCGAGCGCGGCGTCGAGGGAGAGGGCGCCGGTGGGGACCACCGAGATCTCCTCCAGCGGGCCGCCCGCACCGAGCCGCATGACGGAGCCCTTGCCGAACTGTCGCTCGATCTGCGAGATCGCCAGCTCGAGGGCCTGCCGCCGGTCGTTCTTGCTTTCAGCCATGCGTGGGCTCCTTGTGTCGTGTGGGGGTCGAGCGTGGCTCACGAGGGTGCTGCACGCGTGCATTCTAGGTTCGTGCGCACGACACCGTCAATGTCCGGAAGCGCAGACGGTCACTCCTCGCGCCGGCTCGTGTAGCCCTTGTGCTCCATGCATTCCCGGATCGCGTCCTGATCCAGGCGCCCCTCGCGCGAGATGGCGAAGCGCTGCGGGCGCACCGCGTGTCGCCGGCAGAGCTCCAGGTCCTGCCCGAGGCGCGCGGGGGTGACGCCCGCCTTGCTGTAGACCCAGCGCTCGGTCGCGCACCCGGCCAGCAGGCCGAGGGCGATCAGGGCCCAGCCCGGGAGTCTCACGGCGCGGCCCGCCAGCGCTCGAGGCAGCGCACGGCGTCGGCCCGGCCGCGGTCGAGCGCCGCCGCCATGCCGGCGGCGTCGAAGTCGAGCGGCCGCAGGGACAGCGGCGCGCCCGGCGTGAGGATCTGTACGTCCACGGCCGGATGGCGGAAGCGCGCCAGCTCGGTGTCGCGCCGGATCTGGTGCACCATCGCGGTCTCGAAGGACTCCTCGAGCGTCCGCCGCAGCCGCGTGGGCGCCTGGCCGGGCTCGTCGGCGGCGTAGCTGAGCAGCACGAGCGCGCGGCCGATGGGCGCGTCGGTCGCCAGCGCCTCCAGGACCGGCGCGCGGCCGGTGAGCCCGCCGTCGACGAGCAGCGTGCCGTCCACGGGCACCGGCGGGAAGGCCCCGGGCACCGCGGCCGCGGCCATCAGGGCGTCCACGCTCACCGTGGCGTTGTCGAACACGCGCGGCTCGCGCCGCGCCAGGTCGGTGGTGACGACGAGCAGGCGGCGCGACGAGGCGCGCACGCGGTCGAGGTCGAGGCTACTCACGATCAGCTCGCGCAGCGGGCTCGGATCGAACAGCGAGCCCGCCGCGTCGAGCGCCAGGAGTGTCGCCCAGCCCGGCAGCAGTCCCGCGAACACGACGCCCGGGCGGAGCGAGTAGACCTGCGCGCGCGACAGCGAGCGCCAGAGCGCCTGCAGCCGATCGAGGCGCCCGTCGGCGAGCATGGCGGCGTTCAGTGCGCCCGCCGAGGAGCCCGCGACGAGGCCCACCGGCACGCCGCCCTCGATCAGCGCCGCGGCCGCTCCGGCCTCCCAGGCGCCCTTGGCGCCGCCGCCGGAGAGGACGAGCGCGACGGGCGCGTCGAGCGGCGCGCGCGCCCGCTCGCAGGCGGAGGCCCCGGATACCGAGAGGAGGAGGACGACGACGGCGACGACGGGGCCCAAGGTCCGGATGGGGACCGGCACGCCCCACATTCTACGCGGGGGCGGCAGCCGCCAGCGTGGCCGTGGCCAGCTCGCTGTAGCGGGCGCCGCGTGACGACAGGTCGCTGCGCATTAGGGCAACGCTGGCGACGGGCTGGCGACCGAGGTGGCCCGCCGCGGCGAGGGCCTCGGCGAGCTGCGGGGCGGGGCGCGGTTCGCGCACCCGTCCCAGCGTGACGTGCGGCGAGAACGCGCGCGCCTCGCGCTCGAAGCCGAGCCCGGACAGGGCGTCGTCGACGCCGCGGGCGAGGGTCGCCGCCGCCGCGCGCCCCTCGTCGACCCCCGCCCAGAGCACGCGCGGGCGCGTCGGCGAGGGAAACGCGCCGAGACCACGGATCACGAGGTCGAAGGCGGTGGAGCCGGCCGCGGCGGCGGTGAGCGCGGTCGCCACCGCATCGAGGCGCGCGGCGTCGACGCCGCCGAGGAACTTGAGGGTGAGGTGGAGATTGTCGGGGGCGACCCAGGCGACGTCCCGGGCCACGGGCCGCAGCCGTTCGACCTCCGTCGCCAGCCGCTCGCGAACGTCAGGCGCGAGCAGGATGGCGACGAAGGTCCGGACGGTCGCTATGGCGCGCGTTCCAGCATCTGCAGGAGGTTCGCGATGGCCGCGCGACGCGCCGGGTCCTGCTCGATCGCCTGCGCGGCCCGGAGGTCCTGCAGCGCGCCGAGGCGGTCGCCGTCGAGGTGACGGCTGACGGCGCGCGTGGTCAGCGCCCGCGCGTCGATCGACTCCGGCGGCGGCGAGGCGGCGGGAGCCACCGGCGGCGTCGCGGCCAGCGTCTGCGGCGGCGGCAGCGGGACGGCGCCGACGTCGGTGCCCGGCGGTGGCGGGGGCGCCACCGTGGTGGCAGTGGTCGGAACGCCGACGGCGGCCAGGGCGGGGCCGCGGTCGAGGGCCGCGCTGCGCCGCATGGCCGCGCGCGCCCACGGGTCGGGCTCGACTGCGATGGCCTGCTGCCAGTCGCGCGTCGCCGCGTCGGCCTGGCCGGCCAGCGCGCGAGCGCTGCCGCGGTTGAACCACGCCCGGGCGAACGTCGGCGACATCGTCACCGCCCGCGTGTAGTCCTCCACCGCGAGGTCGTAGATCCCGGCGGCGACCAGCGCGTTGCCGCGATTGAAGTAGATCTCGGGGTCGTCGCCGTTGAGCGCGATGGCGCGGTTGAAGTCGTCGATCGCCTCGTTGATCCGTCCCAGCCGCAGGCGCGCGACGCCGCGGTTCACGAGGGCCTGGACCGAGCGCGGGTTCTGCCGCACCGCCTCGGAGAAGTCGGCGGCGGCGAAGAAGTAGTCCCCGTTGCGATAGTGCGCGATGCCCTGGTCCAGCGGCGACACCGACGTCACGCACCCGGCCGTGAGGGCGACGACGCACCCGAGCGTGATCGTGAGCAACGTCTTGCGCATCATGGTCGCGGGCCTCCCAGCGACCTGCGCAGCATATCGAGTGCCATCTGCGACGATTGCCACTTCACGGAGGCCCGGCCGCCGGTGAAGCGGAAGTGTCGCGCCTCGACCGCGCCGTCGACGGCGAGGCCGATGAAGACGGTGCCGACCGGCTTGTCGGGGGTGCCGCCGTCCGGGCCGGCGATCCCCGTGATGGAGAGCCCGCACGCCGTGCCGGACCGTTCGCAGATGCCCCGCACCATGGCCTCCGCGCACGGGCGGCTGACCGCGCCGTAGGTGCGGATCGTCGCCTCAGGCACGCCGAGCAGCTCTTCCTTGGCCCGGTTCGAGTAGACGACGACGCCGCGCTCGAAGAACGCGGAGGATCCGGACACGCTCGTGAGACGGTGCCCGACGAGCCCGCCCGTGCACGACTCCGCCACCGCAAGCGTCAGCCCTCGCGCGCGCAGGCCACGCCCCACCGCCTGCTCCAGGGTCTCGCCGTCGCGGCCGTAGCAGTCCTCGCCCAGCACCTCGCCGACCCGCCGCTCGAGCGCGTCGAGCGCCTCGGTCGCGGCCTCCGCCGTCGCGCCACGGGCGCGCAGCCGCACCCAGACCTCACCCTCCCCGGACGACGTGAGCGCGACGTCGCCTCCCCCCTCGCCGGGGACCAGCCACGCGGCCAGACGCTCCTCGAGGTCGGCGGCGCTCACGCCGACGGTCCTCAGCGTGCGGACCGCGAGCGTGTCGCCGCGGCCGAGGCGGCTGCGGGCGAAGTCGACGAGGAGCGTCTCGGCGTCGGGCGTCAGCCCCCCGCGGGGCAGCACGGCCCAGGCCGCGTCCGTGCTCTCGAGCACCCAGGCCGGCTGGCCCTCGGGCTGGGCCCACACGGCGGCGCCCTGCGGGAGGAGCGCCAGCCGCTCGTCGCGACGCGGGAGCGGGCGGTCGCGACGTCGGTGGAGCTCCTCCAGCGCGCCCAGCATGCGGTCGTTGAGCACGAGCCGCGCACCCGTCACGCGGGCCAGCACGCGGCGGACGACGTCGCCGGTGGAGCCGCCCGGCCCCGCCACGAGCACGGTGAGCGGCGCGGACGGCGTGAGCGCCCGCTCCAGCGCGCCCTCGTCCTCGTCGACGATGGTCCGGCTCTCGAGGCTGATGCCGCCGCCGGCGAGCGCCGCCGCGACCGCCGCGGCGTCGTCATCGACGGCGACGAGCGGCGAGCCGATCGCCACGAGACGGACGCCGCGGCTCACAGCCATCCGAGCCACCTCGCGAGCCCGACCAGCGCCAGTGCGTAGAGACCGGCGATGAGGTCGTCGACCATCACGCCCACGCCGCCGCGCAGCCGCTGGGCGACGTTGGCGGGAAACGGCTTGACGACATCGAAGACCCGGAAGAGCAGGAAGGCCACGACCAGCACGGCCGCCGTCGGCGGCACGGCGAGGATCGAGAGCACCATGCCGGCGACCTCGTCGACGACGATGGCGCCGGGGTCCTTGCCGCCGAGCGGGCGCTCGGCTTCCTCGGCGGCCCAGGTGCCCAGCCCGACGACGGCGATCAGCACGGCGACGAGGCCGAGCGGCGGGAGCTGCAGCAGCCAGAGCGCGGCGGCGGTGACGGCGCTGGCGACCGTGCCCGGCGCCAGCGGCGCCCGGCCGATGCCGCCGAGCGTGGCGATGGCGACGGCCACGCGAGCGCGGGCGCCGAGGCTAGGCGCGCGCGCCGACGAGCTCGTAGCCGTCGACCTCGACGACGCGCACGCGGGCGAAGTGGCCGGCCTGGAAATCGCGGCGGCCGCGCAGGTAGACGACGCCGTCGATCTCCGGCGCCTGTCCCGCCGTGCGGCCCTCCCAGTGGAAGGCGCCGTCCTCGCTGGGCCCGTCGACCAGCACGTCGGTCTCGGTGCCGACGAGCGTCTTCGCGCGCTCCCAGGCGATGGCGTCCTGCGCTTCCTGTACCCGCGCCGCGCGCTCGGCCGCCACCTCGGGCTCGACCTGACCGGGGAAGTCCGGCGACGGCGTGCCCTCCTCGGCCGAGTACGTGAAGACGCCGAGCCGATCGAACCGCACCTCGTCGACGAACTCGAGCAGGCGCTCGAACGCCGCATCGGTCTCGCCGGGGAAGCCGACGAGCACCGTCGTGCGGACGGTGACGCCGGGGATCGCCGCGCGGAACTGGGCCACGACGTCGCGCATGCGGCGCGCGGTGACCGCTCGCCGCATCGACTTCAAGATGGCGTCGTCGGCGTGCTGGATCGGCATGTCGAGGTAGGGCACGACGCGCGCCCGCGCCCACGCCTCGACGAGCCGGTCGTTGACGTGGGCCGGGTGCAGGTACATCGGGCGGATCCACGGCATGCGCGTGTCGCCGAGCGCCCCCAGCAGCGCGCCGATGTCGCCGTTGCCCGGCAGGTCGCGGCCGTAAGCGAGCGTGTCCTGGGAGACGAGGATCGCCTCCTGCACGCCGCGCGCGGCGAGCCCTTCCACCTCGCGCACGACGTCGGCGAGCGGGCGGCTGCGGTGACGGCCCCGGAACTGCGGGATCGCGCAGAAGGTGCAGCCCATGTCGCAGCCCTCGGCGATCTTCACGTACGCGTACGGCACCTTTGCCGTCAGCAGCCGCGGCGTGGTGGCGTCGTAGAGGTACCCGGGCGGTGCCGCCGTCGCCCAGTCGTGGCGATTGGCGGCCTGGCGCACGAGGTCGACGATGGCGGGCAGGTTCGACGTCCCCAGGATGCCGTCGATCTCCGGCATCTCCTTCATCACCTCGGCGCCGTAGCGCTGGGTGAGGCAGCCCGTCACGATGAGCGCCCGGCACCGGCCGCGGTCCTTCAGCTTGGCCAGCTCCAGGATGGTCTGCACCGACTCCTCGCGCGCCCGGTCGATGAACGCGCAGGTGTTCACGATCAGGCACTCGGCGTCCTCGGCGCGCCCGACCAGCGGAAACCCCGCCTGGTCCAGCAACCCGAGCATCAGCTCGGAATCGACCTGGTTCTTCGGACAGCCAAGCGTCGTGAGATGAACCTTCATGGACGAGGAGACAGTATACCCAGATCGAGGAACGCCCCGCGGTCTTGGGGCGCGGTCGCGGCCGCCCGGTCTAGGAATTACGGCGGTTCGTGAACTGGAGAGCGATACCGAGGTCGCGCTCGCGCAGGAGGCCTATGACCCGCTGCAGGTCGTCGAGGCTCTTGCCGGACACGCGGACCTGATCCTCCTGGATCGAGGCCTGCACCTTGATCTTGGTGTCCTTGATGAGCCGCACGATCTCCTTGGCCTTGTCGATGGGGATCCCCTGCTGCAGCCCGATCTTCTGCCGGAGCACGCCGCCGGACCCGGTCTCGACCTTGCCGTAGGTCAGCGCCTTGAGGGGCACGCCCCGCTTGTGAAGCTTGGACTGGAGGATGTCGGTCACCGCCTTGAGCTTCATCTCGTCGGCCGAGGTCAGGGCGATGTCGGTCTTCTCCAGCAGGATCTCGTTCTTGGAGCCCTTGAGGTCGTAGCGGTTCTCGATCTCCCGCCGCGCCTGGTCGAGCGCGTTGGTGACCTCCTGCATGTCGATCTTGCAAACGACGTCGAAGGAGTTGTCGCCAGCCATGGGCCCCAGTCTACCGCAACGGCACGGTGGCCACCCCCTTGGGCGCCACGAACGTGAAGAGGGAGTCGGCCAGGCCGGTGTTCACGGCCGGCTTGCGGAAGAGCATCGTGACGGTGTTCTCGAACTGGTCGTAGATCACCGCCCGGCGGACCTCCCACGAGCGCGGGTCGAAGGACAGGACCAGCCGGTTCATGGTGGGGATGGTGACCTTGGGCACCAGGTCGAGCACGACGTTGCCGTCGCGGTCCCGCGGCTCGGCCGGATTGAGGAAGCGCGCGTTGAAGTGCTCGCGGACCCGGCCCAGCCCGCTCAGGAAGGAGCCGGCCGGCCCCGCCAGCGCCTCCGGCGCGGGGCCGACGTTCACCTGGTTGAGCGCGGGCGTGTAGATCCAGACGGTCTTGCCGTCCGAGACGATCTGCTGCGGCGTGGGGTCGGCGAACTCCCAGCGGAGCTTGCCACCCTTCTTGAGGTAGACCGTCCCCTGGGCCGGAATGCTCTGGTTGAGGCTCTTGTTGAAGGCGGTCTGGTCGAACTCCGCCTTGAGGTCGTTGATCTTGTTGTAGTTGGCCTCGATGTTCTTGATGGTGTCGTCGAGCGAGAGCGCAGGGGCGGGGGCCTGGGCCCACACCCCTGGAGCGATGCCGAGGACGAACCCGCCGAGCACGAGAGTGACCAGAGTTCGGAGCATGAGCCTACTGTACATGACGTCCCCCCGGAGGGTAGACGAACGAAGGTCCCGGTCCCTTCAGCCCGCGAACGCCACCGGCCGTCGGACGGCCGCGGCCAGCCGGGTCAGGTACTCCTGGCGGGAGATCGCCTGGGCGCCGAGGGTCGCGAGGTGGTCCGTCGGCATCTGCACGTCCAGCAAGGTCGTGCCCACCCGACGGGCGTGCTGGACCAGCGCGACGACCGCCACCTTGGAGGCGTCGGCGACGCGGTGGAACATCGACTCAGCGGCGAACAGCGCGCCCACGGCGACGCCGTAGAGGCCCCCGGCCAGCGTCCCGTCCGTGCCCCACACCTCCACGCTGTGCGCCCATCCGAGCTCGTGCAGGCGCACGTAGGCGGCGCGCATCGCCGGCGTGATCCAGGTCTCCTCCCGCGCGGCGCAGCCGTCGACGACCGCCGCGAAGTCGGCGTCGAGCGTCACGCGGAAACGGCCGCGGCGCAGGGTCCGCGCCAGGCTGCGCGAGACGTGCAGCCCGTCGAGCGGCAGGATCGCGCGGGGGTCGGGCGACCACCAGAGCATCATCTCGGACTCGTCGTAGGGCCACGGAAAGACGCCCTGTTGGTAGGCGGACACGATCGTGGCCGGCTCCAGGTCGCCGCCCTGGGCCAGCAGCCCCTCCGGGTCGGCCCGCGCGGGATTTGGGAAGCGGAAGCGGCAGGCGGCCAGCCGCGCCGGGGCCGGCATCGGCGCCACGGCGATGTCGAGCACGCGCCCCTCAGCGCGCCAGCGTCAGCTCCGCCGCGAGCAGCCGGTAGTCCGCCCGCGGCTTGAGCGTCACGCGCTTGCTCACGCCGTAGATCACGACCTCCTGGAAGAGCTCGAGCCACGGCTTGTCCTCGTGGACGAGGCGCGTGGCGTCGGTGTAGAGGTCGCGGCGCTTCTTGGTATCGAGCGTGTAGCGCGCCTGCTCCATCAGGTCGTGGAACCGCTGGCCCGGCTGGCTGCCGATCCAGTACTTGCCGTTGAGCCCGGTCGGGTGGAGGAGACGCCAGAGGCTGCCGTCGGCGTCGAGCAGCGTGGACTGCGGGTTGATCAGCAGCAGGCCGTTCGGCGGCAGCGCCCGCTCATTGACCATCTTCTGGCGGTTCGCCATCTCCATCATGTCGACCTTGGCCCGGATGCCGACCTTCGACCACATGTCGGCGATGGCCTCGAGGAGCTGCTTGTCGCTCACCATCGTGCCGCTGCCGGCCATGAGCGTCATGTCGATGCCGCCGGCGAAGCCCGCCTCGGCCAGCAGCTTGCGCGCCCGCTCGGGGTCATACGGGTACGGCTTGAGCGCGGCGTTGTAGCCGAAGTCGGTGTCGGCGACGCCGCCGCTCATCGGACGCCCCTGCCCCGCGTAGAGGTTCTTCACGATCGACTGGATGTCCATCGCGTAGTGCAGCGCCTGCCGGACACGCTTGTCGGCGAGCGGCGGCTGCGTCGCGTTCATCGCGAACGCCACGGTCCGCGTGGCCGGCACCGTGAGCGCGCGGACGATCTTCATCTGGTCGGGCGGCACGTTGGTGATGACGTCGACCTCGTTGCGCTGCAGGGCCGACAGCCGTGCGAAGTCGTCGGGGATCGGCTTCCAGACGAGCCGGTCGACCGCCGGCGGCTTGCCCTCCCAGCCCCACCACCCGCGGTTGGCCTCCATGACGAGGCGGTCGTCCTTCACCCACTCCACGAAGCGGTAGGGGCCGCTGCCGACCGGCTTGCGCGCGAGCTCCTTGACGCCGTCGTCGGTGGCCAGCCGCGCCGGGTAGATGTAGCCGCCCATCTGCGCCATGCGCACGGGGATCAGCGGGTCCGGCTTCTTCGTGACGATGCGCAGCGCGGTCGGCCCCGTCACCTGCACCGCCTCGATCGTCGCGAAGCCGGCGGTGACGACGGTCTTGCCCGGGGTGAGGATGCGGTCATAGCAGGCCTTGACGTCCTCCGCGGTGAGCGGAGTGCCGTCGTGAAACTTCACGCCGGAGCGAAGCGTCACGTCCCAGGTCGTCTCGTTGACGCTCTTCCACGCGGTGGCGAGGGCCGGCTGCAGCTTCAGCGAGGCGTCCCACCGCGTCAGCGTGTCGTAGAGGTTGGCGAAGTAGTTGACGGTGAGGACCTGGGTGGAGCGGCCGGGGTCCATCGTGGTCGCGTCCGCCGGCTGCGAGATCGTGACCTGGCTCGGGCCCTGCCCCAGCGCGGGCCGGGCGGCGACGGCCAGCGGGCCGGCGCCGGCGAGAGCGAGGAAGCGGCGGCGTGTCCACGACGTCGTCATCGGGTCATTCTCCTTGTCCGGGGGTCGAGCGCGTCCCGCAGGGCGTCGCCGACGAGATTCAAGCCGAGCACCACGATCATGATCGCCAGCCCCGGGAACGTCGCCGTCCACCACGCCTGGCGCACGTAGGCCGCGGCGTCGCGCAGGTCCGAGCCCCACGACGGCGTGGGCGGCTGCACCCCGAGCCCGAGGAAGCTCAAGGTCGATTCGAGGATGATAATCCGCCCCACGTCGAACGTCGCCAGCACGACGATGACCGGCAGAATCTCGGGGACGAGGTGGCGGAACAGGATGCGCGGCGTGCCGGCCCCCAGCGCCACCGCCGCCTGCACGTAGTCGCGCTCGCGCAGGCTCAGCACGAGGCTGCGGACGATGCGGGCGTGGGCCACCCAGGCGCCGATGGCGAGGACGACGACGAGGACGGGGATCGACGGTCCCGCCACCGCGATCACCGCGATGGCCAGCAGCACGAACGGAAACGCGAGCTGGATGTCGATGAGCTTGGTGATGACGCGGTCGACGCGCCCGCGGTGGTAGCCGCTCAGGAGCCCGATGAGGGAGCCGACGGCGGCGCCGAGCGCGGTGGCGGCCACCGCGATGACCAGCGAGACCCGCGCACCCCAGATCAGCCGGCTCAGCACGTCGCGCCCGAGCAAGTCGGTGCCGAGCGGGCGCCCGGGCAGGGCCGCCTCCTGCCACGCGGGCGGTTTGAGACGGGCGGCCAGCTCACCCGCCGTCGGCGAGGCGGGCGCGATCCAGGGCGCCGCCACCGCCGCGACCAGGACGGCCACCACCGGGATAGCCGGGAGCACCGCCGCCCACGGGATGCGCCGGGGCTTCGCCACGGGCGGCGCCTCGAGCGCAATCGCGTCACTCATGGCGGATGCGCGGGTCCAGCGCGCCGTAGAGCAGGTCGACGAGCAGGTTGATGCCGACGAAGACCAGCGCGAGCACGAGCACGCCCGCCTGGACCACCGGATAATCGCGGACGAAGATCGACTGCACCGCGAGGCGCCCGACGCCGGGCCACGCGAAGATCGTCTCGGTGACGACGGCACCGCCCAGCAACGTGCCGAACTGCAGGCCGACCAAAGTCACGACCGGCACCGCCGCGTTCTTGAGCGCGTGGGCCAGGATCACCCGCCGCTCGCCGAGGCCCTTGGCGCGCGCGGTCGTGACGAAGTTCTGGCCGAGCACCTCGAGCATCGCGGTGCGCGTCAGACGCGCGATCGCCGCTGCGAAGTGCGTGCCGAGCGTCACCGCCGGCAGGATCAGGTGACGCCAGCCGCCCCGCCCCGAGGTCGGCAGCCACGCGAGCTCCACCGAGACGACGAGGATCAGCATGATCCCCATCCAGAAGTACGGCGTGGCCTGGCCGACCACCGCGAAGCTCATCGCGAGCACGTCGGCGACGCGGCCGCGGTGGAGCGCGGCGACGATGCCCAGCGGCAGCGCCACGACGACCGCGAGCACCAGCGCGGCGAACGCGAGCTCCAGCGTCGCGGGCAGCCGCTCGAGCACGAGCCCGAACGCCGGCTGCTGGTGGCGGAACGAGTCGCCGAAGTCGCCGCGCACCGCGCCGCTGAGGAACGCCACGTACTGCGCGGGCACCGAGCGGTCCAGGCCGAGCTCGCGGCGCAGGTCGGCCAGCTCCTGCACCGACGCGTCGCCGGGCAGCATCGAGGCCGCGGGATCGCCGCTCAGGCGCAGCGCCACGAAGACGAGGGTGACGACGCCGAGGGTGACGAGGGCCGTGTGCAGGAGACGACGTACGACGAACTCGAGCACGGCCAGAACTCTAGCATGCGTCGTGGTAGGGTAACGGCGATGCTGCGTCGCGTGGCCATCGGCATCCTGGCTCTGGCCCTGAGCGCCTGCGACGGGCCCAAGCCCCCCAAAACCGAGGTCGCTGCGACGGCGCCGCCGCTGCACGAGGCCGCGCCCCCGCGGTGAACGTCGCGCCCTGGGCGGCGCTCGCGCTCGCCATCCACGTGCTCGGCGGGTGCGCGAGCGGCCCCAGCCCGTCCATCCGGACGACCGCGCCGAACGGCCAGTCCGAGCAGATCCCCGCCACGACCTCCAAGCCTGACGGCCCCGGCCCGTTCCCCGCCGTGGTGATCATGCACGACTGCAGCGGCCTCGGGCCTCGCTCGAGCGGCGCGCCCGGGCGGTGGGCGAAGGAGCTGGTGGGTCGTGGCTACGTGGTCATCCTGCCCGACAGCTTCACGACGCGGGGCCACGCCGACGGCGTCTGCACGACGAGCAGCACGCGGGGCGTCGACGTATCGGCCGAGCGCCGCGCGCGCGACGCCTACGCCGCGCTCGGTCATCTGCGTACGCTGGCCTACGTCGACGGCCGCCGCGTCGGCCTCATGGGTGGCTCACACGGCGGGACGACGACGCTCGCCGCGATGCGCGCCCCCGCCGGCGACTTCGAGCCGCTCGTGGCCGACAAGCGCGCGCGGTTTTCGGCCGCCGTGGCGCTCTACCCGCGCTGCCTGGGCCGGACGGGCGCGGCGCGGGGCGACGCCGCCGGCGTCTACCGGCCCGTCGCGCCCGTGCTGATCCTCATCGGCGACAAGGACGACTGGACGCCGGCCGCCGATTGTCGCGCGCTGGCGGACGCGGCGCAGCGCGCGGGCGAGTCGGTGGCGATCGAGGTCTATCCGGGCGCGCATCACTCCTTCGACAGCCGCAACCCCGTCCGTTACGTGCCCGAGCGCATCAACCCGAGCTCCCCGACCGGCCGCGGTGCGACGACGGGCGGACACGCGGACGCGTGGACGCGGAGCATCCAGGACGTCACCACGTTCTTCGGCCGTTACCTGCGGTAGCCCGGAACTACGCGGGAGGGCGATCGGCGCTGTCGAGGGGTGTCCAGCCGAGCACCCGCCGCGGGTGCTCGAGGTCGCGGTAGTTCCAGCGGTTGTTCGAGACGACGAAGAAGACGTCGAAGCGCACGGTGGCCGGCGCCTCGATGCACGCGGCGATCATGCGCACGACGTCGCGCTGGCTGCACCAGACGGAGCGGTCGCGCGGGCCCGTGGGCCGATCCTCGGCCTTCACGCGGCCGATCCGCAGACAGATCATCGACATCCCGTGGGCGTCGGCATAGTGGCGGGCGAGCGCCTCGCCCCACACCTTGCTGACGCCGTACAACCCGCCCGGGCGCGTCGGCGACTCGTGGGTCAGCCGGGACCAGTCCCCGAGATTGTCGTACTCCCCGGCGACGAGGTGCGAGAGCGGCGGCTCACGCTCCCACCCGGCGACGGTGGCCCCACTGCTTGCAAAAATGACGCGCCCGACCCCGGCGAGCCGCGCCGCCTCGAACACGTTGTGCGTCCCGACGACGTTCGACCGCATGATGTCCGCCGGCGCATTGTTGTCCCCGGCCGCCGCCGCCAGGTGCACCACGGTATCGATCCCCGCGAACGCCGGCCGGATCCCCTCCAGATCCCCGAGATCCGCCAGATGACACTCGACCCCAGCCACGGGACGCCGGTTCAACCCACGCAGCTCGTATGTGCCTTCGATGTGCGCGCGTAACGCCCCTCCGATGAGCCCGCTGAGCCCGGTGATGAGAACCCGCCGCCGTAGGACGCTCACTCTATAGGACCTCCGTGGACCGCGGGGACGCGGGAGGCCGGCCGGTCGCCCGTGTCGCGCGCCCGCGCTTCATGGCGAGCCGTCGTCGCCGCGAGCTCGTTCGGCGTGGGGCGAGCAAGCCGCCACGCGTCGATAGCTCTCGCGCCACCCCCACCGGGGGATGGGGGGTCGCAGCGAGCCCCACGCCGAACGAGCCGCGGCGACCGGCGAGCCATGCGCGCGGGCGCGCGACACGGGCGACCGGCCGGCCTCCCGCGTCCCTGCGGTCCACGGAGGTCAGCTCTCCAGCTCGCGGTTCAGGCCGAAGTCGTCGGGGACGGGCGGGCCCCAGCGGTAGAGCGCGTCGGCCTCGGGGAAGTCGCGCGGCTCCCAAGCGCACTGCTCGGGGATGTAGTCGAGGTCGTGGAAGTACTCCGCGAAAGAGCCCCACGGATCGCGGATGTAATAGAAGAAGTTCGAGCCGATGACGTGGCGGCCCAGCCCCCAGCCCGGCTGCCAGCCCGCCTGCTGCATCCGCACGGCTCCCATCGCGATCTCGTCCACGCTGCCGACCTCGTATGAAGCGTGGTGGAAGCCCGGCCCCTTGGAGGTCAGGAACGCCACGTTGTGGTGGTCGGTCGTGCAGCGCAGGAAGGCGATGATGCTCTGCGAGCGGTCCGAGAGCCTCAGGCCGAGCACGCGCGTGTAGAAGTCGAGCTGGCGCGCGACGTCCGGCGTGAAGAGCAGCACGTGCCCCAGCCGCCGGGGGCTGGCCGTCATCTCCGCGTCGGGGGCGCCGCGCAGGACCTGCCGCTCGATGTGGCCCGGGCTGTTGACCCGCAGGGGCGGGTCGGAGGGCGGCGACGCCGCGGCCTCGTCGCGGACCGTGAGGAGGTTGCCGTCCGGGTCGCGCAGCCAGACGCCGCCGTCGGGTGCGCCGGCCGGCGGGTCGACCTGGGAGACGCCGGCGCGGCGGATGGACTCCAGCGTCGCCTGGTAGTCGTCGGCGGGCGCGCCGAAGGCCAGGTGGTGCAGCCGCTTGCGGGGTCCGGGATAGAGGAGGACCGACTCCCGGGCCAGCGGCGCCGGCCGCAGGCGGACCGCGTCGTCGCGGCCGGTCTGGTCGACGAGGCCGAAGCTGCGGTAGAACTTCTCACCGACCGTCTGGTCGGGCACCTCGAGCGCGTAGTGGAGCAGCGAGCGGACCGCCATGGCGACACCTCCGGTGCGGCGTAGCGCGAGTGTACACCGGCGGCGGGAGCCGATCGGGGCCGTCGGCGAGTTGACTTGGTGTTCGATCCGCACCTATCATCGGCCACTCGCCGACGAGGAGGACACTATGCATCGCCGCACGTTCCTGACGAGCGCCACCGCCGCCGCCGCCACCCTCGCGTTTCCGGGTGTCCTGCGGGCCCAGAACCCCGTGCGCATCGGCATGCCGCTGCCGCTGACCGGTCCCTTCGCCGCGCTCGCCAAGGACATGCAACAGGGCGCCGTCCTCGCCGCCGACGAGCTGAACGGCAAGAGCGGCATCCTGGGTCGCAAGGTCGAGGTCCTCTTCCGCGACGATCAGCTCAAGCCGCAGGTCGGCGCCCAGCGCACGCAGGAGCTGATCGAGAAGGAGCAGTGCCAGTTCATCGTCGGCGGACTCGCCGCGCACGTGCAGATGGCCATCAACGAGCAGACGAAGAAGGCCAAGGTCCTGTACGTCTCGACCAGCCAGTCCGACGAGATCAGCGCCAAGCCCGACACGAGCCCCATCACCTTCCACGAGGCCCTCAACCCGACGATCACGTCGCGCACGGTCGGCAAGTGGGTCATGGAGAACCTCGGCAAGAAGTGGTGGATCGTCTACGCCGACTACGCGTGGGGCAAGCAGAACAACGCGGTCCTCACCGAGATCAACAAGAAGATGGGCGGGACCATCCTGGGCTCCACGCCCTACCCGCTCGGCAGTGCCGAGTTCTCGGCGCACCTGCCGAAGATCCAGGCGGCGAAGCCCGAGGTCCTCATGTCGGTCACCCCGGGCGCCGACAACATCGCGTTCCTCAAGCAGGTCGGCAGCTTCGGCATGCGGAGCCAGATGAAGGTCGCCCAGCCGCTGCTGTGGATCGCCTATCTGAAGGAAGGCGGCGCCGAGCTCTACGACGGGATCTACGGCGGCATCAATTGGTACTGGGAGCTGCAGGACAGCATCCCGACGGCCAAGAAGTTCGTCGAGGCGTCCATGAAGAAGTTCAACATGCCGCCCGGCGACTACGGCGCCTACTCCTACAGCGGCGTGCTCGAGGTCGCCCGTGGCTCCGAGCTGGCCAAGTCGACCGACGCCGCCAAGGTGGCCGACGCGCTCCGCAAGAGCCCCCAGTACGACCACTTCAAGGGCAAGCAGTGGTGGCGCGCCTGCGACAACAAGTCGTTCCAGGACATGTGGATCGTCAAGGGCCGCGGTCCCGCCCAGGTCAAGGGCGAGTGGGGCCTCGCCGAGATCGTCGCCAAGGTCCCCGCCAACGAGGAGCTGGACCGCACCTGCGCCGAGAAGGGGCTCGCTTAGCCGCCCGTGCTCGACATCTCGCTCGCCGCCCTCGCGGCCCAGGTCTTCACGGGCCTCGTCCTCGGCATGCTGTTCGTGCTGCTGGCGATCGGGCTGTCGCTGATCTTCGGGCTGATGACGGTGGTGAACTTCTCCCACGGCGCCCTCTACATGCTGGGCGCCTACTTCGGCTTCACCCTGCTCGCGCTCACCGGCAGCTTCTCGGTCGCGCTCGTGCTGGCGCCGCTGCTGGTGGGCACGCTCGGGCTGCTGATCGAGCGCTTCCTGATCCGGCGGCTCTACGGGCGCAGTCCCGACGACCCGCTGCTGCTCACCTTCGGCCTGTCGCTGGTCATCGTCGAGACGGTGCGGCTCATCTGGGGCAAGATCGGCCTGACGCTGGACCCGCCGCGGGCGCTGGCCGGCGCCGTCAACCTCGGCTTCACGTACTTCCCCACCTACCGGCTATTCGTCATCGCGATCACGGCGCTGGCCCTCGTGGGGCTCTGGCTCTTCCTGGAGAAGACCAACGTCGGGCTCGTCATCCGGGCCGGCTCGCGTGATCCGCTGATGGTGCGGGCGCTCGGGTTCGACGTCGGGCGCATCTGGTTCCTGGTCTTCGGCATCGGCACCGGCCTGGCCGGCCTGGCCGGGATCCTGGCCGGGCCCATGCGCGGCGCCTACGCCGACATGGGCGTCACGATCATCATCGAGTCGTTCGTGGTCGTGGTGGTCGGCGGCATGGGGAGCCTGGCCGGCGCGGTCGTCTCCGGCCTGCTGATCGGCCAGGTGGTGAGCCTCACGACGTTCTTCGCGCCCAAGCTCACCGAGATCGTCGTGTTCATCACGATGGCCATCATCCTGTTGCTGCGACCGAGCGGGCTCTTCGGCGAGGCGGGCCTGGCGGAATGAGCGCGGTGGTGGCGTGGGTGCGCCGGCACCCCGTCGTCTGCTTCTTCGCCGTCTTCGCGGTCTTCCCGTGGGTCGTGCCGTACAAGTCGCTCGCGACCCAGGTGCTCATCTACGGGTTGTTCGCCCTCGGCTTCAATCTCCTCTACGGCTACACCGGGCTGCTGTCGTTCGGCTCGGCCGCCTACTGGGGCCTCGGCGCGTACGGCACCGGCATCGCGCTGGCCAAGCTCAAGCTCACCTCGCTCTGGGCGGCGCTGGCCTGCGGGCTCGGCGCCGCGCTGATCGGCGGCGCCGTGATCGGCTTCTTCTGCCTGCGCCGGCGCGGCATCTACTTCGCGATGCTCACGCTGGCCTTCGCCCAGCTCCTCTACTTCATCGGCTTCCATCTGGCCGAGTGGACGGGCGGCGACGACGGCCTGCGCGGCATCACGATACCGGAGCTCGGCCTGTTCGGATTCAGCATCCCCATCGACCGCTCGGTCAGCTTCTACTACTTCGCCCTGGTCGTGGTTGGGCTGGCGGTGGCCGCGCTCAAGCGCATCCTCGACTCCCCGTTCGGGACGGTGCTGCAGGCGATTCGCGAGAACAGCGACCGGGCCACCGCGTGCGGCTACGACATCGCGCGCGTCAAGCACCTCTCCTTCGTGTTCTACGCGCTGTTCTGTGGGCTGGCCGGCTCGCTGGACGCGCTGCGGCTCACGGTGGTGCCGATCGAGTCGCTGCACTGGTCGACCTCGGGCCAGGTCGTGATGATGACGCTGCTCGGCGGGGCCGGGACCTTCTTCGGCCCGTTCGTCGGCGCCATCGCCTTCCTCGTGCTGGAGGACTCGATCAGCGTCGTCACCGAGTCGTGGCCGCTCGTCATCGGCGCCATCTTCATGCTGTTCGTCCTGTTCCTCCCCCGGGGCATCTGGGGCACGTTGATAGGAGGGTTCCATGGCCGTTAAAGTGCTCGAGCTCCATCACCACGGCATCCGCGTCGGTCCCTCGTCCGAGGAGGTCGCCCGGGCGCGCAAGTTCTACGGCGACGTGCTCGGTCTCGACCACGACCCGGGCCGCCCGAACATCCCGACCATCGACGGCTACTGGATGGACGTGGGCGGCACCGCGCAGATCCACCTCATGGGCGTCAACGGGCAGTCGAAGTTCGCCAAGGGCCCCGGCCGGGACCCGTCGACGCCACACGTCGCCCTCGCGGTCGCCGACATCCAGGAGACGCGCAAGGAGCTGGACCGGCTCGGCGTCGACTACTGGGTGGCCGAGAGCGTGGTGGGCCCGCAGTCGCAGCAGATCTTCATGAAGGACCCCTTCGACAACATGATCGAGCTGCACCAGATCGACACGTGCCGGTGCGTGACGTCGCGGCGCTCGGCCGCGGGCGGCCGGATGGCGTGAGCCCGGCTCCGGCCCGAGTCGTCGAGACGGCGGCGCGGCTGGCGCGCGAGTGCCTGGCCCCGCGGGCGGCGCGCTACGACCGCGACGCCGCCAACCCCGTCGACAGCTGGCGGGACCTGCACGCCGAGCGCCTGATCGCGGCGGCGGTGCCGGTCGCGCACGGCGGCCTGGGCCTCGACATGCCGACCTACGTGGAGGTCATCCGGGTGCTGGCGCAGGGGTGCGCCAGCACCGCGATGACCCTGCACATGCACTCGACCGTCATGCGCTTCATCGCGGCGCTCGGCACCGAGGCCCAGCAGCGCCGCTACTTCGGTGAGGTCGTGGGCCACGGTCGGATGTTCGGCTCGTGGGGCAGCGAGCCGGCGGTGAGCCTGTCCCGGACGTTCCTGATGGAGACGGCGATCCGCGCCGACGGCGACGGCTTCGTCGTGGACGGCGTCAAGCACTTCTGCACGATGGCGCTTGGCGCCTCCGTCTACATGGTGTGGTGCGCGCTCGACGGCGAGGCCGACATGGGCAAGGCGCTGTGCCTGGCCCTGGTGCCGGCCGACGCCGCCGGGCTCGCCACCGACGGCAAGTGGGACACGCTTGGCATGCGGGGGACGTACAGCCCGTCGGTGACCTTCACGGGCGTGCGGATCCCCGCCGACGCGCTGCTGGGCCGGCCGGGCTCGGCCACCCAGGTCGGTATCGTGGAGAGCTTCGGCCTGGGCTACGCGGCGGTCTACGTCGGCGTGGCTGAGGCGGCGCTGGACTTCACGCTCGACTACGCCAAGAAGCGCGTGGTGAAGCCGGAGAACGTCGCCGTCGCCCAGGACCCCACGGTGCAGCGGCATCTCGGCGCGCTCGTCGTGCACCTCGACGCCGCCCGGCTCGTGCTGCGCGACGCCGCCGCCGGCTGGGAGGCCGCCGACGTAGCCGAGCGCGCCGTCCTGGCCAATCGCGCGAAGTACCTCGGCACCGAGGTCAGCCTTGAGGTGACGTCGAAGGCGATCCAGGTCGTGGGCGGCCGCGGCGCCTACCGCGACTTCCCCGTCGAGCGCGCCTTCCGCGACGCCCGCACCGCCACGCTCATGCCCCCGACCATGGACCGCATGGCCGAGGCCATCGGCAAAAGCGCGCTGGGCCTCACCGAGGGCATGTTCCGGCTGAGCGGCGGCGGCCCCGCCGCCTGAGGCGACCTAGACCTCCAGGAACCGCTGCTGGATGGTGGGGTCGCGGCGGAGGGCGTCGGGGGTGCCCTCGAACTGGATCCGGCCCTGGTCCATCACGTAGAGGCGGTGGGAGAGACTCATCGCCACCTCCAGCGTCTGCTCGACGAGGAGCAGCGTCGTGCCGCGCCGGTTGATGCGGGCCAAGATCTCGGTGAGGTTCTGCACGATCAGGGGCGCCAGTCCCTCGGTAGGCTCGTCGACGAGCATCACCGACGGGCGCGCCACCAGGCCGCGCGCGATGGCCAGCATCTGCTGCTCGCCGCCGGACAGGAACTGCCCGCGCTGATCGACGCGCTCCCGCAGCCGCGGGAAGTAGTCGAACACCTCCTCGAGCACGCCGTCGACCGCGCCACCCCGACGTCCCAGCATGCCGAGCCGCAGGTTCTCGAGCACCGTGAGGTTCGGCAGGATCCGCCGCTCCTCGGGAATCCACGCGATCCCCGACTGCGCGATCGCATGCGTTTCCCGTCTGGCGATGTCCTCCCCCCGAAACACCACACGCCCCCGACTCGGCCGCGCGATCCCCATGATCGACCGCAACGTCGTCGTCTTCCCCGCCCCATTCCGCCCAATGAGGGTAACGACCTCCCCCTCCTCCAACCGTAGTGACACGCCCTGGAGGATGTGAGCCTCGCCGTAGTAGGTGTGGATCTCGTCGACGCTGAGGAGAGGCATCTACTGACCGCCGTGAGCCGCGGGGACGGCGGGGTGCGCGCGCCGAGCCGTGCCGTGCGCCCGCGCTTCATGGCGAGCCGTCGTCGCCGCGCTCGTTCGGAGTGGGCCGAGCAAGCCGCCGGCCGTCGAAAGCCCTCGCGCGACGCCCTGTGGGGGATGGGGGGTCGCAGTGAGCCCCGCTCCGAACGAGTTGCGGCGACCGGCGAGCCATGCGCGCGGGCGCATGGCACGGCTCGGCGCGCGCGCCCCGCCGTCCCCGTGGCTCACGACGCGCATCAGCGGACCGCCCCGAGGTACGTCTGCTGGACGCGGTCGTTGTTGCGGATCTCCTCCGGCGTCCCCTCGGCCAGCACCTGGCCCTGGTGGAACACGGTCACGCGGTCGGAGATCTTCATCACGACCTTCATCTTGTGCTCGACGAGGATGACGGTGCGGCCGACCGCGAGCTCGCGAATGAGCCGCATCGTCTCGTCGGTCTCCTCCGGGCTCATGCCGGCGGTGGGCTCGTCGAGCAGGAGCAGCGAGGGTTCCGAGGCCAGCGCGATGCCGATCTCGAGGTGGCGCTTCTCGCCGTGGGACAGGTGGGCGGCGAGCCGATCGGCCTTGCCCGCGAGCCCGACCGTCTGCAGCAGCGCGGTCGCCCGGTCGCGCGCGTCGACGAGGCGGTCGGCCCGCGACCAGAAGTCGAAGGCGCGCGCGGGACCCTGCACGGCCACGCGCACGTTCTCGTGCACGCTGAGGTGCGGGAAGACGTTGGTGATCTGGTACGACTTGGCGATGCCGAGTCGCGCCACCGCGTGCTGGGGCAGGCCGGTGATGTCGCGCTCGCCGAACCAGATGCGGCCCGAGCTCGGCGCCATCTCGCCGGAGATCAAGCGGAAGAACGTCGTCTTGCCGGCGCCGTTGGGGCCGATGATCGAGCGCAGCTCGCCCTTGCGGATGACGACGTCCACGCGATCGACGGCGATGAGGCTACCGAACGCCCTGGTCAGGCGCTCGGTGCGCAGCAGGGCGCTCTCGGGCATATGGGCAAATAGCACGCGGCCTTTCGGAGTGTCAAGGCGGCGAGCGGTATAGTATCGATCACGATGACGACGCCGCCCGCCGACGGCATGCCGACCACGCGCGGGACGAACTTCTACCTCGCCGACCCCAACCTCGCCTTCGTCTGCGCCACGGTCATGCAGCCCGACGATCTCGCGCGCGCGGTGCCGCACCTGACGGCGATGGGCGAGGTCGCCGGCGGCGAGCTCGACGCGCTGGCCGCGACGGCGGACCGCAACCCGCCCGCGCTGCGCACGCACGACGAGACGGGACGGCGCGTGGACGAGGTCGTCCGTCATCCCGCCTACGAGGCGATGGAGCGCATCGCCTTCGAGCGGTTCGGGCTGGCCGCGATGTCGCACCGCGAGGGCGTGCTCGGTTGGCCGGGACGCGTCCCCCACATCGTGAAGTACGCGCTCTCCTACCTGTTCGCCCAGGCCGAGTTCGGGCTGCTGTGTCCGGTGTCGCTGACCGACTCCACCGCGCGCATGCTGCGCTGGTTCGGCTCCGACGAGCTGCAGGCGCGCTATCTCCCCGCCCTGACCAGCACCGACGTCGAGGCCCTCTGGCAGGGCGCCCAGTGGATGACGGAGAAGACCGGCGGCTCCGACGTCGGCGCTTCCACCACGCGGGCCCGGCGCGAGGCCGACGGCCGCTGGCGGCTCTGGGGCGACAAGTGGTTCTGCTCGGTCGCCAACGCCGACGCCGCGCTGACCCTGGCCCGCCCCGAGGGCGCGCCGCCCGGCACCCGCGGCCTGGCCATGTTCCTGGTCCCACGGATCCTGCCCGACGGCACGCGCAACGCCTGGACGCTCCACCGCGTGAAAGACAAGTTCGGCTCGCGCTCGATGGCCACCGGCGAGGTGACCTTTGACGGCGCGCTCGCCGAGCCGGTCGGCGACGTCGCGCGCGGCTTCGCGCAGATGATGCAGATGGTGAACGTCTCCCGCCTCTCCAACGCGATGCGCGCGGCGGGGCTGATGCGGCGCGGGGTGCTGGAGTCGGTCGTCCACGCGCGGGGGCGGAGCGCCTTCGGCCGGGCGCTCGTCGAGCTGCCGCAGCTCCGCCGTGACCTCCTGGAGATGCAGCTCGACGCCGAGGCGGGGTGCTCGGTCGTCCTCAACGCCGCGGCCATGCTCGACCGGGCGGACGCCGGCGTCGACTACGATCGGGCGCTGATCCGCGTCGTCACGCCGCTCGCCAAGTACTGGCTCACCGCCCGCGCCCGGGCCGTGACGAGCGAGGCCATGAACGTGCGCGGTGGTAACGGTTACATCGAGGAGTGGGTGAACGCGCGGCTGGTCCGCGACGCCCACCTCGGCGCCATCTGGGAGGGCTCCAGCAACGTCGTGGCGCTCGACGTCCAGCGCGCGATCCTCCGCGCCGGCGCGCTCGAGCCCCTCGCGGCGTTCGTACAGGCGCGGCTCGACACGGTCGTCGAGCCCCGGGCCAAGCGCTGGGCCGACGTCGTGGCCGCCACGCTCGCCGAGCTGCATCGCCGCACCGCGGCCTGGCCCGCGCTCGCCGCCGACGACCGCGAGCTCGACGCGCGGCCGGTGGCCGATACGCTCTATCACGTCCTGGCCGGGGCCCTGCTGCTGGGCGAGGGCCAGCATCTCTGGGACGAGCGGCGGAGTGCGCGCAAGCTGCTGGCGGCCTCGCTCTATCTGCGCAAGTGGCTCCGCCCGCCGACGCCGCCCGCGTCGGTCTTCACGGCGCGCGAGTGCGCCTGGCTGCCGGCCCTGCTCGACTGGACGCCCGTCCCCGCCGAGGCGCTGGCGGAGCCCCCCGAGGGCGCCTGAGCTCGCCTCGCCGCGGGAACCTCTCGGTCCGCGCCCGGTCTAATCGTGCGTGAGGGACTCGCCGACGACGCCTCCCTGCTGGCGCGGCTGCGCGCCGGCGACGGTCGGGCGTTCGAGGACCTGGTGATCGGATATCAGCACCGGGTCTTCGGCGTCGCGCTGCGCATGCTCGGCAGCCGCGCGGAGGCGGAGGAGATCGCCCAGGAGACGTTCCTTCGCGCGCACCGCGCGCTCGGCGAGTTCCGCGGCGAGGCGCGGCTGGGCACGTGGCTCTACGGGATCGCCTCGCGGCTCTGCCTCAACCGGCTGGCCTCGGGGCCGCGACGCCACGAGCGCAGCGACGACCTGGCGCTGGCCCAGGCCCCAGCCGCCGAGACCGACGCGGCCGGTGCGCTGGAGCGCGGAGAGCTGGAGGCCGCGCTGCGCGAGGCCGTCGCCGCGCTGCCAGAAGACCGGCGTATCGTCGTCGTCCTGCGGGACCTCGAGGGACTGAGCTACGACGAGATCGCCGAGGTCCTCGGCCTGCCGCTGAACACCGTCCGTACGCGCCTGCACCGGGCGCGGCTGGACCTCAAGGCGAAGCTGGAGCGATGGCTGCCGTGAGCTGCGAGGAGATCCGCGAGCTGTTCTCGGCCCGCGTCGACGACGCGCTCTCGGACGACGAGCGCGCGCGCCTCGACGCGCACCTGGCCACGTGCGCCGAGTGCGCCCGCGAGTGGGCGCGCTTCGCCGGCACGGTCGGCCTGCTGCGCGCCGCGCCGCCGGCCCGGGCGCCCGCCGGCTTCGTCGACCGGGTCCTGGCCGCCCGCCCGCAGCCCTGGTATCGGCGGCTGGCGCGCGCCCTGCTGACGCCGTGGCCGGTGAAGCTGCCCCTCGAGGCAGCGGCGATCGTGCTCGTCGCGGGGCTGGCCATCATGCTGTTCCAGCGCTCCCCGGAGCTCCGGCAGGCAGCGCGAACGCCGGCGCCAGCAGAGGCGCCGTCGGCGCCGGCGACCGGGCCCGAACCGTACGAGCCCAAGGCCGTGGAGTCGGCCCCCGGCGGCGCGAGCACGCGAGCACTCCCCGACGCGGCCCCGCTCGAGAAGAAGGACCAGGCCGCGCCCCGGGAACGCACGGATCCCGCCACGACCCGTGACGCCGCACCGGTGGCCCCGCCACCGATGACTTCCCCGGCGCCGGCCCGCCCCGCCGAGGAGTCGCGCGCGAAGCGCTCGGAGGCTCCGGCACTCGGCGCACGCAAGGAGGCCGTCGAGGAGCGCGCGGCCCGGCAGTCGGCTCCGAGCCAGTCGGAGCTGTCTGCCGATCTCCGGACGGCCCAGCCCGCGCTCCTGGCGCGCCTCGCCGTCACCGATCGCGGCGCCGCCGAGCGCGCCGTGGCCGACCTGGTGGCCCGGGCCGGCGGCCGCGTCCTCGCGCGCAGTGAGGACGCGGGCGCTGTCGTGCTCGGCCTCGTGGTGCCCGAGGCGCGCTGGGACGAGGTCCGGCGCGGCCTCGAGACCCTGGGCTCCCTCCGGCTCGAGGGCGACCCGCCGGCCGGGCCCGTGCGCGTCACCATCCGCCTGGAGCGCTGAGACCCGGGAACTTCTGGCCCCTCGCCCTGTCCAACCGGACAGGAGTCGACTCGACCCCGGAGGGGCCCATGAAGACCCGCCTGCTCGCGCTGGTCCTGCTCGTGACGTTCGTGACGGCGCCGCCGCCCGTCTCCGCCGCCACGCTCGCGGTCACCCGTGAGACCCAGAAGGACGTGATGGTGACCATCTACAACGGCAACCTCGGCCTCGTGAAGGACGTCCGCGAGGTGCGGCTGCCGCTCGGGCTCGGCGAGGCACAGTTCATGGACGTGGCCTCGCAGATCGACCCGACGACGGTGCACCTCAAGTCGCTCAGCGACCCGACCGGTCTCAAGATCCTCGAGCAGAACTACGAGTACGACCTGCTCTCCAGCGAGAAGCTGCTCGAGAAGTACGTCGGCCGGACGGTGCGGCTCTACCAGTCCGACGGCACCTTCCATGAGGCCAAGCTCCTGTCGACGGCCGGCCCGGTGTTCGAGATCAACGGGCAGATCCATCTCGGCTACTCCGGCCGGATGGTGCTGCCCTCGCTGCCCGAGAACCTCGTCGCGAAGCCGACGCTCGTCTGGCTGCTGCGCAATCAGACGGGCGGGGCGCAGCGCGTGGAGGCGTCCTACCTCACGGGCGGGATCACGTGGAAGGCCGACTACGTGCTGGTCGTCAACGATGCCGACACGAAGAGCGACCTCACCGGCTGGGTGACCATCGACAACAAGAGCGGCGCGACCTACGCCAACGCCGCGCTCAAGCTCGTGGCCGGCGACGTCAACCGCGCCCGGGAGGGACGCCGCGACGCGCGCATGATGGAGCTCGCCGCCAAGGCCGCCTCGCCGGCCGCGGCCAGCCGCGACTTCGCCGAGGAGGGCTTCTTCGAATACCACCTCTACACGCTCGACGGCCGCACGACCATCAAGGACCGCCAGACCAAGCAGCTCTCGCTGCTGAGCGCGGCCGACGTCCCGGTGACCAAGCACCTGATGTACTACGGCGCGCAGGACTACTACCGGACGTCGTACGGCATGCCGATGTCGAACCAGAAGGTCGCCGTCCTCCTCGAGATCAAGAACAGCAAGGACCACCGGCTCGGCCTGCCGCTGCCCAAGGGCAAACTGCGCGTCTACAAGGCGGACTCGGCCGGCAGCCAGCAGTTCATCGGCGAGGACTGGATCGATCACACGCCCCAGAACGAGCGCGTGAAGATCAAGCTCGGCGAGGCGTTCGACGTGGTCGGCGAGCGCACGCAGAAGGAGTACCGCAAGCTGGCGCCGGGCCTGTGGGAGGTCGAGTGGGAGATCTCCCTGCGCAACCACAAGAAGCAGGACCAGACCGTCACGGTGATCGAGCCCGTCCCCGGCGACTGGCAGGTGCTGCACTCGACCCACGCCTGGGACAAGCCCCAGGCCCACACGCTACGCTTCTCCATTCCCGTCCCGAAGGAGAGCGCCGCCAAGCTCCTCTACCGCGTCCGCATCCGCGGTTAGCAGGCTGCGGAAAAGGGCCCATCTGCGTCGTTGGCGCCCTCGGTCGCACGCTCGACGTACAGGGAGTACGCCTCGCGTGCGACCTTCGGGCGCCGCCTCGCATCTGGACCCTTTTCCACAGCCTGCGGCGTGCCGGCTTAACCTCCCGGGCCCAGGACGGTGGCGGCGAGGTGGTTGAGGTACTGGAACTTCACGGGCTTCGGCAGGTAGGAGTAGGCGCCGTCCTTGATCACCTCTCCGGCGACGCGGCTGCTCGTGTTGCCGGTGACCATGATGACGGGGATCGTGGCGTCGATGGCGCGGACGCCGCGGAGCGCCTCGACCCCGTTCATCCCGGGCATGTCGATGTCGAGCAGGACCAGCGCGGGCCGCCGCCGCCGCACGGCGGCCAGCGCCTCGGCCCCGTCGCCCGCGGTCTCGACGCGGTAGCCCCGCGGGCCGTAATGATGCTCGAAGAAGCCCGACAGCACTTCGCGCACCGCGGGCTCGTCGTCCACGATCAGGATCGTCTTGCTGGCTGGCGCATTCATGGCCGCGACCATACACCGCCGCGCTCCGTCTGGCGTGTCCCTAGCCATCCACGGTGGACAGATTCTGACCGTCAAGGGGGAACCAGTCGCGCCGCCCCCGCGATGACGCGAGGTTACGGCGCGCGTCGGGCGTGGAGTCTGCCTTGCACTCCACGGTCGCTTCGATGGCGGACTTCACGGCATCGACACTCGTAGGCGTGGAGCGCCGGCCCGCTCCGGGGAGCGACGGTGCGCCCGCTGCCACGACGCGCGAGGGCGACGAGACGGCCCCCCGGCCGGCGCCCGAGGCTCGGCGCGACACGCGCCTCTGGCAGGAGCTCGCCGCGCGCGCCATCGTCTCCGCCGTGGCGCTGCTCTTCAACGAGCTGTTCACCGTCGATCCGGAGTCGGCGTCGGTCATCCGCCTCACGACGCTCCTCGCGCTCGGTCTCAACGGGCCCTACGTGCTCGCGGTGCGCACCGGCCGCGCACTCCGGACGCAGGCCTATTTGCGCACGTTCATCGACGTCGTCTTGACGACGGCCGGCCTCTACGGCGGGGGCGGCCTCGCCGCCGCGCCGTACCTCGTGATCTACGCGGTCGTGCCCGTGTACGCGGCGATCGTCTTCTCGAGCCTCGCCTGCGTGCTGGCGGTGCTCCTGTCGACTATCGCGTACCTCAGCGTCGCGCTGCTCCAGCAGGCCGGGGTGCTCCCGGTCCTGGTCCCCCCGCCCGCCGGCGCGTGGACGATCGCCGCCTTCAACCTCGTCGTCGTCAACATCATCGGCTGGATGGCCGCGGTCCTGGCCCACGCGTACCGCGCGAGCCGCAACCGTCTGGCCGGTCTCTACGCCGAACTCGAGCGCGCGCACGACCAGTCGGTGCAGATGAACCGGCACCTGCAGATCGCAACCCGGCGTTACGTGCTCAGCGAGGTCGTGGCCGGCGTTACCCACGAGGTGCGCGACAGCCTGCAGGGCGTGTTCGGGCACCTGTGGCTGGCGCGGCGTGGCGGGCCGCCGCTGCCGGCCGCCGCCCTCGATCACCTGGCCCAGGCCGAGCAGGCGTGCGAGAACGCGATGCGCATCATGAGCACCACGCTCGACCTGGCCCGCCGCCCGGAGCCGGAGCGCGCGGCGATCGCGGTGGCGGAGATCGTGCGCCGCGTGGCCGAGCTCAAGACCGTCGAGTTCCGCCGCGAGCGCATCACGCTGCGAGTGGACCTGCACACGCCCCTGCCGCCGGTCCTCGGCGGTGCGCTGCAGCTGCAGCAAGCGCTGCTCAACCTCGTCGTCAACGCCCAGGAGGAGCTGCGCGCGTCGCGCGGCCGGCGGGAGATCACGATCCTCGGGTGGGCGGACGGTGACCGGGTGGTCCTCGACGTGCGGGACACGGGCCGCGGCATTCCGGCCAGCGTGCTGCCGCACCTCTTCGAGCCGTTCCACTCGACGAAGGCGGGGGGCACCGGCATCGGGCTCGCGATGTCGGCCGGGATCGCCGAGAGCCTCGGCGGCACCCTCACTGGGGAGAACCATCCGGAGGGCGGCGCCGCGTTCCGGCTGCGGCTGCCCGCCGCTACTCTTCGGCCTGAAGCTTCCGCAGCAGCCGGCGGGTGATCGGACGCTCGTCTTCGCCCTGATCGGTCAGCAGCACGTCACCGGGTAGCGCCGGCACCGCGCTGCGCGGATCCTTCAGCGGCTGCGTCACCACCCGGCACTCGCTCCGGGCCACGCGCGCGGCTCCCGGATCCTGTCGGACCAGCCACCCGCGCCCATCCAGCGTCCACGTCGCCGCCGCCGGGCGCAGCAGCAGCGCGCGATGCTCGTCGGCCGTGGGCGGCACGTCCGATGCCGTGTAGGCCATCGTGGCGTTCGCGTTGAAGACGTAGCGCTGGTGCATCTGATACGCCGGGTCGCTCCGATCGACGTCGGCCCCGGTCGCAAATCCGAACCGGATGACCTGCCACAACCCGACCAGATCCGCCCGCCGACACGCTCGCAGGACGTCCGTCTCCTGCGCGCCCGCCGGCCCCGCCACGAGGAGGACGAACGCCGCGACGTAGCGCGCGAGCGACACGGCTAGCGTCCGGCTTTGGCGAGGAACTCCGGACCGACGAGGATCTCGCGTGGCTTGGCGCCCTGCCCGGGGCCGATGATGCGATCCTGCTCCATCATGTCGATGAAGCGGGCGGCCTTCGGATAGCCGAGGCCCATGCGGCGCTGCAGGAACGAGATCGAGCCCTGGCGCTGGCCGATGACCAGGCGCACGCAGTCCCAGTAGAGGTCGTCGCGCTCTCCGCTGCCGTCGCCCCCGTCGCCGCCGTCGCCGTCGCTCGGCAGCACGACCTCCTCGTAGACGGCGGTGCCCTGCTTGCGCAGGAACTCGCAGATGGCCTTGACCTCCTCGTCGGCGACCCAGGCGCCGTGCACCCGCATCTGCTTGTTCGCGCCCGGCGGCACGTAGATCATGTCGCCCCGCCCCAGCAGCTGCTCGGCGCCGTTGCCGTCGAGCACCGTGCGCGAGTCGACCTTCGAGGCGACCTGGAACGCGATGCGCGTGGGGAAGTTGGCCTTGATCAGGCCGGTGACGACGTCGACCGACGGGCGCTGCGTCGCGATGATCAGGTGGATGCCGACGGCGCGCGCGATCTGGGCCAGTCGCACGAGCGAGGTCTGGACGTCGCCGGCCGACACCATCATGAGGTCCGCTAGCTCGTCGACGACGACGACCCAGTACGGCAGCCGGTCCTCGGGACCGACGGCGCGGTTGTAGCCCTCGATGTTGCGCACCTGCTTGTGCTGCAGCGTCTTGTACCGCTCGTCCATCTTCCCGACGATCCAGCGCAGCCGCGCCGCCGCCTCCTTGGCGTCGGTCACGACCGGCGCCAGCAGGTGCGGGATGCCCTCGTAGCACGACAGCTCGAGGCGCTTGGGATCGATCATCAGGAAGCGCACGTCGGCGGGCGTGGCCTTGTAGAGGATCGAGCAGATCATGCCGTTGAGCCCGACCGACTTGCCGCTGCCGGTGGCGCCGGCGATGAGCAGGTGCGGCATCGCGGCCAGGTCGGCCACGACCGCCTGGCCCTGGACGTCCTTGCCGAGCGCGAGCGGCAGCTTCCCCTTCGACTCGGCGAACTCCGGCGAGATGAAGATCTCGCGCAGGTAGACCGTGGCGTGGTCGTCGTTGGGGACCTCGATCGCCACCGTGCCGCGGCCGGGGATCGGCCCCACGATCCGCACCGAGGCGGCCTTGAGGGCCAGCGCCAGGTCGTCGGAGAGGTTCACGACCTGGCTCACCTTCACGCCGGGGGCGGGCTCGAACTCGTACGACGTGATGATCGGCCCCGGACTCACCTGCACGATGCGCCCGTCGACCTCGAAGTCCTGCAGCTTGCGTCGCAGCACCTCCGCGTTCTCCTGCAGCTCCTCGCGCGTGCGCTTGAGCTCGGAGGGCGGCGGCGGCTTGAGCAGGCCGACGGGCGGGAGCTGGAACGACTGGGCGCCGCCCTTGCCGAAGTCGAACGTCTCCTGCCACGCCAGCCCCTGCTCCATGAGCCGGCCCCGCGGCTTCGACGGCTCGACGACGACGGGCGGCGGCGGCTCGACGGCGTCGGCGGAGACAGGCAGCGCGAGGGGCATCGGGTCGAGCTCCAGCCGAGGGCCGGCCGACTTGGCCGCCGCGCGACGGGCACGTCGCATCTTGGTGAACCGCGACGCCGACAGCCGCAGCACGGCCGCGTAGGAGGACTGGGTGACGAGCAGCACGCCGACCGGCACCGCGGCCAGCAGGGACAGCCACGCCCCGACGCGCCCCAGCGTGGCGTGGAGCGAGGACGACAGCATCCAGCCGATCCAGCCGCCCGTCGCAATGATGCCGCCGCGGGTCACGCGCGAGGCCACGAAGGTGTCGGCCGCCTGCTGCATCAGGCCGGCGGCGGCCAGCAGCAGCACGCCGAGCCCGGTGATCGGCACCCAGCCCTTCGCCACGTGGGTCGGCACGAACGCCGCCACACCCCACGCGGCCAGCAGCAGCGGCAACAGGAAGCCCGCGTATCCCAGCACCCGGAAGAGCATCCAGCCGAGATACCAGCCGCCCGGGCCGACCGGCGAGCCCTGCTCGGCCGGCGGCAGCGCGGGGTCGAAGACGGCCAGTGAGACCATCGCGAAGATCGCGATGGCGAGGGCGACGATCCCGCGCGCCTCGCGCGTCCACCGCGGTGGATCGCTCTTGCGGCGCCGGCGAGGCTTCGCGGCCGCCGGCTTCGAGGCGGGGGCCGCGACGGGCTTGTCGCTCTCGGCGGGCACGGTTGCGGGCATCAGACCTCCAGGATCATGGGCAGGACCACCGGCTTGCGCTGGAAGCGCTGGTTCACGAACTGGCGCACGGCGGTGCGCACGCGCGCGCCGAGGGCCTCGCGATCGGTCGGCTCGTCGATCGCCCGCTCGTCGAGCGCGGCGATCACCGCCGCCCGCAGCGCCTGCAGCAGGGGCTCGTTCTCCTTGACGTACACGACCCCGCGCGTGGCGATCTCCGGGCCCGCGACCAGCGCGCCCTTGCCGTCGACCGCGAGCGAGACGGCGATCACGCCGTCCTCGTTCAGGATCTGGCGGTCGCGTAGCACGACCGCGCCGACGTCCCCGATCCCCTTGCCGTCGACCAGCACGCGGCCGGCCGGGAAGCCGTCCACGACGCGCGCCGAGGTCGGCGTGACCTCGAGGCCCGCGCCGTCCTCGATGAGGAAGACGCGCTCGGACGGGACGCCGGTCGCCATGGCGAGGCGGGCGTGGCCGAGCAGGTGGCGGTACTCGCCGTGGACGGGCACGAAGTAGCGCGGGCGCGTGAGCGCCAACATCCGCTTCAGGTCCTCCTGGCTCGCGTGCCCCGACACGTGCACGAAGGCGTTGTCGTCGTAGAGGACCTCGGCACCCCGCCGGTACAGCTGGTTGATGACGCGGCCGACGGTCCGCTCGTTGCCCGGGATGACGCGCGCCGAGATGACGACGAGGTCGCCGCGGGCCACCTGCACGTACTTGTGCTCGCCGGCCGCCATGAGCGCGAGCGCGGAGTTCGGCTCGCCCTGGCTGCCCGTCGACAGGATCACCTGGCGCTCGGCCGGCAGCGTCACCAGCTCCTCCAGGGGGAGCAGCAGCCCCTCCGGCACGCGCAGGTAGCCGAGCTCGGCCGCGACGGCCACGTTGCGCTCCATCGACCGCCCGAGCAGCGCGACCTGGCGGCCGAACCGCGCCGCCTGCGTGAGGACCTGCTGGATGCGGTGGATGTGCGAGGCGAAGGTCGCCAGGATGATGCGGCCCGTGGCGTGGGAAAAGCGCTCAGCCAGGGCGGCGCCGACCTCGAGCTCCGAGGGCGTGTGGCCCGGCCGATCGACGTTGGTCGAATCCGAGCAGAGCACGAGCACGCCGCGCTCGCCCAGCTCGGCGAACCGGCGGTCGTCGGAGGGCTCGCCGTCGAGCGGGCTCGGATCGAGCTTGAAGTCGCCGGTGAGCACGATGAGGCCGGCCGGCGTCTCGATCGCCAAGCCCATGCCGTCCACGATCGAGTGGGTCACGCGGATCGGCTCCACGCGGAACGGCCCCACCGCGAAAGGGTCCCGCGGCCGCATGACCCTGAGATCCGCCCCCTCGAGCAGCCCGTGCTCGCGCAGCTTTTCGGCGACCAGGGCCAGCGTCAGCGCGGTGCCGTAGACCGGCACGTTGGCGGCGCGCAGCAGGTACGGGATCGCGCCGATGTGATCCTCGTGGCCGTGGGTGAGGACCACCGCGCGGAAGCCGTGTCCCCGGGCCAGGGCGTGGGAGAAGTCGGGGATGACGTAGTCGATGCCCGGCAGCTCGTCGTCCGGGAACATCAGACCGCAGTCCACCGCGATGACGTCGTCGCCGGACTCGACGAGCATCATGTTCAGCCCGATTTCACCGAGCCCACCGAGGGGAATGAGACGAACCACTGGCTCCACCCGAACTCCTTTCGAGACGTGCGTCATCGTAGCATCGGCCCGCCATCGGCCCGAAACTCCTGCTACGGGCACGATTCTTGGATACCGAAAGGGCATGAAGATCTTCATCCTGGTGCTTTTGGCAGGTGTCCTGGGCGGATGTGCCGGAAAGGGCGCGGTCATGACCGCGTACTGGAGCCGACCTGGCGCCACGTTACCCGACCTGGCGAGCGAGTCCGACACGTGCTATCAGGCCGCCCTGGACATGGAAACCCCCTCCGCGTTGCCTGGTCCGACCGGCGGTCCGAGGCTCCTATCGCGCGCGACGCCGCCGCCGAAGCTGTGGTCCCGGCTGCCCCGGGAGGCGGGGTTCGAGCGCTTCGACGAGCAGCTCAAGTACGAGCGCTGCATGACCGCGCGGGGCTGGGTCCCGGCCAAGCTCGCCGCTCCCACGCTCTGACGCCGCTCCTGGTCGGGCGGGATCCGTTACAGTGGCGCGGTGCCCGTCCGCCGTCCGCGCTACGCGACCCTGGACGCCCTCCTCCGAGACGAGCTCGTACGCGAGGAAGATCCGGCCACCGCGGCCCTCATCCGCGACTTGGCCGGTGTCCGTGCGCGGGGGGCCTTCACCCGCGCCGAGTTCAGACGGATGTGTCGGTGGAAGAGCCCTCGCGCGCGGCTGCTGTGGGAGACGAACTCGGCCCGCCGCGTCCGCGCGGTCGCGCGGGCGGTCCTGGCGACGCGCAGCGAGCGCCGCCGCATGGAGCTGCTCACCAGCCTCCACGGCGTCGGCGTCCCGATCGCCTCCGCCATCCTGACCCTCATCGACCCTCGTCGCTACGGCGTCCTCGACATCCGCTGCTGGCAACTCCTCTTCGCCATCCGCTCCGTCAAGACCAACCAACGCGGCCAGGGTTTCACGATCCAGCAATGGGAGGAATATCTCTCCGCCTTGCGGCACCACGCGCGCCGGCTGGGAGTCACCGCCCGCGCGATCGAGTACACCCTGTTCGAGTGCCACAGGAAACTACAGACCGGCACGCTCTATCGCAGCGAGTCCGAGCGCCGGCTCCGCCGGCGCAATCCTGTTCTGGGAGAGGCAGGAAGGAGCGCGCCGAAGGCGCGCGACGACCGTCGGAAGGGGGGCGAAGCCCCCCTTCCGAGTGCTAGAAGGGCGCCGTCGCCTCTAGTCTGCGAACGAGCGCGGGGGCGTCCTTGAGGAAGCGCCGGTGCTCGGCGCCTTCCAGGGGCTGACCCGGGAGGAACTTCTCGCCCAGCGGATTCACGAAGCGGCCGTTCTTCTTGACGCGATAGTCGAGGTGCGGGCCGGTGCTCAACCCCGTGGAGCCGACGTAGCCGATGACGTCGCGCTGGCCCACCCGGGCTCCGGTCCGGACACCGGGGCCCAGCCGGGACAGGTGGTTGTAAATCGTCTCGTAGCCCGCGTGGTGGCGCAGGTGCACCTGGATGCCGTTGCCGCCATTCCATCCCGCCAGCAGCACCGTGCCGTCGGCGACCGCGCGCACCGGCGTGCCGACCGGCGCCCCGTAGTCCACCGCGAGGTGCGGCCGCATCCCGCCCAGGATCGGATGCGGGCGCGCATACGTGAAGCCCGATGTGATGCGTGTGAACTCCAGCGGCGACTTCAGGAAACTCTTCTTCAGGGACCGGCCGTCGAGGTCGTAGAAGGCCACGCGGCCCCCGGACGGCTCGAAGCCCACGCCGGTGAGGATGCGGCCGTCGCTGAGGTACTGCGCGACGAGGATCTGGCCGTAGTCCACGAACTGGTCGCCCGCGTAGCGCTTCTCGACGAGCAGTCGGAACCGGTCACCCCCGCGGCTGTCCGCGGTGAAGTCGAAGTCGGAGGAGAAGATCTCGACGAGGTCGAGCACGAGCTGGGGCGACTCGCCCAGCGCCTCGACGGCCTCGAACAGCGAGCGCTTCAGCTCGCCGCTCACCGCCTCCACGCGCACGTCGGGTCGCGTCTCCGCGCGTCGCACCTCCCAGCCTGCGTCGGTGGCCACCACCGCGAAGCCCAGCCACGGGCTCGCCTCCCAGCGCACGGAGATCGGCTCGCCCGCGAGCGTCCACGTGACCTCCAGCTCGTCGCTGGGCCGCATGCGGCGCAGGTCGGCGCCGTTGGCATGCAGCGCGTCGGCGATGCCGGTCGACGCGCGCCGGTCGAGACCGACGCGCCCGAGCGCGCTCACCAGGGTGTCGCCACGGCGCAGGCTCACCGACTCCGTGCGCACCTGAGGGGTCACCGGCTCGACGGGGGTGGGCTCGGGGGCCGGGGCGGCCACGGGCGCGACCGACGGCGGCGGCGAGGGCCGGAGGACGACGAGCGCGACGGCGGCCAGCGGCAGCACCGCGATGAGGAACCAGAGGATCGTGCGCCGCGACATCCACGCCATCATAGCCGAGCTGTCAGCTCGACGAACTCCTCAATCGTCAGCGTCTCCGCGCGCCGCCCCGGGTCCACCCCAGATCTGGTGGCGGCCTCTCGAGCCACCCCGAGCGACAGACCCAGACCGCCCGTCAGCGCGTTCGCGAGCGTCTTGCGGCGGCTCGCGAAGGCCGCCCGCACGACCTCGCGAAAGCGCGCCTCGAGCTCGGGCGGCACCCGCGCGTGCGAGCGGGGCGTGAGCCGCACCACCGCCGACTCCACCTTCGGGGGCGGGCGGAACGCGCCCGGAGGCACCCGCAGCGCCAGCTCCACGTCGCAGACCGCCTGGGTGAGGACCGACAGGGCCCCGTAGACCTTGCCGCCGGGCGGCGCCGCCAGGCGCTCGGCGACCTCGCGCTGGAGCATCAGGGCCATCGCGTCGAGCGCGCCGCGCGCCTCCAGCAGCGCCGCGACGATCGGCTTGCCGACGCTGTACGGCAAGTTGCCGACGACGAGCACGCGTCCGCCCGGCGCCCGCTCCAGCGCGCCGTAGTCCCACGTGCGAGCGTCGGCCTCGAGCACCTCGACCGCCGGCCACCGGCGCCGCAGCGACTCGAGCAGCCCTCGGTCGACCTCGAGGGCAACGACCCGCCCGGCCCGCCGCGCGAGCTCCTGCGTAAGCGCCCCCTGCCCCGGCCCGATCTCGACCACCAGATCGGCCGCCGTGGGCGCCACGAGGTCCACGATGGCCCGCGCGATCCCCGCATCCCGAAGAAAGTGCTGCCCGAGCGCGCGCCGCTTACTGCCCGGCACGCTGACGCAAATCTTTAAGTAGCGCCGCGTGGACCTCGCGGGTGCGCGCCTCGGTGGCGGTGCGGTCGCCGGAGTTATCGATGACGTAGTCGGCGAGCTTGGCCTTGTCGGCGAGCGGCATCTGGTTGGCGATCTTGCGCTCGGCGTCGGCGGGGTCGCCGTCGCGGGCGAGGGCCCGGGCGCGCTGGGTCGCGGCGTCGGCGACGACGACGACCAGCTTCTCCATGGCCCGGTGGCCGCCCGTCTCGATCATCACCGGCGCGTCCCAGACGACGATGCCCTCGAAGCCCTGCGCCTCGAGCTCGGCCAGGCGCGCGAGGAAGCGGTCGCGGATGGCGGGGTGCGTGATCGCCTCCAGCCGGCGGCGCCGGGCCGGATCGGTGAAGACCAGCGCGCCCAGCCGCTTGCGGTCGAGCGCGCCGTCCGGGCCGAGCACGTCAGGGCCGAACGCCTCGACGATCGCCGCGAGCGCGGGCTCTCCCGGCGCCACGACGTCGCGGGCCAGCTGGTCGGCGTCGAGGACGACGCAGCCGAGCGACCGCAAGATCGCGGAGACGGTGCTCTTGCCGGTCGCCAGGCCCCCGGTCAGGCCGACGAGCAGGAAGCGCCGGCTCACACCTCGGACCAGTCGTTACCGCTCTTGACGTCCACGACGACGGGCACGGCCAGCGGCAGGGCGGCCTCCATGATCTCGCTGGCGAGCGTCGCCACGACCTCGACCTCCTCGGGCGGCGACTCGAAGAGCAGCTCGTCGTGCACCTGCAGGAGCATCCGGCTGGCCAGCCGCCGCTCGCCCAGCGCGGCCCGCATCCGCACCATGGCGATCTTGATCATGTCGCTGGCGGTCCCCTGCACCGGCGCGTTCATCGCCATCCGCTCGGCGGCGTTGCGGGCGACGGGGTTGTTGGAGCGCAGGTCCGGCAGGTAGCGGCGGCGGCCCAGGAGCGTGGTGACGTAGCCGCGCTCCCGTCCCTCGGCCAGCGTGCGGTCGATGAAGGCCCGCACGCGCGGGTGGGTCGCGAAGTAGGCCTCGATGTACCGCTGCGCCTCCTTCTGGTCGATCTTGGTGGCCTGCGACAGGCCGAAGGCGGACACGCCGTAGAGGATCGCGTAGTTCGCGCTCTTGGCGATCGTGCGCTGCAGCGACGTGACCGCCGCCGGCTCGATCTTGAACACCTCGCAGGCCGTCCGCGTGTGGATGTCCTCGCCGCGCTTGAAGGACTCGATGATGGCCGGCTCGGCGGAGAGGTGGGCGAGGATGCGCAGCTCGATCTGCGAGTAGTCGGCGGCCACGAACCGCCAGCCCTCCTCAGGGACGAACGCCTGCCGGATCCGCCGGCCGAGCTCCGTGCGGATCGGGATGTTCATGAGGTTCGGGTCCTGGCTCGACAGCCGTCCCGTCGCCGCCACGAGCTGGTTGAACGTGGTGTGGATGCGGCCGGTCACGGGGTTCACGAGCAGGGGCAGCGCGTCGGCGTACGTGCCCTTCAGCTTGGAGAGCGTCCGGTGCTCGAGGATCTTGCCCGGCAGCGGATGGCCCACGGCCAGCTCGGTCAGCACGTCGGCGTCGGTGGAGTAGCCGGTCTTGGTGCGGCGGATCGCCGGCAGCTTGAGCTTCTCGAACAGGATCTGGGCGAGCTGCTTCGGCGAGGCGATCGTGAACGACTCGCCGGCCAGCGCGTAGATCTCGCGCGTGAGGTTGTCGAGGTCGCGCTCAAGCTCTTTGGCGAAGGCCTCCAGCCGGGCCGGCTCCACGCGGATACCGTCCCGCTCCATCTCGGCCAGCACCGGCACCAGCGGCCGCTCGATCTCGTCGTAGATCCCCCGGAGCGCGCGCTCGTCGAGCTCGGCCGTCGCCTGCGCCCAGTAGCGGACGAGCCAGCGGGCACGGTCGCCGAGGATCTTGCCGAGCGCGTCGTCCACGACACGCCCCTCGGGGGCGGGCGCCGGCAGCGTCGGCGGGCACTCGCCGAAGGCCTCCATGCACACCTCGTCCAGCTTGTACGTCGCGCGCGCCGGGTTGAGCAGGTACGCGGCGAGCGCGGTGTCCTGCGCGCGCGGCGGCTCCACGCCCGCGGCCAGGCACGCCTCCAGCAGCGGCTTGGCGTCGTGTACGATCACGGGCCGTCCGGCGAGCCACGGGCCCGGCCCCACGGTCGTCCACGCCGCGCCGGCGTCGGGATGGAAGAGCCCGAGCGCGTCCAGGCGCGGGTTCGGTGGCCGCGCGTCGCCGGCCCAGTCGATGGCCAGCGGGGCGCCGGCCGGCACCCGGGCGAGGTAGTCGTCGAGCGCGCTCGCGTCGTCGAGGCGCGCGACCGGCTCGGCGCTCACCGACACCACGGTGGCGGGCAGCTCCTTGACCAGGCGCGTGAACTCCATCTCCATCCACAGCGCGCGGAGCTTGACCCAGTCCGGCTCGACGCGGCGGAACGCTTCGAGGTCGAGCGTGGCCGGCGCCGAGCGGGACAGCGAGGCGAGCTCGCGCGAGAGCAGCGCCTGCTTGCGACTGGTGGCGAGCGTCTCCCGCAGCTTGCCGCCCACGAGCGTGAGGTTGTCGTACATCCCCTGCACCGAGCCGAACTGGGTGATGAGCTTGACCGCGGTCTTCTCGCCCACGCCCTTGACGCCGGGGATGTTGTCGATGGAGTCACCCATCAGGGCCAGCACGTCGGCGATCTGCTCGGGGCTCACGCCCCAGCGCTCGCGCACCTTGGCCTCGTCGTACATCACGCGCTCGCCGGTGCGGCCCAGCACCGAGAGCACCCGCACCCGGGGCCCGACGAGCTGCAGGAGGTCCTTGTCGCCGCTCACGACGACGACGTCCAGGTCCTCGTGGCGCAGCGCCTGCTCGACCAGCGTGGCGAGCACGTCGTCCGCCTCGTAGCCGGAGACCTCCACCACCGGCGTGCGGAGGGCCTCGAAGAGCCGTCGCACGTAGGGGAGCTGGCGGGCCAGGTCGTCGGGCATGGCCGTCCGCGTCGCTTTGTACTCGGTGTAGAGGGCGTCGCGGAACGTGGGGCCCGGCGGATCGAGCGTGATGCCGAGATAGTCCGGCTGCTCCTCGCGGACCAGCTTCCACAGCATCGTGCTGAGGATCAGCACCGCGTGGCTCGGGATGCCACGCGAGGTGGAGAGGTAGCCGACCGCGTGGTACGCGCGGAAGATGTGCGAGTGCCCGTCGACGATGTACAGCGACCGCTTCGGGGTGGCCATCAGGCGAAGACCTCGTCCCAGGCGGCGCGTACGGCACTCGTCCGCTCGCGGTACGCCGTCAGGAACGCCTCGCGCGAGGGCAGGCCGAGGGCGCTGGCCACGCGGGCCGGCATCGGGCCGGCCAGCTCCAGGGTGTCGGTCGGCCGGGCGCCGAGCAGGCGCAGCGCCGTCGAGACGCGACGCAGGAAGCGGTAGTCCTCGGCCAGCGTGGCGGCTCGCGCGGCCGGCAGCGCGTCGACCCGGGCCAGGCCCCGCAGGGCGGCGGTCGTTGACGGCCGTCGCACGTCGGGGTGCTTCGCGCCGTGCACGAGCTGGAGCGCCTGGGTCAGGAACTCGACGTCCACCAAGCCACCCCGCCCGAGCTTCACGTGCCAGCGGCCCGGCGTCTCCTTGCCCAGCTCCACCTCCATCCGCGTCCGCACCTCCCCGATCTCCTTCAGCGCCCCGCGCGGCAGCGGCGCGCTGTAGACGAGCCGTCGCAGCAACGCTCGCACGCGCCGGCCGAGCCCCCGATCCCCGAGCAGCAGACGCGCGCGCGTCAGCGTCTGGCGCTCCCAGAGGTCGCCGTGGTCCTCATAGTACCGTTCCGTGGCGTCGAGGGCAGCCGCGAAGCCACTGCCCTTGCTGCCGGGCCGGATGCGCAGGTCGACCGCGAACGCGACGCCGGCCGGCGTGATGTCGCCGAGCGCGCCGGCCAGCCGCTCGACGGCCCCGCTGTAGAACGTGTGGGCGTCGACGGGTGCGTCGCCGTCCGTCGTCCCGTCGCCGGGGCCGGGGTCGTCGAAGACGACGAACAGATCGAGATCGGAGCCCGTCGTCAGCTCGCGCCCGCCCAGCTTGCCGACCCCCACGACGACGGCCGGGACGAAGCGGCCCCGGGCGTCGCGGGGGACGCCGTGGCGTTCGACCTGGGCGCCGAGCGCCAGCAGCCAGCCCGCCTCGAGCGTGGCCTCGGCGAGCGCGGTCATCTCCCGCGCGTAGCGCTCGATCGTCGTGACGCCGAGCAGATAGCGCCAGACGATTGTGAGCTCCTCGGCCTGCTTGATGCGCCGCAGCCGGTCGCGCCGCTCGCCCGGTGCTGCGCCGGGCGCAAACACGGCGGCCAGCGCCGCCCGCAGGCCCGCCCGCGTGCGGCGCCCCGCCAGCGCGGCCGGGTCGGCCAGCGAGGCCAGCAGCTCCGGCTGCGTGATCAAGAGCTGCGTGAGCAGGTCGCCGCCCGCGCAGAGCCGCACCAGCCCCTCCAGCAGCCGCGGGTTGTCGGCCACGAGCTCGATGTAGCCGGCGCGCGGCCCGGCCGCCGACAGGAAGCGCTCGAACTGGTTCAGCGCCTCGTCGGGATCGGGGCTCTTCCAGAGCGCGTCGAGCAGCGAGGGGTAGAGGCGCTCGAGCGCCGCCCGCAGCGCGCCGGCGTAGGGCACGAGCGGCCGGCCCTCCAGGATCAGGCGCAGGTTCTGGCGGGCGCGCTCGGGGTCGGCGAAGCCGGTCGCCCGCAGCGCGACGAGGCCGGGCAGTCGTAGCCGCTTGGCCGGCGCCGGGCGCTCGCGGAAGAAGTCGACGAAGGCGCGGTGCACCGCGCCTCGCACCGCCCGGTGGCGAGCGCGGAACGTGCGGGCGGCCACCGCGGGCGAGCCCTCGATGCCCAGACGGCGGGCCAGGCGGCCGAGGGCCACCGCGTCGTCCGGCAGCGTGTGGGTCTGGAACTCGTGGAGCAGCTGCAGCCGGTGCTCGACCGTGCGCAGGTGCACCAGCGCGTGCGAGAGCGCGCGGCCGAGGTCGGGCGCCAGGAAGCCGCGCTCGGTCAGGCGGAAGAGCGCCTTGAGCGAGTTGCGCTCGCGCAGCCACGGGTCGTCGCCGCCGTAGAGGAGCTGCAGCGCCTGCACGACGAACTCGATCTCGCGGATACCGCCGCGCCCGAGCTTGACGTTGCTCGCCGACGACTCGCCGCGCCGGCCGAGCTCGCGGTCGATCCCCTGCTTCATCGCGCGGATGGCGGGCAGGATGCGCTCGTCCAGCCCCGGCCGGTAGACGGTCTCGCGGACGAAGTCCATGAAGCGCGCGCCGACCCGTTCGTCGCCGGCCGCCACCCGCGCCTTGAGCAGTGCCTGGCGCTCCCAGAGCTCGGCGCGCTCCCGGTGATAGGTGCGGTAGCCGTCGAGCGACAGCGCGACGGCGCCCACGCGCCCCTCCGGGCGCAGGCGCAGGTCGACGCGGAAGACGTAGCCCTCCTCGGTGACGGACTCGATGATGGCCACGACGTCGCGGCACACGCGGGCGAAGTACTCGCCGTTCGCCACCCGGCCCTCGGGGCCGCCGGCTGTCTCGCCCTCGGCGCCGTACACGAACATCAGGTCGATGTCCGACGAGTAGTTCAGCTCCTCGCCGCCGAGCTTGCCCATGCCGATCACGGCGCCGCCGGTCGGCGCGCCGTCCTCGTCGAGCGGCGCGCCCACCCGGGCCTGCGCCTCGGCCTCGGCCATGCGCCACGCCTCGCCGAGACAGGTGTCGGCCAGCCGGGCCAGCTCCTCGGTGGTGACGCTGAGGTCGGCGTCGCCCAGCAGGTCGCGCGCGCCGATGCGGAGGACATGCCGGTACTTGAAACGCCGCAGCGCGTTCATGCGCGCCTCGCGCCCGGGGAAGGCCGCCAGCGACTGAGCCAGGTCGGCCGCGAAGTCGTCGGCGAACCACACGCGCATGGTGCGCGGTTCCAGCAGCCACGCCAGCGCCGAGGGCCGCCGGCGCAGCGCATCGGCGAGGAACTGGCTGCCACCCCCGAGCCGGACCAGCAGGTGTGCCGCGCCCGGATGCTCGGCCAGCGTCCGGAAGAACACCGCCCGATCCACCGCCGCCGCATAGCGCTCCAGATTATTGAGCGCCATATCCGGATCCGCCGCCGCCGCCAACTCCCCCAGCAACCGCGGCAACGCCCCCGCCAACAACTCCGCATCCCGCGGCGTCGGCGTCAAAGCCTCAAAATTCGCACTCGCCCCCCGCGCATCCGAAAACCCAAGCCGCTTGAGCGCACGAACCCGCGCACTCGGCGTAGCGGTCAGAAGCTCAGCAGTGGTCACCGTGTGTTCCGTATGGCCGAGTGGGCTGGATGGGGACGACGAAACTCGTGCCCTCTGGTCTCAATCCATGGACGGTCGTGGAGTGGGGGCTCGCCGGCGCCGGACCCGACCGGGCGCGCCTGCCTCGCGACCGCGCTTCATGGCGAGCCGTCGTCGCCGCGCTCGTTCGACGAAGGGGCGAGCAAGCCGCCAACGGTCGAATGCCCTCGCGCCACCCCCGGTGGGGGATGGGGGGTCGCAGCGAGCCCCTTCGTCGAACGAGCAGCGGCGACCGGAGAGCCATGCGCGCGGTCGCGAGGCAGGCGTGCCCGGTCGGGTCCGGCGCCGGCGAGCCCCCACTCCACGACCGTCACTACACCGCGGCCTCGCCCGTCTCGCCCGTCCGAATGCGGATCGACTCATCGATCGGGAGCACGAAAACCTTGCCATCGCCGATCGACCCCGTCTTCGCCGCCCCGACGATCGTCGACACGACCTTGTCGACCACGTGGTCGGCGACCACCACCTCGATCTTCACCTTGGGCAGGAAGTCGACGGTGTACTCGGAGCCGCGGTAGAGCTCGGTGTGGCCCTTCTGGCGTCCGAAGCCGCGGACCTCCGTCACGGTCATCCCGATCACGCCGATCTCGGTGAGGGCCTCCTTGACGTCGTCGAGCTTGAACGGCTTGATGATCGCCTCGATCTTCTTCATGGGCTCACACCTCGTCGAGGATGGGGAACATCAGCGCCGACACGTGGGAGCTGATGCGCTTGAGGTTCGTCAGGATGTCCAGGTGGATCTCCGAGGTCTCCAGCGACTCGGCGAGGCCCGCCCGCAGCCGCCCCAGGTGCGATTCACGCAGCTCCCGCTCGCGGGAGCGCATCAGCGGCCGCTGGTCCAGCACCTCCTGCGCCAGCGCCTGGTCGTTGGCCGCGAAGGCGGCGATGGCACGCTCGAAGTTCTTGGAGACGAGCCCGTGGAACTCCTGGATCTCGGCCCAGCCCGCCTCCGAGAAGCGGCGCCCCTGATAGTACTTCTTACGGGCGAGCTCCATCAGGTTCTTGTCGATGATGTCGCCGATGTTCTCGAGGTTGCCGATGAAGGAGATCATGCCGATCTCCTTGCGGGACAGGTCGGGCCCCATCGCCTCCCGGCCCAGGCGGGCCAGGAAGAGCTTGATCTCCCGCTCGAGGAAGTCGAGCTGATCGTCGCGCTTCTCGATGTTCTCGATCATCGCGAGGTTGTCCGATCGGAACGCCGCGAGCGAGTCGCGCAGCATCCCCTGCGTCACGTCGGCCATGCGCAGCGCCTCGCGGTGGGCCTGGCCGAGCGCCAGCGAGGGCTGGTCGAGCGCGCGCTCGTCCAGATAGCGAACCCGGAAGGGCGTGTCCTCGCGCTGGTCGTCGGGGACGAGGGTCTCGAAGACGCGAGCGGCGAGCGGCGTGAACGGCAGGCCGATCAGGCTGATGCCGAGGTTGAAGAACGTGTGGGCGTTGGCGACCTGCCGGGCGGGGTCGGCGGCGGACGCGGCCACCACGTTGGCGAAGGGCCCGATGAACGGGAAGAGCAGGGCGGCGCCCAGCACCTTGAAGGCGATGTGGGCCACGGCGACGCGCTTGGCCTCTGCGGTGGCGCCGATCGAGGCGGCCAGCGCCGTCGCGCAGGTGCCGATGTTGGCGCCGAGCACGATGGCCACCGCGCCGGGCAGGCTGATCAACTCCTGCGACGCCAGGGCCAGGGCCAGGCCGATCGTGGCCGCGGACGACGTCACCAGCGCGCTGAACACCGCCGCGCCTAGCACCGCGAGGATCGGGGTGTCGGTGGCGACGCGGAGCAGGTCGAGGGCGAGCGGGTTCGCCTTGAGCGGGGCCACACCGTCGAGGATCAGCTTGAGGCCGAGGAACACCAGGCCGAGGCCGAGGACGGCCTGCCCGACGTCCTTGGGCGTGGGGCGGCGGGCGATGAAGGTGACGGCGAAGCCGATCCCGACGAGGAGGAGCGCGTAGTCGGTGACCCGGAAGGCGATGAGCTGCACGGTCAGCGTGGTGCCGATGTCGGCGCCGAGGATCACGCCGAGGGTCTGGCGGAACGGCATCAGGCCCGCCGACACGAAGCCGATGAGCATGAGCGTCGTCGCCGCCGACGATTGGAGGATCGCGGTCACCAGGGCGCCGGACAGCACGGCGCTCAGCCGCGTGCGCGACATCACGGTGAGCAGCTGCCGCAACCGCCCGCCGAGCGCGCGCTGCATGCTGTCGCCCGAGAGGCGGATGCCGTAGAGCAGCAGCGCCGTGCCGCCGAAGAGCGCCAGGAGGATCGTCACGGCGCGGGAGCGGGGCGGGCCGCGAGGGTCGCCCGCTGGAGATGGCCGGGGGCGAGGTCGGCGGGCAGGTGCCCGGTCTCGTTCAGCGACACGAGGCGCGGCGGTCGCACGACTGTCAGCGAGGCGTTGTCGACGCGCAGCCGCCATAGCTGGTTGAACGAGCAGCCCAGCAGGTGGCAGGCGTAGACGCTGATCACGCCGCCGTGGGCGACGACGAGCACGTCCTCGCCGTCCGGGTGGGCGGCGGCGATGCGATCCAGCCCTGCCCGCACGCGCTCGCTGACCACGGGCAGCGGCTCGCCGCCGGGCGGCGGGCAGTCGTGGGGCGCACGGATCCAGGCGACGTAGGGGTCTCCGTCCCGGGCGCGGACCTCGTCGACCGTGCACCCCTCCCACGTCCCGAGCGACAGCTCGCGCAGCTCCTCGACGACCACCAGCGGGATGCCCGTGCCGCGCAGCGCCAGCTCCGCGGTCTCGACCGCCCGGCAGAACGGGCTGACGTAGGCCGCCCGCACGCGGTAGCCGCGCAGCCCCCGGCCGAGCGCCTCCGCCTGGGCGCGCCCGCGCGGCGACAGCGCGACGTCCGTGTGTCCCTGGAAGCGGCGCTCCGCGTTCCAGAGCGACTCGCCGTGACGGGCCAGCAGCAGCCTCACCGCGCGGCCTCGCGGGCGGCGGCGAGGCGGGCGAGCACCTCGCCGCGGCCGAGCAGCGCCAGCACGTCGAACAGCGGCGGCGACGCCGTACGACCCGTCACCGCCAGCCGCGTGAGCTGCGCCAGGTCGACGAGCTTGAGTCCCATCGCCGCGACGAGCTCGCGGTAGAGCGCCTCCAGTGCGGGCGCGCTGAACGGCTCGACGGTCGACAGCCGCTCGATCAGCACGCCGAGGCGCTCGGCGCCGGCCGCCGTGAGGAGCTTGGCCCGCGCCTTGTCCTCGTACTCGGCCGGTCGTTCGAAGTAGAAGCGGCCGACGTCGACCATCTCGCGCAGCGTCTTCGCCCGCTCCCGCAGCGTCTCCAGCATCGCCGCCAGCCGCGCGTCGTCCGGCGCGGTCAGGCCGGCCTCGACGAGGAACGGCCGCACGAGCGTGGCCAGGCGTGGCCCGTCGGTGGCCTTGAGGTACTCTTGCGAGAGCCACTCGAGCTTGGCCTGGTCGAAGACGGCGCCCGACGACGACACGTCCTTGATGTCGAACCGCTCGACCATCTCGGCCCGGGTGAAGACCTCCTGGTCGCCGTGCGACCAGCCCAAGCGGGCCAGGTAGTTCACCAGCGCCTCCGGCAGGATCCCCTGCTCGCGGTAGGCCTGCACCGACGTCGCGCCGTGACGCTTGGACAGCCGGGACCGGTCGGCGCCGAGGATCATCGAGACGTGGGCGAAGGCCGGCACCGGATAGTCGAGCGCCTCGTAGCACAGCACCTGCTTGGGCGTGTTCGACAGGTGGTCGTTACCGCGGATGACGTGGCTGATCCGCATGTCGACGTCGTCCACGACCACGCAGAAGTTGTAGGTCGGCGTGCCGTCGGTGCGCACGAGGATCCAGTCGTCGAGCTGCTGGTGGTCGAACGCCACCGGCCCGTGGATCAGGTCCTGCACCACGGTCGTGCCGGTGTCGGGGATGCGCAGCCGCAGCGCGCCGGCGGTGAGCCCACGGTCACGGCAGCGGCCGGAGTAGCGGAACGTCTCTTTGCGCGCCTCGGCCGCCTTGCGCTCGGCGTCGAGCTGCGCGGGCGGGCAGTCGCAGTAGTACGCGCGCCTCGCGGCGAGGAGCTGGGCGGCGTGGGCCCGGTAGAGCTCGAAGCGCTCGGTCTGGCGGTAGCCCGGCGCCGGCGGCCCCTCGTCCCAGTCGAGGCCGAGCCACCGCAGCGCGTCGACGATGGCGTCGATGTTCTCGTCGGTCGATCGCGAGCGGTCGGTGTCCTCGATGCGGAGGATGAACGTCCCCCCGTGGTGGCGGGCGAAGAGCCAGTTGAACAACGCCGTGCGGGCGCCGCCGACGTGCAGGTGGCCGGTCGGGCTGGGGGCGAAGCGCACACGCACGTCGCGGCTCATCGGCGCAGCACCGCGACTCGGTTTCTCATCGTCGGTTCATTCTACGCCCACCCCCGTCGGAGACGACGCACGCGACGCCGCAGACGCGAGCACCGCCCAACCGTTCCTGGCGATCCGCTCCCGCGCGACCCGTGTGCCCTCCGGCCGACCGCCACGCGTCGTGGCGGCCCGGCCGCTACGCGACCCCGAGGAGCGCCCCGCGTCCCCCGGGGCGTCCGAGCCCACCACAACGCGCCGTGGCGGCCCGGCCGCTACGCGGCCCCGAGGAGCGCCTCGGGTCCCCCGGGGCGTTCCGAGCCCACCCAACGCGTCGTGGCGGCCCGGCCGCTACGCGGCCCCGAGGAGCGCCCCGGGTCCCCCGGGGCGCTCCGAGCCTCCCGGGGGGGCATGGGGGGCCGTATCGTGGCCCCCCATCCAATAGATCAACACCAGGACGACGAGCAGCCACAGGAGCGTGTTGAGGAGCATGGGCGGGTCGCGGACGATGATCTCCGAGGGGTTGCCCCCGAGCTGGCGGTGATAGAGGAGGTACAGATAACGGAAGACGCCGTAGAGCACGAACGGCAGCGTCGCCGGCAGCAGCGAGGTGTGGAACTTCGACACCGTCTCCGGCGACATCGTGTAGAGCGCGTACGCGGTGACGGTGGACGCCGTGACGACCGCGATCATCTGGTCGAGCAGGCCGGCGCTGTACTCGGTCAGGATCGGACGGTGGCGACCCGCGTCCTCCTCCAGCGTGAGGACCTCGTACCGCCGCTTGCCGAGGGCCAGGAAGAGCGCGAGCAGGATCGTGCAGATCAGCAGCCAGCCGGAAATGGCCACGCCGATCACCAGCGCTCCGGCCGCGGCCCGCAGCACGAAGCCGATCGCCACCACCAGCACGTCGACGATGACGACGTGCTTGAGCCACGCCGAGTAGGCGGAGAGCAGGACGACATAGGCGCACGCGGCCACCGCGAACGGTGGCGACAGCCAGACGGCCGCCGCGAGCCCGACCACGATGAGCACCGCCGCCGCCGCCACGGCCGTGCGCACCGACAGGCGGCCGGAGGCGATGGGACGGGTCCGCTTGTCGGGATGCAGGCGGTCCTTGTCGCGGTCGGCGACGTCGTTGAGCAGGTAGATCGCCCCCGACAGGCCGCAGAAGATCACGAAGGCGGCCAGCGCGGTCGCCGCGGCCGCGGCGTCGAACAGCCGCTGGCCGAAGACCAGCCCGCCGAAGACGAACAGGTTCTTGACCCACTGCCGGGGGCGGAGCGAGGCGAGGAGGGCGCTCAGCTCACACCCGGTCGACCGCCGTGCGCACCGCCGCGATGACCCCGTCGATCTCGGCGTCGGTCATCTCCGGATAGCACGGCAGCGAGAGCACCTCGCGCGCCGCGCGGCACGCCTGCGGCCACCGCTCGCCGTCGAGCCCGAACAGCGGCTGCTCGGGGACCGCGCGCGGGTAGTGCACCATCGTGCCCACGCCGAGGTCGGCCAGCACCTTGGCGAGCGCGTCCCGGCGCGGGTGGCGCACCGTGTACACGTGGTACACGTGGCGCGCGCGCGGGTCCTCGGCGGGCAGGCCGAGCGGCAGCCCGGCCAGCCCCTCGTGGTACCGCGCGGCTAGACGGCGGCGGGCCTCGGTCCACGCCTCGAGGTGACGCAGCTTCACCCGCAGCATCGCGGCCTGCACCTCGTCGAGCCGGCTGCAGTACCCGAGCTCGACGTGCTGGTAGCGCCCGGTGTCGCCGTGGTGGCGCAGCCGTCGCAGGTGCTCGGCCACGTCGTCCCGATCGCTCAGCAGGAGACCGCCGTCGCCGCAGGCCGCGAGGTTCTTGGTGGGGTAGAAGGACAGGCACGCGGCGTCGCCCCAGCCGCCGATCGGCCGTCCGTCCCAGGTGGCGCCGACGGCCTGGGCGGCGTCCTCGATGAGCGCGACGCCGTGGCGCCGCGCGATCTCGGCGATACGATCGACGCGCGCCGGATGGCCGTAGAGGTGCACGACCACGATGGCCCGCGTGCGCGGCGTGAGCGCCGCCTCCAGCGCCTCGGGGTCGAGCGCGCACGAGGCGGGCTCGATGTCCACGAAGACGGGCGTGGCGCCGGCCATCACGATCGTCGAGGCCGAGGCCACGAACGAGAACGCGGGGGTGACGACCTCGTCGCCGGGCTTCACGCCGACGGCGGTGAGGGCCAGCCGCAGGGCGTCGGTGCCCGAGCCGACGCCGACGCCGTGGCGGACGCCCGCCCGCGCGGCCAGCTCGGCCTCCAGGGCCCGGCCCTCGCCGCCGAGGACGAAGGCGCTGCCGTCGAGGACGCGCTCGACCGCGCTCATCAGCTCCGCCCTGAGCGCGCGGTGCTGCCGCTTGAGATCGAGGAACGGAATGGTGCTCATCGCTCGCCGAGTCCCTCCAGCGCGCCCAGTCCCACCGAGGTCCGGATCGGCCCGCCGACACCGAGGAGGTTCACCGCGAAGTTGACCTCGTCGTCCCGGTTCTCGCGGTGGACGAACTCCACGGTCAGCGCCCAGCACTGGAACTTGATGTCGGCCGAGGCACGACTCTCGACGAAGGTCCGGGTGCGGATGTCGAAGAAGTTGGTGTTGCGCAGCGTCACGTAGCGCGAGATGTCGGCCACGAGACCGGTCGTGATGAAGTTGAACTTGCTCGGATCGCTGTAGCGCGACCCCAGGGTGACGGAGATGGGGTCGAGGCGCACGGCGAGATCGGACGTCGCGCTCGTCACGCCCTGGCCGTGGACGCTGTGGGCGATGTCGCCCCGCATGCGCACGCGCTCGACCGGCTGCACGATGACGGTGCCAACGATGTCACCCGCGCTGCTGTCGCGGATGTCGTAGCTGGAGCCGACCGCCACCCGCAGCGCCTCCCACCGTCGCGGCTCGCCGTCGGCCAGCGTGACCGTGCGGGCGCGCAGCCGGTTCGTCAGCGAGTACGTGATCCGGCTCGTGTCCGGGATGTTGTCGACGTCCGTCCACTGCGGCAGGCGGTCCTGGTCCTTGCCGGTGATCCAGGTGTAGTTCACGCGGGGCTCGATGCTGTGCAGCAGCGCATCGATGCCCCAGGTGCCGCCGACCGGGTAGATCCGCGAGAACTGGGTCTCCAGGTCGGTGCCGGCCTCGAAGAGGCGACGCAGCCGCGTCTCGTCCTCGGTGACCTCGATCGTCCCGCTCACGCCCCGGGTGGTGCGGGTGCCGATCACGGTCTTGTCGTAGCCCGTGAGCCGGCCACCGACGAACGGCGTGAGGGTGGCGAGCCCGGCGACCGAGATCGGCCGGGACACGCGTGGGTGCAGGTCCAGCCGCTGGCCGTTGGAGCCCACGTCGCGCACGAAGTTGACGTAGCTGGTCTCCAGCTCCCACAGGAAGCCCGGCAGCCCGGGGATCGGCTGCCGGACGCCCAGCATGTTCAGGTCGGGCAGCCGGTTGAGCTCCACCGGGCGCCGGGTCGTGAGGTCCTGGTAGGCGAATGCGTTGGCGACGAAGTTCCACGACTCCCAGGTCCGCGTGAGGAACACGTTGGACTCCACGCGCTGCGAGCTGCGCTGCTGCAGCCGGTCGCCGTACTCGCTGAGCACGGTGTCGCCGGTGACGCCGTTGACGTCCACCTTCAGCGAGAGCCCGGGCGCGATCTGCCAGTCGTGCTTGACGCTGCCGATCCCGCGGGTGGCGCCGTTGACCTCGCTCTCCTGGACCAGGAAGCCGGTGAAGCTGCCGCGCTGCTCGGTCGACAGCACGTAGCGCGTCTCAGCGTTGAGCCCGAAGCCCTTCTCGGTATAGATGAGGGGGGCGACCGTCGCGTCGGCGCTGTCCGAGATCGCCCAGTAGAACGGGATCTCGGCCTGGAAGCCACGGCGGCTGGAGTTGCCCAGCTTGGGGAACAGGAAGCCCGTCTGGCGCTCGCGGCGGATCGCCGCCGCGAAGAACGGGAAGAACGGGATCAGCGGGATGTCCTTCACCCAGAACGAGGCGTTGGTGCCGTAGACGAAGTCCTCGAGGTCCGCCGTGGCCGAGCCGAACTTGAACGACCACGTCGGCGGATCGTCCTCGCACGTGGTGAACACGCCGCGCTGGATACGGTAGACGCTCTCACCGAGCCGGTCCATGCGGTCGGCGCCGATCCGATAGTACGGCGCTACCCGCGCCTCCGACTCGTACACGACGCCGGTACCGGTCCGGAGGTTGTAGTCGATGCGCCGGCCGCTCATCTGGTTCTCGCCGTCGTAGAAGACCACGCGCCCCAGGGCGACGGCGTCGCCCGTCTCCCGGTTGATCTCGACCCGGTCGGCGATCAGGCGCGACGTCCCCCGCGTGATTTCGACGTTGCCGGTGGCGACCAGCACCCGCTCGGGGCCGATCTCCTCGAGTCGGTCCGCGAGGACCGTGACGTCACCGCCGGGAGTGGGGACGACGACGGGGCCCTGCGGGCCCTGGGCAGACGTCGGCCCGGGCAGCGCGACCATTCCCAGCAGGGCGACCGCGAGCCCCACCAGACGGCGAAGTCGTGTTCTCAAATGGCTTGAAAACCCTCGTCAGGAAAGCGTGCTGATGCTATCAGCCGCGCTTTCCACCGGGCAAGGCCTATCGCTTCCGTCCAGGTGCCCGAGCGCCTCGCCGACGAGCGCCAGCGACCCCGCGACGCAGACGAGCGGAGTGGGCGCGTCGTCCTCCGCGAGGCGCAAGGCCTCGGGGACGGAGCGCGCCACCGCGACCGGCACGGTGGCCGGCACGAGCGCCTTCAGATCCTCGGGCGCGGCGGCCCGGGGACTTCCGAACGCGGTGAGGACGACCCGGCGGGCTCGCGCGAGCAACGGGCCCAGGATTCCCGCGGCGTCCTTGTCGCGCAGCACGCCGATCACGAACGTCGTGGGGGTGGTGGGGAAATAAGTCTCGAGGGACGCGGCCAGCGCGCGAGCACCCGCGGGGTTGTGGGCGCCGTCGAGCACCAGCCACCCGTCCGCGCGACGCCGGAGCTCGAAGCGCCCCGGCCACCGGGCCCGCGCCAGCCCCTCGCGGATCGCGCGCTCCCCGGCGCCGAGCGCGCGGGCGGCGGTTACGGCCAGCAGCGCGTTGCCCGGCTGGTAGGCGCCGAGGAGGCGCAGCTGGAGGTCGTCGAGCCGCCAGCCCGGCCCGGCACAGTCGATGCGCTGGCCCTCCAGGCTGCGCGCGCGCACCGCGACGGATAGCTCGCGGCCCTCCATCTCGAGGGGCACGTCGGCCCGCGCCGCCTGGGCCAGCACGACGGCGGCCGCCTCCGGCGGCTGGGCGGCGGAGATTGCCCGGCCGGAGCGGAAGATCGCCGCCTTCTCGGTGGCGATCGCCTCGAGCGTGTCGCCCAGGAACTCGCGATGGTCGAAGTCGATCGGGCCCAGGACCGCCACGGCCGGCCGACCGACGGTGGTGGAGTCCACCCGTCCGCCGAGGCCGACCTCCAGCACGGCGATATCGACGCGCTCCTGGGCGAAGTGGTCGAGCGCCAGCGCCGTGGTGGCCTCGAAGACCGTGGCGTCCACGCGGGCGATCTGGGTGCCGAGCGCCTCGACGCCGTCGACGACCGCGTCCTCCGCGATCGCCTCGCCGTCCACGCGGATCCGCTCGCGGAACGACACGAGGTGCGGTGAGGTGTAGAGGCCCACCCGGTGGCCCTGGGCACGCAGGATCGCGGCCAGCATCGCGGAGGTCGAGCCCTTGCCGTTGGTGCCGCCGACCTGGGCGATGGTGTAGGCACGCTCGGGCCGGCCGAGCGCGTCGAGGAGGGCCTCGATGCGCTCCAGCCCCGGTCGCATGCCGGCGTACTCGCCGCCGCGGAGGGCGAGGAGCCGGGCGACCGCCTCGGCGTAGGTCATGCGGGCGGCGTGGGCTGGTCGGCGAAGAAGGCGAGGAGGCGGCGGAGCGTGTCCTTGAGCTCGCGGCGCTCGACGATCATGTCGAGCTGGCCGTGCTCGAGGAGGAATTCGGCGCGCTGGAAACCGTCCGGCAGCGGCTGGCGGATCGTCTCGGCGATGACGCGGGGCCCGGCGAAGCCGATGAGCGCGCGCGGCTCGGCGAGGTTTACGTCGCCGAGCATGGCGAAGCTGGCGGTGACGCCGCCGGTCGTCGGATCGGTGAGCACCGACAAGTAGGGCAGGCGGGCCTCGGCCAGGCGCTGGAGCGCGGCCGACGTCTTGGCCATCTGCATCAGCGACAGGATGCCCTCCTGCATGCGGGCGCCGCCGGAGGCGGAGACGATGATCACCGGAATCTGCTTGTCGATCGCCATCTCGATCGAGCGGGTCAGCTTCTCCCCGACCGCCGACCCCATGCTGCCGCCGAGGAAGCCGAACTCGAAGGCGCACAGCATCGTCGGGTACCCGCCGATGCGGGCCAACCCGGTGACGACGGCCTCGTGCATGGAGGTCTTCTGCTTGGCGGCGCGCAGGCGGTCGCGGTAGCGCTTGGTGTCCTTGAACGAGAGCGGGTCGATGCTGCCGAGGGCGGCTTGATACTCCTCGAAGCTGCCCGGGTCACTCAGGAGCGCGATCCGCTCGCGCGCGGTGATGCGGAAGGGGTAGTGGCACTTGGGGCACACGCGCCCGGCCTTCTCGACCTCGACGCGGTACATGATTTCCTTGCAGGACTCGCACTTGATCCAGAGGCCCTCGGCGACGACGACCCGGTTCGGGGCGCCCTGACGCTCTTCCGGGGTCCGACGGAACCACGCCATCGACCTATCCTACCCTCTCACGCAGCGGCGCCTTCAACGTCGCGATGAAGTCGCCGACCTTGTCGACCAGGGCCGAGGTCCCGGCGTGCTCCTCGACCGTCCGGACGATGGCCGAGCCCACGGCGACGCCGTCGGCGAGCCGGCCGACGGCGGCGACCTGCTCGGGGGTGGAGACGCCGAAGCCGACGCAGAGGGGCTTGGTGGTCACCAGCCGCAGGGTGCGGACCTGGGCGTCGAGGTCCGGGGGGAGCTCGCGCCGGGCCCCCGTCGTGCCGGTGAGGGAGACGACGTAGATGAAGCCGCGGCTCAGTCGCGCGATGGCCCGCACCCGGGCCGGGGTGGACGTGGGCGCGGCGAGGAGGATCGTGTCGAGGCCGGCCGGCTCGGCCTCGGCCCGCAGGGGCTCGGCCTCCTCGTGCGGCAGGTCGGGCACGATCACGCCGTCGAGGCCGGCGTCGACCGCGGTGCGCGCGAAGGCCTTGAGCCCGAACGCGAGCACCGGGTTGTAGTAGGTCATCAGCACCAGGGGCAGGCGCACCCGCGCGCGCAGCGCGGCGACCGTCTCCAGCACGCGCGGCAGCGTGGTGCCGGCGGCGAGCGCGCGGACGTCGGCGCGCTGGATGACCGGCCCGTCGGCGAGCGGATCGGAGAACGGCACGCCGAGCTCGATCACGTCGGCGCCGCGGCGCTCGGCCTCGACGACCAGCCGCTCGGTCTCGGCCAGCGACGGATCCCCCGCCATGAAATACGCGACCAGCGCCCGCTCCCCCTTCGCCCGGAGCCGCTCGAAGGTGGCGTCGATTCGGCTCACCCGATCTCCTTGCCGAGCGCCTTGGCCACCACGTAGACGTCCTTGTCGCCGCGGCCGGAGAGGCCGACGACGATCGTCTTGCTGCGGGGCAGCGTCTTGGCGAGCCGCATCGCGTGGGCGATCGCGTGCGCCGACTCCAGGGCCGGCATGATGCCCTCCAGCCGCGTCAGGGCCTGAAAACCCTCGAGGGCCTCCTCGTCGGTGATGGCGACGAACTCGAAGCGGCCGGCATCGCGGTAGTACGCGTGCTCGGGGCCGACGCCGGGATAGTCGAGTCCGGCGGAGATCGAGTGGGCGACGGCCACCTGGCCGTCGTCGTTCTGCAGCAGGTAGCTCATGGCCCCGTGCAGCACGCCGACGTGGCCCGCCGTCATCGTCGCGCCGTGGCGGCCGGTGGCCACGCCGTCGCCGCCCGGCTCGACGCCGACGATGCGCACGCGCCGGTCGCCGATGAACGGGTGGAAGAGGCCGATCGCGTTCGAGCCGCCACCCACGCAGGCCATGACGACGTCGGGGAGCCGCCGCAGCGCGCGGCGGGCCTGCCGCTTCGTCTCCTGCCCGATCACGGTGTGGAAGTCGCGCACCATCATCGGGTACGGATGGGGCCCCAGCGCGGAGCCGAGCAGGTAGTACGTGGTCCGGACGTTGGTGACCCAGTCGCGCAGCGCCTCGTTGACCGCGTCCTTCAGGGTGCGACTGCCGGTCTCCACCGGGATCACGCGAGCGCCGAGCAGCCGCATGCGGAAGACGTTGAGCGCCTGCCGCTCGACGTCCTCGGCGCCCATGTACACCTCGCACTCCAGTCCCAGCAGGGCCGCCGCCGTGGCGCTGGCGACGCCGTGCTGGCCCGCCCCGGTCTCGGCGATGATGCGTCGCTTGCCCATGCGCTCGGCCAGCAGGGCCTGGCCGAGCACGTTGTTGACCTTGTGGGCGCCGGTGTGACAGAGGTCCTCGCGCTTGAGCCAGATGCGCGCGCCGCCGCAGTGCTCGCTGAGTCGGGCGGCGTGGTAGAGCGGCGTGGGTCGGCCGGCGTAGTCGGTCAGCAGCCCCCGCAGGCGGCGCTCGAACGTCCGGTCGCGCCGCGCCGCCGCGTACGCCTTCTCGAGCTCCACCAGCGGCGCCATCAGCACTTCCGGCACGAAGCGGCCGCCGAACCGCCCGAAGTGCCCGCGCGCGTCGGGGAGCCGGGGCATCAGGCGCTCCGCGCCGCGGCCACGAAGCGCCGCACCTTGTCGGGGTCCTTCTGGCCGGGCCGCGCCTCCACCCCGGAGTTCACGTCGACGCCGTGCGGCCGCACGATCCCCACCGCCTCCGCCACGTTCTCGGGCGTGAGCCCGCCGGAGAGAATGATGTGCGGCCGGTTGTCCGGGGCGCCCCGCATCATGCGGATCCGCCGCCACGCCAGCGTCTCCCGCTTCTCCCCCTCGCTCCAGCGCGCCGTCGTGTCGAGCAGCAGCGCAGACGCCACGTTGCGGAAGGCGAGCGCGTCGATGAATCCGCCCACGCGGTACTCGGGCAGGCCGTCGAGGGTGGAGACCGGTGGCAGCTTGATCGTCTTGATGACCGGCAGCGCGTACCCGGTCAGGTCCTCGGGTGTCTCGTCCCCGTGGAACTGGAGCGCGCGCAGCCCGCACGCCTCGGCCACCGCCTTCACGTGGCCGGCCTTGTGGTCCCAGAACACGCCGACGGGCGTCACGAACGGCGGCAGCCACCGCACGATCGGCGCCACCTGCTCCGGCGTGACGAAGCGCGGCGTGTTCTCCACGAAGATGAAGCCGACTGCATCGGCCCCCGCCTCGACGGCGCACCGCGCATCGTCGAGGTTCGTGATCCCGCAGACCTTGACGCGGGTCATTGTTCGAGCCGCAGCTCGCGAACCTTGGCGGCGACGTCGTCGGCGCGCACGAGGCCCTCGCCGACCAGGACGGCGCGGGCGCCGGCGGCGGCCACGCGGCGGACCTGGTCGCCGCTGAAGAACCCGCTCTCGCTGATCACGAGGGGCCCGGGCGGGATCAGCGGCAGCAGGTCGAGCGTGGTCTCGATGCGGGTCTCGAACGTCGCGAGGTCGCGGTTGTTGATACCGAGGACGCGGCAGCCGACGCTCAGGGCGCGGTCGACCTCGGCGGCCGTGTGGCACTCGACCAGCGCGGCCAGGCCGAGCCCCTTGGCGGCAGCGAGCAGGTCACCCAGCAGCGGGCCGTCGAGGATCGACACGATCAGCAGCACGGCGTCGGCGCCGGCCGCCCGCGACTCCCAGAGCTGCCACTCGTCGATCGTGAAGTCCTTGCGGAGCAGCGGCACGGTGACGCGCGCGCGGATGGCGGCCAGGAGGTCGAGGTGCCCCTTGAAGTACTTCTCGTCGGTGAGCACCGAGATCGCGTGGACGCCGTGGCGATCGTAGGTCTCCGCCAGCGCGACCGGGTCGAGGTCGGCGGCGAGCACGCCGCGCGAGGGCGAGGCCTTCTTGACCTCGGCGATGAGCGCGACCGGCGCGCCGGCCGGCCGCAGCGCGGCCTCGAAGTCGCGCGGGGGCGCCAGGCGCTCGCAGCGATGCTCCAGCTCGCGGCGTGGGGTGGCGCGCTTGCGCGCGGCCACCTCGTCGCGCTTGTCGGCGACGATGCGCTCGAGGATGGTGGCCATGGGCTGCCGCTCAGAAGTCGCGGCGCAGCCCCTGTCGGCGGATCGTCTCCAGGGACACTCCCGAGAGCTGGTCGAGCACGAACTCGCGGATCGTGCGCGGCGGCGGCAGGTCGCGCGCGACTCGGCCGCCGGTCACCAGCGGCTTGAGCATCGGGTCCCACGGGCCGCCGGCCGGCGCAGGCGAGCCGGCCGGGATCACCGCCGTCTCCAGCGTGCCGCGCCGCCGCAGCACGTCTTTGGCGCCGGACCACTTGCCGCGCTTGGCCATGGGCTTGCCCTCGATCTCCATGATGTCGAGCGCGAAGTTGAGGACGGGGGCGTTCGCGATGGAGGTGCCGACGCCGTAGGAGTCGACGACGGGGTTGAGATGAAGGATCTCGTACTCGTCGATCCCGCCGGAGGCGACGATCTTCACGTGGTCGAAGCCGCGCAGGTTCAACTCCCAGCGCACCTCCTCGATGATGCGGTAGAGGTCGCCGCGGCGGGAGGACGGGGTGTCCAGCCGCACCGCGAAGAGGTCCTTACCGAGCGCCTCGGCCACGCGGATGGCCTCGAACTTCTCGTCCTGCAGCGTGTCGATGAGGGCGACCCGCCGCACCTTGGGCTCGATCACCTCGTGGAAGGCTTTCAACGCCTGCACCGTGTCGCCGACCATGAGGACCAGGGCGTGGGGGATCGTGCCCAGGGGGTCGGCCTCGATGAGCTCCGCCGACTTGGTCACGGCAACGCCGTCGCAGCCGCCGATGAAGGCGTTGCGCTCGATCATCGGGGCCAGGGACGGGTGCATCCGGCGGGCGCCGAAGGAGATCACCTGCCGCTCCCCCGCCGCCATCTTGCAGCGCGCCGCCTTGGTGGCGATGCCCGAGGCCTGGCACAGGAGGCCGAGCAGCGCCGTCTCGTACTGCGCCCAGTCGACGTAGACGCCCTCCAGGGTCAGGACCGGCTGGTAGGGCGCGAAGACGGTCCCCTCGTCCATCGCCCGGACGTCGACCTTCACGCCCTCGAGGAGCGCCGCCGCCTCCTCGATGCCGGCCAGCACGCCCCAGTCCCACTCCTCGGGCAAGGACTTGAGGTAGACCTCGGCCTTGACCCGCTTGCGATCCCCGCGCGCCTTGAGGATCTCCACCGTGCGCTGGAAATAGACGTCCGCGACCTCGCCGGCCTTGATCTCGGCGTCGGACGCCGTGTGGAACGATCGCTTTCTTGGTGCCATGGCTGTTGGGAATCCTCGGAAAGTGTCGTGAATTCTTGCAGACTTACCGCGTCAAGTCAATTTCGCGCGGCGGCCGGCTCGGCGTCGCGCCGCCGCCCGTGGAGCAGTGTTGACATCGCCTACCCGCCCCGCGAATCATGAACTCATCGACAGGCGCACTGCGTGAGCCAGACTCTCGTCGACGGATTGACCTTCCCCGAGGCCCCGCGCTGGCGGGACGGGCGCCTGTGGTTTTCCGACTTCTACACTCGCCGCGTGCTCGCCGTCGACACCGCCGGACGGCTCGAGACCATCGCCACCGTCCCCCAGCGGCCCTCGGGGCTGGGCTGGACGCCCGACGGCGCCCTGCTCGTGGTGTCGATGCTCGACCGCCGCCTGCTGCGCTTCGACGGCACCGGGGCCCACGTCGCCGCCGAGCTCGGCGAGCTGGCGACGGGCCCCTGCAACGACATGGTCGTGGACGCGGCGGGGCGCGCGTACGTCGGGAACTTCGGCTTCGACCGGCACCGCGGCGAGTCGCCACGAACGACCTGCCTGATGCGGGTCGATCCGGATGGCAGCGTCGTACGCGCCGCCGACGACCTGCTCTTCCCGAACGGCGCCGTCATCACCCCCGACGGCCGGACCCTGATCGTGGCCGAGACGTTCGCCAGCCGGCTGACGGCGTTCGACGTCGCCACCGACGGCACGCTGTCGAACCGGCGGCTGTTCGCCCGCATCGAGGGGTGCTTCCCCGACGGCATCTGCCTCGACGCGGAGCGCGCGGTCTGGGTGGCCGACGCCCGGGGGAACCGCGTGATCCGCGTGCACGCCGACGGCCGGGTGGACCGCACGATCGTCACCGGCGCCCGCGCGGCCTTCGCGTGCATGCTCGGCGGCCCCGACCGCCGCACCCTCTTCGTGTGCACCAACACCGGTAGTGGCCCCGCCATGGCCGACAAGACCGACGGCCGCATCGAGACCTTCCCCGTCGACGTCCCCGGCGCCGGCTGGCCTTGATTCAGATGGGGGCCCAGAAATGGCCCCCCTAACCCCCAGGGGAGCCTCGGAGCGGACCGGGAAACCCGAACCGCTCTTCGGTAACCCGCTCATGGGGGCCCCGAAATGGCCCAACCCTCAATCGCTCGTCGCGCCCCGGCGCTGCCGGTCCGGTGGGGTGGTTCGGGAACCTGTCATAACCCTCTGGTAGCTTTTCGGGTCGGTGTCGATTCCGGGGGTCCATCGTCGTCGTAGGGGTGAGAGGAGGTTCTATGCGTTACATGCTGCTCATCTGCTCAGACGAGAAGGTCGAGGCGACCGTGCCGGAGGCCGAGATGTCGGCCATCGTGCAGGGGCACATGCGCTTCGCCGAGGAGCTGCGGAAGTCCGGGAAGATGGTGCTGGGCGAGCGCCTGCGTCCCGAGGCCGACGCGAGCCGCATCCGGCTCAAGGCCGGCCAGCGGCAGGTCATCGACGGCCCCTTCGCCGAGACGAAGGAAGTCCTCGGCGGCTTCTACGTGATCGAGTGCGACGACAAGCAGGAAGCCGTCGAGTGGGCCAAGAAGATCCCGCTGCGTCCCGACAGCTTCGTCGAGGTCCGGCCCGTCTGGAAGATGTGACCTCGCGTACCATCGGCCCGTGGGATCGATTCCCCACGGGCCGACGGAGGACGGAGGCGTCCCTGGGCGCGTGGCCGACGCGTTCCGGGCAGAGTACGCGCGAATGGTCGCCGCGGCGGTGCGGATCGTGCGCGACCTCGACATCGCCGAGGAGATCGCGCAAGAGACGTTCGCGCGGGCGCTCGACCGCTGGCCGGCCGGCGCGCCCGAGCGTCCCGGCGCTTGGCTGCTGACGGCGACGCGCCGGCGGGCGCTCGATCACTGGCGGCGCCGGCGGCGCGCCGACGCGCACGCCGACGCGCTCGCCTACGAGACCGTCCTCGGGGCGCTCGACGAGACCACCGACGTGACCGACACCGAGGAGATTCCCGACGACCGGCTCCGCCTGATCTTCACCTGCTGTCACCCGGGCCTGCCCGCCGACAGCCGGGTGGCGCTCACGCTGCGGCTGGTCGGTGGCCTGTCGACGCCCGAGATCGCCCACGCCTTCCTCGTGCCCGAGCCCACCATCGCCCAGCGCCTCGTGCGGGCCAAGCGAACCATCCGCGAGCGCGCCCTCCCCTGGGAAGTCCCGGAGGGCGCCGAGCTCGCGGAGCGACTCCCCGCCGTGCTCGCCGTCGTCTACCTGATCTTCAACGAGGGCTACGCCGCCCACGCGGGCGACGCGCTCGTGCGTCACGAGCTGTGCGGCGAGGCGATCCGGCTCGGCCGGATGCTGACCGAGCTGATGCCCGGGGAGCCCGAGGTGCTGGGGCTCCTGGCGCTGATGGAGCTCCAGGGATCGCGCGCGGCCACGCGCGCCGACGCCGAGGGCAACCTGGTCCTGCTCGCCGACCAGGACCGCACGCGCTGGGACCGCGCCGCCATCGCCCGCGGGCTCGACGGCCTCGAGCACGCCGGCTCCCTCGACCGTGCCGGGCCGTACCGGCTCCAGGCGGCGCTCGCGGCCTGCCACGCGCGCGCGGCGTCCTGGGAGGCGACCGACTGGGCGCAGATCGTGGTTCTCTACGACGCCCTCGCGGCGGCGACGCCCTCGCCCGTCGTCGCGCTCAATCGCGCGGTGGCGATCGGAATGGCGGTGGGGCCGGCGGCGGGGCTCGCCGCGCTCGACGCGATCGAGGCCGGCGAGCTACGCGACTATCACCTGCTCCCGGCCGCGCGCGCGGACTTCCTCCGCCGGCTGGGTCGCGCGGCGGAGGCGGCCGTCGAGTATCGCCGCGCGCTCGCCCTCACCGACAACACCCGCGAGCGCTCGTTCCTCCGCGCCCGACTGGCGGCGTGTGAGCGCGATCCGGCGGCGGGCTGAATGTCGTCTCCGGCGGCGATCTCTTCACGTGCCCGTTGGCGGACTCTGCCGCGGAGGGCGAGACGCGGGCTACGCCGTCGACTAGAGATTGGGTGCGAGTGAGGACGTCACCACCACTGGCACAGCGCGAAGGCGTCGGCGCAGATGGCGGGCACGAGATAAGACGGCCAGACGGCGGCTAGGATCATCGATCCGACGAACGCAACTAAGAGGACGGCCGCCAGGACCTTCAATGCCGATGTCAGGGACCACGAGACAGTCGGCGGCCACGAGGGGTACACGTGTGGCGCCGCCAAGAGGATGCACAGGATTCGGAGGGCGGCCCAGGTCAGCTGTCGCATGCTGGGCGACGGCCCCGATCGCCGCCGGGGATGACGTTGTATTTCCGCACGGGACTCATGCGAGCCCCCTACGTGCTCAGGCCAGCGGCACGACGGCGTAGAAGCGGGGCTGGTCGCCGACGACGCGGGTGACGTGGCCCCGGCCGGTCAGGTCCTCGGCCAGGACGACGTCGCCGGGCCCGACGCGCGCCACGGTGCCGTCCCCGACCTCGATCTCGGCGTGGCCCGAGAGCGAGATCGAGTACTGCCGGCGCGGTGCGCAGTGCCAGTCGAGCACGTAGCCGGGCGGCGAGACGCGGAACGTGAGGCCGGTCACCGACTGGGTCGGGGCGGCCTCGCCGTGCGCGCCCTCGACGTCGACGAAGGGCTTCATCGCCAGCGGCATCTGCTCGAGGTGCGATTGGCCGTCCTGACCGCTGTAGACCCGCCAGATCGTCGGCATGCCGACGCCGTCACACGGCCTGCAGCTGGGCGCGGCCCCAGGCCACGTCGAGCTCGCGGGCGGGGGTGACGACAGCCCCGGCGATCTCCGGCACGACGGGGTCCTGCCCCGCCACCGTGGTGCGGTGCATCACCCGCCGGTAGGCGCTCTCGTCCCACGGTCGCCCGCGGTGCAGCACGCACCGGTTGTCCCACATCACGAGGTCCCCGGGCTGCCAGCGGTGCGTGTAGACAAGCTCGGGCCGCGTCGCGCGCTGGAGCAGGTCGCGCAGCAGCGCGCGCGCCTCGCCGGTGCCCATGCCGACGATCTCGCAGGCGTGGGAGCCGACGAAGTACGCCTTGCGTCCGTGGCGGGGGTTGACGCGCACGAGCCGCTGCGGCACCGGCGGCACCTGCGCAGCGTGCTCGGGTGGCAGCAGCCCGTCACCGATGAGGCCGCGCGAGTACGCGAAGCTGTGGATGGCGACCCTGCCCTCGAGCGTCCGCTGCATCGCGACCGGCAGCGCCTCCCACGCCACGCGCGTGCTCGCGAACTCCGTCTCGCCGCCGCGCGGCGGGACCTCGCGCGCCGAGAGCAGCGAGGCGTGCGCCGGCACACGCTTGAAGGAGCTGTCCGTGTGCCACATCTGGTTGCCGGCGTTGAAGAGGTTGCGCCGATCGCCGGACGGGATCAGCTGGTCCTCGGCGTCGACGTTGGCGAGGTTCGAGATCTCGGGCGCCACCTGAGCCAGCGAGGTGATCGTGCGCAGCGAGATCTCGAGCGGCCCGAAGCGGCGGCTGAAGACGATCTGATCCTCGTCGCTGAGCGTCTGCCCGCGGAAGAGCAGCACCGAGTGATCCTCGAAGAGCGCGACGACCTCGCCGAAGCGCTCGTCGTCCAGCCGCCGGACGTCGACGTCGAGCACCTCCACCCCGAAGCACGCATGCAGCGGACGCGTCGGCAGTGCCACGGCAGCCTCCCTCGGGCGACTATTCCGCCAGCCAGACGGTGTCGAGCGTCTGGTTCAAGAAGTGGCTCGGCATGATCGTCCATCCCCTCACCTTCGACAGGTGCGGGATGATCCGGTGCCACTGGAAGCCCATCATGAAGTGCACCTCGTCGTCGTAGAGCCGCTTCTCGAACTGCCGCAGGAGCCGGCGCCGCTCCTCGGCGTCCAGCGTCCGCGACTGCCGGGAGTAGAGATCGTCCATCACGGTGTCCTTGTGCTTGCCGTAGTTCACCGGGGACGTCGACAGGAACCAGTGGATGTCCATGTCGGGCTCGACGATCGAGTTGCAGGGAGCGGTCACGGCCACCTCGAAGTCGCCGCTGCGCAGCGCTCCGAACCAGCTCGACGTCTCCACCGGGTTGTGCTTGACGGTGATCCCCACCTGGCGCCACTGGTCGATGACCCAGATGCCGAACGGCTCGTACGGCTGCGGCACCGCGCGGTTCAGCAGCGTGAACGAGAGGTTCTCGGCCCCGGCCTCCTTGAGCAGGCGCCGGGCCTCGGCCCGCGCCGCGTTGATGTCACGCCCGTAGCCGGCGAGCTTCTCCAGCTCGGCGGGCGGGGTCGCCCACGGGGTGCCGGGCACCTGGATCCCGGCCACCTCCTTGATCAGCGCGATCTTGGAGAGCGCCTTCGAGCCCTCGTGACGGTCGAGCGCCAGTGTCAGCGCGCGCCGGATCCGCTTGTCGTCGAACGGCTTCTTCTGCTCGTTCGGCGTGATCCCGATGGAGCAGTTCCACGGGCTCTCCTGCACCGTGATCTTGTTGCCGAGCGCGTTCACGAGGTTGTCGCGGTCGGCCGGCGTGAAGCCGCGGAACTGGATGTGGGCTCGCTCGCCCCGGATGGCCGCCACCTGCGCGGAGGCGCTGGGGATGAAGATGGCCCGGAAGCCGTCGAGGTAGGGCTTGCCCTTGTCCCAGTAGTCGGGGTTCTTCTTGCCCACCCAGTGCGAGCCGCGCACGTACTCGACGAACTTGAAGGGGCCGGTGCCCATCACGTTCTTCTCGTACCAGTGCGGGTCCTTGGCCAGGATGTCGGCCTTGTAGATGTAGTTCCACGGCGAGGCCACCTGGGCCATGAACGAGGCCTCGGGATGCTTGAGCCGGAAGACGACCGTGTCCGGCGTCGGCGCCTCGACCGACTGGACCGAGGCGTAGGTGGACTGGCGGCTCGACACGACCCCGGCCGGCGGGAAGATGATGTGATCGTACGAGGCCTTCACGTCCTTCGAGGTCATCACGCTGCCGTCGTGGAACTTCACGCCCTGGCGCACCTTGAACGTGTACGTCCGATGGTCCTGCGAGATCGTCCACGACTCGGCGAGGTCGCCCACGAACTTGGTCCCGGTCTTGTCGTTGGGGTCGACCCGCATCAGCGTGTTGTACTGCGGGGCGGTCGGATGCAGCATCGCGAAGGTCTCCTCGCGGTGCGCGTCGAAGCTCGGCGGCTCGGCGGCGACGATGAAGATGAGCTCGCCACCGCTGCGGGGTTTCTCCTGGGCGGTCGCGGACGCGAGGACACCGAGGGCGAGGAGCAGGACCAGGCCGGTGACGATCGACGATACGACGCGCAGCCTCATGTGAGCGGCCTCCGAAGGGCGAAAGGGTGCCGGTAGGGTAGCACGGCCCCGGGTCGATCGACGCGGGCCGGCGGTTAGGGCAGCAGGTCGGCGACGCGGATCTGACGCGGCGCGAAAGCCAGCGGCGTCGCCACGGCTGACGGCGCGAGCGTCGTCACGGACCGGAACCGCCACCCGTACGGCGCGGCGGGGTCCGGCGCGGGATCGCGATAGACCTCGAGGACCCGGTCGACCAGGTTCACGATCCAGTAGTCCTGAATCCCGGCCCGAGCAGCCTCACCTTACCCGCCACGCATCATCCGGACAATGCCTCCACCCGAGCACACTCTCCGACAGGATGAGCTCCGTCACCGACGATCTCGCGGCTCCTCAGCGCGACGGGCGCAGGCGCAGGTCCTCGTAGGGCGCGGAGTACGAGAAGCCCTTGATGTGGTCGACGCCCGCCTCTTCGACGCGCGGCCCCACGCCCCACAGGAACGCGAGCTCGTAGATCGGCACGTGCAGCACCCGGTCGTGCATGATCTGCTGGATCTGGTGGAGCATGGCCTCGCGCTTCTTGCGGTCGAGCTCGCGGGCCTGGCGCTGGAACAGGTCCTCGATCTCCGGCACCACCCCCGACGAGTAGATGCCGCCCTTGCTCACGTAGACCTCGATGCGGGTCGCGGCGTTGCCGGCGGGCGCGCCGAGGCCCATGATGACGCCCTTGAGCTTCTTGTCGCGCCACGCGCTGAGGAAGGTGGCGCGCTCCATCGTGCGCAGGCGCGTGCGGATGCCCACCGCCTGCAGGTAATTCACGAGCCCCTCGCCCAGGCCGAAGAACGGCGGGAACGGCGTGAGGTCGCCGGCGTCGAAGCCGTTGGGAAAGCCGGCCTCGGCTAGCAGCTTCTTGGCCAGGCCCGGGTCGTACGCCGGCGGCTCGTAGACGCGCGAGAACTCCAGGACCCGCGGGATGAGCCCACCGGTGGGGCGCGAGAGCCCCAGCGTCTCCGCCTGGTTCAGTGCCTGCCGGTCGAGGGCGTGGCTGGCCGCCAGACGCACGCGCCGGTCGTGCCACGGCGATTTCGGGTCCCATTGCTCGGGCAGGTCGAGGTAAGGCACGCCCGGCGGCTTGGCCGCGACGAGCTTGAGGCCGGGCGTCCGCTTGATCTCCTCCGCGGTGGGCCCGCTCAGCAAGTACACGATGTCGACGTCGCCCGCCTTGAGGGCGGCGGCCCGCGTCGTCTCGTCCGGCATGCTGCGGAAGACGAGCCGCTTGACCGACGGCGCCTTGCGCCAATAGCCCTCGAACGCCTCCATCACCAGATCGACGCCGGGGTTGAAGCTCACCACCCGGTACGGGCCAGCGCCGACGGGCGCCTTCTTGAAGCCGTCGTCGCCCACTCGCTCCACGTAGCGCTTCGGCACGACCCAGGCCGCGCCGGTCGCGGACGTGCCGTAGAAGGTCATGAAGTCGGGCCACGGCTCCTTGAGGACGAAGCGCACCCGCAGGGGATCGACGATCTGCACCTCCCGCACCCGCTCCTTGAGCAGGGGCGCGGCAGCACCCTTGTAGCGCTCGAAGGAGAACTTCACGTCCTCCGCCGTCACCGGGTCACCGTTGTGGAACCGCACGCCCCGGCGGAGGAGGAACTCGTAGGTCAGGCCGTCCTTCGACATCGTCCACGACTCGGCGAGGCTGGGCGTGTTGTCGCCGGCCGGCATGGGCTTCACCACCGCGTCGTGGATGGCGTAGAGCACCATGAACGGGTTGATGAACGCCTCGGTGTCGCCGGGATCGAGCCACCGGGCGGCGAGCGTGACGTGCAGGCCCCACGTCAGCGTGCCCTCGGGGGCGGCGGCGGCCGGACCCGCCACGACGGTGAGCAACAACAGGACGATCAGCGCGACTCGCATGAGCGCCTCCAGCTCGTGGGTGATGAGCTCGTTGCCGTCGACCTTCTCTTCGATCCTCGTCGGCCCTAGGGTCGGCGCGGGGGCGGCGGGCTCACGGGGCGCCGCAGCGGCATCGGGGTCGCCCGCAGGCTGTCGAGCTCGATGGTCGGCATGTCGAGGCTGAGCGCCCGCAGCACGCCGTTGGCGAGCTCGTCGTAGCGGCTGAAGGCACGGCGCAGCCGGGCGCGCCAGGCGACGACGCCACCGTTGGCGTGCAGCTCGAACGCCGACTCGCGCCCGTCGAGCGCGGAGGCGACGTGGTCGGCGGCGAGCTGCAGCAGCGCCGCGCGCTGCAGAGCCGTGTACCCGCCGCCCCCGAACGACTCCTCGAGACCGGGCCCGATCTCCGGCGAGGCGAGGTCCTTGTCGGACGGCGCGACGACGAGCGACGAGCCCGGCAGGATCCTCAGAATCTCGGCCATGCGCTGCCGCGAGCGTTGCATGGCCAGGCTGCCGGCGGCGACGTGCGCCCGGCCCGGGATGCACACGCCGTCGACGCCCGGCTCGGGGTCGAGCTCGGCCGCCGTCTGGCAGCTGCGGACGGTCTGCACCTCGGTGACGAGGTCCATCACGTACTCGAGCGTCGGCTCGTGCTCCCGCAGTCCCATCGCGTCCGCGCAGGCCAGCGCCAGGCCCAGCGTGAACTCGGCCTTGGCGAGCCAGCAGTAGAGCTGGTGCCAGAAGCACCACGACGCGATCGGCTCCGGCGAGGGCTCGGTGAGGAAGACGCGCTCCCACGGCACCAGCACGTCGTCGAGCCACATCTGGCCGTCCAGCTCGTCGAAGCGGCTGCTCAGCGGCGCCAGGAATGGGTTCGGGTGGCGGGCGGAGACCCGCCGGCAGACGATGGTGACGCCGGGCGCGTTCACGGCCACGACGAAGGTCGCGCGGTGGCCGTCGTGGTCGATGCCCGAGTGGCTGCCGATGTAGACATCCTCGGCGTAGGCGGGGCTCGTGTGCATGCCCACCTTGCCGCGCACGACCAGCCCAGCGTCGGTCTCGCGCACGACCTGCAGCGCGGCGCGCTCGGCCGGATCCGGGCGGAGGCGGTAGCCGATGGTCGCCGCGCCGGCCGAAAACGTGAGGAAGCGGCCGGTGCGGGCGATGAGCTCCCGGTACGCCGTCGCGTCGGCGAGCTGCCGCGGCGACACCGCGCGCTGGCGGACGGCGTCAAGGATGCCGAGCGCGATGAGGTTGCCGTAGCCGGGCGTGTGGGTGACGTTGCCGGCGGTCGGGAAGATCGTCGCCGAGTAGCAGCGGCCCATCGCGCGGAGGTCGGCGGCGCTGCGCGGCACGGCGAACGCCCACGGCGTGCGCGCGCCGCGCGCGTCGGGCGGCGTGAGGACGACGTCCTGCCAGGCGGGATCGTGATGGCGGTCGTACCAGGTCACGTACTCGTCGACCATCGCCCGGGTGGCCGGGTGCACGGTGACGTCCTCGATCAGCCCCTCGCCCACGACCCACACCCGTCGCCCGTCGCGCACGGCCTCGCGGTACTCGGCCCCCGTCCGCATCAGGCAAGCTTGGGCATGACGTGCTCGGCGAAGCGGCGCATGGCGCGCTCGGCCTCCTCGGCCGGGAGCATCGCGCCCTGATCGAACCAGGCGATGATCTGCGAGAGTCTGAACTCGTCCCGCGCGGCCTGCAGACGGTCGACGACCTCGGCGGCGTCGCCGAACACGGCCTGGTCACGGAAGAACTTCTCGTACGGCAGGTTGGCCAGCGTCTCCTCGATGATCCGCAGCCGCGGCAGGTGCTCGACGTACGAGTCGGGCAGCTGGGAGAAGATCGTGCGGAGGTTCTCGTAGTAGCGGCGCACGCCGGGGCGCATGGCGTCGCGGGCGGCCGCGCCGGTGGCGCCCACGTGGACGGGGAACATCAGCGCCATCTGCTCCGGCTGCCACGCGTGGCCGGCGGCGGCCAGGCGGGCCCGGTAGACGGCCATGAACTCGCGGAGCTGCGTCAGCGGGGTGGTGGTCGTGCCCGAGTAGATCGGCAGCCCGGAGTCGGCGATGTGGGCGAAGCTCTCCGCCGAGTGCACGGCGACGCGGAGGGGCGGGTGCGGCCGCTGCATCGGCCGCGGCACCACCGCGACGTCCTCGACCTCGTAGAAGCGCCCGCGAAAGCTGACGCGCTCCTGCGTCCACGCGCGGCGGATGATCTCGAGCGCCTCGTCGAAGCGTCCCCGGTTCTCCGCCACCGACACGCCGAAGCCGTGGAACTGGCTGGGGATCGAGCCTCGGCCCACGCCGAACTCGAGCCGTCCGCCGGACAGGACGTCGGCCGTCGCGGCCTGCTCGGCGCAGGCCAGCGGGTGGTGCAGCGGCAGCAGGGTGACGGCGGTCCCGATGCGGATCCGCGTCGTGCGCTGGGCGATCACCGGCACCAGCATGAGCGGGTTGGACAGCAGCGAGAACGCGCCGCCGAAGTGCAGCTCGGCCAGCCACGCCACGTCGAACCCGAGCGACTCGGCAAGCGCGATGCGGTCGAACATCTCGCCGTAGCGGGCGGCGTGGGTCTGGCCGGGAACCTCCGGCGCCTGGAAGAACGTCCCGAATCGCATCGGGGGCGAGCATACGGCATGGTCCGCCAACCTTCCAGAGGCCCGGTCACCGCTCGCGAGGCTGCCCGGGCCCTGTGAGCGACCCAGTCGGCTCTTTCGACCGCGCCCGCCGCACGACATGCTAGCCGGCACGCGGGAGGCGAAGCATCATGCCAGCGACAGCGCGGCTCCTGAGATCACCGCGTTCGCGGAGGGTCCTCGGTGCGATCCTGCTGGGCGTTTGCGCGGTGGCCGCCCGCGTCACGGCCCAGACACCCGCCGCGACGGCTCCACCGGACGTCACCGTGTTCCAGAACGTCCGCGTCTTCGACGGCAAGACCGGCACCCTGTCGGCGCCCCGACACGTGCTGGTCCGCGGGAACACCATCGAGCGCATCTCGGCGGATCCGATCGCCGTCGATCGACGCGCCACGACGACCCTCATCGATGGACGCGGGCGCACGCTGATGCCCGGGCTGATCGACGCGCACTGGCACGCGATGCTGGCGGCGCCCTCGCTCGAGGTGACGAAGGCGGCCGACGCGGGCTACCTCAATCTGCTGGCCGCGCAGGAGGCCCGCAACACGCTGATGCGCGGCTTCACGACCGTGCGTGACATGGGCGGGCCGGTGTTCGGGCTCAAGCAGGCCATCGACGAGGGCATCGTCCCGGGCCCGCGGATCTATCCGTCCGGCGCCATGATCTCCGTCACCAGCGGACACGGCGACTTCCGCCAGCGCTTCGAGGTGCCGAGGATCCTCGGCCACCCGATCTCCCGGATGGAACAGATCGGCGGCAGCATGATCGCCGACGGCCCCGACGAGGTGCGGGTGCGCGTGCGCGAGCAGCTCCTCCTGGGCGCCTCGCAGGTCAAGCTGACGGCCGGGGGCGGCGTGGCGTCGCCCCACAGCCCGCTCGACGTGTCGACCTTCACGGAGCCGGAGCTGCGGGCCGCCGTGGAGGCAGCGGAGAACTGGGGCACCTACATCACGACGCACGCCTACACGCCCGCCGCGATTCAGCGGGCCGTGGCGGTCGGCGTCCGGTGCATCGAACATGGCCACCTCATGGACGAGGCGACCGCGAGGCTGATGGCGGACAAGGGCATCTGGCTCAGCATGCAGCCCTTCCTCGACGATGCGGATGCGGCGCCATTCCCGGCCGGCTCCACCAACCGGGCGAAGCAACTGGAGGTGGCGGCCGGTACGGATCGGGCCTACGCCCTGATCAGGAAGTACAAGCTCAAGACGGCGTTCGGCACCGACATCCTGTTCTCACCCGCCCTCGCCGCTCGTCAGGGCGCGCAGCTGGCCAAGCTCACGCGCTGGTACACCCCGGCCGAGGTGCTGACCATGGCCACCGCCACGAACGGGGAATTGCTCCGCCTCTCAGGCCTGCGCAACCCGTACCCCGGCACGCTCGGCGTGGTCCAGGAGGGCGCGCTCGCCGATCTCCTGGTCGTCGACGGTGACCCGACGGCCACCATCGAGCTCATCGGGGATCCGGCGAAACACTTCGTCGTGATCATGAAGGACGGGAAGCTCTTCAAGAACACCCTGTCGAGGTAGCCCCCGCCCGCCGCCTGCGGCATACTGCGCTCGCCGTCACCCCGACCCAAGGAGCCAGGCTCATGCCGAGGATCGCGCCCGTCACCGGGAAGGCCGACGTGCCCGCGGAGCACCACCACGTGGTCGACGCCGTCGTCGAGGTGTTCGGCAACGTGCGCGGCCCGTTCAGCATGCTGCTGCACAGCCCCAAGCTCGCCGAGCGCGTGCTGGGGATGGTCAAGTTCTTCCGCGACGACAGCGTGGTCGAGGGCCGCCTGCGGTCGCTGGCGATCCTCACCGCCGTGCGCGAGCGCGAGGCCGCCTACGTGTGGGCGGCGCAGGTCGGCGCCGCGCGCCGGGCCGGCGTGCGCGAGGCGGCCATCGACCTGCTCCGCGCCAAGGGCGACCCGGCGGGCCTGCCGGAGGAGGAGCGTGAAATCGTCGCCTACACGCGGCAGCTCATCCGCACGAACCGGGTCGATCAGGCGGCGTTCGACGTGCTCCAGAAGCGCTACGGCGCCCAGTGGGTGGTCGAGCTGACGGCGGCGGCGAACTACTTCGCGATGCTCTCCGGCGTCGTCAACGCCTTCGAGGTCCCCGCCCCGCCCGACGGCGACAAGCTGCCGGCATGACGCGCCTCGCGGGACGGGTCGCGGCGATCACCGGTGGGGCGCTGGGGATCGGGCAGGCCACGGCGCTGCGCTTCGCGGAGGAGGGCGCGAGCGTCGTGCTGGGCGACGTGCAGATCGACGCCGCCGAGGGCGTCGCCAAGGAGATCGTCCAGCGGGGCGGCCGGGCCGTGGCGGTCGGGGTGGATGTCGGCGACGCCGCCCAGGTGCAGGCCTACGTCGACCGCGCGGTCGCCGAGTTCGGGCGGCTCGACGTGATGTTCGCCAACGCGGGCATCGCGCACTCCGCACCGTTCCTCGAGCACCCCGAGGCCCAGTGGCACCGCGTGCTGCGGGTCAACCTCACCGGCGTCTTCCTCTGCGGTCAGATTGCGGCCCGCCAGATGGTCCGGCAGGGCGGCGGCCGCATCATCGTCACGGCGTCGATCAACGGCTTCCGCGGCGTCGAGAACCTCGTCGGCTACAACGTCGCCAAGGCCGGGGTGATCGAGCTGACGAAGACCATGGCGGTGGAGCTCGCCCAGCACAACGTCCAGGTGAATGCGATCGCGCCGGCCCAGATCGACACCCGGCTCACGCGCGGCTTCTCCGACGATGCGAAGGCGCGGCGCCTCTCGCGAATCCCGATGGGGCGCTTCGGCGAGGCCGACGAGGTCGCGAAGGCCGCCGTCTTCCTGGCCTCCGACGACGCGAGCTTCGTGACCGGCCACACGCTCGCGGTGGACGGCGGCTACCTCGCCGGTGGGCTCTGGTCGCGGGGCTGAGGCGATGATCCGGCGCTTCTCCACCCTCTACGTGGGCCACATCGAGCTGGAGGCGTGCGGGCTCGACGGCACGCCGGCCGACGACCGCCGCTATCCCAACCGCCGCCTCACCGAGGTCTTCGACACCGCCGCCGCGCTGGCGCGCGCCACCGACGAGCTCGGGTACGAGACGTTGTGGCTGGCCGAGCACCACTTCCAGCACGAGGGCTACGAGTGCATCCCGAACATCCCGATGCTCGCCGTCGACCTCGCCCACCGCACCAAGCGGGTCAAGATCGGGTGCGCCTTCAACATCGTCCCGACCTGGCACCCGCTGCGCCTCGCCGAGGACTACGCGACGGCGGACATCCTCACCGGTGGGCGTGTCGTCTTCGGCGTCGGTCGCGGCTACCACTCGCGCGAGGTCGAGACCTTCGGCAACCCGATGCTCGACGGCGAGGCCAACCGCGAGCTGTTCGAGGAGCAGGTCGAGATCATCCTCAAGGCCTTCCGCGAGGAGTCGTTCTCGCACCAGGGCAAGCACTACACGATCCCGCCCGAGGTCCCCTACCGCGGCTACCGCCTGCGCGAGATCACGCTCGTGCCGCGCCCCGCGCGCGAGCCGGTCGAGGTGTGGCAGCCGATCGTGAGCGGCAGCGCGCGGAGCCTCGACTTCATGGCCCGGCACGGCATCAAGGGCGTGATCTCCGCCACGGCCGAGGGCGTCGTGCAGCGCTGGCTGACGGACTACCAGGCGGCGACGCGCCGCCACGGCCGCGAGCTCCGGCTCGGCGAGGACGTGATCCTCGGCTTCCGCATGTGCCTCGACGAGACGGAGGCGGCGGCCATGCAACGCGCGCGGCCGTACTTCGAGGAGCACGCGAAGTTCATGGCGCCGCTCGGCATGCTCCGCTACAGCGAGGAGCACGTGACGGCGGTGGCGGCGCGCCAGGCGCAGTCGGCCACCGCCGCCACGCTGGAGAACGGCGTGCGCAACCGCAGCTGGCTCTGCGGCCCGCCCGCCGCCATCGTGGACTACCTCAAGGAGGTCGAGGCGCGGTACCCCGGCCTCGAGCACGTCATGATCGCCTGGGCCCTCGGCACCCCCCGCGAGCTGATGCTCGAGCAGCTCACCCGCTTCGCCCGCGAGGTGATGCCGGCCTTCCGGTGAGGCCCGGCGGGTCGTCGAGGCGCGCCACGGCTACGCCGGGGTGCGCCGAGGATCTGGGGGGTGTGGGGGGCCATGTCGGGGCCCCTCACTCGATCAAGCGCCGAGGAAGCCGGTCGCGTTGACCTCGACGAGGAGCTGCGGGGTCGCCAGCGCGCGCACCTCGACCAGGGTCGACGTCGGGAAGTCGCCGGTGAAGAATTCCCGGCGCGCCTTCCATACCTCCTCGCGCTGCTTGATGTCGGTCACGTAGATGTCCACGCGGATGACGTCGTTCATCGTGCCGCCGGCGGCCTCGACGAGGTGCTTGATCTTGGTGAACGTCTCCCTCGCCTGGCTGTACATCGAGCCGTCGCCGAGGACGCCGCCCTTGCTGTCGTTGGCCGTCATGCCGGCGACGAAGAACTGGTTGCCGTAGACGCGGCAGTTCGACCACGTCCCCGGCGGGGGTTCCTTCACGTGCGGGCTCGTCGGGCGCTGGATCTTCATGGGGCCTCCGGTCAGGCCGTCGCGACGGTGGCGGCCGGCAGGACGGTGGTGAGGAAGCGGTAGCTGTTGTTGGCGGTGTAGCGCGGGTCGGCCTTGCAGAGGGCCATGAACGCGCGGTGCCCCGTCTTCGTGCGGCCCACCAGGCAGCCGGCGCTGGCCCGGCCGATGTCCGACTTCGGCAAGTCGAAGCCCCAGTGCTGGTTCACGCCGAACAGCCCCGTGAACGTCTGGTCACCGGTGCGCTCGAAGTCCTCGTTGAGGTCGCGGAAGACCTGGATGGGCGCCGTCTGCACGAGCGCCTCGTGGGCGCTGGGCCGGCCCCCCATGTGGGTCCCGACTGACCACGCCTTGTACTGGCCGAAGGCGATGCGCGCCGCGCCGCGCGGATCGAGCCTCTCGATGAGCGTGTAGTGCTTGCCCGGCTCGGTCGTCGCCTCCCATAGCTCCTCGATCTCGGGGGTGCCCGCCCGGTTCACGCGCAGCACCGCGCGCAGGTCGTTGAACACGTTGGGCGCGTCGACGTTCGGCGTGCCGTCCTCGTCCATGCCCTCGACGTAGACGATGTTGAGGCAGTCGGGGTGGCGGCCGACCCAGTGGCCGCCCTTCTGCATCGCGCGCACGAGGCGCCCGGCCAACGAGTCCGGCGTGCGCAGCGGGAACACCGGCTCGTCGGCCAACAGCGCCGCGGCCGCCTCCGCGTCGAGGACGGTCTTGCCCGGCGTGCCGATCTTGCGGAGGAACTGCGCGATGCCCCACAGCGACACGGGACCGAAGCTGCCGTCGGCGGGCGGGTCGACGAGCCCGTGGGCGCCGAGCCGCGTCTGGGTCTCGAGCGCGAGCGCGCGGTCGCCGCCGATGAGCGCCAGCGGGACCGCGGCGCCGCCCGCGGCGAGCTGCTGCAGGGTCACGGCTTCAGCCCCAGCAGCGATTCGAGGTTGCGCCAGAGGATGCGCTCCTTCTCCTCGGCGGTCAGGCTCTGCAGGCCCTGCACCCAGGCCACCGGCGACGGGTGCCACGGCACGAACGGCCAGTCGCTGCCGAGCACGACGCGGTCGGCCCCGACCTCGTCGAGCAGGAAGCGCAGGGCCTTCTCGCTGCCGGTGACGGTGTCGTAGTAGAGCCGGCGCTGGTAGGCGCTCGGCGGCTGCGGGATGCGGCGCGCCTCGGGTCGGCCCTGCCAGCCGCGATCGAGGCGTCCCATCGCGTAGCAGGCCGGCCCGCCGCCGTGGGCGATGCACACGCGGAGGTTCGGGCACGCCTCCAGCACGCCGCCCGCGATGAGGATCGCCACGACGATCGCGTCGTCGAGGATCACGCCGAGGCTGTTGAACAGGCCGTCCCGCGGCGTGCGCTGCATCAGGAAGTTGTGCTGCGGCTGGGGATGGTAGAAGAGGACCGCGCCCATCGCCTCCGCCGCCTTGAAGAAGGGCAGGAACTTGGGCTCGTCCCACTGCTCGCCGTTGACGTGCGTGTCGAGCTCCGCGCCCTTGAGGCCCAGCACGGTGACCGCGCGCTCCAGCTCGCCGATCGCGGCCTTCACGTCCTGCACCGGCAGCGTCGCCAGGCCCGCGAACCGCTGCGGCCACCGCTTGACCATCCCGGCGATCTCGTCGTTCACCTCGCGCGCGAGCGCCAGGCCCTGGGCGCCGTCGAGGTGGTGACCGAAGAACGGCGTGTGGATCGAGACCACCTGGACGTCGACGCCCTGGGCGTCCATGTCCTTCAGCCGCTCCTCGACGGTGAAGCGCACCTTGGGCGAGTTGAAGGCGGTGCGCTTGCCGTTGCCCACCACGGTGCCGAGCCCCTCCCCCGGCTCGTGCTGGTAGCCGTACCACTCGCGGCCGGCCTCGATGGCGCGCCACAGCGACTGCGGGACCAGATGGGCGTGGATGTCGATGCTGCGCATGGGGCCCTCCCCTGACGGATGTGGGCGAAGTGTAGCCGATGCCCCAACCCGACCTCCACGGGTGACCCCGGCCGTGCCGACCTGGAACAGCGAGCGGCGGCCTCGCGGGCTCGACCGCAACGATTTCAGGCGGGTACGGCTTGGCACGTCGGCTGCTGGACACCTGCTCTCGGCCGGCCGCGAGCGTCGCCTTGGCACGCCGAGCCCGCCCCCGTCGAACGAGTCGACGACACCCAGAGGAGGAGACACGACGACATGAAGCGCACGTACGCAGCCGCGATCGCCCTCGCCACCGCCCTGCTGGCCCCCGCCGCCTACGCGGAACGGGTGGAAGACGTCCAGGCGCCGCGCGCCGTGGATCACCAGGCGCCGCGCTCTCAGGAGGAGACCCAGGCCCCGCGAGGGCAGGAGTACCAGGCGCCGCGCGGGCAGCAGGACGATCTGCAGGCGCCGCGAGGGCAGGAGTACCAGGCGCCGCGTGCCTGATCCTCGGGGCGGAGCGAGCGAGGCGCGACCTCGCTCGCTCCGCCGATGTCGAGTCGACCGACCTACCTGAAGCGATCCAGGAACGTCACGCCGCGCGCCGCGGCGCTCTCGCGTCGAGCAAGCTCTGCAGCAGGAGCCTGGTCGCGCCGCCGACGACGCGATCGAGGATGGCCCCGTCCCTGACCAAGAGAATGGTCGGTGTGACCCGGACGTCGTAGCGCGCCGCGAGCGCCGGCCGCTCGTGGACGTCGATCTCGGTCAGCGGCAGCTGCCCCGCGCCGGCGTGCATCTGGGCGAGGACCGCGGCGACGTGGTCACAGGCGTCACAGTCGTCGGCGCGGAAGTGCACCACGCCCAGGCCCGGTTGGCGAGGGAGAACCTCGTTGGTCGGCCCCGAGTCGGATCTATTCATCATGCTGGATCACCCAGCGTTCTGACGCGGCGACGTCGCCGGTGGATTCAGGCGCGCGCCTGAACTCTCCGAAGTAGTCGATGACGCGATCGATGCGACGGGGCGAGTCGTTCTTGAGGAGCGGCGTCGGCACGCCGAGCACCGTCTGCTGGTTCATACCGATGCGTCGCACTCAACTTCGATGCCACCGCCGACTCCGCGCCATCCGCGCCGTCGAGAGCCGCCGCGCCGTCGTGCGGCGTTCCGAAACGGAACGCGCAGTTCCACGACGAAACGCGGATGGCTCGCTACCGGAAGCGATCCACCCCCGTCCCGCGGTAGAGGATCCGGCCCGAGCGCGCCACGGATTCGGCGTGGTGCGCTCGGGCCTCCGGCGAGAGGTCCGAGGCCGGCGCCCGCTCGGGGACGAAGTGGTGGTAGTCGTCGACGCCGCGGACCAGCATGGCGCCGTCCTCGCCGCCGGCGATCTGCCGCACGTGGGTCGGGATGTAGCGGATGGCGAACCCGATCCGCCGGTCGTCGGAACGATTGGCGGGCGAGCCGTGGACCATCCGCACGTGGTGCAGCGACATCTCCCCGGCCCGCAGCTCGATGTCCACGCCGCGCGCGTCGTCCACCTCGACGGCGATCTCCTGCCCACGCGAGAGCAGGTTGTGGGGCGCGAAGGTGTCGCGGTGGGCGAGCTGCTCGCCGTGTGAGCCCGGCACCATGCGCATGGCGCCGTTCTCGACCGTCGCGTCGGTGAACGCGACCCAGGCGGTGAGGACGTCCGGCCCGCTCAGCCCCCAGTACGTCGCGTCCTGGTGCCACGACACGAAGGCGGGGTCGCGCGCCTCCTTGGTGAAGAAGCTCGTGCTCCACACGAGCAGGTCCGGCCCGAGCACGTCCTCGACGGCGTCGAGGATCCTGGGGTGGCGCACCAGGTCGGCCAGCCACGTGAGCAGCAGGTGCGGCTTCTGGCGCAGCTCGCCCGCGAGCCGGCCGCCGTGGGCGGCCTCGACCGCCTCGACCCGGCCGCGCAGCGTGCGCGCCTCGGCCGACGTGAGGACGGGGATGGGGAAGTAGAAGCCGTCCCGGTGGTACCGCGCGAGCGCCTCGGACGACAGGACCTTCGTCATGCCGCGCGCGCCCACACCGCGTAGAGCGGATCCCCGTCGCCGTCGGGCGATCGGTCCTCGTCCCGCACGTCCCGCCAGGCGCCGGCCGCCTCGAAGTACGTGCGCACCAGCAGGCGGTGCTGCGGGTCGGTCGTGCCGAGCCAGACGGCCACCGCCTTGGTGGGGAAGCAGCGGTTGGAGAACGACACCACGAACGGGGCGCCGGCCCGCAGCACGCGGCGGAGCTCCCGGAACAGCCGGACCGGATGTAGGACGTACTGGATGGACACGGCGCACATGGCGCCGTCGAACTCGGCGTCACCGAACGGCAGGACCGGCTCCCGGTTCACGTCGTGCACGACGGCCTTCGCGAGCTGCGGATTGTCCGCCATCTCCTCCGCGTTCATCCCGAGGCCGACCACCTCGCCCGCCGCGAAGCCGGCGGGCAGGTGGCTGCGCCAGCTGCTCATGAGGTCGAGCAGGCGCCCGCCGGGCGGCAGCACCTCGGCGTAGAGCCGCCCCAGCGCCGCGATGGCTCCGTCGTCGATGTGGACGACCTTGCGCGGCATGCCGTAGAACCGCGCGTCCGGCGACTCGTCCTCCGCG